>VOFJ01000064.1_pt1 | contig 215980 bp, 286 predicted proteins | sample 5384081 | NCBI WGS metagenome assembly VOFJ01 (sample SAMN12384729, study PRJNA508395) | human gut metagenome | isolation source: healthy gut I | host: Homo sapiens | reverse complement strand
TCAACTGTTGACGAGTATGGGTGGTCATGGGAGAATGTACTCCATCCGCCATCAAGATATTTTTTGGCGGAGGGCAGCATGGCGGATTGGATATCCGTCCGTTTCCCAATAATTGGGAGATGAAGAAGCAATTAGGTGAAGAAGCGAGCAACAAGCAGAGATGGGACGAACATACGGTAATTAATCAGTTGGATAAGATAAAGAATGGTGATTTGGCTGTTATAATAGATTGCGGTTGTGATGATTTTTTTTTCTGGAAGTGAATAAGGCTGTACACGAAAAACTGTTGAAGAAGAAAATAAATCATGACTTTATCATCCGTCCGGGTGGGCATACAGGCAGGTATTGGAATAATGCCATAGACTATCAAATACTATTTTTCAGTAAGTTCTTTAATAAATCGAAATAATAAAATGGATAAGATTGTTTTTATCACAGGAGCTTCCAGCGGTATCGGTGCCGGATGCGCTCGCAAGTTTGCTTCACAGGGGAGCAAGTTTGATTTCAAATGCCCGTAACGTAAATAAACTGAGTGCATTGAAAGAAGAATTAGAAAAGCAATATGGTACGGAAATATATTTGCTTCCTTTTGACGTGCGCGACCGTAAGGCGGCAACGTCTGCTTTGGAATCATTACCCAAGGAATGGCAATCCATTGATATATTGGTGAATAATGCTGGGTTGGTTATCGGTACGGATAAAGAACAGGAAGGCAGTCTGGATGAGTGGGATATTGTCATAGATACTAATATTAAGGCTTTGCTGGCAATGACACGCCTGATTGTACCGGGGAATGGTGGAACGTAAACGAGGACATATTATTAATATTGGTTCTATTGCCGGAGATGCTGCTTATCCGGGAGGTAGTGTGTATTGTGCTACAAAGGCTGCTGTGAAAGCTTTATCGGATGGACTGCGTATAGATTTAGTTGATACTCCATTGAGAGTGACTAATATCAAACCGGGGCTGGTGGAAACAAATTTTTCAGTTGTTCGTTTCCGGGGAGATAAGGAAAAAGGCGGATAATGTATATAAAGGCATTCGTCCATTGACGGGAGATGATATTGCGGAAACGGTTTATTTTGCAGCTTCCGTACCGGAATATATGCAGATTGCAGAAATGTTGGTTATGCCTACTAATCAAGCTACAGGGACAATTGTTTCACGTAAATAAAAGAGGTGGACAGAGATATAAATAAAGGCGGCCCTTTAATAAAAGCCGCCTTTATTCTTACTTTCTCATTTTACCTTCTTACCTTAAAAAAACAATTATAATTCAATAATCGAATGATTGACGTGCACCGACTGTCATATTTTTGGTAAGGTCAATTTTTTTGCCACTGATAAGTTCTTTACCGCTTTTTGAGTCATTTGTCATTATGCGGTAGTGGTTATTAGCCACCACTTGTTCGGCATCGGTGCTGTTTAGGACAATGAGTTCAGTTTTCCCAGAATTAGTACGTGCGTACATATATATTCCGTGTTGGGGAATATGGTACTTAACTGTTTTCTTTTTCCATCTTCGTTTAATTTAGTTTGGTTTTACGGCGACAAATTTATATGTTTTTCAGCATATCTTATATAACTAATCATTCAAAATTCATAATAAATCATTCATTTCTTAATCTATATCAATAAAAAATCCTCTTCCACATATTAGTTGAAGAGGATTTTATTTGTTGTTGTTCAATGAATTACATCAAGAATCCAAGTAAAATACCGGCTGCTACGGCAGAACCGATTACACCGGCTACGTTGGGACCCATAGCATGCATCAACAAGTAGTTTGGTAGGATCATATTCCAGACCAATAACCTGAGAGATACGTGCCGAGTCAGGAACAGCAGATACACCGGCATTGCCGATAAGCGGATTGATTTTGTTATCCTTACCTAATACCAAGTTGAATATCTTCACGAAGATAACTCCAGAAGCAGTAGCAATGATGAATGACAATGCACCCAGCGCGAAAATCAAAATCGAATCAATGGTAAGGAACTCTGAAGCTTGCGTGGAAGCACCTACTGTCAATCCTAATAAGATGGTAATGGTATCAATCAGCGGACCGCGGGCAGTTTCTGCTAAGCGACGGGTTACACCGCTTTCTTTCAATAAGTTACCAAAGAAAAGCATACCCAATAGAGGCAGACCCGACGGAACCAGAAAACAAGTAAGCAACAAACCAATGATAGGGAACATTACTTTTTTCTGTATGAGAAACGACGCGTGGTGGTTTCATACGGATCAAACGTTCGTGCTTGGTAGTGAGCAGACGCATGATAGGCGGCTGGATAACCGGTACCAATGCCATGTATGAATAGGCTGATACCGCAATAGCTCCCATCAGGTTAGGCGCCAGTTTGGATGAAAGGAAGATTGCTGTCGGACCGTCCGCACCACCGATGATGCCGATAGCACCAGCCTGCATCGGATCAAAGCCCATTGCCAATGCAATCATGTATGCACCGAAAATACCAAACTGTGCGGCAGCACCAATCAACATCAGTTTAGGATTTGAAATCAATGCCGAGAAATCCGTCATTGCACCGATACCTAAAAAAGATAAGTGGTGGATACCATCCGGAGGTAACTCCTTGATATAAAATATTAAGAACAGAACCTTCCTCATAGATGCCGACTTTCAGTCCGGCTTCCATGTTGAAAGGAATATTACCGATCAAGATACCGAAACCGATAGGAATGAGCAACATCGGCTCAAATTCCTTGGCCACGGCAAGGTATATGAAGAATAAACCTATCAGGATCATTACGATATGACCAACAGTAGCATTGGCAAAACCCGTATATGTCCAAAAGTCAGCTAGGTTATTCCCTAAAAAGTTGATAAATTCTCCCATATTATTCAATAATTACAAGGTCAGTACCTTCGAGAACGGATTCTCCTTTACTTACATTGATTGCGGTGATCTTGCCGTCTTTGTCTGCGTTGATGTTATTCTCCATCTTCATAGCTTCAAGGATAATGATGGTTTGCCCCTTTTTTACGGTATCACCCACATTTACCTTGATATCAAGGATTACCCCCGGCAACGGAGATTTAACGCCCGATTTACCTGTAGAAGTTGCAGCAGGCTTTACTACTGTAGCTGGTGCCGGAGCAGGGCTGGTTGATACAGGACGAACTACCGGTTTCACTACAGCTTTCGGAGCTTTTTCCATTTCCACTTTGTAAGGAGTACCGTTCACTTCAACATGAGCGATATTATCTTCTATATCTCCAATGGCAACTTTGTATACGTTACCGTTGATCTTATATTTATATTCTTTCATCATTTTATCTTTTTATTGGTGACTTACTTTTTGTGGGGAGTTTCACGCAAGGTATAAATCTTGGAACTCCACGGTGAATAACTACGTTTTACACGGGTAATGGTAAGAACGGTTTCTTCCACGTCATGTACATCGCTTTGCATTTCATGCATGGCCATGGCGATAGCGGCGAATACTTCGCCCGGAGCTTCACCCAATTTCTTTTCTTTGGCTTCTTGCTTGTCGGTAATACCTTTTACCTTCATGGCATTGCGCTTGCTCAGGTTTACAGAAATCTTACCTACACATTTGAAGAGAATGAAAAGTAAAAGAAGACCGCAGAATACAACGCTCATAGCAGAGATGGCCATACCGATACCACTACCGTCGTGTTCTTCGAATTTTTCCATCTTTGCATGACTGTTGATAGTCTTGTTATTGGTGCTCGGAGTCACATACTTGTCTGCACTAGAACCTTTTACTTCCCATTCATTTGCAGCGTCGCTGACACGTGCGTATGATTGGTTTTGCCTGTAATGTGCCTGCCGGAACAATAATCTGATCCAATAATTTCTTGCCTGAATCATACAAGCCGATCCAATTGTTCGTTGCGGCATTCAGTGTGAAATTAGTGTGGAAAGTACCGCGGTTGGGTTCGCCGTCTGCCCAGAATAAAGCGTGCTGGCGAGGTTTGACCAAAGTCAATACATCACCTTTAGGGATAAAATAAGTAGCAGTATCTCCAGGCTGGCTGCTCACCTTCAGTAAACAACCGGCAAGGTCTGCGCTACCAAATGATCTATTGAATATTTCAATCCATGCGCTGTGTACTCCGTAGTCATCTTGGAAATTGCTTTCATTTTCAATCAGCACTTCATTCAGTACCAGCTTGGTGTTTGATTTCTGTTCTCCACAAGAACATAAACCCACCATCAGCAGCAAAGAAAGGAATATTCCTATATTTAATTTCTTCATGTTCAATTCTCAATTTTTAATTTTTAATTAAAGAGGAATATTACCATGCTTCTTAGCCGGATTGGTTAATTTCTTAGTCTGCAACTGTTGCAATGCACGGATGATGCGGAAACGGGTATTACGCGGTTCAATCACATCATCAATATAGCCATATTTGGCAGCATTGTAAGGATTGGCGAACAGCTTGGTGTATTCAGCTTCTTTTTCGGCTAGGAATGCGGCAGGATTTTCCTGTTCTTTGGCTTCGCGGGCGTATAATACTTCTACTGCACCTGCACCACCCATAACGGCGATTTCGGCAGTAGGCCATGCATAATTCATATCACCGCGAAGTTGTTTACAGCTCATTACAATGTGAGATCCGCCGTATGATTTACGCAGGGTAATTGTCACTTTGGGTACAGTCGCTTCGCCGTAAGCATACAGCAACTTGGCGCCGTGGAGGATTACACCGTTGTATTCTTGTCCTGTACCCGGAAGGAATCCCGGAACATCTACCAATGAAACAAGAGGTATATTGAAAGCGTCGCAGAAACGGTACAAAACGCGCACCTTTATGCGTGACGCATTGCTGTCAAGTACACCCGCCAGATATTTTGGCTGGTTTGCAACAATACCTACAGATTGTCCGTTGAAACGTGCGAAACCAATGATGATATTTTTAGCGTAGTGAGGTTGGACTTCCAAAAACTCACCATTATCTACGATGGCGCTGATCACCTCATACATATCGTATGGTTTGTTGGGGCTGTCGGGGATAATTTCGTTCAAAGAGTCTTCCAGACGGTCGATAGGATCGGTACAGTCTACATAGGGAGCTTCTTCCAGATTGTTCTGAGGAATATAGCTTAACAATTTGCGGATCATGGCTAACCCTTCTTCTTCCGTCTTGGCAGTAAAATGAGTAACACCGGATTTGGTTGAATGAACGCTTGCACCACCTAAGTTTTCCTGGCTTACATCTTCACCTGTAACAGTCTTTACCACTTTCGGTCCGGTAAGGAACATGTATGATGTGCCTTCCATCATCAATGTGAAAGTCTGTCAGCGCAGGAGAGTAAACAGCTCCGCCTGCACAAGGACCGAAAATACCTGAAATCTGTGGAATAACACCTGAAGCAAGAATATTGCGTTGGAAAATTTCAGCATAACCGGCCAGCGCATTGATACCTTCTTGAATACGTGCGCCACCCGAGTCATTGATACCGATACAGGGAGCACCCATTTTCATGGCTTGATCCATTACTTTGCAGATTTTCAGAGACATTGTTTCTGACAGAGAACCGGCAGAAACAGTGAAATCCTGTGCAAAGATGTAAACTAAACGTCCTTCTATGGTACCACAACCTGTTACTACACCGTCGCCCGGATAATGTTTTTTCTCCATGCCGAAATTGGTGCATCTGTGTTCCACAAACATATCCATTTCTTCGAAACTGCCTTCATCCAGCAACATGGCTATGCGTTCGCGGGCTGTATATTTTCCTTTTTCATGCTGTTTTGCAATTGCTTTATCACCTCCACCCATGCGTGCTGTAGCCCGGCGTTCGATAAGCTCTTTTATTTTTTCAAGTTGATTGCTCATTTTACTTATGATTTTACAATTTACGATTAAAAAATAATTCTATTTACGCTTGAACCAGACTAAATATACTGATTTCAATCGTGAATAGTCAGATCTCGTGTTTTATGGTTTTTCGCAAAGCTCAGTCAGGACGCCCAAAGTTGATTTGGGATGTAAAAAAGCAATTTGCAAACCTTCAGCACCTTTACGCGGAGCTTTGTCAATGAGACGGATGCCGGTGGTTTCAGCTTCGGCTAACGCATTTGCCACACCATCTTCCACTGCAAAAAGCCAAATGATGCATACCACCGTTGCCATTATTTTTTTCAATGAACTTTGCGATAGTGCTTTCGGGGCTTGTAGGTTCCAGCAGTTCTATTTTAACATCACCTACTTTCAGAAAAGCGGTTTTAACTTTCTGATCCTCTACTGTTTCGATATTGTAGCATTTCAGACCTAATACGTTTTCATAATACGGCAGGGCCTCTTCAATGCTCTTTACGGCAATGCCCAGGTGTTCAATGTGTGAGATTTTCATGATCTTATAATTTTAATAGTTTGGTTTTATACTCAAGTTTTCAGATAAAACTGCACAAAGAAAGTAATTTCGAGTTAAATAAAGAAATATTTCTTCAATTTTATTTCTTATTTGCAAGATGCTTCACAACACTTTAGACAAAAAGACAAAAATGAGTTAAATATAGAATTTGCACAAGAGTTTGTTCAGCCACTTCCAACTGAAGCGGAACCAGCGGCGTGTACTGCTCTGCTTGCCGCCAAAGCGGAGTACAAAGTCCCTGTAACCGTGCTTTTTGAACGGTAATCCTGCATCCATGAATTCCAAATGTGCATATCCTTTTTCGTAAGCATAGGTAATAGGTGCCCATACGGACAGAATACCGGGGTAAAGAAAAAAGCATAGGTTTTCCGCATACTTCCTGAGAACCACAGGTAGGCACTTTCTTTTGAGAAAAGACAGATAGAACCACCTATGATTTTGCCTTTATATTTCACAAGAAACACTTTGGCTAATTCTTTTTCCGGGTTCTGCCATGCTAATAGCCGGAAAAAGCCGATGTCCGGGAAATGTTTTCTTATCTGTGAGGAATAGGCTTTTTTTTTCAACATTCGTGAGAAATCTTGAATATCTTTCTCATTGTCGGCTATTTCCATGATGGCACCGTTTCTCAGAGCTTTGTTTATTTGTCTTTTGCGAGACATGCTCAGCCGTTCGTAAGGAGTTTTACTGTGCAGTGAATTACGTACTCTTAGCCAATTAATGGCGAAATAGTTGTTCTTTCTGAAGGCTTTGTATCCGAATAGCGGATTTTCCAAGTTGCGGAACTCGATGAGGAACGATTTGCATAATACTTCGTTGGTGAGATGTTCCAACATTTCCCCGAACAGGTCTTCCTTATTCTGTTCTTCATCAAAATACTCGCCTGTGCCATAAATTTCGCATCGTTTGATGATTGCGGGGGGAAACAGGCGCACACTTTTCCGGATGACTGCCAGCAGTTTGCCTACAGGACGGTTTCCTATATAGGCAACGATAAGCAAAGGTTCGTATCCCCGAGTCATTTCAAAGACATGAAACAGCTCGGTAGAATGGAAAATGTTTGTTCCAGGCAGAGGGGGAATGGCATTTCCTTTGCGATATGTACTTAATCTGACAGGCATCTCTAATTGCAAATTTATTGTTTTTTGTTTATCAATCCACATTCTAGTTGTATATTTGTGCAGAAAAATAAATTAACAGGGTATATTATGGAACAATTTAGTGACTTAATAAAGAACAGACGCAGCATGCGTAAGTTCACGGATCAAGAGTTGACACAGGAAGAGGTGGTTGCTTTGTTGAAGGCTGCTTTGATGGCTCCGTCTTCTAAACGTAGCAATTGCTGGCAGTTTCTTGTGGTAGATGATAAGGATATGCTGGAAAAACTTTCCCATTGTAAGGAGATGGGGGCGGGCTTTCTCTAGCGGATGCTGCTATGGCTGTAGTTGTGATGGCTGATCCGTTGGCTAGTGATGTTTGGATTGAAGATGCGGCAATTGCTTCCATAATGATCCAGTTGCAGGCAGAAGATTTGGGGTTGGGAAGTTGTTGGATACAGGTGCGTGAACGTTTTACCGCTACCGGGATGCCCTCGGGTGAATACGTGCATACGCTGCTTGATATTCCGTTGCAGTTGCAGGTGGTTTCCATTATAGCGGTAGGACATAAGGGCATGGAACGCAAGCCTTTTAATGAGGAGCATTTACAATGGGAGAAAATTCACATTAATAAATATGGAGGCAAGTAAACGTGGCTGCTGTCAATCATAAGGATACGTATAAAGCTTCTGCGGTGTTTCTCATTGTGATGGGGATGCTTTATCTGATCGATAAGTTTATAGGATTTGCCTCACACGGGTTGCCATGGGTTATGCAGAAAGACAATCTGTTACTGTATGCAGCTGTTATTTTCCTTTGGTTCAAGGCCGATAAGTCAGTAGGAATTGTATTGGCGGGTATATGGCTGATATTGAATATCAGTTTGGTGATAGCTTTGTTGGGGCAGATGTCTGCTTATTTGTTGCCGGCGGCTTTGTTGCTGGTGGGAGTTATTTTATATTTAGTTTCGACCCGATGATGAAAATAGTTCTGATAGGAGCCGGCAATGTGGCAACCCATCTGGGAATTGCTTTACAAAAGGCGGGGTGTCTTATCTTGCAGGTATACAGCCGTACAGAGGAATCTGCTTCTGCATTGGCTGCCAGACTTTCAGTAGACTACACAATTGTGCCGGACGAGATACGTCGGGATGCCGATTTGTATATTGTAGCGCTGAAAGATGCAGTTTTGCGACAATTGGCTCCTGTATTGGTGAAAGGAAGGGAGCAGGCCTTGTTTGTACATACGGCGGGTAGTATGTCTATGGATTTATGGAAGGGATTGGTAAAACGCTATGGGGTACTTTATCCTATGCAGACTTTTAGCAAGCAGCGTGAAGTGGATTTCAATACTGTACCTTTTTTATAGAAGCATCTGCTCCGGCAGAAGTGGAATTGCTGCGTATGGTGGCAGTTCGTCTCAGTCCTAAAGTGTATGAAGTGACTTCCGGGCAACGTAGGTATTTGCATCTGGCGGCAGTCTTTGCTTGTAATTTTGCAAACCATATGTATGCATTAAGTTCACATATACTGGAAAAGCAGGGGATTCCTTTTGAAGTGATGCTTCCGCTGATAGACGAAACTGCCGGCAAAGTACATGAACTTTCTCCCACACAGGCGCAGACAGGTCCGGCTGTACGCTACGATGAAAACGTAATAAGCAAACATTTGGAGATGTTGGCGGACGAGGAGTCTTTTGCAGGAATTGTACGAAAAGATAAGTAAAAGTATTCATAATCTCCCTTTGTCTGTCATTCAGGCAAATAAAGAGGGAAAGAACTCATAAGTGGTATGATAAACTATGATTTAAAGAAAATAAAGGCATTGGTATTTGATGTAGATGGGGGGTATTGAGTGCGGAAACTATTTATTTGCACCCCAATGGTGAACCCATGCGTACGGTTAATATCAAGGATGGGTATGCATTGCAGTTGGCTGTGAAATGCGGGCTGCATGTTGCCATCATTACCGGTGGAAATACCGAGGCGGTGCGTAAGCGTTATGAGGGGCTAGGTATCAAAGATGTCTATCTGGCTGCTGCGGTGAAGACCCGGGAGTATGCCCATTTGAAGGAAAAAATATGGATTGCAGGATGAGGAGATACTCTATATGGGCGATGATATTCCCGATTATGAAGTGATGCGTTTGTGTGGGCTGCCTTGTTGTCCTGCTGATGCGGCACCTGAGATAAAGGAAACAGCTGTTTATATTTCTCATCGTAACGGGGGATATGGATGTGGCCGTGACGTGGTGGAACAGGTCTTGAAGGCTCAAGGAAAATGGATGGCTCATGAAAAGGCCTTCGGGTGGTAATGAGAAATAAAGAAAAGTTATGTTCGAAAATTTAGAAAAATATAAAATAATCCTTGCTTCCAATTCTCCGCGCCGCAAAGAATTGTTATCCGGCTTAGGTATAAAATATGAAGTAAAAACACTACCCGGCATAGAGGAAACCTATCCGGATACATTGAAAGCAGAGGAAATCCCTTTGTATATAGCTTGCGAGAAGGCGGCTGCTTACCGGAATACCATGCATCCGGACGAATTGATTATTACTGCTGATACCATTGTATGGTTGGACGGTGTAGTCATGGGCAAGCCTCATAACGAGGATGATGCACGGCAGATGTTGTGGAAGCTTTCTGGCAAGACCCATCAGGTGATAACTGGAGTTTGTCTGACTACTGCCAGGACTCAGCGAAGTTTTTCAGCTGTGACAGAAGTAACGTTTGCAGAATTGTCCGATGAGGAGATCGATTATTATATCCGGGTTTACAAGCCGATGGATAAGGCTGGTTCTTATGGTATACAAGAGTGGATAGGTTTCATTGGTGTCCGTGGTATTTCAGGTAGTTACTTCAATGTGATGGGGCTTCCTGTACAGCGCCTGTACACGGAACTGAAAAAAAACTATAAGTCAGTATGTGAACAGTAGGGGCCGTGTTTTTTGTTATTTATATGAACTATAAATGGAAAAACAATTATGGCTTATAAAATAGCTTTTTACGACACGAAACCCTACGACGAACGCTCGTTTACGGAGGCTAATGAGAAGTTTGGCTTTGATATCAGGTATTACAAAGGCCATTTGAATATGAATAACGTGGTGTTGACCAAAGGAGTGGATGTGGTTTGCATCTTCGTAAACGATACGGCTGATGCCGAAGTTATCCGGGCAATGGCGGATAATGGTGTTAAACTGCTGGCTTTAAGATGCGCAGGTTATAATAATGTGGATTTAGCGGCAACGGCAGGTAAGATGAAAGTGGTACGGGTACCGGCTTATTCACCTTATGCCGTTGCCGAATTTACAGTGGCGTTGATGTTATCACTCAACCGCAAGATTCCTCCGTGCCACAATGCGGACACGTGACGGAAACTTTTCTTTGCATGGACTTATGGGATTTGATATGCATGGCAAGACTGCCGGAATTATCGGTACGGGTAAGATTGCCAAGATTTTAATTCAGATATTACGTGGATTCGGTATGAATGTTCTTGCATATGATCTTTATCCCGATTACAATTTTGCCCGTGAACATCAGGTGGTTTATTGTACTTTGGATGAACTTTATCATAGTTCGGATATCATCTCCCTGCATTGTCCTTTGACAGAACAGACAAAGTATCTGATTAATGATTATTCCATCAGTAAAATGAAAGATGGGGTGATGATTATCAATACGGGGCGTGGGCAGTTGATTCACACCAATGCCTTGATAGAGGGGCTGAAGACCAAAAAAGTGGGATATGCCGGTCTGGATGTATACGAGGAAGAAGAGCCTTATTTTTATGAAGATAAGTCTGATAAGATTATTGATGATGACACTTTAGCTCGTCTTCTGTCTTTCAATAATTTGATTGTAACTTCACATCAGGCTTTTTTTACCAAAGAAGCAATGACGAATATTGCTCATACTACTCTGCAAAATGTGAAAGACTTTGCTGAAAGTAGATTTTTGGTGAACGAAGTAGCGGTGGGGAGGGTCTAATCTCCCCTGTAGTAATATAATAAGGAGTGGCGGGCTATAAAGTCCGCATTCTTTTGAACCAGTTCCCTTTCACCAAATTCGGGGAATTGTGCATCGGGGATATAGTGGTTGTTTATTAAATATTCCATCAGGTCCGGCGGACATTTGGTCGGGATAGTAAGCAGGCTGAATGCCTCTTGGGCAGCTGTTGCGGCATCATACATCGGGTTAAGAGGATCACTGATGTATTTGCATATATCTTTCGCCAATAGAATACCTTTTTCGGAATTCACCATCATGATGAAATCCTTATGTTCCTTCATTTGGGGCAAAGTGTGATTGGAATCGTCCGGCCATTGTAATACTTGGGTAAGGAAACTGTGTAGTTCCTTATATCCTTCCAGATATACGATACGGGCACCGTTTGTGCCTTGCGTGAACAATTGATAGGTATGGTGGTTCCTTTCCTTCATTTCATCCGATATTTCGGGAATGGCAGGGTATAGTCCTTCTATCTCTTCCCAACATTCGGTTTCTCCGTTGGTCAGCAGGTCAATCCATTCATGAAGAAACAGGGCAAAGGGGGCCACATGGAATGATGAATTTGTCGGTTTCTGTAACCTGTGCAATATATTCTTGTACAGATGGTTCTGTGAGATAAGTATGTCCGAACAGCCAGCGTAGTTTATGGTTTGCGTTCTCTTTTCCTTTGAAATCCATAAAGAACTCCTGTAACGTGGCATTGGCGGGAGCCGTTTCATATTCTTCATCCAATATCCGGAAAAATAAATGTGCAGTTTCTTCGATATTCCTGTCCATCGGATTGATATACGGATGTTTATATGGAGCCTTCTCTAAAGTGTTCCAAATGATGAAGCGGATATCTTCTTCATTGATCTCATCTTTTATATAATCCGGTCGGATGGTATAGAAAGGAAGTGACGTATCATATAGTTCCAGATGCTTTTTGATGAATGCTTGCCATAGACCTAAACCTGAAATGACATCTTCAAAATAGGCAGCGGTGTAAAGACATAACTTCTTTTTTATGGATTCGGGAATCTCTCTTATCGTACAAGTGGAGTATAATCGGTTAGCCAGATCGACAAAATATCTGTCTGTAGTCTGTTGTTGGATGTAAGGATGGATAGCCAACCAGTCTTTTATGTATAATTTTATGGTTTGCATATTAGTTTATTGGAATTATTTTTATTGCAAAGATATTCCTTTCATTGTAAAAAGGAAGGAGAATATCGGGATATTTACTTTATCTTTGCAATATTCTAACTTTGAAATACCTATAAAAATGGAAATAGATTTAACAACTCCTGCTTTATTGTTCTTTCAGCCATATCGCTGATTATGCTGGCATATACCAATCGTTTTCTGTCATATGCCCAGTTAGTACGCACGTTGAAGGATCCAGTATCGTGAAAATCATTCGGCGGTTACGGCAGCACAGATTTCTAATCTCCGCAAGCGTCTTTATCTGACACGTGCCATGCAGGTGACAGGTATCGGAAGTTTGTTGCTTTGTGTGGTCAGTATGTTTTTAATGTATATACAGTTCTACCTTATATCCGTATATATTTTTGGACTGGCGCTTGTGCTGCTCATTATTTCTTTGGGGATTTCTGTGCGCGAGATTTATATTTCGGTCAAGGCGCTGGAATTGCATCTAAGCGATATGGATTCCTGATTTATTTTTTTGAAAAGATATTTATCATAAAGGAACAGGTTGCCAGTGTGATACCTGTTCCTACTACTCCCTGCCATCCAAACCAGTGCCAAAATATTCCGGCAAGAAGTGTACCTATGGAACCGCCAATAAAATAGGTTGTCATAAAAATGGTATTAATACGGTTGGCTGCTTTCGGGTTGAGGGCGAAAATCGTAGTCTGATTACTCAATTGGATACATTGCATACCTATATCTATAATAAAAATTCCGGTGATGATACCCACGTAAGAGTTCTGACCGGAATAAAGCGAGAACCACGCTGCAAATATCAAACCACAACCGATGTAATTCAGTCGTTTGACTCCCAAAACCTGTACATATTTTCCTATATACGAGGCGGTGAGAGCTCCTGCTATGCCGCACAATCCTAATAACCCTACAATATTGTTTCCTGCAAAGAAAGGAGCTTGTCCCATTTTGAATGCCAGCGAAGTCCACAGAGCTAGGAATGAACCGAAAGCAATTCCGGCACGTAAGGAAGAAATACGTAACTGGGGGTATTCTATCACTAATGAAAACAAGGATTTCATCAGATCACTATATTTCCCTTTAAAATTACACGGCATATCGGGTAGTACACGCATGATAATGATGACACATATATCACCATCATCCCGGCTGCCACAAAGAAAATGAACCGCCATCCTAAATATTCACCGATAATTCCGCTTACTACGCGCGAGGCCAGGATACCTGTCAGCAATCCCGATACAATCATACCTACATTTTTTCCCTTGGTTTCGGGGGTGGAGAATTGTGCAGCTATGGGGATAAAGATTTGTGGCATCACCGAACAAATGCCGGTCAGCAGAGAGGCAAATAAAATGAGATGGATATAAGGAGTCAGTGCGATGGTTAGTAATGAAACGACTAGGACTGTGAAATTGATTAGAATAATGGTTTTCCTTTTAAATAAATCTCCCAAAGGAATAATGAACAGCAATCCGATGGCATAACCTATTTGGGTAATCATTGCTATCAGGTTGGCGGTGAACTCGGATGTTTGGAGATCACGGCTGATGCGGTTTAATAAAGGTTGGTTATAATATAAATTGGCAACGGAGATTCCCGCAATAATTGCTAGCGTCCAAAGTAAGGGAGGCAGGTAGTCCTTGGTTTTCTTTTTAATTCTTGTTTCATGCTGCAAAAGTAGTAATTTCATGAAAATCATGTTATCTTTGTAAAGAAGAAAAAAAATGGGAATGGAAATGGGAATGGAAATGAAAATGGAAATGAAAATGGAAATGAAGAATTGGATAAAAACGGTCTGTTTTCTGCTTTGGACCTGTGTAATGTGTACGGCGTGTATTGATGGTGATGTGGAGGAAGGTACTGTTGATTTACAAACAGGAGAGAAACATTCCTGTTTTTTCTGTGGTAATGGATGATGGACAAATAATAACTTCCGAAACCCTGAAAGGAGAGGTTTCTTTGATTGTGTTTTTTCATACGGGGTGTCCGGACTGCCGGAAAGAACTTCCTGTGCTGCAAAAAATATATACGGATTACGGTCAAAGAATCCGGATGGTTTGTATTAGCAGGGAAGAGAGCTCGGCAGAGATTGTCCGTTATTGGGACGAAAATCATTTGACCTTGCCCTATTCGGCCCAAGAAAACCGCACGGTATACTATCAGTTTGCTAAATCGGGGATACCTCGTGTTTATGTCATAGATAAAGAGTTGGTTATCCGTAGTGTTTTCACGGATAACCCGTTGGCAAGTTATGAAGATTTGGCTGAGGCTATAACCGCCAGTTTGTAATTTTAGGCATGGTATTTTAATTTATATTATTTCTTTTGTGGATGGTGTATGTTTATAGCATACTTTTCCCTCTTCATCTTTAGGGATAATGAATGTGGTTGATGAAGATATTGGTGATGGAGTATCTTGATGTTTATTGTGTTGGCTTTTTGAAAAAAGTTCCTTTATTGTCTTTAATCTCTATCATTCCATTATCGGCATCAAATAGGAAAGGAGGAAAGCTGAAAAATATGTATATTTCAGTATCTTTTAATTTATAGAGTTTGGGAGTTATTTTTTTTTTGCTGACACCAGATGGGAATACTTGGTCATCCATTTCGGTGAGGATATAATAAATCTGCTCCCTCCCTCAATACATTTTTTGCTAATCTTGGCTTCTGCTTTTGATTTGGCAATAATATAGAATCCCTCTATATCATATTTTTCCCAATTTTTATACTCTTGTCCAAGCACCATACTTATGTTTAAACATAAAACCAGTAGTAATAATATTCTTTTCATATCTATCTGTTTTTAAGGTTATTCCAAGTTGGTATCACAAATATAAGAATTCTTATTGGTTTTTTCAAGGAATAAGGAAGAAAAATAGAGAGTAGAATTTTAAAGAAAGAAGTAATCCCTATCCATACCAGAGCTCCTGATATCAGAACGATTCCTAACATGATTAATTTTATTTTGAAGAGCTGGTTAGTTTCCGCTTCTTCTTTTTCTTGCGTTTTTATTCTGATCTCTTCTAATTGCTCAAGGGATAGATGGGAGGAGTGCCCTTTTTTGTTCAAATCAATCAGTCGGTTTCTAGTTTCATTCAAGCGTTCCTTTCCTGCCTTTCGTAGTTTCACGATTTTCTTTTATCTCTTCTCATCATGTCATTGATGCAACCTAAAGTACCCATAATCTAACTGTTTAATTTGAATTCATTTTCACAAATATAGTGTTTTTTGCAGTTGCTTTTCTTCATTTGCTAATTTAATATTTGAAGGATAGATATTACTTAATAAACCTGATGTGCCTTGACTGCCGGATATAAATATTCTGCCAATGGATTTGTAATATAAAGTTGTATGCCATTATGCTTTCATACCATTGCTTATGGGGTAATATGTTGATAATGAACTGTATTTATATGGCGTGGCATTTTCCCCATTGAAACAGGTAAAAAGTAGATGTATTTATCTTATCATTGAAAAAAAAAATGTGAATATAAAGTTTAGGTGAAAGTGATTTTATTTGTAAATTGTATACCGTCATGTAGGTATCTCCGATCTATGTATAATTTAGTATATACCTAGAAATGGGGATTGTGCCGAGCTTTTATGAATTGTAATTTTGCAAACCAATAGAGAATGAAATGATTTGTAAGATTGCATATATTTTTTTATTTATAATTTGTAGCAATGTGTCTCTTTTATGGGGGCAGACATTTGTATTTCGGGGAACTGTACTGGATGAGCAGACTCATAAAGCGTTGGATTACGCTACAGTTCAATTGTTTGTGGATAAGCAGATTGTTTATGGGGGAATAACAGATGCGAATGGACATTTTGAACTTCTACATATCCATCCTGGAACTTATCGGGTTATTGTATCCTATTTAGGATATGATTCTACAGAAAAAGAAGTGAAGGTTATTGGGGATATTTCAGCAATCTTTTATTTAAAACCTTCGGTCATGGCGCTGAACGAGGTAGTGGTGACCGCTTCTGAATCAAAACGCGCTACCAGCGCTTCTATCGTTGACCGTACAGCCATGAAACATCTTCAGCCCAGCAGTTTCAGTGACTTGATGGAATTAGTACCTGGAGGAAAGTCGGCTGATCCTCAGATGGGGCAGGGCCAATCTGATCCGGATACGTGAAACAGGTAAGACGGAGGATATCTCTTCATTGGGAGTTGGATTTTATATTGATGGTATCTCCCAGAATACGGATGCGAATCTGCAATATATGCCAAACAGTACTTCCGCAGTGAATGCAACGAGCACAATGTCAAAAGGGATGGATATGCGTACCATCTCAACCGATAATATTGAGAAGGTGGAAATCATTCGTGGCATTCCTTCCGTGGCTTATGGTAATGTGGCAAACGGTGCGGTAATCATTCAGCGTAAAATGAATGAGAGCCCCTTGTCTGCGCGTTTTAAGGCTGATAAAACCAGTAAACTGTTTTCTGTAGGCAAGGGAATTCGGCTGGATGGGAACGGGCGTTATGTGTTGAATGCTGATTTAAACTATTTGGAGTCCAAAATAGATCCGCGTAACAGTGTGAAAAATTACACTCGCCTTACTGCTTCCGCCCGCTTGGATGGCAAATGGTTATGGAATGAACGTAATATTCATTGGAATATCAGTTCCGATTATACCGGCTCGTTTGATGATGCGAAGAGGGATAAAGATGCGACAGTAAAGGAAGATTCTTATAAATCGGACTTTAACAGCCTGAAGATAGCGGGGAAATGGAGCATGAAGTTTCCGGCCCATTTATGGATTCGTGAGGTTGGTGTGACTACTTCTGTCAGTCAGCAGTGGGAGAAGATGCGTGAAATAAAGTCCGTTTCTCTGAATCGTCCGGCAGCTATTGCTACTCAGACAGAAACCGGAGAGTTTGATGGCATCTATCTACCTTATAATTATGTGGCACAGATGGATATTGATGGTAAACCTTTATATGTTACGGCTTCCGCCCGTACGCGGTTGGCTTTCCCGTTGGGGGTATTACAGAATGCGATGAATATGGGGATGGAATGGAATTATCAGAAGAATTTGGGAGAAGGCCAGGTATTCGATGTGACACGGCCCATCAGTGAAAGTTTGAGTACACGGCCTCGCCGTTTTTCAAGGATATACCGGGGCTGCAACCTTTCGCCTTCTATGCCGAGGAGGTGTTGAATCTTCCTGTAAATAGACATAAATTGGCTTTTACGGCTGGTATCCGTTTGCAGTCTTTATTGGGGCTGGACACTAAATATAAGATGCAGGGCAAGATATATCCCGATCTTCGTCTGGACTTGCAATGGAGTTTACCGGTATCAAACGGATGGGATGTTGCCTTTTCGGGAGGTTTGGGCTGGATCAGCCGTATGCCGACCACCGCACAGCTATATCCGGATTTTAAGTATGTAGATTTGATTCAGTTGAATTATTACCATACCAATCCGGATTATCGCCGTATCAATATGATGACATATAAATGGGATAATACAAACTATCAATTGGAACCAGCACGTAACATGAAATGGGAAGTGCGGGCCGACGTCAGCTATAAGGGAAACCGCCTGTCGATAACTTATTTCCGCGAACGGATGAATAATGCTTTTGATGATATCACTTATTATAGGTCATTGGCATATAAACTATATGATCCTGCTAGTATCGACGGATCAGCATTGACGGCTCCTCCAGAACTTTCTCAGTTGACTTATACAAATGAATATAATCTGGATGTGTATTCCACACAAGGTAATGTAATGAAGGTGTGTAAAGAAGGAGTGGAGTTTCAGTTCGCTTCCAAACGAATAGAATCGCTCAAGACTCGCGTCACTATGTATGGAGCCTGGATAAAGACAATTTATAATTCGGATTCTCCTCAATATAAGGCCTCTTCTATATTGTTGGACAATAAACAGCTGAAATATGTGGGATTGTACAATGGGGACAACGGAACAGAAAGCCAGGCATTCAATACGAACTTTATGTTTGATACCTATATACAGCGTTTGGGACTTACTTTCTCTACGTCGGCACAATGCACTTGGTATACCAACAGACGGAACTTGTGGAATAATGGCGTGCCAGTAAGCTATATAGATCAATCCGGTGAAACGCATCCGTTTCGCGAAGAGGATAAAAACAATATTCAGTTACAGCATCTGGTGGAGAAATATTCAGCCACTTATTTTGAGCGTACTACCGTGCCTTTTTATATGGATATCAATTTGAAGGCGAGTAAACGGATCGGTAAGTATCTGAATCTGGCTTTTTATGTAAACCGGCTTTTGGGTATTTATCCTGATTATACGTTACGGGGCGTACTGCAACGGAGAACGTCCGAATCGCCTTATTTCGGTATGGAAATGAACTTAACCTTTTAGTAAATGAACAATAAAATAGAGATGAAGATGAAAAAGAATCAATTGACAATGTTAGTCCTTTTTGTGACAATGCTGGGATTTACCGCATGTAGTGATGATGACAAAGTGAGCATATCCACTGTAGGTATTACCACTACTGTAGATACAACTATCGAGGGGCTGCAACTGACCGGTGGAACCTATACTTTTTGAAAATGTAAATACATCTGTCAAGACAGACATTACCTATCCGGCTCAGAGTATTGAACTGGCGGACGGGTTGTATAATGTAACTTTCATTGGTAAGGGAACTTACTCACAGAATGGAACTCCGGTGGAAGTCGATGTACAGGGAGTACAACAGAATGTGGCCGTATCTGGAGGGTCGTACAAGCTGGAACTGAAGGTTCATGTACTCAATACAGGTGATCCTGATTTTGTGATTGCCGAGATATTTATTCCCGGAACCTATAATGAAGCAGGTAAGCAATATAATGGCGACCAGTATATACGTATCTATAATAACTCGGATAAAGTTTTGTATGCGGATGGATTGATATTTATGGAATCACAATTCCAAACTACTCAGAAATATCAATCGGTAGATCCGGATATCATGGATGAAGCTATTGCGGTAGGCTCTGTTGTAGCAGTACCGGGCAGTGGAACAGATTATCCGGTACAACCGGGAGAATCCTTTATCCTTTGTGACAATGCGATCAATCATAAAGAGGCTAATCCGAATTCTATAGATTTAAGTAAAAGCCAATTTTGAGTGGTATATTGAATCAAAGCAAGATGTGGATAATCCGGCTGTTCCCAATCTAGATGTTTATTATTGTTATTCCAAAACTATCTGGGTGTTGAATAAACAGGGAAATCGCGCTTATGCTATTGGCAGATTACCCAAAAGTATGACTAAAGAAAAGTATATTTCAGACTATGCATACAACTATACGTATATTATGCAAAAATGGAACAGTCAGTAAACCGCAAAGCAAATATAAGTTCCCCAATGAATGGGTGATTGATGCTGTAAATGTAGGTGCTTCCAATGAATGGCAGTGGAATGTAACCTCTACCGGGCTGGATATGGGGCATACTTATATCGGTATGAACAATACCGTTGCAGAAAACATCGGAAAGTGCGTAATGCGTAAAGCCGCCTACAAGGATGGTGATCGGGAAGTATTGCAGGATACAAATAACTCTACCGTTGATTTCACACCTGCGGCTACTCCGAGCCTGTTTAACAAATAATTGAATCCGTCTTATTGATATATAAATCTTTATTATTCATGATGCTAATCCGAATTATCATTATGTTGCTGATTGCTTTATTTGTGGAGAGTCGGCAGGAAGCCTTCGGGCAGACTACCGACACACTCTCCCTGTCCGATAAGGTAATCCGTACCGCTTCATTTGCGACCGGATTTCGTGGCGAGATATGGCAGAATCCGGCACTTTATTATTACTATACTCCGTATACATGGACAAGGCTGGACGTAAATGGAGCTTATCATGATAAAGGAAAAGCATCTTTGAAACAGGAAGGTGATAAGGATACCCGTATCGGGGTAGATGTCAATTCCTTCGTTATTCTTTCGGAACGTGATCGTGTATTCGGTTCAGCAGGATACAGGAGTGAGAAGCAGGAGAATGTGTTATGGAATGAAAATATAGACTGGAAATTGATCGCTCCTTACGTGACTGGTGATTCCATTGGTGGTTTCCTGAAGGGAGAAACTTATTATTTCAATGGAGGTTACGCCAGTGAGTCAGGTTCCTGGACATGGGGAATCACCGGTGGTTACAGAGCGTCTCATAATTATCGGGATAAAGATCCGCGTCCACGTAATACAGCTTCCGATCTCTCTTTTGCTTTGGGAGCAGGATATCGTCTGGGGACATATCGTTTGGGAGTTTCCGCAGATTTCCGGCTTTATCAGCAGAAAAGTGAGATTTCATTCCTTGCAGATAAAGGCTCTACTTCGGTATACCATATGTTGGGATTGGGCATGGATTATGTGCGTTTCGCCGGAAACCAGACCGGGACGAAGCATCAAGGCATCCGGTGGGGAGGAAGCATAGGCATTCTGCCAGTTGATACGGAAAAGGGGATATCGGCCACAGTTTCAATTGACCGTATGTCAATGGACAAGAAATTGAGCAATGCCAATAATCTCACTTTGCTGGAATTGAATACGACTGATTTGAAAGGAAACGTGACCTGGATGCGGGAACTTCAGCAGGCAGAACACCTTGCTGTGAAACTGGATGCAGGCTATATAGTTCGTAAAGGAATGGAGAATATTTACGGAGAGGCGGGCGGAAGCTCCTATGGAGCATTAATTAGTACATCTCCGGGAATGAAGGTCACGAATAGTCGGATTGCCGTAAGTGGTTTGTGGGAGAAGCTTTTGACCGATAAAGGTGTATGGGGAGGAGCAATTGTCCCAAACATAATCTACCATCGGTTGGAAACGGATTACAACGCCGTATCCCGGTTTGTTCACTTGTCTGTTTTGGAGAGTTCTTTGCGTGCCCGTTTGCTGTATCAGAAGAGGCTGCTACGATTGACCGCAGAAGCTAACGGTGGATATTATGCCAATTTATCGGCTGAATATTCTTTACCGGGATTGAATGCCGCGAAGTCGTCCGCCCAGACTTTATTGGCAAATATTGACTATTTATCTGATAGTTATAGTATGGTGGGGATTCGTCTGCAAGGGGATTATCCCATCATGAAACAATATAACCTGTCTTTGTCTGTTCAATGGCAGGCGGCATATTATAAAAAATGCGGAACGGCCCAGTATGCCGTTTGTTCATTGGGCATCTTTTTTTAAAAAATAAAAACAGTTAGCATATGAAAATTAAGTTTATGGTCGCTGCAACCTTAATGGCAGCTTTAGTAACTACTACTTCTTGTGGAAACAGTAACAAACAGAGCCAGTCTGAAAAAACGGAGCAGGCGGCTCCGGCGGCATTGAGTATCGATAATCTGCTGGTGCATGCCGATTCACTGGCCAACAAGGAGGTGACTATCGAAGGAATCTGCACACATACCTGCAAGCACGGAGCTACAAAAAATATTCCTGATGGGCAGTGATGATACCAAAACGATTCGTGTGGAAGCCGGACCTTTGGGCTCGTTTGATACCAAATGCATCAACGCTATTGTCACAGTGACCGGAACGTTAAAGGAACAGCGGGTAGATGAAGCTTACTTGCAAAACTGGGAGGCTAAACTGAAAGCACAGACTGAAAAATCTCATGGAGAAACTGCTGCCGGGTGTGATTCGGAAAAAAAAGCACGCGGTGAAACAGCCAGCACCCCTGAAGCCCGTATTGCGGACTTTCGCGCAAAGATAGCAGAAAGAAAAGCTGCTACCGGAAAAGATTATCTGTCATTCTACTATATGGAAGCCAGTTCTTATGAAATCGCAGAATAAAGGTACTGCATTCCGCAAGTGGAGCCGGATCATCCATCGTGATCTGTCTTTCTTCTTTGCGGGAATGATTTTGATTTATGCTATTTCGGGTATCGTGATGAACCATAGGGATAGCATAAATCCCCATTATACAGTTACACGAACGGAATATAAAATAACAGAGGATCTGTCGGACAAGAGCAAAGTTAATGAGAAGATGATTTTGACTTTGTTGGAACCGCTGGGCGAAGCCGGAAATTTTACTAAATATTATTACCCGGAACCGGATCTGATTAAGGTTTTTCTGAAAGGAGGCTCAAGTCTGGTGATTAACACCCGGACAAAAGATGCTGTCTACGAGGGGGTGAAGCGCCGTCCGCTGATCTCTTCCATGGTACAACTCCATTTCAATCCGGGTAAGTGGTGGACTTGGTTTGCCGATGCTTTTGCTGTCTGTCTGATTATTATCACTGTCAGCGGTATAGTGATGATAAAAGGTCCTAAAGGATTGTGGGGCAGAGGAGGAATCGAGTTGGTGGCCGGTATCTTGATTCCTATTCTTTTCCTGGCGTGTTTCTAATAGCAAACGAAAAATGATTTATAAAGCATGAGTGCAATTATAGAATGTAAGAACCTGACCCATTATTACGGTCAACGCAAGATTTATGAGAACTTGAGTTTTGAAGTTCCTCAAGGGCGTATCTTGGGGTTGTTGGGTAAAAATGGTACAGGGAAAACGACAACCATTAATATATTGAGCGGTTATCTTCAGCCGCGTTCAGGCGAATGTCGCATCTTTGGTGAGAACATTCAGACCATAGAATCCTGCTTTACGCAGGAATATCGGTTTATTGCTGGAAGGTCATGTTCAATATCAGTTTATGAATATCACACAAATAGAAAAGTTTTATGCTTCTTTTTATCCGGGACAATGGAAAAAGGAGGCTTATTACGACTTGATGAATAAATTGAAGGTAGCTCCGGGGCAACGTATCTCAAGAATGTCGAACGGACAGCGTTCGCAAGTGGCATTGGGACTGATCCTGGCACAAAATCCGGAGTTGTTGATTCTGGATGATTTCTCTTTAGGACTTGATCCGCTATCGCCGTCTTTTTGTGGATTATTTACGTGATTATGCCCGTTCCGAGAACAAGACTGTTTTCCTGACTTCCCATATTATTCAGGATATGGAGCGGTTGATTGATGATTGTATTATTATGGATTATGGCTCTATCCTTATTCAACAGCCTATTGAAACGTTGATGAAAGAGCTGAGAAGATATACTTGTACTGTGCCCGAGGGTTATCAGCCTCAGTTGCCGGCAACTTGCTATCATCCGGCTGTCATTCGTCAAACCTTGGAAACGTACTCCTTTTTGCCTCCCGTGGATGTGGAGAAACTGTTGAAGGAAAGTCAAGTTCCCTTTACTGGTTTGCAGCACGAAAATGTAAGTCTGGAAGATGCCTTTATCGGTCTTACCGGAAAGTATTAATATGTAAACTAAATAGAAGAAATATGATACAAGCCATATTTTATAAAGAGTGGATAAAAACGCGTTGGTATTGGTTGCTGGCAACTCTTTTTATGATAGGGATCACAGGATATTCCATGCTTCGTATTGGCCGTACCATTGCCATACAGGGAATCGATCATTTATGGGTAGTGATGGTCCAGAAGGATGCTATATTTATTGATTTGTTGCAATTTGTCCCTTTACTTATCGGTATCTTGCTTGCTGCCGTACAGTTTTTCCCCGAGATGCAACGTAAGTGTTTGAAGCTTACTTTGCATTTGCCTTATTCACAGAAGAAAATGGTCATGTCAATGTTGGCCTATGGCGTACTTGCACTGGTGACCTGTTTTGCTATGAGTTTTATTATGATGGGAGTTTATCTGCCACAACATTTTTACAAGTGAGTTGGTGCAGCGTGTTTTATTATCTGCGGCTCCATGGTTTTTTGCCGGATTTGCCGGTTATCTGCTTGTTTCATGGATTTGCCTGGAACCCACATGGAAGCGCAGGGTTTTGAATCTGATTATTGCGGCATTGATTTTCCGTGTCTACTTTCTGGCTCCGGGAGCGGAGGCATATAATAGTTTCTTGCCCTGTCTGACACTTTATACGTTGCTTGCCGCTTCTCTTTCGTGGATTTCTGTGGTACGGTTCAAGGCCGGTAAGCAAGACTAATTGAATGTTTATTATTAAAAAATCAAACAAACATGATTCGATTCAGCAAAATATTTTTTTATATTACCGTAGCTGTCCTGCTTGTATGGCAGTTGCCTTGGTGTTATGCTTTTCTCACACTGAAGCCTGTCAAAACTCCTTTTACTATGTATAGTTCCGTACTTGGTGATTTTGTTATTACACAACTAGATGAGAATAAGCAACTTCACCGCTATGATACGAAAGGCAATACATATACACAACAGCAGGTAGACAGTTTGTTGCCTTCTCTCTATGTGCGCCAGCTTACGGCGGACGAACGTTTCCCTGATACCATTTGTGGTAAGGCAGTTAGTCCGAAAGATATTCAATTGACAAACTTTACTTTCAAGAGTGTGCCGTCAGCCATCAATGCTCCCCAGACAGGACTCTATTTTCTGATGGAGTCCATGTCCAAACGGGTGGATTTGAAAATGCCCGAAGATGCATTCCGTTTTACCGATAAAGGTATAGAATTTATTCGTATGGAGACGAATTGTATCGATGAGGCGAAAAGCAAATTGTTTACGGATATGCTGGTTCAGAAAGGGTTTGCTTTTCCTGCATGCTATGCTTCGGGCAATCCAACTACTCGTAAAGACTATGATGAGGGATATCTGGTTTTAGATGCCAACCATAAATTGTTCCATCTGAAGTGCACCAAAGGACGTCCGTATGTGAAAGCTATTCAGTTGCCTGAAGGAGTCTTGCCGGAATATGTGTTTATTACTGAATTCCGTAGCCGTCGGACTTTGGGGTATATGGTAGATAGCAAGCATCATTTTTTATATTATCAATAGTGATGGAAGTTTGGTGAAATCAGCTCTCCCCGGTTTCGATCCGGCAAAAGATGAGTTGACCATCTTTGGAAATATGTTTGACTGGACTGTAAAGTTATCGACAGATAAAGATGATTATTACTATGCTTTGGATGCTACAGATTATTCACTGATTAAAGAACATGCCTATAAAGATATCCGCCGTTCTGTTCCGGGGTTGTCTTTTACATCTCCAGATGACAAATTTGTAAAACCTCGTTTTTGATGTGAATTTGGCAGGGGAAGTCTGATATTAAAATGTATATTAGTTCGAACAGACCGAAAACAACTAGGTAAAGGGGCTATCATGTTAGGCATCAGCTAACTCTACCTTCTGTGAGATACTGCAAATACGGGATTATATAATTGTGCGGACAGACAGGAGGGCGTGAAAACAGCCTTCCTTTTTTTTTGATAATATTTAAGATACAGGGATTTGATCTAGTTTTTCTTGCTCGTCAATTTTATATTATGATAATCGTTCTTTGAGTATATGCAGGATAAAACAGGTTGTTGAATTTTGCTTGTTTTTAAATTTTCAAAAATGCCAGATTGCATATAAATAATCTTCGTTTTGACCTCCTTTTTATCCTAAACCAACTCTTAATTGTATAACCGATTTATGATTTAAAGAACCAATTTCATTCCGTAATTTTAGACAATTATTTGCAATACTTTTGATTGATATTGAAAAATAGGAGGGGGTGGGTCATCAGTTAAACGAATGAAATTACTGGAAATAAAAATCCCTATAACTCAATGGTTATAGGGATTTATATATTAGCAATGTATTATATTACTTGCTCAAAGCAGTAGCAACGTCAACTGCGCAAGCTACCGTACAACCTACCATCGGGTTGTTACCGATACCCAGGAATCCCATCATTTCTACGTGAGCAGGAACTGATGAAGAACCAGCGAACTGAGCGTCCGAGTGCATACGACCCATGGTGTCGGTCATACCGTAAGAAGCCGGACCGGCAGCCATGTTGTCCGGGTGAAGAGTACGACCTGTACCACCACCTGATGCAACTGAGAAATAAGGCTTACCTGCAAGAACACGTTCTTTCTTGTAAGTACCTGCAACCGGATGTTGGAAACGAGTCGGGTTAGTAGAGTTACCGGTGATAGATACGTCTACACCTTCTTTCCACATGATAGCTACACCTTCGCGAACATCATCGGCTCCGTAGCATTTTACTTTTTGCACGAGGACCGTCAGAATAAGCGATTTCACGAACTACTTTCAGTTCACCTGTGAAATAATCGAATTCAGTCTTGAACGTATGTAAATCCGTTGATACGAGAGATGATCTGTGCAGCGTCTTTGCCCAAACCGTTCAAGATACAACGCAGAGGTTCTTTACGTACTTTGTCTGCTTTTGCGGCGATTTTGATAGCACCTTCGGCAGCAGCGAATGATTCGTGACCTGCCAGGAATGCGAAACATTTAGTTTCTTCGCGCAGCAACATAGCAGCCAGGTTACCGTGACCGATACCTACTTTACGGTCGTCGGCTACAGAACCCGGAATACAGAATGCCTGCAGACCGATACCGATAGCTTCGGCAGCTTCGGCAGCGTTTTTTGCAACCTTTCTTCAATGCAATGGCAGAACCTACTACGTAAGCCCACCACTTGGCATTTTCGAAACAGATAGGCTGAGTTTCTTCACAAGTTTTATAAGGATCAAGTCCGGCAGCTTCGCAGATTGCGTTAGCTTCTTCGATGTCTTTGATGCCGTTTTCGTTCAAAGCAGCAATGATCTGTTTGATACGACGGTCTTGGCTTTCGAATTTTACTTCTCTAATCATATTCTTTCCTCCTTATAATTATTCGTGACGTGGATCAATTTTCTTAACAGCTCCTTGTTCTTCAGTTACACGTCCATAAGTACCTGTAACTTTCTTCAATGCTTCATTAGCATCAGTACCCTTCTTGATTTCGTCCATGAACTTACCCATGTGAACGAATTCGTAACCGCAGATTTCGTCGTTCTTATCCAGGAATACGTTTTTGATGTAACCTTCAGCCATTTCAAGGTAACGGGGACTTTAGCCAAAGTACCATACAAAGTACCTACCTGGCTGCGAAGACCTTTACCCAAGTCTTCCAAACCGGCACCGATAATCAGACCGCCTTCTGAGAAGGCTGACTGAGTACGTCCGTAAACGATTTGAAGGAATAGTTCGCGCATTGCTGTGTTGATAGCATCACAAACCAAGTCAGTGTTTAATGCTTCCAATACAGTCTTTCCCGGAAGAATTTCAGCAGCCATGGCAGCCCGAGTGAGTCATACCTGAGCAACCGATAGTTTCTACCAATGCTTCCTGGATGATACCTTCTTTTTACGTTAAGGGTTAATTTACATGCACCTTGCTGAGGAGCACACCAGCCAATGCCGTGTGTCAGACCAGAGATGTCAACAATTTCTTTAGCTTTTACCCATTTACCTTCTTCGGGAATAGGAGCCGGTCCGTGATTGGGACCTTTCTTCACAACACACATGTGTTCTACTTCGTGTGAATAAGTCATATTCTTTACGTTTTTTGGTAATAAAATAAATATTCGTAACCACGTGAAAAGATTGGTTATTCTTTTCGCCCACAAAGTTAGTCGTTTTATTCTTTTCTGCAACTTGTTGCCCGTCACTTTTTATCTTTAAATAAAATAAATTTATTGTAGGACAGTATTTTGCAAACTAGAGTTGCCAAAATGTTTTTTTTTCCGATGAAACCTCTATCTTTGTACCTATATTACAATGATAGGAATGGAAGCAAATAAAATAGCAATTACGGACGAAGCTTTGCGCCGAGGTGCGGAAGAGGGCATGGATGGTTTCTTGAAGGTGTTTATAGATAAATACCTGGAGGTGACAGGAGGTGTTGTCAATGCGGAAACAATGCCTTTGCTCAATGGTTACCAGCATTCATTGTTGGGGTATCATTTCTTGCGTGAAGAAATAAATGAAGGTGGTTTTGTGCAATTGATACAGAATGGTTTTTGGACCTTATATCTTTGATAATCCTTTTGCAAAAAGCAATGCGGCAGTTTGGAGCGAAAGAATTTGCCAAATTGATTTATAGCGCGAAGAAAATATATGATGAGAACCGTGCTGATTTGGAAAAGGACAGGGATGATGAGGAATTTATGGCAATGTATGAGCAATACGAGGCCTTTGATGAGTTGGAAGAGCAGTTCATGGATATGGAAGAGTTGGTAACTGTCCGGATTGCAGAATATGTGGACAATCATATTGAGGAGTTTGCGGAGATTGTATGACAAGGACTTTTGCGTACTTTGTCGGGTATAAGCTCATGCGTTTTGATATAAAAAAAGTAAGTTGGCTTCAATAGTTAAGTAAGATACGTTCGTTGGCTGACGAACCTATGTTGCTTGGTCAAGCAAGTTAACTTACTTTTTTTGTCTTGTTATTCCGGTGTCATTCCATTTATTGTTTCCTGATAAACCAACCTTTGATATAAGCGGTTGCCAGTACGGCAAGTCCTGCCGCCAGGCAGATTCCCGTAAACACCAGCCCGTAACCGTTCAAGAAAGCTACCGGAGCGAAAGTTATCAGAGAAATCTCTACCGGGGCGATGAACAAGTAAGCCAGTGCATAGTTATCCAGGCATCGGCTGCGCATTTTGGGGTCTGCAACGCGGAGCAATGCGATGCCCATAGCCATAGTTCCTGTAAACCATCCCCATGTGAAGATAGCTTTCTCGAACCAACATTCTTTCATTAGTTTGCGGGCCATGACCAGAACATAAATCAGGGTTGCGATTAATCCTGAAACTAACAGAATTAATAAGGGTATGATGTACTCTATTACAACAGATATTTTAATGGAAGCAATTCCAAAAGCTACCAGAAAATCGGTAAAGGCTCCGCTGATGTGGCCTATGGTTTGCGGGCAGACATAATCACTGGTTCTTGTTTTGTCGAATATCTTTTTGATGAACATACCCACCACAAATGCGCAACTGAATACCGGCAGTTCAAACCCCGGCATAAAGTGGGATACTGTTTTGCTGATGCAGTATCCGCCTAATGCTATCACTGCTACAATGATAAGATTGAAGGTCAGCGGGTCAATGGAGATGGAAGAGCAAGAACTTTCACCCATGCTTTCCCGTTTGTCGCCGGGCAACAGGCCTGTCTGTAATTCGTGAGGAAGGTCATCGTAATTGGCGAGGAAGGAGGTGTGCCCTTTCTTTGTCCCCCATTTTATAATGATCAATCCGATAATGACTGCTGCTACGATACCGAAGGTGGCGGCAGTCATGGCCAAAGTTAGAATTTCGTCATATCCGAACTGGCTGAAAGCCTGTCCGATGGCTGCTGCTGTACCGTGCCCGCCGCAATAGCCGCTTGGCATAGTGATGCCGAAGGCAGGGTTCAAGGGCCATATCCGGTTCAGGACAAGCAATCCCAACAGTCCTCCAAAAGCCCATTGCAACAACATTCCTGCCTGTGAATATGCCCACATGCTGCCTATATTGTCTGCATCTCTTTTGGCTGCCTTTTGTGAGATGAGGGGGAGAGCGCCGAAAATGAAGGCTATCAATATGCCGGCATAAGTTCCTGTTTGGGTGGAAAGAGGTATGATGCCGAAACCGTGAGGTCCCAAGGACAGTCCTATAAACCCGGCCAACAGGCTGGGGGGGATGAACAGCCTTTGGATGAATCTTATTTTTACTCTCATGAGTTTGCCGAGCAGTAGCAGTACTGAGATGATGCCTGTATCGACAAAGAGTGTCCACGGGGTGAAATCGGTCATAAATCTAGGGCTTGTTTGGATGTATTCGTTGAAGAATACAGCGTTCATAAATAGTTCATTTTACCGAATCGGTAGGAATGGAAATTGATCTTATCGGCAAAAATAATGTATAGGTATCATGTAATATCTTAGGTTTTATTGTTATTAAGTTGTTTTGTTTCAAAGATAGGAAATAAAGTGGTACCATAGCCCAACTGCTTGTTCTTTTATGTATTAATTTTTTTATTAATGGGTTAATGGCGGATAGGCTACAAGTGAATTTCGGTGAAAAAAAAATAGTTAAAACAAAAGATAAAGCAAGTCTTATCAGAGGATGAAACATGAATAAAAAATAATGTTAAAAGACAAGTGGCGACGCAGTATTTAAACCAATTTTTCATTTAATCATTAAAACTATAAAAAGAATTAAGTTTCTTTCTTGGAAACCGATTCTTTTATTTAATTTTGCAAACCCTAATAATTATAAAGAAGAAAATGAAAAAAAATGAAATTGGCAGCAATATTTGCTGGGTTAGTATCGGTGTTTACTTTTTAGTTCTTGTTTGAATGATGGTGATAGCGGCCCCAATTATGATCTTTATGAGATCGTTACTGTGGAAGAAGGTAGTATTTTTGGTGGACCCTGTTCTGAAAGGAGATGCATGGGGATATACTTATACTCCAGTGGCTTCAAGTGTATTGGCCGGTCTTAAGGCATCTGACGGCAGTTATTACAAGCGTGCGCAGGTAGGGATCAAATTGATGGAAGGAGAAGCAATTACAGAAGGGAAAAAGTCTTATAAGGTAAGTGAAGTTGGCCTAATGGCTATTTTGAATTATAAAGATTTTAATGTTCAGTCTGATACATTGAGAACTGATTATGCACTAGTGTCATTGGAAGATTCTAATAATAAGATATGGGCCATAAATGGATATGTCAACGTACCTTTTACCTTTAAAACTAAAGAACAGCTGAACATGAATGATTTCCATTTATATGCTGTAGAAGCCAAGGAGGATACATTGGTGACAAGACTTCAACAGACCAAAGGAGCTGATGATGCTTATCAGACAGGGAGTGCTTTGATTAGTTTCCATATGCCTTTTAATGATATGAAATTTCGTGATATTTTCGATCAAGTAGTGCCTAAGAGTGATACTATTGTAGTTAAGGTGACGGCAAAGGGAGAAAATGATAAAGAACTTGTTTCTACAGTGAAATGTAGTGCTTCGAATATGCGAGGAAGCTATTAATGATATTTTATTATATAGTAAAATCCTCTTCAGTTACGGTTGAAGGGGATTTTTTATTTAATGGAACTATATGGTTCAATTCATAAGATAAGGGGGATAGAAATTTGACGGGGACTACTTCTTATTTTCCTGTTCATATCTTTCTTTAGATTCAGTATATACCTCCTGCATGTGAAAAGAGTTAACATGAATTTTTAAACGGTTCGATCTTTCTGCTGCCGTAATAACAACATATCACATTCGTTCCTGTTGCATAAGCCTTTTCTCTTCCCTGATTAAGCCTTTTTATACGGATGTATTCTATCTCCATAGCCTTTGGAGTTGTCTCCATAAGCTTTGGAGTTATCTCCCAAGACTATGGAGTTAACTCCAAAGGCTTGCGGAGATAGAACAAACAGGAAGAAAACCCTTAACCATACAGCAGGAAAGGTTTAGGGATACGGATAAGATCTTTTAAGGATGAATCTGATTATAAAGTTACGCATATGTATCAAAAACTTTGCAGGAACATGAAAGAAACGTCCTCTGATCATCTCCCGCAATGGGTGTAATTCCCTTTGGCAGACTTATTTTGGTCTGTCATACAAACCATCCCTAAAAAATGACGAGTGTTTATACAGGGTATCACAAACAACCGCATGAAAAAAATCTCCACTAAGTTTCTACTGCTCCGAAACAAGACTGTTTCAAGACGATAAATAATTAAAAAGCAAAAAACGGACGTACATTCCAATAAGCTTTTTTATCATATCCTTGCAAACAGACTCTATCCCAATTAGGATATTCAGGATCATCAATGTGCCAAAGTAACATCCAGCATCTGTCTTTATCATATTGGTAACTGCAACTGAAGCCAAGTCTGTAGGTATCACTAAACTGCGGTAACGAATTACCTACTTTAGATAACTGTATAGTCAATTTATCCAGTGTTTCTTGTCCCCATCCTGTGTCGTTTAGGCCGTTACTGGTTTCATTTCGAAAATCTCTTGGAGATTTTCCACAAATATTCACCAGTACATCAAACCATTGTCCGATACTCGGTACGAACCATGGACTGCGATTAAGTCCATCAGAATTTTGTTACTGTCTCTATATTTTCTTATTGATTCAAAAAGCACTGTAACTACCCTGTACATTAGCAGTATAATTCTTCAACATTTGTTCTGTTTCAGAATAACCGTTCATATTCTTCTCAATTTCATCATCTTTTGTCATTGAGTAATCCCTTCTTCGATTCGTTCCATTCCCCCCCCAACGACCGGTCCCCTTAAATTTTCAAACCCCATTACATAAGCATGATTCCAACCGTTTTCATTGCATTTTACATCTGTCATTTTTTAGAATCGCAAGTAATGACCATTCCAATAGCATTTTCATAATCATATATTTTCCCGTTTTCTTCCAGCTTCCCGTCTCCGGGATGTACTTCTATTCTTTTATCGATTTCGTTCTGAAAGACAAAATCCCCGGGATAAAGCTTTCTTTCTGTGCTTCCTTTGCCGGGTACAGGGCTGATTACTTTCAGAGTATAGCATTTTCCAGAAGTAAAAGTGATGGAGCTGCCCGAATAATTTATCTTTATATTCGTATTATTTCTGCCGTCGGCGGTTACATAGCTTCCGGCAATTCTGGCATTTTTTTTGTGATGGGACAATGGCGCAGAATTTTACAGAATCTATCTGATATGGAGTAATACCGTTCAAGTTCACATTGATAGCTGCTGAGTCTGTTCCTAAAATTCTTGATTCTTTTTGTGGTAAACAAAGCCTGCTTTTTCTGGTGCAAAACAACCTACGTATACTTGCGGTTGCAACACAAGCAATGCAAACTGGTGTTGAAACAGCAAGTTCAGGATTATTCCGGAAGAATTGTCAATAGCAGGTACGCCGGTGGCAACCAACAAATCGCTGACAATATGCTTTTCTGTTGTGGACTGGTCCTTCGCAGGTTGCAGTTTTTCATTCCCGGTCAGTGAAGCAATAGCTCCGTCCATACCTTTTGAGAGATCTATTGTGATATTCTTCCTATATGGATAGTAAGCGACATAACTCACTCCATCATACCAATAAAGTGTCTTGCTGTTTTCAACCGGACTCCAACTATCATTTGACAGGTTATAAACCAATGGGATATTGTTAATGTCATCTACTATTGTGCCATCTTTTTTATGGAGAATATACCAATAGAATCACCGTCTACAAATTCTGTTTTAAGATGTTCATCTGTCACAGAAGCACGTGTGGAAGGCTTTTCGGAACCGGGAACGTTTTCAAACCCGGTTGCTGTTGCTCGAACAGTGAGAGGAGTTCCATTGTAGCAGTCCGTTCTTTTTCCATTATTTGTTTCATTTTCGTCGGTGCATGCACTACAAATCAAGAGGATGCTCCAAAAGATTATGCCGGTGAAAGATTTCATTTTTCTTTGTTATTATCTTGTTTAAAATTAGCACCTTAGTACAAGGCTGATTTTTATTTGTCCCATTAATTCGTTATTTGTTTCTCTTCTGTTCCATTTACCGTTTCAGAATCCGTGCCTCCTTCCCATGATGCGATATCATTTTCTGACATCACGGAAATAGTTTTTCTTGAGATACCGATGGTATAACTTACAGAAGCTCCCGGATTCCAAGTGTCAGTAGAAGGTAAAGATTGATTTTCTATGCGGATAGCTTGAGTAATGGCATTATTATTTCCGTCTTTTGCCGCATATTGATAAGTGATGCTGAACTGACTTCCTTTTCCGGCAGGAAGCAGGAAAAAAGTAGCTAACAATTTCTTTTCTTCCGCAATAGTATTCGGTACAGGGAAATTGGTTATGTCAGCGGTAAAAGTTTCTTTCTTGTCAGGTGATGGAAATGCCCACAGCCAGCCTTTGTCGCTATCAGTCGTAGGAGTATGATAGGTCAGTATTCCGCTTTTTATTCCCGTAATGGAGAAAAAGGTTACTGACTTTCCCTCCGTATTATCATTACTTTTTATATAGACATTGACCTTGGTCAGTGTATGGTGCAGTTTGAAACGTTACATTACCATTGTTTTGATTCATTACCGGAGTTGCAGCGAGAAAATCTATCTGTTTGTTTTCGGCTGTGGGAACGGTATAACTCAACATCGGAAATCCATTTGAACTCTCTTTGTCTTGAACGAAAAAAGTTGCTACTTTCCTGTTTCATTTATATAAGGGGCATAAGCAAAGAAACTGATTTTATCCGTGGTGGAATTGTCCGGCCAAAACTTGACCGGACTATAAGACCATGTGCCGTCTGTTTGTTTACCAACAAGCTGGTTATACATGAAATTCGGTGTTGCGGCATCTTCACTGAAATTTCCGTGTGTGAAGTAGGCAAACACACCGATAGTTTCAAGATCAGTTGTTGTGGTATACTCTTTAACAGATCTCATTACCGGAACGTTTCCTGAAAAGCTGATAGGGATATTTTCTTGGGGAAATTCGTTCGTACCTTCTTCCTGGGTACAAGCTCCCAATAACAAAGTTGCAGCAAGGAAAATGCCATACAATTGTTTCACCCTTATGCTTTCTGTTTTTCGATTCATGCTTCTTTTTCTATTTTATTGTACGTCCGTGCTTTTTTAACCGTAGTGACAGGGAAGAAACATTCAACCCTGTCCGGTCTGTTTTCTTTCCATAGCCAGTATGTATCATGTTTTGGCTGCAAAAGGAAATTATTTCTCTACATTAATATCAGAGTCGCTATCATCAGTCCAACCTTCCATATTATCCTCCACCGTAATCTTAATGGCATTCATCTTGATAGTCAATACGTAGGTATGTTTCGTTCCTTTCTTGAACGTATTTTTCGGTAGTGAAACTTCTTTGTTTGTTATGGTACTTGTCAGATTACTTGTGTCGGTCACTTTGGTTACGATGTCATAATTGATTTTCAGTTTTAAGTCACCTGCGTTGGTGGTACCGTTTTTGTTATTATTTACCGGAATAAAGTAAAGAGCTTCTGTATCTGAGAATAACGCGGTTGCATTCTGGTCATCACTTACATTGATAGAACTTTTATTATATCCCCATTGGTCGGTGGTTGTTTTATTTAAAAAATCACTCAGGTCTTGTTCTGTTGAAAAATAAGATGCGTCAGGAGATATGGCTTCCCAAGTGTCGTTATCGAATTTATAAACAGCCTTGTTGTAAAGTGTTGTACTTCCTGGATCTAACTTTAATCCCGTTACAAAAATTTTTGGTATCAGTACCTAAGTTCACATCATCTGGCTTCACCTTGATATTGGCTATTTGGGTAAGTACGTGACTAAACTTGAACTGAACCGTCCCCTTATTACTTTCATTAGTTTGGTCTTGTATGGCAGTATGGCAGTCTGTTACCAAATCTATCATATCTTTCCAGTTATTAGAAGTCTTTACCTCAAAGGTGATTGTCGGAGCGCCTTTGGCATTCTGTCCTGATAAGGTTATTTTTTGGTCTGTTCCCTCTCCCGGATTGGATTCATAAGGTGCATAAGCGAAGAAAGTTATTTTCTTATCATCTATTGGCCAAAAACGTAAATTAGTATATCCCCAACTACCGGAAGTCCATGTAGCATGTTCATTATACATGAAATTAGGTGTTGTGTTTCCTTTTTCACTATTCCATCCCGCACTGCTTGTCTGATAGGCAAAAATACCGAAACCGGCATCCGCTTCTTTCAGCGTGGACGTAGTGGTTTCCGTTCCTCTGGTCTGTACTCCCGTATATACATCCAAACCGATTGTCCGGTTCGTATCCGGATTCATTTCTGTCATTTCATTCTGTGAGCAACCAGCTATAGTCAGTGTTGCCATCACCATCAATAAACTTTTCACTTCCATTTTCTACTTTTTTAAAATTAATATTATAACTACCCATATCTGTCATATATCTATATCGCTGTTCACTTCATCGTTCCATTTATCTACATCAGCGTCAAATCCTGAGCTACCTTCTGTTTTTACATTCGGCACGGTCTTTTCACATGCCATGTCAATAAAAACGCTCATAGTTCCGTCTTCTTCATCCAACCGTCTTATTGCCAAATCGTTAAAACTTTCTTCAAATATGGTCTTCCCGTCTACTAACTTTGCTTTCAGATGTAGGTTGTGTGGAATCTCTACATCGAAGCCGAACACACTAATAGTAGTGCTCAGCGTTCCTTCTGTTACCGAGCCGGAATCATAAATGGGATTGCTTAAGCGTAGCACTTGTGTTACTGTCTTTTCCGAATTTTGTCTCGAAACGAGAAATATGGATTCTGCAATGCCGTCTAATGTGCAGGTAGCTTTTCGTATGTTGTTCATTCCTTTGATACGGATTTTAACCGTTATTTTTTGAGTCAGTTTTTTGGGGGTGAAGCGTAAGTGACAACTATTTTCGTTCCTGGTGGAATTTCGGTTACTTTGTTGGGTGATGGCTGATGAATAGTTTTCCGGCATATCAGAAGTCACTTCAAAGCCTTCGATATAATCAGCGGCAAGTTCGTCAGGACTTTCCATAATAATTCTTTCAGAGGATGATTCGTTCCTTATTTCCATCTTCTTTACATAGGCTTCTAGCGTCTGGTAGTTTTCTTCTCCTCTGAAACAGAGGTTACCAAAATCATCGAATGAACGGTTGAAAAGGACGACATTGTAACATCCTTCTTTCAAGCATAGGGTCTTGTATGTACGGTCACCCATCAGTGCTACAAAAGGAGTGCTGCCATCGGTAGGGTAGAATATGGCGGTAGCACCATAATCCTGTTCCTTCTCATTCAATCCCGACCGACTCCAATCGGCACTGATTGTTATTGTTGCTTCGGGCGAATAAGTCAGTTCGCGTCGGTTACAGGCAACTAACAAGAAAACAAAAAGGTAAAGGATATATAATGTCGGGGATATTCTCATTTTGCACCTCCTTTCTTTTGCCTTGTGTTTGAGTAGCCATACCAGTGTATGGTAATTCCTCGAAACGGATGTATAACGATAAGTGGCTATATTTATGGCTTGAAGTACGTTCAATAGGGATATTTGCAATAATGGGCGACTAAATTCATATGAGAAAAGGATTCTTGTTTCTTTGTTTGGTAAAAGGCGGATGAGTTGTACTTTTTCCCAGCTTATTAAGTAAATCTTTCCATTCTTCGTTTTGAAGGAGGAATTTGACCGGTTGCAGAACTTTGCTAGAAGAAAGGTCATGCAGTACGGCGATGGCTATTTGTGCACGTGTATATACGGATAACATGATAAACTTACTTTGTTAAGTCATTACTTACCAAGTAATAGCTTATATTTTTCTCACAGGGTGAGGAAAAGCGTTTCCTTATTCTGTATTTAATAAGAAAAAACATTTCGTCGGATAGAAAAAGATGTAAGAAATATGATTCCGTTTTTGAGATGTCAAAAATGGAAAGAGGTGTCGTGTAATTTTGTAAATTAGTTAAAGTACTGACAGATGCAATATTGTGCTTGTGCTTATGTGTTTTTCTATAATTGAATAAAATATAGTGGATTAATACAGATTTATAAGCTTTTTCTTTGGATTTATGAGGAAATATTCCCTACTTTGTGAAAGTAATCATCCATTACTTGGTAAGTAATTCTTCTTTTATTTGAATGGCTGTCATATGATATTCCTCATGCCACTTCCTTTTCTCCATTATGTGCTACTACCGAGATTATCAGTTCGTCATTGGCTATATCTACCTTTTCGTTTTCAAATGGTTTCAAGTAAGTTTCTGTCACCTTAATGGAAGAGTGTCCCAATGCCTTGCTGATGATACCGATATTTACTCCTGCATGAAAAGCCAACGTAGCCCATGTATGGCGCGCTGTATAAGTAATATTTAGAAATGCAATAAAAAACAGAATGACGATAATTAAACGTAAAACGTTTATAATTAAGCATTTTGCAAGATTTGCAGAACAGACATACCTGCAAAAGAAAACAAAATATTGCGACGTTTCAGTTACCAGACTGTTAGCCGCCTGTTTCGAAAACAACGGCAGGTAACCGAATTTTTTTACCGATAGGAACAAAGCAGATTTTTATTCACTGTTTATCAATGTTTTGCATACCAAAGAACGCTTTTGAAAGGAGTATTTTTACAACCTAAAAAAGAGCGTATGAAAGTGGAAAAATTCAAGGTATTGCTCTACCTGAAAAAGAGCGAGCCGGACAAGACCGGCAAGGCCCCGATCATGGGACGGATCACCCTCAACCGCACGATGGCGCAGTTCAGCTGCAAGCTCTCCTGTACCCCCGGGCTATGGAACGCGCGTGAGAGCCGATTGAATGGCAAGAGCCGGGAAGCGGTGGAGACCAATGAAAAAAATAGAGAGGCTGCTGCTTGCCGTACACTCGGTCTTCAATTCCCTCATGGAAAGGAAAAAGGATTTCGATGCCGCTGCGGTCAGGGACATATTCCAGGGTAACGCGGGCATGCAGATGACCCTGCTCAAACTTCTCGACCGGCACAACGAGGAGATGAAGGCCCGTGTCGGCGTGGACCGTGCGCCCACCACACTCTCGACCTACCTCTTCACCTACCGCACGCTTTCCGAATTCATCAAAACGGAATTCAAGGTCTCGGACCTCGCCTTCGGACAGCTCAACGAGCAGTTCATCCGTGACTACCAGGATTTCATCCTTCTGGAAAAGGGATATGCCGTGGACACGGTGCGCCATTACCTGTCCATTCTGAAAAAGATCTGCCGCATCGCCTACAAGGAAGGGCACTCGGAGAAATACCATTTCTGCCACTTCAAGCTGCCCAAGCAGAAGGAAAGTACGCCGAGGGCATTGAGCCGTGAGAATTTCGAGAAACTGCGTGATCTGGAGATACCGGAAAAACGCAGGTCACATATTATCACCAAGACCTCTTCCTCTTCGCCTGTTACACCGGCACCGCCTACGCGGATGCGGTAAGCATCACCCGGAAGAACCTTTTCACTGACGACGGGGGCAGCCTCTGGCTGAAGTACCATAGAAAGAAAACCGACTACCTCGGACGTGTCAAGCTGCTTCCGGAAGCCGTCGCGCTGATTGAGAAATACCGGGACGATACCCGCGAGACTCTTTTCCCACCACAGGACTACCACACGCTCAGGGCAAATATGAAAGCCCTGCGTCTGATGGCAGGGCTCAGCCAGGACCTTGTCTACCACATGGGACGGCACTCTTTCGCCTCATTGGTCACGCTCGAGGAGGGAGTACCGATAGAGACCATCTGCAAAATGCTGGGACACTCCAACATAAAGACCACCCAGATATACGCGCGCGTAAGTCCGAAGAAGCTGTTCGAGGACATGGACAGGTTCATCGAGGCAACCCGTGATTTGAAACTCATCCTTTAACCTTAAAAAATATCATTACCATGCGCAGTACATTCAAGCTCTTATTCTACATCAACCGTAACAAAGTAAAATCGGACGGCACGACCGCCGTCCTCTGCCGGATCAGCATCGACGGAAAGAAATCGGCAGTCACGACAGGCGTCTATTGCAAGCCCGGGACTGGGACAGCAAGAAGTGTGAAATCAAAACAGCCAGGGAGAACAACCGCCTTGCCGCCTTCCGAGCCGGTTGGAAGAGGCGTACGGGAACCTGCTGAGGAACCAGGGAGTGGTCACGGCCGAGCTGCTCAAGACCACCGTGTCAGGCGCCAATTCCGTACCGGAATACCTCCTGCAGGCCGGAGAGGTGGAACGCGAACGGCTCAGGGTCCGCTCCAAGGAGATCAATTCCACTTCGACCTACCGCCAGTCGAAGACCACCCAGCTTAACCTCAGGCAGTTCATCGAATCCCGCGGGATGAAGGACATCGCCTTTTCGGACATCACCGAGGAGTTCGCCGAATCGTTCAAGGTCTTTCTCAAGAAAGAGCTGGGACACAGGAACGGCCACGTGAACCACTGCCTGTGCTGGCTCAACCGGCTCATCTACATCGCCGTGGACCGGGAAATACTAAGTGGCAATCCGATAGAGGATGTGGCATACGAGAGGAAAGAAACGCCTAAACTAAGGCATATCAGCCGCAGTGAACTGAAGCGGATGATGGAAACCCCGCTGCCCGACCCGATGATGGAGCTGGCACGCAGGACGTTCATCTTCTCCTCGCTGACCGGTCTGGCCTACGCGGATACGAGGGCTCTCCATCCCCGTCACATCGGAACGACCTCGGAAGGAAGAAGGTATATCCGCATCCGCCGCGCCAAAACGGACGTGGAGGCGTTCATCCCGCTGCATCCCATAGCCGGACAGATACTGGATCTTTACAACACCACGGATGACGACAGGCCGGTATTCCCGCTGCCGGTCCGCGATGTCCTCTGGTACGAGGTACATGGAATGGGTGTGGCATTAGGCATGAAAGAGAACCTGTCCTACCACATGGCCCGGCATTCGTTCGGGACCCTGACACTGACCGCAGGTATTCCGATAGAGAGCATCGCCAGGATGATGGGCCACACGAACATCGACAGCACGCAGGTCTACGCCCAGGTCACCGACCGGAAGATATCCTCGGACATGAACCGGCTGATGGAAAGAAGAAAGCCCGCGGCCGGCAAGGAAGCCGCAGGCTAAATAAAAACTGCCGCCGGAATCGTAAATGCAATTCCGGCGACAATCCTTAAACTTAAATACGATATTATACCAATGCAGGGTGATAGTTCTCCTCCAGCAGCCTCTCGATGTCCGATTGCCTGTACAGGATCTTCCCGCCAAGCTGGATATAGGGAATCCGTCCTTGGTCCCTGTAATCCTGCAGGCACCTGCGGCTGATCTTCAACGTCCCGGAAAGCTCCCTGTCGGTCAGGAACCGTTCCCCGTTGAAGGGAGGACGGTTGTCACGGGCAAGACGTTCCACTTTTTTCTCCATGTTGTCCAGCAGGGCAAAGAACCTACGGACACGTTCGTTCTCCTTGTCGATAATGCCTTCCATCTCTTCCGCTCTTTAAAGGTTTCCGTTCTTCCTTCCCTCTCTCACAGCCTTCTCCTTGCGTCTGATGCCGACGTAGGTTATCAGCCTCTCCACGTCTTCGGGCTTGTAATAGAACTTGCGCTGGAGGCGGGTGAACGCCAGCCGTCCGGTATCGCGGAGGGTCTGCAGGGTACGCGGCGAGATGTCAAGGCGCAGGCAGACATCCTGGCCGTCCAGTCACTCTCCGGGTTCCTTACAGCGGTTTCTCTCATACAATCTGTCCACACGTGCGGACAGGTTCTCGGCGCGCGCCAGCATCCTCTCAAGGACACCGGCCTCGATGTAGCATATTTCCATAATTTCAACTTGTTTAAATGTCAGTGCGAATATAAGGGAAGAAACCATGAGAGGCAAGCGCGACCGGTACACTGGCAGGAATAGTCATGGATAGTCGGTTTTTGTCATATGGCGCGGGAAAAATACTCCGTAGCCGGTCGGTTTTCACGACCCCCTTTGGAAAACCTGAAGGACGGGTGCGTCACGGCGATGAAAAAAGAAAAATCCCCACCGGAAGTGAAGCGACCCCAAACCGGCAGGGAGTGTAATAATAAAGGAACGGACTGTTCAGCCCTTGATGTAACCGTACTTTTCAGGTCGTCCATGAAATGCTCCGGCGTGTCGGTCCTCACCGTCACCCCGTGCAGTTCCCTGTACCGCCCGGAGAAATTCACCATGTACTCCCCGTCGGTGCACCCGCTGTCAAACCAGCTGCCCTCACGCAGGACGCGTACAAACTCGGAAGGGCCGGAGGCGGCAATCCTGCCGCCATCCGCCAAAATACCTGATCTCGTTTTTTTTATTATCGGTATTTCAAATGTCTCAAAAGCCTCTTTGACAGGTTACCATCCGGGATGATCGCCTGAATTCGCATGTACCGGATTTTCTATTTACCAGATTCCATAATGGTTCCTGCCATCCGTTTTTTCTCTGCGGCTGTCGCTTTTTTCCTCGTGGCATCATGGTCTGTTACCGGATGGGAAAAGCCATCTCCATCACAACCATGAATTATAGTGTAGCCATATTTGTATATAGCCGTATGATACGCTATCCGGATAATGCTATCACAGAATTGCGATATAGCCGGATATCAAAATAGGGATAACCGGGAGCGAAGGGAGCACGCATCCTTCCGGATATAGATATCTCAAAATCTCCATTTGCAGAAGTGTATAAATATCAATCCATTAATGGAGATTATAAAGAAAAAACATAAGTCACACACGACTACCTGTCATTCTCCATTTGCGGATGTGTAGAAGTAGCAATCCATTAATGGAGACGATGAAGAAAAACAATAAGGCGTATACGGCTACCTGTTATTCTCCATTTGCAGAAGTGTAGAAGTATCAATCCGTTAATGGAGACGATGAAAAAACAATAAGGCGTATACGGCTACCTGTTATTCTCCATTTGCAGAAGTGTAGAAGTAGCAATCCATTAATGGACAATAGGGCATGTAAAGGGCAGATTTTCCGTATATTCGCCTCCTTATCCCCGAATTATGGGCGTAAGTCACATAGTCATGGAAATATATCTATCCTTTAATGGGGAGAACAGCCGGCAAATATCTGATGGAAAAGCCCCACAAACCACAGGAAAATAGCCACACAATGGTCTGATACACAATAATTATTGGAGAAACATGGTCCGCTCCTGCGGACAGCAAGTTGTGTTTTCGTTAAACGAAAATCGTACGGTTTAACGGCAACCTGCCGCCAAACCGTCCCTACCCCCTGATGCTCCGGAGTCGTGGGGGATAAGCTACCGGCATGTTCCATGTCCCTTTGGCATGGGATCCTGCGGATGAATCCGGGCACAGAAAGGCGATTTTCGCATAATTTTTCACAAGGTAGTTCCAGAAAAAACTGGTAGCAAGACTTTGCTGGAAGGACTAAACAAGAAGGTGAAAGGAGTGATGTACACCCGCAATGCCCTTGTCCTTTTTCGACTGGGATGCATAAAGGAAGCGAAATATTTTATAAGTGGTTTCTTTCCACCAACCAGAAGGGTTGGTGGAAGCAGATTACCATTCAGTAGATACCAGTTCTGAAAGATGTAAACAACTTGTTTCTTAGATAGCCTTATAAATATGCTACTACTTATTACAGTTCATTTGGAAATGTTATTCTCACTTTTATTCCTCCGCTTTTTCACTTGCTCCACTGCTTCAGATATGATTCCCTTGTTTTCAAAACGCTGCGTGTAATTGGTATAATCCGGATGAATACGTTCGTAAGTTGGGTCAGTGAATAAAGGACTCGTAATAATGTGGTCCGCAGTCGAACGGTTACAGCAGAAAACAATATTTTCAACTCCAGCCAGTCTGGTCAATGCTTTCACATCCGTATCGTGCGGCTGTAGTGTCATCGGATCTGTAAAAAAGAACAGATAGTCTATTTCTCCTTCTACGATCCGCGAACCAATTTGCTGGTCACCTCCTAAAGGACCAGATTTCAGGATTGTGATATCCCATTTGATTTCAGGATGTTTTTCTTCAAGGGCTTTTTTAATTAGTGTACCGGTTGTACCCGTACAATAGAATTTATGTCCTATCAGACGTTCCGAGTTCCAGAGAACCCACTCTATCATGTCTTTTTTCATTGCATCGTGTGCAACAAGCCCAATTCTTCGAACAATTGTTTTCATAAAGCTAAATTATTTTTATATGATAAATTATAATAACAAGAAAAAACTAATTCTATTGAAGGCCGGAGGATGACCGGATAAGTCTGAGCAATTCTTTGTTTGCCCGGCTATCCATGATGGTTTCCCGTTTTTCTTCAAAAAGATTGAGTGTTGTGGAGCATTCCCCACAGATGTCAATGCCCACTACCTGTTCTTTCTGAAGAATAACAGCCAGCAGTTTCTCCAATTCCCATAAGCTGAGAGAACCTTGATCCCAGTTTGTTGCTGCCGAAGCCGGATTCAAGACATCCTTGTCTATGGAAATGTAAACCGGCCCGTTGATATGTCCGGAAGAAAAGTCCTGCCAACCCTCTTCGTGCATGAGCGTAGTTTCACTGTAAAACCGGACTTGTCTTTCATATCCTTTCGGCACAGCCTGTATCAGTTTGTCTGAAGCACCTACGATAATTACTTTCTTGCAGTTGTTGTTATGGTCCAATATATCCTTTACCCAACTTCCGCAAGAAAGTATGTTGTCAAACAACGGTGGCTGCATATCGGGATGGTGGTCGAACACAATCAGCGAGAACGGAGTTTCGAGTTTGTCTGTCCAGAATTTAGTCAAATAATGATAATTGCCTGAATCGATGAAATGGACTCCCTCCGCCGGATAATCAGCAATCATCCGCTTCAAAGCCAAAGTACCATCCCTGTCACAGTAGCCCTCTGTACCATAAAGATGACGACAGTCCAGCCATATAAACTTATTGTTCCGGGCAAACGCCTCGTAGTCATACACTCCCGTGAAGTCCATGATGATGATCGGCCATGCTATCCGTTTATCTGTTTTTTGATTTTGCCCGCTCATACGTTGTTTTTGCATATCCTTTTACTGTTCATTAAAACCATCGTACATAACAGAAATCTTGCCGGTGAGGTAACAAAGCATTCTTGGGATACATACGGAAGGCCTGCTTGAAGCTTCCGGCGTTGAAAATGCCGGATGTCGCCTTAAAGGTATATAAATTCCCATTCTTGGGAAACCGACGAAAGGGGAATTACCTCATATATGTGATCCTGACCGCCTTCATGCCTGATAATGACCGATTCTATTCCGATTGCGTCATCCAGGCCTTTCTCATCAACGACAACCGTCACCTCATATTCCTTTCCGGCTTCAACCGTGGCATTCAGCCCATTCCCAGCCTCTATGGATTTGATTTCTATGGCATCCCATCTGCTCCGGACGTTTGCTTTCCAGTCAGCCATCATTTTCGCCTTCGCAAAGTTGTCGGCTGCCAGAATATGGAAATGCTCTGACAGCTTGTTATAGAACCTGTCATAGTAGTCGTCCAACTGTCTTTTCATGGTAAAATGGGGAGCGATTTGTGCGATTGAGTTCTTGATATACTTGACCCAGTTTCCCGAATAGTTCTTCCCCCCATGCTCGTAATATAGTGGCAGGATGTCATGCTCCAACAAATAATAGATGGCTTCGGCATCCAGCTGGTTTTGGTACTGTTCATTCTGATAAGTACTTTTATCGGTCAGTGCCCATCCGGCATCCTTGCGGTATCCTTCATACCACCAACCGTCCAGCACGGAGAAATTAAGCACACCGTTCATCAATGCCTTCTCGCCCGACGTACCCGAAGCTTCTGCCAACCGCGTAGGGGTATTCATCCAGATATCCACACCCGAGATAAGATGGCGCGCCAGGTCCATGTCGTAATTCTCCAAGAATATGATTTTACCTAAAAATTCCGGGCGCCGGGATATTTCCACGATTTGCTTGATCAGTCCCTGCCCGGCACCGTCATTGGGATGGGCTTTGCCTGCAAAGATGAACTGTACCGGATATTTCGGATTATTCACGATCCTAGCAAGTCGGTCTATATCCGTGAACAGAAGATGAGCCCTCTTATATGTAGCAAAACGGCGTCCGAAACCTATTAGAAGGGCATCGGGATTGAATCTCTCAAAAATGGAAACGCTCAATGCCGGATCAACCTGACTCCTAAGCCAGTCCTTGCTGCATTTGCTTTTGATATAGTCCAGCAATTTTGCTTTCTGTTTTAACCGGGTATTCCATATCTCTTCATCTGGGATGCCATAGACAGCCTCCCAGATTTTCTGATTGGACTGGTCGCAGAAAAAGTTCTCATCAAAATTGTCCTTGAAAAGCTTTTTCCATTCTGCCGCACACCAGGTAGGCAGATGTACCCCGTTGGTTACATAACCCACATGGTTCTCTTCCGGGAAGTATCCCTTCCAGATCGGCGCAAACATTTGCTGGGATACCGATTTATGCAACTTGCTGACGCCGTTTACCTCCTGGCAGGTCTTGCAGGCGAAGACAGACATGCAGAAACGTTCCTCCTTGTCTCCCGGATTGTGACGCCCGAGATCCATCAGGTTATCCCAGGTTATACCCAACTTGCCAGGATATCCCTTCATATATTTATTGAAAAGCCCTTCGTCAAAATAATCATGACCAGCGGGTACGGGAGTATGTACGGTATAAAGTGAGGAAGCACGTACCAGCTCCATGGCCTGCCCAAAATTCAAGCCGCCATTTATGTAATCACAAAGCCGCTGGATATTGATCAATGCGGCATGCCCCTCATTACAGTGATATACATCCTTCGTTATACCCAAAGCTTTCAGCGTCATCATCCCGCCTATGCCAAGCAGAATTTCCTGTTTTAGCCGATTCTCCCAGTCACCTCCATACAGATGGTGAGTGATAGGGCGGTCAAACTCGCTGTTGAGTTCATTGTCCGTATCCAGCAGATAAAGGGGGATACGCCCCACACTGGCTTTCCAAACATTGGCATGTACCACAAAACTGTCGGCATAGGGGACGTGGATTACCAGTTGTTTCCCATCCGGTTGCATTACCTTTTCAATCGGGAGCTGCCCGAAATTCTGCGCTTTATAATTGACTGTCTGCTGGCCGTCCATGGAAAGCGACTGGTCAAAATAACCGTAACGGTACAAAAGTCCTATGGCACAAAGGTCCACATTGCTGTCCGACGCCTCTTTCAGGTAATCCCCCGCCAACATTCCCAAACCACCGGAATATATCTTAAGAACTTCATCCAAGCCGTATTCCATGCTGAAATAAGCTATTGACGGGCGCTGGTGGTCCGGTTCCACATCGACGTATTTTTTGAAGGCGGAATAGACGGCATCCATTTTATAGACAAAGTTCTCATCATGTGCCAGCGCTACCAGCTTTTCATAATTTATCCGCTCCAGAAACAATACCGGATTCTGTTCCACCTCTTTCCAAAGTCCCGGGTCCAAATCACAATACAGTTTCTTTACGTCATCATTCCATGTCCACCAGAGATTATGTGCGATTTCTGCAAGCTTCCGCAGTTCTGCAGGAAGATGTGAACCTACTGTAATCTCCCTCCATTGAGGGGTATTTACATTATAACTTGAATATTCCATGACATTTTATATTAAATTAAATAAGTTCTAATCTTTATTCAATCCTTTTATTATTTTTCGTTTACCGACAATCCATACCGTATCATTCTCCTTGAAAATTGTATCAGGGTCTGGATTCATAATATTCACGGTACTCCTCTCTATTCCGATAATGATGCTATCCGATATGTCTGCCTCCCGGATCGTCTTTCCGATCAATGGTGAACCTCCTTCGACAGGAAATTGCCCTATTTCCATCTCATCCTGCGAGGATGTTCCGTTCCCGTTCCTTTCTACCTTCTTTTGCTCCATGGATGTCCGGAAGCTTTCCAACTGCCGGTCCGTACCTACGACCGTAACCTTGTCATATGGATAGAGATGCTCTTCCCCTTGTGGTATATCTAGGCGTTTTTCTCCACGGGTGATTGAAATCACATTTATCTGAAACAAGGTGCGCAGGCTGCTTTCTTTTAATGTTCTGCCCACATATATGGAATCAGGGGATACTGTGAAATCCGCCAAATGTAATTCCTTGAACGGGATATTGCTGCCAAGGGTGGAGCCTGTATCACTTTCTGTAGAAAGTCCATTCCCATCCGTCCCTTGAAAGTTTGCCATAAATTGTCTCTCTATAGTCAGCGACCGTTTCTTGATCCGCTTGGAGAAATAAATGACGGCAATGATAAGGGAAGAAACTACCAGCCCGGCTCCCAAGGCAACATTGAAAAGATGGGTAATGATACTCATCATGATAATCGTGCAAATCAGTATTTTGACAAGTACGATTGATACCAAAGGCCCTCTGTTGAACTTGTTGTCCGTCCAGAGTTTACGGAACTCGGCTGAATTGTTCTTTTTCATGATGATGGCCCATAGAAACGGAGATATGACAAGAAAGATGATGATGAAGCCCAACAAGTTCCCTTCCATTCCCGGCAGACTTTTCCTAATCAAAGGATGCACATAGGAAAAATATAAAGTGATGAAAAAAACGCATACGACCAGATAGAGTGTGACAGACACCAGCATAGACCGGATCAGTTTATGCCAAGTGCCCTGGTGTTTTACAGTCATTGCCCCGGACGTATAGTGTACGAGATAATCTTTCAGGAATCCAGGCATGTGGATGTCTATAAACCGGTATGCCGGTTCCGAAAGCCGTATCATATAGGGGGTAAGAAAAGTCGTTATGACAGATACGGCCACTATAACCGGATAGAGATACTTGTCCGTGACATTCAGACTGACGCCTAAAGATGCGATGATGAATGCGAACTCACCGACCTGTGTCAGTGAAAAGCCGGACTGTATGGCAATTTTCAACGGCTGGCCGGAAAGCAGGACACCAAAGCTCCCGAACAGGACCTGACCGGACAGTACCAGCAATGTCAGGATAAGAATAGGGACGGCATATTCCCACATCATGGCAGGATCGATCATCATTCCCACCGACACGAAAAATATGGAAGCGAACAGGTCTTTTACCGGCTGTACGATATGTGCGATTTTTTCCGCTTCAACGGTCTCTGCCAGCAGGGACCCCATGACAAAGGCTCCCAATGCGGCAGAAAATCCCGCTTTTGTCGCAATCATCACCATTCCCAGGCAAAGTCCCAGAGAGGTTATCAATAAAATCTCGTTGCTGGTGAAACGGCGTATCTTCTTCAGCAGGGTAGGTATCAGATAGATACCCAATGCCGACCAGAAAATCAGGAAAGCGGCCAGCTTCAATATACTTTCCAGCATCTCCTTCCCTTCAAAATGTTTGCCTACCGCCAACGTGGAAAGAATAACCATCATCACTACCGCCACCAGATCTTCGATGACAAGAATCCCCAAGACAATGCCGGTGAATTTCTGTTGGAGAAGTCCCATGTCATTGAAGGCCTTGAATACGATGGCCGTGGACGACATGGACAACATTCCACCCAGAAAAATACTGCTCATGTGGGAGAACCCCATTGCATTCCCCGCTGTATAGCCTATGAACATCATGCCACATACAATAGTGACAGTGGCAACGATAGCCGTAATGCCCACATTTATCAATTTCTTGAACGAAAAGTCCAGTCCCATCGCGAACAGCAGAAAAATGACACCGATGTCCGCCCATATTTTGATATTGGCAGGATCGGAAACAGTCGGGACCAGGGAAACGGAAGGACCCGCCATAATACCGGCTACAATGTAGCCCAATATGACCGGTTGCTTCAGCCACTTAAAAATGACGGTTACAATACCGGCAATAATCAGAATTATGGCAAGATCCGATATTAAGGGAGCAACTTCTGACATGTTGACGGTTATTTTATATCGATAATTCGTTAAGGACCCGGATCAGGCTTTTGTCAATAGGCTTGTCCTTTTTGATTGCCTGAACAAAAGGAACATAAACAATCTCGTTGTTCCGTATGCCTATCATAACATTCCGCTGGCCTTCCATTAAGGCCTGGATTGCGGCTTCACCCAGCCGGCTTGCCAGTATGCGGTCATTGGCACTCGGAGCGCCACCCCGTTGCAGATGGCCCAGGATAGAAACCCTGACATCATATCCGGGATATTCCTTCTTTACCCGGTCGGCGTAATACATGGCACCTCCATTCTTGTTTTCAGGACTTTCGGTCACAATTACGATGCTGCTGTTTTTCGTCTTTCTGAATCCACGTCCGATGAATGTTTCCAACTGGTCCACGTCCGTCCGGTCTTCCGGAATGATGGCCGCTTCAGCACCGGAAGCTATTGCGCTGTTTTGTGCCAGGAAGCCCGCATCACGCCCCATCACCTCGACAAAGAAAATGCGGTCGTGCGAGGTGGCCGTATCCCGGATTTTGTCCACACACTCCACGATGGTGTTCAGGGCCGTATCATATCCTATGGTAAAATCGGTGCCGTACAGATCATTGTCAATGGTGCCGGGCAATCCTATGCACGTCACATCATACTCCTCCGCAAAGATCCGGGCTCCCGTCAGGGAACCGTCTCCACCGATAATTATCAATGCATTGATGTTCTCTTTCTGTATGATCTCATAAGCTTTCTTGCGTCCTTCGGGAGTGATGAAAGTCTCGGAGCGGGCTGTTTTCAGTATGGTACCTCCCCTCTGGATAATGCTGCTTACGTCTTCCGTAGTGAGTTCTTTCACTTCACCGGCAATCAGCCCCTCGTAACCTCTATAAATTCCTTTCACTTTAAATCCGTTAAAAATAGCGGCGCGGGTCACGGCACGGATAGCCGCGTTCATTCCGGAAGCGTCCCCTCCGGAAGTCAGAATTCTATATATTCATCTTTTTTTTCATCTATCTCAGTTCTTGTTTTTGTTTCATTCTGCCAATATAGCTTTCAGTTTTTTCCGGCAGTGAAAAATACGGCTCTTTATAGTTCCCAAACTCACGCCGGTTCTTTCCGCTATCTCACGGTATTTGAATCCTGACAGGTACATCTCAAAAGGTATGAAATGTGACTCCGGTACACTTTTGATGGCATTACGTATCTTTTCCAGGTCATAGTTCTTGTCCACCTCCTCTGTACGGGACTCGTCCATGATCCGCGAATAATATGCAGGATCGGAGGATATGTACAGGCGGGTATGACCGACCTCCGCCCGGTAACCGTTGATAAACGTGTTGCGCATGATGATAAACAGCCACCCTTTGAAATTCGTGTTCTTGTTGTAACTTTCTTTGTGAAGCATTGCCTTGAGCAGGGTATCCTGCAACAGGTCTTCCGCCTTCTCCCTGTTAGCTGTCAGTTTGTACGCAAAACGGAACAGTTCGTCCTGTACGCCAAGTAGTTCTTTTTCAAAATTGAATTCCTTCATCGGTTGTGCCGGTTCCCTGTTCCGGAAGTGTCTGTTAAAGGTCGGACGGCTTTTCCGAACAAGAAAAGCCTGTCCGACCTTACGACATTCCAGATCTGGAATTATTTAACCTCGATAGCCTTGAAAGTTTTTTGTTTTTCTTCCTCCTTCATTTTCGGGATTTCAATGGACAGAATCCCGTGTTCGACTTTTGCGGAGATCTTATCCTTCTCCACATTTTCAGGCAGCAGGATGGTCTGCTGGAACTTGGAATATGAGAATTCGCGGCGGAGATACTTCTTGTCTTTCTTCTCCTCCTTCTTCTCTTCTTTCTTTTCCATGCAGATTGTCAGGTTGTTGTTCTCGTCAACATTCACCTTGAAATCATCCTTTGTCATTCCGGGAGCCGCCATTTCAACCTTGTAGTCCTTGTCATTCTCAATGACATTGATGGCAGGAGCCGTAACTCCCGTTTTTGCCAGCCACTCATTCTCGAAGAAATCGTTAAAAATACTCGGCAACCAGTTTGAGTTTGTTTTTACAGGTACCATTTTTACCTCCTTTTTTAATTGTTAATAAATAAAATATTCAAAAAGACAATACAATCCAGTCTGATTGACTGACTTTTATCGTCTGATCATACCTTGTTCGGCTACAGCCTTTGTCCGTTTCCGTATCTCTTCCGGGTTTCCAAGGTAGTAGTCCTTGACAAGAACCAGTCTGTCGTCAAATTCAAAGACATAAGGAACCGCCGTAGGCAGGTTCAGGTTGGAAATATCCGTATCGGAAATCCCTTTGAGATGCTTGATGATTCCGCGTAGGCTGTTGCCATGGGCGACTACCAGCAGGCTGTCCTTATACATCAATGCGGGAAAGATGATGCATTCCCAGTAAGGCATGACACGCCCAATAGCATCTTTCAGGGATTCCGTACGGGGAAGTTCCCTATCTGGCACACCGGCATAGCGGATATCCATGCCCGGATTACGGGGATCATCTTTGCCTACCGGAGCGGGAGCCACGTCATAGCTTCTTCGCCAGATGTGTACTTGTTCTTCACCATATTGGACCGTCGTCTCACTCTTATTCAGTCCCTGAAGCATGCCGTAATGCTTCTCGTTCAGCCGCCAGGTCTTTTCAACCGGAATCCAGTCTTCATCCAGCCGGTCCAGGACACAGTTCAACGTTTTTACGGCACGTTTCAAGTAAGAAGTGTAAGCTGCCTCAAAAGAAAATCCGGCCTCCCGTAATGCATCGCCTGCCTTGCAGGCTTCTTCGACTCCTTTCTCGCTTAAATCCACGTCCGTCCATCCGGTAAAACGGTTTTCTTTGTTCCATAGGCTTTCGCCATGACGTAATAACACTATTCTTTTCATGGATACTTCTCCTTTATGCAATGGTTATTGAAGAATCCAGATATACGTCCTGAATGGTGTTCAGAAGTTGAACTCCGTCTTTCATCGGTTTCTGGAAAGCCTTACGACCGCTGATCAGCCCCATACCACCTGCACGCTTGTTTACTACTGCCGTTACGACGGCATCATGCAGGTCGGATTCCCCATGGGATTCCCCGCCCGAGTTGATCAATCCGACACGTCCCATATAGCCATTCGCCACCTGATAACGACAAAGGTCTATCGGATGGTCAGTGGTCAGTTCCGAATACATACGCTCGTTTGTCTTTCCGAATCCGATAGCCTTGAAACCGCCGTTATTGGATGGGAGCTTCTGCTTCACGATATCGGCTTTGATGGTAACCCCGATATGGTTGGCTTGTCCTGTTAAATCGGCAGCGGCATGATAGTCGGTTTCATCCTTTTTGAAGCTGCTGTTTCTCAAATAGCACCACAGAATAGTAGCCATTCCCAGTTCGTGGGCATATTCAAAAGCCTGTGACACTTCTACTATCTGGCGGCGGCTTTGTTCCGAACCGAAATAAATGGTAGCGCCGACAGCTACAGCACCCATGTTCCATGCCTCTTTTACCGTACCGAACATTACCTGGTCGTAGCTGTTCGGATAAGTCAACAGCTCGTTATGGTTCAACTTCACGATGAAAGGAATCTTATGGGCGTACTTACGTGCCACAGCTCCCAGAACTCCGAATGTGGATGCCACGGCGTTGCATCCTCCTTCAATGGCCAGCTTTATGATGTTTTCGGGATCGAAATAAAGCGGATTGGGGGCGAAAGACGCTCCTGCAGAATGTTCTATCCCCTGATCCACCGGCAGGATGGAGACATACCCGGTATTGGCCAGACGCCCGTGCCCGTACAGGGCTTGTAGGCTCTCCAAGGTGCGTATATTCCTGTCGGAATTCATCCATACCTTATCTATCATATCCGGTCCCGGAATATGGATAAGTTGTTTGTCTATCGTCTTACATGTATGGTTCAGGTAGTACTCAGCCTGTCCTCCCAATAAATCTACTATTTTCATCTTATTTATTTTTATTGATTATTCTGGTTTATGACTCCCGTTCACCCAGTTTTGCATCCATAAAAAGGATAGCACTGTCTCCGGCTTTCCTTAGCCGACTAACAATATTGAGTACATTCGCTTCTTCTTCTACCTGCTCACGAACAAATTGCCACAAGAAGTTCTGAGTGGCATTGTCTTTCTCTTCGGATGCTACCTGTACCAATTCATCAATCAGTTTGGAAACATGTTTTTCATGCTCCAAAGCATGTTCGAATACTTCAACAGGGTTACCCCAACCTTGTGGAACCACATCGACCTTGTCCACTTTCGGGGTTGCCTCACGCTTAATCATGTACTCAGCAATGGCATATGCATGCCCGGTCTCTTCTGCAGATTGTTTCTGCATCCAGCGAGCCATTCCGGAAAAGCCCTCTCTTTCCAGATAAAAAGACATCGATAAATACAGGTTGGCAGACCATAATTCTGCTGTGATTTGCTCATTCAGGGCATTTTGCAATTTTTCAGTCATGACGAATCAAACTTTTAATGTTAATAATAAATCCAAATTATCTCTCTTCTTTAAGAACAAGCATGGGCTTGTTTCAAAATTTCAATTAATACCGGACGTATCCCGCTGATAAAACATTCCACGGCGATCACCATCAGAATAAGTCCCATCAGTCTCATCATTACATTGTTTCCCGTCTCTCCCAAGATTTTTAAAAGCTGGGTGGACGCGCACAGAATAAAGAAGGAAAGAATGCAGACCAAAGCGATTACGCCAAGCAATACTATTTTGAAAGTATATTCCGAAGCATCTTCCATCAATGTTATTCCACTGGAAATCGCTCCCGGACCGCATAACATCGGAATGGCAAGAGGTGTGATGGTTATATCTTTGGAATATTCTTTTCGTTCAGTTTCATTCAGTTTCACATGGGTGAAATGTGCCTGCAACATATCATATCCGATTTTAAAGATGATGATACCTCCCACAATCCGGAATCCGTCTGTTGAGATGCCGAAAAAATGAAACAGGAACCTGCCCGATAATGTAAAAAGGACTAATATGATAAATGCAATGGTACATGCTTTCAAGGCGATACATCTGCGTTCTTTCGTATCCATTCCATCAGTCATTTGCAGGAATACCGGCATCACTCCAAGCGGGTCCATCAAGGTGAATAGCGAAGTGAAACACAATGTTATATATACAAATATATCCATGATGACATATATTTTATTGTCGATTATTATATCGCAAAAAACATACCAGATAGCATTCTGCAATATTAAATTTTGCAGAATATCAATCTTAAATCCATACCGTCAAAAATAAGGTAGTCTCCGTTCGTTTTCCTTGGCGAGGATACGTAATAATTCCATAAATACCGTACTTACATATATACGGTCTGCATACAGCCCGCTGATGAAAGAATGGAAGGACATGTTCACATTCCGGCATAATATGAGAAATGTGTTTACCTGACATGATATGTACTGCTCGTGTTCAAGCAATTCATTCAGGGCATTCAATGGCGTTGTCCATTCATGTGTATCCCGTTTCATTTCATTGATTGCAACACATCCTCCATCATGGCATATCCGATTCATCATCTGATAAACCTTGTTCATATTGTCCTGTGCTTGGGAGTTTAGCCAGGAGCTAAGTATTGGAAGCCGTTCATCTTCAAAATAGACCTGCAATGACAGGTATAAACCGGTTGACCATATTTCTGTATTGATCAACTCATTCATGGCGTTTTCTATTCGTTTATCCATTATCACTCTGAATATTGAAAATCCATTACTAATATTATGTGTTATTCCCTGTATATAAAAATTCCATTCGATTGTGGGTAACCCATAAAACGAAATTCTTAAACGAGGCTTAAATAATAGGATACTTATCCGCATAGACAAATTGTCACAAAAAATAGCACTATGGTGTCTTTTTTTTGTCTTGTCTTCCTTGCAGAATATCCAATAAGATATCCAGTTCTCTTTCTATTCCTTCAATCTTATCGGAAATACAGTCCAAAGTATTATGGTGCAGACTAGCTTTACAGTCCTGCAACTCTCTTGATAGAGAAAGTACTTGCAACCAAAGTTCTTCCTCTGTGTGACAGGGGGAGTTACTATTATCTAGTACCATAGAAGGAGAAGGCAGAAAAGTGTCTTGGCATGTAATTTGTATGATTATGATAATGAACGGTATGTCCCGAAAGAGACAGGATGGAAATGAAAGGATAGAATATTCCACAAAAGACAGTAACAAACGAAGGGGGGGAAGTCGTTGGAGACAGTTGTCTCGCTTTTAAAACAAGTTGCTTTCATAATGTTTATAATAAGCCAACCCTGTTCCCTGGAGTTGTGTTTATATAAAGTTAAGCGTGGGAACTTTGGTATTACCGTTCAGAAGTATCCCCATACTCAACAACATATAATACACAAAGCCCCACGCCTATATATATAACACTTTAATATATAAATAGTACGTGGAGCGTCCAATGTATTATCCAATTGTTGTTTCGAAATTGGGGATTTCCTGAACTTGGATAATGCCTTAACGCTTTACTATAAATCTTCTATTTTTAAAAGACTAATACAAATGTAATAAAAGAAATGAATTCTTTCAAAGGAAATATCTCCTTTTTTAAGGGGTGGCTTAATTTTTCTTCATTAAAAGTCTTAGAATTACTGCCTGCCAAAGCCCGTCACAATTTTTTTGAAATCCTCAAGCTGTACATTAAGCTCTATATAGTACAAGCAGAAAAACAGACCATGATGCCGCAGGCAGTATAGGCCATAACCCACTCTTCCGTGAGTATCATATCTATTTGACAATAATAAAAATGTAAAGGAGGATAATGGCATGGACAATATTCGTATCCCAATACATATAGGTTAACATATAAGGGAAAATGGTCACGGAGTCCACAAACCGTAGAATGAAAAAATATATTTCCATCGTGCACGGTTTATGCCTCTATCCGGATATTTGGCCGGTGCCGCAAAATGCACAATGCATACTCCATAAAAAACACCAGGGAGGAAAAATAAGTCATACTGAACAACGCCTGTCTGTAATGGGTCATGGATACAAATGGACTACAGATAATGGCTGCAATGGATATAACGATACAATCAAGCACAAAATAATGTACGAACGTGCCTATCAGTTGCATTTGGATGAAGCAGTACCACTTCATGCGATGTTTGGTTAGATTGAGTATGGATATAGGGGCTTAAAAATTAGACAGATACAAATTTACTAAAAAAGGAGAGGCTGTCTCAAAAGAGGTGTTTACAAACTTACTTTTGAAGATTTCATCCTTTCAAACTGCTTTTTCGTTGCCATAAGCCTCCTAAGAGGCTACTTTTGCAAGATTATATGCTATGGCTAGCAGGGCGAACTCAATTTCAACCTTCTTAAATCCACGAAGATGGAACCTCTTGAAGTGCTTGTTGTTCTTGAGGTTTCCAAATACGGCTTCCACATCCTGTGGTCGCTGACTGCGATATTTCAGGCCTTCATCAGAGAGTAGCTTTTCACGTTCTCTTTCCTTGATTTTCCTCAGACGGTGATTTACCTGTACAATCCTTTCCGAGCGGCTTCTGTAGCACCGGCATCTTAACGGGCAGCCCTTATAGTTACGTGCCTTGTATCTTGATATGGTCTGCACAAAACCGTTGTTTGTTACCCGCCTTGCATCGGAGAGTCTTTCCATTCTCTGTCCCGTAGGACAATACATGCCGTCGGTTTCTTCGTTATGAAAATAATTGTACTTTATAAAGGTTTCAATGCCATGTCTGAAAGCATACAGATAGTTCTCTTCACTTCCGTATCCGGCATCACAGACAGACACGTCAGGGTATCTGCCGTAGAGGGAATGGAAATCATCCATATGCAGAGGATAGGTGGAGGTATCGCCCAACACTGATGGATGGTATAGTTCAGAATGAACTGTTTATTGGTACTGAACTGGGGATTGTATCCGGGTTTGAGCTGTCTGTTCTTCATATGGTCATCTTTCATACGCATGAAAGTAGCATCATTGTCTGTCTTTGAGTAGCTGTTACGTCCGTCAAGTATCTTTCCCTGCGATTCATATTTCTTGAGCTGTTCAGACCATGACTTCCTTACACGTCTTACCTTCACTTTCATCTTCTTGTCGGCATCCACTCCATTCAGGGCATCATCTATCTGCTCGAGTGCCTTTTCCACTTTCTCCGGGGTGATATCCAGATAGGCAACCGGAGCGGAATCACGCAGTTCCTGCTTGGTGAGGGACTCGGCGTATTGCCATATCTCCTCAAGCTGTTCCGCGATTCTGGATATGCGGGTATGTATAGATTTGCCCCCCAGACGAACGTATAACGGTTGGCGTTCACCTCCATCTTCGTCCCGTCAGTACAGGCCACATCCAGACTTACAAAACCTTCCGCCACGAGAAACTTTACAATGGTTGCAAATATCGTCTTCAGCACATCCTTTAGCCGGCTGCTGCGGAAACGGTTGATGGTATTATGGTCAGGAGTTACATTGCCGGTAAGCCACATGAAGCGTATGTCATTACGACAGAACTCTTCTATGCGACGGCTGGAATAGATATTACGCAAATGCATAGACAAGAATCTGAAGCATCATGCGTGGGTGGTACGCAGAACAGCCTTTAGGGGAATACTTACGGTAAAGTGCTTCAAGGTTTATCTGTTCAATGATGCGGTGAACAACCCGGACCGGATCGTTCCGGGGAATAAAATCGCCTAAACATGGAGGTAAAAGCAGATTATCGTTGGATGTGTAACTTTTAAACATTATCTTTGGGATATCTTACTTGATGCCCTAAGATACAAAAAATTAGGGAGATGGGCAAGTTCTGGCTGAGCGAAGTTAGGGCTTACCCGATTTTTTGCAGACACAAAAAAGGCCATCCCAAAGTTTATTTGAGACAGCCTTGTTTATTTTATGTGCAAATGTAACTGTTATCCTAAATAACCATTCAGAATTATTTCAGCATTTCACCTTTTTCGTTGAAAAACACAACGCTTTCGGTTCCGACGGCATCAACCAAAGTTACTTTATAAGTCTTTACGCCATCTTCTGCCACTTCTACGGCTGCTTCCTTAATGGTGGATTCAGCATAGTCTTTCTTGATGGCGTCCTGAACTGCCTGCGGGAGTTCCTTTATATCAATCGGTTTAAACTCGTTCACCATTGCAACGATTTCAACATCTGATGCCATGTTGTTAGCGAATGCTACTGAACTACCTAATCCCATTACCAGTGCTACTGCAAACAATACCTTTTTCATAATGCTAATTATTAAATTGTTAAACATCTTATCGTCTTACGCTAAAGAATAGACAATCACCGTGCCAAATAAATGGATATTTATCATATTGCTGTAAAACAGACCCTTATGAATTATTCATATTGCATAATGCAAATGTCTGATGGGCATTTTTTCTACAATGATGTGGAATGCGATACACATGGCCACACATGGTCTAACGACTGTGAATAAGAGAGTTGAGACGTTAAAATCATGCAGACGGCATGCGAAAGGAGTCGTAACGAAAGTAATCTCTCCATTACGGCTCCTGGTTATTATCCTTCTACTGTTAAAAAGTAATATCCAATTTCACCATGAATGTTATCGAACGATAGCCGCACTCCTTGCTCAACAGGTTGTTCACCATAAACTGGAAAGCGACTCCCTTTGTCACTTTCACGCCGAAGTAATTGCGTATATGTTCGTAAAGGAGATGGCCATTCGCTGGGATTTGAAAATACGGCGTTCTTCACCCAATTCTTTAAACGGTTCACCGGCTCTACTCCGCAGGAATATAGAAAACATTAATCTGCCAAATACCTTTTCATTCGCGGCGAGTACTCTGTCCGGTAGTTTCCGCAACTGTCCGTATAGATAATGAAATTGTCAATTTCCGGATGCTCTTTCTACAACTGACGGGCTTTGCGGCTCCCCAACGTCATAAAGGCCGTTGCATAGGCATCAGCAAGCATGCACTGATGGGCAATAATTGTAGCACTCAATATATCCTTTTGAACCGGATATCCTGTTATCGGATTGATGGCATGAGCGTATTTCCTTCCATCTTTCAGATAGAAATTACGGTAGTTGCCGGAAGTTGCGAGTCCCAGCCGTTCCGACAGTTGCACAATTTGTTCAAGCTCGGAGTTTGTTCCGGTACTGTCATCCTTCGGTCTGACAATGCCAATGCACCAATTCCACCCTTGCGGGTTCTTTCCTTTCGCTATCATTTCGCCGCCGATGTCTATCATATAGTTCGATATGCCTTTGCGGTCGAACAAACACGCGATTATGTTACAGATAGTACCGCCGCCGAGCACCGAGAAATTGAGCAGGATGCGGGGATCGTCTTTCATCACACGGTTGCCCTGTAAACGCACTTTTCGGAAGCCTACAAAGTGGCGGATACTGTCTACGAGTTGCGGAGTGATGCTGTCAAACTTTGTAAAGCCAAATCCCCACAGGTTGATAAGCGGTGCACAAGTTACGTCAAATATCCCGCCTGTTTGTTCCGACGCTTGCATGGCTGTGCGGAAAGGATTGCATCAAGTTATATATCTTACGATGTTTTTTGTGCCAAGTGTATCTCTATGTAGAATACATTTCTAATTAGCTAAGCGATATATGAAACTAATCTTATCGAAAATTTTGTCCGTATCTTCTCCGACCTTTGGGTTAATCAGTTCAGCATATATCTGCATAGAAAAGGATTGATTTTGTGTCCTAATACTTTTGTAGTTTCTTATGGCACGCCTTTTAATATACCCGAAACAACAAAGGTATAATGTCCGATATGAAAAAAACTGGATTTTTATTGAAGCGAATCAATTCTTTTATTATTTTTACCTTTCCTTCCATAACCAACGTGGTGCGCCGTTGCGCCCTGCAGCTGCTCATGTCGAAACAGAAAACACTGGACAAGCAGACGCTGAAGGAAGCCTTACAGAAAGAAACACAGAAAATGTGAAATTATTACGTGGACTCCGACGGACCGCCCTGCTTGTGTTACCGGCTGCCTTGCCCGGGATGAACCTTTGAGATGCAACCGCCAGACAAAGGGGAAGAGGAACACTTCCATACCCGTAACCCGGCAGGACAGTCTTATGCCAGGGACACAACTATAGAAAAAAGGACAGACCTGATAGTAAGATGCGTTTGGCAAAAAAGGAAATGATGAATATTAATAATAGAAAAAGACATTTGTTCCGCAAAGCATACGCGGATATGTACATAAAAGAAGAGAAATATCTTCAAAAGGAGGATTGTTTTCCAGCCCCCCATTATTGGTAGTTTTTAGGAGATAAAGCCTAAGGATATTTTGTTCTTCTCACTTGAAAACCTTATTTTTGCATAACAAAAACGTCCTTTGAATGTATGCAAGATGAAACAAGCCGCTGAATTTCGCTCGTTTCTAAATAGTTACCTATTAAATAAAAATAACAAGAGAACTATTTAATTTTCAGTTAGATAGCAAAAGCATTGTGTTTCGGCGTGTATGAACTGAGCTTTACATCAGGCAGTAACAATGTCGCTATTTTTTTCTAGCTTCAAGTTGAAGTTGCGCAGTACTCGGAGATAGTTCATATATAGCTCTTTATCTTTTTTTTTATTTTTCCATTTTTCTGACTCTGTTCCTTTGCTGCGTTTTTTTTGTCTAGAATCGGAAATAGATAAATGGAATCATAATTCATATTCTTGAACTTCTCTATCAGTTTCATTGCTTCTTTAGGAATGCGCACTGTTATCTGTCGTCCTGTTTTGTGACGGCTATATACAATATATTTTCCTTTCACATCTTGTTTTCGTAGATGGGCAAGGTCAATGAATGGCATTCCCCGGAATAGAAACATTAGTAAGAAATATGCCAATGCACATTGCATCTCTTTGGGCAATTTTTCTATATCGGTGTGCAGTAGTGTATTCATTTGTTTTGTATCCAGTGCTCGTTTGGTCTGTGATTCTACCTTTGTGTATACATTATCGAATAGCTTCGGGTTATAAGGCAGTATTTTTTTTATCGGCAAGTCGGTTATATACAGCTTTCAGGGTTCGCATATAGGTTGATATAGTATTCAAACTCAGGCCTTTCGGTACTCCATGTTTTCTATCTGACCTTTTCTTGTCGGTCTTTCTGTTTCTTGTTCCTTCCAGTCTCATCCATTCCTCATACTCTTTTTAACCTGCCAGATGTGAAAGCTTCATCTATTGGCACAGGTGTTCCTTTTCCTCCGTAAAACTCCGTAACGGATTTCAGTGTATAAGTATATGTATGTACTGCTGACCATTTTTGTCTATTTCCAACTGTTTGATTACTACTTGCATGTAAGATGCCAAGTCTGGTAATTTTATGGCTTTTGCCACTTCTGCATTTTTTTCTTTGTCATCCATAATACTTTTGATTTTAATTTCGCATCGTGCATAATTTCTGTAACAGCTGTGCCGATGGGAAAGTTTTGGGATGCGAAATTTTTATTTTGACCTAATGAATTTAGAATATCACTGGTTGAATATATCGAAAGATAAGCATATATTCTCCGGAAGTTATCTTTCTTTTGATTAAGGTATAGAAGAATTTCTCTAAATGTATTATTATGAGATGAAATAATCTTCGAATCAAATAAAGAAAGTCTGAATCTATAATAAAAGTAGGCTTATTTTTTTGATTCTCCCAAGAGAAGTATGCGTTTTTTTATTCGTTTATTCCAGTGAATTAATTACCTTTGCATTTCATTGAAGTTGAACTGAGGTAAATAGATTAGGCATTGAATTACAAAGATTTATTTAAACGAGTAATATCGCTGATTTCATCTCCGGCAAAAGCATGGGAGGAAATTGGCAAGGAAGAGGATAGGCGTAAAGTGCTGGGAGCATTTGTTTATCCCATGATAGGTTTATGCGGATTGTCCGTTTTTATAGGTACATTCATTGGGAATACGGCAGGGGTCGCTGCTTTCCAGATAGCAATGACACGATGTTGTGCTATATTTGTATCCTTGTTCGGAGGATATTTTTTGGCGGCATACGCCATAGACCAGTTGGGCAAGAAACTGTTAGGACGTGAAGACCAGTATGAACTAAATCAGCAGTTTGTAGGTTATTCTATGGTAGTGACTTTTGTGCTCGATATTGTCAGTGGGTTGTTCTCTATTTCCATTCTCCATTGGATATTGCAATTTTATACTATATTCGTGGTGTTCGAGGGGTGCACGTACCCTGATGAAGGTAAATGAAGAGAAACTGACACGATACACCTTGATTGCTTCAGTTATTATAATTGTTTGTCCGGCATTGATTGCCGCTGTGTTTAATGAGTTATCTGTTATTTTAAATTAATGAAACCGACTCCTATTAATATAAAGAATAAGCGTGCATCGTTCGATTATGAATTTATCGATACGTACACGGCAGGTATCGTGCTCACGGGAACCGAGATAAAGTCCATCCGTTTGGGCAAAGCCAGTCTGGTAGATACCTATTGTTATTTTGTGCAAGGCGAGTTGTGGGTGAAGAATATGCACATAGCCGAATACTTTTACGGCTCATACAATAACCACTCTGCCCGTCGCGAACGTAAATTGTTGTTGAATAAGAAAGAACTGCGGAAATTGGAAGAAGCCGGAAAGAACCCCGGTTTTACGATTGTTCCTGTCCGTCTGTTTATTAATGAGAAAGGACTGGCGAAGCTGGTTGTCGCATTGGCTAAAGGTAAGAAACAATATGATAAGCGCGAGTCATTGAAAGAGAAGGACGACCGTCGCGAAATGGTTTAAACCGTATGTTTAAAAGGTAAGTGAAATCCGTGTTATCCGTACCCCAAAAATAGACCTATGGCTACATTAAAACAAATAATCAACGAGCGGGTCCTCATCCTTGACGGTGCGATGGGAACCATGATACAACGGTACAACCTGTCCGAACAGGATTTTCGCGGAGAGCGTTTTGCCGAGATACCCGGACAAATGAAAGGTAATAATGATTTGCTTTGCCTTACCCGTCCAGATGTGATAAAGGACATTCACCGCAAATACCTGGAAGCGGGAGCTGATATTATTGAAACAAATACGTTCAATGCCCAACGGATTTCGATGGCAGACTATCATATGCAGGATTTGTGTCGTGAGATTAATCTGGCCGCTGCCAGACTTGCTCGCGAACTGGCCGATGAATATACCGCGAAGACCCCTCGTAAACCTAGATTTGTAGCAGGTTCGGTAGGTCCTACTAACAAGACTTGTTCCATGAGTCCGGATGTCAATAATCCGGCCTTGCGTGCTTTGACATACGATGAACTGGCCGCTGCCTATCAGGAACAAATGGAAGCTTTGCTGGAAGGAGGAGTGGATGCGCTTCTGATAGAAACCATTTTCGATTCCCTGAATGCCAAAGCGGCCATTTATGCTGCGGAAACGGCAATGAAGAAGGTAGGGCGTGAGGTTCCTCTTATGCTTTCTGTTACTGTTTCGGATATTGCAGGACGTACTCTTTCGGGGCAAACATTGGATGCTTTTTTGGCATCCGTACAGCACGCGCCTATTTTTTCTATCGGTCTGAACTGCTCATTCGGAGCGAAACAATTGAAACCTTTTTTGGAAGGGCTGGCTGCACGCGCACCTTATTATATAAAGTGCCTATCCCAATGCCGGACTTCCTAACAGTTTGGGACAGTATGACCAGACTCCAGAGGAAATGGCTTCAGAAGTGAAGGAATATATCGATGAAGGATTAGTAAACATTATCGGTGGTTGTTGTGGTACAACGGAGGAATATATTGCAAAATATCAGGAATTGATTGTTTCCGGTTCTGCCTGGGTGCCTCCTCATATCCCTGCCACCACTCCTGAGAGGCTGTGGCTTTCCGGGTTGGAACTGTTGGAGCAGACTCCCGAAATGAATTTTATTAATGTAGGCGAACGGTGCAATGTGGCCGGATCCCGTAAGTTCCTCCGTTTAATCAATGAAAAGAAATATGAGGAAGCGCTAAGTATCGCCCGCAAGCAGGTGGAAGACGGTGCTTTGGTGATTGATGTGAATATGGATGACGGTTTGCTGGATGCCCGGGAGGAGATGACTACTTTCTTGAATCTGGTCATGTCCGAGCCTGATATAGCCCGTGTACCTGTCATGATTGACTCTTCCAAGTGGGAAGTCATTGAGGCCGGACTGAAATGTCTGCAAGGAAAATCCATTGTCAATTCTATTTCTTTGAAGGAAGGGGAGGAGAAATTTATAGAACATGCCCGTCTGATAAAGAAATTGGGAGCTGCCACTGTGGTGATGGCTTTTGATGAGAAAGGACAGGCAGATACTTTTGAACGTAAAATTGAAGTATGTGCCCGTGCTTATAAAATATTGACAGAGCAGGTAGGCTTTAATCCTCATGATATCATTTTCGATCCCAATGTACTGGCTGTGGCTACTGGTATTGAGGAGCATAATAATTATGCGGTAGACTTTATCAATGCTACCGGATGGATCAAGAAGAATTTACCCGGAGCACATATCAGTGGTGGTGTAAGCAACCTGTCGTTCTCCTTCCGTGGAAATAACTATATCCGTGAGGCGATGCATGCCGTGTTTCTTTATCACGCTATCCGTCAAGGTATGGATATGGGTATTGTAAATCCTGCTGCTTCGGTGCTCTATACGGATATTCCTGCTGATGTGCTGGAACGGATAGAGGATGTGGTCTTAAAACCGTAGACCTGATGCTGCCGAACGTTTGATAGAGACTGCTGAGGCCTTGAAAAGAACGTCGACCGGAACAGAAGCGGTGAAACAGGATGTGTGGCGTGAGGAACCGATGGTAGAGAAACGTCTTCAGTATGCCTTGATAAAAGGCATTGGCGATCACTTGGAAGAGGATTTGGCAGAAGCGGTTAAACTGTATCCTAAAGCAGTGGATATTATTGAAGGTCCGTTGATGGAAGGTATGAATAGGGTAGGAGAGCTGTTTGGAGCAGGGAAAATGTTCTTACCGCAAGTTGTGAAGACTGCTCGTACCATGAAAAAGGCAGTAGCTATTTTGCAACCTCTTATTGAGGCTGATAAACAAGAAGGTGCCCGCAGTGCAGGAAAAAGTATTGATGGCTACCGTAAAAGGGGATGTGCATGATATTGGGAAGAATATCGTATCAGTGGTCATGGCTTGTAATAACTATGAAATTATAGACCTTGGCGTGATGGTTCCTGCCGAAATGATAGTCAGGAAGGCTATAGAGGAAAAGGTGGATATAATAGGATTAAGCGGGCTGATTACTCCATCATTGGAAGAAATGGCGCATGTGGCTGTAGAGTTAAAGCGTGCGGGGCTGGACATTCCCATTATGATTGGAGGAGCCACTACTTCCAAGCTGCATACTGCCTTGAAAATAGCACCTGTTTATGGAGGTCCGGTCATTCACATGAAAGATGCTTCACAGAATGCCTTGGTAGCCGCCCGTTTGCTGAATCCGGAATCTTCTTCTGAGTTTGTGGAAAGGCTGAACAAAGAATATGAGGATCTTCGTCTGAAAAACAGTGTCAGGCAGGTAAAAACGGTATCTTTGGAAGAAGCTCAGAAAAATAAATTGAACCTTTGGTCATAAAGAAGTGCCCCCCAAAAAAGTTAGACACAAAACTTTTGGGGGGCACTTCATAAAATTACGACTTTTTTTATCTGCCCATTTTATTCGAAAGAATAAGAAGCTGTTTTATGTTATGGATATATTTCTAGGACTGGTTAGAATTTACTGAGAAACTCTTCCGCTTTTTCCAGATTTTCGGGTTTGCCGATATCAAGCAATTGCAAGTCATCTTCTACATAGCACTGGATGTCGACTCTGTGACATATGGAGAGATAGAAATCGATAATGGAATATTTTCCTCTGGGAAGGAGATTTAAAATTTTAGGGGTAGTCACTTGTATCCCGCTATAGGCGTATTCCCGATATTCCCCTTCTTTATACCGGAGTCCTGCCGGTTTGGTTTCCATGGTGTCTTTATTGACCCAGCCACGTAACAGATTGTCGTCATTAAACAACAGATAACGGGAGGTCTTGCGTGGGCTGACTAAAAGGGGTGGCATTGATGTTAGAACTATTCTGGTGATAATACATAAGACTTTCAAAATCGCAATTGGAAAGGATATCTACATTGTGGAGCAAGTAGCATTCTTTCCGCATAACTCCTAAGGTTTTTTCGATTATCTCTTCCTCATCCATCCCTTTGTTCAGATTTTCGAATATCAGTTCATACGGGGTTTCGCCTTTTTGGGTAAACATATTCTCAGGATGGTATAATAAATGGTATGCTCTTTCCAAACCGCCGCCCGTATCAAGCAGACAGTCTGTCTCGTCCGAGATTTGTATATCGATTCCGAAGTTCTGGTTAGCTTCCAGAAAAGCGAGAATCTGATTGGAAAAGTGGTGTACATTGATTACTATTTCATCAAATCCTGCTGCTTTCAGCTTTAAGATGATGTGCTCTAACATGGTTTTTCCACCTACCGTTACTAAAGCTTTGGGACGGGTGTCTGTTATAGGTTTAAGTCGGCTGCCTAGTCCGGCGGCAAAAATCATTGCTTTCATAATGTTCTTTCAAATGTTTGTTCTATATTCTGCTCACGGTGTATGAGTTCTACTTTTACACCGAATTTTTTATTGATATGTTCTGCCATGTGTTGCGCTGAATAAACAGAACGGTGTTGTCCGCCTGTACAGCCGAAACATACAGACAGATTGCTGAAACCTCGTTCCATGTATCTTTTTACTGAAGCATCCACTAAAGAATAGGCAGCATTTAAAAATGGGAATATTTCCCCGTCTTCTTCCAAAAAACGAATAACAGGCTCGTCTAATCCGGTGAAAGGTTTGTAACGTTCATATTTTCCGGGATTGTTTACGGCACGGCAGTCGAAAACATACCCGCCACCGTTGCCTGTGGGGTCGTTGGGTATTCCTTTTTTGTAGGCAAAACTCATAACCTTCACAGTGAGTTGCCGTTTTTTTAAGTCATCTTTAAATTGTTTCAGTTCGGTCAGGTCTTTTAGTACGGAACACAGGTAGGAATATTCGGGGTATTCATTATGAAGCAATTGTCGCAGGTTCTCGATGGCGTATGGTACACTTTGGATAAAATGCGGTTTCTTTTCGAAATATCCCCGGAAACCGTAGGCTCCCAAGACCTGCAAGGTGCGGAAGAGTACGAAGTGACGCAACTGGCTAAAGAAATAATCACGGTCTACTGGTTTGTATTTGGAGAGGGCGTCTATATATTCTTCCAACAGTTCGTTGCGCAGGGTTTCGGGAAATTTAGCTTTAGCCTGCCATAAGAAAGAGGCTACATCATAGAAAAACGGTCCTTTACGTCCTCCCTGGAAATCAATGAACCAGGGTGCTCCATCCTTTATCATCACGTTTCTGCTTTGGAAATCCCGATACATAAAGGTGGCGGAAGAACTGCGTAGCAGTACATCACTCATTTTTTTTGAAAGTCATCTTCCAGCTTGTCTTCTTGAAACTCCAGGCCGGTAGCTTTCAAAAAAGCAGTATTTAAAATAGTTCAAGTCCCAAAGGATAGAACGTTGGTTGAATTCGGCTTGGGGATAACAGTGTGAAAAATCAAAGCCGTCTGCTCCGGCAAATTGGATAGAAGGCAGTAGGCGGATGGTCTTGCGCAGCAATTCTTTTTTCCTCTTCGGAGAAGACGCTGGTCGCCCGCCCTTTTTCAATAGCGTTGAACAACAGGATATCTCCTAAATCTTCTTGCAAATAACAATTCTTGTCTTCAGAACAGATGTATACTTCTGGAACAGGAAGACCTTTCTTGCGGAAGTGTGCTGCCATATAAAGAAAGGCTTCGTTTTCTTCTTTGGAAGTGCCGTATACGCCAATCAGTTTTTGGGTTCCGGTCAGCCGGAAATAACGCCTGTTGGAACCGGATGAGGGTAATTCTACAATCTCTTCGGGTACTTCTCCGAGGTAAGTTTGATATAGGTTCTGTAAATCCTCTGTAGTCATAATCATATTTTGGAGCAAAGATATATATTATTCTCCCTTCCTTTGCTGATTTGCAAAGAAAGTTAATGCTTTAGTTCCAATTTATGAGAAAATTACTTGTTTTTACTCTTTCATCCGTATCAGTGCATTTGAAATGATAGCAGTCACTCCGCCTGTTGTAATGCCGGATGAGAAAATATTCTTTATTGATTCCGGAAATTGACATAGTATTTCAGGAACCATTTCTACACTTAAACCTAAAGCGAAACTAAGTGCGATGACTAATGTTGCTTTCCGGTTGATCTTCTGTGCTGCGATAATGCGAATGCCTGCTGAAGCTACTGTTCCGAACATCAGTAAAGTAGCGCCTCCCAATACAGGTTCGGGCATTAGGGAGAAAATTAATCCTACACTGGGAAATAATCCTAATAGAATAAGAAAACCTGCAATGTAATAGCCTACATATCGGCTGGCTACTCCTGTCAGTTGTATCATACCGTTATTTTGCGCGAAAACGGAGTTTGGAAAAGAATTGAGAATACCTGCCAGCATCGAATTGAATCCGTCTGCCAAAATTCCTCCTGAAGCACGTTTGATGAATACTTTTCCTTCTACAGGTTCTCCTGATATCAGAGAGTTGGCAGTAATGTCTCCATAGGCTTCTATGGCTGTTATCAAGAATACTAATCCCAAAGCTATGAATGCGGAAAAGTCGAAATCCAGTCCGTATTTAAATGGGAGGGGAATATTGAAACCACCAAAACTTTGTACTGCCGAGAAATCAATTCTACCGAGTCCCCAGGCAACTAAATATCCTATAATCAGACCGATAACGATGGAACTCATACGTAGGTAGCGGTTGGAACTTCTATTAAAAAGGATAATGAGAATGAGTACCAGCAGAGCTAGACCTAGATTCTCAAAACTTCCGAAAGTGCCGTTGCTTTGGGCGGAAACACCTCCGCCACAAGCTGTGATACCTACTTTTATCAGGCTCATTCCAATCAAAGTGACTACAATACCTGATACCAGAGGGGTGATTATTTTACGGGTATATTTTAAGATGCGGCTGATGACCATCTCTACAGATGATGCCACGATGCAAGTGCCGAAAATCAGTGGAAGTCCGCCCAGCATACCTGCCGAGATGATGGGACCGATAAATGAAAAACTGGTTCCTTGGATACATAAGAGACCGGTGCCGATGCCTCCTATCCGTTTACATTGGATAAAGGTAGAAATACCTGAGGCAAAGAGAGACATGGATACTAGGAAACTGGTGGTCTCCAAATCCAGTTTTAATGCTCCAGCGATGATAAGAGGCGGAGTGATGATGGCTACAAAAATAGCAAGCAAATGCTGTATGGCGGCAAAGATAGCTTCTCGTACAGGAGGGCGGTCGTTCAATCCGTAAATCAGTCCGGTATTGGATTGGGCGGTTTGAGATTCCTGCATGGGGTTATCTTATTTTGATTTCACAATTGTCCAGACTTTCAATGATGGCCAATGATTCTACGCGGATACCTGCATTACGCAAATAATCTCCGCCATGTTGGAATGCTTTTTCGATGATGAATCCCATTCCGGATAGTTCGGCCCCGGCTTTTTCTACCAAATCGATGATACCTTTGGCGGCATTGCCATTGGCAAGAAAGTCATCAATAAAAAGAACACGGTCTCCTTTGGACAGGAAATCTTTGCTGACACATACATCATAAGAACGGTCTTTGGTAAAAGAATATACACTGGTGGTGAGCATGTTTTCCATGGTAACGGGTTTCTTTCTCTTTGCGAAGACAACAGGAAGTTCCAGTAAGTAGCCTACCATGATGGCGGGAGCTATACCACTGGCTTCGATGGTCATAACTTTATTGATATTGGTAGAGGCAAAACGGCGTACAAATTCTACAGCAATGGATTTCATGAGGATAGGATCCATTTGGTGATTGATGAAATTGTCTACTTTCAGTATTCCTCCTTCGAAACATTTTCCGTCCCGTAAAATGCGTTCTTTTTAGTGCTTTCATTCAAATAGTATTTTATAAATGAGTCGCAAAAGTACGTATTTTGCGGCATTATGCCAAACGTTTGTACAACTATCTCTACAGAAGCTTTTTTACTTAATGGCTAGGAAAGTTGGAATAGATAGGGCTGTGAAAGCATAAGCTGGTGTGGATTAAAGAATGTTTATTTCCACAAACTTTTAGTTTATATATTTGGTGTGTACTTCTTTTCTTAATAATTTAGTTCTCAATATAGTTTTCTTAATTTAGTATTCTTACTTAACGAAGATATTCTAATGGAGAAAAATGACTGAATATGATGTATATTTTTCTTGTCTTTTATGATATCTGTCGGTAGGTAAACATTTAAATTTAACCATTATGAAAAAGATATTTTTATCACTTGTATTCCTTTTTGGTGTAGGAACTTTTGTCATGGCTGATGATACCATGAAAGTAAAGAATGATACAGTTACTGTGGAAGACGGATTTAAAAACATAGACCTGAAAGAGGTTCCTCAATCTGTTAAAGATGCCATAGCTAAAAATATCCCGAATCGACTCTTAAAAGTGCTTCTCTTTTCTCTGAAAGAAGAAGGGGTGAAGGCATACAGAATAGTATATGTAACCAAAGAAGGAGTTGAAAATAGTATTCTTATTAATATAAAGACGGCTCCTGCTAAAACAGCTCCTGCTACAAAGTAGTTTGACAGGTAATATAGAATTGAATGTTTTATTAATATATTGAAAGCCACCTTGCTATGGTGGCTTTTTTTTGATGGGATAAGTTTTTTTTTTTTCCTGTCGGATTTAGACTTTATATATAGCAAAGAACAGATTGAATTTGTAAGAAATAGGGTATATGCTTATATTTGAACATAGTTTAAAATCAAGTTTATAATCAAATAGAAAAAGTATGAAAAGACAATTATTTACAGTGTTAGTGTGCATGACGATGTTTGCTGTTACATCTTGTGGCGAAAAGAAAGGAAAGGATAAATTCGAGGAGCGTATAGAAAAAGCCAAAGAATCGGTTGAAGACGTGATGGATGATGCCAAGGATCAGATTGAGGATAAAGCTGATGAGGTTGGGGAAACTTTGGATAAAGCTAAAAACAAGATAGAAAAGAAAGCCCAAAAGAAACTTGATGAGGCTGCTAGAGATTGAGGAAAAATTAACTATGAATGAATGGAAAGAGATTGTCGGCTGATTTATATTAAACCAGCCGACTTAATTTATATTTCTAGACCTTTGTTTACCATTTATTATAATGGATATTTTCGGTCTTGAATTTATCTTTAGATTCTTCCCGATGTTGTGGATAACCCACTGGGATCAAATTGAAAGGAATGATATGGTCTGGTAAAGATAAGACTGACCTTACCTTTGCAATGCGGTCGTTCTCCGGATAGACCGCAGTCCATACCGCTCCCAACCCCATTGATTCTGCTGCCAGCAACAGATTTTCGGATGCGGCAGAGCAGTCCAGCATCCAGTACCTATCTGTTTCTCCGTTCAGGGCTTTGCTTAAATCACCACAAACCACGATGGCTAGCGGAGCCTGTGCCGTCATCTTGGCATAAGGCAGTTCGGCGGCCAGTTTATCCAATACTTTACGGTCATCCACTACCACGAAAGCCCAGGGCTGCTTGTTTACTGCTGTCGGTGCAGCCATGGCAGCTTTTACTAATAAATCCACTTTTTCTCTTTTTTCTATCGGTTGGGATGTATAGGTACGGACGCTCTTTCGGGCAAAGATATTTTCTATAGCCGTGTTTTTCCTGTTTCTTCTTTTTTTTGTTTCCATATTGTTACAACCTCCTGTAATTAGTAATGTTATTGAAAGAGTAACAGTTGTCAGAGTTTTAAAGATTGTTGCCGCATTCATTTTTTTATTATTGATTAATAATTGAGATGGAATTCTACCACAGCTTCAATTCCTTTACGGAATATATCCAGAGAGAAGTTTTCATTAGGCGAATGGATGGCATCACTTTCCAACCCGAATCCCATGAGAACGGTCTTTATACCTAAGGATTTGTTCAAAGTCACTGATAATGGGAATACTTCCTCCACGGCGAACGGCAAGCGGCTTCTTCCCGAATGCTTTGGCGAATCCTTTTTCGGCAGCCTGATAAGCCGGAAGGGTAATGGGGCAGACATATCCTTCGCCTCCGTGCATCGGGGTTACTTTTTAACTTGTACATATTCCGGAGCGATAGACTGGATATAGTCCACAAACAATTGGGAAATAACTGCGTGGTTTTGATGTGGAACCAGTCGGCACGATACCTTGGCATATGCTTTTGAGGGAAGTACGGTTTTTGAACCTTCACCCTGTATATCCGCCCCAGATACCACAAATATCAAAAAGAGGGACGGCAGCTGTTACGTTCTAAAAGTTGAATATCCTTTTTCACCTTTCAGTGCTTTTACACCGATGGCTTCCATGTATTTTTTTTCGTCGAAAGGAATTTGTGCAATCATCTCACGTTCGGCTGCCGGTACTTCCTCTACATCGTCATAGAAATGGGGGATAGTGATGTGTCCGTCTTCGCCAATGACTTGGGCTAACATACTGCACAGGGTATTGATAGGATTAGCTACCGCTCCGCCGAAGTGTCCGGAATGAAGGTCACGGTTCGGACCGGTCACTTCTATTTCCCAATAAGCCAGTCCTCGTAAACCTGTGGTCAGAGAGGGAAGATCCGCGCCTAGCATACTGGTATCCGAAACAAGAATTACATCGGCTTTCAGCAATTCCTTATGTTCCTTGATGAAGGTATTCAGACTGGGAGAACCTATTTCTTCTTCACCTTCGAAAATAAATTTCACATTGTGTTTCAGCAGTCCGTTTTTTACTACGTATTCGAATGCTTTTACTTGGATCATAGCTTGTCCTTTATCATCGTCAGCGCCACGTGCCCAAATGTGTCCGTCGCGAATTTCAGGTTCAAAAGGTTGGCTTTTCCACAGGTCCAACGGCTCGGCAGGCATTACGTCATAGTGGGCATAAATCAATAGGGTAGGAGCATCATTGCTTACATGCTTTTGTGCAAATACCAATGGATTGCCTTGTGAGGGCATTACCATGGCTTCGTCTGCTCCGGCCTCCAGCAGCAGTTCTTTCCAGCGCAGGGCACAGGCAAGCATATCGTCTTTATGTTCGGGTAATGCACTGATACTGGGTATCCGGATGAGACTGAAAAGTTCTTCCATGAAGCGGGCTTCATTTTCTTTAATGTATTGTTTAATTTCCATAGCTGAATGATTCTTATAGTTGTGTAGTTCTGTCTATCAGATAACAATCCAAAATGGTCATGGCAGCCATGGCTTTCTGTCTATCAAATAGTAGTCTACAATGGGGACGGCACGCGGCAGTACGCAGGCATCATGACGCCCTTTTGGCTTTCATGGTCGTGTCTGTGCCGTTGATATTTACTGTATGTTGCTCCATCAGAATTGTGGCAACTGGCTTGAATGCCACACGGAAGTAAATGTCTTGCCCGTTGCTGATGCCTCCTTGTATTCCTCCGGAATAATTACTTTTTGTTTCTACTCTTCCGTTATTATTATAAAATACATCATTCTGCTCACTGCCTTTTAGTTCCATGGAGTCAAAACCTTGTCCGTAAGAGAAACCTTTTACGGCATTGATACTTAACATGGCATTTCCTAGTGCGGCATGTAACTTCCCGAATACGGGTTGGCCTAATCCGATAGGGCATCCTTTGATGAGGCAACTCACTACACCGCCTATTGTATCGCCTTCTCCTTTGATTTTCCAGATAAGCTCTGCCATTTCCTTTGGCTTTCTCCGGATCGGGACAACGCACATCGTTTGTTTCTATCAAGTCGAGGTTATAGCTTTTGTAATCTTTATCAAGTTTGACAGATCCTACTTGTGAGGTATAAGCTGTGACACTGATTCCTAGTTGTTTCAATGCTAATTTGGCTAAAAGCTCCTGCTACTACGCGCGAAATGGTTTCTCGTGCTGATGAACGTCCCCCGCCACGGTAATCACGGATTCCGTATTTTTGCATATAAGTATAGTCCGCGTGTGAAGGGCGGAAGAGATTCTTTATATTCTCGTAGTCGTTAGAATGTTGGTTCTTGTTCCATACCACGAATCCGATGGGGCAACCGGTGGACTTGCCTTCGAATATACCTGAAAGGAATTCCACTGTATCAGGCTCCTTGCGGCTGGTGGTAAGAATGATGTCCGGGGCGGCGGCGATTCAGTTCCTTCTGCACAATCCATATCAATCTTAATACCGGCAGGGAAGCCGTCAATGACGCCGCCTACTCCCGGTCCATGGGATTCACCGAAACTGGTTAACCGGAAAATATTACCAAATGAATTGAACATATTGCTTGTAGTTTTAAAAGTTTCTTTCCGTAAAGATAATGATTTTAGGGATAATATACTTGATTGTTGTTGAAAAATTAGCAGAATGGATAAAAATGGGGTACGGATTGTATGAATTTTACAGTTTGGAATAAAAAAACTGTAAAATTTCATACAATCCGTACCCGGAAAACTGTTTCTTAAGGATGGAAACAGGTATCTTTTACGAGTTAGAATTCTACCTTAGGTGCTTTATCGGCTCCTTCCTCAGATTCAAAATATGGGCGTTTGTCAAATCCGAACATGCCAGCAAGCAAGTTACGGGGGAAAGTACGGATGGCTGTGTTATATGCCCGTGCTGTGTCATTGAATCTTTTGCGTTCTACGCTGATCCGGTTTTCTGTACCTTCCAATTGTGCTTGCAACTCTTTGAAGTTCTCATTGGCTTTCAAGTCGGGATAAGCTTCGGTGATAGCGAGCAGGCGGCTCAACGCACTACCTACTTCGCCTTGTGCCTTTTGATAGGCCTGCATTTTTTTTCGGGAGTCAGGTCATCGGCGCTGATCTGCATCTGAGTGGCTTTGCTACGGGCGTCTACTACGGCTTGAAAAAGTTTCTTTTTTTCGTGTGAGGCGTATCCCTTTACTGTATTTACCAGGTTGGGTATTAAATCAGAACGGCGTTGGTACTGGTTTTCTACATTGCTCCACGCTGTGCTGACAGATTCATCCATTTTACCATACCATTATAAGAGGTTATTCCCCAAATGGCAATTAATACAATGACTACTATTACAATAATCGTTGACTTTTTCATATGTATATACTATTAAAATTATGAATATTCTTGTTCTTAAAAAAACGGCTTCCGGCTCCTCCGCCTCCAAAGCTTCCACCTCCGAAACTTCCTCCGCTAAATCCGCCGCCACTTCCACCGTGGCCACCAAAAAATCCTCCTCCCATTCCGCCTATGAACGGACCTCCTCCTCGGGGACCTTTGTAATTCTCATCTCTCGACCGTTCTTTCCGTCTGAGGATATGTCCGCAATTTCTGCATTTATATACTACTTCTTCAGTCTTTGTTCCGTTACTTCGGTCTATAACTTTGGAAGAAAGACGTTGCAGTTTGTGTTTTTTGCAATGGGGGCAGCGTGTTTTACGCCAGTTTGCATACAATCCGATGCCAATAAATCCTCCGAAAATCACAAAAAGATGATAATGAATTCCAAGGGATCATTTTCGCTTTTGTCATTGCCGATATTTTCCATGGAACCGTCCAGGTAGCCGTTTACGGCCCGTATTCCTGCTACCATTCCGGCGTTCCAGTTATTGTCCTTGAAATAGGGCAGCATATAGCGGTTCTGAATCCGTTTGCAGATGGCATCCGGCAATATCCCTTCAAGACCATATCCAGTAGCGAACTGCACACACCGCACGTCGGTGGAAAGCAAGATGACCAATCCATTGTCACGTTCTTTTTGTCCTACGCCCGTTTCCTGTCCCAGCCGGTGGGCAAAATCAAAACAATCACCTCCCTCTATGCCTGTTACTGCTACCACTAATGTTTGTATACCTGTTTTTTGCTCTAAAGCGTAGAGGATGCTGTCCATAGTGGTGACAGCGGTTGATGAAAGGATACCGTCGGGATTGCTGACGTAGCGGGTACGGTTTTGCAAATGTACCATCGGTATGTCTTTTATGGCATATTCTTTGGCTTGAAGGTGGACGGAGCCAAGGAGCATGAAAAAAGTAAGTAAAAATGTCAATTTTCTCATTGGATGTATTTGTCTACAAATGCTTTTACTTTTTGGGTATATTCTTCAGTATTGAACAGATAGGAATGTGCATGGTCTGCTTCCGGAACTATCCATAATGCTTTGGGCTGAGGTTTTGCCTCATACAATTGGTACACCATCCATGTGGGTACGTAGTCATCTTTATCACCATGGATAAAGAACATGGGCAGATGGCATCGGGCTACCTGTTTCAATGCGGATGCTTCTTTGAATCCCCATCCATATTCCAGCTGGCATAACCAGTCGGCGGTGTACATTAACGGGAATTGAGGCAAGCCGAATTGTTCTTTCAATTCTTTGGAAAATTGGTCCCATACGCTGGTATATCCGCAGTCCTCGACAAAACATTTCACATAGTCGGGTTGCGGTTCGCCTGAAACCATCATAGTGGTGGCTGCACCCATCGAGATTCCATGTACTACCATGCTGGTGCTGTCACCGTAAATTCGATTGGCAACCTCCATCCATTGTGTTACATCTTTGCGGTCTAACCATCCCATTTGTATGGCATTTCCACCGCTCAGACCAGTATTGCGCAAATCAGGTAGGAGGATGTTGAAATCCAAGTTTTTTATTGTATAGATAACCTATCATCATCATGCGGATGGCATTGTCTGTATACCCGTGTACTATAACTGCGGTTTTGGCTGTCGGGCGGCTGGAAGCCACATAGTAAGCATGCAGTTTTACGTGGTCGGGAGAATAGATAAAGGTATCTTTCAGTGCTTGGTTCTGTTTCAGACTATCTATCCACGGTTTTTAGATAGGAGTAAGTCTTAAACATATATTGCCAGGAACTTTCTAAATTCTTTCCTCTGTTTTTAGGGCGTAAGGAATAGTCCAGCATATATTGACTGGCTCCAAGTAGGACTATAATAAGCAGAACGAATATACAACTCGTTCCAATAATCATTTTTTTTCTTTTCATACCTTATCTATTTGTTCCATATATCCCATGCACCAAAGGCTTGCAATAAGAGCATTTCTAAACCGTTTTTGGTAATTGCCCCCTTTGTCTGCCCCCTTTTTTTCATAAAAAGAGTAGTGTCAGGATTATATAACAAATCATAAAAGCAAATGGTTGGGTGTGAGATATTGGTATGGAATATTGGGATATTCATCGGCACGGGGATACATACCTACAGGAGTGCAGTTAACAATTACTTTATACTCATCCATGATTTCTGGGGGAGTGAGCTGATTGTAAGTCAGCATTTCTTCACGCAGGTTTCGTGATACGAATTTGCATTCCAAACCTAATTTTTTCAGTCCGTAGGCAATCGCTTTCGAGGCCCCTCCTGTTCCTAGGATCAGAGCTTTTTTGTGCTGGGGTTCCAGCAAGGGTTCGATAGATTGAGTGAAGCCAATCACATCGGAATTATAGCCTATCAGCCTGGTCTTACCTTTTTGGCGGACAATTTTGATTACATTGACGGCTCCGATGGCTGCCGCATCTTTATCCAGTTCGTCCAAATAAGAGATGACTTGTTCTTTATAAGGTATAGTGACATTGAACCCTACTAAATCAGGATTAGCCAATAGCACAGAAGGCAGTTCCTTGATGGAAGGAATCTCGAAGTTTACATATTCGGCGTCGATACTCTCGGAGTGGAACTTCTCATTGAAGAAGTTCTTTGAGAAAGAGTGTCCGAGTGGATAACCTATCAAACCATATTTTTTCATAAAACTCTTGCTTTAGTTATTTCGTTGCTAAATAAAGTGTACAGATACCTAGTGTCAACCGCTTGAAGCTCACTTGGCTGAATCCGGCTTTGCGGATGATATCAGTCATTATTTCGCCTTGTGGAAAGGCCTTGATGGATTGGGGCAGGTAAGTGTATGCACTACGGTCTTTGGAGAGTAGTTTGCCCAAAGTGGGGATGACTATTTTAGAATAGACAGCATATAGCTGTTTCATGGGAAACCAGTCGGGTTCGGAGAGTTCCAAAATGACTAGTTTTCCGTTGTCTTTCAGTACGCGGTGTATTTCGCGCAGTCCTTTGTCAAGGTCTTCGAAATTGCGCACTCCGAATGCTACGGTAATAGCGTCAAAGCGTTTGTCGGGAAGGTGAGTGCTGTACAGTCTTCTTTGGCAAAAGGAGATACGGCTGTCCAGTCCGGCGGCTTTTACTTTTTCACGTCCCACATTCATCATGCCTTCGGATATATCTGTGCCTATCAGTTCTTCGGGTTGAAGGATGCGGCAGGCTTGAATGGCAAAGTCACCCGTGCCGGTGGCTACATCCATTATGTGTTGCGGGTGAAAAGGTTCCAGCCAGTTGATGGCTTTACGTCGCCAACTTTTATCTATGTTCCATGACAGAGCATGATTCAGTTGGTCGTAGGCAGGAGCAATGTTGTCGAACATTTTCTCTACTTGGACGCTTTTCTTTTCGTCAGCGTTGTAAGGCTTGATTTTTTCTTGTGGGTAGTTCATGTTTGATTAAAATTGAAAATTAAAGATTAAAGCTGTAGGAGCAGGGTGGAGGATTGATTCCCTGTACCTGTCTTTTAATCTTTAATTTTTCATTTTTATTTATTTCAAGTATTCGGTTACGTTCTTTTCTATACGTGCGGCGATGTTTTCAGTGTCTGCTTTCACAAATTTTTCGCCGGTGATGTGCTCGAACAGTTCCATATAACGTTCGCTGATAGAATTAACGATTTCCGGAGTCATTTCGGGAACTTGTTGTCCTTCTTTGCCTTGGAAACCGTTTTCCATCAACCATTCGCGTACAAACTCTTTGGAAAGTTGTTTCTGAGGTTCACCTTTTGCAAAGCGTTCTTCATAACCTTCCGAGTAGAAATAGCGGCTTGAGTCGGGAGTGTGGATTTCGTCCATCAGATAGATAGTGCCGTTGTGCTTACCGAATTCGTATTTGGTATCTACCAGAATCAATCCGCGTTCGGCAGCGATTTCTGTACCGCGTTTGAACAGAGCCAATGTATACTTTTCCAAAGTTTCGTATTCTTCACGGGAGTGGCCAGACCTTGTTTCAGAATTTCTTCCTTAGAGATGTCTTCATCATGCAGGCCCATTTCGGCTTTAGTGGTTGGAGTAATGATTGGTTCGGGAAATTTCTGGTTTTCTTTCATTCCTTCGGGAAGTTGCACGCCGCAGATTTCACGGACACCGTTTTTGTAAGCACGCCATGCGCTACCGCAAAGGTAACCGCGGACGATCATTTCTACAGGGAAGCCTTGACACATAACTCCTACGGTAACCATAGGATCTGGAGTCGCCATTTTCCAGTTGGGGCAGATGTCGGTAGTTGCATCCAGAAATTTGGCTGCAATCTGGTTCAGCATTTGTCCTTTGTAGGGAATACCTTCGGGCAGAACTACATCGAATGCAGAGATACGGTCTGTAGCTACCATTACTAACTTTTCGTCATTGATGTTGTACACATCACGCACTTTGCCGTGGTACACGTTTTTCTGTCCCGGAAAGTTAAAGTCTGTTCTTGTTAATGCTTTACTCATGTCTTTATTTATAATTAAAATCAATTTTTCGTTTTTGCAGTTTTCAGGATTTTTTGTGATTTGTCGTTCAGAATTTTCCATCCGAAGGGTTTTCTGTTTTTCTTCAAACTTCTCGTATGCTTCCACAATGCGGGTAACCAGTTTGTGCCGTACAATGTCCTTCTTGTTGAGTTCGATAAACTGATTCCTTTCACGCCTTTCAGAATTTTTAGTGCCTGTATCAACCCCGAAGTTTGTGAAGATGGTAAGTCTATCTGTGTCATGTCACCTGTTACAATCATTTTGGTGTTCATCCCCATGCGGGTGAGGAACATCTTGATTTGCTGGGTCGTGGTATTCTGAGCTTCGTCCAATATCACCACGGCATCGTTCAGGTACGTCCGCGCATAAATGCCAGCGGAGCAATCTGAATCACATTCAGTTCCATATATTCTTTCAGTTTGGCAGCCGGAATCATATCCTGCAGAGCATCATACAGTGGTTGCAGATAAGGGTCAATCTTATCTTTCATATCACCGGGTAAAAAATCCGAGTTTTTCTCCTGCCTCTACAGCTGGACGGCTCAAAATAATTTTTTTGATTTCTTTGTTCTTCAGAGAGCGCACAGCGAGGGCAATGGCGGTGTAGGTCTTGCCTGAACCGGCGGGACCGATAGCGAACAGCATATCGTTCTTTTCGTACTCCTGCACCAGTTTCAATTGGTTCTCACTACGGGGGACGATCGGTTTTCCTGTTACACTGAATACAATAGTATCCCCTGTTTTCTCTATTTGGGGTGAACGACCTTTCACTATATCTAAAATCACTTCTTCTTTCAGTGAATTATACTGGGCGCAATGCTTTTCCAATGCCAATATATTCTCTTCGAAAGCACACATTTCTTCCTCGTCTCCCCATACTTTAATGACATTTCCACGTGCCACTATTCTCAGTTTGGGATACAAGGCTTGTATCATTTGCATATTGGCGTTGTTTACGCCATAAAATATATAACAGGATCAATATCCTCTAAAACTATATGTTTTTCTATCATTTAACTAGTTTAGGTACTTTACGTACTTGTTTATAGGGTGCAAATTTAATGAAAGGTTTTCATTGTTTTCATTTTCCGGGGCAATTTATTTGCATAAGCTTTTTCAGAAAAAGGATTTTAATCTATCTTTGCGAGGAATTTGAAAAAGATAGTTAGATTATGAATTGTATGAAAGGTGCATGTTGCACGCTATTGTCACTTTTATTTTCCTTGACAGTTTCTTCCGGTTGCAAGGAAAAAGATATGTCCATGAAGATGAATGAGCCTCATAATATAAAAGGTGTAATTAGCTATAAACGTAGTTTCGGTGACTTGAATGATACTCATCTCAGTGTAGCGAAGAAAATAGGAATTCGCCCGTTGGCTTCTCGTTCGGAAGCAGAGGGAGTTGGGTGGTAAATTGGTCCAGATAAAACCTTGTGAGCGTTATGCTATGGATTCGCTGACTCACTCCATTCCTTTTCTGATTCCGCAAGCTAGTGCGTTATTGGATACAATAGGAGCCAATTTTTTGGATTCATTGAGTTGCAAAGGATTGAATCCTAATCAAATCATTGTTACTTCTGTACTTCGTACGGCAGATGATGTGAAACGTCTTCGTCGTCGCAATGGAAATGCTTCTGCCAATTCAGCTCATGCTTTTGGGACAACTTTCGATGTCAGTTACCGTCGGTTTTGTAAAGTGGAAGACCCGGATGGACGTCCTATGCAGGATGTTAGTCCGGATACGCTGAAGTTGGTATTGGCCGAGGTACTCCGTGATCTTCGGAAGTCGGATAAATGCTATATTAAATATGAGTTGAAACAGGGATGTTTTCATATAACAGCCCGCTGATTTATTGAATTTTCACTTGGTTAGAGGCTTTACGATGCGGTATTTCATATATTTGGCTTATGATGGGACGAATTATCACGGTTGGCAGATTCAGCCCAATGGTGACAGTGTACAGGAAACATTAATGCGTGCTTTTTCTACTTTTCTCCGTCAAGAAATAGAGGTAGTGGGAGCAGGGGACGTACTGATGCCGGTGTGCATGCACGTCTCATGATCGCGCATTTTGATTATGACCGGGAGTTGGATTGTGTTCAGATAACGGAGAAATTGAATCGCTTGCTTCCTCCCGATATAGCGGTTTACGCTGTGAAGCGGGTGAAGGATGATGCGCATGCCCGTTTTGACGCGACTTATCGTACTTATAAGTATTATGTGACTACCCGGAAAGATCCGTTTAACCGTCACTATGCCTGGAGGCTTTTTAATTCATTGGATTTTGAGAAAATGAATGAGGCTGCCCGTGTATTGTTTGATTATACTGATTTCACCAGTTTCAGCAAGTTGCATACCGATGTGAAGACGAATAATTGCAAGGTAATGCATGCCGAGTGGACACAGGTCAGTGAAACAGAATGGGTATTTACCATTCAGGCAGACCGTTTTTTACGGAATATGGTAAGGGCTGTGGTAGGTACGCTGGTGGAAGTGGGGCGTGGTAAAATGACTTTAGATGGGTTCAGGAAAGTGATAGAGGATAAAGATCGTTGTAGTGCCGGGAGTTCTGTTCCGGGACATGCCTTGTTTTTGGTAGATGTGGGATATCCGGAAGAACTGTTTATTGTTTCTCCGTCAGATATTTCCAATACCTGACAGGCATATCTTGCCGGTGTTTTTGGGGATTCCAACGTTCTTTGATACAAATGGACTTGAAATATGTTTTCCAAAGTTCCTGAAATAATCTCTCATTGTTGTCCATCAATGTTTCATTTAGCATTCCTGTGACCAGATGTGCTTGGCGGGGATCTTCAAATGTTACTTCTTCCATCTCCGTCAGATTATAGTAATATCCATATTGTCGCTTCACATCATAAATGAGCCAACGCTGGTCGGCAAAACGGTCTTTGAAATGATCCACAGCCAGTGGCAGTGCGTTGAATTGAGGTTTTACGGCTGCAAAGAAAGTTCCGTCCGCTGCTTTTTGGAAACGGACGAACTGCATGAGGTGTACTCGTTCTCCATCTACTCTTTTATAGATTTTCGCAAGCTCCAGCACATCAGGATCGGCAAAGTTGGTCTCAATAGAATGAGGAGAGTTTATGGCCTTCTGGATATAGTGGAAAAGCATTTCGTCCACCTTTGGTAATTCTGATAACCAGCAGCAGGTCAAGCTGAAAAGGGCATGCTTGGAGATTTTTTTCTGTAATCCGCGCCACACGCGTCCGGCTTTCTCTTCATCAGTGGCTATGTGTATGGCTTCATCATAAAATAAGGGTAGCGGCTCGCCTTCCTTTAAAAGCAAGTCGGGGAAGGTTTTGCGGAAGTAAGCATCGAAGATGCAGGTCAGCAAGCCTTCAAATGTATGGTCATAGATAAACAGAATCATTCGTTATCAGTAAAGTTTAGTATTAATTGGCGTTCGTCCACTTTCTTTTTGGGTTTGGGTACTAACAGTCTGCGTACTCCTGTCGGGGTCAGTTCATTAACAGTTCGGGTGGGGAGTTCGTTGCAGGTTATGAAGTATTGCGCTTTTTTCATCACTACACCTATTTTTTTCAGTTCATAGAATCCCAGTTTGGAGAAGCGGCGTGACGCGATGATTTGTCTTGCCGATTTGATTCCGATGCCCGGTACTCTGAGAATCATTTCGTAATCTGCCTGATTTATATCTATCGGAAATAGTTCGGGATGCCGGAGTGCCCAGCCTAGTTTGGGGTCAATCTCCAAATCGAGGTCAGGGTAGGAGTCATCTACTATCTCTTCCACCTTAAACTGATAGAAACGTAACAGCCAGTCCGCCTGATACAAACGGTTTTCGCGCACCAAGGGAGGCTGTTTCAGTGCCGGAAGCCGTTTGTCGTAAGTATTTACGGATATATATCCAGAGTAGTAGACGCGCCTCATGGTGGGGTGTTGGTAGAGTGAAGAAGAAAGATAAAGGATGTCTTTGTCTGATTCGGTTGTGGCACCGACAATCATCTGCGTGCTTTGTCCGGCAGGAACGAAGCGTGGAACATGGCGGAATTTTTTCCGGTCTTCCTTATTGGTAAGTACTCCCTGCTGGATATAGCGCATGGGCTGGTACACACTTTTTGTGATCTTTTCGGGAGCCAGTAATTTCAGATTCTCTTCTTTGGGAATTTCTATGTTTACACTGAGGCGGTCAGCGTAGAGTCCGGCTTCATTAACTAGTTCGCGACTGGCTCCGGGGATGCTTTTCAGGTGAATATATCCGTTGAATTTGTGTACTAACCGCAGGTCTTTGGCAACACGTACCAACCTTTCCATGGTGTAATCCGGATTGCGTACAACGCCGGAACTGAGGAAAAGCCCTTCTATATAGTTGCGTCGGTAGAATTCGATGGTGAGGTCTACCAGTTCGCTTACCGAAAGCGTGGCGCGGGGAATGTCATTGCTTCTTCTATTGATACAATAGGCACAGTCATATATGCAAATAATTGGTCAGCATAATTTTCAGCAAGGATATGCAACGACCGTCCTCGGCGAAGCTGTGGCATATTCCCCAGCCGCCTACGGTGTTTCCCAATGTGCCTGATTGGTTACGGCGCACAGTCCCACTACTGGAGCAGGAAACATCATATTTGGCAGATTCTGCTAGTACTTTCAATTTGGCAAGGACATTCTCATTCATTTAATCAGAATATTTCTGCCAAAAATACAGATAGTCTTTGGAATGGGCAAACGGTTTGGCATTTTCTCCGTTAATTTTTAACTTCTTTGTTGGATTATGCTGTTCCTTTTTTCTAATTACAATATAAGCCCGCTTGCTTTAAGCAGGTGTGTATTGGTGGTGACTATAATTCTTTTAACTTCTTTGTGGAGAATATATGGGGTATTGGAACGGGGATGAACTCTGTATGAATTCCATCGCTTTTTTTATGTTAAGATGCTACTTAAACATTAGTTTATGTAATATAAATTAAGGCGGTTTGCAAATTATTTATTAATTTCGCACTTCATTTTTAATGTTTAATATAAAAAATATTTATGGAGTGGTTTAAGAAAAAAAATGAGAGTCTTTCTTTTTTTGTCTGTTTGTTATTCCCTTTTATAGTTATGCGGCAAAGATTTCTTTGTCTATAAGTGGTAAAATAGAAGATCATTCAGCAATGCTTTATTTTCCTGACGGGAGAGAACTTCCTATTTCAATAGATGCTTCAGGAAAGGGAGAATTGGTAGTCGATGTTACGGAGCCTGTTTATGTGGCATTAGGTTATCATTATATAAGTCGTACTTTGTTGCTTACACCTGATACAGATATACAAATTTCTTTTGAAAATAAAAAATTTGGAGAACGTGTAGCCATTACAGGCACAGGTTCACAAGTAAATATCTATTTGAATAACGGACGTTTGAAAGCAGCAAAAATTGATGATATGGCATTAGGAGAAAAAGCGTTCTTTTTGAAAATGGATAGTATTTTGAATGTAAATCTGCAAGAGTTGGATCATGCCGGATTATCAGAGGAAATTAAATGAAATGGAGAAAATACGTTTGAAATATTTTACTTGTGCTACATTGCCTTCTTATCCTTATTTCCATATGCGTATAGCTAAGGATTCTACTTATGAAGCTTCTTTAGAATATTGGAGTAAGTTACAGGAGTTGATGGTTATGGATGCTTCTTTGTTGCGATATGACGAATTCCGTTCATTTTTGGTTGAGGCGGTAAGCAGAGTGGCAAGAAAACAATACCCGGAATCAAAGTCTTTGGATGCGGTAGTCCGATATGTGGAATCGGAAGTGAAGGAGCCTGGTATTGCAGAGTTCTTAATAAATAAGAATGTATATGCTTATGTAGAGATATGGACTTGATTCTGCTGATGCTTATTGTGCTGTGTTCGATCGGTATGTAAAATCACCGCTATTGGTGAAGAATTTTGAGACATTGTGCAATCGTTGGCGCAAATTGTCGGTAGGAGCTCTTTCTCCAAATTTTAACTGTACGGATTTGTCTGGTAAAAAAAGTTTCTCTTTCTGATTTTAAGGGAAAGTATGTATATATAGATATTTGGGCTACTTGGTGTGGTCCCTTGCCAACGTGAAATTCCACATTTGCAAAAAGTTAGAAGAAAAATACCATGGAAAAGATATTTATTTTGTTAGTATCTCATGTGATAATAACAAAAAAGCATGGGAAAATAGAGTGAGGGCTGGTTTAAAGGGTATTCAGTTGCATTTTGTAAATGGAGATACATTTATGAATGACTACATGATAAAGGGATTCCCCGTTTTATTCTTTTTTAGATAAGGAAGGAAAAAAATTATATCGGTGGATATGAGTCGTCCTTCTGATCCCAAAACAATAGCTAAATTAGATGAATTACTTAACTGACTTTTTATATTGATAAATTTTTTTTTAATTTTATGAGTGAAGAATCAGTAAACTCAAGAAGGTGCAAAGGGGGGAAATCTGTTTTTTTCAAGAATTCTTTTTTGTATTTGTTTGTGTGGACCGGTAGCTTATGCGTTGGTCAGAGGAAAGTACTGTCGTTTCAGAAATACGGCAGAATGAAAAAAAAAATCTATTTCGGGAGTGGTTACAGATACTAATGATGAACCGTTGATTGGAGCGACTGTATTGGTAAAAGGAACTCAGAATGGTACCGTAACAGATGTGGATGGACGTTTCCATCTGAAGGTAAACAGTGGGGAAACACTTGTGGTTTCATATATTGGTATGAAATCAAAAGAAGTGGCGGTTGTGGATGGAAAGAAAGAGCTTTTTATTCGGTTGGATGCGGACACTGAAATGTTGGATGAAGTGTTGGTTACTGGATATCAGACTTTGTCGAAAGAACGTTCTACGGGTGCGTTTTCTAAAGTTTCTACTGAAAAGTTAGAGTTGAAACGTATGGATAACTTGTCTTCTATGCTTGAGGGACAAGTGGCTGGATATGTGAATGGACAGATTCGTGGTGTCACAACCATGAATGCTGTCGCGAATCCGATGGTCGTGATTGATGGATTTCCTGTAGAAAATACAACATTAGACAGAATAGGGCAGACAACTGAAAATATGCCTGATTTAAATCCGGAAGATATTGAAAGCGTAACAGTGCTGAAAGATGCGGCTTCTGCTTCTATCTACGGTGCGCGAGCTGCTAATGGCGTGATTGTGATTACTACGAAAAAGGCTAAAGAAGGTAAAGCGGAAGTAAGTTTTTCTTCTACCTTTACAGTGCACCCTTATTCTTATTATAAAAAATATCGGACTAATGCGGCTGATGTTATTGCTATGGAACGTGAATGGGCGACTATGGCATTGAGTACGCCTGAGGCTGCGGAGATGCAGGCTGCCGATTTGCGTGAAAACGGACCATATCCTAGTTTGGGAGTTAATACTTTGTTAGATATGTACACTGGGAAAATCAGTATGGCTGAGGGAGATAAAACTCTGAATCAGTTGGCTTCCTACGGTTATCAATATTATGATCAGGCAGAAAAATATGGTAAGCGTAACCCTTTTTTACCAGCAGTATAATTTGAGGGTAGGTAAAACAACAGAGCGTAATTCTTTTAATTTCTCTACTACTTATTGGGATAATGATTATGAGGATATAAATCATAGTGATTGGAAATTAGGTATCAATATTACTAATTCATTACAGCTAACCAATTGGTTGCATTTTGATACAGGCGTTTATCTGAAATATGGCAAAGAGAAGAACCAGTCATATGATTTGTTTGATCCGGGCTTTTCTGTCATGCCTTATGATCCGTTGGTCAATGCAGATGGAAGTTATTTTGTGGCACCTTCACAAAGTGACAAGTCACGTCGTGATTTAGTGGATCAATATGGGCTGTATTCAGAAGATCTCGTGCCGATGGATGAGTTGAATTATGCTCTTAATACAACCAAAACTTTTGAAACCCGCGCTTATGCTAAGTTGAAGTTTGATTTGACTTCTTGGTTGAATTACAATGTGATGTTCCAATATGAAACAAGTGATTCGGATTATGAATCATTGGGTGAGAAAGAGTCAAATTTTATGCGTAAGCGTATTAATGATTTTACCAGCAAATCACCGAATGGCAGTTCTTTGGTATATAATCTGCCGAATGGAGATTCGTTTCATACGTTGAAGAACAGCAAACATAGTTATAACTTCCGTCAACAGTTGAGTCTTGATAAAACATTTGATGAAAAGCATAATTTAGTATGGATATTAGGACAGGAAGTGCGCCATTCATTGATTAATTTTGATGAAAATACGGTATACGGATATGATCCGGAGCTTAAAACATGGCAAAATTATAATATGAAAGATTTGGCTTATTTTTCGGGCTTGTTAGGATCTGCTCAGTTAGATCAGAATAGTATTGCTTCGTCTCGTGAATTGCTTAATCGTTTTGTTTCCTTCTATTCGAATGCATCGTATACGTATGATGATAAATATGTACTTTCTGGAAGTATTCGTTGGGATCGTTCGAACTTGTGGGGAACTAATTCGAAATACCAGAATAAACCTTTTATGGTCAGTCGGGGGAAGTTGGAATATCTATAAAGAGAAATTCTTTCAAGCGGATTTTGTAGACATGTTGAAATTACGCGCTTCATACGGTATTGGTGGTAATATTGGGCGTAATACAGCTCCCCTATCTGATAGCTTCCTATTATGATTCCAGCCTTGTGGATGGTATGGCAGGGTCTGTGAATACTCCTCCCAATAAGGATATCCGTTGGGAAAAGACAACGACTGTGAATGTAGGTGTAGATTTTGCTTTGTTCCGTCATCGTCTGTCGGGAACAATAGAGTATTATAATAAATATAGTGTTGATCTACTTGCTGCTATAAATGGTAGTCCTACACAAGGGTTTGGCTATACAACGTTGATGACGAATAATGGAAAAATGGTAAACCGGGGAGTGGAAATCACTTTGAGCGGAGAGATTATCCGTCAGAAGGACTTTAGTTGGAACGCTTCATTGTTATATGCATTTAATCGTAATAAAGTAAAACACATCAGTGTGCAACCAAGTTTGTGGGATAGCCGTATAAGTATGCCTACCAGTTATCCTATGGTTGGAAAACCATTATATGGTATTTATGCGTATAAGTGGGCTGGATTGAATGAGAATGGTGATCCACAGGTATATGATGCGGAAAATAATGTCACTTCAGGTCCTGCACGTGATTATCATGCATTGGTTTATTGTGGTACGACTGTTCCTATACATAATGCTTCGTTAACCAATGTATTACGTTATAAAGGTTTTGAATTTTCAGCAATGCTGATATTGGATGCAGGTCACAAGTTGCGGTCAAGCAATATTCCAAGCATTAATATGTCGAACGGACGTATTACATCTACTGCTAAGGGTATAGTGGACCGTTGGACTCAGCCTGGGGATGTAACGGACGTACCACGTCTGCTTTTCTCTAATGATACGGAGAATTTTAATACACACCGTACGGAATTATATCGTTATTCGGATTTGTTTGTGTATGATGCATCAAATATTCGTTTGAGTAATATTTCATTGGCGTACAGAGTTCCGGCCCATTGGTGCAAGAAAATTTCTCTTTCCGGCGCTCGTCTTCAGTTCAATGTAGAGAATGTAGCAACATTTGCTTTTGATAGTAAAGCGAATTACGATTTAGGCGGTAAAGTGAAACCGAATTATGTATGGGGATTGTATTTGAATTTTTAAAGGATGAATAATATGAAAAAACAAATGATAAAGATAAGCAGTCTGCTTTTTTTGTTATGGTGGCTATGATGCTTTCCGCTTGTGATGATTATTTGGATGATGTGCCGAAAGGGCAGAAGATTCCGAAGACATGGGAAGACTATAATGCTTTTATCCGCAATAATTTTTCCTACCATTTTCTTGATCCCGATCAGCTTGCGGTATTAGCAGGAGATATATTTAAACTTCCTTCTGCCGTAACTAGTCCGTCGTTAACACGTGCCAATTATTACGCAGATGAATCTGTAAATCGAATAGACTTAATGACAGGCAATGATAAAGAACCCTTATTTTAATGCTTATGAGGGACTTTTTGCGTGGAATCTAATCGTAGAGGATGTACCGGATGCGACAGAATGTACGGAGGTTCAGCGCCGTCAGTTAATAGCTCAGGGACGTGTTCTTAGAGCCATGCATTATTTTGATTTGGCTAATTTTTATGCTGACCAGTATGATGAGGCTACTAAGGATAAACTGTCAGTTCCTTTGATAACTTCGGCTTCTGTGGAGGCTCCGTCGCCGCAGGTAACTTTGCAAACAATCTATGAGTTTATGCTTGATGATTTGAATAAGGCGGTTGAAGATCTGCCTGTACATAGTGAGTCGATTCTTCATCCTAATCGGGCACTTGGATATGGTATGTTGGCTCGAGTGTATTTGTCTATGGGGGATTATGACAATGCTTTGAAGAACGCTTCATTGGCATTGGAGCAAAATGACCAGCTTTTTAACTGGATAGATCTTTATGAGGCGGATAAGGAGCGCTATGATGATCCCAAGAATTATACATCAGGGGTAGCCGGTAATCCTGAAACAGATAATGTAGAGAATTATATTTATTGTTATGGATCTTCCACTTCAGGCTGGACTGGCTTGAATAACACAAGCTACGCTATTTCTCCTGAACGGGCGGCTCGTTTTTGAAAAGGGGGGGATACTCGTCTGCTGACCCATTGGAAATCCAGAGTGTCATCTTCCGGTATTCCTTATTATGCGGGTATCTATGCTTTGGAAATGAATAAAGGAGGTATGCGTTCACCTGAAATGTATTATATAAAGGCCGAATGTTTGGCTCGTAAAGGGGGAGAAGCTAATATTAGAGAAGCAATGGAACTGGTGAATAAGGTGAGAAAAACACGTATTCTTCTTGAGTTTTATCAAGATTGGACTGCTGCAACAACGAAAGAAGCAGTGGAAAAAATAATAAGAGATAAAGAGAGTGAATATATCCAGACTCAGGTTATATATTGTGATTATAGACGTTTGAATAAGGATCCGAGTATGCCCGTACTTTTCCACGCACTATTGAAGGAAAAGAGTATATTCTAAAGTCTGATTCGCATTTATGGATTATGCCTTTTCCGCGTGAAGCCGTATCTAATCCTGAAATGGAACGATTACACAGAATGTGGAAAAGTTATAAAGCGATAATTTTGCGATAGAATTTATATTATCGATAGGAGTATTCTGAAAAGATTAAGAAATATCCGGATATCCTATAGAGAAACAAAAAGGGCGGAACAAAAAATCCGCCCTTTTCTCGTTTTATTATTTTTCAAATTGGATTAGTGGCAATGTCCGCATCCACAGTTGTTTTCATCACTACAACCATCACCGCATCCACCTCCGCAGTCACCACAACCACAGCCGCATCCTTCTCCACTCATCATTTTTACCATTTCCTGAATTTCTTCATTAGTGGCTGTGCGGGATTCTACTACTTCACCTTCAAAAGTGAGATCTTTACCTGCATGAGGATGGTTTAAATCTACAGTAACACCAGTGTCATTGGTTACTTCGCTTACGGTAGCGTAGAAGTGATGGCCTTCATTGTCCTGTAAGGGAATGACAGCTCCCGGGAAGATACGTTCTGCATCAAAGACACCATCGATGGTGAACATATCTTTGGATACAGTGCGTACACCTTCGGGCATATATTCTCCGTAAGCTTCTGCGCTTGGAATGACAAATTCAAATTTGTCACCCTTCTTTAAGGCTGTTATTTCTGTTTCAAAGCGTTCCAGTGTGGTTCCTAAGCCGGATATGAACTGGAAAGGATGTTCTACAGTTGCTTCTTCTACCAATGTTTTCTGGCCGTCTTGCATTACATAAAGTTTGTATGCTACGGTGATGTACTTATTTTCCATGTTTTCTTATTATAATAATGTAATATAAACTACTTACGTAAGTTTTCCGTTGGCAAAGATACGAATTAATTCCCCTTAATCCTTTGTTATTACGTTTATATTACATAAATTTGTTATTATGATACTATAAATGCATTTTCGGTGGCGTTTAATCCTTGATATAAATCAATTAACTGCTCGTTTTGATAGATGTTTGCTTTAATTAACAGATATATGACAACATGTTATAAAGCATGTTGTTATATTTGCAACGTAAAGAGAAAGAGATAACGAGATTGTTTTTAAAAGGTATTATTTAGTTCTTAGGTACTAAATAAATTGTTTTTAGGTTTAACAAATTAAAATTTTAGGTATTATGAAACGTTTAGTATTGTTGGTTGTAGTGGCATTAGGAATGTCAGCTACAAGTTTTGCAGGAGAAAAAGTAGAAGGTAAAGATTGGAAGGTAGATGTTAACGTCGCAAAGTTGAGCAAATATTTGAATCTGGATGCACGTCAGATGGAGGAGGTTGCTAACATTTCTGATTATTTTGCTGACAAAGTGCAAAGCGCAAGCTACGCAAAAGAAGCTAAACAAGGTAAAAAATTGCGTGAAGCCGTATATGGAAACTTCAAACTGATGAAACGTACATTGACAAATGAGCAGTACAAGAAGTATGTACAGTTGTTGAATGTTACATTGAAAAACAAGGGGTTGGATTCCTATATGGAAGATGTGGCGAATAAGTAAATTTATAAAATGAAATAAATGAACTGAAAAGAGAATGCAAACCAATGCATTCTCTTTTTTATTTATCCGTTGGAAGATACAGTGTATATTTGTGATAAAATGATTATTTAAAAGTCTGTTTGGTTACGAATAATAATTTATAAGAAAAAAAATCTTCATTTTATTTGTTTGTTACGAAAAACGCTTTACCTTTGCAGTCGTTAAAGAAACAAAGAAAACAGATATATGAATATTACTACTCTAAATAACCTGGCAGTCCTGCATATTATTCGCTTCGTGGTGATTACACCGGGAGAGTGAGAAAGGTTGTGTATGTGTAGTTGTACATATAAAGATATATTTGAAGGCCTTTCTCACATGAATGAGAAAGGCTTTTTCAATAAGTATAGGACGTTATAGATTTAGAATAAGATGAAGAATCAGTTACGCAGTTCGTTTAGCACACAGGGTCGCCGTATGGCAGGAGCGAGAGCTTTATGGGTAGCTAACGGCATGAAGAAAAGAAATGATGGGCAAGCCCATTATTGCAATAGTAAACTCGTTTACACAGTTTGTTCCCGGGACATACCCATCTGCATGAAATAGGTCAGCAAGTAAAAGCCGAGATCGAAAAACTGGGATGTTTTGCAGCAGAATTCAATACCATTGCCATCGATGACGGCATCGCGATGGGGCACGATGGGATGCTCTATTCACTGCCTAGCCGGGATATCATTGCCGACAGCGTGGAATATATGGTCAATGCCCATAAAGCGGATGCGATGGTATGCATCAGTAACTGTGACAAAATTACTCCGGGTATGCTTATGGCGGCCATGCGGCTGAATATTCCCACTGTGTTTGTATCGGGAGGACCGATGGAAGCAGGAGAATGGAACAACCGGCATCTCGACTTGATTGACGCGATGATTAAATCTGCAGATGCATCGGTCAGCGATAAGGATGTGGCTCAAATAGAGAATAATGCTTGTCCCGGTTGCGGCTGTTGCTCGGGAATGTTTACCGCCAATTCTATGAATTGCCTGAATGAGGCTATTGGTCTGGGGCTTCCGGGGAATGGCACTATTTTGGCGACTCATGCCAACCGTACTCAGTTGTTTAAAGATGCGGCTGCTCTGATAGTGAAGAATGCTTATAAATATTATGAGGAGGGAGATGACAGCGTGTTACCATGCAACATTGCTACTCGTGACGCTTTCCTGAATGCCATGTCATTGGATATTGCAATGGGTGGTTCCACCAATACTGTGCTCCATCTTTTAGCTATCGCCCACGAGGCGGAAGTAGATTTCAAGATGGATGATATTGATATGCTTTCACGCCATGTGCCTTGTTTGTGTAAAGTAGCTCCGAATACACAGAAATATCATATCCAGGATGTGAACCGTGCCGGTGGTATCCTTAATATATTGGGAGAATTATCCAAGGGTGGTTTGCTGAAAACTGATGTGAAACGAGTGGACGGCCTGACATTGGCGGAAGCTGTCGAAAAATATAATATATGTAAGAAAGAAGTGGATACTGAAGCAAAACGTATTTATTCAAGTGCTCCGGGAAACAAATTCAATATAAAGTTAGGTTCTCAGAATGCTGTTTATAAAGAACTGGATACAGATCGTGCCAATGGTTGTATCCGCGATTTGCAACATGCCTATAGTAAAGATGGGGGTTTGGCTGTTTTGAAAGGGAACATTGCACAGGATGGTTGCGTAGTGAAAACAGCCGGAGTGGATGAAAGTATTTGGAAATTCTCGGACCTGGCCAAGGTGTTCGATTCGCAGGATGCTGCTTGTGAGGGTATCTTGGAGGAAAGGTGGTCAGCGGTGATGTCGTAGTTATCACTCATGAAGGTCCGAAAGGTGGTCCCGGTATGCAGGAAATGCTTTATCCTACTTCTTATATCAAATCCAAGCATTTAGGAAAAGAATGTGCTCTGATTACCGACGGACGTTTTAGTGGAGGAACTTCGGGATTAAGCATCGGGCATATTTCTCCCGAAGCTGCAGCGGGTGGTAATATCGGAAAAATAGTGGATGGTGATATAATTGAAATCGATATTCCGAATCGCAGTATCAATGTGAAACTGAGTGACGAAGAATTGGCCGCCCGACCGATGACAGCGGTGACCCGTGACCGTAAAGTTCCTAAAAGCTTGAAGGCATACGCTAGTATGGTAAGTTCTGCAGATAAAGGAGGAGTGAGAATCATTGACTAAATTAGAAATTAAAAATTGAGAATAAAAAACAGTTTCGTTGTCATCGGCCAGTTGTCCGGCATCGTATTTTTTGAATCTCAATTCTCAACTAAACAATTATGGCAAAAGAAAAGATAACAGGAGCAGAGGCCTTGATGCGTTCTTTGGAGTATCAGGGAGTAAAGACTCTTTTCGGATATCCGGGAGGCTCCATCATGCCTACTTTTGATGCTTTATATCATCATCGAGATACATTAAATCATATATTGGTTCGTCACGAACAAGGAGCTGCCCATGCAGCACAGGGATTTGCCCGCGTATCCGGTGAGGTTGGTGTCTGTTTGGTGACTAGCGGACCCGGTGCGACAAATACCATCACCGGCATTGCTGATGCCATGATTGACAGTACGCCTATCGTGGTGATTGCCGGACAGGTGGGAGCTTCGTTCTTGGGTACAGATGCGTTTCAGGAGGTTGATTTGGTGGGTATCACTCAGCCTATTACCAAATGGAGTTACCAAATTCGTCGTGCGGAAGATGTAGCTTGGGCTGTAGCCCGTGCTTTCTATATTGCCAAAAGCGGACGTCCCGGTCCTGTTGTGTTGGACTTTGCCAAGAATGCTCAGGTAGAAATGGTGGACTATGAACCGATGAGGCTTGATTTTATCCGTAGTTATGATCCTGGAGCCCAACCCTGATAAGGAGTGTCTTCAGGAAGCTGCCGAACTGATAAACAATGCCCAAAGGCCATTAGTGTTGGTAGGGCAGGGGGTAGAGTTGGGTAACGCGCAAGATGAATTACGTGCATTCATAGAAAAAGCCGATATGCCTTGTGGCTGTACTTTGCTGGGACTTTCGGCTATACCGACTTCGCATCCTTTAAATAAAGGAATGTTAGGTATGCACGGTAATCTGGGTCCGAATGTCAAGACCAATGAATGTGATGTGTTGATAGCCGTGGGAATGCGTTTTGATGACCGTGTGACCGGAAAATTAGATACATATGCTAAACAGGCAAAGGTGATTCATTTGGATATTGACCATTCTGAAATAGATAAGAATGTAAAAGTGGATGTACCCGTATTAGGTAATTGTAAACATACGCTAGCTATGCTGACGCAACTTATCCGGCGAAAATGAACATACCGAATGGATTGATAGCTTTGCCGAATATGAAAAGACGGAATATGAACAGGTAATCAGTAAAGGAGATTCATCCTTGTGAAGGTGCGCTGAATATGGGTGAGGTGGTTCGTGCTGTGAGCGAGGCTTCGAATAATGAGGCCGTACTGGTGACAGATGTAGGACAGAACCAGATGATGGCTGCACGTTACTTTAAGTATAGCAAGAATCGTAGTATTGTTACTTCCGGTGGATTGGGAACCATGGGCTTTGGTCTTCCCGCTGCTATAGGTGCTACTTTCGGTCGCCCGGATCGTACTGTATGCGTATTTATGGGGGATGGCGGATTGCAGATGAATCTTCAGGAACTGGGGACCATTATGGAGCAGAAAGCACCGGTAAAGATTATTTTACTGAACAATAACTATCTGGGTAATGTTCGTCAATGGCAGGCTATGTTTTTGGTCATCGTTATTCATTTACTCCGATGTTGAATCCGGATTATATGAAGATTGCCGAGGCATACGAGATTCCTGCCCGTCGTGTCATGAAGCGCGAGGAATTGCAGGATGCTATCCATGAGATGCTGACTACTGACGGGCCGTTCCTGTTGGAAGCTTGTGTGATAGAAGAGGGAAATGTATTGCCGATGACACCTCCGGGAAGCTCGGTGAATCAGATGTTACTGGAATGCTAATTAGTAATAATTATGGATAAGACATTATATACATTAATCGTTCATTCGGAAAATATTGCCGGTTTGCTGAACCAGATTACTGCTGTGTTTACCCGCCGGCAGATTAATATAGAAAGTCTCAATGTTTCGGCTTCTTCTATCAAAGGAGTACATAAATACACTATTACAGTGTGGACTACCAAGGATATTATTGAAAAGGTGGTGAAGCAGATAGAAAAGAAAATCGATGTATTGCAGGCGCATTATTTCACTGATAGTGAGATTTATCAGCATGAGATTGCTTTGTACAAGGTTTCTACTCCTGAATTTCAGGAGAATCCTATGGCATCTAAAGTTATCCGCCGTTATAGTGCCCGCATTGTAGAAAGTAAATCCGGTTTTTCTATTGTTGAAAAGAATGGAATGAGTGAGGAAATTACTGCTCTTTATGAGGAGTTGCGCGGATTGGGATGTGTGTTGCAGTTTGTACGTTCGGGGCGTGTGGCTATTACTACCAGCTGTTTCGAGCGTGTGAACGAATATCTGACCCAACGCGAGGAAAAGTATCGCCAGCAAAAAACGGAATAATGATGAGTGAGAATAAAGTAGGAACATACAGATTTGTGGCAGAACCCTTTCACTGTGATTTCAGTGGAAAGTTGACCATGAGTGTGTTGGGTAATCATTTGCTGAATTGTGCCGGCTTTCATGCTGCCGACCGGGGATTCGGAATTGCTACACTCAATGAGAATCATTATACATGGGTACTTTCCCGTTTAGCTGTAGAGTTAGAGAATATGCCCTGTCAATATGAGGGTCAGTATTCAGACATGGGTAGAGAACGTGTATCGTCTTTTTACAGACCGTAATTTTGCAATTTTGGATAAGGAAGGAAAGGCTGTCGGATACGCCCGTTCCGTATGGGCGATGATCAGTATGGAAACTCGCAAACCAGCTGACCTGCTTACGCTTCACGGAGGTAGTATCATTGATTATGTATGCGATAAGAAATGTCCTATAAGCAAGCCCGGTCGTATTAAGGTGACAGAGAAAGCTCCGGTTTCTGAATACCAGACCAGATATAGCGATATTGATATTAATGGTCATGTGAACAGTATTAAGTATATAGAACATATTCTCGACCTGTTTCCTATAGAATTTTTTAAGGAGAAACGGATTAAACGTTTTGAGATGGCTTATGTAGCTGAAAGTTATTATGGTGATATATTGAGTTTCTACCGCGAGGAAGTGGGGGAGAAAGAATATGATATAGAGGTGAAGAAGAATGGCACAGATGTTGTCGTTCGCAGTAAAGGTGATATTTTTATTTAGAATCTAATTTTTAATTTTTAATTTATAATTTAAAATGGCACAATTGAATTTTGGCGGTGTTACAGAAACTGTAGTTATCCGCGATGAATTTCCTTTGGAAAAAGCACGTGAAGTATTGAAAGATGAAACAATCGCTGTAATCGGTTATGGTGTGCAGGGACCGGGGCAGTCTTTGAACCTGCGTGACAATGGTTTTAATGTAATCGTTGGTCAGCGTCCGGGAAAAACATATGAAAAAGCGGTTGCTGACGGATGGGTTCCGGGTGAAACTCTGTTTGGTATTGAAGAGGCTTGTCAGAAAGCGACTATCGTAATGTGTCTGTTATCTGATGCAGCTGTTATGTCTGTATGGCCGACTATCAAACCTTACTTGACCCAAGGCAAGGCACTTTATTTCTCTCATGGCTTTGCCATTACTTGGAGTGACCGTACAGGGGTAGTTCCTCCTACTGATATTGATGTGATCATGGTAGCTCCTAAAGGTTCGGGTACTTCACTGCGTACCATGTTCTTGGAAGGTCGTGGTTTGAACTCTTCATACGCTATCCTATCAGGATGTAACCGGTAAGGCTTACGAACGTACTATCGCTTTGGGTATCGGTATCGGTTCCGGCTATTTATTTGAGACTACTTTCCAGCGTGAAGCTACTTCGGATCTGACAGGTGAACGCGGTTCATTGATGGGGGCTATTCAAGGATTGTTGTTGGCTCAGTATGAAGTATTGCGTGAAAACGGACATAGTCCTTCTGAAGCATTTAATGAAACTGTAGAAGAATTAACCCAGTCATTGATGCCTTTGTTTGCTAAGAATGGTATGGACTGGATGTATGCTAACTGCTCTACTACTGCTCAGCGCGGTGCATTGGACTGGATGACCCCATTCCACGATGCTATCAAACCCGTGGTTGAAAAACTGTATCACAGCGTGAAGACCGGTAACGAAGCTCAGATTTCTATCGACTCTAACTCTAAACCCGATTATCGCGAAAAGTTGGAAGAAGAGTTGAAGGCATTGCGCGAAAGTGAAATGTGGCAGACTGCCGTTACAGTTCGTAAACTTCGCCCTGAAAATAATTAATAGTTAGTATTTAATGTAGAAAGCGGGGATGCGATGAGGTATCTCCGCTTTCTTTTATATATATTAATGTTAGTGGTGTTGTTTATATCATGTGTAGTCGCTAATTTTGTGAAAACTTGACTTAGACATGAATAATAGATTATCACTTTTATTAATAGGGTGCATATTTCCCTTTCTATCTTTTTATGCACAAAAGAATATGAATCTTCCACCATATTATCCCACAGTAAAAGGTATTACGGATTATGCTGTGTGGCAGCTTGTATATCCGGATTCTTTATTAAAGGCGGATATTGCAGGTGAAGCAGTGTGTACACTCCGCATTGATAGTTTGGGTATTGTCCGTAGTAAATATATTGAAGCCACTCATCCTTTGTTTGCCAAGGCGGCCGAAGATGTGATTGAGGGGATGCGTGAATGGCAGCCTGCAAAGAAAGCGGGTAGAGATATAGATAGTACTGTAGTCTTTCATATTCCTTTTAATCCTGATATTTACAGTGACCGCATTTGGCGGCAGCAGCAAGTTCTGGAATCTTGCAGGGGACAATTTGTCGATTCCATGCCTGTCTTTCCAGATGATATTCGTAGTCTTGTTATGGGAAATATGGGTTGGCCTGATGATAAAGTGGATAAAGCCGTTGCTATTTGCCGTTTTACGGTGAATGAAAACGGGGAGATTGTGGATATCCGTGTGATAAAAGGTACTCATCCGGCTTTTGATAAAGAGTCCATACGTATTCTTTCTAATTTTCCCCGGCTGATTCCTGCTATGAAAAACAGAAAATCTGTGCCATATGATTATTTTTTAACTATGCGTTTTTGGAAAGAGGATCTGGAGCATTATTTATTATATAGGGAATGCGCACAGGAAGATTTGGAAAAAGACCACTTGGGAGCCTTATAGATACTCTTCTTATCCCGGTGGTACTGTTGCTTTGACGCAATTTATTAATTCTCATCTGAAAATTACTCCCGAAATGAAGGCTACGGGAAAGCAGGGACGGGTGATTTATAGTTTCAATGTGGATATAGATGGTTCAATGAAAGATTTTCAGTTGGTGAGAGGACTTGATCCATTAATGGATGCCGAAGCATTGCGGGTACTTCAATTAGTGAATGAAAGATGGAGTACGGGGTATTATTTCAATTCAAAGAAATGGTATCGGGAGTTTTATGTGAATCAATTCACCATTCCCATTATTTTTAGTTGGTAGCTTATACATATTGCTACTTTGGACTTGAGATTTCGATGTTTTGACAGTTTTGGGAGTCCACCTGTAACATTAAGGAGGATTACCGTTCTTGAAGGATCATTTTGTTCTTCGGTCAACTTTCGGAAGTATCTCTGACCTGTCAGTTTTTCGATACAGGAACTTCGAGCATGTATGCCCTCATGCCCTCATTGTGTGTATAACAGGCTAATTATAAATTACTTATGTATTGACGGTAAAAATACTTTTGCTCTCACTTATACTCTCATGCCCTCACTATGTTTTTGAAGTTTTTTTTTACATAACATGCTTGTTGTCAGTTATGTATATTTTTTACAGGCTGTTTGTGTTTGATGCAAAGTAGGACATTTTCAGGCTTTTCTATCGTAAGAAGTATGCATGAGAAGGGTTTCTACGAAATGAGGCTTACGATGGAATTTTCGGCAGGGGCAAAAAAGATCAAGACATTTTATAAAAAGCTCTTGTTCTTTTAAAAAACGTCCTGTCACCAACGACAGGAAGAATATAAAAACAGGCTGTACCAATCATTTGATACAGCCTGTTTTTATATTTATAGGATTATATACTACAGATTAGAAGTACAGATAACGGTCATCTTTCACTTCAGCTTTTTTGTAGAGGTCATTGATGAAACTGCTAGCATAACGCCCTGCCATATTGGACAAGTTGTTTTCTTCATTCTTGGCATCAAATTCTTCTGCACTCTTTTCTTTGTTGTAAACCTGAATCATGTAAACACCTGCATTACCCTTGATAGGACCAGTTAACTTGTTTACTTCAGCTTTGATTGCATAAGCACCTAAAGCTGGTTCGCTGGCGCGAGTTACTGAAACATATGCCGGAGCAGAGAAAGTGATATGTTTTACAGAATCGCTAACTGCATTTGCCATATTTTTCACTTGGTCAATGCTGTTTGCGCCTTTCATTTCAGCTATCAGTTTTTCAGCTTTTTTATCTTTGATGATTTCTGCTTTCAGCATGTCGGCAACAAGATTGATATTACGATATCCGGCAGGATTAATCTTTTCAAGAGCAACTACCATCAAATGATCGTTTTCACCACATTCATACAATGGGGACACTTCACCTTCTTTGGCTGCAAAAATCCATTTCAACGCTTCACGGGTTCCTTTTACACCACCCACACGGTGTTCTGCGCTACGGAAATCAGCACGTTCTAACAAGCGATATCCGCTTTCTTCTGCATTGGCAATAATTTTATCCATTGGTAGTGTTCTGTGCTACGAATTGACTGAAATCATTGTATGCTTTGTTGTATGTTTCTTTGCTAAATTCAACCGGACGTTTAATCACTGCAACTTTATATTTATCTTTCATAGCTTTTTTATCCAACACTTGAAGAATAACGTTAGCTTGTCCGATCTGAAGATTGCTTAATTCTTTAACATTAGAGTTAATCAATGTGTTGATGTATTTAGCATTGTCTGCATCTAATGCAGCACCTTCATAGTTGCGTGCAGTCAACCAGGTTGCTTCACCTGTCTGACCATATTTTTTGCGATATCAGCAAAGTCAGCTCCATCTTTCAGTGCATTGAAAATACTATCGGCTAAAGTTGCGGTTTTAGCAGCATCTTCAGCATATACCTGAATTTGACGATATTGGATTGAATCGGGAGCAGTCTGCTTGGCAATAATTTTAAAAAAGCATTATATGAATCATCTGCCTGATTATAGTAAGGACCATATACTTCGTTGATAGTTACAGAGTCCAAACGAGCAACTACATCATTAGGATATACAGTCTTGTTGATTGCAATTTCAGAAAAAGGAACTACAGAACCGGTGGAACGGATGAATGTGTTCATGTCTGCAGCAGTACCTAGCTGGGTAGCGTATTCGGTTACTTCGTTTAATACCTCTTTGCGATCTTCGTCAGATGGAGTAACCAATACATCAATATATTTGATGTTACGAGTTTCAACTGGCTGTTCAAAAGAACTTTTTTCTTGTTATACAGATCTTTGATTTCACTATTTGAAACTGTAATAGTTGAATCGCTGATAGAAGAATAGGGAATTGCAGCTAATAAAACGTCTGATTGTTCAGTACGTGATATAAAAGCATCTTCAGCTGCAACCGGATTTGAAATCAATGATTTTGCAATCAGGTTCTGATATTTTTCAGCTAAAGTGGATTGTATCAAAGTCTTTTCAATAAAATTCCAAAAAGCTCCCATCTTTTTGATAGTATTCTACATATTGTGCAGGCATTTTGCTTGCATCCAGGTGAGCGTAATCTACCAGGAATTTTTTCAGCATATCTTTGTCGAAAGCACCGGTTTGCGGATTGCGGAACGGAGTTTGCATTAATAAGGGGTTAGTACCCTCCTCAATGATTGCTTGAACTTCAGCTTTGCTGACAGTCAGTCCCAATTTTGCAGCTTCTGCTGCGATTAATTGGTTATTTACGTAAGATTGCCATACTTGGTCTTTCACTTGAGTCAGTTGGTCGTCATTTAATGCAGAAACACCTTGTGTCAATTTAATGACTTCTGTGTATTCATCTACCATTTTTTGATACTCTTGTGCTGTAAGTGTTTTTCCATTTACTTCACCTACGTCTTGTTTACCCTGATGTGGTTGGAGAACCTTCCATGCGTCTCCGGCAATGAATGCGAAGAGGGCAAGTCCGATTACAACGACCAACAGAGGGCCTTTACTTCTGATTGTTTGTAATGTTGCCATTTAATTTTACTATTTTTGTTTATTGTTTTTTTATACTTCATAGATTTAGCGCACGAAGATACAAAAAAATGCAGCTTACAAGCTATTTTATTGTGAAAAAAAAATCTGTTATTCGATTACTTTCAACTTTACTAATTCAATTTTGGTTGCTGTTACTTTAATTATTTTGAAATGGAATTTATCGAAAGATGATCTCTTCATGTATTTTGGGGAAGCTTTGGTATTGGTGCAGGATGAGTCCACCGATAGTTTGGTAATCATCATTTTCCGGTAGGTCAAGTGAGAACAATTCATTGGCTTTTTCTATTTCCAGACGTCCGGAAAGGATGTATTCATTGTCACCGACAGATTTGGCTATGTAAGAAGTCGTGTCATGCTCGTCTTCTATTTCACCGAAAATTTCTTCCACTAAATCTTCTAGCGCCACGATGCCGGATGTACCTCCGAATTCATCGACTACTACAGCTAAGGATTTCTTTTGCTGCATGAATAGTTTCATCAGCTTATGCGCTCCCCATCGTTTCAGGAGCAATAGGCAATTGGCGGACACTCTTAGTCCAGTCTGTCTGTTCACGAAACATTTCAGAGGAATGTATATAACCTATAATATTGTCAATGTTTTCTTTATAGACAATAATTTTACTTATTCCGCTTTCAATGAAGCGGGCTTTTAATTCTTCTATGGGAGTTCCATATTCGATAGCAACAATTTCGGTTCTGGGTACCATACAATCCCTAATTCTGATATTCGAAAAATCTAGTGCATTTTGGAATATCTTGACTTCGGTGTCTATGTCTTGTTCATTTTGAGCATCTTGTATACTACTTTGAATAAAGTAATCTAGGTCGACTTTAGTAAAAGCTTTTTCATTAGCTTCTTTATTTGTTTTAATGCCTACAATGTAAAGTAATATATTGGATATTCCCGAAGCAAACTTGCTGATGGGATAGAGTAAGACATAGCAAATGTAAAGTGGGAACTGCAAAAATATTCAGAGTGAAATTGGGGTTAAATCTTAAATAAGGTTTTAGGTAGGAACTCTCCTGTGACCAAGATGATTAATGTGGAAATAATTGTTTGGATTAGTACTAATAAAAAGTGGTTGTCTATCAATCCTGCCAGCAAGTTTTGTTCAATGACTTGTGCCATCAATATACCGTAAATAACTAAAGCGATGTTGTTTCCTACCAACATGGTAGAGATAAAATTGTTCGGATTATGAAAGAAGATGGAAAGTATACGTGAATTTATGCTTTGGCTGTTACGATCCATTTCAAAACGTAATTTATTGGATGAAACAAAGGCTATTTCCATGCCGGAAAAAAAAGCGGAAAAAAGCCATTGTAATAAGAATCTGTATAATAATACCCATAATAGTGAGTGAATTAGCGTATCGAATCAGTTCTGGTGCTATTTGCAACAGCTTTTGTACTGTCTGCTGGTGCTGTATCTTCTACAGTGAAAATACCTGTGTTATTATAAATTTGATATTCTGTCATTTGCTGGTTGGATTTCAAATCCATAACCGGTAATGATTTTGTCTTCTTGTTCAATGCGGATAAATTTGTCAGAATAGACCCTTTCCTGTTTTTCATCCCAAAAGAGCAGGTCTGTGTCAAATTTGTCGCCTCTTTGGCTGCGGATATGCACATTGCTTCTCAATTCCCAAAGTTTCTTTTTTCTCGTAGTAATAGGCTGTATCGGCTTTTATGCTGGCATCAATATGGAATAGGGAATCAAACTTTTCCAGATAAACTCCTTTTTCAAAAGCCCAATAAGGAGGGTTCTTTTTATCATAAATTTCCCATTCTTCTGTGATAATTTTGTAGCGGGTAATACCGGAATCGGATATAAGGGTAGTAACCCCCAATGTTTTCATGCTAGGCAATGAATCTCTTTCTGTAATGGCTTCCGCCAGATTTTTTTCGCCTCCTGAGCATGCTGGGAATAAAACAAACATAACAGTTGTCCAAACGGCAACTGTTATGTTTAAGAATATAAAGTGTGATTCTTTGTTTTTTTTCAGACGACATAATTATCTGATAGTTGTTGTTTCACCAATCCATCCGCCGATTGTAACAGAGTCACCTTTCTTTAAACTGAGGAAGAACAAATCAGCATCTTTGGGGGTATGGGCTGCATAAGTACTAATTAGTTTGTTTGCTTCTTCAGCAACACTAGGATCTACACTTTTTGCTTTCTGTAATTTGTCGATAACAGCAAAATAAGTACACTTGTTCAATGCGGCTTCATCACTCCAGTTAGGGCTTGATGCATACATATTAGCAATTAAAATGTAAGGCTTACCATTGTTTCCATCCAATGAGATTGACTTCAGTGCATATTGTTTTGCTTTGCTCAACTGTTTTTTGCTGAATAAAATAGCAGCGGTTTTGTATGCATAGTCGGCTTTCTTTAATGGGTCTTGTTCTAAGTTGATAGCCTGATCAAAATAGTCGATACATTTGTCCATATCACCTTTCTTGTAATACATGTATCCGCAACCTACAGCAGTTTCGGCAGTCGGTTCGATGGCATGTGCGGCTTCAGATGCAGCAAAGTAAGCTTCCTGTTCTGTACAGTTTAACATCTGCATTACAGAAATAACCTGTTTCAGATAATCCAAATTAGTTTTGTTTTGTTCAACTTTCGGAGCATAGATAGCTTGTAGGTTGTCGCAAGTCGCTACACCACTGTTAATGAAAAAATGCATCGATATTGTCTTTTGCCACTTTCAATAATTTTTTTTGTCATTTTCCTTTGTGGCAGCTTTTAAAAAGCTCCATCAGCAACTCCTGATGCAAACAAGTAATCCTGAATGAATTGTTCTTTGTATGCTTCATCACTCTTCATTTTACGGGCAGCAGCATCCATGAATTCTTGTAATACAAAATAGTCGGAGTTTTCTTTTTCAAGTTCAATGGCTTCTTTGAACATGTTGTATGCTTCATTCATGTCCTGTCCACCCATTGTGAAGTAGTCATGTGCCTTCATTCCGATAATTGAACCCTTTGTAGCATCTCTTTTAACCAACTTGTTCAAATCGTCCAGATATTGGATACGCTGGTCGTGAACTTTCATCAGTTCATTGAAGTATTGTTTTTGCTTAGCTGCATCTTTTTCACCGGCTATTAAAGCACGAAGAATTTTTGCACCATTAGTATAAGTGCTTACTTGAGCTTTGGGGGCTTCTGTAAATACACTCATCCAAGGAGTGTAAGCATCCTTGAAATTGTTAGTCTTAACATACTCAGTGTAAATACTGATATTTTTCAAGCATCGGATACTGTCTTCACCATGTCCGAATCTTGATCCGTCTGACGCTCCGGTCTGAGCGAAAGAAGCTGTCGTACCTAAGGAAAGAACGAACAGCGCTGTTACCATCTTCATTTTCATCGTATATAAATTTAGTTGTTGTTATTTATTTGCTTCTCTCCATTTATTAATCAACTTTCCACTTCATGAACCAACGTTCATTGAAAGTAAGTCCAATATTGATTCTCAAATAATTTTCTCTTCCATTAATCCTTTAAATTTAGGACTGACTTTAATGTATTGTCCGGAAATGTTCAGCATAGATTTACTTTGGAACATGGGAAGTCCGAAAAACCTACACTGACGCCATATTCGCGTGCACCGTCTTGAAAACTGGTCGCTCCTGTGTCCGGATCAGTATAGCTTACCTTATTATAAGGAGTTGAATAATAAGCTCCCATACGGTAACGGATACGCTTCAGATAGTTGTGGCTGATATAACTTGGTACGAATTCCGCACCAAAAGCTATTTTTGTGCGGTTATTCATTTCCACACTTTCTTTGTTGAACTTGCTCCAAGCCAGATCGGCTGTATTCCATTTTTGTAAAGTATAGTCAACCCCAATCGTTAGGCGGTTATCATATACATAAGTAAGACCTGCACCAAATGTATGTGGCATTTTAAACGGGTTGGGAATAGTATCGCCAGTTTGTGACTGTACATAAATGGAACCATTACTTTCCGTACCTGTCTGATGATATTTATATGCATCTCCATGCAAGGTACGTCCCAAGGTATAAACAGCACCTATATTAATAGTGTTTTTTTTATTTAACTTATAAGTATACTGTAAACCAAAATCTAATTTATAATCACTGATAGAAAATTTGTCTAATTTGATACTACGTGTATCTGTCGCTCCAATAGCTGTCATGGATTGATGGGTAATGTCTCCATAAAGATATGAAAAATTTGCACCAACAGACAAATTATTAAATACTTTATAACCTAATCCTACAAAAACCTGGTGAAAGCCTCCGTCGCCATTATAAGATTCGGCCCACTTTCCGTTATTGTCTACATCCTCAAAATCATGTGTTTTGGAAATGTTGTAACCTACTGTAGAAAATGGAAGAAAACCAACTGTCATCCCCATTTTTTGCCATAGACGGAATTGCATGGCCAAATAATCAAAGCTTGAGTTTTTAGCATTGGTTTTTTACATTACCATCCTTGAAGTTCGCATTTTGAAGAGTCATTTTCCTGCATCGAACAAGAATGTCAATGAATCGATAGCTGTATAAGATGCCGGATTAGATGCGTTGATTTGGTAGCCGTTTCGCAAGCCGTATGCTATTCCTCCCATCGCTTTACTGTTACCAAAATTTTGATCAGCTAACTGACCAAAGCCGTAGCGTGTATAGGGAGAATTTGTGCTTGTTTGGGCTACGGCCAGCCCTGTGACTGTGAGTAATATTGACGCACTAATCAGTCTTTTATAATTTATCATTATAGCTTAATATTCTGTTTAAACCTTTCAATACTAAAAATCTATCTGCAAAGATGATACTTTTTAATTTTGTATCAAAAGAAAATTCATCTCCGCCCGTTAAAAAAACCAAAAGCTCCGGATAATTCTTTTTTGAAGATGGGTGATATAGCCGCTCATTTCAAATTCCATTCCGCGAATGACTCCTGCCCGGATAGCCGTTTCTGTAGATTGTCCATACATCGGAACTTCTCCTTTAGCGCTTACTTTGGGAAGTTTGTCGGTGAATATGTTCAATGCCTTGAAACGCATACGCATTCCTGGAGAAATATTGCCTCCATGATAGGCTCCGTCAGCGTCAATAAAATCGTATGTGACACAGGTTCCTGCGTCGATAACCAGCACATCGTGTCCAGGCTTCAGCCAGTTTGCTGCGACCACAGCTGCTAAACGGTCCATGCCCAGTGTTTGAGGCGTTTTATATAAATTAGTGACGGGAACAGGGGTTTCATGACTTAATTCGATGATGTTAAAAGGCAATCTTTCCAGTTGGTGCCGGATCGTATTGCTTAGTGTTATGACAGAAGCTATGATACCTCGTTTCAACGGGTATCGGGAGCAAAGCATCGGGAGGCAATCTAAAGAATGATTGGAGCCACGAAATACTTCAACTAACTCGCCTTTGTCGAATATAGCCAATTTGGCTACTGAGTTTCCTATGTCGATTATTAAATTCACAACTTTGCTTTTTCGGCTGCAAAGTAACGTAAAAAATAAATAGGAATAGCAATAAAAAATGGTATTTGTGAGGAATTAATTAATATTTAGGTGTACTTTTTGCATCGGTAAACAGAAAATGGATTTTATGAATAAATTAATTATAGCATTGATTTTGTTATTCTTTTCCTTGAGTCAATCGATTAGAGGTCAGGAGGATAATATAAAAGGTGAGTCTGATGACTTGTGCTCCCGGTACAGAAATATATGCTTTGTTCGGGCATACGGCATTGCGCTATGAGGATACGGCACGTGGAGAGGACTGGGTGTTTAATTATGGTATGTTCAGCTTTAATACTCCCCGTTTTATCTATCGTTTTGTCAAAGGAGAAACTGATTATGAATTGGGCGTAACCCGTTATCCTTATTTTGAAGGTAGTTATGCTATGCGTGGTTCCTCGGTCTATCAGCAGACATTGAATTTGACTATTTCGGAAAAAACAGGAACTCAGAAGATTGCTGGAAGAGAATTATCTGCCGAAGAATAGGGTTTATCGTTATAACTTTTTCTATGATAATTGCACTACACGTGCGCGTGATATAATAGAAAAGTGTATTGAAGGAAAGGTTGTTTATTCTGAAGGAAAAGAGAGGCTCTCTTTTCGGGATATTGTCCATCAATATACTAAAGGACACAAATGGGATGAGCTGGGCATTGATATGTGTTTGGGCAGTGAAGCTGATAAGCCTATTGATGCGCGTAAGCAGATGTTCGCCCCTTTTTATTTGCTGGAAGCGGCAAAAAAAGCGACTATAGTAGTAGGTGACAGCGTGCGTCCTTTGATTCTGCATGAAAAAAAGGTGGTGGATGCAGAACCGGAGAATGTTGGTGACGGTTTTCCGTTGTCACCCCTGGTGTGTGTCTTTATTTTAATAGGAGTTACTTGCTTTGTAGGGTGGTTGCAGTTTAAAACCAGGAAAATAATCTGGATTTGGGATTTGCTTCTTTTTGGTGTACAAGGGTTGGCGGGGTGTGTCATTACTTTCCTGGTCCTTTTTTTCTACTCATCCTACGGTAGGGTCAATTGGCTTATCCTTTTATTGAATCCTATCCCTTTACTTTACCTTCCGGTCATGGTTTGTCGAGCTATAAAAGGTAAAAAAAAAGACCTCTATCATACAATAAATATAGTGTGCTTAACACTCTTTTATGATGATAATGCCGTTTATACAGCAAAAATTCAACGTAACGGTATTACCTTTGGCACTGTGTTTGTTAATATGTTCTGCAAACCACGTTTTATTATATTACAGACAAAACAATAAATGAAAGGACGCATCTTAACTTCTCTTTTTGACTGTTATCGCATTAACAGGGTTGCAGGCACAGAACATTCCTGCGGTCCCCAGGTTGGTGGTCGGATTGACTATTGACCAGTTGCGGACTGATTATATAGAGGCTTTTTTCGGCTTTATACGGTGAACGTGGTTTCAAGCGGTTGTGGAGAGAAGGACGGATTTATCGGAATGCCGAATATGACTTTATTAATGTGGATAAGTCATCAGCTGTAGCGGCCATTTATTCTGGCACTACACCTTATACCAACGGAATCGTGGGGGATAACTGGATGGACCGCAGTACTCTGCGAGTTCTTAATTGTGTGGACGATGCTGATTTTATGGGTATTTACACTTCAGAGTCCACTTCTCCGCAGAAAATGAAGGTGTCGACTTTGACAGATGAGTTGGTAATAGCCACACAAGGAGTAGCTGAAGTTTATTCTATCGCTCCTACACGTGAAATGGCGGTGTTGGCTGCCGGTCATGCTTCGAAAGGTGCATTCTGGTTGAATGATGAAACAGGAAAATGGAGTGGCAGCACATATTACGGTATATTTCCTGTATGGGTGACTACTTATAATGACCGTGAAGGACTAGGATTTCCGTATCGGCAATATGTCGTGGGCGCCTTATTTGCCTGTGACTGTCTATAAATATTTGACTAGCGAGAACAAACAAGTTACGTTCAAGCATAATTTCGATGATGAACGGAAAAATAAATACCGTAAATTGAAAACAAGTCCCTATGCTAATGATGAGGTAAACCGTTTGGTTAATGCTTGTTTTAGTAATACTTCCATTGGAAAGGATGCTGTTCCGGACTTTTTGTCACTGGCATATTATGCCGGGAATTATGATCATAAGGCTCCTGCAGAACTCCCGATGGAAATGCAGGATACCTATGTACGTCTGGACAACAGTATTGCTGAATTATTGGAATTGATAGACCGGAAAGTTGGTTTGAACAATACTTTATTCTTTATAACCTCTACAGGATATGCTGACACAGATCCTGTTGATCCTCCTCAATATAAAATACCGGGTGGAGAATTCCATATTGAACGTTGTTCTGCTCTGTTGAACCTTTATTTGGCTGCTATTTACGGTGAAGGGCAATGGGTGGAGGCACATTTTGAGCAGCAAATATACTTGAATCATAAGCTGATAGAGCAGAAACAACTGAATATATCCGAGATATTAAATCGTGCGGCAGAATTTTTGGTACAGTTCAGCGGAGTGAAAGATGTGTATTCTTCACAACGTTTACAATTGGGGGCGTGGACTCCTACCATTGATAAAATAAAGAATTACTATAACCCGATATGTTCTGGAGACTTGTGGATAGAAGTTTTACCAGGTTGGACTGTATTCCGTGAACATTCGCTTGATACGCAGGTGCAACGCTATTCATATGCGTCGGCTCCATTGATTTTCATTGGGAACGGAATAAAACCGGAAATAATCCATGCGCCTGTAAAAATAGGTAATATAGCACCCACCGTAGCCCATTACATGCGTATTCGTGCTCCTAATGCAGCCGTTCTGGCACCAATGACAGACATCAGAAAATAATATTAAGGAAAGAAGTGCAAATTAATCTGCATTTTATTGTAACTTTGCATTTTCAAAAGTAATCAAATTAGAAAATAATAAAAACCAAAAAAATACAATGGGATTTAATGAATTTATTGGCAAATTGTTTGGAAATAAGGCCACTCGTGACATGAAAGAAATCAAGCCATGGGTTGATAAAATAAAGGCTGTTTATCCGGAAATTGCCAAATTGAGCAATGACGAGCTTCGTGCAAAAACAGTAGAATTAAAGAAGTACATTTCTGATTCGGCTGCTGAGGAACAAAAGAAGATAGAAGAATTGAAAGGTACTATCGAAACTACAGAACTGGAAGATCGTGAGGGCATCTTCGCGCAGATAGACAAACTGGAAAAAGAAGTGCTGGAAAAATATGAAAAGGCACTAGATGATGTACTTCCGCAGGCTTTTGCCATTGTAAAAGACACTGCACGCCGTTTCTCTGAAAATCCGGAATTGATTGTAACCGCTACCGATTTTGACCGTGAATTGGCTGCTCAAGGAAAAGATTTTGTGCGTATTGAGGACGATAAAGCTATTTGGCAGAACCATTGGATTGCTGGTGGCAATGACATGGTATGGAGCATGGTGCATTACGATGTACAGTTATTCGGTGGCGTAGTGTTACATAAAGGCAAGATTGCCGAAATGGCTACTGGTGAAGGTAAGACGTTGGTGGCCACTTTGCCTGTGTTTTTGAATGCACTGACCGGTAATGGCGTACATGTAGTTACTGTTAATGATTACTTGTCAAAACGTGACTCGGAATGGATGGGGCCATTGTATCAGTTCCATGGATTGAGTGTGGACTGTATTGATAAACACCAGCCCAATTCTGATGCACGCCGCAGAGCTTATATGGCCGATATCACTTTCGGCACGAATAATGAATTCGGTTTCGATTACTTGCGTGACAATATGGCTGTCAGTCCAAAAGACTTGGTGCAGCGTAAACATAATTATGCTATTGTCGATGAGGTGGACTCTGTATTGATTGACGATGCTCGTACTCCGTTGACTATTTCCGGTCCTGTTCCTAAAGGTGAGGATCAGTTGTTTGAGCAACTCCGTCCTTTGGTAGAGCGTCTGTTTGAAGCTCAGAAAAAGTTGGCTACCCAATATTTGGCCGATGCCAAACGCTTGATTGCATCGGATGACAAGAAAGATCAGGAAGAGGGATTTTTGGCATTGTTCCGTAGTCATAAGGCACTCCCCAAAAATAAGCCATTAATCAAGTTCCTAAGTGAACAAGGTATTAAGGCAGGTATGCTGAAGACCGAGGAAATTTATATGGAACAGAATAACAAGCGTATGCCTGAAGCCACTGATCCATTGTATTTCGTAATTGATGAAAAGCAAAACAGCGTAGATTTGACCGACAAAGGTATTGACTTGATTACAGGAAATGCGGCAGATCCTACTTTATTCGTTTTGCCTGATATTACTTCCCAATTGTCTGCTTTGGAAAATGAGACAGATTTGACAGAAGAAGAAAAAAAACTGGCCAAGAAAGATGAACTGATGACAAATTACGCTATCAAGTCTGAACGCGTACACACTATCAACCAGTTGCTGAAGGCTTATGCCATGTTCGAAAAGGATGACGAATATGTTGTAATCGACGGACAGGTTAAGATTGTTGACGAACAGACAGGACGTATTATGGAAGGCCGTCGTTATTCTGACGGTTTACATCAGGCTATTGAGGCCAAAGAAGGCGTGAAGGTGGAAGCTGCTACCCAGACCTTTGCTACCATCACTTTACAGAACTATTTCCGTATGTATCATAAATTGTCGGGTATGACCGGTACAGCGGAAACGGAAGCGGGAGAACTTTGGGATATTTATAAATTGGATGTCGTTGTTATTCCGACGAATCGTCCTATTGCCCGTAAAGATATGAATGATCGCGTTTATAAGACAAAACGTGAGAAGTATAAAGCTGTTATCGAAGAGATTGAAGAAATGGTAAAAGAAGGACGTCCTGTTCTGGTAGGTACCACTTCGGTGGAAATCTCTGAAATGTTGAGCAAAATGCTTGCAATGCGCAAGATTGAGCATAATGTGTTGAATGCGAAACTGCATCAAAGAGAGGCGGATATTGTGGCACAGGCAGGTCAGAAGAGTATCGTGACTATTGCTACCAACATGGCAGGTCGTGGTACCGACATTAAGCTGAGTCCGGAAGTGAAAGCAGCGGGCGGTTTGGCTATTATCGGTACGGAACGTCATGAAAGTCGCCGCGTGGACCGTCAGTTGCGTGGTCGTGCCGGTCGTCAAGGGGACCCGGGCTCATCTGTGTTCTTTGTATCATTGGAAGATGATTTGATGCGTTTGTTCTCTTCAGATCGTATTGCCAGTGTAATGGATAAACTTGGCTTCAAAGAAGGTGAGATGATTGAACACAAGATGATTTCAAATTCCATTGAACGTGCGCAGAAGAAAGTGGAAGAAAATAACTTCGGTATTCGTAAACGCTTGCTGGAATATGATGATGTGATGAACAAACAGCGTGTGGCTGTTTATACCAAACGTCGTCATGCCTTGATGGGTGAGCGTATCGGTATGGATATCGTGAATATGATTTGGGATCGTTGGGCGCATATGCTGTAGAATTGGGCGACTTTGATAATGTGAAGATGGAAATATTGCAGACATTGGCAATGGAAGTACCATTCACAGAAGAGGAGTACAACAAGATGAGAAAAGAAGATCTTGCTGAGAAAACCTTTGAAGCGGCAATGAACAACTTCAAGCGCAAGACAGACCGTATGGCCCAGATTGCCAATCCGTTATCAAACAGGTATATGAGATGCAAGGGCATATGTACGAAAACATCATGATTCCTATTACGGATGGCAAACGCTTGTATAATATCTCTGTCAACTTGAAGGCGGCTTATGAAACAGAAGGCAAGGAGATTGTGAAGTCATTTGAGAAGGCGATTCTGCTTCATACTATTGATGATGCATGGAAAGAAAACCTGCGTGAACTGGATGAACTGAAACATTCTGTACAGAATGCTAGCTATGAGCAGAAAGACCCGTTGCTGATCTTTAAGTTGGAATCGGTCAATTTGTTTGACAACATGGTACATAAAGATCAATAATAATACCATCTCTGTATTGATGCGCGGACAAATCCCGGTTCAAGAACCGGAACAAGTTCGTGAAGCTGCTCCCGAACCGCAGGCTCCTCGTCAACAGTATAGAGAGGAAAAGCAGGATTTAAGTGATCCTCACCAGCAAGCTGCTGCCGAACGTGATACTCGTGAGGTAAAGCGTGAGCCGGTTCGTGCAGAGAAGACAGTAGGTCGTAACGATCCTTGTCCTTGCGGAAGCGGTAAGAAATACAAGAACTGTCACGGGCAAAATGCGTGATAAATAACGATTATTATAGAAACGTCCGGGGCGAATTTACTACCCGGACGTTTTTTTTATTCCTTTTAACTCACTTCTTACGTAAATAAGCGTATTTTTGTTCCCTAAGAAAAAATGATAATATGAAAAGATCCGTTTCATTAATAATTCTAGTTGCTGGGACGCTTCTTGCTTCCTGCAGCAGTTTGCAGACCATATCTTTTGATCAGTTACAGGCAGCCGATGTCAGTTTTCCGGATGCTGTGAGAAAAGTGGCTGTGATAAACAATATGCCTGTACTGAAAACTAAAGATAATCATGAAATACTGAGCAGCGAATTGGAAGGCGATGGTAAAGTGGCATCCGAAGCTTTGGCAGAGAATATTGCCAATGTGAATTATTTCGATCAGGTCATTATCTGTGATTCTGTATTCCGGGCACAGGATAAAGTGCCACGGGTTAATGTCATTCTGACCAATGAGGAAGTACGGAAACTGAGCGAGGATTTGGGAGTGGATATGATATTGTCTTTTGATCGTATTCATATTCAGACTAAGCCCGGCGTACTGTTCTATCCGGATTTTCCTATGCCTATAGATGCTGTAGATGGAATTATATCTCCGATTGTTAGAGTATACATTCCCAATCGTGATAAACCTTTGTTTGTAGTTGCCAAGCAAGATACCATTTCCTGGGAAATAGAACCAGCTCTTTCTGACCGGAAGATAGTAAAAAGAAGCTTCGGAATATGCCGCTTCTATTCCAGTAGAACATCTGTTGCCACATTGGGATGAGGTGGCTCGTTTTTATTACGATGGCGGGAATATTGAAATGCGCGATGCCGGTGTATATCTTCGTGAGAACAATTGGGATGAAGCGTATAGTCAGTGGAAGATAGCCTATGAGAAGAGAAAAGGCCAGCAAAAAAGATGAAAGCGGCTTTTAATATTGCACTATATTATGAAATAAAGGATAATGTAGAACAGGCCAAGGAATGGTTGGGTAAAGCGAAGAATTTGGTGAAATCAGGCAGCAGGGATGAACAATTGATAGCCTTTTATTCATTGGAGTTAGAGAAAAGAGAGAGGAAGCTATCCCAATTGAGAATACAAATGAAACGTTTTGATGATAATTTTTAGAGAATAAGTGTTGAGAGAAAGATTTTTTTTGTACTTTTGGATATAAATAATATATAAAATTGATTTTGGTATGAAATTCAGTGCACAGTCACATGCTTTCTATTGCGTCTTCGCTCCGGGAAGCGGTTGATAAATATATAGCGGATGGAGAGAGAACGGTAGTCACCGATATCCATTTGCAGCCTAAGCAGGACAGTGGTGAATTAGTTATTTTTAATGATGATGACGAAGAATTGTCACGTACCATAATTGAAGAGTGGGTGGATTATAGTGAAGATGATTTTTATACAATAGTAGAGCGTATACTTCGTGGGGAGATCAACGCATTGAAAGATACGGGAGTTTTGGATAAGTTAGCTATAATGAAGCCTTATTCTTTTGTTTTGGTTGATGAGGATAGGGAAACTGTAACCGAACTTTTATTGATAGATGATGAAGACACTTTATTGCTGAATGATGAACTTTTAAAGGGTTTGGATGAAGAATTGGATGCATTTTTAAAAGACTTGCTTGAAAAATAGATAAAATAATAGAAGTATCGGGATAGTAAAGTTCCCGATGCTTTTTTATATCATAGGAGAGGAAAATGATTTTTCAAGAGTGGTGTTTAAAATATTGTTTTCTCATCCATCGGTCAAAAATAATGAATAAGGGTATAGTTATGATGAATAGCAGATAAATGAGAGGTATTTGTGTTTTTAAAACATGACTGCCAGCAAGAAATGCATGATACATAGTTGCCTTAAGATGCTTTCCAAAATAAATATACAGACCGATGCTGCCGCTTATTATTAAGAATAGAGAAGCAGCAATAGTAGCTAGTAACATCTTTCTCTCCTGTTTCTTTTCACGTAAGAGTATAGCTTCCTCTACTTTCTGCATGGTGCGGAAAGTAAAATTGGAGGTCAGCCGGAATTGGGGCTGTTCTTTTACAGCCTTCATTAATCCTTTATCTTTTTGTTTCTCGTTCATTCTGCTTCTGTTATGAGTATATATAATTTTTTTTTATTCGATGCAATTTTACTTTTGCATTGCTTTCCGTCAGTCCCAGGATAAGAGCGATTTCACCGATAGTTTTCTCTTCATTATAAAATAGGGAAATCAAGGCGCGTTCTTCTGCATCCAGTTTCTTGATGGCCTTATTGAGCTTTCCTACCCGTTCCCCGCTTTCATCATTCAGGGCATCGTCTATTTGCTGGTCGGATATATTCATTAACATGGCACTGTCCATAACAATTAACTCTTGTTTTCTTTTTCTGGTTGCCGATATGGCGGTGTTATATGCAATGCGGTATATCCATGTAGAGAAACTACTCTCTGCTTTAAACGACGAAAGATGTTCAAAGGCTTTCAAGAACGTATCCTGGGTCAACTCTTCCGCATCCTCCTGATTCTCCACGATGCGTATAATCAAGATAAATACTTGCTGACTGTATTTATCCAAGAAGTATTCGTAGAGAGAAGTTTCTCCTTTTAATATCCTATGAATAATATGTGTTTCGTCGTTTTCCATTTTGTCTATTAGACGCAGGGCTGGGAGAGAGGTTACATAAAAAAGAGAAAATATTTTTTTTTCTCAAAAGTGTAACCTCTTTGGCTACGCAGCGTCTAATGGATACAAAGGAACAAAATTAATAACTTAAATACGAATAAATTATGGGTTACATTACCGGTTGGATTGTTGTAGGTATCATTACATTAGGAATCTACAAATTATTTGAACTTTTTGTTGGTAAGAAAGAGCGTCTTACTATGATAGAAAAATTGGGAGACAAGTTAGATCCTTCCATGTTGGGGAACAGGCTTAGCCTGCCTCTTCCTGTAGGAACTCCTTTCATGTCATCTTCCCCGATTTCTTTCTCGGCCTTGAAATTTGGCTGTTTGTTGCTGGGTATGGGACTAGGCTTGTTGACTGGTTATATTATTTGTGCAACCACGGTTCCCGATTATTTCACAGAGCGTAATTGGCGCATGAGCGAGTTAACTTCATTGATTTATGGTGCAAATGTCTTGCTTTTTGGTGGTTTGGGCTTGGTAGTTGCTTTTATAGTAGAATTGAAAATTTCTCAGAAAAACAGGAAAGATCATACCCGTTGAATAATGAAAGACAATTAGAAAAAAGAAAGAGATGTGTCAAAATTTGAAGTAATTATCAAAACTATCCGAGCTTTGCAGCAAGACAATAGCAGAATTACTTTTGACACATCTCTTTATTAAAAAAGAAGTGATGACCGCTTTACATAGAATGTTGCAATCTCTGTAAAGCGGTATATTTTTTTATTTTTTCAAAGCAGCAATACTTTCTTTTAAAGAAGCTATTTTGCTTTCTGCATCAGCCTGTTTCTTGCGTTCCATATCAATAACGTTGGCTGGTGCTTTGCTGACAAATTTTTCATTGCTTAATTTTTTCAATACACTTTGCAAAAAGCCTTCCTGATATTTTAAATCAGCCTCCAGTTTTGCCAGTTCTTCTTCTGTGTTGATTAAATTGCCCAATGGTATGGCATATTCAGTGGTACCTACCATAAATGAGCCGGAGCCGTCAGCTTTATTCTCTACGGCTTCGATAGAAGAGAGGTTACACAATTTAGTAATAACAGGATTGAATGTAGCTACTGGATTTACACCTACTACTTGCAACTCCAAAGTTTCTTTCTGTGCAATGTTTTTCTGTAAACGAATAGTGCGGATACCACCGATTACTTCTTTCACTACTTCAAATTCTTTGACGATAATCTCATTACAAGCAGTCGGAATGTTCAATTGCTGGACCATCAGGCTTTCTCCTTCTTTGCGGTCATATATATGTTGCCATAACTCTTCGGTAATGAAAGGCATGAACGGATGCAGCAACTTCAGCAAGTTATCAAAGAAGCCTAAAGTTTTTTCATAGGTCGCTTTGTCAATGGGTTGTCCGTATGCCGGCTTGATCATTTCCAGATACCAGCTTGAGAATTCGTCCCAGAATAATTTGTATACAGCCATCAGTGCTTCGCTCAAACGATATTTGCCGAATAAGTCAGCTACTTCTGCAGCTGTTTTTTGCCAACATGGATTCAAACCATTCAGTGGCCAGTCTTGGCATATTCGGGCTGTGCAATATCGGCAACTTCCCAACCTTTCACCAAGCGGAATGCATTCCATATTTTGTTATTGAAGTTACGTCCTTGTTCACATAACGCATCATCAAATAAAATATCGTTTCCTGCGGGAGCGGCAAGCATCATACCCATTCGCACGCCATCGGCACCATACTTGTCAATTAGTTCCAACGGGTCGGGTGAATTACCCAAAGACTTTGACATCTTACGTCCCAGTTTGTCGCGTACGATGCCTGTGAAATAAACGTTTTTGAACGGCATATCACCTTTATATTCATATCCTGCCATAATCATTCGTGCCACCCAGAAGAAAATGATATCCGGTCCTGTAACCAAGTCGCTAGTAGGATAATAGTAGTTTATTTCTTCATTATTAGGATTATTGATACCGTTAAATAAAGAAATGGGCCACAGCCATGAAGAGAACCAAGTGTCCAGACAGTCATCGTCTTGACGTAAATCTTCCATTTTCAGATTGGTATTACCGGTTTTTTCTTGTGCCAACTTCAAAGCTTCTTCCGCTGTTTCGGCTACTACATAACCGCCTTCGGGCAGAAAGTATGCTGGAATGCGATGTCCCCACCAAAGTTGGCGGCTAATACACCAGTCTTTGATATTTTCCAGCCAGTTTTTGTAGGTATTCTTGTATTTGGTAGGATAGAATTTCAGTTCATCATTCATTACAGGAGGCAATGCCATGTCTGCAAAATGTTGCATCTTCAAGAACCACTGCATGGACAGTTTCGGTTCGATGGCTACATTGGTACGTTCCGAGAAACCTACCTTATTGGTATAAGCTTCTACCTTTTCCAGCAATCCGGCAGCTTGTAAGTCTTGTTCAATCTGTTTACGTACATCAAAACGGTCCATACCTACATACAGTCCGGCAGCTTCGCTCAGTGTTCCGTTATCATTGAAGATATCAATGCTGGGCAAGTTATATTTTTCGCCAAGCATATAGTCATTCACATCATGGGCGGGTGTTACTTTCAGACATCCTGTACCAAATTCAATGTCTACGTAGTCGTCTTCGATAACCGGAATGATACGGTTTACCAGTGGTACAATTACCTTTTTGCCTTTCAGCCATTGGTTTTTCGGGTCATTGGGATTGATACACATGGCAGTATCTCCCATAATTGTTTCGGGACGAGTGGTAGCAACTACCGCATAGCGTCCTTCAGCATCATCTTCTACTTTGTAACGGAGATAATACAGTTTGCTGTGTTCTTCCTTGTAAATAACTTCTTCATCACTGAGAGCTGTCAGTGCTTTTGGGTCCCAGTTTACCATGCGTACACCGCGATAGATCAAACCTTTGTTGTAAAGGTCTACGAATACTTTGATGACACTTTCGCTACGTTCTTCGTCCATGGTGAATGCTGTACGGTCCCAATCGCAGGATGCACCTAGTTTGCGCAGCTGTTTCAGGATAATACCTCCATGTTCTTCTGTCCACGCCCAGGCATGTTTCAGGAATCTTCGTCACGGCTAAGGTCAGTTTTCTTTATACCTTGTCCGGCCAGTTTGTTCACCACTTTGGCTTCTGTGGCAATGGAAGCATGGTCGGTTCCCGGCACCCAGCAGGCATTCTTGCCTTCCATGCGGGCACGGCGTACTAATATATCCTGAATGGTATTGTTTAGCATGTGTCCCATATGGAGTACTCCGGTTACGTTGGGTGGTGGAATGACGACTGTGTAAGGTTCACGTCCGTCGGGTTTTGAACTAAAGAGTTTGTTGTCCAGCCAATACTGATACCATTTTCCTTCCACGTCAGCGGGATTGTACTTACTTGCTAATTCCATTTTATATTTTATTTATTTAATTGATTATCGCATAATTGAGTGCAAAATTAATAAAAGTCGTTGGATTATTATGTACTTTTGCACTACAAAATGATATTAATAAACTGATTATGCATACAAGAAAAGAACAAATGGAAGCATTTGGCCGCTTCCTCGATATTTTAGACGAGTTGGGGCGAGAGAAGTGTCCTTGGGATCGGAAACAGACGAATGAAAGTCTGCGTCCTAATACGATTGAAGAAACTTACGAACTTTGTGATGCTTTGATGAAGGATGACAAGAAGGATATCTGTAAAGAGTTGGGTGATGTGTTGTTGCATGTGGCCTTTTATGCAAAGATAGGTAGTGAAACAGGAGATTTTGATATCAAGGATGTGTGTGACTGTCTTTGTGAGAAGCTGATTTTCCGTCATCCTCATGTTTTTGGCGAAGTGAAAGCCGAGACTGCCGAGAAGGTGACTGAAAACTGGGAACAGTTGAAGATGAAGGAAAAGGATGGTAACAAAATGGTTTTGAGCGGAGTACCTCCTGCTTTGCCTTCGCTAATCAAGGCATACCGCATTCAGGACAAGGCCCGCAACGTGGGATTTGATTGGGAGGAGCGTTCGCAGGTTTGGACTAAAGTAAAAGAGGAGATCGGCGAGTTTGAAGCTGAGGTGGAGAACATGGATAAGGAGAAGGCGGAAGCGGAATTCGGTGATGTAATGTTCAGTCTTATAAACGCGGCCCGCCTTTACAAGATTAATCCGGATAATGCATTGGAACTCACTAACCAGAAGTTTATCCGTCGTTTCAATTACTTAGAGGAACACACCATCAAACAGGGAAAAGAACTTGAAGGATATGACTTTGGAAGAAATGGATGCTATATGGAATGAGGCTAAAAAGGAAGAAAAATAGTAGGGTTAGAATTGTTTTTTATGATGTGTGCTATTTTTGTCTTGCTTGTTTTTCTGTTTTAATCAATAAAGGGTATTGTATTTATTCTAGGTAATTTAATGTATGGTGATATCAAATTGTGTTCTATAAGAATGAGGGGTTGTCTTTTTTTTATGACAGCTCCCCATTCTTTATAAAATAAGTTTTACATGAATTTTATTCTACCCATTCTTTGATGGCTTGTGAAGGATCAGGATTTAAAACAGCACCTTTGTTGAATACATTTTCATAAAGACTGATAAAGATATTCATCCAGGGCGCACAGTAGCCTTCTATTGAATTAAATCGATATCCGATAGGAGCATTAGTACCCGGATAACCACGAACAACTTGTAACTCTAACCGTTTGTAATCCCAAAAGATGATCCCTTCACCCCAGAATTCAATACGTTTCTGTTCAACAACCTTCTTTTGAAACTCTTTTTAGATCATTTACTTTACATGTATAGCTACCCACAGAAGTATTATAACGAAATGTATTTACGAAATCTTCTAATTTAGAAATACCGGCTGCTAATCCTTGGCTCATTCCTATTGCTTCGGCTTCGATTAAATACATTTCCTCTATACGCATTAACGGATAGTCAACGGCAGCTCCGATTGTATAATCGTTCATTTCTCCATTTTTAGGTCGGAATTTGATACCTGTATATGGAGGCATATCAGCGAAATCATCATCGGTCAACAAAGTTTTATATTTAGTTCCGGGAGCTTTGTGTGCATCTTCAGGAGCAATCCAAGTTGTTTTTCGCCAGTCTGCATTTGGTATTTGATCGAACAATTTTTTGCCGATAAGCTTGTATCCTTGCCATTTTCGGTTACCGTAACCGAAAGTTTGTTCAGGACACATGCTTCCGGCAAAGTTGAGCCAATAGCTATGTACATCCTCGGTAGTCATGATGGATCCCCATACCCATGAATTGGTTAGTACACTGTTGAAGCCGGTAGTATAGCTGTCTCCACCAAACCATTCCTTTTCGGTCAGAGGCATTGCTCCGCTTTCGTTAATGACTTTGCGTGCGTATTCGGCTGCTTTAGTGAAACAAGTTTCTTTTGATGCAATGTTTAAATCTGTATTGTTGTTTAGGGTGTTGAGATCTTCAGGGTAAAGTTCGAAACGAGATCCCATTTCCAGCCACATACGTGCCATCAGACCATGGACAACCGGGGTACAGGGCAAGTTTTTGGTTGGGCGTTGATAATCACTCAAAAGCTCCTCAGCTGAGGCTAGATCATCTAATATGAATTTGTATACGGCATAGAAGGGAGCACGTGGATTATTACGCCCTTCTTCTTCTGTGGTTTCATCGGTAATAATGGGTACGGTTATGCCATATAAATTTTTACTGGCTGCTTCTGCATCTAATTTCTCTACTCCTGTTTTTTTATATTCATACATTCGGACTAAGTCCATGTATATCATGGCTCTATAAGATAGGCATATACCTTTATAATACTTGTTTTCGGGTGCATCATCTGCTTTTTCTAAAGCACTCAGTGCATTATTTACATTATTCAGAAACTTGTAGTTATAATACCAAATGGTATTGACAACATCGGCATCACCCAAATCATTACATACTCCATAAGTATCAAAAAAGTCAAATTTGGGTTCGTGGCAGAAGAAGTCTTCGCATGCACTTTCTCTGATTAAATTATATCCACTATATCCAAAATCATGATAAAATTGTGGACGTAACTTCTAAATGCATTAATAAATGCGACTTACTGAGTTTACCATTGCGCTGATAGCTTGGTCAGATTTTCCTATTTGGTCTATGGTAGCTGTGCTACTTTCTGGAAATACCTCTTCGATACAACTGTTTAAGCTTAATGCTGATGACAGACATGCAGCAATCATTAGTTTGGTAATATATTTCTTTTTTCATATTTTTGATTGTTTATGTGTTGATTAGAATTGTAAACTTAGACCGGCGGAGAATGCGCGTACGGCTGAATATTCTCCGGATGAATCTTTATTTCCGTTCCATGTTACGCGTGAATCGAAACCTTTTCTTTTTTTGACCAATAATAAACATTGTCGCAGGCCACATAAATGCGCAGATTAGTTAGATATAGACTTCTAAGTGTTTTTTTTTGCTGAAAGTATATCCTAATTGAATGTTTTGAATACTTATGGAAGATGCATTAGTTAGAAACCTGTCGGATGTTTTTACACTGTACAGGTCATTGAATTGCCATTGTGGAATATCACTTTGAGTATTCTCCGGGCTCCATGCTTTATAAATATCTTTGTGAACATTGTATCCTAAATGAGTTGAAGTAGGAGGTGACATTAATGCTTGGTAACCATAGTCGTATGCCTGACCTCCTATACTGTAGTTTACTTGTGTAGAGAAATCAAAACCATAAAATGAAAGAGAGGTATTGATACCACCGTATAGGTCTGGAACAGCGTCACCACATAAGTATAGATCAGCTTGAGAATAGGTTGTTGTTGTTTTCATCTCACCGGTTTGCTTATCTGTATAATACCATTGTGGTTTGCCTTCTTCGGACACACCTGCATATTTTTGAACATAGTTAGTATACATTGGAAGTTCTTCTCCGTAATAATACAGACCGTTTACATAACCGGCATGTCCATCTATAATGTCTGTTTTTTTTTTACTTTCTGCAAGACGGCTGATCTTATTTCTATAATGTGTTGCATTAAAGCCAATATTCCATGTTACGTTTCTAGTCTTGACTGGTATATATTTTAAATCAATTTCAACACCTTTGTTATTCATGTCGCCAATATTGTCATAATAGCCTGAGTACCCTAATGATAAAGGTACGGAAAAACGGTTAAGCATATCAGTTGTTCTGCGATTGAAATATTCTATGCTACCACTTAATCTGCCTTTTAATAGTTCGAATTCTATACCTAAATTTATATTTGTATTGGTTTCCCAGGTAATATTTTTATTTCCTTTTCTGGAAAAACCTAATGATAACTCATTATTGCTGTTATTGATATTGTAAGTATCTACATATAAGAAATCGTCTATTCTGTCATTACCCTGTTGACCTACAGAAAACTTTAGTTTTAATAAATCGAGCCATTTAATGTCATCCAACCATTTTTCTTTGGTAAGAATCCAGGCAGTTCCCACAGAGTAGAAATTACCCCAGCGATTATCCGGGTGAAAGCGGGAAGAGGCATCGCGCCGGTAAGAAAGTTGGAAAAAAATATTTGCCGTCATAGTCGTACATACCTCCGGAATAAATATCCTTCAGTATTGTATTTACTCTTATAGGATGACTCATCGTTGGTACCACTGATGGCACCGTTTAATTCTTGATTCTGAAAAAAAGAGAACATACTGTTTTTTGGCTGCGTATAATTCTTCATAAACGTTATTAAAGCTTTCATGACCTGCCATCAATGAAACGTTATGTAATCCGAAGCTATGATTATAATTTAATATTTGTTGTAGGTTGAGGGTTGTTCGACGCCAATGCTGGACATTGATGCTTCCATTCAAAGAATTTGCTGTTCCATAAAAAAGGATTTAAAGCATTTTTTTGTACCGGCTGTCACGTATCGAAGTGCCTGCATTGAATGTGAATTTGAAGTCTTTCAGGAAATTAATATCTATAAATGCGTCTCCATTCAAAGTATTTGCAGAGGTGTTATATGTATCGAGCTGACTTAATTTTATTCCGTTAGAGTTCGGGTTGATAGGACGGTTTAGAGGGACCTTGGTTGATACTCCCGAAATCGTACATGTCACCATTTTTATCCTGCATGATCTTACCATTTGTATCACGTAGGTAAAGTGGATATATGGGAGCTGTATTGAAAGCTTGGCTAAAACCGCCAGCGGCTGAATTCTGTATTGAATGTGTATAACTGATATTGGCACCAAATCTCATCCATGGTTTAGCCTGGTAAGTCGTTTTCAAACGACCGGTGATACGGCTATAATCAGACCCTTGTGCGATACCGTCTTCATCTAAATATCCAAAAGAAGCATAGATTTGTGCTTTATCACTTCCGCCTGAAATATTGACGTTGTATTCTTGGCGTAATGCTGTATGATATACAGCATCAACCCAATTATCGGGAGTGAGATAATAACCGTTTACTATCCGTCCTAATTTTGCATTAGGATTAAGAAGACCGTTTTTACCAATCAGATATTCTCCTTCAGGATATGAATATACGTTGTAGGATAAACCGCCGGTTTGGCTGTTGGTTCCTATCATATTAGTATTTGCGCTGACATATGCTTGGTCAGGGGTTTGTCCTTGGGCATTTAAATAATAATTGTATAATGCTTTATAGTGTGCTTGATAATATTCTCCTGGATCTTTTATGTAGTCATATTCTATTTCACCACGGGTATTGGCACTCCATTTAGCGTCTACTGTGATTTTTGCATCGCCTGCTTTGGCTGATTTTGTTGTTATAATTATGACACCGTTAGCACCTCGAGCACCATAAAGAGCTGTGGATGCTGCATCTTTTAGTACAGAAATAGATTCTACATCTGCTGGATTGATGTTATTCCATCCTCCTTCGTATGGCATACCGTCTAATACGATGAGGGGATCTGTTTTTGCGCTCATTGAACTGATGCCACGTATCAGAATGCTTGGAGTTTCTCCAGGCTGCCCATTTGTCATTGTCATTTGTAGGCCTGCCACTTGTCCAGATAAACTTTCTATGACATTAGTAACCGGACGTTTAGTTATTTGTTCTGTATGAATCAATTTTTTGCAGATCCTGTAAAAGCTGATTTTTTTTTTGCAGTACCATAAGCAACTACCAAAACTTCTTCCATCACTTCTGTTGTTGAAGTCATAACAATTTTCATTTCCGGCTTGATGGTTACTTCTTGGGTTTCCATTCCAATGAAAGAAACAATAATTGTTTTGTTGGTAGGTGAGATGTTTGTAAGTGTGAACTGACCATTGATGTCGGTGATTGTTCCATTGGTTGTTCCTTTTACCAATACGGAAGCTCCGATTACCGGTTCGTTGTTTTCGCTTGAGATAACGGTTCCTTTCACTGTTACCTGTGCTTGTGCATGGCTTATTCCTACGAATAAGCATACGAATAGTAGTAATAGTGTCTTTTTTCATAATGTTTGTAATAGATTTGTAAGTTTATGGTTTGCACAAACCTAGTAATAAAATCTAATAAATCAAAATATTTTCGATGGTAAATGTTTAAAAATAAAAAGTATATTCTAATCAATGTAATAAAAAACTTAATCAAGCAAGAAAAATTAACTTGTTTTTATAAAAAGAAACATCTTAATCATTTTGTCGTTTCGCTGAACTTTTTAAATACAAAAATCCCCAAATCTAAGTTGATTGATAGATTTGGGGAAAAAGTTAGAAATATCTCTTGTTGCTTTTATTTTTTTTTTTTTTGAGATTGGTGCATAATTTTTAAGATATCACGGTGGAATTTAATCTCTGCACGTTGCAACTTATATATTTTCTTGGGAGATAAGATTTTTTTAAAGCGCTGTAGATATTCCAAATCCAATTTATCGGCTTCAATCCTTGCTTTGACAATACCTTCTATAATTTGTTCGTATTCGGCATCGGTTGTTTTAGGATTTTTGCCTTTGCGTGCTTGCTCCCATGCTTTATCATTTACTGTTTTTTACGGTCTTGTAATTCGAAGTAGATAGGGAAGAATTTAGTGGCCTCTTCTTCTTGCGTTATTTCTGCTTTTTGCGTGAGATATGCTTCTTGTCTAGCTCTGAATTCTTCTTTGGTGAAACCAGGTTTCTTTTTTGTCTTGCGCCTGTAGCGAAATGCTTATATATAAAGTGATAAGCAAGGTTGCCAGTCTTTGTATCATGTGGTTATTATTTAATTATACATATCTGAATTTGCATCTGTCAAGTATTGATAGAGCGTATAATCATCCATCATGGAATGATCTAAAATCGTTTCAATATATTCGTCTGAGAATTGTTCAGTTTCCGCTGCTGTAAAAATAGGAGTGTCTTGTTTAGGGGGGACCTACAACAACTCTGACGCTGAACATCAATCCACAAAACATAGCTGCCATATATATCCAAGGCTTGATACGTTGCCAAGTAGTTATTGTTTCTTGCGGAGTAGAAGTTTGTTCCTTCTCCGGCAATTTATTCATCAACTCTTTTGAGAAGTTGTCGAAATAACCTTCGGGTACCATGAATGGATTTTTTGTCCCGCATTTTTTTAATAGTTCATCTTCTTCCTTCATAGTGGTTCTCCTTTCTTTGTTAGATACATTTCTTTTAAAAAGGTTTAAAGGTATTCTTTTAAAAAGTTCTCTATTTTTTTCACTGCATGGTGGTAGGAGGCTTTCAGTGCTCCTATACTTGTTCCTAATATTTCAGACATGTCTTCATATTTCATTTCTTGAAAGTATTTTAAATTGAATACTATACGCTGCTTTTCAGGGGAGCGTCAGTAATGCTTTTTGAAATAATATTTGAGTTTCATCTCCATTAAAATATGTATCACTTTCCAGTTTGTTCACCATATCTGCATCAGCGTCGTCTATGGATAATTGGTTGGTGGCACGTTGTTTATTTAAAAAGAGTCAAGCATTCATTCAAAGCTATGCGGTAAAGCCAGGTCGACATTTTGGCTTCGGCACGAAAAAATACTCTAGATTAGTCCATGCTTTGATAAATGTATTCTGTAACAGATCATTGGCATCTTCATGAGAAAGTACCATCCGGCGTATCTGCCAATATAGCTGTTCGCTGTATTCGTTGACAATACATTCGAAGGCTTCTTTTTTGTCGTGCCGGGTCCTGTAATAACGCTATTATTTCTTTCTCATTATAAGTGTTCATGTTCCTATTTTTAAATTAGATATCCGGTTTATGTTATGGTTTAATGGATTCTATTGAAATTTTTAATGTTTCCCGTGCAAGTAGAGTGTTAGGAAAAATATCCGATGCTTCCTGTAACAATATGCTTTCATCTTCGTAGCGGGCTGAAAAATGTCCTATAAGAAGTTGTTTTACTTTTGCGGTACGGGCGATTTCTCCAGCCTGTGAAGCAGTTGTGTGAAAGGTTTCTTTCGCACGGGCTTGTTCGCTTTGTGCAAAGGTGGCTTCATGAAATAACAGGTCCACTCCGTATATTTGTTCTATGATACGTGGCAAATAAATAGTATCTGAACAATAGGCATATCGGCGGGGAAGGGCAGAAGGGATAGTCAATTTGTTGTTTGGTACTATTTTTCCGTCCGGTAATGTGTAATCGGCGCCATTCTTTATCCGGTTGAGTTCGTATACGGGGATTTCATAAAAGTCAATCATGTCGCGACGAATATGGGCGGGAGTCTGTTTCTCTGAAAAGAGGAATCCGCATGTTGGTATCCGATGACGTAAGGGAATTGTTTCTATGGTTAGCGAACGGTCGTCATAAATTATTTCAGCTTTGCCCGGATCAAAAGTTTGGAAAACGACTTTGTAACTCAAACCTTTGCAAAAAAGTCGAGTTGCGGAGTAAGAAGACGTTCTAATTCTGCATGACAGTGAATATAGAGTGTGGCTGTCCTTCCCAGCATACCGAAAGTTGATATCAGTCCCATTAGTCCGAAACAATGATCGCCATGCAAATGTGAAATGAATATATGGTTTAGCCGGGTGAATTTCAGTTTTGATTTGCGTAATTGCATTTGTGCTCCTTCACCACAGTCTATCATCAAAATAGTTTTTCACGGATATTTACGACTTGTGAGGTCGCAAAATGCCGTGTGGTCGGCAATGCTGACCCGCATCCTAATATATGTACTTCAAATTTCTCCATCGTTACAAAGATACTATCTTTTTTTTGAATGGAAAATAAAAAATGCCGTAAAAACGGCATTATAGGATTGAACTATTTCTTAAGTTTTATTTTCACAGCATTCATGCCACGTGACCCTTTTTCTAGTTCAAAAGTCACGATGTTATTTTCTATGATATTGTCTATCAGTCCACTAATATGAAAGAAGTATTTCTCTGCATTCTTCAAATCTTTTACAAATCCATATCCTTTGGATACATTGAAGTGTTCTATTCTTCCTTCATGTACTAGTTCTATCGGTTCTTCAGTTCTACGAGGAGTTGAAACTTCAATGGTGGACATATCCACTTCTTGTGGTTTATTATTAGGAGTGGGAGGAGTATCGGTTATCATACCGTTCTCGTCTACATAGGCAATCATATCTTCAAAGGAAGATGTGCCGTTACTTTTTTTTCTCTTCTTCTTTTTTCTCTGCTGTTTTGCTAAACGCTTTTCTTGTTTTTTCTTTTCCAGATCTCGTTTGGTAAATGAAATAGGTTTCGCCATTTGATTCTTTTTTAAATTAGTAATATACAGTTCGGCCTGCTAAGGGGAAGTGTATGGAATTAATAGTGAGGTAATAAGAAAACGGGGGAGAAGTCGTTATGAAATACTAACTCGAAATTTTATTACTCTATAAAGATACGGTTTTATTACGGATATCCCATAGAATATTTTCCTTTTTAAGAAATAATGGCATAAAAAAGGATGCATTTATTAAAATGCATCCTTTTTGGCTTATCTTAAAAGTAAACTGATTACTTCTTTTTGTTTTCCAACTGTTCTTTCAAAGCAGCCAAAGCATCGATATCGCCTAAAGTGGTAGAGGCTGCCTGATTTTTGGATAGCAGGAGCGTCTTCTCTCTTAGTTGTTTTCTTTATGCATTAGAAGCTGCTTTCTTTTCAGCTCTCTCTTCTGCCTTGGCAGCATCTTCGAAAATGCGGCTGTGAGACAGGATGATTCTCTTGGCATCCTTGTTGAATTCAATTACTTTGAATGACAGTTTTTCATCCAATTGGGCTTGAGAGCCATCTTCTTTTACCAGGTGTTTCGGAGTTGCAAAACCTTCTACACCATAAGGAAGAGCTACTACAGCACCCTTTATCCAACATTTCGATGATAGTACCTTCGTGTACAGAACCTACAGTAAATACAGTTTCGAATACATCCCAAGGATTTTCTTCCAACTGTTTGTGACCAAGGCTCAAGCGACGGTTTTCTTTGTCGATTTCCAATACTTGAACTTCGATATCTGCACCGATCTGAGTAAATTCTGACGGATGTTTGATTTTCTTAGTCCAAGACAGATCTGAGATATGGATCAGACCGTCAACACCTTCTTCGATTTCAACAAATACACCGAAGTTAGTGAAGTTACGAACTTTTTTGCAGTGTGCTTGAACCTACAGGATACTTTTTCTTCGATAGTTTCCCATGGATCTTGTTTCAGCTGTTTGATACCCAATGACATCTTACGTTCGTCGCGATCCAGGGTCAGGATAACAGCTTCGATTTCGTCACCTACTTTCATGAAGTCCTGAGCAGAACGCAAGTGTTGTGTCCAAGACATTTCAGAAACGTGGATCAGACCTTCAACGCCCGGAGCGATTTCGATAAATGCACCGTAGTCAGCCATAACCACAACTTTACCTTTCACTTTGTCACCTACCTGCAAGTTAGCATCCAAAGCATCCCAAGGATGCGGAGTCAGTTGTTTCAAACCAAGAGCAATACGTTTCTTTTCGTCATCGAAATCAAGGATAACTACGTTCAACTTCTGATCGAGTTCTACAACTTCTTTCGGATCGCTTACACGGCCCCAAGACAGGTCAGTGATGTGAATCAAACCGTCTACGCCGCCAAGGTCGATGAATACACCGTATGATGTGATATTTTTAACAGTACCTTCCAGTACTTGTCCTTTTTTCAAGTTTACCGATGATTTCTTTCTTCTGCTGTTCAAGTTCAGCTTCGATAAGAGCTTTGTGAGAAACAACAACGTTTTTTGAATTCCTGGTTGATTTTAACCACTTTGAATTCCATTGTCTTACCTACAAATACATCGTAGTCGCGGATAGGCTTCACGTCGATTTGAGAACCCGGCAAGAAAGCTTCGATGCCGAATACGTCTACAATCATACCACCCTTTGTGCGGCACTTGATGTAACCCTTAATAATTTCTTCATTTTCAAGAGCAGCGTTTACGCGGTCCCAAGAACGAGTAGCACGTGCTTTTTTGTGTGACAGAATTAACTGTCCTTTTTTGTCTTCCTGATTTTCAATGTATACTTCTACAGTATCACCTATTTTCAAATCTGGATTGTAACGGAATTCATTTAAAGGAATGATACCGTCTGATTTGTAGCCGATATTGACAACTACTTCGCGTTTGTTCATTGCAATAACAGTACCGTCTACAACCTCGCGGTCGTTTACTTTGTTCAGTGTACCGTCATAAGCTTTTTCAAGATCTTCGTGGCTCATGCTGGTTACAGCTTCGCCGTTTTCATAAGCATCCCAGTTGAAATCTTCAACAGGAGTGATGTTTTTAAATTTTCCATTAATAAAATTGTTAAAATTCTCAGTTAATTACGTTAGACATTATATTGTTTATCTAATTTCGGGCGCAAAGATACAACAAAATACTGAAACACAAACAAGTTTGCTGAAATTTCTTGCTGATTAAAATTTAAATGGGATATAATCGTTGTTTTTAATTTATGTTTGTACATTTGTAGAAATTTAACCTATTAAAATATGGTAGCGTTCATTTTAGTTTGTTTGGTTCTACTTTTAGGTCTTTTATGGGGATGGGAGATAAGAAAGAGGAAAAGTTTGGAACAGGAGTTCGTTAAGAAGAAAAAATGAGGTGTGTTCCGTGAAAGAATTTTCGGATACCATATTGTATAATGTGGATGCATATATAATTTTGGTTGATCGGAATTTTTTGGTTGAAAAGACCAATTACTATAATTTGAATAATACTTCTGAAGGACAGGTGCTGCGTAGGGTCGGGGAATTGCTTCGTTGTAAAAATGGATTGGACGCCGGAGCCTGCGGTTCTCATGAGAATTGTAAAGTATGTCCTGTCCGTAACTCCATTGAAAAGGGCTTTCGGGAAAAAGGGCACTTTTCTCCGTTGGAAACTCCGATGAGACTTTATATGTCTGAAAAGATGGATAATTATGTCGATTGTATTGTTTGCGTGTCGGGAACATATTTACAGCTGGATCAGGATGATAAGGTTCTGCTGACAGTTCGTGATGTGACTCGTCAGAAAAAGATTTTGGATGAATTGGAGGAGGCCAGGCGAAATGCGGAATTGGCAGGAGAACAGAAAACAGCTTTTCTGGCAAATATGAGTCATGAGATTCGCACTCCTTTGAATGCTATTGTGGGATTTGCCGGATTATTGGGGGAACCGCGTCGGATCAAGATCGAATTTATTATGTAGAGATTATCAAGGGGAACACGAATATGTTATTACAGTTGGTAAATGATATTTTGGATATGTCTAAGATTGAGGCGGGTACTTTGGAATTTATTTATACCGATGTGGATGTTAATCAAATTATGCGTGAGTTGGAAGGTATTTTCAGATTGCGTTTGGAAGAGGCGGATGTTCCTGTACGTATCATTTTTGAACCTAAGCTGCCTGTCTGCTTCATTCATACGGAGAAGAACCGTATTTCACAGGTTATTTCCAATTTCTTGTCTAATGCTTTTAAATATACTGTGCAAGGCAGTATAACCATGGGATATGAGATACGTGAAAATGGTATCTGTTTCTATGTGTCCGATACAGGTACCGGTATTCCGGAAGATAAAGTAAGTCAGGTCTTTGAACGTTTTACAAAGTTGGATGCCAAGCGTCAAGGTACCGGATTGGGGCTTTCTATCAGTCGGACTATAATAAAAAAAAAATGGGTGGTGAGATTGGTGTTACTTCAAAATATGGTGAAGGTTCTACTTTTTGGTTTGTTCTCCCGGAAAAGCCTTTTGATTTTCTGCCATTACAGTCGGAAGAGAAAGAACAATTTATAGATTTGTCCGAGCCGGAGAGTTGTTTGGAACATAAAATGATTTTAATTGCGTAAGATATGGATGATAATTATTTGTTGTATAAGATTTATTTGGAGAAGAAATACAATCTGATACGAGCTGAAAATGGTGAAGAAGCCATTTCTAAGTTTTTGGAATATAGTCCTGCTGTTATTTTGATGGATATAGGTATGCCTGTGGTGGACGGTTATCAGGCAACGGAAGCAATTCGTCAATTGTCATCCAAAGTACCTATTGTTGCAGTGACTGCTTTTGCATACGATGAAGATAAGCGGAAAGTAATGTCCAGAGGCTTTAACGGTTATTTGTTCAAGCCTCTGAACAAAGAAGCTTTGTTTGATATGCTCCGCCAAATGGGAATTTAATCTTCCAAAGAGTAATCAATGGTGGTTACAACGCGGATGCGTTTGATGTAAGGAGTGTTGGCATCACGATCCTCGATACTGAATTGTCCCTGATAAGCTCTTTTTTTATCTTACCAAGTTCGCTGTCCGAGTCCTTGGCGAATTTAATGGCTGCCGCCCGTGCGTTTTTAGTTGCTTCCTCTATCATTTGAGGCTTGATGTCGTTTAAACCGGTGTAGTCATATTGCACATTGTAACGATAATCTCCACCCGTAATAGCGATACCTTGCTTTAAGAGTTCGCTTTGTTCGCTGATCATCTTTCTCACCAGATCTACTTTAGTTGAAGTAACCGTGATGACAGAGGTCACATTATAGCGGAAGGGAACTGAATTATTATTATAACGTTCGGCTTGCATGTCTATAATTTCCGGTGCATTGATACTGATTTCGTTTTCAGTGATTCCTTTCTGTTTCAAAAAGCCGACAATTGCTTGGTTGGTTGCATTTATCTTGTTATATAAGGTCGGGAGGTCATTTCCCAGGTCTTTATACATCAAAGGCCAAGTTACTTTATTGGCCGGCACCTCCATTTCTGCCAGACCTTTCACATTCACTACTCTGTCTTTACCAGAGAAAGTATCCAATCCCTGTTTGATAAAATACCCCATCACCAACATGCCTATAGCAAGGATGACGGCTTCCAGTTTCCAACTTTTCATACTTCAGTTGTTTTTAGTGATACAATTATTTGTTTTGTAAGCGTCCAATGCCTTTTTAACAGAACCCTGTTCTTGCAGTAATTGTTTTGCTTCTGCTTTATTAATATGTAATTCGTCAATCAGCATTTGCACTCCTCGGTCTATTAGTTTTCGATTGCTGAGTTGCATGTTTACCATCCGGTTTCCTTTTACTCTGCCCAGTTTTATCATGACGGTGGTACTTATCATATTCAGTATCATTTTTTGCCCTGTGCCGCTCTTCATGCGCGAGCTGCCTGTGATAAATTCCGGACCGACTATCATTTCGATGGGTATATCTGCTACATTCGAGAGGGGAGAGTTTGGATTGCTGCTGATGCTTGCTGTTAATATTCCGTGTTCTCTCGCTTTTTGCAGCGCTCCTATAACATAAGGAGTTGTTCCCGATGCCGCTATGCCTATCAGAATGTCTTTATTTGTGATGTGATGGTCTTGCAGTTCCATCCAGCCTTTTTGACTATCATCTTCAGCATTTTCTACGGGACGTCTCAAAGCCTGTTCGCCACCGGCTATAATACCTATGACACAGGTATCAGGCATACCGAAAGTGGGTGGAATTTCAGAAGCGTCCAATACTCCTAGGCGTCCACTGGTTCCGGCTCCCAAATAGAATATGCGTCCTCCTTGATGCATACGTTCTACTATTTCATTTACTAGTTTTTCAATTTGTGGTATGCAGGCATGAACGGCTGAGGCTACTTTCCGGTCTTCTTCGTTGATACCTTCCAGTAACTCTCTGACGGATTTTTGTTCCAAATCCTCATGTATGGACGGTTGTTCGGTTATTTTTATAAAATTCATACTTCGAAATGATAATCCTTTAATCCTTCCAGTGGACTTTTTAAAACTTTTCCGATGGACACATTCAGTCTTAGAGCTGCTTCTTTTACTTCTTCTTGAAAGAAAAATGCAATAGAACCTGTGAAATGTACAAGAATATCATGATATTCGTATTGCATAACATTACGGGTGAAGAAATCAGTGAAGCAGGAAATTAATAGATTCCGTATCTCTGGTCTATGCTTGTGGGCGAAAAGAAAAGGAGTCAGACCCGCCAGAAAGCGGTTGGCTAAAGGCTGTCGGTATACTTTATCTAAAATCAGTGCCGGGGTCAAATCGTATTCTTTAAGGAAATCTTGGCAAAGGTCATCGGGAAGTTGGTGTTTCAGTAAATCACCTACCAGACGTTTCCCTAATACGGCTCCGCTACCTTCATCTCCTAAAATATACCCTAACGGAGAAATATTAGCTGTTATTTTTTCCCCGTCATAAAAGCAAGAGTTGGATCCGGTTCCTAAAATACATGCAATTCCTGCCGTTTTACCACATAGGGCGTGGGCGGCACCTAACAAGTCACTTTCGACAAGGATATTTGCTTTGGGGAAGTTCTGCGCCAAAGCTGTTTTCACTATATTCGTCTTTTTCGGGAATACATCCTGCACCATAGAAATAAATAGTTGTAAATTCAGTGGTGTCTCCCAACTGGGGAGTTAGTGTGGAGGCAATCACTTCTTTTATTTCATCAACTGATTGGTGGAAGGGGTTGATATCTCCTGTTCGAACTGTCCTGCTGTTTGTCTTGGTGTTACCCAGACACCAGTCTGTTTTGGTGGAACCACTGTCTGCTATTACTATCATATCGGATAATAAGATGATTATTAGTCTTACAAAAATAGTATAAATTTATCCGATATCCATTGTTTTCCGTATTTATTTGTCGGGCTCTTATATTATTTTAGTAACTCTGTTCCTATTACTTATAAGTTAGTGCTTTTTCATATAAACAGACTTTTTTAATAATTGAGCCACAGCTTCATTGCAGCTATCTTTTCTCTGCTTACAGTAATTTTATCTTTAAATGGCGGTTTTACCTGTACTATTATTTTTCCTAAAAAATAGTTTTTCTATTTTCTGTATGGCATGTACACTAACCAATGTTTGCCGGTTGGTGCGGAAAAAAATATCTGGGTTTAGTTGTTCGGACAGTTTGTCGAGCGATAAATCTATGATATGCTCTTTCCCTTCTTTTGTGACGGCAAAAGTAATTTTGTTTTCAGAATAGAAATAAGCTATATCTTCTACTTGCAAGGTATACAGCTTTTCGTCTCCTGATATCAGGAAGCGGGTACGGTATTTTTTTTCCGGATTACTTATATTTTTCAGTAGGTTCAGTAATTCATTGGATGGGTTCGATAGGGTGGTATTGCCATATCTGGCAGTTAATCTTTCAAACTTTTCGATGGCTTCGGCCAATCTTTCCCTGTTTATTGGTTTCAGCAGATAGTCTATGCTGTTTACAGTAAAAGCACGTATGGCATATTCGTCGTAAGCGGTGGTAAAAATAATCATATACTTTCGGGTTGGGCCTGTTCTATGAAAGTGAAAAAGAAATGCCGTCGGTCAGTTGGATATCCAGAAAGATTATATCCGGGTGTGGATGCTCTTGGAACCATTTAACAGATCCCTCTATGCTGCCGGGTAATACAACTATCTCCCAGTCTGGCCTTAATCCTGACAACATTTTATGTAGCAGGCGTCCTGCAGGAATTTCATCTTCTATAATAGCGGCTTTTATCTTATTCATTCAGTAAAGGTATTTTTACGGTGAAATATTCAGAATCGTCAATAATTGTGATATGCAAGTTGCAAATCAGCAGATAGCGGGCAGATAAGTTCTTCAGTCCCATTCCTGATTTTGCAACATTCTTTTTTAATTTGATCTTGTTTCTTACGGAAAGAGTTTGATCTTTGTCAGAATAATCCAAATGGATGACCATTGGATTTTCCATATTGATGATGTTATGTTTTATCACATTTTCGATAAGCAACTGTAGAGTTAATGAAGGAATTTTCTTGTTCAATAACGTGGGGGTCATTTTGTTTTCCAGTTGAATACATTTTCCCAGACGCACTTGATGCAGATAGATATATGAATCCAGAAATTCCAGTTCATTACGTAAGGTAACAAGTCCTTGTTCCTGACTTTTTAGGATATAACGATAAACATCCGATAGCTTTTGTGTAAAAACTACTGCGTTTTCCGGATTGTATTCTATTTCGGATATTAAAGTATTCAAACTATTGAACAGGAAATGTGGATTTAATTGATTTTGTAAAGCCGTGTATTGTGCTTTGATGGAACTTTCTTCCAGTTTCATTGTTTTTTTCATGCAGAATAACCAGCTGCCTGTAAAAAGCGTTCGTGATACTTAAACTCACAATCACAAATTTCTACCAACCATATAATCATGATCAAGCGCAGGCCCGGACTGCTCAGTACAAATGGGAAGGGCAGTTCCAGCAATACTTTACAGATGGTCAGAGTAGCGTAATTCATGAAGAAAAAAAGAATAGCTGCAATCAAAATGCAATTGATGATCAGTTTGTTTCTCTTCTTGATAAAGAATAGAGAGCTTTTTTTCAGCCACCGGTTGATGACTATCAGACTGAAGCCTACCAGATTGAATATGAACACCACAGAAATAAATCCCAGAAAGGAGATTAATATTTTCTGATGTTGAGGCGTAAGGTCGGTATATAGTACCAGCGAAAGGTATGAGAAACATGCCAGACCTGAAAACAGGAAAAAGTTGAAGAATTGATTGTATTTATTTTGCATAGCCATTCCGCTGCTGAAAATGATTTGGGTTATTTTACAAAACTATGAAAAAAAGAGGAAATTCAGAAAAGAAATAGAATACTTTCCAAATCTCCTCTTTTATGAGCAAACGCTTAGTATGGATTAAAAACAAACTCCTACACGCACACCCATGCTATTTCTTCCATCTTCAGAATAAGTCAGGATATCGGTTTGATTGGTTGCGTAGCTATAATATACGGCTACATGAAATCCCAGACGTTGATAAGGCACCGGATGAATATCCATTCCCAATTCGGGTGATACATAGAATCCCCACGGGCGTTCATACCATTGTACCAGATTGTTGTAAATGGAGTTTTGGGAATACATGGCACCCGATTTGACTCCGAAGTAAGGTTTTACATACCTGTTATCCGGTAACTTGTAGGATACAGATATTCCGAAGGGTAGTTGGAACGCTGATTGTTGCTGGTCTGTTGTCAATGAAGCCGTTGGGGTGAGGGGGATGGTCCGGCGGTCCACGTATCGGTGATTGGTATGAAAATTAAGGAAAGCTCCTATAGCCCAATAGGGCGTCAGATCATATTTTCCTTCAAAGTTCATTCCCCACCCGCTGAATTTATCGGCAAAGTTGCTGTTCAACGGCACATTCATCTGCCAGTCTACGTTAAAATGTACATTTTCCCAGGTCTGTGCTTTACTTGTGAAACAAAAGAGAACTAGTAACATTCCGATGAGGATACGTTTGGGAACTCTGTGTTTTAATATTTTCGTTTTCATGATTTTCCGGTTTTATTGTTTGTTTGACAGATAAGGAGATTGTGCAAATGCCTGATTGACGGCATTTAATGTCAACTGCATATTGAAATGGGAGTTTCCGTATAGCAGTCCTGACGCATAGGCATGCCAGATGACAGGCAGTTTGTTCTGGTTGGACTTATCGGCAGGTTGTCTTAAATCAACCATCTCCATAATCAGGGTTCCTGTGTCATAGCTGTAAGTTACCGGATAAGGATAATACCATCCTCCTCCCCCCAGTAGGGCCCCCAGAATCCGGCATCCCACCAGCCGCCATACCATCCTCCTGTGGTTATTTGTATTCTTTGTTGGGCGTATGACAACTGAATGCCTACATTGGCTTTTTCTTTATCTTCCGTCCTTACATAGCCTTTCTGTTCCATTTCATGGGCCACTGCACTGATAATGTTTTGGGCATTTTCATCTTTCCAATAATTGGCTTTCAGGCTGTTGTCCGGAACCAGAATGCTATCTGGCAGGTAATAGGTGGAAAACTCATTGAAATGTACACTGTTGTCATAATCAGTGTAAACGCTGTAGTCACTATCCAGTTTATTCATATCCGGATCTTTCTCGCACGAAGTAACTATCATGGCAAGCATGAATAGTGGAAATAGTAGCTTCTTCATATTCCTATAATTTTAGTTAAGTAGTTTATAGTGAGCGTCCTTTAAACACATTGGCTTTCTTTAATGGCAATATTTGACCGGATAAAGTCATGTGGCTGGAATTAAAGTTCGGAAGAATATCTACAGTCGCATTGTTGCTTCCATAAGGTATGTCAATGTTTACTTGGGCTGAGATTCCGATTCCCATCACGTTCATACTGACATGAATATTACCTTTTTTGTCGGTTTTTACTTTATAGTTCGAAGCATTACCGTCTACGGTAATACCTCCTAGTCCGTTCGGACCGCTGAAAGGTACATTGAATGCTACTTGCACCACGGCCTTGTCACCGTCCAGTCCTACAAAGTTGGTGTTGGATGAAACGAAAGCGGAGGTTCCGTATTTAAAGTAAACTCTGTCCGCTTCCAGTACAAAGGTTTGGTTGTCTATTGCCTCTTTGGCTTCCTGAAATAACATTTTGTCCAAAGCTTCCTGAGCTGCTTTTTTTTCCTGACGTGTCATTTCCTTTTCTATTGTTTGTGCCTGTGAGTACTCTACGCAGGTAAACAAGGTTACTAATGTTAATATTACAACTTTTCTCATAATACCTACTTTTTTATTTTTATGTTGTTTTCCTATTGAAATCCGGTACAAACATAATAAGCTTTGTCATAAACAGGTAGTAATTTATTACTGAAACGGAAAAACCGGTTTGCTGAAGTGTGTTTTGGAAGAACTGAAATTAAAAGTGTGAAGAGGAATGAATGGGAAAAAACAGCCCTGGAAATCTGCTTTAACAAAATTTCCGGGGCTTATTTCTATGAACTATAAAGTGATTAGAAAGACCTTCCTTTAAATACATTTGACTTGTCAAGCGGCAGTAGTTCACCGGATAAAGTCAGGCGGTTGGAATTGAAGTTGGGCCGTATATCTACGGTGGCATTGTTGCTTCCATAAGGTAATGTTATACTTACCTGAGCAGATATACCTACACCCATTACGCTCATTGTCAGATATATGCTTCCTTTCTTGTCGGTTTTGATCTTGTAACCGGAAACATTGCCGTCTACAGTGACACCTCCTAATCCGTTAGGAGCCGCTGGCAGGAATGTTGAATGCTACCTGCACGGATGATTTATCACCGTCTACCATTACAAAATTGGTATTAGAAGAAACAAAGGCATTTCTGCCTCTTTTAAATATAACCCGGTTTCAGCTTCCAGTGTGAAAGCTTTGTTTTCTATAGCTTGTCTGGCTTCTTCGAACAAGGCTTGTTCCATGGCTTTTTGCGCCTCTTTCTTTTCCTGACGTGTCATTTTCTTTGTTGTTTGTGCTTGTGAGTAGTCTACGCAGCAAAACAAGGTGACGAATACTAATAAAATAATCTTTTTCATATATGTATCTTTTATGTTATTGTTTGGATATGAAACAAATATAATAATTATTTTGTTGAAAGGACTTTATCTTATTTTTTAATTAAAAGCTTCTATGACTTTATATTTTGTACAATGTGTCAAAAAGGGGGAGGACAGTATGGCGAATCTTGGCGCAAAATCCAATGGAACTTGATGCAAGATTGGGTAAACCTTGTAACAAGATATTGCGGAACTTGATACACGTACATAAGTACGTGTTGGCTTATGCTTGCGTACATGTAGCCCGATGCCAACGTATGTTGCAAGCTTACGTTACTGATGTTGTTGAATATGTGGCTTCATGTTTTTAGAAAACATCAGCACCTTTTTTTAAAAAAGGTCAGCATGTTTTAAAAAAAGGTCAGCATGTTTCAGCGTACATTACTCCCTCACTAAGCCGATGTCCTTCCTTCTCCATTCATCCTTTCATCTTATTTAAAACACACAGTCAATCAAGCGGTTAAAAATGGAACCGCTTCCCCTCACTCCCGTTTCAACGTAAGCGGAAAGGAGGATGAAAGGACAATGACGGGATGTCCCTTCATCACCGGAACACCCACCGGCAGGGCGTTTTGACGGTAAATGAAAGGAGGATGGAAAAACGAATTAAAACAAATGCTGAAGTGCGGAGCCTATAATTTCAGAATTTCTAACGGACCCTTCCCAACTGTGCCGCTATGTTTGAGAATGAACTCTGAAAAGAACCATATGTTTTTTGTGTGCGGGCCAGCGTGTACATATCTGCGACACCCTCCCTGATTCCTTCCAGAGAGCCACAATCCGCCTGTCTTTCCGAGGACAGGCTGAAATAAAGGTCGGATCAACCTTTCTTCTTGCCGAACTCCGGATCAATTTTTAGCAGAGCCGTTACTCGAAGGTGATAACGCAGCATATCATAATCCAGATAAAGAAATGGTTGTATCCCATCTGTTCCTGAAGCCAGCCGGCAGCCATTCCCGGAATCATCATGCCTAATGCCATAAATGCGGTACAAATGGCATAATGTGCTGTTTTATGTTCTCCGTCTGCAAAATAAATAAGGTAGAGCATATAGGCTGTGAAACCGAATCCGTAACCGAATTGCTCTATAAAGATGCAAATATTGATGAGATATAAAGAATCAGGCTGGATATAGCTGAGATAAACATAGACTAAATCGGGTAAGGAAATGGCCCATACCATCGGCCACAACCATTGTTTTAAACCGTTACGGGCTACGGCTATTCCTCCTAAAATACCTCCAAGGGTAAGCCCGATGATGCCGACTGTTCCTTGTACGAAACCTATTTCTTCGGTTGGTCAGCCCCAAACCACCTTTTTCAACGGGGTCTATAAGGAAAGGAATGCACATTTTTGCCAGTTGAGCTTCGGGCAAACGGTAGAGTAACATGAAAAGAATGGCAATGCCTGCCTGCTTTTTTTTTGAAAGAAACTGGCAAAAGTACCAAAGAACTTTTTGAGCAGATTGGAAGCGGAAACTTCTTTGGAAGTATGATCTGAATCCGGACAGGGAAGAACAAACTTATGATAAATCCATATTCCAAGGAAAAGCCCGGCCAATACAAAAAAGGTGAGGGACCAAGCGTATGGTATATTATCTGTCATTATTTCCAGTCTTCCTGCAAGCATGATAAGCAACCCTTGTCCTGCAATAGTCGCAATGCGATAGAAAGTACTGCGGATTCCTACAAATAAAGCTTGCTGGTGCGAGTCCAGTGCCAGCATGTAAAAAGCCATCGGCAGCAATGTCATGCGTGGCAGAGCTGAATGCCAACAACCAGAAAATTGCCAACGTAAGGTTGGAAAAAGATGTTCGGTGGGGATGGTGAAGGCTATGCCTGCCAGTCCCGCACCCATTAAGAGTTGCATAGTGACGATCCACCAGCGTTTCGTCTTGATAAGATCAATGAAAGGGCTCCATAGAGGCTTGATAACCCAAGGCAGGTTGAGCCAGCCGGTATAAAAAGCTAACTCGGTATTGCTGATGCCTAATCTTTTATACATTATGACCGAAATGGTCATTACTGCCACATAGGGCAGCCCTTGTGCAAAGTATAGAGTGGGTATCCATGCCCATGGCGAGGTATGCTTGTTTTTCATGGTTCCTTTCATTTTAAAGATTCCGGATGGAATCCCCGCCCATGTGGGCGGGGCCTGTTAATAAAAACGGCGGATGTCCGCACCTTTATAGTAATGCAATAGAATTTCATCGTAGGTATATCCCCGTTCTCCCATTACGGCAGCCCCGATTTGGCAGAGCCCTACTCCATGTCCCCAGCCGGCACCCGTTAGCAGAAACCATTCGGGGACGCCGTTTTTCAATTCTCCCTTATCTACTACAAAGGCTGAACTGAATAGGTGGGAAGAAGATAGAGTGCGGCGTATTTCCAGTTCCTTTCCGATAGTCAATGTTTTTAGCGAACCTACAATTTTCAGTTTGCAGATACGTCCGGATTTGCCGCGTTGGATAGGAATCAGGTCGATGATGTCCCCATAATCCGATTTTGTATTTTGACGGATCAGTTCGGATAATTCTGCCTGGGAATAACGTACTTTCCAACGATAGAAATCTGTAGTTTCCTGATCGTAGTTGTTCAGAATTTGTGAAATGACTTTTTTATCGTGGGTGTCACAGAACGAAACAGGAGAAGTGCGTATCCAACGCTCTGCCTCTTCTTCTTTGGTCAGATCGGGTAACGGGCGGTTTTCTTCTTCTTCCGCATCACGGATTGTAGACAAGTAGGGATAATTCTTGTCTTCCCAGCAGTATCCGAATTCCTCGCTTGCTCCTCCGCAGCATTTGGAGAAACGGGCATCGCAAATGCCGCGTTCATACATCAGCAATTGTCCGCGGGTGGCTCTTACTGCTTCGGTCACGGCGGCACTGGATGCTTTGGTTATTCCTTGGTAGCGTTGGCAATGGTCATCGGCGCAAACATCGAATATGGTATGATCTTCGCGGTCGTACCAGCGGATGTATTCGGTATCGGTTTTGATAAAGGAGAAAAAGCCTTCGTTTTTGTCACTCAAGGCCTTGCGTTTCTCTATTTGGGCAAACAGCCAGCTGCGTGATACCACGGCATGGGCTTTCAGAAACTCCAAAGAGGAAGTGGCGTTCATCTCCGAGGAGATGACGCTTATCAGATAGTCTTCGGCGGGAAGAATATTGATAGCGGTGATTTTGCCTTCGTCCACCACTAGTTTCAGTGTTCCCATAAAACTTTGGGTTTCTTGCCGTTCCCAGTGGAAATTAATTCCGATGGTTACGTCATATAATGAAAACGAGGCATGTTCGTCTTGTGGAGTGAAGGTCAGTTCGCGGTAAAGATTACCATTCCACAGAATACCTCCTTCGCTGAAGGCTACTTGTTGTTCACCACAGACCGTTTCTCCTTTAGCGAAAAAATTGCCGTTCAGTGAAAAATGAATTTCTTGTGCGTTTACTATTCCTACGCTTATTTCGGGTTCTTTCATTGTTATTCGTCTTGTTTTTGGGCTTGCTGTAATTCCTTCATCTCTTCGTGTTCTCTCTATCTTTTTGCTTTCTCGTCAAAATAACGTCCGGGTATCTTCTCGGCTTCTTCTACTGTTATTCCCACTTCTTTTATGATGGATGCCACTTTTTCTTCTGTTATTTTGTCGAAATCTTCCTGACGGGTGGTGACGATTACGCCAGCCATGTCCAAAGCTCCCGGACTGATGAGCATCTGTTCGCTGCCTTTTTTGCAAAGTAGCAGTCGGGACGGTGCTTGCTGCGGGGAAAAAACCACCGTATAGTATAGATGGCCTTCCTTCCATAACAGCAGGTTGAACTTCGCTTCTTGTCCGTCTTCATCCGGTGGGAAAGCGGCGAGGGCACTGTATAACAGGGAGTCGTCATAATGCGTGTTGCTTGAGAGGATTACCAAGGGACAGGGATAGTCCTTGGTGTTGAGGTAAATTCGGCTACATTCTAGTGGATAATCTTCCTCTTCTTCTAGGTAGGGAAAATACATGCTGCGTATATCGATTGTCTGTGCGTGGGTTATCAGCTGTTGTACGTTCGGGATGATGGGAACATCAGTTTTTCTGACTCCTTGAAGATGGAGATGGTCCGGTGCAGAGGCTCCGCAATGTGCTCCATTATAGAATAGGGCGTAGTCCGGATATTTCTGTACGAATGCACGGACGTCATCGTAACTGAAAATATTCTCATCCATGAGTTGGGGGATGTGATCTTTATGGGCGATAGTGAGGTGATCCGGCAATATGGGATAAGGGTTAACGCATATTCTGTTTGCAGTGATGGTTTCCAGTGCTTTCTGCTCCTTAGGCTGGTTTTCCTTGCACAGGAAACAGGGGCGTGCTTGGATGCTGTCCTTATCCACTTTGGCGGTAGTCGAAACCGCACGCTGTGTATTGCACTGTACCACAAACGTGTAGCCGTTTATGGACAGTTCCTTGGTCTGTACAGTCTGTAATGCCTCGTGGTTGTGGTGTGCCAGTGGCCAGCACGCCAGTTGGCTGTCTATAAATCGCTTGATTTCATTCCGGTTCTTCAGCTCTTCTGTATATTTTTTGCGGATTCCCAGTTCACGGGTGCGCAGGCTGTCTTTGTAGTGATTGTTGGCATTGGTCTGCTCTATGCTCAGGGCAGCATCCGAGTTCCCTTCCCAGCGGCGGCACAGATAGAGTACATCATAGATTCTTCCTATCTTATATTGGCGCGAGAAAATGAGTCCCAGGGCATAATCTTCTCCGTAGCTGACATTGGGCACGCCTGTTTCGCGCAGGATAGGTGTGAAGAATGCGCGCGGAGCCCCCAGACCGTTGATGCGCAATGCGTTATTGTGTCCGTTCTCTTTCGTCCACTCGCTATGGTCTATCACTCCCGGAGCGATGGTGTTCAGCCGGAAGTCCGTCATGCGGTAAGTTCCTATTACCATGGCGCATTGCTCTTTGTAGAACGTGTCTACGATGGTTTGCAGGGTATGGGTGTCGCTGTACAGGTCATCGCTGTCAAGCTGTATGGCGAAGCGTCCGCACCGGGGGTGGTTGATTGCGAGGTCCCCAGCATCCCCCTATGCCCAGATCGGTACGTTGGGGCTGAAGGTGGATTACCGCTTTGTTGTCCTTGTATTGACCGATGATTTCTGTGGTTCCGTCTGTCGAGTGATTGTCCACGACGATGATGTTGAATGGAAAGCGTGTTTCTTGTGCGAGTGCCGACCGGATGGCATCGTCAATGGTACGGGCGCGATTGCGCACGGGGATGATGACGGAGGCTTCATATTCGAAATTTCCTTTCTTTACATCCGTTTCCACACATATGGGTTCAAGGAGGGCATTGATAGATTTCAAGTATCGTGTGAATGCTTCTTCCATTTCTATCTGTACCTCTCTGTTACGGGGATTTACGTAGTCGAACTGCTTTTCGCCGGACAGGCGGTTGTCGCTTTCTGTTTCCGTATAAAGATATTCGTTGATATGTACCAGATGAGAATGGAGGGTAAGGAGCAGGCGCAGTTCATAAAGGGCGGCATACTTTCTTTCCTCTGTCATTTGGAGGCTGGCGAGGATGAATTCCGTTCTGTTGAATATCAGTAGCGGACCGAAGTCGAAATCATCACGCACACTGCCAGGTTGGTAGTCGTTGACGGGATGTTTCTTCTTTTCTCCGTTTTTCCATTCATGATGGTCGGCATAAACCATGCCGCATTCTCTGTCCTGCAGGAAGTCAGTCATGCGTTCCAGTGCCTTGTAAGCCAGTTCCAAAGCAGAAGTTTTGGTATAGAGCAATATATAAGGTGTGTCTGCTTTTTCAGCAATCATCTTCATTGTCTTAGAACTGGTTAGTGAATCAACAGGTAATATTTCGCATCCTTCGGGGGTGGATAATGTCTTGTTGGGTTCGATGTTCAGCAGATAGATTTTGTTGACTATGCTACTTTCTTTTAGAGCATGGATTGTCTGTTCTGCCGCTGTGCTTTCCCTATAAGGAATAAAGCAATTAATTGTTTTTCTCATTGTTAAAAAAGTATTTCTCACGGCAAAGATAGGTAATATATCTTATTTTTTTTCTCTACCTTTGTACGCTAATTGTCTTTTAAATATAAATGGAAACTCCGAAAACAGCATTACTTGGCAGGACATTGGATGAGATTCAACAGATTGTGAGGAATCTGGGAATGCCTAAATTTGCCGCAAAGCAGATTACGTCTTGGTTGTATGATAAAAAGGTGGAAACGATAGACGAAATGACCAATTTGTCATTAAAGCATCGCGAAGCATTGAAAGAAGGGTATGAGGTGGGAGCATCTGCACCGGTGGAAGAAATGCGTTCGGTAGACGGTACGGTGAAATATCTTTTCCGTACACCAACCCGTAATTTCATTGAAGCGGTTTATATACCCGATGAGGACCGGGCTACTCTTTGTGTTTCTTCACAAGTGGGGTGCAAGATGAATTGTAAGTTCTGCATGACAGGAAAGCAAGGTTTTACAGCTAATCTGACAGCCAATCAAATATTAAACCAGACCTATTCTATTCCTGAAAGGGAAAAGCTGACTAATCTTGTTTTCATGGGTATGGGAGAGCCTTTCGACAATCTGGATGAGGTGTTGAAAGTGCTTGAGATTCTGACTTCAGAATATGGTTACGGTTGGAGCCCGAAACGCATCACTGTTTCTTCTGTGGGTTTAAAGAAAAAGGATTGGAACGTTTTTTGAATGAGAGTGACTGCCATCTGGCTATCAGTATGCATACTCCGATTCCTTCGCAACGAAGGGATTTGATGCCCGCCGAGAAAGCTTTTTCCATTACGGAAATTATTGATATATTGCATAATTATGATTTTAGCAAACAGCGGCGTCTGTCTTTTGAGTATATCGTATTCAAAGGGGTGAACGATTCACTTATTTACGCTAAAGAGATTGTGAAACTTTTGCGCGGCATTGAATGTCGTGTCAATTTGATCCGGTTTCATGCCATTCCTAATGTGGATTTGGAAGGGGTGGATATGGAAACAATGACAACCTTCCGTGATTACTTGACGCAACATGGCGTATTTGCCACCATTCGTGCATCAAGAGGAGAAGATATTTTTGCTGCTTGTGGAATGTTGTCAACGGCTAAACAACAGAAAGAGAAAGGTGTTACATTACAGTAAATAACAACAATAATATCATATAATTATGAAACGAATAGCATTCTATTTAAGTTTGGTGCTGGTGGTTCTGGTACTGGCTTCTTGTAAGAAGGGACAAAAGAACTTGTTTACCCCCACGTCCAGCGGTAGACCTTACGAAGTATTGGTCGTAGTAAATAAACCTGTATGGGACCGTCCTGCAGGACGTGCATTGTTTGATGTATTGGATACCAATGTGCCCGGACTACCCCAGGCGGAGCGTTCGTTTCGTATATCAAATGTGGACCCTCAGCATTTTGACCGTGTGCTGAAAATATTCCGTAATATCATCATTGTGGATATTCAAGATATTTATACTCAGCCCAAACTTAAGTTTTCCCGTGATGTTTATGCGTCTCCGCAGATGATTATGACAATTCAGGCTCCTAATGAAGACGAATTTGAGGAATTTGTAGCAAAGAACAGTAAAGTGATTATAGATTTCTTTGTGAAAGCTGAGATGAATCGTCAGATAACTTTGTTGAAACAAAAACATAGCGATGTGATTTCCACTAAGGTAGGAAGTATTTTTGATTGTGATATCTGGGTGCCGATAGAACTGGCTAACTATAAAGAAGGCAAAGATTTTTTGTGGGCTTCTACTAATCGTGCTACAGCGGATATGAATTTTGTAATGTACTCTTATCCTTATACGGACAAGGATACCTTTACTAAAGATTATTTCATTCATAAACGTGATTCTGTAATGAAAGCAAATATTCCGGGTGAACGCGAAGGAATGTATATGGCAACAGACTCTATGTTTGTGGATGTGGAAGATATTGTTGTAAAAGGAGAGTATGCGCAAGAAGCGCGCGGATTATGGGAAATGGAAGGTGACATGATGGGAGGTCCGTTTGTTTCTCATGCCCGGGTGGATCGTGCTAACGGCCGTGTCGTTGTGGTTGAGGCCTTTATCTATTCACCGGATAAATTGAAACGTAATCTGATGCGTCAGATGGAAGCTTCACTTTATACATTGAGATTGCCCAATGAAAGCTTGATTGACGAAATTGTAATTAGTGGTAATATTCCGGAAGAAAAAATAGATACAACAAGCCGGGTAAAGTAAGAAGAGACATATAATATATAATATAGATGGAAGATAACTAACAAGATAAGAGTTGGTATTACTCACGGGGATATCAACGGAGGTGGGATATGAAGTCATTCTCAAAACTTTTTCGGATCCTACTATGCTGGAACTTTGTACACCTATTATTTACGGATCACCGAAGGTGGCGGCTTATCATCGTAAAGCAATGGATATTCAGGCAAATTTCAGTATTGTCAATTCTGCAGATGATGCTCAGCCGGATAAACTGAGCATCGTGAATTGTACGGAAGACGAATTGAAGGTGGAGCTCTCCAAAACCTACAACGGAGGCGGGAAAAGCAGCTTTGGATGCTTTGGAGAAGAGCTTTGCAGGACTATCGGGAGGGAATGATTGATGTTTTGGTAACTGCTCCTATCAATAAGCATACCATTCAGTCGGAAACTTTTCATTTCCCCGGTCATACAGGAATATATTGAAGAGCGTGTGGGGGAAGGACAGAAGGCGTTAATGATTTTGCTGAAGAATGATTTCCGGGTAGCTTTGGTGACTGGTCATGTTCCTGTACGCGAGATAGCACAAGATATTACCAAGGAACTTATTATGGAAAAATTGGCTGTTTTCCATCGTTCTTTAAAAGAGGATTTTGGCATCGACAGTCCGCGTATAGCTGTGTTTTCATTAAATCCTCATGCGGGTGATGAGGGATTGATTGGTACGGAAGAGAGTGATATCATAATTCCGGCAATGAAGGAAATGGTTGCCAAAGGCATTCAGTGTTTCGGACCTTATCCGGCCGATGGCTTTATGGGATCTGGCAACTATACTCATTTTGATGGAATTCTAGCTATGTATCATGATCAGGGATTGGCTCCTTTCAAAGCTTTGGCAATGGATGAAGGAGTGAATTACACGGCGGGACTTCCTATTGTACGCACTTCTCCGGCACATGGTACTGCGTATGATATTGCCGGGCAAGGTGTTGCCTTGGAAGATTCTTTTCGCCAGGCTATCTATGTGGCTATGGATGTTTTCCGTAATCGGATTGTCGAAAAAGAAATCCATGCACATCCATTGCGTAAACAGTATTATGAGAAACGGATGATAGCGATAAATTGAAATTGGACACCATTGATGATGAAGATTGATGGTGAACCGGTCTAAAATATAATTTCAAGAAAAAGTAGAAATGAAGTTCGCAATTATATCAGCGGGTGAAGGGTCCCGGCTTTCACAAGAAGGGGTTACTTTGCCCAAACCTTTGGTGCAGCTCAACGGAGTTGCCATGATTGACCGCCTGATACGGATTTTTATCCGTAATGGAGCTGATAAGGTGGTGGTCATTATTAATAATGAAAGTCCATTGACAAAAGAGCATTTGGCAAAACTACAGGCAGAAGCAGAGATCCCATTGGAAGTAGTTGTGAAAACTACCCCCAGTTCCATGCATAGTTTTTATGAACTGAGCTCTTATTTGCAGGATGATAAGTTCTGCTTGACTACTGTAGATACTATATTCCGTGAAGAAGAGTTTTCGACTTTTATTGAAGCGTTCAAACAATCGGACAAAGATGGGTATATGGCAGTAACGGATTATATTGATGATGAAAAGCCGCTTTATATATCTACTGACAGAGCTTTGGATATCACAGGGTTCCATGATGCGGCTACATCCGAATGTCGTTATATTTCGGGAGGCATTTATTGTCTGACACCCACCGTTAAGACGTTGCATGGGTGTATGGAAAAAGGTATGTCCCGTATGCGTAACTTCCAACGACAGTTGGTAGCCGACGGCTTGAAATTAAAGGCTTATCCTTTTACAAAAATTCTGGATGTAGACCATGCCGGTGATATCGTGAAAGCTGAAAATTTTTTCTAGCCGGTAAAGAGGAGTAAACTTAAACACAACAGAAGGAATGGATGTAATTTCAATAATAGGGGTAAGCCGTGGAAATGAATATTCCCCAATCATGTAGACAATGATGCCGCCATATTTTATAAGGTGACGGAGGAATTGCGGCGGTTGGGCTGTGAAGTTAAGGTTTATGCCGAGAAGGATTTCGTGGAGCAGGGTGTCAAGGGAGATATCATTTTTGATATGGCCCGTGATAAAGCAACAATAGCCCGCTTGAGGTCTTTGGAGGATGGAGGTGCGTTGGTGATAAACTCTGCTTACGGTATAGATAATTGTGTGCGTAAGCCAATGACAGAATTTTATAAAAACATGGTTCCTCATCCGCAGAGTTTTATTATTTCCACAGCAGACGAGTATTCTGAAAACTGTTATCCTTGTTGGGTGAAACGAGGTGACTCTCACGCTATGGTGAAAAAGAAGATGTTGCCTACGCCACCTGTAAGGAAGAGGTAGAAAATATATTGGCTGATTTCCGTAAACGCGGTATTCCTGTTGCAGTCATAAACGAACATTTGCAAGGTGACTTGGTAAAATTCTACGGAGTGCATGGAACCGATTTTTTTTTTATTGGTTTTATCCGTCTCCTTGTTCGCACAGTAAGTTCGGTCTGGAGAAAATAAATGGAATAGCTAAAGGAATTCCTTTTAGCGTAGAGGAATTGAAAATACAAAGTGATAAAGCTGCCGAGGCGCTGAACGTACCCATTTACGGAGGTGATTGTGTGGTTTCAGCTGACGGAACACTGCGGATAATAGATTTTAATGATTGGCCCAGTTTTGCCCGTTGTCGAGAGGAAGCGGGTGTAAAGATTGCAGAGTGCATTTATAACCGGGTGAAGAAGCAAGCAAATGAAAAAATAGAGACATGAGTAAAGAGAGTGAGAAGAAAGGAATAGAGGCTTCTTTCAAATCAATGGACACAGAGGAGTTCTTGGATATTTATTTTAACCGACCTATTGGCTATGCATGGGCTTTATTCTTTAAAAAAACTAAAGGTACACCCTAATGTGGTAACCATTTTTTCTATCATTTTAGGTATAGGTGCCGGTGTGATGTTCTATTATCCCGATATGAAACATACTCTCATCGGTATACTTTTGTTGATGTGGGCGAATCATTATGACAGTGCGGATGGACAATTGGCGCGTTTGACAGGGCAGAAAACCCAGTGGGGACGTATGTTGGATGGCTTTGCCGGTGATATTTGGTTCTTTACCATTTATGCGGCGATCTGTCTCAGACTGATGGACCAGCCCATGCCGTTTCATATTGGTGACGGCATGCATTGGGGTATTTTTTATTTGGATATTGGCTATTGTTTCGGGTACTGTTTGTCATAGCAAACAATGTACATTGGCGGATTATTATCGTAATATTCATTTATACTTTTTAAAAGGGAAAAGCGGAAGCGAATTGGATAATTTCAAACAACAGCGTGAAATCTTTTACAGTTTGCCGTGGAAGGGAAACTTCTGGTGGAAAGCTTTTTTGTATTTCTATGGTAATTACACTCGTCAGCAGGAGGGAATGACCCCCAATTTCCAGCAATTCTATGCTTTGGTAAAGGCAAAGTATGGGGACAATATTCCACAGGAGTTGCGGGATGAATTTCGTGCGGCTAGCAAACCTTTGATGAAATATACCAATATCTTGACTTTTAATACACGTGCCATTGCTCTGTATATCAGTTTGCTGATTGGCGAACCATGGTTGTATTTTGTGTTTGAGATTATTGTGATGACTTCATTGTTCGTGTATATGCGCCATTGCCACGAGGCGGTTTGCGCACAGTTATATTATAAATACGCGGCGAAGTGAAAAGTAAATATAGAAACATATTCCTGATATTCGGGATCGTTGCTATCGTTGTAATGCTCTGTACTTTTGATATGGAGTATGATGAGTTGCTTGGCTAACTTGCGCCGGGCGGGAATGGGTTGCCGGCTGTTATAGGGTTATGGGTTATTATTTATTTGTTCAATACCCTTTCTTGGTATATTATTATCCGGGATGGAAAAAAGGGAACACCTATTCCGTTTTGGAAAGTTTATAAACTGACAGTTTCCGGATTTGCACTGAATTATGCCACTCCGGTAGGATTAATGGGAGGCGAACCTTACCGTATCATGGAGCTGACTCCATATGTCGGGGCCAGTAAGGCAACATCATCAGTAATCCTGTATGTGATGATGCATATTTTCTCACATTTTTGTTTTTGGCTTTTTCTATCTTCTTTGTATTTGGCGTTTCGCCCGGTAGATATTTTGCCATGGGAACTATATTGGCTGTTGTGGGTGCGGTTTCTCTTTTAGCCATTTATTTTTTTATGAAGGGTTACAGAAATGGTATGGCAGTGCGCACGTTGAAGTTATTACAATATATTCCCTTTATTAAAGAATGGGCGAAACGTTTTTCAGAAAACAAACGGGAAACATTAGAACGCGTGGACAGCCAGATTGCTGAGCTGCACCAACAGCGTAGATCTACATTTTATGCCTCGTTAAGTCTGGAATTCATGGCTCGGATTCTAGGTTGTCTGGAAGTGTATTTCATATTGAATATTCTGACAACAGATGTTAGTTTTCCGGCTTGTATTCTATCATGGCATTTACTTCTTTATTTGCTAATTTGTTCTTTTTCTCGCCTATGCAATTGGGCGCTCGTGAGGGGGGCTTTGCTTTAGCGGTAGGAGGACTGGCTATTCCGGGAGCATTCGGCGTTTATACCGGGTTGATTACCCGTGTACGAGAATTGATTTGGATTGTAATAGGCGTGTTGCTGATGAAAGTCGGCAATGGTACGCCTGCAAATAAGTAAGATAATGGATACATTGAAAAATATTCAGGGAGTTATATTTGATTATGGCGGTACGATAGATACGAATAGCCGTCACTGGGCGGAAGTATTGTGGACTAAGTATATGGAACATCAGGTTCCGGTGGATAAGGAGAGTTTTCGTGAGGCATACGTTTTTGGAGAAAGGGCGTTGGCTAAATATCCTTTTGTCCAGCCTTGGCATAATTTTCATGATGTGCTTTCTATCAAGACTAAACTTCAGGTGGAATGGTTGGCGGAACAGAGAAAGTTGCCTATGGATGAGTTGAAACTGCAATCTTATGCAGTGAAAGTGGCAGACAGCTGTTATGGCTATGTGTTGGATATATTGCAGGTTACACGCCCGGTAGTGAAGGAGTTGGCTAAGAGGTATAGGTTGGTGTTGGTTTCTAATTTTTATGGCAATATACAGACTATTTTAAAGGATTTCGGACTTTTGGATTTCTTTGATGAGATAATTGAATCCTCTGTAGTGGGTGTTCGTAAGCCCGGATCCTGCTATCTATAGACTTGGGAGTAGATGCTATGGGATTTGCGGCAGAGAATGTGCTGGTGGTCGGAGATTCTTTCTCAAAAGATGTTGTTCCGGCCAAAGCTGTAGGTTGTCGCGTTGCCTGGTTGAAAGGAGAAGGTTGGGGAGGAGAAGTTATAGACGAATCTGTTCCTCGATGTAATTATTACGGACTTGGCTCAATTGCTTGCATTATTGTAATAGGATATGGAAATACAAAGACACGCATTGGTGAAAAGGGACTATTTAGTTCCTTTTGTTTTAGTAACCTCTTTGTTCTTTTTTTATGGGGATTTGCACATGCTATTCTTGATGTGCTGAATAAACATTTTCAAGAGGTGATGGATATTACCCGTACTCATTCGGCAATGGTACAGGTGATGTTTTATTTAGGCTATTTCATAATGGCTATTCCGGCAGGATTGTTTATAACCAAATATGGATATCGTAAGGGAGTTGTTTTCGGATTATTGCTTTACGGCATCGGGTCGTTGATGTTTATTCCCGGCGAGTATTGGATGTCATTTGAATTTTTCCTGTTCTCTTTGTTTGTCATTGCTTGCGGTTTGGTCTTTTTTGGAAACAGCTGCAAATCCTTATATGACAGAACTGGGGGGATAGGGAAACAGCTGCCAGTCGGTTGAACCTGGCCCAGTCCTTTAATGGGTTAGGATGTATTTGCGGTCCTTTGAGTGGGAGGACTATTGTTGTTCTCGGAGAAGGGAGAAGCAAATATCTCGTATCCTTATATGTTGATGGGAGTGGTTGTACTGGCAGTGGGATTTATTTTTTCCCGTATCAAACTTCCGGAGATTGTTCATGTTGACGATTTGGCTGACGGAGAAACGGTTAAGAGAAGTTTATGGTCGCATAAATTATTCTTATTCGGAATAGTGGCACTATTCAGTTATGAGATAGCGGAGATTTCTATTAATAGTTTTTTTATCAATTATGTGGTGGATGACGGGTGGATGAATGCCCGGGATGCGGCAGTAGTGCTTTCTTTCGGTGGACTCGGATTGTTTATGTGCGGACGTTTTGCCGGTAGTTGGATTATGCAGCGAATTCGTGCAGAGAGAGTTTTGCTATGCTGTGCTTTGGGAACGGTAATGGCTACTTTTCTTATCGTTTGTAATTTAGGAAAGATTTCATTAATAGCCTTGTTTTTGGTATACGTGTTCGAAGCCATCATGTTTCCCACTATTTTTGCCATATCTTTGAAGGGATTGGGTGGAAAGACCAAACGGGCTTCTTCCTTCCTTATGATGTCTCCCCCGTAGGGAGGGGCTGTTGGTCCTGTGCTGATGGGTTATGTGGCAGATAATAGTACCATGTCCTTATCATTCATCATACCATTTGTTTCTTTTTGTATTGTATTATTCTATTCGTGGTATGCTGACGTGGAAAAGAAACTGAAATGAATAATCCCGATACAGTTGTTAGGCTTTATCGGGATTGTCCATTTCTTCTTAAATTTTTTCAGCTTTTTAAAGAACTGGTTCGGATGATATTCCATACATCCTCTTCGGTTTTGCTGAAAGGGACCGGATGCCTCTAGTTTCAGTGTCGACATAGCTGCTGCAAAACAACCGGCTTCTTCATAGGAAGCCCCTTTGTTGCGCATATATAAATATCCTGTAGCATACGTATCTCCGCATCCTGTAGCATCAACTATATCTTTAGGAGGATAGGCAGGGATTTTATGAAATGTACCTTCCGCATAAATTATAGACCCTAAGACTTCCCAATGTAATCAATACCTCTTTTTACTCCCCATTCTCTGCAAGTTGTAAAGGGCAGCTTGTTTTATGTCTGTCTGACCGGTAAGCACTTCCATTTCATGTTCATTTACCTTTAGAATGTCAATATATTTTTAGTGCTTCTACTTTGTCTGTCCAATCTATCGGATAAACTTTTTCCCCTCGGACTTCACGTAAGTACCCTTGTGCATCTACAGCTAATATACCTTTGTAGAAAGATATTTCACAACGTCCAAAGAGAAATCATCTGCTAAAAGACTTCCCAAATGAAAAATATGAGCATTTATGTTCTCTAGTTGTTCTACGGTGAAAGGGTCGGCTTTGGCCAAAACACGCTGGGTGCGGTTGTCTTGATTCTCTCCGTATATATTCTCGAAATACACTGTCCGGTGACTAGGAATAACAGTAACTTTGATGCCTTTAGCACGAATATCTTCAACAGCTTTAAATTCACTTGGAGCTAGTGCCGTGACCAGCTGATAATGCTTTGTATCCTTTAAGTGACTGATTCCGTGTGAGAAATAATAGGATGTTCCGCCGGGCATATAAGTCGTTTTCCTGGGTGTTACTATCTTATCTAATGTAATGTGGCCTATGCAACAAATATCATCCATACCTATTTATATTAAACGGTTGCAAAGCTACAAAAAAACTAGAAAAAGCATGGAAGTTTTCAAAAGAAGGTGTAACTTTGGCACAAATTATCTTAATCTCTACTATGAGATGCAATTTTAACAAAGAAATTAGAATGGAAAAAATGAATGTGAAACCGGCAACCGGTAAATTAGGCGTTCTTTGTGTTGGATTGGGCGCTGTTACTTCAACTTTTATGACGGGAGTGCTGATGGCTCGTAAGGGCTTGGCAAAACCTGTCGGCTCTATGACTCAATATGATAAGATGCGTGTTGGCCGTGGAGAAAATAAAAAGTATTTGCATTATGGCGAAATTGTTCCATTGGCAAACTTAAATGACATTGTGTTTGGTGCATGGGATGTTTATCCTGCTAATGCTTACGAAAATCAGCTGTAAATGCTGAGGTTTTAAAAGAGAAAGATATTAATCCTGTAAAGGAAGAATTGGAAAAAATAGTTCCGATGAAAGCTGCTTTCGACCACAACTATGCTAGTCGTCTGGATGGTGATAATGTGAAAGATTGCAAGAACCGTTGGGATATGGTGGAACAACTTCGTGAAGATATCCGTAATTTTAAAGTGCAACAATTGTGAGCGTATCGTTGTTCTTTGGGCGGCTTCTACAGAGATCTATGTTCCTGTTGATGAAAAAATACATGGAACATTGGCAGCATTGGAGCAGGCAATGAAGGCGGACGATAAAGAACACATTTCGCTCCGTCTATGTGCTATGCATATGCAGCGCTGTCAGAAGGTGCCCCTTTCATCATGGGTGCTCCTAATACTACAGTCGATATCCTGGCTATGTGGGAGTTGGCAGAAAAGACTAAAATGCCTATTGCCGGCAAGGACTTCAAGACGGGTCAGACATTGGTTAAATCAGGTTTTGCTCCGATTATTGGAACTCGTTGCTTAGGTTTGGACGGCTGGTTCTCTACAAACATTTTAGGTAATCGTGACGGTTTGGTTTTGGATGAACCGGCTAATTTCCGCACGAAGGAGGTCAGCAAATTATCTACACTGGAATCTATTCTTGTTCCGGAAGATCAGCCGGATCTTGTATACAGACTACTATCATAAAGTACGTATCAATTACTATCCTCCCCGCAACGATAGTAAGAAGGTTGGGACAATATTGACATTTTCGGATGGATGGGTATCCTATGCAGATTAAGATTAACTTCCTTTGCCGTGATTCAATCTTGGCTGCACCTCTATGCTTGGATCTAGTATTATTGAGCGACTTGGCTGCACGTGCAGGACGTTTTGGTATACAGCGTTTCTTGAGCTTCTTCTTGAAGAGCCCGATGCACGACTACACAGAAAACGAAATACCTGTCAACCACCTCTTCCAGCAGTACGCTATTTTGAAGAATGCTATTCGTGAAATGGGTGGTTATGAGGCTGATCAGGAAATTGACTAATTTATAACAGGATTTTTTATTCGGGCGTGGATTGCGCGGGTTTTTCACGGTTTTTCTTTTAAAGACCGTATTAATCCGTGAAATCCGCGTCTTGTTTTTTATTTTTCTGCCATAATTACTTGCTGTCTGCCGGGGAATTTGTAATTTTGTCATATAATAGAGTGAATATGGTCAGGTCAGAAATACAAAATGTAAAGCTCAGATTTGGTATTATTGGTAATGCTGAAGGATTGAACCGTGCCATAGACGTGGCTATTCAGGTGGCGCCCACAGATTTGTCAGTGTTGATCACCGGTGAAAGTGGGGTGGGAAAAGGAAAATTTCCCACAGATCATTCATCAGTTCAGCCGTCGGAAACATGGACAGTATATAGCCGTGAATTGTGGAGCTATACCTGAAGGTACAATAGATTCAGAACTTTTCGGACATGAGAAAGGTGCTTTTACAGGAGCTATCAGTGACCGTAACGGTTATTTTGCCGAAGCCAATGGTGGAACTATTTTTCTGGATGAGGTGGGAGAGTTACCTCTTGCTACGCAGGCGCGTCTGCTACGTGTGCTCGAGAGTGGTGAATTCATTAAGGTAGGTTCATCCAAAGTACAAAAGACGGATGTACGTATTGTTGCCGCTACCAATGTAAATCTGACGGAAGCCATTGCCGAAGGCCGTTTCCGCGAGGATTTATATTATCGTCTGAACACTGTACCTATTAAAATACCTCCTTTGCGTGAGCGTGGAGATGATATAACTTTAGCTTTTCCGTAAATTTGCTTCAGATTTTGCCGAGAAATATCGTATGCCCGCCATTCAGTTGACAGAAGATGCAAAAGCCTTGTTGTTGGCTTACCCATGGCCCGGTAATGTACGCCAGTTGAAGAATATTACAGAACAGATATCTATTATTGAAACTAACCGGGATATAACGGCAGAGATTTTTTGAGAGAAATTATTTACCGGAACAACATGTGAATTCTGGTTTGCCTGCTTTGTTTGGGTGAAAGCAAATACAGGGAAGGCTTTTGAAAGTGAGCGTGAGATTTTGTATCAGGTGTTGTTTGATATGCGGCGTGATGTGACTGACTTGAAGAAGTTAGTCAATACACTGATGGCGGAACGTGGCGCGCAATCTGTTCCGACGGCACCAGCTACTACGGCAGTTTCTTATTATCAGGAACCGCAACGGAATTTAGTCGCTACAGTAGTGCCTGCTACACCTACCATAATTTCTGCCGCTAAACCCGCTCATCCTGTAGTAGATGATATTCAGGACACGGAGGAGGTTGTAGAAGAAGCCACTTTGTCATTGGATGAAGTGGAGAAGGAAATGATACGTAAGGCGCTCGACCGTCATCATGGAAAACGAAAGAATGCGGCAAAAGATTTGAATATTTCAGAGCGCACACTTTATAGAAAAATAAAAGAATATGGTTTGGATTAAACAATTGAAAGTAGTTGGTGTGTTGATGGTACTGGCGGGGATCGTAACTGCTTGTTCTATTTCATATAAATTTAACGGATCGTCTATAGATTATACAAAGGTAAAGACTATTTCGTTTGAGAATTTCCCAAACCGTTCAGCTGGCTTTGTTTGGGGACCGATGGAGAATATGTTCAATACGGCATTACAGGATATTTATATGCAACAAACTCGTTTAAAGCAAGTCAAGCGCAGTGGTGACCTGCAATTGTCTGGTGAGATAACGAATTATGAGGCATTTAATAAAGGAATTGGATCCGATGGCTATTCTAGTATGGTAGAATTGCGTATGACGGTGAGAGTGAATTTTGTCAATAGTTCCAATCCTACGGAAAATATGAACGGACAGCAATTTTCGGCTAGTCGTGAATATAATTCCAATCAGCAGTTAAGTGCTGTGCAGGATGAGTTGGTAAACCAAATGATTAAAGAAATTGTAGAGCAAATATTCAATGCTACAGTGGCAAACTGGTAGTGAGTGATTTTCCGTCATGATACAACAACAATTATATGAATGGATAACGCATCCTGAACGATTGAATCGGGATACTTTGTACGAGTTGCGGACGCTGCTTGCGCGTTATCCATATTTTCAGACGGTGAGACTGCTTTATCTGAAGAATCTGTTTTTTTATTGCATGACATAACATTTGGTGAGGAACTACGTAAGGCTGCATTGTATGTAGCTGACCGCAAAGATTCTTTTTTATCTGATAGAGGGGGAGCGTTTTACTGTATCTTCCTTTGAAAAACAAGACCTACCTAAGGAAGAGGCTGGTTTGGATCGTACTCTTTCATTGATCGATACTTTTCTCTCTTCTTTGCCTGAAGAGCCCGTTGTTATGGAATTACCAATGGATGTAACAACAGATTATACTTCTTTTTTATTGCATGAGGAAGAACATGTGTCTGATGATATACCTCAGATGAAAGGACAGAATTTGATAGACAACTTCATTGAAAAGTCGGCAGAGGAACCTTTGTTACCTCAATTAGGAATAAAAGAGGCGGCACCGGTGAAGAATAAAGTTTCTGAAGAAGAGGAGTCGGAAGATAATGAAGAGGATATGGAGGATGAAAGCTATTTCACTGAAACATTGGCTAAAATATACGTTAAACAGCAAAGATATTCTAAGGCTCTTGAAATTATTAAAAAATTAAATTTGAAATATCCAAAAAAAAACGCTTACTTTGCAGACCAAATAAGATTTTTGGAGAAATTGATTATTAACACTAAATCAAAATAAAGAAAATGTATTTATTACTTATTGGATTAATTGTGCTTGCAGCTCTTTTGATGTGCTTCGTTGTATTGATTCAGAATCAAAAGGTGGTGGCTTGGCTTCTAGTTTTGCTTCTTCTAATCAGATAATGGGTGTTCGCAAGACTACGGATTTTATTGAGAAATTGACATGGGGGTTGGCTGCTTTTATGGTTGCATGCAGTGTGCTTACTGCTTATTTTGTTCCTACAGCTCATACAGAATCTTCTGTAATTATGGAAGAGGCTGTAAAAGAAGGAGCTACTAATCCGCTGAATGCACCTTCAGGTTTTCGCTGCTCCGCAGACAAATGATGCTGCAACAGAAACTCCTGCTCCCAGTGATTCGGCACAGTAATTATAGAGAAAACATTTTCCTTAATTAATAAGGATAAGCGTCCTGTTTCGTTTACGAAAATAGGACGCTTTTTTGTTTTAAGTTTTTTTGCTTTGATAAGTATGCTTTTGTGCTTACTTTTGTTCTGGAATGTTTTTAATCTACAAATAATAAAAGAATCATGTTGAAATTCATATCATGGAATGTGAACGGCTTGCGAGCCTGTTATGATAAAGGTTTTGTTGATGTTTTCCATCGTTTAGAAGCAGACTTTTTCTGCCTGCAGGAAACAAAGATGCAGGAAGGGCAACTGGATGCCAAGTTTGAAGGTTATCACTCCTATTGGAATTATGCTGAAAAAGAAAGGATATTCAGGCACAGCTATCTTTTTCTAAAGTCAAACCGTTATCTGTGACATACGGTTTAGGCATTGAAGAGCACGATCACGAAGGCCGTGTAATTACGCTTGAACTGGAATCGTATTATCTGATAACTGTTTATACTCCTAATTCGCAGGAAGAATTGCGACGCTTGGATTATAGAATGAAATGGGATGATGATTTCCGTGCCTATTTGAAGAAACTGGAAGAAAAGAAACCTGTCATTGTGTGTGGTGACCTGAACGTGGCGCATAAGGAAATAGATTTGAAGAGTCCTAAAACGAATAGGAAAAATGCAGGTTTCACTGATGAAGAGCGTGCAAAGTTCACTACTTTGCTTGAATCAGGTTTTTACGGATACATTCCGCTATTTCTATCCGGAGCAAGAGGGAATTTACTCATGGTGGTCCTATCGTTTCAAAGCCCGCGAGAAGAATGCGGGTTGGCGTATTGATTATTTTCTCACTTCCGATTCACTGAAAGATAGGTTGAAAGGTGCACATATTTATACGGATATCTTTGGCTCAGATCATTGTCCGGTAGAATTGACAATAGAACTCTAAGAAACACTCTGAAAAAAGCTTTTTGTTTCAACACGAATCTCAGATTATCTATAATTAAAAGATAATCTGAGGTTTGTGTCGTTGAAAGACTCTCTCTGTTTTACTTCCGTAAATTATTGATTCTTGTTTATCTTTACTTTGAAAAAATAAACTATAATGAAAAGTACAGATAGAGTTAGGTATAATTATTATTCTATTGATTGTGCTTGCGTGTCAATTGAGTTTATTACAAAAAGCCAGTGTATGGATGGAAAGTGGATTGCGTTCGGCCATTCAGAAGGAAGTTCTTATTTTTATAGTAGAGGATATCTCAAGTATTTGATGGTGGAATACCGTTTGTTCCCTGTTTTTATTATAAAGATTAGAATATGTGTACAGATTGTCAATATCGGAATCTTTGCTAAACTAAAAGATAAGGGATATTTGAACACAGCTCCGGCTGTCTTATAATTGGGAGAGGGAATAATCTGTTTATTATTGTATATACCTTCAAAAATTGTTTGTATTAGGACTTTCGTTTGAAGAAAGAGTTGGTCTGCTAGATGTGTAATTTTGTTCTGTAGACCGTGTGGCGTATAAAATTTGTAGAAAAATGGGGTTAAGATAAGGAAGTAAAGAGGTATTTGTGGCGCAAATTTCCCGTTTGGATGATTGCGCCATGAATAATATGGTTTACATAGCTACTTCAATAGCCAGTATCTGTGTTTCGGAAGTGGCTTCGATAGTGACACTTTCAATGTCCCATATACCGATACCGTCACGGCGTGAAAGGTTTTCGCCTGCTACATTAATCTCTCCTTCTATAACAAAAATGTAAACGCCTGTGCGAGGTTTGTGCATACGGTATATTACACTATGTCCGGCATCAAATGTACCTATTGAAAACCAGGTATCCCTGCAACAGATGTGCCGGTGTGTTTCCGGAAGGAGAAATGAAAGTTGCCAGTTCGTTACGTTTCAATAACGGGCGGATATTATAATTATGGTACTCAGGTTTGGTTTCCTCTACATTAGGGATCACCCAGATTTGCAGGAATTTCAGATCTTCGGTTTTACTGGCATTGTATTCACTGTGATAGATACCTGTTCCTGTACTCATTACTTGAATTTCTCCGGGGGTGATGGTACTTTCATTTTGTACATTATCTCCGTGTCTTAAATATCCTTGTAAAGGAATGGATACTACTTCCATATTTTTATGCGGGTGCATGCCGAAACCTTCTCCGGGAGCCACTGTATCGTCATTCAATACGCGCAAAGCACCGAAGTGTATACGTCTGGGATTATAATAATCTGCGAAGCTGAATGTGTGGTAAGTTTTTAGCCATCCATGATTAAAATAACCTCTCGTGTTGGCTTTGTCAATAATCGTCTTCATAACTTAATGTCTTTTCTATTGGAATGTTGTTATTGATATAACAAATTAGAAGTTGAAAAGTTTGGAACATTGTTGAGTAATGAAAAAAACGGGGCGGTGTAAAATAAAAGAAGATGATCAAATCATCTCTTCTATAGAGCGGAAGACGGGGCTCAAACCCGCGACCCTCAGCTTGGAAGGCTAATGCTCTATCAACTGAGCTACTTCCGCAATTTTTTGTGGGCAAAGATGGATTCGAACCACCGAAGTCGAAAGACAGCAGATTTACAGTCTGCCCCATTTGGCCACTCTGGTATTTGCCCATTCGCTTTTAAGAGTCTATCTCAATTCTCTCATTGAGTAGGTTTGTTTCTCAATTGCGATGCAAAGGTACGGCTTTTTTTTGAATATGCAAATTATACAAGAACTTTTTTTCAAAAAATCTGCGTTTTTTGCAATTTCTCTTTAAAATCGAGCATTTTGATGGCAGTTATTGCACATTCATCCCCTTTATTTCCTAATCTCCCACCGGCACGGTCTTCTGCTTGTTGCATAGTATTGGTAGTAATCAAACCATAGATTACAGGAATATCTCCTTCGGCATTCAGTTGGGCAATACCTTGAGTGGTACCGGCACATACATAATCAAAGTGCGGAGTGTCACCACGAACTACACATCCTATTGCAATCACTGCATCTACTTTTCCACTTTTTATCATTTGTGCAGAACCGAAAGTCAGTTCAAAACTGCCGGGTACTGTTTGTACTAAAATATTTTTTATCTTTTGCGCCATGTTTCTTCAAGGTACTTATGGCTCCTTCCAATAGGGGGCCGGTAATGTTATTGTTCCATTCGGATACTACGATACCGAAACGCATATTTTCTGCATTAGGAACTGAATTGAAATCGTAATCAGATAAGTTATGATACGCTGTTGCCATTGTTTTTTAGTTTTAGTGGGTTAATAAAAAGAAAAAGGTTATCTGTACGTGGGTGCAGACAACCTCTTTATATAATTAAGGTATATTCTTTTTTCTTATTTGATGGATGCACGTTCGATGTACTTATCAATGTCCATTGACTGGTAAGAATTGAAGTATTTTTCTTTCACCAAAGTGTATGCTTTAACAGCTTCACTATTCTTGCCCAACTTTTCGAACAATTGACCAGCTTGGATCAAATAGATAGGACTCAATGCCTGGCTGTCTGCTTTATCCGCTGCTTTCAGCAAAGTTCCTGCAGCTTTGTCCAATTGTCCCATTTCAGCATAACAGTTACCGATAGTTCCCAAAATGGCAGGGCTCACCAGCTGGTCTTTAGCACTGAATTTATCCAGATATTTCACTGCATCTTCATATTTACCCAACTGTGCATAGCAGATACCTGCATAAGCATTGGCCAAATTACCAGCAGCGGTTCCACTGAATTCATCTGCTACTTTCAGAAAACCGGTGTAACCGATACTGTCACCATTCAATGCGGTTTCAAAGTTATCAGCTCCGAAATATTGTTCTCCTTTAAATAAAGCTTCTGATGCTTTTACTTCATTGGGTTCAGAAATAAAATGCTTATATCCCATGAAACCTGCAATGATAATCACAACTGCTGCAATAGTTCCAAGGATTTTTCCTTTGTACTTGATAAGGAATGCTTCTGAGGTACTCAGTGCTTCTTCCATATCTAATGGGTCCTGAGTGTGTTTTTGTTCTGCCATTTTTATATTTACTTTTTTATTATTTTTCGGATATTCTTTTTCGGTCAGCAAAAGTAGTTCATTTCTATGTATTAATGAAATTTACGGGCATATTTTTTTAGTTTTTCCCGTTTTTATCTCTAATTTTGTATCCTCAATTAAATAGAAGTTCTATGATACTGAAACGCATCTCGATATTGAATTATAAAAACCTGGAGCAGGCGGAATTGGAATTCTCGCCGAAGATGAATTGTTTTATCGGACAAAACGGTATGGGGAAGACAAATTTGCTGGATGCGGTTTATTATCTTTCTTTTTGTAAGAGTGCCACTAATCCTATTGATTCGCAAAATATCCGTCATGAAGGAGAATTCTTTGTAATTCAGGGTTTCTATGAAACAGACCAAGGTGAGCCGGAAGAGGTATATTGTGGCTTGAAACGTCGTCAGAAAAAGCAATTCAAGCGGAATAAAAAGGAATACAGCCGTTTATCAGATCATATCGGTTTTATTCCTCTCGTAATGGTTTCTCCTGCTGATGCGGAACTGATTGCGGGAGGTAGTGACGAGCGCCGCCGTTTTATGGATGTGGTGATATCTCAATATGATAAGGAATATTTGGATGCGCTGATACGTTATAATAAAGCATTGACGCAGCGTAATGCTTTGTTGAAATCGGAACAGGAATTCGATGAGGAATTAATGCTGGTATGGGAGGAGATGATGGCATCTGCGGGTGAGGTCGTCTTTAAGAAGCGTAGTGAGTTTATTGCTGAGTTTATACCTACTTTCCAGTCTTTTTTATTCTTATATCTCTCAAGATAAAGAGAAAGTGAATCTGGCGTATGAATCTCATGCTATGAGTGGGGGATTGCTGGATATTATCAAGGAGAGCCGTCGGCGCGACCGTGTAATGGGATATTCGTTGAAGGGAGTTCATAAAGATGACTTGATTATGCAGTTGGGGGATTTTCCGATAAAGCGGGAGGGGTCACAAGGACAAAACAAAACTTATCTTATCGCCTTGAAATTAGCTCAGTTTGACTTTTTGAAGAAAACGGGCGGCAATACTACTCCTTTATTGTTGTTGGATGATATTTTTGATAAACTGGATGCTTTTCGTGTGGAACAGATTGTAAAACTGGTAGCCGGAGATCGTTTCGGGCAGATTTTCATTACGGATACCAATCGGGATCATCTGGATAAAATATTGAAAAAGATTGAAAGGGAATACAGAGTCTTTGCTGTAGAAGATGGAGAAGTGACAGAAAGAAAGGAAATGGCTGAATGAAACGTAATGATGCGGAACAAATAGGGGGAAATGATTCGGAAATTCTTCCGGCAGAATGCTTTGGAGGCGCCACTGAACGAGTATCGTCTGATACAGGCATGGAAAGATGTGGTGGGACCTGCCATTACTAAATATACGAGTAATCTTTATATTAAGAATCAAATTCTTTATGTACATCTCACTTCATCCGTGCTTCGTCAAGAGTTGATGATGGGGCGTGATTTATTGGTGAAATATCTGGATAAGCAGGTCGGCGCACAAGTGATAGTCAATATTATTTTCCGTTGACAGGATGGTCTTCTGCTGTTTCTTTGGTATCCCCGAAGTTTCCTGCAATACTTCTTGTCAGGTGCGGATTTTGACGGATTTTTCTTATCTTTCTCGTAAAGTCCGCACTTGAAGAAGTGTAATGTGTAAGAGTAGCTTATGGAACAGTTCGTATCACGATAGATTCTATTTCAATATTCCATTCTCAGTCCAGACTTCATCCATTCTCCGGTCGAAAGGTTCGACAGGCAGCTTTTCGTTTACTTGAAAGTTATAACATATACCTATATTATAGGAATGAAGAAGAGGCAGTAATTTGTCATAATATCCTTTTCCTCTTCCCAATCGGTTGCCTTGGGCATCAAAAGAAACACCCGGTATAATGGCGAGGTCTATCTTCTCATACGCTGTAAATGCTTCTCCCGTCGGTTCCTCTATGTGATAAGCCTCACCGGTTTTCAGGTTTTGCCTGCCTGTATAAATACGGAGTTCCAACTCATCTCCTTTAACTACCGGCAGCAAAACTGTTTTCTGCCGGTGCCATTTTTCAACGAAGTCATGTGTCTGTACTTCATCACCCAATGAATAATAGAGCAAAACGGTACGGGCCGATGCAAACTTGGGATGCTGTTCCAGTTTCTCAAGCAAAGCAGCGGACTTCGTTATTAATTCGGTGATGCCGTGACGGCGCTTTTCTTGCGCTATCTGCTTGCGCAGTTGTTTTTTTAGTTCCTTCATCGCTTACTTTTGGTTCTATGGGTTGTTCGGGAGCTTTTGGGAAATGATTCACCTTTATCCAATACTTCCAATGCTTTGAGGACAGTCTTGTCGCTCTTGTTCAAGTATTCTATATAAGCTTCCATGCCCAGCATATTATAAATGATGTTTCCGTATAAATTTGTTTCAAACAGTTTCTGTGATTTATACATCAATATGTTGCGACGTTTTAGCCCTTTGTTCTCAGCGAAACGGGCGAATTGTTCCAAAATATTCTGATGCTTCAAATATTGCAGCAGGCTTTCCTCTGTTTCATATTTTTGCATTTCGGCACGGTGGTTGTCCGTATACTGGAAAGCAAACTGGATGGTCAGTCCGCGATTAACAGCCATGCGATAATAGGAAGTCATGCCGGTAGTATCCTGTGGTACAAAGATATCGGGCATAATACCTCCACCTCCATATACAGGACGGCCTAAAGAAGTTTCAAAGATTTGGCTTTGATCCTGTTTGATACTGTCTTGTGAGAAAAATTCTCCGTGTTCGTAACGGGTCAGGATATCCATTTCATAATTTGCGTCATTACCTTTTACATACGGTTTCTGTATGCAGCGTCCTGACGGAGTATAGTAACGGGCAATTGTCAGACGGATGGCTGAACCATCGCTGAAGTCGATAGGTTGTTGTACCAGCCCTTTTCCGAAAGAGCGGCGCCCGATGATTGTCCCTCGGTCATTGTCCTGGATAGCTCCGGCAAAAATTTCGCTGGCAGAAGCCGAACCTTCGTCCATCAATACGACAATGGGCATTTTCTGGCTGCTTCCGGTTCCGTTGGATGTATAGTTCTCACGTGGAGACTTGCGTCCCTGTGTATAAACGATGAGTCTGTTTTTGGGTAAGAATTCGTTTACCATCTGGATTGCTGCACCCATATATCCACCGGTATTACCGCGTAAGTCGATGACCACTCCTTCGCAGTTTGCCTGATTTAGCTTGGCTAATGAAATCAATAATTCGGGATAAGTTGTTTCACCAAATTTGTTTACTTTTATGTAACCGAATTTGTCATTCAACATATAGGCGGCATCTACACTCTTTACCGGTATGTCACCACGAACAATGGTGAAGTGTAAAGTTTCTTTTTCTCCCGGACGAAAAACGCCAAGTTTTACCTCACTGCCTTTGGGACCTTTCAGTCTTTTCATGGATTCATAGTTGGTGACAATTTTTCCTACAAAGGCACTGTCATCCACTTCTATGATGCGGTCTCCTGCCATCAGACCCACTTTTTCTGATGGTCCGCCTTGGATGACATTGTTTACATGGATGGTATCTTGCTGGATGGTAAACTGGATACCGATTCCGCTGAAACTTCCTTTTAAGTCAGAATTTACAGCTTCCAGGTCTTTTGCCGGAATATAAGAAGAGTGGGGGTCCAGCTCACCTAGAATTTGCGGCATAGCATCTTCCACCAGTTCACCCATGTTCACTGTATCTACATATTGGTCGTCAATGATACGCAACAATGCATTCAGTTTGTTGGATGAAGTATTAATGATACCTAATTTGTTTCCTGAAAAGTGGTTGGCGTAAAAAGTTCCAATCAATATTCCGGCTACGATGCTTACCGCAACGATTACCGGCATAAAACGGGATGTTCGATGTTTGCTCATATCTTTATTTGCTATTATTCATTGGGATTGATATAGATTACTTCAATATTTGCGCGTTTCAATAAATCAAGCCCGTCTTCCAAACGGTATTTTTCTGAGTAAACTACACGTTTGATTCCTGCTTGGATGATGAGTTTGGCACATTCTATGCAAGGAGATGCGGTGACGTACATGGTTGCTCCGTCACTGCTGTTGTTGCTTCGTGCTATTTTGGTGATAGCATTCGCTTCGGCGTGTAGCACGTAAGGCTTGGTGACTCCGTTGTCATCTTCGCATACATTTTCGAATCCTGCAGGAGTTCCGTTATATCCGTCGGAGATGATCATCTTGTCTTTTACGATCAATGCTCCTACTTGACGGCGTTCACAGTATGAATTTTCCGCCCAAAAATACTAGCCATGCGGATGTATCGTTTGTCGAGTTTGAGTTGTTTTTCTTCTTTCGTTTCCATTATTTCAGTCTTGCTTATTATGTGCAAATTGAATATAAGTTTTTTTCCCTTCGGGAGCTAGCAATAAAACATTGCTGTCACCTTGATAAAATATTGCATTATTCAATGCTTCTATGAACTCGTTGTTATAGCTTGTTGAAGGCGGAGTCTTGGTAAAGTTTATGTTTACTGTCCGGTCTTTTCCGTCCGCTTGCCATGTGCCTTCAATGGTTCCATTTTGTATGCTTCCTGTAAAAGTACCATCCGCTTTGAAAGTAATGTTGAAACCATGAATGATATCCAAGGCTTTTCGTCCTTCGGCTGCGATAGTCTTATCCGGGTTGTGTGCCATTGCATTGTATTTGGGCTCTCCGTTCCGTTTGTCCCAATTTGCTTTACCATAGAAATCCACTACATGCCATGTGCCGCTTGCAAAGATTTCCTCTACATCGTCTTCATTGTTGCAACTCCATAAGAAAGGGAGTAGCATCAGTATATAAAGAATAGACTTTAGTTTCATATTGTTTAGTTTTTTAGTTGATTATTCCATTTCTTTTCAGCAAGGCATGGATACTGGGTTCTTGTCCACGGAAGCGTTTGTAAAGGGCCATCGGATGTTCCGTTCCTCCTTTCGAGAGAATATTCTCCCGAAAAGAAGCGGCGACTTCCTGGTTGAAGATTCCTTTTTCCTTGAATAAGGAGAAGGCATCCGCATCCAGTACTTCCGCCCATTTATAACTGTAGTATCCGGCAGAATATCCCCCCGCCATAATATGTGAGAACTGTACGGACATGCAGGTATCTTCTACTCCGGGCAGTACTTGCGCTTTTTTCCATGCTTCTTTTTCATAAGCGCGGACATCTCCGTCAAATGTTTCCCGGCGGGTGTACCATGCCATATCCAGCAAGCCGAAACTTACTTGACGCAGGCAGGCATAGGCCACATTGAAATTGGATGCATCTACAATCTTTTGGATCAGTTCGGCAGGAATGGGTTCTCCCGTCTGATAATGTCTGGCGAATGTATTGAGAAATTCTTTTTCTGTGGCGAAATTTTCCATAATTTGTGATGGAAGCTCCACAAAATCCCAATATACGCTGGTACCACTCATGGTTGAATAGGTGGTATTGGCAAACATTCCGTGCAAGGCGTGTCCGAATTCGTGTAAAAAAGTATTTACTTCCGAGAAAGTCAACAATGCCGGTTTTCCAGCTGATGGCTTGGTGAAGTTCATGGTAACGGATACGTGGGGGCGGCTGTTGACTCCGTTTTCTATCCACTGTTCCTTATAGCTGGTCATCCATGCACCTGAACGTTTTCCGGCACGGGGGTGGAAATCTGTATAAAGTACAGCCAGGAAACTTCCGTCTTTGTCAAATACTTCATAAGCTTTTACATCGGGATGATAGACCGGAATTTCTTTATTTTCTTTAAATGTGATGCCATACACAGACGGGTAGCCAGACCGAATACGCCTTTCTCTACTTGGCTAAGCTCAAAATAAGGACGCAACTCTTCTTCATTCAGATTGAATTTCTTATTTTTCAGCTTTTTCTGAATAATAGGCCCAATCCCATGGCATCAGCTGGAAATCATTGCCTTCCATTTCGCGTGCCAATGCTTCTACTTCTGCTACTTCCTTTAGGGCGGCAGGGGTGTAGGCTTCCAATAATTGGTTGAGCAATTTGTATACGGCATCACTCGTTTCGGCCATGCGCTTTTTCAGTTTATACTCGGCAAAAGTGGAGAAGCCTAGTAAATGAGCCAGTTCCATGCGAATGTTTACCAATTGCTTGATGATGTCCACATTGTTGTATTCGTTATTGTGTGTACATTGGGTATTATAAGCCATATAGACTTCTCTGCGCAGTGAACGGTCATCACAATATTTCATGAAAGGAACAAAACTGGGAGCATCCAATGTAATGATGCTGCCTTCTTTTCCCTTATCCTTTGCTGTTTGAGCATAACTTTCCAATGAACTTTCGGGTAATCCTTCCAATTGTTTTTCCGTCAAAGCCAATTCGTAGTTATTTGTTTCTTTCAACAGATTCTGAGAAAAACGTAAGGTCAATATGCTTAATTCGGTATTCAGTTGGCGGAACTTTTCTTTTGCCTCACCGGTCAGGTTGGCACCGCTTCTTACAAAACCATCGTATGTCTTTTGCAGCAGTTGGGCGTCTTCACCTTTCAGTTGTAACTGGTCTTTTTGTTCGTATACGGCTTTTATACGAGCAAACAGTTTTTCATTCAGACTGATGTTGTTGCTGTGTTCGGACAGTACGGGCATCATTTTTTCTGCCAATTCCTGCATCTCGTCACTGGTCTCGGCACTCATCAAATTGCCGAAAACAGTAGTTACGCGGTCTAGCAACGCACCTGATTTTTCCAGAGCAACAATGGTGTTTTGGAAAGTCGGTGCTTCGGGATTATTGACAATTGCATCAATTTCCTCATTTTGTTCTTTCATTCCTTCCAACAAGGCAGGTTCATAATGTTCTATCTTGATAAGATGGAACGGAGCCGTGTCATGAGGGGTGTTATAGGGTTTTAAAAATGGATTTTTATTTTCAGTCATGGCACTATTTTATTTGACTTACAAATTTGCTAAAAAAAAGCATCACTATCCTCATTCTATTTACTTATTTAACAAAGTATATTAAATAGTTAGGTTAAAAATAAAAAAGCACAAGCAGAAATGCCTATGCTTTTCATTTTTATGAGGTTTTACCTGATTATTTATTCTTTTCGGTCAGTTTTTCCAATGCCGGAATGGAGATTGCTTTTCTGCTAAGTTGTACCAATCCCTGTTCCTGTAAATCATTCAGTACTTTTTGACACATTGATTCGTGTCTCATCAATCAAACTCGCCAAATCCTCCATTTTGATTTTAAGGATTTTTTTCCTTCGGGCTTCATGGAGCGCAGCACTAAAAAATTCAGTATTTTTTTTCTTCTGTATTACCTATGTGGCTGTTCCATAATTTTTTCGTATGCCACTTGTGCTCTATTACTCAGAATATTTAAATAGTTAAGGCGGAAGATTTCGTAGTTGTTCAGTTCATTTAATACAAATAACTTATCTATGGTAACTATGTTAATATTTGTACGTGCTTTGTAAGTCGCTGTATAGTTGGTCTGCATGCCGAATAATGAATAGGGCTCTATAACGAAAGGACTTCCAAAAGTTTCAAATAAGGAGTATGAATGTTGGTTATCGGTTGTTTGGGAGATTATCTCCCCCATTTAAGAGAAAGATTAATTGAGTGCAAGGTGCACCTTGTTCCACAATGATATCATCGGCGTTGTATTTACGAAAATGTAGCTTTACCTTGCCTATGATATTGGTGAAGTCATTTTTACATAATCCCTGGAAGAGAGGGAGTTGTAAAAGTGTATCATACATTGTTATTTCCATAAGTTCTAATGTTCGTTAAGTTATAGTTTAACACACAAAGGTAACGATAAAACGAGATTTATTATTTATAGGTGGGAGAACTTTTATTTTTTTTATTGTTTCTTACCGTCTCCTAATGTTTAAAAAAGCAGAATACTTGCGGGCTGTATAAAAAATAAATATATTTGCATTCAAAAAAGGAGGAGTTTATGTTTGGATCATTTGATTTTCAAGAATTTTTAAGTGCGTTTATTGTGCTTTTTGCTGTCATTGATATTATCGGATCTATTCCTATTATATTGAATCTTAAGCAGAAAGGGAGAAATGTCAATGCTAATAAAGCTACCGGCATTTCTTTTGCTTTATTGATAGGTTTCTTTTATGCAGGGGATATGATGCTGAAGTTATTTCAAGTTGATATTGCTTCGTTTGCCGTGGCGGGTGCTTTTGTTATTTTTCTCATGTCTTTGGAAATGATTCTGGATATCGAAATATTCAAGAATCAAGGTCCTATCAAGGAAGCGACTTTAGTCCCCTTGGTCTTTCCGTTATTGGCAGGTGCGGGGGCGTTTACTACGTTACTTTCCCTTACGTTCGGAGTATGCTCCTGTAAATATTGTTGTAGCCTTGATATTGAATATGGTTTGGGTTTATGTGGTGTTGAAGTTGACAGATCGTATCGAACGTTTCTTGGGTAAAGGTGGAATTTATGTTATTCGTAAGTTTTTTGGAATCATTTTGTTAGCAATATCAGCGCGTTTATTTACGGCTAATCTGACTTTGTTGATAGAACAGTTTCAGAAAGCTCAGTAATATGCTGTTTTTTTGCAGATAATAATGTCGGAACTCACCATAGATATTTTATTGGAAACCAACTGCTTTGTGTTGAATTGATATTAATCTGTGGTGAGTTCCGGTATCATTCCATTTGAATGGTAGCTGTTTGATATTTTGATACGCTCCTTTGGTGTCTATTTCTCGTTGATGATGAATTTCTTCATTCCATTTGTAAAATAAGTTTCATATTTATCCCCTTCGCCTGAGCAGATAAAATAAGCATCCAGTTCAGGATGTGCTTCACAAAATGCTTTGGCTGAGTCCAGTCCCATCACCATGAAAGCAGTGGCGTATGCATCGGCACTGGCGCAATCTTTTGCAATGACAGTGGATGACAGGATACTATGTTGTACTGGATATCCGGTGCGTGGGTCTATGGTATGTGCATATTTCTTTCCACCTTTGTAATAGAAATTACGATAATTCCCTGATGTTGCCATACCTACGTCACTAATGGCAAGTACAGTCTGTAACTCCTGGTTTACTGACAAGGAGTCATCTACAGGTTTGTTTATGCCGATACGCCAAGCGTTCATTTTGGAATTTTTGCCTCTTACCACTACTTCACCGCCTATATCTACCATATAGTTTTTTATCCCTTTACGTTCCAATAGCCTTGCTACTGCATCTACTCCGAATCCCTTGGCTATAGCGCTGCAATCCAGCATTATACGAGGGTCTTTTTTTCATTATCCGGTTGTTCTGTAAATCTATTTTTTGATATCCTATCATTTGGCGTAAGCTGTCCACTATCAGTGAATCTACTCCTGTAGATTTTTTGAATCCGAATCCCCATGCATTTACCAAAGGTGCGACGGTGATATCAAAGGCTCCATGGGTTTCATCGGATATTTTCTTTGAGAGATGGAATACATGTACGAAAAAAAAACTGTCAACTTCCGTCTTTTCATTGTGGTTTACGCGGGTGATTACGGAATTCGGATTGAAAGGAGAGAGGGAGTAGTCCACTTTCTTCAGTTCGGTTTCTATTTCTTCTTTCAGATTATCTTCGGACTGGTAGGTGATTTTGTATACAGTACCGAATACAAAGCCTTCATCCGTACGGAAAGGTGCTTGCTTTTTTAGAATAATAATTGTTCCTATTATCAGAATTGCTAGAAACGGCAATTGCCATGCTAATTTTTTTTATTCATACCTGTATTTTAGTTAAGAAAGAAATAAATGTTCTATTAAGATTTTAACACCGATAATAATCAGAACCAAACCTCCCCATAATTCCATGCGCAGGTTGAAACGCTTGCCGCAAAATACACCTATCAGACTTCCTAATGTTGAGATAACAAAAGAGGTAAAGCCGATGATGACAATAGGAGAAAGAATAGAAGTGAAAGAGTTTATTCCTACAAAAGCAAATGATATACCGATGGCCAAAGCATCAATGCTGGTTGCTATAGCCAGCGTAACAACCACTTTTAATTTAGTGGGGTCGAAGCAGCGTTTGTCTTCATTGCTGAAGCTCTCTTTTATCATACGCCCTCCCAAAAAGGCCAATAACCCAAAAGCGATCCAATGGTCATAATCCTCTATCAGGTGACTGAATCGGCTGGCGGCAAACCAGCCGATAAGCGGCATGACAGCCTGGAAAAGGCCGAAGAAGAATGCCATAATAAAAAAAAGTGCGCCAGCAAATGCGACGCATGATAATTCCGCTTGTTATGGAAACTGTGAAACAGTCCATAGCAAGACTGATGGCAAGGAGCCATATTTCTAAAGTTGTCATTAGTTAAAATGGTAATTTGTATATTAAACTGTATGTTACTCCTAAGTTAGTCGAGTTGTTTTTTCCAAAACCGGGAATATACCAAGGCTCGGTGTGTTCCGCCTTTTTTATGTTCATGCGTATACGGTAACGTAGTGACCATCCCATGTAGAAATTCTTGTACACATTTACCTTTATTCCTGCCAGCAGTTCTGCCCAGGTTACTGTGGTTTTAATTCCGTCATAACTGAAAGGAATTTCAGGAAATCCCCATGTAGGGTCTTTCATTGTCGGAGCATCTACATCGTATGAAAAAGAGGTGAATCCGTAACGTATGCCTCCATATAGAAAACCAGGCAGATAGGGCTTCTTGAAAAAGAAGTTGTAGTTCATGCCTATGCGGAAATAAGGAGCTGAGGCTTTATAATGTATATTGGTACCGTCATCAGTAGTGTCGGTGGTTCCATATCCAATTTCAGCTACGGGGACATAACGGTTTTTTCAAATTGACCTCCACGCTGATTTCTGTACTTGTAATGTCACCTCCAAAAATTTTGCTTCCCAGGCCAAATATATCTACACCGATAGTAGTTCCCTGATAGAAGGGTACCTTTTCTTCCTCTATGGTTGTTTTTTTTTCTTGTGCCGCCAGTGTGGGGCTGTACAACAGCATACTACTCAGTAGCGTTAACAACGTAATATATGTTGAAATTCTTTTTTTCTTCATTATTGATGTCCGGATTTACAATCTCGATAGATTTTAAGTTATAAGTGGTGTATTTAATGTCTTCCACTTTATAAAACATCATGGTGCCACATTCTATATTCTGCAAGTAGGGGATATTCTGGTGAATGAGTATGATGGTGTCACGCATCTTTTTCCGTATAATGCAATACGTAGGTAGTTTTTGATGTATAACTCAAAGGCAGGCTCATACTGCTTTCCGCTTTATTGAATATCGTGTCATTCATCAATGAGTCTTTTACTACAGTTTCCTTAATAGTTCCATCTTCCAGTGTGTCACGTACAATCACATCGGTAGTGATAAATCCAGTGACGTCAAAAGCTGGACTGAATTTCACAGCTTGGTGTGTTTCTGCATCCAGAAAGTCGAAATGGGCAAAGGAATTGGTGGTAAGCGGACAATCGCTTTCCCCACAGCTTTGCATCAAGGTGCTTACGGTAATCAGGAGCAATAAGATAATGGCTGGTAGTCTCTTCATTTTAAAACTCTTTCTCTATTTTATAATTATTGCGTTCAGGAGCATTCCGGGCTATCAATTCTCCTATGAATCCTGCCAGAAACAGTTGGGTCCCAAAATCATCAAAGTTAGGGCCAGATAGAAGTAAGGAGAATCAGTAATTAATATATAAGGTAAACCATGTGACAAGGCATATAGCTTGTTTGCTCCGATGATAATGACGGAAATGAAACCAAGAATAAACATCAATGATCCCATAAACCCGAAGAAGTGCATCGGCTTGATACCGAATTTGGATAAAAACCACAGAGTGATGAGGTCTAGATAACCATTGAAGAAACGGTTTAATCCGCCAAATTTTGTTTTACCGAATTTCCGTGCCTGATGGTGTACTACCTTCTCGGCTATCTTAGGAAAACCTGCATTCTTTGCCAGATAGGGGATATAGCGGTGCATTTCACCGTATACTTCGATGTTCTTTACGACATCACGACGATAAGCTTTTTAGTCCGCAGTTAAAGTCATGCAGATTCTTGATGCCTGAGACGGCACGTGCTGTGGCGTTGAATAGTTTGGTCGGAATGGTTTTTGATAACGGGTCATAGCGTTTTTGCTTGTATCCCGATACTAAGTCGTAGCCATCTTCTGTAATCATTCTGTATAATTCCGGTATTTCGTCCGGGCTGTCCTGCAAGTCGGCATCCATTGTAATCACCACATCACCTTGCGCCTTTTCAAAACCACAATACAAGGCAGGGGACTTGCCGTAGTTCCGGCGGAATTTGATACCTTTTACGTTGTCCGACTCCGAGCGTAGTTTCTCTATCACTTGCCAGGAGTGGTCGGTGCTGCCGTCATTGACAAAAATTACTTCATAGTTGAAGTGGTTGGCATCCATTACACGTTGAATCCATGCGAATAGTTCCGGCAAAGATTCTTCTTCGTTATACAAAGGAATAACTACAGATATATCCATCTTTTTATTCATTTTTCTTTTTACGCATCACGATCAATGCCGTAGGGATAGCCATTAGCATCCCGTAAAACATATTTTTTGTGATATCAGTTGAAATGTCATTTCCAGCGGGGTAAGTCCCGACAGTAAATCTATCGCTTCTTCGAATTGGTTCAGTGAGGTTGTCAGTTCGGCTCCGGCAGTTTCTTTGAACTGGTTTAAGATGGAACGGTATGCCTCGAATACGAATCCGCCATCTATATAGCGGAAGTAGATGTAATGCACTACCGCTACAAATAGAGAGGCGAACATATACATAAAGGTAGTGAATAGAAACGCACGTGAAAAAGTGATGCTTCCGCCACAATGCCGTTCTCTGAACTTTTTGGCAAATATGTATCCTAAAAGGGTACTCCTATAGTTAAGACTATAAAAAGTAATTGTAGGAAAGGTATTCTCAATCCTAGTGGGAAGAGCATGAATTTGAAGGCCCATAAAAGACCCATGCCCGTACCATAGCGCATGGCGCATTCCTGCAAAGTCGGTTTATAATTCGTCATTCTTTATTAATAAGTGCACAAAAGTACTTCTTTTACGGGAATCCGTCCTATAGTTATGGGTGAAAAATGTATTTTTTCTGCTAAAATCAAAAAAAAGTATTCGAAAGTATTGTAGTTTTGAAAATAATGTCTACCTTTGCACTCGCAAAACAAAAATGGGTAAGTCCTATACGGCCAGCTCCTGATGAATCCTCCAGGGCTTGATCGCAGCAAAGGTAGTTGGTTGTAGCGGCGCGATATAGTAAGCTTACCCACCCGCCCTCTTTAGCCTCCTCAGTTGGCCAGAGCACGTGATTTGTAATCTCGGGGTCGTTGGTTCGAATCCGACAAGAGGCTCAGAAAAGCGAGAAGGACGAAGAAATCTTCATTCTTCTCGCTTTTTTATTATATTTGCGCTGATATTAGTTTTAAGGTTGGTACAACCGTTATTTAAGAGTTCTTTTTATGATAGAGTCACAGATTGTGGCAAGAGTATTGCCGTCTAAATGCCGTGAAGCGGTAAAAGTCCTTTGCAGGAAGTGTACGGATATGAAGATTTCCGTAATTTAGAAGTTTATGATGACTTGTTCAAAGGTAAGGAAAAATTGCAATTGTCTCAAGGGCAATTAATTGAGGAAGTCATCATGGAAGCCGAAAAAGGGATCAAGGGTGACTCGTCTGCTCATAATTTGCTCCTGACTGCTCCGACCGGAGCTGGAAAATCATTGTTGTTTCAGCTCCCTGCCATTTATCTGGGTAATGAATATAAGCTTCTTACTCTTGTGGTTTCTCCGCTGAAAGCATTGATAGTGGACCAGGTTGAGGCGTTGCGGGAGTTAGGATATGAACGTGTGGCGTATGCTTCGTCCGATCTTTCACCTGAACAAAAGAACGAAGTATATCGTCGTGTCCGTGAAGGGGAGGTTGATCTTTTTTTATCTTTCCCCTGAATTATTGTTGGCGTATGATATTAGTTATTTCGTAGGTGAACGCCGCATTGGATTGGTAGTAGTTGACGAGGCTCATACCGTGACCACTTGGGGTAAAGAGTTCCGGGTGGATTATTGGTTTCTAGGGCGTCATTTGGAAGCTTTAAAGAATGCGTTGGGGTATGTATTCCCTGTTTTTGCATTGACGGCCACTGCTGTGTGCAATCCCGAAGGCGGGAACGATATGATTTTTGATACCATCCGGTCGTTGCATCTTGCTCCGTGTGCCTTGTATGTGGGCACGGTGAAGCGTGAAAATATCGGCTTTGACATTACCGCCATGACCATAGAGGAGGGGGAAACCTACGATAAGGCCAAGCAACGTACTGTTGCCGCCCGGGTGGAGGATTTTCTGGACGGGCATAAGACTATTATTTATTATCCTTTTGCCGGAGGTATAGATATGAAACTGAAGACTTGGGTGTATCCGGCTAACTGGCATTGGGTGGCATCTTATTATGGTAAAAAGGATAAAGAGCAAAAAGCCGAAATTATACAAGCTTTTAAGGAGGGTGAGAAAAAAGATAATCGTTGCTACGAAAGCTTTCGGTATGGGGGGTGGATATCAGTGATATTGACCGTGTGTATCATGTGGCTCCATCCAGCACCTTTGTCGATTATATTCAGGAGATTGGCCGTGCTGCCCGTGATAAGAACATTACGGGTGTGGCGGTGACGGATTTTAATGAGCGCGACTTTTATTATATGAAACGCCTGCATTCTGCGGGTGCCATCTCCCAGGAACAGTTGGGGATGATTCTGAAGAAAGTATGGGAAATATATCTGATGAAAGGCTGTAGTGGATGAAATGCAGATCTCTTTATCCGATTTTTGAATTTGCAGTGAGGCTGCCTCGTAAAAAAAGAACAAGCTGGAATATGAATCGGATTTGGAGCAAGTCGTCAAAACGGCTTTGTTATGGATAGAAGAGGATTTGAGTTTCCGGCATGGCGGTTCTCCTGTTGAAATCAATTCACAGACGTTGTTTTCCGATGGCTATGTGCAGGAAAAGACGGGTGATGCCGCTTTCCGTAAAAAATACAAGCAGTACATGGTTCCCGTGAAAGGGGTTGAAGGAGTCTATAAGGTGGCTTTTGAATCTTTGTGGGAGAATTGTTTCTCGGAGATGGGGTACCGTGAGTTTAAGCGCGATTTATACAATGGAAATCTCTTTGAGGGAGTTCGTGCGGCGGCTGTGGGGAAGCATGATGTCTTGTTAAAAGAGAGTGCGGCGGATATCTGCTCCAAGCTGGCAAGTCTCTTGAAGAGTTTGAAAGATTTGTTGACGGTGAGTCTGTATGGTAATAAAGGAAAGTTCGAGGAGGACGATTTGCGTAGTATTTTTGCGGCGTATGATATGGATGTTCCTTCTGCCAAGCGTTTTATCACTTCGTTACTGGAGTCCAGGGTAGAGGAGGGCAGAAGTGTGAGTTACATCACCAGTGCCAAGAAGAAAGATGAAGACAAACTGATGTTTACCGTTACCCGTGGTTTTGATTTGTTGCTTTCCCGTTACCAGAAGTTGTGTGCCCAGCGTATCACAGGAAAGAAAGGAGACCGGCTGTTGTTCTATGTCACTCCGTTCTCCGATCTCAATATGTTGCTCAACTTGCTGTCTATGCTCAATGTGGTGGACTTTACCGTAGAGGGGGGTGTTCCTTCTGTTGGAGTACGTGTCCGTGATGCGGAGATATTGAAAAAGGAAGCTGCCTCGGAGGGGCTATCAGAACCGTGTGCTGGAGAATAATGAGAAAATATTCCAGGAACAGATAGAGTTGTTCCGGCTGTTCTTTGGCAATACGAAGTTAAGTGATGAGCAGCGATGGGAGTTTATAGAGGATTATTTTACGGGGATGAGTTTGGAGGGATTGAAAGAAAAATATTCTTGTGTTGTGGAATGACAGCTGTAAGGGCTGTATAATATAACTCGTTGGCGAAATTAATTTTGCCTTGTATGATTTCACGTTAGTATATGAGGTTGTGCCAACGTTTTGACACGACCTCTACTTGATAGCCGACAACATGGGCATTCATGACAAAATTCACTTGAAATGAATTTGTTTTCCAACTTTTATTGTTAATGCGAAGAGAACGACTTTGACGGATGCTACTCTTTATTTGGCTGGTACGCGCAAAGTCACGGAAGTTGGAATCAGCCTCTTGTCGGCAACCATGACGGTGGAGGAACGGGAAGACAATGTTGTGATAATTGATCATCGTTTTTGTTTTTAAAGGGTTGTTATTATCAGAAAAGTGTCAGGAAGGAACAAGGCGCACACTGCTGCGGCGTCCGGTGAAACTTGGGTACAAGATCCGCGGAATCTTGTACCAGGATTTTTGTAATCTTGTGCCGGGGTGCGGCTGGTTCCTTCTGACACTGCAAAGATAACTTTACGTCCGTGCGGCGTGACCCTTTCCGACCCCTTTTGACCCCTTGGCGGATTGCGGGGGGAATCATGGCTCTCCAAGTGGAGGCAGACTAGTTGCAACTGGCGACGGGGACACGGGGACAGTGGGGACAGCCCCTTTTTTTCTCACACACACGTGCGCGCGTATAAAGCCGGGGTCAGCTCTTGTGATACGTTCCCCCTACCGTCCACACTCATCGGACCCCTTGCTTGGTGAACCGTTTGGGCCGCCTTTTCCTGGTGGTAGGTTTTCATCGCCTTTTTCACCTCGGTGCGTATACGAAGGTCTGCATGCAGGGGGCCTCCCAGGAGCAGTGTGTTGTGTTATTTGGTTTTTTTACTGTAAGAGATGATTTTCTCTAGCAGCTCCGGCCATATGTCATCCTGTGGAAAGGCAGGCAGGGGGAAATAAGGTTCGGAGCCTTCGGTGAGTTGTTCTTCCTCGTTGGTGTCATTGGGGAACTCATTTTCCACCTTATTATATCGCGCGCACGTGTGTGAGAAAAAAAGGGGCTGTCCCTGCTGTCCCCACTGTCCCTGCCTTGTAAGAATCGGCGGAACTGAATAACGGAAAATATTTCTCAGGAGGACTTGTCTTTAAAATTCACTTGAAATGAATTTGTTTTCCCACTTTTATTGTTAATGCGAAGAGAAGTCGTTATCTTCGCATTAACAATCCATTTAAGAAAAAGAGAATGATGAAATATCCCATTGGCATACAGAGTTTTGATCAAATAATAGAAGGTAATTGGGTCTATGTGGATAAGACCGATTTGGTTTATCGTTTGGTAACGACGACCAAAACTTGTTTTCTTAGCCGTCCCCGTCGTTTTGGGAAGAGCTTGTTGGTAAGCACGTTGGATGCCTATTTCAAGGGGGCGCAAGGAACTTTTGACGGCTTGATGATAGCGAAGTTGGAGAAAGACTGGCATCAGTATCCTGTGTTCAAGATAGATTTCAACGGTGTTAACTTTACGGAAAAAGGAAACTTGGAAGCTACCATAGAATATTATCTTGCCAACTGGGAGAAAATCTACGGAGAAACTCCCCGTGAGGTTCCTATGGGGAAGCGGTTCGAACAAATACTTTCTCTAGCCTATCAGCAAACGGGGCGTCGTGCCGTGGTGCTGGTAGATGAATATGACAAGCCTATTCTCGATGCATTGGATACTCCTCTGGAAGATGCCAACCGCGAAATCTTGAAAGCTTTCTATTCCACCTTCAAAGGGGCTGATGAATACTTGAGGTTTGTGTTGCTTACGGGAGTGACAAAATTTTCGCAAGTCAGTGTGTTCAGCGGGTTCAACCAGCCTAAAGATATAAGTATGGATAATCATTATGAAGCATTGTGTGGTGTGACTCAGGTGGAATTGGAACATTATTTTGCAGAACCTATTGCAAATTTGGCTGAAAAGTTCAATTATACAGTGGAGGAAATGAAAGACGTACTCAAAATGCAATACGATGGCTATCATTTTGGCAGCGGCTTGCTTGGTGTCTATAATCCTTTCAGCCTGCTCAATGCTTTTGATATGAACGATATCCGCGACTATTGGTTTGCATCAGGTACTCCTACTTATTTGATCAAACTTCTGCGGCATAACCACGAGCAGATGGATGAATTGACTGGGCGTTACTATGATCCTTCGATGTTTGTCGATTATAAGGCCGATGTGGAAAAACCGCTGCCTATGATTTATCAAAGCGGCTATCTGACGATCAAGGAATACGACTCCCGGAGAAACCGTTACCTGTTGGACTTTCCAAATAATGAGGTGAAAAAGGGATTTCTGACCATGGTGGCAGCCAATTATTTAAAACCCCAAGAGTTTGAAGTTTCCAACTGGATTGTAGATGCCGTCATTTTACTTGAGGAAGGGGAAACTACGGCTTTTTGTTCAGCTTTAACTTCTTTCCTTGCGGATATACCTTATGATTCTCATGGCTCGATAAAGACGGTTGAAGCGACAGAAAAACATTTTCAATATACTTTCTATCTGATTCTCCGTTTGCTTGGGGTATATTGCCAGTTGCATGTGGAGAAAACTCAGTCAAGAGGAAGAGTGGACTGTGTATTGGAGACAAAGGATTATGTATATATATTTGAGTTTAAACTGGATGGTACGGCTGCTGAAGCCTTACAGCAGATAGAGGACAAAGGATATGCTAAGCCTTATCTGACAGATACGTGCAAAGTTACGGGAATTGGTATCAGTTTTTCATCGGAAACCATGACGGTGGAGGAATGGGAGGAAAAAACTTGTAGCCCAGTTGTGATTAAATAATAGTGCAAAAGTAATGCCTCAAGCCGGAATCATCACGATCCGTCTTGAGGCATTCTTCGTTTATGGAATTGGGGATACAAACCGCTTACGCTTTAAAATTGCGTGCTATTTTTTTATATCCATATACGGCACGGTTGCCCAATTCTTCTTCAATGCGGAGCAACTGGTTGTATTTTGCCATACGGTCGCTACGGCTCAGTGAACCGGTTTTAATCTGTCCGCTATTGGTGGCTACGGCGATATCTGCAATGGTAGCATCTTCCGTTTCACCGGAGCGGTGGCTGGTCACAGTGGTGTAGCCGTTACGTTGGGCCATTTCGATAGCATCCAGAGTTTCAGTCAGCGAACCGATCTGGTTTACTTTTACCAGGATAGAGTTTGCACAACCTTCACTGATTCCTTTTTCCAGGAACTTCACATTGGTAACGAACAGGTCATCACCTACCAGCTGGCAACGGTTGCCCAGACGCTCGGTCAGCATGCGCCATCCTTCCCAGTCGTTTTCTGCCATACCATCCTCTATCGAATCAATGGGGTAGTCCCAACTCAATTTTTCCAGATAGGCAACCTGTTCGGCGGCACTGCGCTTTTCCCCTTTGGGGCCTTCAAACTTGGTATAGTCATAGATGCCGTCATGATAAAATTCGGAAGAAGCACAATCCAGACCGATGGTGATATGTTTGAACGGTTCATATCCGGCAGCTTCAATAGCGGCAAGGATACAATTCAAAGCATCTTCAGTGCCATCCAGTGCAGGGGCAAAACCGCCTTCATCTCCTACGGCTGTGCTTAGTCCGCGTTTTTTCAGCACCTCTTTCAAAGCATGGAATACTTCTGCGCCCATCCGTAAGGCCTCACGGAATGTCTTTGCGCCGACAGGACGAATCATGAATTCTTGAAAAGCGATAGGAGCGTCGCTATGCGAGCCTCCGTTAATGATATTCATCATCGGAACAGGCATGATATAGGTGTTTGTTCCGCCAATATATCTGTAAAGAGGAATATCCAAATAATTGGCTGCAGCTTTTGCCACGGCTAGGGATACGCCCAAAATAGCATTTGCGCCCAGTTTTGATTTAGTTGGAGTTCCATCCAGATCAAGCATGGCTTTGTCAATGCCACGTTGGTTCATAGAGTCCATTCCTTTCAATGCCGGAGCGATAAGGGTATTTATATTTTCTACAGCTTTTAATACGCCTTTGCCCCCGTAACGGGTCTTGTCACCGTCACGTAGCTCCAATGCCTCATGTTCACCGGTTGACGCACCCGATGGGACAGAGGCACGGCCCATAATCCCTGATTCCAATATCACATCCACTTCCACAGTGGGGTTACCACGTGAGTCCAAAATCTCTCTTCCTTTAATCTCTGCTATTTTCATATAGTTCTAATTTTATAAGATGGTTTTATTTTAATAACAATAGAGAAGCCGGATTTGTTGAGGTACTAGGGAAAGTTTTTTCATGATATTTACTTTTTTATTTCTTTCCACAGAGTACATCCGTCTTTATTTTTCGTCTCCCTTTAATAAAAGCTAGAGATCAATATGAAAATAAAATGGATAGTGGGGGGGCTGTTATGGGCAAGTTCTTACTTGCAGGCTGCCGCACAGGAATATAAACTGTGGTATGATGAACCCGCTCAAGTTTGGACTGAAGCACTTCCGCTGGGTAACGGGCGGTTGGGAGCGATGGTATTCGGCAATCCCGGTGTGGAACATATCCAGTTGAACGAAGAAACTATTTGGGCAGGACGTCCCAATAATAATGCTAATCCCGATGCGTTGGAATATATTCCCAAAGTGCGCCAGTTGGTGTTCGAGGGAAAATATCTTGAAGCACAAACGTTGGCTACCGAGAAAGTAATGGCGAAGACCAATAGCGGTATGCCCTATCAATCGTTTGGCGATCTGCATATTTCTTTTCCGGGGCATACACGTTATTCCGATTACTATAGGGAACTGAGCCTGGATTCAGCTCGTACCATTGTACGTTATAAGGTGGACGGGGTGACTTATCAGCGTGAAACATTGACTTCGTTTGCTGATCAGGTAGTTATGGTGCGTCTTACTGCCAGCCAACCCGGAAAGATTACTTGTAATGCCAATCTTACTACTCCGCATCAGGATGTGATGGTCTCGACGGAAGGGGAGGAGGTTACCCTTTCGGGCGTATCTTCTTGGCATGAAGGACTCAAAGGGAAGGTTGAATTTCAGGGACGTATGACTGCACGTACTCAGGGAGGAACCCGGTCTTGTCGTGACGGAGTCTTGAGTATAGAAGGGGCGGACGAGGCTGTGATTTATATTTCCATTGCTACCAACTTTACTAATTACAAGGATATAACAGGTAACCAAGTGGAGCGTGCGAAGAACTATCTGCGCCGGGCTGTAAGTAAGGATTATATGACATCACGTAAGGCACACGTCGATTTTTTCAAGCAATATATGGACCGTGTCTCTTTGGATTTAGGCATAGACAAATATGCAGGGGTAACCACTGATATGCGTGTACAGAATTTCAAGGAAACGAAGGATGATTTTCTGGTGGCCACTTATTTCCGTTTCGGCCGCTATCTGTTGATTTGTTCTTCACAGCCGGGTGGGCAGCCTGCTAATTTGCAAGGCATTTGGAATGATAAATTATTTCCTTCCTGGGATAGTAAATATACTTGTAATATCAATGTTGAAATGAACTATTGGCCGGCCGAAGTGACGAATCTTAGCGAATTGCACGAGCCTTTGATACAGCTGATCCGTGAAGTGAGTGAAACAGGGCGTGAGTCGGCCAAGATTATGTATGGGGCGGATGGTTGGGTATTGCATCACAATACGGATATATGGCGTGTTACCGGAGCTATAGACAAGGCTCCGTCGGGATTATGGCCTACGGGTGGAGCTTGGCTGTGCCGTCATTTGTGGGAACGTTATCTTTATACAGGCGATATGGAGTTTCTCCGTTCGGCTTATCCTATCATGAAAGAAGCCGGTAAGTTTTTTGATGAAATCATGGTGAAGGAACCGTTGCATAACTGGTTGGTGGTATGCCCGAGCAATTCTCCGGAGAATACTCATGCAGGCAGTAACGGGAAAGCGACAACGGCTGCCGGGTGTACTTTGGATAACCAGCTGATATTCGATTTGTGGAATCAGATAATCACGACCGCCCGTCTGTTGGGTACGGATGCTGAATTTGCCACCCGTTTGGAACAGCGTTTAAAGGAAATGGCGCCCATGCAGATAGGACGTTGGGGGCAATTGCAGGAATGGATGATGGATTGGGACAATCCGCAGGATGTACACCGTCATGTGTCACACCTTTATGGTTTGTTCCCCGGTAATCAGATTTCTCCTTACCGTACTCCCGAATTGTTTGATGCGGCACGTACTTCGCTGATTCATCGTGGCGATCCGTCTACCGGATGGAGTATGGGATGGAAGGTATGTTTGTGGGCCCGTTTGTTGGATGGTGATCATGCTTATAAACTGATAACCGATCAGTTGACTCTCGTACGTAACGAGAAGAAAAAAGGAGGAACTTATCCTAATTTGTTTGACGCCCATCCACCTTTTCAGATTGACGGTAATTTTGGTTGTACAGCGGGGTATCGTAGAAATGCTGATGCAGAGCCACGATGGTTTTATTTATTTACTTCCCGCATTGCCGGCGCAATGGAAAGAGGGAAGCGTGAACGGGATTATAGCTCGTGGAGGTTTTGAATTGGATTTGAGTTGGAAGAATGGTAAAGTGAGCCGGTTGGTGGTGAAATCCCGTCATGGGGGAAACTGTCGTTTGCGTTCTTTAAATCCGCTGGCAGGCAAAGGGCTGAGAAAGGCGAAAGGAGAGAATCCGAATAAATTGTATGCCATACCCGAAATCTTACAGCCGATTATAAATAAAGAAGCGAAATTGAATAAAGTTGAGTTGAAAAAAACTTATCTTTATGATCTGGAAACCAAAGCAGGTGAAGAGTATATATTCTTAGGTAAGTGATGATTCTTGCATTGATTGTAAGGATGAAAAATAGTAAAAAGAAGAAATATGAAAAGAACAGGATTAAACATTATTTGCTCATTGTTGCTGGTAGGTGGAATGTGTGCATGTACTGCCACTCCTAAACAGACCGAAGAAATCAAATGGAGCGAACGTATGGCTCAGTCGGAAATGCAACGTTTCCCTGAGCCTTGGATGATAGAAAAAGCGAAAAAGCCTCGTTGGGGCTATACGCACGGACTGGTGGTGAAATCCATGTTGGAGGAATGGAAACATACCGGTGACACTGCCTATTATAATTATGCAAAAATATATGCAGACAGTCTGATAGACACCGACGGTAAGATAAAGACCATGAAATATCTTTCTTTTAATATTGATAATATCAATGCCGGAAAGATTTTATTCGATTTTTATGAAAAGACGGGAGACGGGCGTTATAAGGTGGCGATGGATACTCTTCGCAAACAACTGACCGAACAGCCCCGTACCAGTGAAGGTGGCTTCTGGCACAAACTGATATATCCGCACCAAATGTGGCTGGATGGTATATTCATGGCTTCTCCTTATCTGGCTCAATATGGTAACGTATTCAAGGATACTACGGTCAATGCCGATATTGTGAATCAAATAAAGCTGATTGCCCGTAAAACGTATGATCCTAAAACCGGTTTGTTCTATCATGGCTGGGATGAGAGCAAGACACAAAATTGGGCAAATAAGGAAACCGGGTGCTCACCCAACTTCTGGAGCCGCAGTATAGGCTGGTATGCCGCTGCCGTGGTGGATGTATTGGATTATATGCCGGCGCAGTTCGAAGGACGTGACAGTATAATGACGATCATAAATATGTTGGCCGAAGGTATTGTAAAATACCAGGAGCCTGAAACAGGGGTATGGTGGCAGGTGACTGACCAGAATAACCGTAAAGGAAATTATCTGGAATCTTCCGCTTCATCGCTTTTTTGTCTATTTTTCTGTGTAAGGCTGTAAACAAAGGATATATCCCCGTGGAGTATAAAGCGGCCGCAGAGCGTGGATTCAACGGTTTGATAAAACAATTCATTAAAGAAGAGCCTGATGGTTCATACACTATTACCAACTGTTGTGCTGTTGCAGGATTAGGCGGTAAAGGAAACCGGGATGGAAGTTTTGCTTATTACATAGGTGAGCCGGTGATAGAGAACGATCCGAAATCAGTAGGTTCCTTTATTTTGGCAGCTATTGAATATGAGAAAATGAAGCAGTAGGAATAATCTGAAAAAAGATGAGGACATTTGTCAAAAAAAGGTCTTCATCTTTTCCGTAAACGATAAGGACCTTTTTTTAAACACCTTGTTGTTTTGATAAAAGCTCTTGTTTGGAGATTGTCAATTAATTAATAAACGAATTTGAAAATACAATGATGAACAGACACGCATTACTTTCCTTATTGGCTTTATTGCTATGTTGCTCTACTTCGTTGCCGGCGCAGAAAGCGAAAACGTATATTCCCTGGAAGAACGGCAAACTGGTGGTGTCCGAGGAGGGACGCTACCTGAAGCATGAAAATGGAGTACCTTTCTTCTGGTTGGGTGAAACTGGATGGCCTGATGCCGCAACGTTTGAATCGTGACGAGGTTTCTTACTATCTGAATAAGTGCAAGGATGCCGGATATAACATGGTGCAGGTGCAGGTATTGAACGGTGTGCCTTCCATGAATATTTACGGCCAGTATTCCATGACAGACGGTTTTAATTTCAAAGATATCAACCGCAAAGGGATTTATGGATATTGGGACCACATGGACTATATTATTAAAAGTGCTGCTTCACGGGGCATCTATATAGGGATGGTATGTATTTGGGGAACTCCCGTGGAACAAGGGCTGATGAATGAAAAAAGAAGCCGTGGCATACGGTAAATTTCTTGCGGAACGTTACAAGGATGAGCCGAATATTATTTGGATGATAGGAGGGGATATCCGCGGTGATAATAAGACGGAGGTATGGGATGCGTTGGCAAACAGTATCCGCAGCATAGACAAAGGTCATCTGATGACTTTCCATCCGCGTGGACGTACCACGTCGGCTACTTGGTTTAATGACCGCGAATGGCTGGATTTCAATATGTTCCAAAGCGGACACCGTCGTTACGGGCAGCGTAATGGTGATGGTGACTATCCTATCGAAGAGAATACGGAAGAAGATAACTGGCGTTTTGTGGAAGCCAGTCAGGCAAAGACTCCGTTGAAACCGGTAATTGATGATGAACCTATTTATGAAGACATTCCACAGGGGCTGCATGATCCCAATGAAACCCGTTGGAATCAGCACGATGTGCGTCGTTATGCCTATTGGTCGGTATTTGCCGGATCATTCGGGCACTCATACGGTCATAATGATATCATGCAATTTATCCGTCCGGGATATGGAGCCTCTTTTGGTGCCGACGGACGCAAGAAAGCATGGTGGGATGCTTTGGAAGATCCCGGCTTCAATCAGATGAAATATCTGAAGAACTTGATGTTGACTTTTCCTTTCTTTGAACGTGTGCCCGATCAGAGTGTTATTGCGGGAACTAACGGCGAACGCTATGACCGTGCCATCGCTACCCGTGGAAATGACTATTTGCTGGTTTACAATTACTCAGGACGTCCTATGCAGATCGATTTGAGCAAAATCAGCGGTGCGAAAAAGAATGCATGGTGGTATAGCGCAAAGGACGGTAAGTTGGAATATATCGGTGAGTTTGACAGTAAAGTCACTTCTTTCCAGCATGATAGCGGTTATCTGAGCGGTAATGATCAGGTTCTGATTGTTGTGGATTCTGCAAAGGATTATGTGCAGAAAGCTTGGACAGCCTTGCCGGATGCCATACAGAAATGGAATAAGTAAGAAATATGCATATCATGAAAAAACAAGTATTATTAATCATTCTTTTGGCACTTCCGTTGTGGTTGAAAGCAGCGGATGTTTCGGTTACCGGCCTGCGTACCGAGCAGATGGTAGATCCCATGGGGCTGGATACTGCTGCTCCTCGTATGAGCTGGCGGTTGGAATCTTCTCAAAGAAATGTGATGCAGACCGCCTACCGGATTTTGGTTGCCTCTTCTCCTGAACTTTTAGCACAGGATAAAGGAGATTTGTGGGATTCCGGAAAAGTGGAATCCGATGCGTCCGTATGGATTCCTTATCAAGGGAAGCGTTTGAAAAGCAATCAGCGTGTTTACTGGAAAGTGAGAAGCTATACCAATCGCGGTGAGACAGAATGGAGCGAGCCTGCCCGATGGGGGATGGGACCTTTAGGTGAGATTCATTGGAAAGGACGATGGATAGGTTGGGACGCTGCGTTTGCATGGGACCGGGAAGATTCACACAGCCGTTTGAGCTCTCGTTATTTACGCACGGAATTTAAAACGCAAGCCAAGGAGATAAAGTATGCTACCCTTCATTTGTGCGGTTTGGGTATGTACGAACTGTTCATTAACGGTCAGCGGATAGGTGATCAGGTATTGGCGCCGGCTCCAAGTGATTATCGTCGTACTGTGCTTTACAATTCTTTTGATGTCACCAAACAAGTTGCCGGAGGAAATGCCGACAATGCCATCGGAGTGATCCTGGGCAACGGACGTTTCTACACTATGCGTCAAAATTACAAACCTTATAAGATTCCTACTTTTGGTTACCCCAAGTTGCGTCTGAATCTGATTATAGAATATACCGACGGCAGTATACAGCGCATCAACAGTGATGAGAAATGGCGTTTGACGGCTCAAGGGCCTATACGTAGCAATAATGAATACGATGGTGAAATTTACGATGCCCGTATGGAATTGGGAAACTGGACACAGCCCGGTTATGATGATTCCAAATGGCTGAAAGCGCAACGTGTTTCATTGCCGTATGGTACACTCCGCGGCAATACCGCTCCCAACATGAAAGTGATGAAAACGCTGAAGCCGGCTGTCTTCAAGCAATATGGTAACCGTTATATGATTGATTTCGGTCAGAATATGGCAGGATGGGTGCGTATTAACATAGCGAAAGCCGCTGCGGGAGATACGATTTGCATACGTTATGCCGAACGGGTAAAGAATGAACGGTACGGAACTGGATGTGGAAAATCTCCGCCATAGCCAGAGTACGGATTATTATATCTGCAACGGTAAAGAAAACAACACTTCCTGGAGTTCTCGTTTTTCTTATCATGGATTCCAATATGTAGAAGTGACAGGTTATAAAAATCTGAAAGCGGAAGATTTGGTTGCTGAAGTAGTATATGATGACTTGGAAGATAACGGTACTTTCGAGTGTTCCAATGATATCATGAACCGGGTTTATCGGAATGCCTGGTGGGGAATTTCCAGTAATTATAAAGGAGTGCCTTTGGATTGTCCCCAGCGTGACGAGCGCCAGCCCTGGCTGGGCGACCATGCTATGGGAACGTGGGGGGAAAGTTTCATGTTCAACAATGGAAACACCTATGCCAAATGGGCGGATGATATCCGTGAAGCGCAGCGTGAAGACGGTTGTATTCCTGATATTTGTCCGGCTTATTACAATTATTATACATCGGAAATGACATGGTCGTCCACATTCCCGGTAATCTGTGATATGGTTTATGAACAGTTCGGCAACATCGAACCTATTCGTAAAAATTATGCCGCTATCAAGAAATGGATGCACCATATACGCAGTGAGTTCACTACAGAGGATGGAGTGATTAACGCCGATAAATACGGTGACTGGTGTATGCCTCCCGAATCACCGGAGCTGATTCACAGTCAGGACCCTGCCCGCAAGACGGATGGAGCGCTGATTGCTACAGCCTACTATTATAAGGTGTCGCAAATGCTGGCCAAGTTCGCCCGTTTGCAAGGTTTGGAAGATGAGGCGAAGGAATTCGAGAAGGATGCAGCAAAAATTAAAGACTGCTTCAATGCCCGTTTCCTTACAGTTAAGAAGGGAACTTCTCCGGTACAAATGCCCCATGTTCTTTATCCCGACAGCATATTCTATGGTAACAATACAGTGACGGCTAATATCCTGCCACTGGCTTTCGATATGGTGCCTGAAGCCTATAGGGAAGAAGTGGAAAAAAATGTAATAACAGGCATTATTACCCGGAATAAAGGTCACATCAGCAGTGGGGTGATAGGTATGAATTGGATGATGCGTGAGCTTACCCGTATGGGGCGTGGCGATGTTGCTTTCTTGTTGGCAAGCAACAAAACTTATCCCAGTTATGGCTATATGATAGAAAAGGGAGCTACTGCCATTTGGGAATTGTGGAACGGTGATACCGCCAATCGTTGGATGAACAGTTGTAACCATGTGATGATATTGGGTGATCTATTGACTTGGTATTTCCGTGATTTAGCCGGATTTAATCCGGCACAGCCCGCTTACAAACAAATCATCTTTAAACCGGATTTTTCCATCCAAGAGTTGAGTTATGTCAAAGCTTCGCACAACACTTTATATGGTAAGATGATTAGTAATTGGAAGAAAACTCTTACGCATCTGGAATGGGATATCACGATTCCTTGTAATACTACTGCATTGGTTTATCTTCCTACCTTGGACGAGAAGGCGGTAAAGGATAAGGACGTTACCTTTGTACGTCGGGAAGGCAACTCTACCGTATGGAGTGTTCCTTCGGGAAACTATCATTTTTCGGTTAGTATGGATCCATCTTTAGGTAAAAACCGTGCAGGTATCGTGGAAGATCAGTTTTTATACGAGCAAGCTTCTTTTCCCGAATGTCATGGCGCTACTATTGTGGAATTGAAGAACGGAGACCTGGTAGCTTCTTTCTTTGGAGGTACTAAAGAGCGTAATCCGGATTGTTGTATCTGGGTATGTCGCAAGCCGAAGGGCGCGACGGAATGGAGTGCACCTTATCTGGCTGCCGACGGGGTGTTTAGTCTGGATGATCCGCAGGCTGTTTTGGCGGGCATTACGGCAGAATCCACTCCGGCGGATGCCGGCCCCGTGGCTTCTACGTTTAAAGGGGACAAGTCCCGGGCACGCCGCAAGGCTTGTTGGAATCCTGTGCTTTTCCAGATCCCCGGCGGAGATCTGATCCTGTTCTATAAAATAGGATTGAAAGTAGCCGATTGGAGTGGTTGGCTGGTACGTTCTAAAGATGGTGGAAAAACTTGGAGCCAACGTGAACCGTTGCCAAAAGGTTTCTTAGGTCCTATTAAAAATAAGCCGGAGTATGTGGATGGCCGTATCATTTGTCCTTCCAGTACGGAAGGCGATGGAGGATGGCGTATCCATTTTGAAATTTCGGATGATAAAGGAAAGACTTGGAAGATGGTAGGTCCTGTAGAGGCGGAAATGAGTGTGCCTACTGCTTTGCGTAAGGCAAATGCAGCCAATGTAGACGATCAGGAAGGCGGTGAAGCCATAAAAGGAGAAGGCGAGAAGCCTATTTATGCTATCCAGCCCAGCATTTTGCGTCATAAGGATGGGCGTTTGCAGGTACTTTGCCGTACACGTAACGCACAGATTGCCACTTCATGGAGCAGTGACAACGGTGAAACATGGAGCAAAGTCACCTTGCTTGATGTTCCCAATAATAATTCGGGCACGGATGCCGTAACCATGAAAGATGGCCGCCATGTATTGATTTATAATGATTTCAGCACATTGCCGGGTACTCCGAAAGGGCCGCGTACACCGTTGTGTGTGGCGGTTTCGGATGATGGCATTCACTGGAAGAATGTAATGACATTGGAAGACAGCCCCATCAGCCAGTATTCTTATCCGTCCATCATTCAGGGCAAGGATGGCAAACTGCATGCCGTATATACCTGGCGCCGTCAGCGTGTGGCTTATAAAGAGTTGGATTTGAGCAAACTGAAATAATACAATTGTGGATAAAGGAATTCTTTGATAGAGAGTATTGGAGAATTTGAAAAAAACGGGTGTCTGAAATAAAAATCAGATACCCGTTTTTTTGAAAACAGACTCCCATTATCCGCCAATGAAAGCTCTTTCTAAAGATACAGAATATGAAATAATTATAAATAGAGTACAAACGTTTCTTATTATCGTCCTCCCTTTATAAAGAAAAGAATAAGTGACAAGATTATTATGAAAAGCATTAGACTACTACTTTTACTGGCTTCCGGAGTAACTACGGGAGCATTTGCCCAGTCGGGCGGGCTGACGGATATGAGCCAAAGTCGTTTTGCCAAGATGGCCAATACGGAATTAGGTGCCGTGCATTGGACAGATGGCTTTTGGGGCGACCGTTTCAATGTATATAGCCATACCTCCTTGCAAAGTATGTGGGACACATGGAACAATCCCGATGTTTCGCATGGCTTCCGTAACTTTGAAATAGCTGCCGGTGTTTGCGAGGGCGAACATTGGGGACCTCCCTTTCATGACGGTGATATGTATAAATGGATGGAAGGGGTGGCTTCCGTGTATGCCGTCACGAAAGATCCCGAATTGGATAAACTGATGGATCACTTCATTGAACATGTGGTGAAAGCCCAGCGTGCGGACGGTTACATCCATACCCCTGTCATCATCGAGGAAAAGAATAAGGGGATTGACACTCATTCGGACAAACAGCAACAGACGGTAATTGGCACCAAAGTAGGAGGTGAGGACGAGAAAGGTGCATTTGCCAATCGTCTGAATTTTGAAACCTACAATTTGGGACATCTGATGATGGCAGGTATCATTCATCGCCGTGCCACCGGAAAGGCTACTTTATTCGATGCTGCCGTAAAAGCGACGGACTTCCTCTGTCATTTCTATGAAACCGCTTCTGCGGAACTGGCAAGAAATGCCATTTGTCCCTCCCATTATATGGGTGTGGTGGAAATGTACCGTGCTACAGGGGAATCCCCGTTATCTGGAACTTTCCAAGAATCTGATTGATATCCGTGGAATGGTGGAAAACGGCACCGATGATAATCAGGGCCACCGTATTCCGTTCCGTCAGCAATACAATGCGATGGGACATGCCGTGCGTTCCAATTACCTGTATGCCGGTGTGACCGATGTGTATGCCGAAACAGGAGAAGACCAACTGATGAAAAACCTGACCAGCATCTGGAAAGACATTGTGACCCGCAAGATGTATGTTACAGGAGCGTGCGGTGCGCTGTATGACGGTACTTCGCCGGATGGTACCTGCTATGAGCCGGACAGCATTCAGAAAGTACACCAAAGCTATGGCCGTCCTTATCAGTTGCCTAATAGTACGGCGCATAACGAGACCTGTGCCAATATCGGCAATATGCTTTTCAACTGGCGCATGCTGGACGTGACGGGAGATGCCAAGTATGCGGAGCTAGTGGAAACATGTCTTTATAACAGTATTCTGAGTGGTATCAGTTTGGATGGAAAGAAATATTTCTATACCAACCCGTTGCGCATCAGTGCGGATTTGCCATACACACTTCGCTGGCCTAAAGAACGTACCGAGTATATCAGCTGCTTCTGTTGTCCGCCTAATACGCTGCGCACCGTTTGTCAAGCCCAGAACTATGCTTATACGGTGACTCCGAATGCGGTATATTGCAATTTGTATGGAGCGAATACACTGGCTACAACTTTGAAGGAAAACGGGAAAGATCGGGCTGGTGCAAGAAACGGAGTATCCGTGGGAGGGTGCTGTGAAGCTGACTGTTACCGAAGCTCCGAAACCGTCAAAGAAGAAAGCGTTTTCTTTGTTCCTCCGTGTTCCTGACTGGTGCGAGAAGGCAACTTTGAAGGTAAATGGCGAACCGGTGCAAGGAACCTGGAAAGCGAATACATACGCCGAGGTAAACCGCATCTGGAAGAAAGGGGACTGTGTGGAATGGGTGATGGATATGCCTGTAAAATTGCTGGAAGCAAATCCGTTGGCCGAAGAAATCCGTAATCAGGTAGTGGTGAAACGTGGCCCGTTGGTCTACTGTCTGGAAAGTATGGATATAGAAGGCGGGCATAAGATAGACAATGTGCTGATACCTGCCGATATCCGGTTGACCCCGAAAAAAAATAATCATTGAAGGCAGTCCGATTGTCGCGTTGGATGGTACTGCCCGTCTGGTCGATGAAGTATCATGGAAAGATACCTTGTACCGCGAGGTAGGAAAGGCCGACAAACCGGTCATATCCGTCTGATTCCTTATTATGCATGGGGAAACCGCGGAAAGGCTGAAATGACGGTATGGATGCCTTTGGCACGGACTAATCACTAACCACTTACCCCTAATTAGTTACAAATGAAAAAAATATTCATAACCACTACTGCGCTGCTGATAGCTTGTACACTATCAGCAGCCGATTTGTTCGTATCTCCGAAAGGTAATGACCGGAATCCGGGTACCAAAGACTCTCCGAAGGCCACCCTTACAGCCGCATTGCGTCAGGCAAGGGAACTTCGTCGTCTTAATGATGAGAGTGTAAAAGGTGGCATCACCATTCATCTGGAGGCAGGTGACTATCATCTGTACGAACCCGTCTTTATCCGTCCGGAGGACAGCGGGACGGAAGCGTCACCTACCGTCATCACTTCGGATGGAAATGCCATTCTGAATGGTGGGGTGGAAATCAGAAACTGGAAGAAGCAAGGAAAGTTGTGGGTAGCCGATGTCCCTATGTTTAACGGGCGTCCGCTGGATTTCCGGCAACTGTGGATCAATGGGCAAAAGGCTGTTCGTGCAAGGGATGTGGCAGACTTTGAAAAGATGTACCGCATCATCAACAACGACCCCCAAAACGAAATACTGTGGGTACCTGCCGCTGCTGTAAAGAAAATACAGAAGGCCCGATATGCCGAAATGGTCCTTCATGAAATGTGGTGTGTGGCAAATCTCCGTATCAAGTCGGTCGAAATACAGGGAGACAGTGCCGCCGTGCGTTTCCATCATCCTGAAAGCCGCATCCAGTTCGAACACCCGTGGCCGCGTCCTATGGTGACCAAGGATGGTCACAACTCGGCTTTCTATCTGACCAATGCCATGGAATTGCTGGATGAACCCGGCGAGTGGTATCACGACATTGAAAGCCGTAAAATATATTATTATCCTCGGAAAGGAGAGAAGATAAGCAAAGCCGTAGTTCCCGGCATCGAAACGTTGGTATGGGTGGAAGGAACGATCGACCGTCCGGTAAAAGCACATCCGTTTTGACAATATTGCTTTCCAATATACCACCTGGATGCGTCCCTCTTTGCAAGGTCATGTTCCTCTTCAGGCAGGTATGTACATGACAGACGGGTATAAAATCCGTCCTTCTATGATTCGTAAGAACAATCATAAGCTGGATAATCAAGGTTGGTTGGGACGTCCGGCATCGGCAGTCGTAGTCAAGGCTGCCTGGGATATTGATTTCGAGAAGTGCCGTTTCCAGCATTTGGGCTCTACAGGCATTGATTATGAATGGGCCACCGATGGAGGACATATAAACGGCTGTCTGTTCCGTGATATTGCCGGGAACGGTATTGTAGCGGGCAGTTTCAGCCCTGCCGCTCACGAAACACATCTTCCATACGATCCTGCCGACCGTCGTGAGGTCTGTACCGGACTGACCATTTCCAACAACTACATCAATGATGTGACCAATGAAGACTGGGGCACCTTGGGTATTTGCGCCGGTTATGTCAGTGATATCAATATCGAGCACAATGAAATCAGTGATGTATCCTATTCAGGCATCAGTCTGGGATGGGGATGGACACGTACAGTAAACTGTATGCGCAATAACCGCGTGCACGCCAATCTGATTCATCACTATGCCAAGCACATGTATGATGTAGCCGGTATTTATACATTAGGTTCACAACCCCATAGCCGGATTACGGAAAATTGCGTTTCTAACATTTTTTCACCCGGTTATGCACACGATCCCAATCATTGGTTCTATCTTTACACCGACGAAGGATCTTCATTTATCACCGTCAAGGACAACTGGACGGAAGGAGAGAAGTTCCTGAAGAACGCCAATGACGTCCGGGCAATACATGGGAAAACAATGGTCCGATGGTGAACGACAGTATCAAGGCAAATGCCGGACTGACAAAGGAATATATCTATTTGAAGGAAAAATAAAACGTGATACCATTATGAAAAACAGACTTTGCCACTTTAGTCGGAGCACTTGCATTGAGTGCTGCCGCCTCCGCCCAGACCTGGATCTGGTATCCGGGTGATTATGAAATATGGCTGGGCAACCAGATGAACAACCGCCGTACGGAACGCGGTGCTTTTTTCCCTCCCTTCTGGAAAACGGACAGCCATTATGTGGTAGTGGAATTCAGCAAGAAATTGGACCTGGCGGAACCGGAAGAAATCTTCATTGCCGCCGAAGGAAAATACAATGTGAAGTTGGACGGCAAACTGCAATTCGGGTATGCCCTCCACCTTGAAACTCCCCGCAGGAAAACACAGTCTGAACATCAAAGTGTGGAATCAGTCCACTCCCCCCACTATTTATGTGAAAGGAAAAACCGTAAATACGGACAAAACTTGGAAAGTAACCTACGAGGATAAAGAATGGATAGACGAAAGCGGAAAAGCCAGTGATACTTCTGCCACCGTTTATATGGATGCAGGGTGTTGGAACTTTGACGGAGCCACCCAACTGCCTTCCAAGTTTTCATTGGCCAGAAAACCGATGAAAGCAGTTTCCTCCACTCCCCGGAAAGAAGGGGTATTGTACGACTTCGGAAAAGAAACCTTTGGTTATATCACTCTGAAAGAGGTAAAGGGAAAAGGAACGATCCATATCTATTACGGTGAAAGTCCTGAAGAAGCCTTGGATACGGAATATTGCGAAACATTGGACAAATTGCTGGCAGAGCCGGGGCAGATAACCGATCTGGCCATCCGGAATACACGGAAACTATACGATGAATACACGTTGGACAACAGCAAGGCCTTCCGTTATGTCTATGTCACTTGCGATCCGGGAGTAACGATACAGGACGTTTCCATGCAATACGAATACCTGCCCGAAGAGTATCGGGGCTCATTCAAATGCAATGACGAAGAGCTGAACCGCATTTGGGAAGTAGGAGCGTACACCATGCACCTTACTACCCGTGAATTCTTTATCGACGGCATCAAGCGCGACCGTTGGGTATGGAGTGGCGATGCCATCCAGAGTTATCTGATGAACTACTATCTGTTCTTCGATAATGAAACCGTGAAACGTACCATTTGGCTGCTTCGTGGAAAAGACCCTGTGACCAGCCACAGCAATACCATTATGGACTACACCTTCTATTGGTTCCTCAGTATTTACGATTACTATATGTACTCTGGTGACAAAGACTTTGTAACCCAACTCTATCCGCGTATGCAAAGCATGATGGACTATGTATTGGGACGCACCAATGCCAACGGTATGGTGGAAGGCATGACCGGTGACTGGGTATTCGTAGACTGGGCAGACGGTTATCTGGACAAGAAAGGCGAACTCTCCTTTGAGCAAGTCTTGTTCTGCAAAAGTTTGGAAACCATGGCGCTTTGTGCCAGTCTGGCCGGCAATACGGCAGACAAAACCAAGTATGAGAAACTGGCTTCCGCTTTACGTTCCAAGCTGGAACCCGCTTTCTGGAATGAGCAGAAACAAGCGATGGTACACAACCGTATTCAGGGAAAGCAGAGTGAGTCCGTTACCCGTTACGCCAATATGTTCTCTGTCTTCTTCAATTATCTGAATGCCGATAAACAGCAGACCATCAAACACTCCGTATTGCAGAATGACAGTATTTTGAAAATCACCACTCCTTATATGCGTTTCTATGAACTGGAAGCGCTGTGCGCCTTGGGCGAACAAGAATCGGTAATGAAAGAAATGAAAGCCTATTGGGGCGGTATGTTGAAAGAAGGAGCTACCAGTTTCTGGGAGAAATACAATCCCGAAGAAACAGGTACCCGGCATCTGGCCATGTACGGACGTCCATACGGCAAAAGCCTCTGCCATGCATGGGGAGCCAGCCCCATCTATTTGCTGGGCAAATACTATCTGGGAGTAAAACCCACCAAACCCGGTTACGAGGAATACTCCGTCACCCCTTGTCTGGGCGGCTTGAAATGGATGGAAGGAACCGTGCCCACTCCATACGGCAATATCCATATTTATATGGATAAGAAAGAGATCCGTATCAAGTCCGACGGCGGAAAGGGAGTGCTGAACATTCCAACCCGGAAAGGAATGAAAGCCATGACCATAGAACCCGGAGAAGAACAAGTATTCAAATACTAATGGTATAGATCAAAAAAAAGGTGATACCTACCTTCCCAGGCGGGTATCACCAACACTACTTCGTAAGTTCCGTTATCCGCTGATAACAGTACTTACCTCTGATCTAACATTAGTTTTCTTTATGGGCTTCCCCCTGTATCACTACATTCGGAAGCGGGGATTCTACATCTTGGAAAAAAGTATCTTCCAAAAGCTTCGCTTTTTAGTCTCTTCTTTATTACCTGAACTTTGATAAATATCTTCGTATCCCCATTTGTCATGGATCATTCTGTAAATCATCCCCCATTCGGGCAGTCCTCCCAGATTACGGTCATCAATAAACAAATCCGCCTTCAGTTTTCTGGAGTAATGATCACTTTCCAGGGTTTCTTCCGCATAATTGCTGTTTACGGCATAAAATTCCAATCCACGCTCCCGGCAGAAATCCACGGCCTCCTGTAATAATTTACCTTCCCGTACACTCCACAGAATAAGGCGGTGTCGTTCCTGTTGTAGTTTTTTCAGCGTTTCTATGGCAAAGGGTAGTTCCCTGCCTATTTCGGGATATTTATGCTCCACTATTGTGCCGTCAAAATCAACTGCTATAATCATTCCTTATGCTTTCGAAAATTCTTTAATACGCTGCTCCTCTGCCAGTCTGCATATCAGCAGGGTTCCCTCTTTCTCGGCTATGATATACCCGTCCAGTCCTTGTATTACCGCCTGTTTCAAATGCGGTGTGTGTACAATGCAGTTATTGCATTCATACAATCGGACATTCTCGCCTACAACGGCATTGTTCCGTTCATCTTTGGGCAGCAAGGAATGTAATGAGCCCCAGCTACCCAGATCAGACCATCCGAACTCTGCCGGCAATACATAAATCCGTTCCGCTTTTTCCATTACGGCATAATCTATGGATATACTTTCACAAGTAGGGAACAGCTCTTCTATGGTTTCTTTCTCTCTTTCGGTATAGAACTCCGGATAAATCCTGTCGAACACCTCGGCAATGCCCGGTGCATAACGGCGTATAGCCTCTTCTATGGTCTTTACATTCCATACAAAAATCCCTGCATTCCAGAAATAATTCCCGGCGTCCACATATTGCTGTGCCGTTTTCAAATCCGGTTTCTCTTTGAATTCATCCACTCTCCGTATATCCTGATCCACCTCTTCTCCCGCGGCTATATATCCGTATCCGTTTCCGGACGGCAAGGTTTGATACCTATGGTTACAATGCCCTTGCTTTGATCTGTCATCAGCAGTGCCTTGGCTATCGCCCGGCGGAATTCATCCGTATTGATAACCAATGCATCCGCAGGAGTCACTACAATATTGGCGTCAGGGTGGTGTTTTTTGATTTTCCAGCAAGCGTATGTGATGCAGGGTGCCGTGTTACGTGCAACCGGCTCCGTCAGTATATGATGAGGCGGCACAGATGGCAATTGTTTCCTTACCGTCTCCTTATACTTATCCGAAGTCACTATCCATATATTATCCGGAATGCACAACCCTTTAAAGCGTTCCACTGTCAGTTGTATCAGGCTTTTGCCACATCCCGTCACATCAATGAACTGTTTGGGACATTCCGGCGTACTCATGGGCCAGAAGCGGCTTCCTATGCCGCCTGCCATGATAACGATATGAGTTTCCATAACACGTATGCTTTTTATTTCTTTTTATATTCCAGATACCATTGGTACATCTTGTGCACCCTTCCTCTATGTCTATTTTGTGATGCCATCCCAGTTCATGCAATTTGGTCACATCGGTCAGTTTGCGCATGGTCCCGTCCGGTTTCTCCGGATTGAATGTAATGCTGCCTTTATATCCCGTTTCCTTTACTATCAGATGCGCCAGGCCGGCGATGGATATTTCTTTTCCCGTGCCGATGTTGATGTGGCAGTTGCGTATCTCTTTTGTGCCGGGACGGTAAGTATCCTTAAAGTCCACATGCTCCATGATATAGACACTGGCATCAGCCATCTCCTCACTCCATAAGAACTCACGCAACGGCTTGCCTGTTCCCCACAGTTCCACCCCGTCCTTGCTGATACCGTAGCTTTTCAGGATAGCCAGTATCTCCTCTGTTCTGCTCTCTCCGTTTATACCTTCCACCGGGCGCATATCCAGATCATAGCGTATGTTCTCCCAGTCACCCTCGTTCAGGCATTTGGCAAGATGTATTTTCCTGATCATGGCAGGCAGCACATGGCTGCGTTCCAAATCAAAGTTATCATTGGGGCCATACAGGTTCGTGGGCATAACAGCGATATAGTTGGTACCATATTGCAGGTTGAAACTCTCGCACATTTTCAGACCCGCTATTTTGGCGATGGCGTATGGCTCATTCGTATATTCCAGCGGGGAGGTAAGGAGAGCATCCTCCTTCATAGGCTGTTGTGCGTCTCTGGGATAAATGCAGGTACTTCCCAGAAACAATAATTTCTTCACTCCGTGACGGAAGCTTTCCCCTATCACGTTCTGTTGTATTTGCAGGTTCTTGTAGATAAAGTCCGCCCTGTATGTGCTGTTTGCCATGATACCTCCCACGTGGGCGGCAGCAAGGATTACATATTCCGGTCTTTCTTGGTCAAAGAAGTCCTTTACGGCAACTCCGTCCAGCAAGTCCAGTTCCTTGTGACTTCTGCCGGTCAGGTTGGTGTAGCCCTTTTCTTGCAGGTTACGCCAAATAGCGGAGCCCACGAGTCCGTGGTGCCCTGCTATATAAATTTTGGCTGATTTCTCCATTGAAATTCTTAACTAATGATTTAACAGCTTGCTTTGAGATGGAGTTTCTTCACGAATTTCATATCGTGTTTCACCATGATTTTCACCAGTTCCTCAAATGAAGTCTTGCGGGGATTCCATCCCAGTAACGTTTTGGCTTTGGTAGGATCTCCCAGTAATTGTTCCACCTCTGCCGGGCGGAAATATTTGGGATCCACCTCTACCAGCACCTTGCCTGTAGCTGTGTCAATACCTTTCTCGTTCACACCTTCACCTTCCCAGCGCAAGTCGATGCCCGCTTCCTTGAAAGCAAGGGTGGCAAATTCGCGTACAGTGTGATATTCTCCGGTGGCGATAACAAAGTCTTCGGGCGTATCGTGTTGCAGAATCAGCCACATGCACTCCACATAATCTTTGGCGTATCCCCAGTCGCGCAGGGAATTCAGATTCCCCAAGTACAGTTTATCTTGGAATCCTTGTGCGATGCGTGCTGCCGCCAGGGTAATTTTCCGGGTAACAAAAGTTTCGCCCCGGCGTTCACTTTCGTGATTGAACAAAATACCGTTTACGGCAAACATGCCATAGCTTTCGCGGTAATTCTTGGTTATCCAGAAACCGTATTGCTTGGCTACTCCGTACGGAGAACGGGGATAGAAAGGAGTCGTTCTTTCTGAGGAACTTCCTGCACCAGTCCGAAAAGTTCCGAAGTAGATGCCTGATAAATCTTGGTCTTCTTTTCCAGTCCCAATATACGTACCGCCTCCAGCATACGCAGCGTACCTACCGCATCCGCTTCCGCTGTGTATTCGGGCACATCGAAGCTTACTTTTACATGGCTTTGTGCGGCCAGATTATAAATCTCGTCAGGTTGTACAGACTGTATGATACGTATCAGCGAACTACTGTCGGTCATATCCCCCCAATGCAGGTTCACCAGACGGGTCTTTTGCATATCACGAACCCACTCGTCCAGATAAAGATGTTCTATACGTGCGGTGTTGAATGAAGAAGAACGTCTCAGAATACCATGTACTTCGTATCCTTTTTCTATCAGGAACTCGGCCAGGAATGAACCGTCCTGTCCTGTGATACCTGAAATCAATGCTACTTTTTTACTCATATTTTGTATTATTCTCTAGAAAAAATGTTTTATACCATCACCTGTCTTCATGCATACTTGCATTTGACCGGTATAAATAATTCTTATTCTTTTTTTATTTGCGGCGTCAGGTTGTATCAGGCTCTCTTCCTCTGCTTCCGGTATTTCACTCCACGGCAGTCTGGCTTCAATGAACTGTGGAATCTTTGAAAGAATTTTGCCTTTCAGTGCCGAGATGGGTTTTATGCCGTGACTTTTATACATTCTCAAGTCCTCCGCCCATTTCAGTTTGCTTTTTCCCGCATCGGTAGAAAGCCCCCCATTCTCATTTTCACGATGTATTTGTTCAGGTAATATACTTTCAGGTCGGCTTCATACAGATAGCGCACCAGCAAATCCGAGTCGGCGGCTATCTTATAACTTTCGTTGTAAAGCCCCCATTTATCCATACACTCCTTCTTTATATAGACAGTGGGGTGGAGTGGGGAGCCATCCGTTTTTCACATTCTCTTTGCTGTACCGTCCGCTTATCCAGTTTCGTATCATCTGGTTGGTGTCGTCATAATCTACAAAGACCCCGTTGCCGTATATCATATCCGCATCCTGTTCCTCGAATGTTTTCACAATGTCGGAGATGGTGTGAGATGAAAACAGGAAATCGTCGGAGTGAATCAGACCGATAATATCTCCTGTTGCTGCACGTATTCCTTTGTTAATCGCTTCATACATACCTTTATCCGGCTCGGAAATAATTGTATCTATCCCGTTTTTATATTCATTGATGACAGCCAGCGAGTTATCTTTCGACGCTCCGTCCACCACAATGTATTCTATGTCGGGATAATCCTGTTCCAGCACACTTTCTATTGCTCCACGAATGGTGGCTTCCCGGTTGTAGCAGGAAGTGATAATTGAAACTTTCATAATGTTGATGCTTTTATAATGTAAGTGGTTATTTATCTAAATACGTTTCTTTTATGAATGCCTTGATTCTCTTGTCATTCCATCCAAAGCGTTTTTTTAATTTCATAAATTTTTGGCATCTACCAGGAAACGATACCAGAAACCTTGTAAAAAGTGCCATATAAAGCCCTCTTTTCCATCCAGAAATCCCCCTTTCAGAATGTAGCGTATATTGAAATTGATAAATGGCCGTAAGAATAGCGGTGCTTTTATATATTTCACTTTCAGCCACCGTTTACGCTGTTCCTCTGTACCCCAAAACTTGGCCTGTACTTCTTTTGCCTCTGTCGTCCAGTCCGTATTCCATCATCAGCATATCCGCCATTTCCCGTGTAGCATATCCATTGTGCTTTTCTGTCCACCAGGTCAGGTCATTCAAATTGGCGTCCACTTGATTCCCCTCTTCCACTGTGATTGTTGTTCCACTGAAGATGCGGATATGTTCATCCATCCATCGGTTCTCACACTCCCCATGTCCTCTTCGCCATACTTTCAGGTGGTAAGAAGGATACCATCCCCCGTGTAGCAGAGGCTTTCCCATAAAATCTATACGCTTGCGGACGTATACTCCAATTTACCTCATTGTTACATTCCGCCAATGCTTTTTTCATGGCAGGTCCCCAAGTTACCCTCCAAAAACTCATCAGCGTCAATGCGCCATATCCATTCTGTTGTAATGGGACAATTCTTCAGGCCCCAGTTGAACTGTGTCGCATAGTTTTTCCAAGGATTTTGGTAAACTTGCGCTCCTGCTTCTTTCGCAATTTCTACAGTTCGGTCCTTGCTGAAAGAATCGATGACGAATATTTCCTCACAGATGTTTTTAAGCGAGTTGATACAACGGGATATATGTTTCTCTTCGTTGTATGTAAGAATGATGGCAGCTATGGAATTATTCATAATAGCTTTCGTTATACTTGATATATACTTTTTTTGTTATTGAAAGGCTCATTGCTGAATACCTGTGAAAAAAGATGGGCTGTGCATTTTAGCAGATATGCAGCAATAAATATGATGATATATATAATGATGATATTCAGTGGAAATATGTTATTGAGTTTATCTGTAAAAGATGGCATATTGAACCATATATATTTCCAAAGTTAAAGTTGAGATAAAATAAATAAACTTTCCTCCTGATTTGTATTCCAATATTTTATAAATCTGAGGTGTGTCACAAAATCTATATATCCAATAAATACTACTTAATAACGGAATAAGTGATATTAACTGGAATTTACAGAAGAACGGATCTATTTTATAAATTCCCATAAGTACATAATATGTAATAAGACTTACCAAGGCATAACCTCCGGACTTGAGAGGAGATACAACCTTGTATTTTCTGATGGCTACCATAGCGCCTAGCATCATAAAAAGGAAAAATAATATATTCTCATAAATGGAACCGCGGCATACATTACCGAATGGTTAAAATCTAATACCCAGAAACTACTGATTGCCACAAGCAGGAAAGCTATGCCAAAAACTTGATTTAAATACTTCAATAGATAAGTACGGATGAGATAGAAGATGACATAATATGCCATAATACATGGTATAAACCAATATTTAGGGGTTGTTATTAAGTCTGTGATTTGCCAATTCAATTGAAAATTACTGCCGATACCAGTGCCCACATTATGATAGTGGGATAAATTCTGTTAATTCGTCTTTTATACCAATTCGGAAAACCGTCTTGTCTTCCCATAAATAGAGTAAAACCGGAACAGAAAAAAGAATAAACCGTCACCTATTGCCCCACCGGTAACTAAGCTACCGTATTTAGGAAATAATATTCCCATGTGTGAATAAGTTATTAAAAAGGCGGCAATGAACTTTAAGAGAATAATACCTTTGTTTTTACCCCCCCCATGTAATTATTTTTGACTATATTCATTTCTTTAATATTCTTTTTTTTATATATTTAGCCGGATTTCCTGCATAAACTCCCCACGGCTCTGCGTCTTTCACCATTACTGTACCTGCGCCTATCACAGCACCTTCCCCAATCTCTATATCAGGACCGATGAATGTATTAGCGCAAATCCATGTCTGATTGCCGATACGGATTTCGGGACGTAGTAGGGGAAGAGCCGGATCGGTATAGTCATGTGTACCTGCACATACATGGACCCGATGGCTGATAGTAGCTTTTTCTCCTATTGTTACTTTACCTAAATTATAGATCAGGGTTTCTTCTCCAATGGCACTCCAATCGCCTATTTCCAGATTCCACGGGAACCAGATAACGGTGGAGGAGTAGATATGGACATGTTTTCCTATTTTAGCTCCGAATAGGCGTAGTATCGTATTTCTGTATCCGAAAGCTATACGAGGAGAATTACGGAAAAAGAATTTTCCGAATGTCCACAATATACGTTGTACATATATCCATTTGGAGTAGTTCAGATGATTGCGGTTTTCTGCTATGTTGAGTTCCATGTTTATAGACAAACTTTTTTTATATAGTTCAACCATATCTTGAGCAACTTTTTGTGATGAGTATTTTTTTCTTCTATTAATTTTCTTCCATTTTTTCCCATTTGCTCCATTTGTGTTTCTTGTACATTGCAGAAATTCTTTGAGAGCTTTAGTCGTAGCTTCGGTTCCTATTTCTGTCCACCATCCGCAATGATAACTTTCCAGCTCTTGCCATGGAGTTCCTTGGGTAGTTATGACAGGTGTACCACATGCAAGTGCTTCAGCTACCACTATACCAAAGTTTTCACTATGTGTAGGTAGAACAAACAGATCGGCCTTTTTAAAAAGTTCCCACTTTTTTTATCACCGTATACACCTCCTATGAAATGAATTAAATTTTCAACACCTAATTTAGAGGCTAATTGCTTTTAATTCATTGATATAGCTTTCTTCACCTTCTCCTGCAATGTTGATTGTATATCCTTGTAATTCCGTTTTTAAATTCGCTGTAGCTTCTATCAAGAAGTTGATACCCTTTTGATATGGACACGACTTAAAAATAAAATATTCTTATTCCGTATCCATGACTCCTTCATTGTGATCTTATCTATTTCCACACAATTAGGAATTACTTCTATATTATTGTTCCATCCTAGCTGCGTAAGATTATGTTTTTCACTTTCTGCCGTAGCGTGTATGACGTTTGCTATTTGTATTCCTCGTTTTTGGAATAGCAGTGATGCGGGAAATTTTTTTGTCCAATAATGACGTTTCATAATCCACGGTTCAAGCATTCCATGTGGAGTATATACTACAGTATATCCGATATTCTTAGCCCATATAGTGGTGCGTGCTGATAATGGTAACCAACAACTGTTCGCATGAAACACGTCCGGCTTGATATCATTGAGCAGAGTTAAAAATTCCGTTTTTCCTTTGTTTGAGAAAGGATTGTTATTTTTCGGTATATAGTGAACGGTGCAGTTTTCCAAAGTCAACGGATTTGCCTCGTGATGGGTTACAACGTGGAGTTCCACCAATTTTCCCAATTCGGTTGTTAGCAGTTGCATATATGCACCGACACCACCTGATGTGCGATCAATACTGGGGATGTAATGTAGTATTTTCATTGTGTTTTTTGTAAAATATCTTATCGTCCACCTGTGCAAATACTATAAATATGTGGCATTATTCGTTTAAAACCAATGCCAATAATAATCCATATTACTGCAAATATCCAAGGGCTTGCAAGATAACTGAATGCAAATCCAAAACTTGAATGATGGAATGGGATAATTAAAATTTTTTCTGATAATATTTAATGTAGGTTCATGGAAAAAGATAAATGAAGAAAGTAAATCCACACGCTTTCATGAGTACATTATGCTTTTTAATTTCAAAATCCTTTGGACAGAACTTGTCATATAAAATCCATATTGAGGTTATTCCAATAATAATAATTGGAATTTTTATTTGTTTCCATAATTCACATGGATATAATATTTCTGTTATGCACAAGACGGTAAAGATAACTGGAATAAATATAGATTTTAAATTAGACAATTTATCTAAAAAGCAATATCCAAACATAAACCAAAACATACCTGATAAAGGCAGAAATGGTATTGCGAAATAGTTCCAGAACGAATAGTATTCCACAAACTGCATATTTGCTGGTTTTTTCGCTCGCATAAAGTAATATAGGAGATAGAACAACTATAAATATTAAATCGCGAAGAAACCAAAGATGGAATGCGTATGGGCTGCCGTTTCCTGAATCAAAATATATAAAAATTTAATATCTTATCTATTGGTTGATGAAAATTTTTTAGAAATCCCTTTATTCTTTACAAATTGTTCTATGCCGGGAATAAATTCTAATACTAAATTAAATACAACAGGAAAAAGACATGCTATAATATAAGGAACAAGCAATGTTTTTCCTCTTTTTCTTTATTTTTTGAACCACAACTTTGGGTAATTAGCATTTCCTCCATCATAAAGACCTGTAAAAAGAATAAGTATCCACTTATCGCATAAAACAATGGAACTGCACATCGTCCTATCATTCCACTAATAAAATTCTGCAAATTAGTGTTGAATACCATTCCTTGTATTTCATTGGGATAGTCATGAAATCCAGAATGGATATATAATACAAGAATAATGGATATAAATGATAGAACTTTAAATTTATCACTTAGAAATTTTGTCATGGCTATTTGTTAAAACATTCTCTAAATGATATTTTTTCCTTACCTAATAACATGTATAATTGAGTTCTAAACAATATACATCCTAAAAAGCAAATGATTATTACTACAATTGATGATATTAAAAAATAATATATGCTTCCATGACTAAAAGGTATTATATTAAGATAATTTATAAGTTTTATTACATAATAATGTAATGGTAATATTATTAAGGCATTTCTTGAAATAAATCGGAATATACCAATTTTTTATTCCTATACGATTTAAAAATGTAAATATTAAAAATATCCATATTACACCTGTAAAAGTTCCAGTATAAAATGTTAAAATATTATTTCCTAAATCATTATGAGACAAATTAGCGGTGTATCCAGCTCTAACTATAAATGAATATAGTAAAATGGCCAATATACTTAATCCAAAATATCTCCCAATTCCCTAATTTATCTATAAAATCTTTTGCTTTCCTTTTATATATAGATCCAAAGGCATAATATACATATGCTGTACATGATGCACCTAAAAATTATAAGGAATGTTATGATTGTTCCTTAAAACCCATCCAATTGCACCAATGCATATAATAGAAATCAGTATTAATGGTATTTTGTTTTTGAAACGTTCGTCAATAAAAGCATATAATAAACTAACAGTCCATAGAGTAAAAACGAACCATAATGGAGTTGCCCATATAGAAGAATTTCCCAATATGAAGATTTTGAAAAAAAATAGCACATAAGGAACATATGAAATTTGATGTTATTCCTACTAAATTTAATGTGTTTTCTATTTTAATAAATAAGGGTCCACGTGATGCTTCATCAATATGACCAGCATAAATTGGAAAAGTTATTATAAGAAAAAACAATGATAACCAAATGTAGGGGAAAAGTAAATGTTTTGTTTTACTTATTGCATAATTCCTTAAATGTTGGAAATCGTCTTCGTGAGAATAATAATCCTGATAGGAAAAAAGAAAGTAAACATTCTCATAAGAGACATCCAATTCATAACATAAGAAAGTTCTGAATAAGCAATATGTCCTAAGCATACTAAACATAGTATGAATCCCTTAAGTTCATCAATATAATTTATTCTTCCTGTTGATGTCATTTTAGTATTTTTAAACGTCTAAAATTGGTAAAATATTTTTTCTTGGGAACATGTCTAATAAACCACCATTAGTAATATTAGTTATTTGTATTTTATGGTTCTTACAATAAAGGGCTAAGCGATTTAAATCATGGAGATGCCGTGAATGCATTAAGAGATCTATCGCAAATTGTGCTGTTGGTTTATTTTCGAGTTCCTTATCATTACCATAGAAATGACTATCTGCGGTCTTTATCATTTCATGACCTATACCTGTTGCATCAAATCCTGTAAAATATATATGTTCAAATTTTTTGTTGTATTGCAAAAGAGAAACAAGATCCTGATACACCCAAATTATTAAAAGGAAGATTCCAATTAAGCCAATAAATACTCTTTTCATATGGCTTAAAGATTTTAATATTACTCCATGATAATGGTAGTAATATTTTCGTGTTAGGGCTCATTTGAAGAATGTCTCCAATCCACGTCGCTGGCCATATTCCTTTAAGCATTTTAGTATCAACAAATACATGATATGCTGGTTGTAAATCTTTATACATAGGATGCATAAACCCACGATTTACAAACATAGTCTCCTTTCCTTTTAAGACACTTAAATCTTGGGTTTTTAGAGATGGTGCATTTAGTATTATATAGATATCTTTTTCCAACTCCAACTGGAGTAATTTTTCTCATTTGTCGTTTTCTCCAGAAAAATGAAGGTGAAAAATTTATTATTATGGAACGTATTCCTTCAACACATGATATAATCATGTCGTCTTTTTTATCATTAAACCCCAAAAATCCATATTTTATCTTTTTTATTCTTCCGCTTGTATTTCCTGATAGAAGACTTTCCACTTCTTCTATACTTACCTGGTTATAGTCACCCTTTATTGTATGTTTTAAACAAGAAGCAGCAACTGCGAAGTCTAGTGCATGCTGATTATCATTTGGATATGTATTCAATCCATATATTAGTGCTCCCATGAAACTGTCTCCGCCACCAACTCTATCTACAATATGTGTAATATTATATGTAGGAGACTGATATAAGGTATTACCATCATAAAGGACACCAGCCCAGGTATTATGATTTGCATTGATAGCTCCGCGTAAAGTAATAACCATTTTCTTGCAACGAGGAAATTTTTTTTCATCATTTGTGAGCAAACATCTTTAAAAATCTCTGGATTAATGTTGTCTTTTATCTTTTCTGCATTAAAATTCTTTGGCTTTATTCCAAAAAACTTTTTCGCAATCTTCCTCATTGCCTAAAATAATATCAGATTTTGAAACTAATTCCGGCATTACTTCTTTGGCCTCTTTACCATATTTCCATAACTTTTCTCGATAATTAATGTCACAGCTTATTATTAATTTTCTTGAGTTTGCAATATCTATTGCTTCTTTAAGAACTTTTGCTGTATTTTGTGAAAGTGCTGGTGTTATACCAGTCCAATGAAACCAAGTAGCTCCTTCAAAAACTTTTTCCCAATTAATAACTCCTGGAGTTAATTCTGTAATAGAAGAATGTGAGCGATCATAAAAAATGCGCGAAGGTCGATAGATGGAGCCCGTTTCAATATAAAGAATTCCGATTCTTTCACCACACAATACAACATGGTCGACATTAACTTTTTTTTTCCACGAAGTTCATCTAAACATTTGCTAGTAATAGGATTATCAGGCAGTGCTGTAATATATTCTACAGGAACACCATAATTTGCAAGTGATACAGCCACATTTGCTTCTGCTCCAGCATAACTTACATCAAGACTATTGCATTGATTTAATCGTAAATAATCAGGAGCTCCGAGGCGAAGCATGATTTCACCAAATGTTACAATTTTCATATTACAATAGTGTTTTTATACATTATTTCTGCTATTTTAAAATCTTCTTCCCAATCTATATCTTTGCTGTGTATTTCGTCCATTATATATAATAAAGGTTTTTGGCCTATACGATTTTTTTGTTCTGTATAGACAGAGCGTTTAGCCAAGAATATAGCATGGTTTATTTCATACAACGGTTCTAAATCTTGTGTTCTTGGCCAAGGTATATCCGTTGTATTATTCACAAGTTTACCCTCTTGATTTAATAGGAAGTTCTTTAGTTCTTTTTACACTGACTAATGAATCGTAGCCTTTAGTAATTTTTGATAAGTATTGTTCTATAGCTGTATCATATACTTTTTTTGCTTCGACTAATGGTGTAGTAACATGTCCCCAAAGTATGTGATCTGCATTGGTTATTGTGGGAACATAACAAATTAAATCTTGAAGATTTGTTGTACTGAGACAAAGTTCGTTTGGGCGCGGAATAATTCTCAATCTACTGTCACTGGCATATTTTTCAGCAATTGCAATACACATTTCATCATTTGAAGAAAATAATATTTCATCAATATGTTTGGTTGCGAGCAATTGTTTTATTTTGTTTTCAACTAAACCACCTTCAATACCGGCAAATGGCCTTGTATTCTTGCTTTTTACTCTTTCACTACCTTTCCGAGTTGGTAGGAAAAATGCTATTTTTTCTGACATAATATCTTATTTTTCATGTAATAATTGAGAAAACAAATAAAACTATTTTGAATATATTCATGTTAGCCTTATGGTAGGTGCAAAATATTGAAAATTCAATCTAGCTAATTTACAAAAAATATGGGAATGTCTATTAGAGATATTGGTAAACAGATTTTTGCTATAAGAGATTTATATAAGGTTGGGGTTAGAGATTGTAGTTTTTTTCCTGTAAAGTTTATATAATTCTCAAATAAAGTTCGGTTTTCATTGGACAAGTCCATTTCTTTTATCAGAAAGGATTTCACCCATATAACCATCATAACCAACAAGAAATATCTCTTCTGTATTTGCTTCTATTGTTGTTTTAAGTGCCACAGCTGTACAAGAATCTTGATATTGTTTCGTAAAGGCTATTTCTGGTAGTTCATAAGTATGTGGTTTTGCATATTCAGGAACTTCTGTACCCATTGTACGTGGATAAGGAGGTAGTACACATATACCTTTAAACTCATTCTTTTTTTATATTACAGGTCATACGTTTAGCTTCATTACCCACCAAGCAATATATTTTTTTGTTGTTTATCTTGTTGAATAAAGTTGCATGACGAGAAGTTGCTAAAATAACAATAATATCTTGGTTTCGTTGTAGAAATTCGATTATGGCACTCGTATGTGTGACAACACTATTACCACCACCTACTATCATCATTCGTCTTGCGGAAATATTTGGTAATAACGGATAATGTGCATTATCTTCTATACCATTGCGGCGATTATCTAAAGCTAAAACTATACTGTTGAAACTATATGTACGATTGGTAACCCAATCCATAACATCTTTCTGTGGAATTGAATTTGCACCAGATAACATATATGGTAAATTCGTTCCCCATGCATACTTATCTAATAGAGGTTGGAATGAGAAAATCACATCTCCTAATATATTAAAATTTACTTCTAATCCTCGTTTAGAAAGCATTGTAAGAAGAAGTTCCATATTGAGATTTCCGGCGCCACGTCCCATACCTAATATAGTCGCATCAACAAAGTCAACACCCTCTTCTATTGCTGTAAGTGTATTTATTAGTCCCAGCTGTAGATTATTATGACCATGAAAACCTATGGGACATGTTGTCTTCTCTTTTACTATTTTGGTTATCTCTTTTTTATATCTGATGGTGTAATTCCT
>VOFJ01003120.1_pt1 | contig 218600 bp, 238 predicted proteins | sample 5384081 | NCBI WGS metagenome assembly VOFJ01 (sample SAMN12384729, study PRJNA508395) | human gut metagenome | isolation source: healthy gut I | host: Homo sapiens | reverse complement strand
ATTGCCACCATGCAGATTCAAAAACCTCAATGCCCTTGTTGATACTGTCCGACATGAAATCATTGAACGGTATCGCCCTGGCGAAGACGACCCCCATTTGAAAGTGCTACAAGCCGCCCATATCAGTGATGATGAATATTTCAGTCAGATGGTACGGGATGACCTCAACCTCATTATCCGGGATATTCGAGAAGCCCATAAAAAGGACAGTGAGAGTGCACCCCAGACCACTGTTGCCAATGAACTGAAAGAAAATCTGGAAGCGGTCGAAAATTTCAAGGGCAGCCGGGATGAAAAGCTGGTTGTCCTTTACTGTAAACAGCTCGGTATCAACTATAAAAATCTGTCAGACGAAGAATTTCGCTGGTTGATTCGGATTCTCAAAAAATCAAAGAAAATGGGAACGCCTATCAGCCAAAGGAAAAAACGGTAAAGAAAAACCGCTGTTGCATGGTTTGTTGGCTTCCATGTAGCAGCGGTTTTTGCTGGGATTATTCAGTTGAATTTTTAGAACGACAAACTGGAATTTGGTTACTTCTTCTTATCGTTGAAGTAGATGATAAATCCACCCATAACTGCAATTGCAAGAACAATACCCCATTCGGGTGCATTGACCCAGTTTGCAAAGATGGCACTACTCATAAAACCAACAATTACAGTTACAATCATTGCTAAAATCGCTTTACCCATACAATCACACTCCTTTGTCAAATTGAATTGGTCAGTCTTTCTTGCTATCATCAACAATGGCAAGAACCAATCCGACAGCACCTACTGCCAATGTAAGCAACTCCATTCCCGAACTACACATTTGCAGTAAAATAGCGAACAACAAAATAGCGATACCCTTATTCTTTTTCATACAATCACGCTCCTTTGTCAATTTGGAATTAGTTAGGTTGCCTTTTTCTTTGATCTGTAAATCAGCACGATAATCGTATGGACAATAATGGCAACAACCGAAATGACGATAATCAGACCGTAGGAAGTAAAAGGCTTGAAATAGTGTCCCATCGGCTCCATACCAGACAGTTTTGCAACTGCATAGGAAGAACCAAAGCTCAATAAATTGCCGATTTGTCATAATCATTCTATCATACCGTTATGAATAAATCATCTCATGCAAAATAATTTCTTCTGCCCGGTTGTGAATGTTATTGCAACGCTGCACCCATTCCATTTCTTGGGTACGTTTCAATTCCTCGGTCACGCCCTCGGCAGCTTTCATCTGCTCCATGATGGTGTCTAACCGTTCCTGTGCCTGTTCGTTCAGGTCTGCAAGGTATGTCCATAACTCCCCTGTCAGGATCAATGTATTCAATCTGGCTGGGTGGACTTCTCTTAAATATTCCCGGTGCATCCGTCCGTACTTTCCGATAGGGCGGTGTTCCTCCGGCAATTTCAAATCTGGGATGTAGTAATCTCCGACAAGGATATAATCAATTCCGTTTTCTGTTATTCTTGGTTTCAATTCGCTCATGTTCCTTACCTCCTGTGGAAGCAGGCTCGTCTGGTACTAACTCAATCACATCGGTAATCTCACAATTCAGCGTTTCGCAGATACGGGCTAATGTGTCCATACTGATGTGCTTTCCTTCTTTGCTCATGTTGGCAATCATATTCGTTGTCATACCGGCGGCAAGCCTTAAATCTTCTTTTCTCATATCACGCTCTAACAGTGTGTGCCAGAGTGGTTTATAGCTGATGTGCATATTGTTTTCCTGCCTTTCTATCCATACCACCGGGGTGGCTGCCCCGGCAGGAACTTTTCTCTTATTATAGCACCAATCTTGTGAAATCACAATTTATTCTTGTAGCCTGCCGCTGATACCGTCTGGATTGTGCATTCCCTTTCTTTTTGTTCCCTTTAATTAGCCATGAACTGCTTAATGCCCTGTGATTTTGCCGCAGGGTTATCCGACCCGTAACCTTCCAGAAGGTTGATGACGCCCCATACCGCCAGACCAGCGCCAAGAGCCATGACCAGAATTTTAAGAATGTCGATTGCCTGATTGAAAAATTCCATATACGTTCCTCCATTTTGTTTGTTTGATGGTTTTGGGTACAAAAAAAGCCGCCCACATCGGCGGCGCTTCGGGTCATCATGGCCCGAAGTTACACAAACTCGTCGCTGTCCAGATCATCGAAGTTCAACAGGTCAACTTCTTCGTCCGTGTCGGAGCCGTCCACTTCGTACACCGTGTATTCGTCCTCCGGCTTTAGTCTCAATGGCCGGTGGCGGAACAGGCTTTCCAAGCGGAAGGCGTTTTTCTTTTTATCAAATTCGGCTGTGTACTTGTAATTCGGGTGCTTTTTCAAGTCATACTTCGGGGACAGGAAAGGCGGGAGCCCCCGAAGCTGCAAGATACATTTATCCCCGGGCATGGTGGTGATCTCGCTGGTGGTCATCAGTTCCCGGCCAAGCCGCTGCGTATTCTGGCTGTAACTTTCAGACTGTCCCCGGCTTCGGCCCTCGGTCTGCATGGAGATGGTGGCCTTGCCCAGCCAGTTTTCCGAAATATCCTTTAGGGTGGAAGCCTCCCGGCCTCCGAGGAACACGATACTGTCCATGTTTCCCATGATGGTTTCGGAATGGTCTTTGTACAATGCCTTGCACTGGCTCATTGCCTGATAAAAAAGCGTCAGGCTGATCTCCCGGGAACGAATGACGGCCACAATCTTTTCCAGCCCCGGCACCTGCCCGGTGTTGGCTGCCTCGTCCCATAGCACCCGCACATGGTAGGGCAGACGCCCGCCATAGGTGTTGTCAGCCCGTTCACACAGAAGGTTGAACATCTGCGAGAAAGCAAGGGCAACCAAAAAGTTGTAGGTGGTGTCCGTGTCGCTGATAAGGAAGAACAGCGCTGATTTTTCATCCCCCAGCTTATCAAGCTCCAGCTCGTCATAGGACATGATCTCCCGGAGTTGGGGAATATCAAAGGGAGCCAGTCTTGCACCGCAGGAAATCAAGATGCTTTTGGCTGTCTTGCCCGAAACGAGTTGTCAAGGACTTTTTAATCAAATTCACAAAAAAGCCACAAAAAAGTGCCAGAAGCAGATTTTAGCTCCTGACACTTTTACGGATGGGTTATTTGCGCCTCTCCGCTTAACAGTTCGTCGCAAAGGTACGCATATTCCGGCAGTTGGGCGATATAGGGTTGCCAGCGCCGCTTAATCTCGGCCAGTTCCAGCGGATCGGCGTCCTCAAAGTCATGGTCGTTTCCGGTCATTCCGAAAACATCCAGTGCAATATCATTCAAGCACTCATTACAAAGACCGGTTGCGGACTCTATCCTGTTGCCGGTGTCGACATAGACCGGGTCAATAGATATTGCCAGCCACACATAGCCGACCTTGTCCGACCAAACCAAATCATAAGCGGTCATCTGTTGGATATGTTTCTCAAACACTTTGCGGACGCGCTCAATCTCATTTTTCTCTTTTTCTGTGTACAGCATTTTCATGTCCTCCTTGGCAAAAGTTTTGGTGTGTACCATCATCAGTTTAACACAAGGCGGCTGGCTTTATCAGCCGGTCACATCTGCTGTATCTCGTTTTTGAGCATACGCTTGATTTTATCGCTCATGGTTTCTGTGCTGGTATTGCTGAAATGGACATGAACCTTGTAGGTTGTCTTGCCGATTTTCTTTACCATCGCTGGCGTGTTTTCCGGCGCTCTGGACACAGTAGCGGCGTCTGCCGCCTGCATAGTACGGGGTTCTTTGTTCATGGCGCTCCTTTCTTTGAGCGGGTCTGTGCCGCCCGGTAAAAAATCAGTCTTGCTTACTGTTTACAATGTCTTTTGCTGTCTGTCGGGTAGCACCGGCATTTTCTTCCCGGAAATTCTTCCCGTCAAAGAAGAATCGGCGCACACCGTTCCAGAATACGGTCATAGATACGGGCGTGGGCCAGATCAGGCGGGTTTTTCAGCTCGGACAGTTTCAAGTTTGTTGTGATAATCATGGGCCTGCGGCTGCGATAGCGGCTGTCGATGACGAAAAACATCTGCTCCATCGCATACTCGGTACTGCGCTCCACGCCCAAATCGTCAATGATAAGCAGGTCATATTCGTCAAAGCTGGCGATAAAGTCGGCCCTGTCCTCGGAGAACATCCCGGTCAGGCGGTTCAGAATGGTGGGGAAGTTCGTCATCAGCACCGGCACATCCCGGTCAAGCAGGGCATTGGCGATGCAACCGGCGAAAAAGACTTGCCGGTTCCCACATCCCCGAACAGCAGCAGGCCGGTGTTGTTTTTATGCCTCCTTCCAGTTCTCCACATAGGCGCGGGCCTTGTCCATCAGGGGATTTTTGCCGTTGTCGTTGGCAAAGGTGTAGTCGTAGAGATAGCGGTCTTGCAGGCCCTGGGCCTTCCGGCGCTTGATACGCTCCATGCGGCGCTGCCGTTCCTCGGCGGCCTTGCGCTGTTCCTCGGCCTCCCGCTGACACTGGCAGATACAGCGGGGCATGAAGTAGCCCGGTTTCCCAAAGCATGGCACAACGGTCTGCCTCTGGCCGCCGCACTTTTTACAGTGGATGAGACCGTCTGCCGGATCTATGTACTCGTCCCCGGCCAGTTCCATACCGACGGCTACCTTGTCGATCAGCGCCCGGATTTCTGCGGTAATCTCCATCATACGGTTTCATCCTCCTTTACGCTGTAATCCCGGTTGCGGGTGGGTGGGGCCGCCTTTTTTCGCATCCTCACCGGCCCAGCGCCGGATGGTGGCAGCATGGCTCTGATACCGCTTGCCGGTAGAGGCCATGTACTCGGACAGCTTTTCGATATACTGGCCCCATACGGTGGGAAAGCTGGCCTGCAAGTCTGCCAGTTCCTCGTCCGTCAGGAAAACATTCTGGTAACGGCCATAGGCGCGGGCGCTCTCACTCTCTCTATTCTCTATACTCTTATCTCTAACTCTTTATCTAATCTCTTATCTCTATTATCTGGTGGACAAATGTCCCCCCGGCTATAAATGTGGACAAATGTCCGCCCCGCCGGATGGGAGCAGTTTTTTTGACGCTTCAACCGCATACGCTCTTTCTTTTTTTCCGTTCCCCCTCGGTAGAGGATTGGCCGATCAGCAGTTGGATGTCGGCCATGTAGTAGGACCCCGTCGGTCAAAATCTCCACAAGGCCAAATTCAAGAAAGAACACCTTCAAGGCCCGTTCCACCGTCCCCACCTGATGGCGGGTAAAGGTGGCGATGGTCTGGGGCGTGTGGGGCAGATGGTCGTTGAGCATGAGGATACCGCCGCTTTTGAGTGACATGAGGTACATTTTCAGCAGCAGATTGGAGTACAGCAGGCCATCCTGCATACTCTCCAAAATAACCATCGTTTCGCTGTTGTAGAAGTTTTCTTTGAGCTTCAGGTAGTAATATTTTCGGTTGTCTGACATAGGATTCCTCCTTGGGGGTTTGTTTCAGGCTTCTGTACGCCTTTAAGGGCCGTTTTGAGGGGCAGAGGATAAATCTATCAGGCCCCCGCCGACACCCTCGAAAAAAAGTCCTTGATTTACAAGGGGTTTTCGGCCCCTAAAGCGTGACACTTAGCCCTCTGTTTGCGCTTGCGCTGGGCGGCCTTGATACGCTTCATGCGTCCGGCACATTCCGGGCAGTATTTGGCCCGGTTGGAGCCGGGGGTGAACAGCGCCCCGCAGACGGCGCACCGCTTGGCGTCCAGGCGGTGGAACAGGGCCGTTTCCAGTTCCCTGTCCAGCGGCAGCACCGCCGCCCGGAACCACCGGCACAACAGGGAGTAGGAAATGGACTGGACGCAGACACATTCCTCCCCATCGTCCAGCGCGATACAGTTGCCGCCGTCATAGTTGCAGCACTCATGTACCAGCCGCCGCGTTCTGCGGTACTGGCGGTAGTCCATGACGGGGATGGGTTCAGGCTTGCTTTTCTTCATGCTGGCACTTCCCGCACCCGCCGCAGTTGCCGCATCCCTGGCAGGCATGGGCCTCCGGCTCCGGGCCGGTGGGCGCGCCTGCCGGTTCCGACTGCAAGAGGGCAAGGGGCAGGCGGATATTCAGGTGGACGGTGACAGGTAAAATAATCTGCTTCATACAGTGACCTCTCTCAATGAATTTACAGCTAATTATTCGCGCAAAGTATTGTTTCCTTCGTGCAAATGACATATACTAAAATTACCAGCAGAAAGGGGTTGATGATATGGCTGGAAATACCACAAACATCAGTATCCGCATGGACGCAGATTTGAAAGCACAGGCCGACGCCCTGTTTGCGGAACTTGGCATGAACCTGACTACGGCGTTTAACATCTTTGTGCGCCAGTCGCTTCGTGAAGGCGGCATTCCCTTTGAAGTGAAGGCTGGAACAGCCCAACAAAGGAAACGATTGCTGCCATGCTGGAAGCGGAAAGGATTGCAAAAAGACCCGTCTGTAAAGGGGATACAATGACCTTGACGAGTTGTTTGCCGACCTGAAAAAATGAGGAAAAACAAAGTACACCGTCAAGTACACGACCGCTTTCAAAAAAGGACTACAAGCGGGCAATCAAGCGCGGCCTGAAAATCGAATTGCTGGAACAGGTCGTGGCGCTGCTGTCGATGGGCGAACCGCTGCCGGATAAAAACCGCGATCACGATTTGTCCGGCGATTGGGTGGCCATCGGGAATGTCACATTCTCCCGGACTGGCTGCTCATTTACCGTATCGAGGATAACGTGCTGGTTCTGACGCTTGCCCGCACCGGGTCGCACAGCGACTTGTTCGGCAAATAAACCGTCTGCCGCCGTATGGGGAAACCTGTACGGCGGTTTTTCTGTGTGCAAAAGGGTGTCGTGAAACGCGACGCACCTAAAGGGGTCGGCAAAACGCCGTACCCTTTACCGCTCCGGCCCCCGGTCATGGGACTTGTCCCGTTCCTGGCGGGCCAGTTGGTCGGCGGCCTTGCGGAGCCGTTCCACGGCTTTCAGTTCCTCCCGCATGGCCTTCATGTCGATGCTGTCCACCTGCTTCTGGGCGGTCAGCAGGTCGATCTCGCGCTGCCATGCCTTGGGGGTGATTTCCTCGCCGCTGTCCTTTAGTTCCTTCAGATACCGGGCCGCCGCGTCATAGAGGATCAGTTCCCGGCTGTGGCGCTGCTCGAACAGTTCCCGCTTCTCCGGCTTTACCCTGGCAAGCTGCTTGTGGACAGTCTTGTACTCGTTGTACTGCGCCCACATCTCCCCGCGCTCGGTGAGGACAGCGATCCGGCGCTCGGCCTTGACGATCCCTCGCCGCAGGTCATAGTAACGGGTGTTCATATCTGCGATTTTTTCATGGAGCTGCTGCATGGACTGGATGCCGTTTGCCTGCAAAAAGCTGAACAGGGCGGCGCTCTCCTGCAAAGCCCGGATTTTGCCGGTGCGGGTGTCGGGCCGCTTGAGCTGCTGCTGGGCCTCCCACAAGTCAATCATGCTGGGCTGCTGGCCCTCCGGCTTCTCCGCCTCGGCCTTCGACCAGTTGTAGAGGCGGGTAATGCGGGCCTTGATTTCTTTCAGCAGCTTGTTGTCGGCGGCGATCTGCCGGTTGACTTCTCCCTTGTCGGTGCGGATGCCGCGCTTCTCCATCTGGCTGGCCGCTGGTCCCAGATGGACAGAGGGAATTTTATCAATGCCCTGCCGCTTGTAGCTGCGATGGTCAATGCGCTCCGGTCTGCCGGCAGATTCCAATGCCCGGTTGGTATAGGCCGCCCATGCCGCCCGCCAAATCTCCACATTCCCTTTGTCGTTCCAGTCGGTGGTGTCCTCCCGGTGGTTCTTCCAGCCGCCTTTCCCGTCCGGGATGCGCTGGCCGTTTTCGTCCAGGTCGTATGCCTTGCGGCACTTCGCGCCCCATGCGCCATTTTCTTTCAGGGGCCGGACGGTCAGCATGATATGAACATGGGGGTTGCCGGTTCCCTTGTCATGGATGGCAAAGTCGGCACACATTCCTTTGTCTACAAAGTTGTCCTTCACATAGGCGCGCACAAAGGCAAGCTGCTGTTCGCCGGACAGTTCACGGGGCAGGGCTGCTTCAATCTCGCGGGCAAGCTGGCTGTCCCTTGCTTTCTCGATTTGCTCCACGCTATTCCAGAGGATAGATCGGTCTGCAAATTCCGGCGGCGCGTGGGCAGGCAGCATGATCTCCGCATGGACAATGCCGCCTTTCCGGGTGTAGTCGTGGGTCATTCCGTCCCATTCATTTGTCAGCTTGGTTCCGCTGCGGTAAGCAGCTGCGGCAACGGCAGAACGGCCTGCGCTGCGCTTGATAATACTGACGGGGATATGACAGAAATCTATGGGGAACACCTCCTTTCAGTGAGTGGATAACAGGCTCTGTGGAGCCGGACAAGCGCAAAGCGGGTGTTTGGCTGCGCAGAGCGCACAAGGGGTTTGGGGAGCGTAGCTTCCCATCGCGGACGAAGTACGCAACAGCCCCCGGCAGGGCGCACAGCCCCGGCAACGGTGTATAAGTGCGCCCTTGTAAACAAGGGACTTATGGCGTGTCCCCGGATTTTGGCAGGTTTGCAGTTAATTCCGCAGCCCCCGGAAGATGGGACAGGGTAATCAGAAATGCTTTGACCTCTGCGCCGGAAAGGTCAGGAGCCAACGGGAAAATCCCCTCCAAAATGGCTCCACGCTCAATCAGGCGGCGGGTGCGAACCCTGCGTTCTTCGTTCCACTGCTTGTTTTCCAAAATCTTCTTTCGGTTTTCAAGCTGCCGAATCTCCTTCAGGACTTTCTCCCGTTCTTCTTTTTGATGGTGGGCTGTAATTTTTTCGTTCATGTCAGGCACCTCTTTTTTCTTTGGAAATACTCATAGATTGACCGTCCATTTCTGTCGAGCAAAGTACCGGCGCAGCCTCCGCAGTGCGGCATGGATGGATTTTCCCGCCTGTGATGGTGTGATACCATCCATTGCGGCAATATCTTTCACTTTCATACCCAGCATATAGCGGGCATGGACACGGCGAGCCTGCATAGGCGGCAGGGAAGAAATGGCTTCGTACAATCGCCGTATCAATTCTTCGTATTCGGCTAATTCTTCTTTTTCTATCAGGTAGTCCTCCGGCGATGGCTGCGCCCAGCCGATGGCGGCATTTTCGATTCCATCGTTACAATCGAGGGAATAAAACGCCTTATACCGGAACATCTTGCGATCTCTGGCGGCCTCGGCTCTCTTGTCCAGAAGAAACGCTTCGACGATCTCATCGGACACCTCCACAAAAATGTCCTCTTTGCAAAATGGATAATATTGTTTGAGATTGATGGTCTGCATAGGCCCGCCCTCACTCTGTTTGAAAAAGGCCATCATAGCAGCGGCGCATATTCCGCAGCCCCCGCCGGATAGCAACGCTGACCTTGCTGCTGTCTACGCCCTCCCTCCGGGAGATTTCCGGCTGCTTGATACCAGCAATGTAGTAGGCGTGAACACGGCGGGCCTGTGTCGGAGTGGCATGAGCCAGAGCCACCGGCAAAGCTGCAATTAGGTATAGGCGGGTGGTCATTTCTTCTCGTTCCAGCAAAATATCTTCCGGCGATCTGCTGTGTTCCAGCGCGTAATTTTCCAGCCAGCTGTATGCGTCCAGAGAGTAGTAGGCGCGGTGGTAGACTTTCCGACGCTCATAGTTCTCCATCTCCCGCTTGGCCTGATACATCGCTGCCCATACCTCGTCTGTAACATCCACAAACTCGTCATGCCGGTAGTGGGGATACATCCACCGCAGATTGATTGTTTTCATAGGCTTACCTCCTGAAAATCGGAGAGGATGACAGCTCGTCCGCTGTCCGCCCCTCGCTGAGATAAGGGAAATGATCCCTTTCACTTGGTAGCCAGAAAACAGGTCATTCGTTAAGCCTGTTCTCAAAGAAATTTATAAATTTTTTTCTGACCGCCTCCACACTTTGATACACAGCCACTTTGGAGCAGCCGCACAGCACACCGATCTCTGCAAGGCTCAGTCCCTCAAGCGCATAGAGCAGGAACCGGCGGCGCTGGGCCTCAGTACAGGTGTCCAGAACAGCCATCAGCTCATGCAGCGTTTCCATGTGGCAAAGATATTCTTCCGGCGTTTCTCCGTAGGCTCCTACGCCTTCGGTGGTAATGATGTACTCGTCAAACTCCCGGCCATCCCAATGCCGCCGCTGTTCATGGAACAGGTTCTCCGTTTTGTGATCGGCCCGGTCAAGAAATTCATAGACTTCCAGCGTGACCTCCACGGCCACAGCTTGTCCGTTATAATTGATGGTAACTTCCATCTGCCTTTCCTCCATTCAGATTTTTTTGGTAAATCTGAATGAGGCGGCGGGGAGCGGCACCGGGGATAAAGTTCGAGCCATGCTGACCCGATGTTCCGGCTCCACAGGGACAAAAAAGCGCCCGGACGGCATAAAGCCATACGAGCGTAATAGAGTATATTTTGCTGTTTAGTTACATGGTATAGTGCATACTTCTGACCGCATTGCTCCGCTGCTGGGAACAGACTTTTTTTAGCTGGTGCAGGTCATGGGTACTGTGAAAAAAGGCAAGCATAGACACGGCGGCAATCCTCCTATATGCCGCCGTGGATTTACACGGTGTTAGGTCGTCGTTGGTTTAGGGTAGACGAAAAGAAACGGCGGCTCTGATTTCTCAAAACCGCCGCCAGGGTATCTAGAGTAAGCGCACAAAATCAACCTGCCCAGCTACGGTTTTTTTCTTTCCCCATTAGGCGGGGCAGGTTTAAAAGAATATGAAAAGCCGATAACAGCAGTCATGTTAGCCTGCGTGTTATCGGCTCTGCGTCTATGCGTCTGGCTCTCTAATAACGGATATATTCAGTTGCTTTACATGAATGAGCGTTTCCTGTTTACATTTTGGACAGAACAAGGGGAAATTCCTTAATTCCGTGTCAATTCGTATTTTTATTCGGGTTTTATTATGGCATATAGGACAACTAACCCAACTTGTCTCTTTCATCAAAATTACCCCGTAACTTGATGTTTCTTTGATATATTTTTTGTTAGTCTATAAAATACGAATATCAATCCAACATTAAGGATGATCATAAAGACCGGCTGGCTCATACCGAAATATGTTTTCATATCAGAAAATATACCGTTTGTATGAAGCATAAAAATCGGGCAAATTTCCTGCATTTTTTGTAAAACAGGAAGGCTATCATTAAAATCAAACACAACTGGCAAGAAGCAGATGACGCAAGAAGTAATAAGCGCTGTAACAGGAGAACTCATTTGAGCACTTAAAAACAATGTAATAGTTGTCAAGGCTACAATCCCAAAATATTCAATATTACAGAGATAAAGAACATTTGCAAAAAGGTCAAATTATATATTGAAGAAGCATAATGTAATGAAGATTGAATGCTTACATTCCACCCCTGTAACCCATAGGTACAGCCATACAGAACTAAATTTAGCAGTAAATACAAGAGGTATGTGCCAATTACAACTTCCAAGGCCGCTATAATTTTTGAAGTTGTGAGTTTGGTTCGGCCATACCGAGCCGAATAAATAATGCTATCTGTATGAAGTGCATACTCTTCTGAGAAAACAGGAGATAGAGTGATTACAACAATTAAACATATCATTATGGACAAGATGCTCCCCATTCCAGATAATAGCTTATCCCAGCCATCACAATATCCTAAAGTCACAGTTGGACTATTTGGATATGCTGTTTCGAGTGACTTAAAACTACCATCAGAATTTGTCAAATATTCCAGAATCGCCGCTTGGTCACGATAAACATGAACAGCAGAAAAAGCAGAATTTTCATCTTGTCCAACAGTTGCTTGTTTTGCTTGGTCGATTTTTTCTTGCATAGTAAGTAATGTATTTTGAGAGAGTTTTCCTTCAAATATTTCTGCTACTTCCTTCCGTTGTTCAATGGCTGTAAAACCGCTTGCTAATGCCATTTTTTCAAGGTCATAATCATAGAAAACATTTTGATAATTAAATTGAAAAAAGAAAAAATAGGCAACGATAAGAACCACACCAGCTAAAAACAACATTCGTGTTTGCTTTCTCGAACATATTTTATTTCGTTCTGCTTTTATCATTTCATTCATGCTCGGATACCTCCGCAAAATAGTATAAATACAAATCTTCCAATGTTGGATCAACATTCCAAGCGGTTCTGCATGGTGCTTCTTGAGAAATAATCCTCAGCCGTTCTGCACCATTATTATGTTTCAGATTTGCTGTTACATAGTTCAATTCTAATTCTTCGGCCTCTTTTCGAGATACATCACATTCCCAAACACATTTTTCAATCGGCTTCAAAATTTCTTCTGGAGAACCATGTTGAATTAACTCGCCATTTTTCATAATCAGAATCTCATTTGCGATATATTCAACATCAGAAACAATGTGAGTGGACAAAATTACAATTCTATTTTCTGCCAAAGAACTAATCAGATTCCTAAACCGCACCCGCTCTTTCGGGTCAAGTCCAGCTGTAGGTTCATCCAAAATCAAAATACGGGGATCGTTTAGTAATGCTTGAGCAATTCCCAAGCGTTGTTTCATACCGCCGGAAAAAGTTTTGATTTTTTCGTTTTTCTGTGTGAGCAGATCAACAACCTGCAACAGCTCCATTGTGCGATTATGGGCTTTTTTAGGCGGCAGCCCCTTTATTGCAGAGATATACATCAAAAATTTATACGCTGTAAAGTTAGGATAATAGCCAAAATTTTGTGGCAGGTAGCCTAAGATATTACGATATTTCTCGCCCAAATCATGAATGTTTTTCCCGTTAAAAAAAATGCTCCTTTCGTTTCAGTTTGGACATCGCAAATCATTCGCATCAAAGTTGTCTTGCCCGCACCATTTGCCCCGAGTAGACCATAAACACCATTTGTTAATTTTGCGCTGAAATGATTTACAGCTTTTTTTCTTCCATATTCTTTTGAAAGATCATTTATTGTAAGTTCCATATCAATTCTCCAATCATTTTTTCTTTTTTCAAGTACAGTTGAAGTGTTTTCCCTAATAGGATAATGGATAACACATAAAATCCAATCCATCCCCAGAACATAGACGCTTCAAAAATAAATCGCTGATGAAGTACAAGAGAAAATGTTCCAGAAAGAAAAATCATACAAGCAATTAAATGATACAAGCTATCGTTTGTCCTGCTTTTCGCACATATAAAAAGATAACAAGTGCAAGAAATATTAAACGGAATCAAACCATACAACACCATTTCAATCATTGATTTCTGGTAAATATATGCCATTGAAATTAAAATGACTGTTATTAGGAAAAGGTTGATTACTCCAATAATCAGCATACGACCTGCTACAATTTTTACCAGCGTTGTTCTACTAGACTGTTCAATTTCCCACATACCATAGATGTTGCTTTTAGATATTTCTATTGCACCTAATAACGCAAGGAATGGAACCATAACTGCAAGGATTGTCAATGGATAATAAAATGGAACCCTCCATTGGCCCAGGATACATGCTAATAATACTGCACATATAGTGAGTATTATTTGAATAATCCAGAAAGAAAGCGGCAGAAATTGAAGTTGGTTCAATATAATATCTCGCATTGAATTTTTATTGAATTCAGAACTATTCATGTAACTTTTTCCAGCTACGATTACTGCTTTAATTTTAGGTTCAGATGGAGCAGGCGTTTCACAACTCTGCAACCATTCTAATACACCATTTTGTTTTTGGGTCATACATTATCGCCTCCTCTAAAATCAGCCAAATATCGTTCCAGTTTTTTAATCCCCTGTTGGAGCCTAGATTTTACAGTAGAAACACTCGCTTTTGTAATGGTTGCAATCTCTCGGATTTTCAAATCATAATAAAATCGTAAAATGATGACCTCTTTTTGATAGTCCGGTAATGTGTTGATTGCATATTGAATTTGCGCTTTAAGTTCGTTAAGCTCAATTTTTTCAAAGGCATTATCAGTATCTTCTATATCTTCAAGAGTTTCTAAATCCATATACAGGGGTTTTGCTTTCTTAGTATAATTGTTACAGGTATTAACAGCAATCGTTAGCAGGTAGTTTTGAAATTTCCCTATCTTTCGTACTGATTGAATATTCTCCAACAGTTTCAAGAAAACATCTTGTGTAATATCTACGGCGGTATCTGGATCGCCGTTCAATCGCCGACAACAAAATAGATAAATTGACTGATAATATTTTCGGACAATTATCTCAAATGCATCTGTGTCACCCGACTGGATTTTTTTAATTAGTATGAAATCTTCGATACCTTGTCACCGCCTTCCATGTGTAAAACGCCTTACACTTAATATACAACTGAATAACCCAAAAGGATTTAACTTTAGAATTATTTCTTTTACTTTTTTTATTTCCATTCTATTGTAATTCCTGTTCTTGAAAAATATAAGATGTAATATATGAATTATAAACTTCAACCAACCTGCATATAGCAACATTCCACGGGCAAAGTATGAATTATACAATGTAACTGGGTGATGTTATATGGCGAAAGTTGAAGATTGTCCCGGTTTTGAAACCTTTGGTGCAGATGTCAAAGCCGCACGAGAGGCAAAGCGTCTTGCACGAAAAACATTGGCAGAAATGGTTGGGATTGAATGGCGGTATCTTGCCAACATTGAGAATCAAGGTGCGATTCCGAGCTTGCCTGTGATGATCCAGTTAATTAAGGTCTGAGGACTTCCCGTGGAGCGATATTTTAACCCGGAGATCATGCGGGAAGAAAGCGATCAGCGGCAGCGGGTCAGCCACAAGCTGAAGCTCTGTCCCGAACAATACCTGCCGATTATTGAAGGTGCCATAGACGGGGCGCTCAAAATGGAACAGACTGCGAAGCAGAAGGAGGACGCATAATCGCGGCCTCCTTCTGGCATTTCTATATCATGGTTCCCGGCACTTTTCCAAAAGTTCCCGACACCTCTGCTGGATTTCTCCGGTTTCTGTCACAATCAGTTCACGCTCGTTTCCAGTAATCTTATCTTCCAGAAAGTTGGCGTATGTACCCAGCAAAGCGTTCCGTAAATCCTCTGGGGTTTTCTGTATCTCAGCGCTGTACCAGTCATTCCGGTGGGGTTCCCATGCCATCAATGTATAACCGTGGCTGGTCTGAACCACCTCATACAGTGGATCATCATCCAGATATGCCTGAAACACTTTCAAAATCTTTTCAAAGGTCAGCATTTCCCGCACCTCCCATTCAGCTGCAAATCAGTTCCCTGATTAAAATTTCCTCAATCTGTGCCGTTAATGTGTTCATCAACCCCACCCAACGCATAGGGTCACAGGCTTTCAGTTCTTCCGTGACACCCGCAGTCTCCATCATGTGAGGCAACATGGTGTCCACGCGCTCCTGTGCTGTCCGCTCAATCTCTAACAGGTGTGGATACAGCTTCTCGCTCATCAGCAGTTGGTTGTAGAGAATGGGGCGATGTTTCTTTAGGTAGGATTTTCTCATCCTGCCGTACTTGCCGATAGAAGTTTCCGGCTGTTCAGAAAGTTTTAGGTTGGGTATATCATAATCTCCACAACGAATGTAAGTCAACTTACTCATTTTCATTCTCCTTTGCTTCGTGATGATTAGACTGCTGCGCTGGCTGCTATGCTGCCTTTGCGCGGTTCTTCTTTTGGTAGCTGACCGATAGTAGAAAAAACACCTTTTTTCATATCCTCAGCCCGGATCAGGGCTTTCTTAGCGTCCATTTCCGCTTTTTTCTTCGCCTTGATTTTGTCCTCATACCGTTTCTGTGCACCGCTGGCTTTCCGCTTCAAATAGTTCTGATGGAGCCTGTCCTTGCGTTCTTCTTTTTTTCACAATTCTTCCTGTTCCTCTGGAGTTAAAGGAACCGGCTGTAAGGATGGCGGGATATAGCGTCCTAAAAAATTGAAGTGGATTTCAATTTCCTGCGTGGTGTCCTGACTGCCTTTTCGGGCGCGTTCGTGGACAAGGATTTTCTCTACAAACTCGTTGAGCATGGTGTTTGTCAGAGTGTCAAAATTCTCGTACTTATCAATCAAGGCTATAAATTTCTCCGCTGATTTCTGGCTTTGCTCGTAGCCGGTAACAGCCTTTTCCAGCTCCGCAATTTCAATCTCAAGTGCGCCCTGCTCTTTGGCATACTGTGCATCAAGCGCCCTATATCGTGCATCCGGCAGTTTGCCGAGGGCGTTGTCCTCATAGATTTTGCAAATCAGTTTTTCCAGTTCTCCGGATCTCTTTTGAGCAGCGGCCAGACGCCTGCGCTTTTTCGATATATCGGCACTCTGTTTGGCAACCTGCGTTTCCTGAACAGCGTGAATAAATTCCGTCCGGTCATTTTTGGAATATTCAGCGATAGCCCGGAGCGTGTCAGAAACCAATGTCAGGATAGCACTCTCATTGATACGGTGTTGTGTGGGGCATAGTGTCCCACACGGAACTTTGGTATAATTGGAACAGGTATATTGAGAAATCCGCCTGCCATTGTTGGTGCGGTGGACATACATCTTGCCGCCACAATCTGCACAATAGAGCAAACCTGTGAGGGGAGCCGCTTCGCCCCAGCCGTTTGGATAACGCCGTACATTGCTGCGGATTTTCTGCGCCAAATCAAAGGTCTGCTGGTCGATAATGGCTTCATGGGTATTCTCAAAGATCGTCCATTCGTCCTCAGAAACATAGTGGCTTTTCTTGTCCTTAAAGTGTTTGCGGGTCTTGAAATTGATGGTATGCCCTAAATACTCTCGTTTTTTCAAAATGTTCACGATGGTAGATGATCCCCATCCATAGGGGTCTTTGACCGGCTTTGAACGGTTCACACCCTCGTTGAAGCGGGCAAGGTGTACGACAGGAATTTCAATCCGGTCTGTGGATAATTTGCAGGCGATCTGATAAGGCCCATATCCCTCCAGCGTGAGGGAGAATATACGGCGTACCACTTCGGCAGCTTCCTCATCTACCAGCCAATGCTCCCGTTTTTCGTCCCACAAGTAGCCGTAAATCACAGTGCCGGTCAGGTGCTTGCCACTCATGCCTTTTGACTTAAACACAGAGCGAATTTTCCGGCTGGTATCACGGGCGTAAAATTCATTCATAATGTTGCGGAACGGGGTAAAATCGTCATCACCTTTCAGGCTGTCTACACCGTCGTTGATGGCAATCAGACGAACGCCTCGCTGCCGCAAAACCTCCATAACTTGACCGACCTTCAGATAGTCGCGTCCTAACCGGCTCATGTCCTTGATGACGATTGCCTCTACACGCCCTGCCTCCACTTCCTCCATCATCGCCAAAAATCCGGGGCGGTCAAACCGGGTGCCTGAGATACCGTCATCTGTAAAATGCGTAGGATTTGGCAGTCCGTTCCGGCGAGCAAAATCCTCCAACATCTGCTTTTGGTTGGATATGGAATTGCTCTCGCCCTGTAACTCATCGTCCCGGCTCAGGCGCTCGTACAGTGGGGTGATTTTTTCGTTTCTCATAGCTGTACCTCCTGAAACAAAAATGCTCTAAGTGATTGCTTCACTAACCATGACAAAATCATGATTAAGAAGTCACTTAGAGCATATATCACCGCTGGCCAATTTGTACTTTTTTATACTGCTTGACCGCAAAGCAATCCGGCTTTGCGTTTTTCCAAGCCCGGCAAACATATAGTCCACGGCGTTCATAAAATCCTCGTCATCCTCCTTGACCTCCATCCCGGAAATCATGTCAACCAAGGTGTTCATGTTCCGATCCTCGGCGGGGCCCTCAAAATGATATAGGCAATGAGAGCACAGTAAAGCAGGGTTTCCGATTTTGTCCAGAATGGATCACCTTCCTTGCCTTCGCCCTTGGTGTTGGAAATCAGAGCATCCACGAATTTCAGAATATCGGCCTCGTTGCGGATATAGGCCAGCGGATTGTAGTGCATGGATTTTGAAAAATCTATGCTGTTGAATACCTTGATTTTGTACCCGCGTTTTTGCAGGAAAGCCCCGACCTGTCCCAGCACACCGCCTTTGGATCGACCACCACATAAGAGGAATGAGCCTGTAAAAGCTGGGGCGTGAGCCAGAAGCGGGTTTTGCCGGAGCCGGACGAGCCGATAATGCAGCAATTCAGGTTTCGGGCATTTGCGGGTATTTTCGGGCGGGTGTTCATGGTAAGGAACTCTGTCCCGGTCAAAATCACGTTGTTTTCAAACTTTGGATCAACAAACGGTTTGATGTCTTTTTTCCGTTCCCCACCGGGCGGTGCCGTACTCTGCATCCCGCCGGAACTTCTTAGCGTTCTTGCTTTTGAAATAGATCAGCAGCCGGAAACCAACGGCTCCTACAATGCCGACAAGCCAATCCAGCGGGACTAAACCGGGCGCAAAGTCAGCAAAGGCCGGGCCAATCGTCTGGCCCAGCCCGATGAGCTTATGTGCAAAATCGTTACCCGCCGCCAGCCGGTAGGCCGTTCCCAGCTTGAGGAACGCCCACAGGATGAACAGATAGGGAATGTTTGGAATCAGATATTTTCTAATCTTATCTGTCCTCATGGGCCACCTCCTTTGCACGTTCTTTTTGCTTCGGCTTTTCTTTGGAAAGCTGATCTGCCGCCTGTTGCAGTTGTTCCCGGATGGGAACACGGTTCGATTTTGCTTTGCTTAACACCTTCCGGGAATACTCAGAAAAACAGGCGGTAATTGCATCCGCCTGTCCTGCCTTGAAAAATAGCAGGTATTTGTCCGGCCCGGTTTTGTAAAAAGCATAGTCCACATTCCATTTCCGGGCCACGCGGTCAAAGGACTTGGCATCCCCGGATAGCTCAATGCTGTTTGTGGCTGTGCCGTGGGCCATGAGCTTTCGCACACTTTGTTTGCCATGCGGTACTTGCCGCCCACGGTATGCCTTGCGGATCTTCCGACCCACCATGCCCAGCACATACGCCAGTCCCCGCGCCGTCAGCTTGGTCGTTTTTACAGATATGGCTATCGTGCGCCGGGAAATATCTTCATCAATCAGTTACACCGCCTCCTTCCTTGGGACAATTTGTCTCGAAGTGCCATCACCGATCCCCACGGCCTTTTTTCTGCATTTGACGGTAGCCCTCCAAAGAAGAACCGTCTATGATTTCCTGATAAGCCGCCATCTGCTCCCGGATCGAGAGCTTCGGGAAAGAGAAAACCCTTATGTTCCTTGGGAATATCCTGCAAGCCGTGATACACTTCCACGAAATGATCGCTTTCTTTGACAACATAGCCGCCCGGGGCAAATGGCCGTTTTCGTGGATGCAGGCATCCCGGCCATACGCCTCATAATCGAAATACGGTTTTACCTGATCCGGCACATCCAACATTTCCAGATCGTCCACCATAAATACGCCCCAGCGTTTCCTCATCGGATACGCCCGGGGTAAAAGCCGTAACAGTCCAGATTTTGTGTCAGATTGATGATGTCCCGCACCGAAGAACAGTGATCGCCGCTGTCGAGGACGGCCTCCAGTGTTTCCAGCTCCGATGAGGTAAGCTCGGAAAGCAGGCAGGCCAGATGATTAAGCTCATCCAGATTTTCATACTCGCTCAAATGGTCATAGAGCCCCAGCACATCCCCATCGAAAGAGGTAATAAAAATTTCCTGATAGCGGACGCCATCCACGCCGATCCGTTTCAAAAGAGCCTCCACCTCCTGGGCGGTTGTGGGAAATTTCAGTGTTTCACCCACAAGCTGGCCCTCGCTGTACTTTCCGGCGTTGGTAACGTAGGCTTCAAACAGGGTTGCCATTAGCGGCGGCCCTGTCCCTTGACGGTCAGGATGCCCTCAAGGGTTGTTGCCGTAATTCCCAGCCGCTGGGCCACGGCAATATCATTTTTCATGGCTTCGGTCATACTGTGCCCGCAGACAACCAGCACATGGGAGCGGCGGAGCAGGTCACGGCCCATGTCGATGCCGCTTTTATGCTCCTCGGGAACTGCATCGTTGAGAAACAGGGGCAAGTACAAAGGCGGACAAATAGGAGAAAAGCCTGCCTCATACACGGTGCGGCAATACTGCGCCGCCAGTTCTGCGTTTTCGCTATCGCCGCCGAGCCATGCAGCGGTGATATAAGCAAGGGGTCGTTTCATCGTTCATACCTCCGATATTTTAATAAGAAAGTTCAACCCAAACCCCACGCCCTTTCCCAGTCTTGGGAAAGGGGGCGGCTCTGAAGGATATACCCCCGCCGCTTGCCGGGGAAATAGCACAGCCGGGGCAGACCGTCAAGGGCGAGCCGCCGAAAGCGGCGGTGCGTTGCACCCTTGACGGCCCACTCCCGGCTGTACTAAAAAACAGGCGGCGACGGGGGATATATACCACCAGAGCTTCTGCGCGAGGGCGGGGCCCTCGGGACAAAGTGTCTCGAAGTTGTTACTTGTCAAGTTCCTGCTTTTTCGGGGCTTTTGCCAGCTCCGGCGGCTGTTTTTCTTTCCAGTCATCCAGCAGGGACATAATCTGTTCTTTTTTCATTTTGGCGGGAGTGACCTCCTTGCCAAAATACTTTTCCAGTTCCGCAGTAGAAATAATCACGCCTCGATCCTCCTTTTTCTGTTCTGATAAGATGCCGTCAATGACATCGCCGTTGAGCTTGCCTTCCTTATCCAGCTCCCGGAGCCGTTTAGCCTGGGCCAGCGAGGGCGAAGCCTGCTCCCCGTCAATAGAAACAGCGATAAGCCTCTGATTTTTCGGTTTGATATAGGACAGCTCCACGGCAGGCATGAAGCCCATCTTTTTATCGTCTACCTTATCCAGAAGCTCCGGCACAAGAGAGTTGAGCCGCAAGTAGCGCATTACCTTTTTATAGTTCATTTCATGCGCCTCGCCTACAATCTCAACCGAGCGTTTTCCGACATCACCTTCCGCAACGCCTTTCAGCCGCCCGCCCTGATGCTTGATGTCCTCAACTTCGAGTTCCAGCAGCGCGGCCAATTCGCTGGGGAGCATCCCGTCACGCTGCTTGTTGCTGTCCTTCATGGCCTGTACCGCTTCGTGGTCGGTCATTTCACGGACAATAAAGGGCATTTCCTCCAGCCCCGCCAGTTCACTGCCGTGTGTACGGCGATGGCCCGCTACAATTTCATAGCCGTTTCCGTCTTTCTCCGGGCGGGCAAGACCGGGAACCATTACACCGTTTACGCGGATAGAAGCAACGATTTCCTGCATCTTCGCATCGTCCCGTACCTTAAAGGGGTGCGGACGGAATGTGTGAAACGGATGAACCTCGGAAAGTTTCAGATAAACCAGCTTGCCTTCCTCAACCGGGCGGGGCGGTGTAGTCGGCTCGGGAGCCGTCTGTTCCGCAGCAGCAGTTTCCTTCAGTGCCGTATCCTGTGCGGGCTTAATGGGCTCCTTGGCATCCGGGGCCTTTCCATCGCTTCGGGACACTTTGTCTCGTTTGGACGGCTTGGGCTTGTCAGGGGCCGTCTTATCCGCCTTGGGTGGACGGCCCTTGCGGGCCCCAGCCGATTTCTCCGCTTTCTGATTTTCAGTCGCGGCCTTTTCGCTTTCGGCGGACGGCCACGGCGCGGCTTTTTCGGTTCCTCCGTTTTGGCGGGCTGCGGTGTCTCTCCGGGGGCTGCCGCCTCCTGCGCTTCGGGTGTTTCCGCCTTTTCGACTTCGGCGCGGGCGTTCTGTCTCTTTTCTGCCATAAGCTCATTGATTTTGTCAAAGGACACAACCACATCGCCGGGCTCAGGTATGGCAGGCCCGGTCTGTTCCTGCTGGGGTTCAGATGCTGCGGCCTGTTCAGGTGTGGCGATAGGCTCGGCGGCCTTCGGGGAAATATTCTCCGCAGGGCCCGTATTCAGTTTTTCATCGGCCATTTACGATCCTCCTTTTCGTTAAAGTTGCACAAATTAGAGCGCTAAAATTTTGTAGTTATTTTTGCGCCTCCTTTCCGTCTATCCACGCAAAAAAGCCGCCCGTTTCTCATGCCGGACGGCTTTTTGCGTAATGTGATAGATCAAATATTATTTTTTCTGGTTTGCAGGCTCCGAAAAGCCTTGTATTTACAGTGTTCCTAATAGGAAGTAATCATATTGTAAATACAATTGGCAGTTTAGTTGGTATCTTCTTATATATTGCACTACAGAAAATATTGCAGCGGGCACAAATGTTGGATGTACACGAAGTAATTGATACAGTTGCAACAATACTGCCTCCGTTATTCATCACCTTCGTTGTCGAAAGGTTTTTTGGCGATGGTTCACCAAAGCTGCTTTTTATTCACAATATAGTTCTAATAAGCTATGGTATTTTCGACTATACATTTTTAATAAATGATTTTTCCTGGAAATCCAAGCTGTTTTACGCAGCATTTTATGTTGGGATTTTCTGGTTGCTCCTTGCCATACTATAGAAAATATAGTTGCAGGTAAAATCATTTCTGCATACCATGCACAGATTGCTAAACTCTAGTTTTTCATTCAGCAAAAAAACGGCCTGCCCGTCAATGTACAACGAGCAGGTCGCTTTTATTTGCGATTATTTCAGCACAGCACCCAAGTTAGCGCTGGTGACAAGGCGAGCGTACCGCGCCAGCCAGCCGGTCTTGATGTTCGGCTCGGGCTGGACATAGGCAGCCTTGCGGGCGGCAAGTTCCTCGTCGCTGACGGCCAGATGGATGGACGCATTCGGGATGTCGATCTCGATGGTGTCCCCCTCTTTGACCAGACCGATAGGCCCACCGGAAGCAGCTTCGGGGCTGACGTGGCCGATAGCCGCACCGCGGGACGCGCCGGAGAAGCGGCCGTCGGTGATGAGGGCCACGGTGGTGTCCAGCTTCATGCCCGCCAGCGCGCTGGTGGGGTTGAGCATCTCGCGCATGCCGGGGCCGCCCTTAGGGCCTTCGTAGCGGATGACCACCACGTCGCCGGGGTGGATCTCGCCCGCATAGATGGCGGCAATGGCGGTGTCCTCGCTGTCAAAGACGCGGGCCGGGCCGCTGTGTACCTGCATTTCGGGCGCAACGGCGCTGCGCTTGACCACGCAGCCGTCCGGGGCGATGTTGCCCCACAAAATTTGCAGACCGCCGGTCTTGGAGTACGGGTTGTCGATGGAGCGGATGGCCTTGTCGTTCAGGATCTTCGCGCCCTCGATGTTCTCTCCCAGCGTTTTGCCGGTGACGGTGGGAACATCGAGGTCGAGCAGGTTCTTCTTCGCCAGCTCAGCCTGCACCGCCGGGATGCCGCCCGCCTCATACAGGTCGGGCATGTGGGTGGGGCCGGCGGGGGCCAGATGGCAGAGATTCGGCGTTCTGGCGGAAATCTCGTTAAAGAGCTTCAGGTCAATCGGGCAGCCCGCCTCCTGCGCAATCGCCAGCAGGTGCAGTACCGTGTTGGTGGAGCAGCCCAGCGCCATGTCGCAGGTCAGGGCGTTGCGGATGGAGCGCTCGTTGATGATCTGGCGCGCGGTCACGCCGCGGCTGACCAGGTCCATGATAGCCATACCGGCGTGCTTGGCCAGCTGCAGGCGCTTGGCGTAGACGGCGGGAATCGTGCCGTTGCCTGGCAGGGCGATGCCGATGGCCTCGCACAGGCAGTTCATGCTGTTGGCCGTGTACATGCCGGAGCAGGAGCCGCAGCCCGGGCAGCAGTTGCAGGTGCAGTCCTCAAGCTGAGCGTCGTCGATCATACCGGCCTTGTACGCGCCGACAGCCTCGAACATTTTGGAAAGGCTGACCTCCTCGCCGCCGTAGCGGCCTGCCAGCATCGGGCCGCCGGAGCAGACCACGGCGGGCACATCCATGCGGACGGCGGCCATGACCATGCCGGGCACGATCTTGTCGCAGTTGGGGACCAGCACCAGACCGTCCAGCTGGTGGGCCATGAACATCGTCTCAACACTGTCGCAGATCAGTTCACGGCTGGCCAGGGAGTATTTCATGCCCACGTGACCCATAGCGATGCCGTCGCAGACGCCGATGGCGGGGATCAGGATGGGGGTGCCGCCAGCCATGCGCACGCCAGCCTTGACGGCGTCGGCAATCTTATCCAGATGGGCGTGGCCGGGGACGATCTCGCTGTAGGCGGAAACGACGCCGATCAGCGGACGGTCCAGCTCCTCCGGCGTATAGCCCAGCGCATAGAACAGGCTGCGGTTCGGTGCCCGTTCGGGGCCTTTTTTGACGTTATCGCTGTTCATAGGTTTTTCTCCGTTTTCAACTAAAATGCCTTCCCCCTGCGGGGGAAGGTGCCGCGAAGCGGCAGATGAGGGGCGGCCTTACGCCCGCCGCCCGTAAACGGGATGCTGCGGGAGCTCTGCCCTCATCCGGCCCTGCGGGGCCACCTTCCCCCTCGGGGGAAGGCTTAGAGCGTTATCTTATAATTACTTCTTCAGCCAGCTCATCATCTTACGCAGCTCGGCGCCGACCTTCTCGATGGGGTGCTCGGCAGCCATGCGGCGCTGTGCCAGGAAGTGGGTCTTGCGGCCACCCTTGGGGCTCATCTCGGTCAGGAACTCGGAAGCGAAGGTGCCGTCCTGGATCTCCTTCAGGACCTGCTTCATCTCCTTGCGGGTATCCTCGGTGATCAGGCGCTTGCCAGTGCGGTAGTCGCCGTACTCAGCGGTGTTGGAGATAGAGTAGCGCATCTTGGAGAAGCCGCCCTCGTTGATCAGGTCAACGATCAGCTTCATCTCGTGGCAGGTCTCGAAGTAAGCCATCTCGGGAGCGTAACCAGCCTCGACCAGGGTGTCGAAGCCAGCCTGGATCAGCTCGCAGACGCCGCCGCAGAGGACAGCCTGCTCGCCAAACAGGTCGGTCTCGGTCTCCTCCTTGAAGGTCGTCTCGAGGATGCCTGCGCGGCCGGCACCGATGCCGGAGGCGTAGGCCAGGGCAATCTCCTTGGCCTTGCCGGTGTAGTCCTGCTCGACGCAGATCAGAGAGGGGCAGCCCTCGCCCTCGGTGTACAGGCGGCGGACGATGTGGCCGGGGCCCTTGGGGGCGATCATGATAACGTCAACGTTGGCGGGGGGCACGATGGTCTTGAAGTGGATGTTGAAGCCGTGAGCGAAGGCCAGGGCCTTGCCCTCGGTCATGTAGGGGGCAACCTGGCTGTTGTAGATGTCAGCGCACAGCTCGTCGGGAACCAGCATCATAACAACGTCGCCGGCCTTGGCAGCCTCTTCGACTTCCATGACCTTGAAGTTCTCGTGGGTAGCGGCGAACTCAGAGGCTTTCTCCCAGTGGGCAGAGCCTTTGCGCAGACCGACAACGACGTTGACGCCGCTCTCGGCCAGGTTTTCGGAGTGGGCGTGGCCCTGGGAACCAAAACCGATGACAGCAACCGTCTTGCCGTCGAGAACGCCGAGGTTGCAGTCGGAATCATAGTACTTGTTGATAGCCATGGTGGGTGTCTCCTTTTTGTTGCTTTAAGTTTATATTTTTAAATTTTAAATGGGAAACGAAAATAAAAATCCGTAGGGGCGCATTCTATATGCGCCCGTGCAGTGCAGCCTACGGCGGGCGGATATGGAATCCGCCCCTACAGGCATTGAAAATTTACGGGCAGCTCAATGGCAATGCGTACCCGGCAGGGGCAGCTGCGCCTCCCCGACCTCCTGCGCGAGCTTCTGCATGTGTTCGTGCTTGCCGCCGCGCTCCAGTGCGGTGACGCCAGTGCGGCAGAGCTCCAAGATCTCGTAGCCCTTGAACATGGTCAGGAACGCGTCGATCTTATCGGGCTTGCCGGTCAGCTCAAAGATCATACTGTCCGGCGACAGATCGATGATCTTGGCCTTGTAGATGCTGGAAATTTCCCGCAGCTCGGCGCGGTTGTGGTTGTCGCAAGCCACCTTTAAAAGCAACAGCTCGCGCTGCAGGCTCTTTTCGGGGTCCAGCTCAAAGACCTGGCGGGTGACTTCCAGCCGCTCGGTCTGCAAGATCAGCTGGCTGAGGGCCTGCTCGCTGCCGCGCAGCGTGACCGTGATACGGCTGATGGAGGGGTCGTTGGTGGCCGAGACCGTCAGGCTGTCGATGTTGAAGCCGCGGCGGCAGAACAGGCTGGCCACGCGGGCCAGAACACCGTTGCTGTTATCCACCAGCAGGCTGATGACCCGCCGGGTGTTGTTGTTCTGTTCCATGCGTGTCACCTCATTCCATAATGATGTCTTCGATCGTGCCGCCGCCAGGGATCATGGGCAGCACTTTTTCGTCCTTGCCGATGCGGCAGTCGATCCAACTCGGACCCTTCTGCTTCATCGCGTCGGCGAACGCCGCCTTGAACTCGGCGGGCGTCGCAGCGCGGTAGCCTTTGGCACCAAAGGCCTCGGCCAGCTTGACGAAATCGGTCTTGCGGTGGGGGTCGGTGTCGGAGTAGCGTTTCTCGTAGAAGGTCGTCTGCCACTGGCGGACCATGCCCAATACCTGGTTGTTGAAGATGACCGTGATGATGGGCAGGTCGTAGCTGACGGCAGTGCAGGCCTCGTTCAGGTTCATGTGGAACGAGCCGTCGCCCGTCAGCATGACGACGCGGGCGTCCCTGCCCAGGGCCATTTGCGCGCCGATGGCTGCGCCGTAGCCGAAGCCCATCGTGCCCAGGCCGCCGCTGGTGAGGAATCCGCGGGATTTGGTGTGGTGCAGATATTGCGCAGCCCACATCTGATGCTGGCCGACGTCGGTGACGTAAACGGCCTCGGGGCCTGCCTGATTGCAGATCTCATCAATGATCTGGTGCGGCTTCAGCTCGGTGTCGCTGTCCACAGGCTTGTAGTCGTCCTTCTGCCAGCCGCGGATCTGCTCCATCCAGAGCTTGTGCTCGGTCTTTTCGACGTAGGGCAGGATGGCCTGCAAAACGTAGCTGGCGTCGCCGGTCAGGCTCAGGTCGATGTCCACGTTCTTGCCCAACTCGCTGGGATCGATGTCGATCTGGATGATTTTGGCACGTTTGGCGAAGGCGTCAGGGTTCAGGGCCACGCGGTCGCTGAAGCGGGTGCCCACGGCGATGACCAGGTCGGCCTCATCAATGGCCTTGTTGGCAGTGTAGCAGCCGTGCATGCCCAGCAGGCCGAGGTTATGCTCCTCGCCGTAGCTCAGCACACCGGCGGCCATCAGGGTGTAGGTAGCGGGGATGTCGGCCTTGGTCAGCAGGTCGCGCAGGGGCTGGCAGCCCACCGCACTGCGCACACCGCCGCCGAAGTAGACGATGGGGCGCTCCGATTCGTTGATCATCTGAGCGGCCTTTTTGACGTCCTCCTCATTATACCGGGTCACGGTGCGGATGAGCTCGGGAGCCTTGGGGGTGAACTCACAGGAGGCAGCCGTGATGTCCTTGGGAATATCGACGAGGACGGGACCCTTGCGGCCCGACTGCGCAATGCGGAAGGCTGCGCGCATCGTGTCGGCCAGGTCCTCGACCCGGCGCACGGTGTAGTTATGTTTGGTGATAGGCATCGTGATACCCTCGATGTAGGCTTCCTGGAAGGAGTCCTTGCCCAGCAGGGTGGTGGCCACGTTGCCGGTGAAGGCGACCATGGGCACGCTGTCCATGTAGGCGGTGGCAATGCCGGTGACCAGGTTAGTGGCACCGGGGCCGCTGGTGGCCAGCACGACGCCGGTGCGGCCCGTGGCGCGGGCGTAGCCGTCCGCCGCGTGGGACGCGCCCTGCTCATGGGCGGTCAGCACATGGCGGATGCGGTCCGAGTTTTTATAAAGTTCATCGTACAGATTCAGCACTGCGCCGCCGGGATAGCCGAACAGGGTGTCAACGCCCTGCTCGACCAGCACTTCGACGAAGATCTGTGAACCGGTCAATTTCATGTTTCTGCTCCTTCCTGGTTTTAGCACGGCCTGCCGGGGGTCTGTAGGGCGGGGTGATCTCACCCCGCCGCGGCGGCCTCCCGTAAGAGGGGCAAAGGATAAAACAAAACAGGCTTTGCCCCTTGTATTCCAAGAGACAAAGCCTGTGTATAGCTCTGCGGTACCACTCTTATTGGGGCGCCTGCCCCCACCTCATGGGCCTCCAACAAAGCCCGGCACTGTAACGGGTGCGCCCGTATCCCCCTAATAGGTTTCGTTCGGGTGATCTGCTCCGGGATCAGTTCGCAGCTCGTTTCTCCTTCTGCCTTGCACCGACCGGCAGTTCTCTGCAGGGAACGTGACTGTTACTAACTTCCCATCCAAGCATTTGGATTTGTGTTAAACTATACCGCACTTTTGCAGATTTGTCAAGACTTGTTTGAAAATTCCGCAACAAATCTTGCAACTTTTTGCCACGGCGTTTATACTGGTGGTAAAGAGTGTATCTCTTGGGAAAGGAATATGAATATGCTTCGTAATGAATGGCTGGCCCATCTGGATGGGCTTGTGGTGTTCCGCGGCCTGCTGGCGGCGGAGCCGTTGCGCTCTCTGCACGCGGCGCTGGCGGCGGATGAGGACGCCCTGACGGGCGCTGTCGCCGCGTTTGAGGCGGCGCTGTTTGCCCGCGGCACCAACTGGACCGAGGCCCTGCTGGATGCCGTGCTCGAGGAGGAAAACCTCTGCCTGCGTGTGGCAGCCGGGCAGGATGCCGGGCCCGTGCTGGAGACTGCGCTGAACAGCGAGCTGGACTTTTTGCAGACGCTTGGCCGTGCGCGGCTGGACGAGGTGTTCCCCGGTGCGGCGGTGTTCCTGCCGCGGTGGGAGACAACGCCCGACGCCGACTACCACGCGGCCTATGAGGCGCGCCGCGCGGCCGTGGGCCAGAAGGGCTACGGCATGTTTGCCCGCCACCATGTCTTTGCGCTGGAGGACGGGCATCTGGTGCCGGTGCGCTACCCCGATCCGCAGCGTCTGAGCGAGCTGCCCGGCTACGAGCAGGAGCGCGAGAAGGTCATTGCCAACACCCGCGCCCTGCTGGAGGGCCGCCCGGCCAATAACGTGCTGCTCTACGGCGATGCGGGCACGGGCAAATCCAGCACGGTCAAGGCCATTGCCAACGAGTTTGCGCCTGACGGCCTGCGGCTGATCGAGGTGAAGAAGAACCAGCTGTACCAGATCCCCGCCTTGATGGACGAGCTGGCGAAGAATCCGCTGAAGTTCATCCTCTTTATTGATGACTTGAGCTTTGCCTCCAACGATGACAACTTTGCGGCGCTGAAGGCGATCCTGGAGGGCGGCGTCGGCGGGCGCAGCCATAATGTAGCGGTCTACGCCACAAGCAACCGCCGCCACCTCGTCAAGGAGACGATGGCGGACCGCAGCGGCGACGACCTGCACGCGATGGACACCCGGCAGGAGCTTATGAGCCTGTCGGCCCGGTTCGGTCTGACGGTGACGTTCCAGCAGCCTGACAAGGACCGCTATGACCGCATCCTGCTGGAGCTGGCGAAGCAGTACAATGTCCAGATGCCCAGCGACCAGCTCTTTATCAAGGGTGCCGCCTTTGCCCTGCGCGCCGGTGGTCGCAGCCCGCGCGTAGCCAAGCAGTTTGTGGAGCTGCTGGCGGCGGGCGTCAAGGTATAAAATTTCTCCACCCTGTAGGGGCGAACAATGTTCGCCCGTGCTCGTTCGCGGCGGCAGAAACATCCGCGGGCGGATATGGAATCCGCCCCTACGCGTAGGGGTCGGCGTCCTCGACGACCCGGAAAGTCAGCGCTGCCGCAAAGCTTCCGCGGGCGAACATTGTTCGCCCCTACATAGCATGAGAATCAGGCGCGCTCCGTCACCAGCTTAAACCCTGCCTCCGTCAGCTTTTGCTTAATGGTCTCGATCTGCGCGGCATCTCGCGTTTCGAGGCCGAGCTTCAGGAAGCAGCTCGTGATGGCCATGTTCGCATCGCTGCGGTCGTGGTGGACGCTGACCACGTTGGCACCGCAGGCCGAGACAATGTCGCTGACCAGGCTCAGCTGGCCGGGCTTGTCCTCCAGGGCGATCATCAGGTTGGTCTTGCGGCCACTCATGACCATACCACGGGTGATAACGCGGGACAGGATGTTCGCATCGATGTTGCCGCCGGAGATCAGGCAGACGGTCTTTTTGCCTGCCAGCGGCAGCTTGTTGAACAGTGCGGCCGCCACCGGCGTGGCACCGGCCCCCTCGGCCACCAGCTTCTGGTTCTCCATCAGCGCCAGGATGGCCGCGGCGATCTCGTCCTCGCTGACCGTGACCACGTCATCCACGTACTGGCTGACCATCTCATAGGTGGTCTCGCCGGGCGTCTTGACCGCGATGCCGTCGGCGAAGGTGTCTACGTGGTCCAGCGTCTCGTACTTGTGGTCGTGGAAGGCGTGCTCCATGCTGGGGGCACCGGCAGCCTGCACACCGTAGACCTTTACCTCGGGGCGCAGGCTCTTGATGGCGAACGCCACGCCGGAGATCAGACCGCCGCCGCCGATAGGCACGATGACCGCGTCCACATCGGGCAGTTGGTCGAGGATTTCGAGACCAATCGTTCCCTGCCCTGCGATGACCAGCTCGTCATCATAGGGGTGGATGAAGGTCATGCCGGTCTCCTGCTGCAGCTCGACGGCGCGGTCGTGGGCGTCGTCGTAGGTACCCTTGACCAGCTCTACCTCCGCGCCCAGGCGCTTGGTGCTTTCCACTTTCATAATAGGGGCACCGTCTGGCATGCAGACCACGCTTTTGATGCCCATGCTGGTGGCGGCCAGCGCCACGCCCTGTGCATGGTTGCCCGCCGAGCAGGCGATGACGCCCTTCGCACGCTCCTCCGCGGACAGCTGGCTGATTTTGTAGTACGCGCCGCGGACCTTGAAGCTGCCTGTAACCTGCAAATTTTCGGTTTTCAGGTACAGATCGGTGCCGGGGCACAGGCGTGTGGCGGCGATCAGGTCGGTCTTGCGGGCAACCTGCTTCAAGACGAACTTAGCATGGTAGATTTTATCCAGTGTAAGCATGGGCTGTTCCCTCTCTGTTTGACAATAGTCGGGCCCGACCCGGGCTTGCCGGATCGGGCCGGGCCGCGCCGTTGCGGCCGAGACACTGACATGAGTATAGTTGAAATTTGCTAATTTGTAAAGTGAAAAATATTCATCATTAAATTGCACAAGAATAATAAGCGAGAATTGTACAATTCTACCACTATGTTGTGGGCGCAGAATGCTGTATAATAGATGTAACGATAGCAAAATATGTTTGCTTTTTAACAATCACCTTTATGAGGAGGCAATTTCCCGTATGGATATTCGTTATTCCTGCAATCAGCGTGACTTCAAGCGCTATACCACCGAGGAGACCCGCAACGAAATGCTCATCACCGGCCTGTACAAGGCAGATGAGATGGTCGCCGTCTACAGCCACGTGGATCGCATGGTCACGCTGGGCTGCATGCCTGTGCACGAGGAGGTCTCCATCGACAAGGGCATTGATGTATGGGCCAACTTCGGCACCCACTATTTCCTGGAGCGCCGCGAGATCGGCATCTTCAACATTGGTGACGGTGCCGGCACGGTCACGGCGGACGGCAAGGAGTATCACCTGAACTACAAGGATTGCCTGTACCTTACCCAGGGCACCCAGAAGGTCACCTTCAAGAGCGATGACTCCGAGCATCCCGCCAAGTTCTACATGGTCTCCGCCCCGGCACACTGCCGCTACGAGACCAAGCTGATCACCCTGGAGCAGGCCGCCAAGCGTCCCCTGGGCAGCCTGGAAACCTGCAACAAGCGCACGATCAACCAGTTCATCCATCCCAGCGTGCTGAAGACCTGCCAGCTGTCCATGGGCATGACCTGCCTGGAGCCGGGCAGCAACTGGAACACCATGCCCAGCCACACCCATGAGCGCCGCATGGAGATTTACACCTACTTTGAGGTCCCAGAAGGCCAAGCCGTTTTCCACATGTGCGGCGAGCCGACCGAAACCCGCCATGTTGTGATGCACAACTATGATGCTGTTATCAGCCCGTCCTGGAGCATCCACAGCGGCGTCGGCACCTCGAACTACACCTTTATCTGGGCCATGGGCGGCGAGAACCAGGAGTTCGACGATATGGACAATATCGCCACAACTGATTTGCGCTGACCGCAAGAAACGCACATATTTTGCGCCGGCTTGCGCAAGATATGCGCAACTATTTACTTTAATGTCTCCCGCGTCGCGCCCCAGTGATGGGCGCCGGAATATATGACTGTTACAAACTTTAGGAGGTTTTGCATCATGTCTGTTTGCACCCCGAAATCTTCGATCTGACCGGCAAGGTCGCCCTCGTCACCGGCGCTTCCTATGGCATCGGCTTTGCTATTGCCACCGCCATGGCGAACTGCGGCGCCAAGATCGTCTTTAACGACATCAAGCAGGAGCTGGTCGACAAGGGTCTGGCTGCCTACAAGGAGGCCGGTATCGAGGCCCACGGCTATGTCTGCGACGTCACCAACGAGGACGCCGTCAATGAGATGGTCAAGAAGATCACCGAGGAAGTCGGCCACATCAACGTGCTGGTCAACAACGCCGGTATCATCAAGCGCATCCCGATGATCGAGATGACCGCTGCCCAGTTCCGTCAGGTCATCGACGTTGACCTGAACGCCCCCTTCATCGTCGCCAAGGCCGTCATTCCCGATATGATCGAGCAGGGCGGCGGCAAGATTATCAACATCTGCTCCATGATGAGCGAGCTGGGCCGTGAGACTGTCTCCGCCTACGCCGCTGCCAAGGCGGTCTGAAGATGCTGACCAAGAACATCGCTTCCGAGTACGGCCAGTACAACATCCAGTGCAACGGCATTGGCCCCGGCTACATCGCCACCCCGCAGACCGCGCCGCTGCGTGAGATCCAGCCGGACGGCAGCCGTCATCCCTTCGACCAGTTCATCGTCGCCAAGACCCCCGCTGGCCGCTGGGGCGAGGCCGAGGATCTGGGCGGCCCCGCAGTCTTCCTCGCATCTGAGGCTTCCGACTTCGTCAACGGCCTGATCCTCTACGTTGACGGCGGCATCCTCGCTTACATCGGCAAGCAGCCCGGCTGATTTACTTTCTTCGAGAAGAAAGTAAACAGAGAAGCTTTCAAACAATAAAAAGGACATCCGCTCGTGAAAGGGCGGATGTCCTTTTTTGTTTTAGCTGCACGGTAGGGGCCGGGCATGCCCGGCCCGGCAATGTATGGTAAACGGACGCTTACGGGAATCTCCCGGGCCGCATATATGCGGCCCCTACACCTCTGCCGCCCTGTAGGGAGCAGCGTTCCCGACGCCCGCAGGATAGCAGGCGATTGGCAGGGCGTCGGGCGGCCAGTCTTCTGGCCGCCGCGGAGGGGTCAAGGTCCCTCCCTACAAAACGACTCGCAAAGGGGGCTTTACCCGATGGCCACGCTCCACTTGAACTCCTTGCTCTCGCCGGGGTTCAGCTCGATGTGATGCCCTGCCTCGTTGACGGAGTTGGCCCAGCCGTTCCAGGGCTCCATGCAGACGAAGTTCTCGGCGTCCTGCTGCCAGAGCACGCCGTTGGTGAAAACGCTCTCGTCAAAGCTGACCGTGACCTTGTGGCCGTTGCCGGAGTCGGTGAAGCGCATCGGGCTCTTGACGCCGGTCATCAGGCGGATGGAGTCGGCACTCCCCTCCTTACGGGTCAGGGTGATGGTCTCGGGCGCGGCGGGCTGCTCGCCCTTGGCGCTTTCGCTGCAGGTGGCGGCGTCGATGTCAAACGCAACGTTGTCCAGCTTGCTGGCGGCGAAGTACGGGTGGAAGCCGACGCTGAACGGCAGGGCCTTGTCGCCGGTGTTGGCGACGGTCAGGGCCAGCGTGGCGGTGCTGCCGGTCAGGGTGTAGCGCATGGTCAGGGAAAAATCGAACGGGTAGACGAACTTGGTCAGGCCGTTGGGGGTCAGGGTCAGCTCAATGGCGGTGTCGTCCGCGCTCTTGACCTGCCACGGCAGCAGGTCGGCCAGGCCGTGGACCTCGATGGGATAATCGGCGCCGTTGAAGTGGTGCACGCCGCCGTCCGGCTTGCCGCAGTTGGGGAACAGGATGGGCACGCCGCAGCGCGGGCGATCCGTGGACTCGAAGTTTTTGTCGCGCAGCCACAGGTATTCGTTGCCGTTTTTGGTGAAGGATGTGGCCATGCCGCCCTTCTCGGGTGTGACGGTGAAGGCGTACTCGCCGTCGGTCAGGGTCAGGGTCTTGTAGGAAGCACCGTATTTTTCATAGGTGCCGGTAGTCAGAGTAGACATGATAAGGCTCTCCTTTGTATGCACGTAGGGGCCGCACATGTGCGGCCCGCAACTTTGTGGAAAGCACCCGATTGCGGGTAAGTTGCGGGCCGGGCATGCCCGGCCCCTACAGCGTAGTGGATTTTTCGTGTTTAATTATACCACAAACAGGCTTACAATACAACGCCATCCTTAAAGATCGAGATCTCGCGGAAGCCCTTCTTTCTCGGCGCAGGTCTGCTTGCCGGAGGCAACATCCAGCACCAGCTGGTACAGGTCAGCGCCAGCCTCGTCCAGGGTACGCTCGCCGTCCGCGACCACACCGGCATTGAAGTCGATCCAGGTCTTTTTCTCTGGCGGCCAGCTGGCTGTTGGTAGCGATCTTCAGCGTCGGGGCGGGTGCGCCGAACGGCGTGCCGCGGCCGGTGGAGAACAGCACCATGTGGGCACCGGCGGCGGTCAGCGCAGTGGCGGAGACCAGGTCGTTGCCGGGGCCATACAGCATGTTCAGGCCCTTGGTGGTGACGGGCTCACCATAATCGATGACATCCATGATGGGGGCAGAGCCGCCCTTCTGGACGCAGCCGCAGGACTTGTCCTCCAGCGTGGTGATACCGCCCTGCTTGTTGCCCGGGCTGGGATTGTCGTAAACGACCTCGTTGTGGCTGATGAAGTACTCTTTGAAGCCGTTGATCATCTTAACAGCCTTCTCAAAGACCTGCTCATTCTGGCAGCGATCCATCAAAAACCCCTCGGCGCCGAACATTTCCGGCACTTCGGTCAGCACGGTGGAGCCGCCGCGGGCGCACAGCATATCGCTGAAGCGGCCGATGGTGGGGTTGGCGGTAATGCCGGACAGACCGTCCGAACCGCCGCACTTCATGCCGACCACCAGCTCGCTGGAAGGAATCGGCTCGCGCTTGAACTGGGCAGCGTAGGCGGCCAGCTCTTTCAGGATCTCGCGGCCTGCGACCAGCTCGTCCTCGACATCCTGGCAGGTCAGGAACTTGACGCGGTCAGCGTCGTAGTCGCCCAGTTCTTCCAGGAACTGCTCATGGGTCAGGTTCTCGCAGCCCAGGCTCAGCACAAGAACCGCGCCCGCGTTGGGGTGGCGCACCAGAGATGCCAGCAGCTTGCGGGTCTGTGCGTGGTCATGGCCGGTCTGGGAGCAGCCGAACGGATGGGTGAAGGTGTACAGCCCGTCGATGCTGTCGGTCACAAGATCCTGATTGTCCCGCACAAGGGCTTTGGCGCAGTCGTTCACGCAGCCAACGGTGGGGATGATCCAAATCTCGTTGCGGGTGGCTGCACGGCCATCCTTGCGGCGGTAGCCCATAAAGGTTTCGGGAGCAACGGGGGCCAGCGGGTGCACATTGGGGTGGTAGCTGTACTCGATCTCGCCGGACAGGTTGGTCTTGACGTTGTGGGTGTGCATCCAGGTGCCGGGCACGGCGTCAGCGGTGGCATGGCCGATGGGAAAGCCGTACTTGATGACGTTTTCGCCTGCCTTGATGGGAGCAATGGCCATCTTGTGGCCCTGGGGGATATCCTCAACAGCGGTGACGGTGGTGTTATCCACGGGGACAGCGGTGCCCTTGGCGATGGGATGCAGGGCGACGACGACGTTATCTTGGGGTTGATCTTAATGGCGATAGGCATAAGATGTCTCCTTAGCTTCTGATAAAAGTGGGGCCGGAGGGCATCCTCCGGCCCCAGTGGGGTACGTTTTAAGGCAGGATGAGGGGTGGGTGTGCGGGGGCAGACCGTAAACGGTCAATATCGGCAGACTCGGCCCTCATCAGTCGGCTGCGCCGACAGCTTCTCCCGATGGAGAAGCCTTTGGACGCTTACAGGCAGGAAGCATACGCAGCCAGTGCGCCGTTCTCGCGAATGTTGGTCAGGTTCTTGACGGTAGTTTCCTCAAAACCGGCGACCTTGGTCAGATCCTGGCCCCACATCTGCTCGTTGGTCATAACAGCATGAACGAGGGTCGGAATATCGTCATCCTTGTGGGCATTGTAGAATTCCAGCGCATAACGATCATCGGAAATGGTGTACTCGTTGCCCTTGGCACGCTTGCAGACCAGGCCTTTGTCGGTCAAGCTCCTGGACATCGTTGCTGTAGAAGGCAATGTAAGCAGCGAAGCTCATGGTCAGGCAGGTGGGCAGCTTGCCGTTCTTCTCGATGTACTCGAGGAAGGAAGGCATGTTGCGGGCACGCCACTTGGAGGTGGAGTTCAGGGAGATGCTCATCAGCTCATGGTTGACGAACGGGTTGTTGAAGCGGTCTTCCACAGCAGCAGCGAACTTCTTGCAGTCGTCCTGATCCAGGGGCAGGATGGGCACGACCTCATCCAGCAGCATCTTGTTCATGTAGCCCAGGACGGTGTCGTCATGCATGCAGTCGCGCACAATGTCAAGCCTGCCAGGTAAGCACCCAGAACAAAGCCGGTGTGTGCGCCGTTCAGGATGCGGACCTTGCGCTTCTTATACGGGCTCATATCGGGGGTCACGAAGACGCGATCTTCCAGGCCGGCCTTGCGGAACGGCAGAATATCGTTCAGCTTGGTGTCGCCCTCAATGACCCACACGCCAAAAACCTCACCAACATCCAGCAGCGGGTCAGCATAACCGTGCTTCTCTCAAGCTCGGCAACTTCCTTCGGGTCGCGGATGCGGCCGGGAACGATACGATCAACCAGAGAGCCGCAGAAGGTGCAGTCCTCATTGACGTACTTCTTGAAGCCGTCCTCCAGGCCCCACTGCTCGATGTACTGGTTGACACACTTGAGCAGTTCCTTGCCGTTGTTGTCGATCAGCTCGCAGGCCAGCATAATGATGCCCTTCTTGCCGGCCTTATAGCGGTGATACAGCACCTGGGTCAGCTTTGCGGGGAAGCTGGATGCGGGAACGTCCTCCAGCTTGCAGGCGGGGTCGTAGACGATGCCGGCCTCGGTGGTGTTGGAGACGATGATCTCGAGATCGTCGCTGGCGGCAACGGCCATCATCTTGAAATCCTCTTTCTCATACGGGTTCAGGCAGCGGGACACGCTGGAGATCACGCGCTTGTCATCGACCTTTTTGCCGTTTTCGCTGCCGCGCAGGTACAGGGTGTAGAGGCCCTCCTGTTCGTTGATCATCTTGGCCAGGCCGGGGGCGATGGGCTGGACCAGCACGCACTTGCCGTTCCAGTCAGCCTTCTCGTTGGCCAGGTCGAACCAGTAATCCACGAACGCACGCAGGAAGTTGCCCTCGCCGAACTGCAGGACCTTCTCCGGGGCGTTTTTCAAAATATAGCCGTTGTAGCCGGATTTTGCAAGAACTTCATAATTCAAGGTATCCATATATGCTTCTCCTTAACATAAACAAATCTGGTGCGCAGCGGGGGGCTGCAGCACGTCCTGTTACCTGAATTATATTTTCTTTAGGCCGTTTCGTCAAGATTCATTCCGTAAACAGCGCACATATTTTGCGCAGTTTTGAGGCCAATTTTGGGATTCCACATCTTGCACAACAAAGAACCGCACTTTTTGGCTATAATTTCGATTAACAAGCAATTTTTGCAACTTGTGCAAGGCAAAATAGTTATGTATAATAATAGCAGAGCATGCTGTTTTGGGTCATCTTTACAGCGCAAGGTATGTGCTATCAGGGCCCGAGGCGGCATTCCCCCGACTATCATTTATAACATCATTAAGGAGCGTCTGTACATGAAAGCTTTTATGGACAAGGACTTTCTGCTGGAGACCCCTACCGCCCAGCACCTGTATCACGACTATTCGGCCAAGCTGCCCATCGTAGACCACTGCCACATTCCCCCGCAGGAGATCTATGAGAACCGCCGCTTTGAAAACATTGCCCAGGTGTGGCTGGGCGGCCATCAGGTTCTGGCCGATGGCAGCGACTACTACTTTGGCGACCACTACAAGTGGCGCGTGATGCGCTCCAACGGCGTACCCGAGGAGTACATCACCGGTGACAAGCCGGACCGCGAGCGCTTCCAGAAGTTTGCCGAGAGCCTGGAAATGGCCATCGGCAACCCGATGTATACCTGGTGCCATCTCGAGCTGAAGAAGTACTTCGGCTACGAGGGCGTGCTGAACGGCGACACCGCTGAGGAGGTTTGGAACCTCTGCAACGAGAAGCTGCAGAATGACCCGAAGCTGACTGTCCGCGGCCTGATCGAGCAGAGCAACGTTGCCATGGTTGGCACCACCGATGACCCCATCGACACCCTCGAATGGCACAAGAAGATCAAGGAAGACCCCACCATCAAGGTTGTTGTTGCCCCTTCCTTCCGCCCGGATAAGGCCCTGAACATCCGCAAGGAGGGCTTCGCAGATTACATCCACAAGCTGGAAGAAGTGGTCGGCCGCAAGTTTGCCTGTGCAAACTGCGTTGTCAACGCTCTGGATGAGCGCCTGCAGTTCTTCGTAGAGATGGGCTGCCGCGCCTCTGACCACGGCCTGGATTACATCCCCTACGTGGATACGAACGCTGAGAAGGCTACCGCTGCTTCAAGAAGGCCATGGCCGGTGAGACCCTGACCAAGGAGAGGGCGACGAGTACACCACCTACGTGCTGCTGGCCCTGGGTGCGCCTGTACAAGAAGTACAACGTGGTATGCAGCTGCACTACAGCTGCCTGCGCAACGTCAACCAGAAGATGTACAAGAAGCTGGGCCCCGATACTGGCTACGATATGATCGCTGTGACCGATGGCAGCGCCGCCATCAGCAGCCTGCTGAGCAATGGCTGAGAGGCGAGTGCCCGAAGGTGATCCTGTACAGCCTGAACCCCGCCGACTTTGACATGCTGGGCACCCTCATGGGACCCTTCCAGGATGACGAGATCCCCGGCAAGATCCAGCTGGGTTCCGCCTGGTGGTTCTGCGATACCGACGACGGCATGTACCAGCAGATGAAGACCCTGGCTCGCCTGGGGCTGCTGGGCAACTTTATCGGCATGCTGACCGACAGCCGTAGCTTCCTGAGCTATACCCGCCACGAACTGTTCCGCCGCCTGATGTGCAACCTGATCGGCGGCTGGGTCGAGAACGGCCAGTACCCCAGCGATGAGAAGACTCTGAAGCAGATCGTGGAAGGCATCAGCTACTACAACGCCAAGCGCTACTTCAACCTGTAATTTACGGGAGTTTTATTCCTTTCTTGAAAGAAAGGAACCGAAAGAACTTTAAACAAATAAAACAGCAAAATGCCCCTGCCTGGGGATGGTTCAAAACCAACCTGGGCAGGGGCGTTTTTTATTTCTTTTTGCCTAATAATTCTTTGCGGATATACGCAAAACATGCATCCTCGCCCTCGTCGCGCAGGATCAGCAGGCAGGTCTCCAGCTGCTTGCTTGTCTCGGGGTGCAGGATGTAGTGGTCTTTGCTGTGGTCATAGTACTCCCATGCCGCGGCATCTGTGTACTTGTTGCCTTTGTAGTTTTTGCTGGCGGCAATGCGGTCACAGACCATCTCGGCCACGTAGCGGGCGGGCATGCGCATACCGGCCATGGCGTGGTCGCCGCCCGGTGCGTAGTCGATCCAGTATTCCAGATGGTGCTTATTGCGCCCCTTATGGTGCAGCCAGGCGGCACTATAGCCTTCTTTCTGGCGCTGGGCGTTGTTGGGGCTGCAGATCCCCTGCCAGTACTTGGCACCAGCCCAGAATTCCACCGGGGACAGCTTGCTTAAATCGTGGGTAAGGCCCTGCCAGTACAGCCCGCAGCGGAAGCAGTTTTGCATCACCAGCATTTTGTGGTGGTGGATCGTTTTGTAGTGTTTAATGGGATGCCACAAGGTCTTTTTTCCTCCCCGGGATCATGAGTTTTGCCAGCACCGGCAGCAGCATACAGCTGATCGGCACAAACGCAAAGTGCCAAAGCATCGGTACAAGGTGGGTATGGATCGCAGCGTGCGCCTTGGACAGCACCATCCAGGACGCCGGGGCCGCCAGCCCCAGCCCCCAGACGATGCACGGCGGCACCAGCTGCGCCGCCGTGCCGCGGCGCAGGCAGACAACAACGCTCACCGCGCCGACCAGCAGCGCAAACAGAAGCAGCTGCCATGCCGTGATGCTGACGGGCCCGAGCTGCAAAAGCGGCTCCGTACTCTCACGGAAATACTGCGCGAGCACCTGCAACACGTTCACATCCCGCACCGCGCTGTCCGTCAGGCTGACGCGGTCCGTGACGGCCCGGGTCATGTTCTGCCAGGCGTCCGCCGCGCTGCCGAAGCAGAGCCATTCCTGTGCGAACCAGAGCGCCAGCGCCGCAGTCACACCGCCCAGCGCCGAGACACCCGCCCCGACGGTGCGGCCCAGCCAGACCAGCGCGCCGTGCGGGTCGCGCCGCACAAAATACGCCTTGGCTGCCGCGTAGCAGAGCGGGATCTCACACAGGATCAAAAATGTTGTGATAAATTCAAACCCGCACATGCAGCGCACCATGCAGGCGGCGGCCACCAGCGGCCAGCACCCGCGGGGCGTTTTGCCGCGCACGCGGGTGCAATGGCAGAGCCAAAGCGCCGCCAGCAGCGGCAGCAGCCAGGTCCACAGGCACCAGTACAAGTCCTTCATGCCGCGCTGCAGCCAGGGGGCCAGCAGCACCGACGCAAACCCAAACGCTGCCGCCAGCGGGCCGAATTCTTCCCACACGGCCAGCGCCGCAAGCAGCTCCGCCGCGTAGAACAGCGTGCTGTTCAGCCAGTAGAGGGCGGTTTCCCGCGTCAGACCGTCGGGCAGCCAGTGCCGCAGCAGACGGTTGACCCTGCCGAACAGCCAGCCCTGCAAGCCCGACTGGTGGGTGTAGGGGTGGAACGCCGCCGCGTCGGTGGGGGTGTCGTCCCGGAACAGTGCGCGGTTCGTGTCGTCGCTCCAATCGTCGGTGTAGACACCCAGAAAGCCGCCGGGGGCGTACTGCCCCTGCTCCATCTGGTGGATGCGGCCATAGACGAGCGTCTGGGAGCCTGTATCCCACACGCCGGTCAGGTAGGCACTGGCATTGTGCCGCACCGTGGTCAGCAGCGCGGCCAGCGCCAGCACTGCCAGCAGGGTCGCCGCGCCGCGCAGGGGTGCGGGCAGCGTCTGCCATATTCCTTTTTGCTTTTGTCAATGTTATCGATCCCATTTGTCGCACAGCGCAGCGATGGCTGGCAAATTTTGCAAGGTCCTTGTTGGCCCCGCCCTGGTTGTGGCGGATGACCTCCAGCAGGCGCTGGCCCATGTTGGCCAGCCGGTCATAGGCCGCGCTGGTGCGCACAGTCTCGGCGGATTTCGTCTTGATGATCTTCCGGGTGTTGCCGACCTCGGCGCAGGCGACGCGGCCCTCGGCGGCGATCCAGATCGAGCCGTTGTAGGGGGCGTCGGCCTCGTAGCCTTCCTCCTTCAGATGGTTGGCCCAGTGCTCGGCGACGGCATCCTCGCCATGGTTGACAAAGACGAACTTCGGCTTTTCGTCAAAGGCGTGCAGCCAGGCGGCCAGGCCGTCCTTGTCGGCGTGGCCGGAAAGCCCGCTCAGCTGCCGGATGCTCGCCTTGACCTGCACCGGCTCGCCAAACAGCTTGACTTCCTGCGCGCCGTTGACCAGCGCGTTGCCCAGCGTGCCGGGGCTTTGGTAGCCGACGAACAGCACCGTACACTCGGGCCGCCAGAGGTTATATTTTAAATGGTGGCGGATGCGGCCCGCGTCGCACATGCCCGCCGCCGAGATGATGACCTTCGGCACGGGGTCGCCGTTGATGGCCATGGATTCTTCTTTGGTCTCGCTGATGTGCAGGCCGGGGAACTGCAGCGGGTTCCGGCCTGCCTGCACCAGGGCCAGGGCTTCCTCGTCATAGCACTCGGCAAAGTTTTCCCGGAAAATCGTGGTGGACTTGCTGGCCAGCGGGCTGTCCACGTAGACCGGGAAGTTTCCGTGGCCGGTCACGCGGCCCTCGGCCTTGATCTGGCGGATAAAATACAAAAGCTCCTGCGTGCGGCCCACGGCAAAGCTGGGGATGACGACATTGCCGCCCCTGTCGAATGTCGATTGCAGCACGGCGCTCAAATCGCCGATATAATCCGGTTTCGGGCCGTGGCTGCGGTCCCCGTAGGTGGATTCCATGACAAGGTAATCCGCGTGGCCCGGGTTGGACGGATCCTTGATGAGCGGCTGATGGGTGTTGCCGATGTCGCCCGAGAAAACGATGATCTCCGGCGTGCGGCCCGGCTCCGCAATGCGCAGCGAGATGGACGCACTGCCCAGCAGGTGGCCTACATCGGTAAAGCGCATCTCGATTTTACCCGTTGGTCCATCAAACAGGTTTTGCCAGGTCTCATAGGGGCAGGGCACGAACTGCTGCATGACCTTCTCGGCATCCTCGACGGTATAATCGGGCTCGACCATCTCGGCACCACTGCGCATGGCCTTGCGGTTTTTCCACTCAGCCTCCTGCTCCTGGATATGGGCCGAGTCCTCCAGCATGATGGCACAGAGGTCGCGGGTGGCGTCGGTGGTATAGATGGGGCCGCGGTAGCCGTTTTTGTACAGGTACGGGATGCGGCCCGAGTGGTCGATGTGGGCGTGAGTCAGCAGCAGAGCTTCGTAGGTGCCGGGGGCATAGGGCAGGTCGGCGTTTTCGTAGACGTCGCGGCCCTGCTCCATGCCGCAGTCGATCAGAAAGCGGTGTCCCGCCGCCTCCAGCTGTGTGCAGCTGCCGGTCACTTCCCGGTCAGCGCCTAAGAATGTGAGCTTCATGTGGGAGAACCTCCTTTATTTGGGGATGTTGCGGGTGGCTGCCGTTCCCGGTTCAGCCTCTGCGTCCGACCCCGTACTGCGGGGCCTCCGGCAGCACAAACTCTGTGGTAAAGTTGGCGGTCAGGTCGTTGATGTTCATCCGAACGCTCCAAAAGACATCGCCGTAATCGCGCAGGACCGTGTACTCCGCACCCAGACCGGCCAGAGTCGCCGTGTCGGTGACGATGTAGACTACATCCCCCTCGGGGGCGTACTCGGTCAGACTGTTCTGGTAGACGCGGCTGACCGTGCCGCCGTCGGCCAGCGCCCGGGCGGCTTCTGCGGTGGTGCTGACCAGCTGAATGCGCGCTGTCGCGGGCAGGGCGGCCATCAAATCCCCGCGGGTGATCTCGCCGTATTCCGGCTCGGTCACACCGCCCGCGAACGCCTCGACGGACGCACCCTCCGGCAGCCCCGTGGCCGGGTCATTTGTGACGATCTCGGCGTAGAGCGCCGCCAGATAGTTGCCGAAGCTGATGGTTTTGTTGGCGTCGGGGTTCGCCGCGTAGGTGAACAGCGGCGTGTAGTAGATGCTCTGGTCGTCAGCGTCCAGCGTGGCAATCTCCGCCGCGGCGCTGGTATAGGCGTCCGCACCGGCCTGCTGGGCCTCGTCTGCCGTCTCGGTGGGGGCGGTGGTGTCACTGCCGCCCACGGCCTCGGTGTCCTTGCCGGGGTCGGCGGCATCGGCAGCGGTGTCGGCCTGCGCGGCGTCGGCGGTGCTCATCGCCAGCCAGGTGGCGCGGCGGCTCTCCAACTCGGCAGCCGCCACAGGCTGCCGGAGCTCGACGCGGCAGCCGCCGCCCTGGGTAAAGACCAGGTCCAGCTGCGCCACGCCGGTCAGACCCAGGTCCGCACCCAGCACGTTCGTGCCGTTTTCCGCCGTTGTGCCGTCAATAATGGCCGTCACGCCCTGGCTCATCAGGGCCTTCTGCCAGTCGCCCGCCGGGGCGGTGGAGACAATCGCAAGGATGGCATCGCACCCGGCGTTCTGCAGGGCGGTGATCTGCTCGGCGGCGGTGTCGTTCCAGTCGCGGGCCGTGATGAACTCCCCGTTGGACGCCGAGATGACCGCGGCCTGCGCCGGGTCGTTCAGCACAAAGAAACCGATTTTATACCCCGCGCGCTCCACGACGGTGTACCGGCCATTGGTCACGCGGTTGCGGCTCCAGCTTGTGGAGCGGTAGAACACGGCGGTGCCCTCGTTGTTCAGCAGGTTGGACGCCAGCGACGGGCCGCTGCCCATGTTGGCATCGCTGACCAGGCGGGTCGTGCCGTAGGCAAAGTCGGTCAGCGCCATGGCGTGCAGGTCGTACCCCGCCGCTGAGAACGCCGACAGCATATCCATGCCGCCGGTCAGGCTGGCGCTGGTGCCGTGCAGGCTGTCGCCCGCGTCCAGCAGGATGGAATCCGGGGTCGCGCCCTTGAGCGCGGCGGCGTCCGCCAGCGTGGCGCGGTCCCCGCGCAGGCCCGCCGTGGCAAAGATCGGGACCGTGATGTCCCCGACCCGCACGCGGCAGGTCAGGCTCTCGGTGCCGTCGGCCAGCGTGGCCGTGATCGTGCATTCCCCGCTGTCGGTGCGGGCGCGGACCGTGCCGTTTTTGTCCACGGTGGCCACGGTCTTGTCGCTCGTCGTCCAGTAGACCCTGCGTCCGCCGTCCTCCTCGCCCGGCTCGTTCGTCGCCAGCGTGGCGTAGGCGTCCTTGCCGTCCATGTGCAGCTCGTCGGTGTAGGTATCGTTCAGGAGCACCGGCGCGGCGGTCTTGCCGTTGCAGGCGGATACACCGGTAAATTTAAACGGTTTCATGACAAAATCCAGATCCACCGTCTCGCTCTGGACACCGTAGTCCGCGCCCGGGGCGCTGAAGGTGCACTGCCACATATCGTAGGTGCCCGCATAGTCCAGATCGTCGGAAACCGCGCGATCCAGAGGTTGTCGCGCCATTTGTCAAAGGCAGGGTCCGTCATGCGGGCGCGCACCCAGTTGCGCGAGGCATAGATGCCCTGTTTGCCGGTGTAGCCCAGCTCGGTCAGGCGGTCAAAGAACGCTTGGTGATCTCGGCCATCTCGGAGGGAAGACGCCGCTGATGTCTTGTCCTCGAGGTCGTAGTAGACGGGGTAGCTCAGCCGATAGGGCGCGGCGGTGTAGTCCTCGAGCCCCTCCTGCGGCGGGGCAACAGGCCCAGCAGCCGGGCGACGTGGTCGGCCTCGCTGCGGGCCTCCTCCACCGTCGTAGCGTAGGAGTATAAAGGTACGCGCCGAACGGGATGCCCAGCCGGGTGCATTCGTCGGCGTTGCGTCGCCACTGGGGATCGTCCTGGTTCCATCCCTGCTCCTGGCCGTCCCACTCACCGCCGAAACCGCAGCGGATGATGGCGAAGTCGACGCCGTTGCTCTTGGCCTTTTCCCAATCGACCGCGCCCTGATATTTCGATACATCGATGCCTTTCAGCACGGCGGCAGGCATAGCCTCGCCGCTCTCATTAAAGTAGTAGCCCAGTTCATTCTTCTGCCAGGCAGCCGCCGGGGTGCCGAAGTCTGCCTTGGCAGGCCCGGTGGGACCAGCCGAGCAGCGGGTAAGTACCACAGCCAGCACAATGACCAGCACCAGACAGGCGGCGCAGAGGCCCAAAACAGCCCGGCTGCGGCGTTTTTTGCTGGTTTTTCTGGGCGGCTGTTTGGGTGTACGGGGCGGCACACCTGCCCCACCCTGCTGCCGGGCCGGCCCAGCCCCGGAAACAGCCCTTTGCGCACGCGCCGGGCTGCGGTATACTTTGCGTTCGTCTGCCACGATGATGCCCTCTCTTTGTCTATGGCAACACCGCACAATTCCCGCCTTGCGGCTTAAGCACCGCTCCGGCAGCTGCGGCACGGCATCTGCGTTGCCAAAATGCTCGATAATACACAAAGTATTATCTGCGCTTTTGGCTTAGCAGCTGCCGCACCTCGCTCGCCGTATCGGCACTTAGAATTATGCGGTATTGCCCTATATATAAAAATGTGTATAGTCGTTTATGTATGACTGGACTTTAAAGCCCTCTCCCGGATAGGGCCTTTTAAGGGGATACTAATTAAGAATAGTGTATCATTTTGTCAAAGAAAATACAATCCAGAAGAGACGGTAGATTTTGTAAAAAATTTAGCACCCCGGCAAAACTGCAGGGGTGCCAAAACAGCCGGCCCAAAGGCCGGCTGCCAAGTATGTGTTTACAAATCAAAAGCCGTGCTTTTCCATCAGCTTGCGGCCCATCAGTACGCCCATAACGGAAGCCATCATCAGGCCGCGGGTCCAGCCGGAGGAATCGCCCAGGCAGTGCAGACCCTCGATATTCGTCTCCAGGTCGGTATCCATCTTGACCTTGTTGGAGTAGAACTTCAGCTCGGGGCTGTACAGCAGGGTCTCGGGGCTGGCGAAGCCGGGCACGACCTCGTCCATGGCCTTGATGAAGTCGATGATGTTGACCATGGCGCGGTAGGGCATGGCGGAGGTGATGTCGCCAGCGACGGCGTCTTTCAGCGTCGGGCGCACGTTGGTGCGGGCCAGTTCCTTGGCCCAGGTACGCTTGCCGTCCAGGATGTCGCCGTAGCGCTGCACCAGGATGTGGCCGGCACCCAGCATGTTGGTCAGTTCGCCAACCTTCTGGGCATAGGCAATGGGCTGGTTGAACGGCTCGGTAAAGTTGTGGCTGACCAGAATGGCCAGATTTGTGTTGTTGCTCTTCTTCTCCTTGAAGCTGTGGCCGTTGACGACAGCGAGGTCGTTGTCGTAGTTTTCCTGGGCCACAAAGCCGCCGGGGTTCTGGCAGAAGGTACGCACTTTGTTGTGCCAGGGGGCCGGGTAGCCGATCAGCTTGCCCTCGTACAGGACCTGGTTGATCTTCTCCATGACCTCGTTGCGGCACTCGACGCGGACACCAATGTCAACGGTGCCGGGCTTGTGGGCAATGTTGTGCTCGGCGCAGAGCTTCTCCAACCAATCGGCGCCGCGACGGCCGGTGGCGATGACCACCTGCTTGGCGTAGATGTCGCGGGATTCGTCCTTCTCGCGGATGCGCACACCCTTGCAGGCAGATTCCTCGAGGATGATGTTCTCGCACTCGGTGTTGAACAGCATCTCCACGCCGGCGTCGGCCAGATAGTTCTGGATGTTCAGGTAGAGCTGCTGGGCCTTCTCGGTGCCCAGGTGGCGGATGGGGCAATCGACCAGCTGCAGGCCCGCCTGGATAGCACGCTTGCGGATGTCCTTGATGTCGGGGCCTTCGTAGACGCCCTCTACCTTCGGATCAGCGCCGAATTCCAGGTAGATCTTATCGGTGTAGTCGATCAGTTCCTGGGCGAAGTCCTCACCGATCAGGTCGGGCAGTTCGCCGCCGACCTGGTAGGACAGGGACAGCTTGCCGTCCGAGAATGCGCCCGCGCCGGAAAAGCCAGTGGTGATGGCGCAGGTCGGCTTGCAGTTTACGCAGACACCGGTTTTATCCTTGGGGCAGTGGCGCTTTTCCACAGGCTTGCCCTTTTCGATAAGCAGGATCTTGTGGGGATTGCAGCTTTTGCGCAGCAGCTCCAGCGCGGTGAAAATACCGGCAGGGCCGGCGCCTACGATGATCAGATCATACATGGATGGGGGTTCTCTCCTTTAAAAATATGTGGGGACATTTATAACAGGGTGCAGGCACCCGGTCAGGTTTTGCTGGAGTCCTCGTCGGACACGTCAGTACTCTCGGCATCGTACACGACAGGTTCGCCGTCCCGGGTCGCGTCCACGATGTCGGTGCCCGCGGCCTCGGCTTCGTCCAGGGCATCGCCCAGGGCGGTCAGGGTCGCGTTGACGGCGGCATTGGCCATGCGGTCCAGCGTGCGCAGCTCCATGGCTGCATACAGGATGCAGCCAAGATTCAACGCACCTTCGACGATCAGCAGGATACCGCAGAGCATCACCACACTGACAGCCGCGCCGAACGGGTGCCAGATGAGCAGCGCACCCAGCGCAATGGACACAATGCTGAACAGCAGCAGCATCCACCACTTTTCGCCTTTGCGCTTTGCCAGGTCAATAGCCGAGCCGATGCGGCTGCAACCATCCACCACGATAAAGATGCCAAACACTACCGGCAGAAAGCTGGCCACCACCTGGGGTTTTGCTAAAGTGAACAGGCCCAGCCCTGCCGTGATAACGCCGCCCACCAGCATAAAGGGCGCGGTGAAGCCGGTGCCCCGGATGCGGGCGTACTGGATCAGACAGACAATGCCGGTGATAAGCACCACCACGCCAAAGGCGTAGCAGATCCACAGCAGACTGGTTTCCGGCATGATGAGCAGCATCAGCCCCAGCACGATATAGGCGATACTCATCAGCATCATTCCGCTTTTGACATAGCGCAGCATAGCAGCACGCTCCTTACTTGTTCATGGCCTTGGCGGCATCCACGATCAGGTCGGCACAGGTGTCCAGACCCAGCGCGGCATTCAGGCACAGGTCATAGTTTTTGGCTTCGCCCCAGCGGTTCTCGGTATAGTAGTTGTAGTAGCTGGCACGGGCACGGTCGTGCTTGGCCAGTTGGCTTTCCCACATGCGGTCGGGCATCTCCTTGGCATCGGGGCGGACTTTTGCGCGCCCCACACGGTCGGCCACCGGTGCGTAAACAAAGGTGCGCAGCACATTGGGACGCTCCCGCAGAACATAGTCACCGCAGCGGCCCAGGATCACGCAGGGTCCCTGAGAGGCCAGCTCCTTGATGACGTTGCTCTGCAGAATGTACACCTGATCGGCCAGGGGCATAGTATTGCCCATCATGTACAGGCTGTAGATCAGGCTGCCGCTGCGCTGGTTCTCGCTGGCGGCGATGGCCTCCTCGGTCAGGCCGCTCTTTTTGGCGGCCAGGGTGATCAGCTCCTTATTGTACAGCGGGATACCCAACTTATCGGCCACGGCCTGGGCAATCTCGCTGCCGCCGGATGCATATTCACGCGCCATCGTAATAACCAGAGGGTCCTTCATAACTGATACACCTCACATTCAATTTGCTGCACGGCGGGCAACCACCGGTGCAGACTATTCCATCTATAGTATACCCCCCTTTGTACAAAAGCGCAAGAAAAAAATCATACTATTCGCGCAAAAACTGTGCAATGTCCGGCCCCATAAACAGCAAAAAGCTCCCCGGATGGGGAGCTTGTTTTATACCGTTGCTTTTTCTTTCTGCGGGGCAAGGGCGATGTAGATCAGGTTGGCTGCCAGCACCAGCAGCAGGCCGCCGCCCATGATGTACAACATCTGCGCCACCGAGTGATGGAACCGGGACACCAGCACAAAAATCAGCAGATACCCCGCCGTCATGCTGACGGCGAAGAAGCCTGAACGGCCCAGCGGCATCAGGTAGTTGATGAGGATCGTCAGGCAGGCCACCGGCACCACATAGAACGAGATGGGTAGCAGCAGGTCGATGGCGGCAAGGTAACGTTCGCCAAACAGCAGGCCGATCATCGGGCGGCCCACCACGTTCATGCCCACGGCGCACAGCATCGCAACACCGCCGCCCCAAAGCATGGCGCGCTTGAGCAGCTGGCGGGTATCGTGGCCGGTGGATTGGCGCTCAGCCACCATCGGCAGCAGCACCGGCACGATGGCGTTGGCTAAGTACAGCGAAATTTTGCCGATGACACTGCCCGAGGAGTAGATGCCCACCTCCGCCGGGTCAGCAGCAAAGGTCTTGATAAGCAACACATCACCGTTGGCCATCAGCAGCAAAAATAGCTGAAACCAGAACGTACTGACAAAGTAGCGCCGTATCTCGGTACGGTCCAGATGCAGCTGCTCTATTTTGGGTGCAAAGAACAGGTCACGTGCACACCAGAAGCAGAACGCCGCCGTGGCAAACGCTGCCAAAATTACAGCTGCCAGGTTGCCGCCGATGCCGAAACCCATCCGCACAAAAGTGATGCTGAGCAGCAGGCGGATAGCGATATTGAGCACACCGTTTATGCTGTAAGGTACGAATCGCTTAACACCTTGCAGCGTACAGCTGAAAACCGGCGCCACACAGCTGAACGCCACCACGACCATGGTGGCCAGTATGTAGCGGGTCTCCTCGATCTGCAAAACATTGGCGATGATACTGGACAGCGCCGCACCTGCAGCGAACACCACACAAGCCAGCAGCACACTGGCACGCAGCATTTTGTGCATAAAGCCGCCGATCAATTCCGGTTTGCCGACAGCCTGATACTTGGCCGTGTAAGTAGCTACCAGCGTCGAGATGATACCCGACGGCACACCGACAACAATAGACAGCGACAGCAGCGTGTTGATGGTGCCGTAATCTGCCGGGGAAAGCAGGTTTCCCATTACGATTTGATATAGATACGTAACGACATTGGCTAGCATGGAGATGGCAAACACGATCGCGCTGTTTCGTTCAAATTCGCCAAGTTTGAATTTTTTCATAGGGTTCCTCGTACTATGGATGCTTTATTTGTAACGGCCTTTGTCGATGGTCTCCAGATGAGAGAACTTGCCGCCGTTCCAGATAATAGCGGTGTAATAGCCGTTGTTCATGGTACTGATAATGCAATCACACTGGGACAGTAGATAAATATCGCCCAGGTTTTGTTGCGTATTCTCGTATTTACTGGATTTATCCGTCAAGTCAGACGAACGGTTCACATGATTCGACTCACCCAACTTGAAGCGGACAGAATCGGAATAGAATACGTTATCGAACTTCGATGCAATAAGGTCCAGCGCCGTCTGTTCCTCGGACTTAACAAAAACGCCAAGTTCCCGGCCACTCTTCTTCCAGCACTGCAAACGGTCTTGCAGCAGCGGGACAGCTTCGTCAGCGGTCAACTGCACTGCGTGACCGTAAAAGCGTTTGTTTAGATCTGAGCCACGCATAGCAATGCCAATCAAGTCCATATTTTCTGGCACATCCAGCGAGGCTTTTACCTTGTCAGCATACGCCTGCATTTCCGCATTGAACGGCGCCCGTTCCGCCATCTCGTGCTGCCATTTCAGCACTTCCGGGTCTTTATCGCCGGTAAAGTTACAGCGCTGGTCGCTGCCGTTGGAGAGGATGACGTTTTTGCTCTGGTATACTTCTTCCAGCGTGTAGCGCTTGCCGGTGGCGGGGTCGAGCGGCTGCTCAAAGAAATACTCCCACACATTGGTCGTGCCGTGGATGGGATGGTCCTCGTTATACAGGGTCTGGTAGTTCTGCATATCCACCACAGGGATCCAGCCGTTATCATAGGCATATTTCATATAGCCCAGCACATAGTTATAGTCGGCCAAAAAGCCTGCTGCCGGGGGATACAGACGGATGACGAAGAAAGTCTTGTCCGGGTTTTTATTTCCAAAAGACTTTTTCTGCTCCGGCATGGTCAGGTTTTTGTAGGCTTCCCACACGGCCATGCTGGCCTTGAACACCCACTCTGGGGCATGGGCCGGTATCCAGGAACGCATCTTGTCCAGAAAGCTGTTCATATCATTGTCCTTTTAACGCAAAAGGCTGCTGCCCGGTGTTTGCGGTGCAGCAGCCTCCTTTGGTTCAGTGTGAAAAAATCACTTATTCTTCTTGCTGGCGGCCTTCATGCGGAGGTCATGGTCCAGGATGCGCTTGCGGATGCGCAGGTTTTCGGGGGTGACTTCCAGCAGCTCGTCGGGGGCCAGGAATTCCAGGCAGCCCTCCAGGCTGAACTTGCTGAGACGGGCACCAGGCGCAGGGCATCGTCGCTGCCGGAAGCGCGGGTGTTGGTCAGGTGCTTGGTCTTGCAGACGTTGACGGTGATGTCCTCACCGGTCGGGGTGTAGCCGACGACCTCGCCGCGTAGACCTTCTCGCCTGCGTTGACGATCAGGGTGCCGCGCTGCTGGGCGTTGAACAGACCGTAGGTGACGGCGTCGCCGGTCTCGAAGCTGATCAGAGAGCCGGTGGAACGGGTCTGAATGTCGCCGCACCATTCCTCGTAACCGTCAAAAATGGTATTCATGATGCCCTCGCCGTGGGTGTCGGTCAGGAACTGGCTGCGATAACCGAACAGGCCGCGGCTGGGCATACGGAACTCGATGCGGGAACGGCTGTTCATCATCTGCATGTTCATCAGGATGGCCTTGCGGGCACCCAGGGCGGTCATAACATTGCCCTGGTAGACCTCGGGCACATCGATGACGACACGCTCCATAGGCTCCATGACCTTGCCGTCCTCCTCGTGGGTCAGAACGTGCGGGGGGCTGACCTGCAGCTCATAGCCTTCGCGACGCATCGTCTCGATCAGGATGGACAGGTGCATTTCGCCGCGGCCCATGACACGGAAGGAATCGTTCGTGGCGGAATCCTCGACCTTCAAGGCGACGTCCTTCAGCAGTTCGCGCATCAGGCGGTCACGGATCTGGCGGGAGGTAACGTACTTGCCCTCCTTGCCGGCGAAGGGAGAATCGTTGACGGAGAAGGTCATTTCCACCGTAGGATCGTTGATCTTAACGAAGGGCAGGGGCTGCACCTTGCTGGGATCGCAGATGGTGTTGCCGATGGAAATATCAGGCAGACCGGCAAAGGCAACGATGTCGCCAGCCTGGGCGCTCTCGATGGGCTCACGGCCGTTGGCCTTGAAGTCAAACAGCTTGGTGATGCGGCCGCTCATATGCACATCGGGGTTGTGCCAGTCGCACACCTGGATGGCGGAGCCGACCTTGATGACGCCGTTCTGCACACGGCCAACGCCCATACGGCCCACGAAGTCGTTGTAGTCGACGCTGGAGACCAGCATCTGCAGCGGCTCGTCAGGCTCGCCCTCCGGCGGCTGCACGTACTTGAGGATGGTGTCGAACAGGGGCTTGAGGTCGGTGCCGGAGGAAGGATCGGTCCAGTCATAGCTGGCGGTGCCGTTACGGCCGGAGCAGAACACCATCGGGCTGTCCAGCTGCTCGTCGGTAGCGCCCAGATCCATCAGTAGCTCCAAGGATCTCATCGATGACCTCGGCAATGCGGGCGTCGGGACGGTCGATCTTGTTGACGGCGATGACCAGAGACAGGTTCTGCTGCAAAGCCTTCTGCAGAACAAAACGGGTCTGGGGCATGCAGCCCTCGGCAGCGTCGACCAGCAGCAGAACGCCGTTGACCATCTTCAGCACGCGCTCGACCTCGCCGCCGAAGTCGGCGTGGCCCGGGGTATCGACAATGTTGATCTTGACGCCCTGATACTCGCAGGAGCAGTTCTTGGCCAGGATGGTGATGCCGCGCTCGCGCTCGATATCGCCGGAGTCCATGACACGCTCGGCGACCTGCTGGTTGGCGCGGAAAGCACCGGACTGCTTCAGCATCTGGTCGACCAGGGTGGTTTTGCCGTGGTCAACGTGGGCGATGATCGCGACATTGCGGAGATTTTCCTGAATCATATACGTTCCCTCTCAAATTGAAAATGCCGATATACTGATATTTGCAGGGGCAAAGCCCCAATATCCACATACTTATCTATAATACGCTATCATGTAGTATTTGTCAAGAATCGCAAAACGCAAAAATGTGTGCTATAATATGGATTATTATAGTGATATTTTACACTAATTAAACCATACGGCTTTACATTCTCCTTGGCCCCCTCTGGGAGGGGGCTCCCGCCGCAGTGGGTGGGGGAGAGAGCCTGGCCAGGTGAGAAGGCTTCGGGCAATGGCAAGGTTCTCTCCCTCCGCCCCTTCGGGGCACCTCCCTCCCAGAGGGAGGCAAGGACGCGAAGATGAGGGAAACAAAGTATACGAGGGAGAACCACTATGGCAAACAACACGGTACGCCACATCAACATCATCGGCCACCAGAACCCCGATACCGACTCGATCTGCTCGGCCCTTGCCTATGCCTGGCTGAAAAACCGCGGCAGCCTGGAAGGCCTGTACGAAGCCCGCCGCGCCGGGCATATCAACCGCGAGACTCGCTTTGTTTTGCAGCATTTCGGCGTGGAGCCGCCGCGCCTGTGCACTGATGTCAGCCCCCAGATCAAAGACATTGACATCCGCAAACAGGCGGGCATTGACGGCGAAATGAGCGTGCGCGCCGCCTGGAACCTGATGCGCGATGTCGAGATCGACACCCTGTGCATCGTGGATAACGAGGGCGAGCTGCAGGGGCTTATCACCATCAAGGACATTGCCGATGCCAACATGGACCTGTTTGACACTGCCGTACTGGCCGCCGCCAGCACCCGCTACTCCAATCTTTTGGAAACGCTGGAGGCTGAGCTGGTAGTAGGCAACGCCGACACCCGCATCGACAGCGGCAACATCTGCATCGGCACCAGTCCCGAAATCATGGAGGAACTGGTCAAACCCGACGATTTAGTCCTGGTCTCCAACCGGTACGAGGCGCAGATGTGCGCCATCGACTGCGGTGCCCGGGCCATCATCGTCTGCTGCGGCTCGGCAGTGCCCCGCACCATCGTGGCCCGCGCCCAGGAGAAGGGCTGCGCCATCCTGGCCACCCCCTACGACACCTACGCTGCCGCGCGGCTCATCTCCACCGCCGCGCCGGTGCGCCACTTTATGCGCACTAAGGAGCTTCTGAAATTCAGCGTAAACACGCCCATTGAGGACGCCCGCAAGGTCATGGCCAGCGTGCGCCACCGCTACTTCCCGATTCTGGACGAGAACGGCAAGTACTGCGGCGTGGTCAGCCGCCGTAACCTGTTGAACCTGCACCGCAAGCAGCTGATTCTGGTGGACCACAACGAACGCCAGCAGGCTGTGGACGGCCTGGAAGAAGCCGATATTCTGGAGATCATCGACCATCACCGCATCGGCAATTTGGAGACTACCGGGCCGGTCTACTTCCGCAATGTGCCGGTGGGCTGCACAGCCACCATTTTGTACCAGATGTTCGGCGAGCAGGGCATGACCCCCTCGAAAGAGATCGCGGGCCTGCTGCTGTCGGCCATTTTGTCCGACACGCTGATGTTCCGCTCCCCCACCTCGACCCCGCAGGATGAGGCCGCTGCCAAGGCGCTGGCCGCGCTGGCGGGCGAGGACATTCCCACCTACGCTGAGCAGATGTTTGAAGCGGGCGCCGACCTGACCGGCCGCGACGCCGAGGATGTGTTCTGCTCCGACTTCAAGGTGTTCAGCCGCGGCGACGCCAAGTTTGGCGTGGGGCAGTCCATCTACATGACGGACAAATCCCGTGCCGCCGCCGAGGCACTGGTAGGGCCGTTCCTGCCCGAGGCCAGCCGCCGTGAGGGCCTGCCGATAATCTTCTACATGTTCACCGACATGAAGACCCAGAGCACCGATCTGATGTACTGCGGCAACGCTGCCGAACAGATCGTGCGCGACGCGTTCCATGTAGAGCCGAAGGACGGCAAGGCCTGGCTGCCGGGGGTCGTCAGCCGTAAAAAGCAGTTGATCCCGCCGCTGCTGGCCGCACTGCAGGCGCATCAGGAGTAACACACATTTAAAAGGCTCCCTCTGCGAGACAGACTCCCCCGATACGGGGGAGGTGGCACTTCGTGCCAGAGGGGGAGCGCTGTCAGCGAAGCTGACTGAGGGAGAGACAGTATCTTTAGCTGCTGCCAAATCGTAGGCTCTCTCCCCCACCCGCTTCGCGGGAGCCTCCTCCCAGAGGGGACCGCACCTAAAAGTAAATGCCCGTTGCACAAACACCGTGCAACGGGCATTCTTTATTGGTAATTTACAGCTTTTCCAGCGCGGCCTTTACGCGGACGATGGTTTCTTCCTTGCCCATCATAGCGGCCAGGTCGGTGCCGCCGCCGGGGGTACGGGCTTTGCCGGATAGGGCAATGCCCAGCGGGAAGAGCAGCCAGCCGTTCTTTTTCTCCATCTGCTCGGCCAGGGTCTTGCAGGCCTCAAAGATGGCATCGCGGTTCCAATCGGCCTGCGCCTCCAGCACGGGCAGCAGGGCGGTCAGGGCCTCCTTCGCGGACTCGGGGGTCGTTTTCTGCTTCTTGTTGCGGTACATCTCAGCGTCAATGGGCAGCACGGCGTCGAAGAAGTCCAGCTGCGGCGGGATGTCCTCCAGCACCTCGCAGCGGGGCTGCAGGTTGGCGCAGAGCAGGTCACGGTCAATGCTGCAGTGTACGGCGCTGTCGATGAACGGGTCGGCCAGACGGCGGAACTCCTCAGCGGGCAGGGCACGGATGTAGGCAGCGTTGATGGCACGCAGCTTCAGCGGGTCAAAGATGGCAGGAGACTTGGAAATGCGGGCAGGATCCCAAATCTTGATCATTTCCTCAAGAGAGAAAATTTCCTGCTCGCCCTCGGGTGCCCAGCCCAGCAGCAGCAGATAGTTCAGCACAGCGGCAGGCAGGTAGCCTTTGGCCACCAGGTCCTGATAGCTGGCGTCGCCGTTGCGCTTCGACAGCTTGTTCTGCGCGTCCTTCATAACCGGCGGGCAGTGGACGTAGATGGGCTTTTCCCAGCCGAACGCCTCGTACAGCAGGTTGTACTTGGGCGTGGAGGACAGATACTCGCTGCCGCGGATGACGTGGGTAATGCCCATCAGGTGGTCATCCACCACGTTGGCGAAGTTGTAGGTAGGCATGCCGTCGGTCTTAATCAAAATCTGGTCGTCCAGTTCCTTGACGTCGACCTCGATATGGCCGTAGACCACATCGTCGAAACCGGCCACGCCGGATTCGGGGATCTTCTGGCGGATGACGTAAGGCTCACCGGCGGCCAGCTTGGCGGCAACTTCCTCGGCGGACAGGTGGCGGCAGTGGCCGTCGTAGTGGGTCATCTCACCGGCGGCGCGCTGGGCCTCGTGCATCTCGTTCAGGCGATCCTCGGTGCAGAAGCAGTAGTAAGCCTTGCCCTCCTTGACGAGCTGCTCGGCGTACTGCTTGAACATACCCATGCGCTGGCTCTGCACGTAGGGGCCGACGGGGCCGCCGATGTCGGGGCCTTCGTCCCAGGTCAGGCCGGTGGCGCGCAGCGTGCCGTAGATGATGTCGGTAGCGCCCTCGACCAGGCGGCCCTGGTCGGTATCCTCGATACGCAGAATGAACGTACCATCGTTATGGCGTGCCTGCAGGTAAGTGTACAGTGCGGTGCGCAGGTTGCCGACGTGCATATAGCCCGTGGGCGACGGCGCAAAACGGGTGCGGACGGTAGACATAGTTATTACCCCTTTTTATAGATAAAAGATAATAGATAAAAGATAATAAATAAGGTGCGGGCGCGGCCCGCCGAAATCATTATAAAACGTGGGACTATGCGGTGTCAACGGGAAAAGCACACCGTAGGGGCCGGGCATGCCCGGCCCGCAGCAAAAAGGCAGGAGCGCACTTGCGGGAAAGTGCAGGGCCGGACATGTCCGGCCCCTACCGCGAGGATTTTACACTAAAAACTCCTCAAACCGGTGCAAATCGTCAATTTTGACTGTGCCGCGGTAATACACGCCATCCTCGCGGTATTCCTCCGCGGCGACGCTGCCGCGGCTGCGGAGAATGTCCGCCAGCGCCAGCTTGTCATAGGGCAGCACGATCTCGATCGTGCGCACGCGGTGGTTCAGCACCTCGTCAAGCTTTGCCAGCAGTGCGGGCAGACCGTAGCCGGTTTTCGCGCTCGTCAGCAGGATGTCCGGGTCAAAGGCCACGGTGTTGGCGGTGTCGCACTTGTTGTAGACGACCAGCTGGGGGATGTCCGCGCATTCGAGGCTGCCCAGCACTTCATCGGTCACGGCCAGCTGTTCGGCGGCCTGTGCGTCGCCCGCGTCGGCCACCTTTACGATGACGTCCGCATAGGCGGCTTCTTCCAGCGTGCTCTTGAACGCTTCCACCAGGTGGTGGGGCAGGCGGCTGACGAAGCCGACCGTATCCACCAGAATAATTTGCAGGCCGCTGGGCAGGGTCAGCTTGCGGGCGGTGGGGTCCAGCGTGGCGAACAGCATGTCCGCCTCAAAGATCTGCTCGCCGCACAGGGCGTTCAGCAGGCTGGACTTGCCCACGTTGGTGTAGCCCACCAGTGCCACCACGGGCACATTGTTTTTCTGGCGGGCGCGGCGGGTCTCACCCCGGCGCTTTTCCAGCTCCTTTAAGCGGCCCTCGAGATGTTCAATGCGGTGGTGCAGGTGGCGGCGGTCCAGCTCGAGCTTTGTCTCACCGGCGCCGCGGCGGGCACCCCCGCCGCCCCCGCCGCCGCCGCCCTGGCGGCTGAGGGATTCACCCAGGCCCTGCAAACGGGGCAGCTGGTAGCGCAGGGTGGCCAGTTCGGTCTGCAGCTTGCCCTCATTGGTGGTAGCGCGGGCGCGGAAAATCTCCAAAATCAGCATCGTGCGGTCCAGCACCTCGACTTGCAGTGCCGCCGACAGGTTGCGGATCTGGCTGCCGGTGAGTTCGCCGTCAAAAATAGCTGCCGCAGCGTTCAAATTTTGGCAGACAAGCCGCGCTTCGGCCACCTTGCCCTCCCCCAGCAGGGTGGCGGCTTCGGGCGTGGCGCGCTTCTGCGTAACCTCGGCCACGGCCTCCATGCCGTTGGCGTCAGCCAGCGCCCGCAGCTCGTCCAGGCTGCGGGCCATATCGTACTTGCCCTGATCCAGCGCCAGCAGCACGACGGGCAGTTTCTCGGCGTCCTGGTGTTTCTGGGCCGTGGTGCCAAAGTCTAATTCTGTCGTGTTATCGGTCATAATTCCTCTTTCAAAAGATGGTAGGCGCGGCAGGGGACCGGCGTGCCGTCAAACTTGCGGTCCGTCACGTCATGGTCGTAGACAAAGCCTGCCTTCTGCAAAACTGCGCTGCTGGCAATGTTCTCATTGGCGTGGACGGCGGCCAGCCAGTCTGCGCCCACGGTGTCAAACCAGTAGTCCCGCACGGTACAGAGTGCCTCGGTGGCGTAGCCGTTATTCCACCACTTGCGGCCCAGCGCGTAGCCCGCCTCCCAGGCAGAGCCCAGAATTTCGGTGTTCAGGTGCCAGCCGGTCTTCAGCTCCGGCGCGGGGAACAGGCTGATCGTGCCAAACAGCACCCCGGTGTGCTTGTCGGTGATGCCCCACTGGTAAAAGGTGGGGTCGCCGTAGTGCTTTTCCCACTCGTTCAGCGTCTCGGCGGTCTCGGCCCAGCTGCGGTGGGCGTTCCAGCGCAGGTATTGGGTCACCTGCCTGTCGCAGGCCCAGTTGTTGTACATCATTTCGCTGTCGTCGATGGAGAGCCGCCGCAGGACCAGCCGCTCCGTCTCCAGCTCTTGTGTGCCGCAATGCTTCATGTTGTCGCCTTACTTTCTATGGAAGATGCCGCGCAGGATGCCAAGGCCCATGCTCCAGAGTCTGGCGAGCTGTGCGCGGTAGAGGGTGCAGTAGATAAACAAAATCACGCCTACCAGCGCAAATTTTATAAAGAAATGCTGCCACAGCAGCGTGCCGGCCGCCGTGACGGCGAACGCCAGCAGAAAGCCGGAGATGGTCTTGGCAAAGCTGGGGATGGTGCGGTAGTACATCTGCCCGGTAACACTGCGGTACAAAAATGCCAGACCGTTGCTGGCGGCCAGCGCAAAGGCCGCGCCGGTCAGCCCGAACGCGGGCACAAGCAGGGCGCAGAGCCCAAAGTTGGACAGCGCCCCCAGCCCGATGCCAATGGTGTCATGCCAGGGCTTGCGGGCGATGGAGTTGCCGTAGACGGTGCCCTCGCACAAAATGTTGAACACCACCGCCAGCATCAGCAGCGGGAAAATGGCAAGGCAGCCGCGCTTGTCCGGGAAGATGACAAAGACGATGTCCTCGAACATGACCAGCACGCAGAAGAAGCCGAAGATCAGCAAATTCAGCACGTCATGCACGCGGCCGATGCGCTCCTGTTCCTCGCGGTAGTGGCTGTAGACGTAGGGGCCCCAGTAGGTAGAGAAGCCCGCCTGAATGGCCGTGACGAGCTGCGCCAGGCTGTAGCCGAAGGCAAACAGGCCCTGGGCGTTCTCGCCGCTGGCGTTGCCGACGAACGAAAGGCAGATGCCGCTGGACAGGCTGAACAAAATCTGCGCCGGGGCCAGCGCCACGCCGTAGGGCACGGTCTGGCGCGCGATGCCGCCCAGCTGTGCGCCGGGCAGCGGCGCAAACACGGCGGCGCGGTATTTATACCCAAACGCAATCGCCACAACACCAAAACTTAGAATCGCCGCAACCGCCAGAACAAAGACGTTGGATGTAAAAAAGCCCGGCAGCAGGTAAAACAGGTTGTAGCAGCCCTGCATCCAGAGCGTCTCCGCCGTGTAGGCGCGCAGGTCGTTTTCCAAGCGCAGCAGCACGTTTAAGTAGCGCACAAGCATGTACAGCGCCGCGTTGAGGAACAGCAGCGGCACAATGCCCGGCCCGGCGCTGCCCAGACCGAACGCCGCTGCCAGCGGCTGCGCAAAGAACACGCTGCCCGCTGTGCCCAGCAGCATCATGAACGCCGCCGAAATGCGCGTGCAGGCCGCGAACAGCTGCCGCGGCTCGGCCCCGGCGGGCGGCTCATGGTAAAAGCGCAGCAGCGCCTGATCCAGCCCCAGAATGCCGATGTTCATGATCGTGGCCGTGTAGGTCATGAAGGTGACCGGTGCGCCCAGCACCTCAGCGGGCAGCAGCCCCTTGACGATGAGGGCCAGCCCCGTGATGGCAAAGCCCAGATAGGTCGCCACCGAATATTTCATCACATTCCCGGCGAAGGATTCACCGGAGGATTTTTTGTTTTCTGACATATGTGTGTCCCATCATAGCGTTGTAGGGGCCGGGCATGCCCGGCCCGCGGCCTTGCCTTTGCCGCGCGTTTGCCGTACAGTGCAGGGCCGGCCTTGCCTTTGCCGCGCGCTTGCCGTACAGTGCAGGGCCGGGCATGCCCGGCCCCTACGCGGTGGTCGTTATTTCACAAACGGCTTGATCCTTGCTTCCATCGCCGCGACCTGCTCCGGCGTCACATGGGCTTTATCCACATAGCCGTAGATGCGCTGGGCGAAATTGGCCAGCGGCGGGCAGAAGGCGAACACCTTTTTCGGCTCCCAGCCGCGGCGGTACAAAAAGTGTACGCCCGCCAGTGCACAGAATTTCAGCTGGTTAAAGTGGGGGGTAAAGCCCTCGCCCATCGGCTCGTCCCGGGGGGGGTTTTTGTAGACGTCCTCCAGCAGATCGGCCATGCGGATGTAGGCCGGCGTCTCGCCGGGGTCGAAGTAGCCCTCGATGACGTCCTTCGCAATCGGGAACGGCGGCTCCGGCTCGGCCATGGCGGCGGCGAACTCGTCGTAGCACGTCACGTAATGGGCGTCCTTGTAAATGACCGGGTCGTACTCGTGCTCAATGGGGACGGGGCGCAGGATGTGGCAGCTTTTGCCCGCCATGTACACCTCGGCGATAGCGGTGCTCATCCAGATGGAGATGGAGTCCGCTGCCACGATCCACTGCTTGACCGAATCGGCAAAGATCACGTGGAAGTTGGGGCATTTCCTGGCCAGTTCTTCCAGCGCGGGGCTGTTCCACTCGCTGGGGTGGCGGCGGTAGACAAGCTCTACCTCCGGGTGTGCGCCCAAATATTCATCGAACCAACGCAGTGTTTCCTGCATCGAAACGCGGTTGGTTTTGGCAAAGCCGGTAAAGTCGGTGCCCGCCATTCTGGAAAGCTCGGCCACCTCGTCGTCGTTCATGCTGGCGTAGCCGAAGCTGGAAATATACAGGTGCAGCTGCTTGGCCGGGTCAAGGCCGAACTCCCTGCAGAGCGCTTCCTTGTCCTTAAAGTAGCCGTCAAACTCCGGGCGCAGAAAGTCCATCATGACGGCGCCGGTCACGGGGGTGTTTTTGGCGTCCATGCCGTGGGCCTGCAGGCGGGCGGCGGTGCGCTTGCCCCAGCAGGTCTGCACGCAGCGCTTGGCGTTGCCGTTCATGTTGAACCAATCGCCCTCCTCCTGCGTGTCGGAGAGCATCTGCTCCCAGTGCAGGTTGACGATTTTGTTGCAGCGGCCAATATTGTTGTACACATGGCTGTTGATGGCCTCGTTGTCATACATGCAGCTGGCGACGAGCACCTCGGGTTTGTCTTTGCCGAACAGCCGCAGATGCTTGGGGTCCAGCAGCTGGCGGATCTCCGCCGTGTAGCCGCGCCGCTCGAGCTCGAGCTTCAGCAAAAGGTCGCTCTCATACTCGCGGACGGTGTGCTCATACAAAATCAGAAAGTCTAAAGCCATGTGTACCTCCTAAAAAGCCTTCCCCCTTGGGGCTGCGCCCGCAGGCGCGTGTCGGAGCGCAACCGCCGAAGGCGGCTCTTAGCGCGGAGACTGAAGGTGGCCCCGCAGGGCCGGATGAGGGGCGAGCTTACGGATATTGCCCATTTATGGGCGGCTGTGGGAAACTTTGCCCTCATCCGTCCGCTCCGCGGACAGCTTCCCCCCGAAGGGGAAGCCTTTATGCTGCTATATCCCCAACCAGTTCTTCCGTCCACATCGGCAGACCGTATTTTTCATCGAGATGGAATCCATCAAAAAACTGCTTGTCATCGTCGGTAATAACGCTGCCGCCCCACTCGTAATCCAGCAGGGTAAAGCCGCATTCGTCAGCCCAGGCGGCCAGCGTCGGCAGCACCGTGCCCTGCATGGTCTCGGTGATGCCGAACACATCGCAGACCTCGGTCCGCACGTTGTCGGCCATCGGCGGCAAAACTACGATGAGCCGCACGCCCTCGTTCTGGCAGCGCCGGGCCAGCGTGTGCAGGCGGTTGAACTGCTCGTCATTCAGCGCCCAGCTTTTGCAGCGCGGCGTGATGGTCGCGGTGTAGTCGTATAATTTGCGGTGCAGCGGCAAAACTGTGCCATCGTCGGCCAGATAATCCGCCGCGACCCAGTCGCCGGATTCAATCGTATCGGGCGTGCCGCGCAGTGTGTCCATGGCAACGGTCAGCGCGTTGACGTTGTACTCGAGGTTGAAGCAGTAGGCCAGCGGATTGTTCAGCGTTTCCTCCAGCGTGGCGAAGCGGTCCGTGTTGTAGCCCGCGTTCAGCGTGTAGAACGAGACCTCGACCAGCAGTGTGTCTGCGTCGTGGCCGGAATCCAGCAGATAGTCGGCCAGGTCCAATGTTTCTTTTAACGATGCACCGCCGAACGCGAGGTTCTGCCACGACTGCCCGGACAGGCTGTCCACAAGGCCCATGTCAAAGTGGGCCAGACGGCTGTCACCCAAAATCAAATTTGTGCCGGGATCCTGCTGGTATGCCCGCACCCGCGCAACCGGCTGGCTGGACGTCGCGGAGGCCTTCAGCCCGAAATAGTTGTTCGGCTCAAATGCAATGAAAAAGGCGAGCCAGAGCAGCACGGGAATTGCTAGCAGCGCCAGCTTTTTGAGAATGTTTTTCACGGACCGGAAACCTCCTTTCGTGATTTGTAGAACGTAGGGGCCGGGTATGCCCGGCCCGTCACCTGACGATAAATGACATCTGATGGGAAAGCTGCGGGCGAGGCATGCCTCGCCCCTACAGTGCAGCTGTCAGAACCCTGCGTACATACCAAATCCGCTGCTTCCAAACCCGCCGCTCTGCATGATATAGCCTGCCAGCAGGGCGATGACAAGGGCATGATACACGGCCCAGCGGTGTTTTTCATTGGCCAGGCAGATTTCGGACGGCTTGTTTTTAAACGCAAACGCCCGGCGGGTGTCAAGGTAAAACGCCAGCGCCAGCACCAGCGCCACAAAGCCGTAGTACGCCGCGACCATGATGGCGTTGGCGTAAAATCCGTCGGACGCGGCGGTGTACAGCTCCGACGCAAACCGCGCGGGGCCCCAGCCCATAAAGCAGCGGCCCAGATACGCGAACGCATCCCCGACGGTCAGCGGTGCGGCGGCGGGGGACGACCCCACACGGAAGAACACCATGCTCACGCACCACAGCACAAACACACCGGCGCGCTTGGCCCACAGCACGCGGGCCGGTGCTTTCTTTTTGGGCTTGCCGAAGCGGCGGTGCATCAGTTCCTCGCCCAGGCGGTAGCAGGCCTGCAGCAGGCCCCAAATAACAAAGGGCAGCGTGTTGCCATGCCAGAAGCCGGAGACAAAAAACACCGTGAACACGCAGAATTCCGCGGGCAGGCGGCTGATTTTGCCGCCCGTCAGCCCGGAGACATCCGCCCACGCCAGCGGCATGAACAGGTAGTCCTGCAGCCAGGAGGAAAAGCTGATGTGCCAGCGGCTCCAGAAACCGGAAAAGTTGGTGGCAAAGAACGGGGTCTTGAAGTTTTCGGGCAGATTCAGCCCCAGCAGCAGGCCCACAGCCCGCGCCACTTCAGAGTAACCGGAGAAGTTAAAATACAGCTGGAACGTGTAAAAAATTGCTGCCAGGATCAGCATCGGCCCACCGTAGCTGCGGTAGTTGGGGAACACCTCATCCACCACCAGGCCCAGCACATCGCTGATGGCCACCATTTTAAACAGGCCCAGCGCCAGCAGCCGCAGGCCGCGCACCGTGCGGGCGGCGTCAAAGCGATGCTCCTTTTTAAACTGGGGCAGCAACGCCCCGGCGCGGCAGATGGGCCCCTGCGTGACGGTGGCAAAAAAGTTCAAAAACAGCGCACAGTCAATGAAATTCTTCTCGACCTCGCAGTCGCCGCGCGCGGCATCAATTAAGTAGGAGATCGCCGCAAAGCTGTAAAAGCTGATGCCCAGCGGCATGGCGACGGCCTGCCAGCCGCCGTCCGACGCGAACGCGCCGTTATACTTAAAGAACGCCAGGATCGCCAGCAGCCCTACAACGCCAATGCGCAGGAACGCCGTTTTGCGGGCGCCTTCCCGCGCGGTCATGCCGCGTCCGCACAGGTAGGTGAACACGGCAATGGCAATCGTGACCGGCAGCATCGACGGCATCGCCAGTGCGTAAAATACCCAGCTGGCCGCCAGCAGAAACGCGCTCTGCCAGCGCTGCGGCAGATGCAGGTAGACGGCGGCCACGACCAGCAGAAAGCCGAAAAATCCAATGCTTTGCAGGCTCATACGGCACACCTCCCCAGAATAGTGATTGTAACATCTTATTATACACAATTCAGGGGCAGGGTGCAAGCCTTGCTAAGCGTGTTATACTATAATTATAAGCAGGGGCGTACAGTGTACGCCCGCGGGCCGATGCAAGCGGTCCTTACAACCTCTGGCAAAGGAGCTATGCTATGACCTGGTCCGATGGAAAATGCAGGTGCCGTTGGGCAAACCCGGGCAACCCGCGGTATATCCGCTACCACGACGAAGAATGGGGCGTGCCGGTGCACGACGACCGCAGGCTGTTTGAAATGCTCATTTTAGAGGGCTTCCAGGCCGGGCTTTCGTGGGAGTGCGTGCTGAACAAGCAGGAGGCTTTCCGCCGGGCGTTCGACGATTTCGATTGGGACAAAGTCGCCGCCTACGATGAGGCCAGGCAGGCCGCGCTGTACGCCGACCCCGGCATCATCCGCAACCGGCGCAAAATTGCGGCGGCCGTAGGCAACGCCGCTGCGTTTGCCGCCATCCGGCAGGAGTTTGGCAGCTTCGATAGCTACCTTTGGCAGTGGACCGGCGGCAAAACGCTGGTGGAGTGCGGGCCGACCACCTCTCCCCTGTCCGACGCCATCTCGAAAGATTTGAAAAAGCGCGGCATGAAGTTTGTCGGCTCCACGATCATTTACGCCTATTTGCAGGCCGTGGGCGTGCTGTATGCCCATGAGCCGGGCTGCTTTTTGGAGGCAGCACCCTAGGGTGTATCTGAAAAGTCCTCAGCGCTGTTCAATTCTACTAAAAAGCACATCTGCTGCGTTGCTCATCCTTGCAATACATCCAGTATTGCAGCGGATTCGCGCCTTGCAGCTGTTGCTTTTCAGCGAATTTTCCAGCACTTTTGACTTATCAGATACACCCTAGCGAAAATCCGCCCCCGGTGGCCCCCAAATCTTGGCAAGTTTTGCACCTTTTCGCCTGTTGTTTTCTGTGTTACAATAAAGGCAGAGAATGAGGAATATGCACAAAAGCCATTGCATCATCGAAAGGAACCCCCATGTTTGAAACACATGTTTTTGCACGCAGTACCGCACATTCTGCCGTGCTGTACTGGGATAAGCCTGCGGCTGCCGGGGCCGGGGCGCAATATACCGTCTATCTGGGCGGCCAGCCCGTGGCCACCTGCGGCCGCACCCACTTTACCCTGACCGACCTGCGCAGCCAGAGCGACTACCAGGCCGACGTGTTTTTCGGCCATCAGTGCGTGGGCAGCTGCGTATTCCGCACCACACCGGTCAAGAACCGCCTCGATGTGACCGAGGCACCGTTCTGGGCCAAGGGTGACGGCAAAACCAAAAACACCGCCGCTTTGCAGCGTGCCATCGACGCCTGCGGCGCCGGGGATACCGTGTACATTCCCGCCGGCATCTACCTGACCGGCGCGCTGCGGCTGCACAGCAACATGGAGCTGTACCTGGACGAGGGCGCCATCTTGCAGGGCACCGCCGAGATCGTTGACTACCAGCCCCGCATCCCCAGCCGGTTTGAGGGCACCGAGATGCGCTGCTACTCAAGCCTTTTGAACCTGGGCACGCTGGACCACGCCGCCGGGCCGAACTGCGAAAACGTGGTCATCCGCGGCAAGGCACCATTGCCAGCGGCGGCCGCGAATTGGCTGAGAAGATTATCGCCGACGAGCAGGAGCACCTGAAGGACTACCTGGCCGAGCACGCCGCCCTGGTGGCCGAGTGCGAGAACGAGCGGACCATCCCAGGCCGGGTGCGGCCGCGGCTGATCAACATGAGCAACTGCCGCAATGTGTGGGTACACGGCCTGACGCTGAAAAACGGCGCCAGCTGGAACCAGCACATGATCTACAGCGACAACATCACTACCGACCACTGCACCTTTGTGTCCGAGGGCGTCTGGAACGGCGACGGCTGGGACCCGGACTCCAGCACCAACTGCACGCTGTTTGCCTGCGAGTTTGCCACCGGCGACGACGCTGTGGCCATCAAGTCCGGCAAAAATCCCGAGGGCAACAAAATCGGCCGCCCCAGCGCTCATATTTATGTGTTCGATTGCCGCAGCACCGCCGGGCACGGCATCTGCCTGGGCAGCGAGATGAGCGGCGGCATCGAGGATGTGCAAATTTGGGATTGCGACCTGACCAACAGCTGGTCGGGCATCGAGATCAAGGCCACGCCCAAGCGCGGCGGCTATGTGCGCGGCGTGTCGGTGCGGGACTGCACCGCCTCCCGCCTGCTGGTACACGCCGTGCCCTACAACGACGACGGCGAAGCGGCCCCCCGCCAGCCGGTGTTCAGCCATTTGAGCTTTGAGCGGTTGACCCTGACCGGCCGCGGCCTGCGGGACGGCAGCTTTGAGAACGTGGAGCCGATTGAGCTGGCAGGCTTTGACGCCCCCGGCCACGAGCTGCGGGACGTGGTGCTGGACGGCATCACCGTGGAGAACGAGACCGGCACCATGACCCTGCCGGTGCAGTACTGCCGCGGGCTGACCATTCGGGACCTGACCTGCGCGGCCCGCAAATAATTTTACCGAACCGGGTGGATGTGTTTTCGTATTTTCACCCACAAAATAGAACGTTTTTAGGAGGTTTATTTCATGATAGAACTTTCTGAACTGACGGCCCAGGCCCGCAGGGCCACCGAAGAATTGTTGGAAGCTGCCCATCTGGAGACCGGCGACATCTTCGTCGTCGGCTGCTCCAGCAGCGAGATCCGCGGCGGGCGCATCGGCCATGATTCCAGCATGGAGGCTGCTGCCGCCGTGCTGGCGGGCGTGCTGCCGCCATTGCAGGAGCAGGGCGTCTATCTGGCCGCCCAGTGCTGTGAGCATCTGAACCGCTCCATCGTGATCGAGCGCGAGGCGGCCAAGCAGTACGGCTGCCAGATCGTGGCCGCCATCCCCCAGCCCCACGCGGGCGGCAGCTGGGCCACCAACTGCTGGCGCACCTTTAAGGACCCTGTGCTGGTGGAGGAAGTGAAAGCCGCCGCTGGTATGGACATCGGCGGTACGCTGATCGGTATGCACCTGCGCCGCGTGGCTGTGCCGGTGCGCTTGTCGATGGACCACATCGGGCAGGCAATTCTGCTCTGCGCCCGCACCCGTCCGCCGTTTATTGGCGGCAGCCGCGCGGTGTACAGCGACACGGAGGTGCGTTGATGGACGAAGCACAGAAGCAGGCAATGGCCGAGGCCGTTGCCAGGATCCGCGAGAACATGACCACCGCCGCCAAGGCCGCAGGCCGCGACCCGGCAGAGGTGCGCCTTTGCGCCGCCTGCAAGACCCGCACGGTGGAGGAGGTGCGCTGCAGCGCCAATTTGCCCATTGACCTGTTTGGCGAAAACCACGTGCAGGAGCTGGTGGAAAAGACCGACGCCGGGGCTTACAACGGCAAGCCCGGGCACTTCATCGGGCATTTACAGACGAACAAGGTCAACAAGGTCGTAGGCCGCGCCGCGCTGATCCAGAGCGTGGACAGCACGCGCCTTTTGGATAAGATTGATGCCGCCGCCGAGCGGCTGGGTATCACCCAGGAGATCCTGATGGAGATCAACATCGGCGCCGAGGAAAGCAAGAGCGGCGTTGGCCCGGACGACCTGTGGCCGCTGCTGGATGCTGCCGCCGCCAAGACCCACATCAAGGTGCGCGGGTTGATGGCCATTCCGCCCGCCGATGCCGATGACACCGCCACCCGCCGCTTTTTTGCCGAGATGCGGGAATTGCTGGCAAAGGCCGCTGCCCGCGGGTACGAAAATGCCCGGATGAATATTTTGTCCATGGGCATGAGCCACGATTATGCCGCCGCCATTGCCGAAGGTGCGACGATTGTGCGCGTAGGTACGGCGATTTATGGGGCGCGGGATTATAGTAAAAAGTAAGCCGCCCCTTTAAAAGCCTCCCTTGTGCAAAGGGTGACTCCCCACAGTGGGGAGATGTCGCGCAGCGACAGAGGGGCCCAGACGCGTAAGCGGGTGGATGCGCGATAGCGCAGACGGAGGGATTGTAGCCTTACGGTGTAGACCGACTCATAACGCAGACGGAACACTCCCTCAGTCACCTTCGGTGACAGCTCCCTTTACACAAGGGGGCCTTTAGAAGTTTCTCGCAACATACACAGCATACAAAAGAGCGATGCAGTTTCCCACTGCATCGCTCTTTGTTTTAGGAAATATTAAAAGTTTCTTTGCCTACTTTCTTTTCCAAAGAAAGTAGGTTAGTCCTCGTCGGCGAAGTTGCCGAGGGCTTTGGCCTGCTCGATGACCTTGTTCTCGAGCATCTGCGGCAGGGTCTCATACCGGACGAACTCGAACGTGAAGTAGCCGCGGCCCTGGGTCAGCTGACGCAGGAAGGTGGTGAAGTCCTGCATCTCGGCGACGGGCACCTCGGCCTCGACGACCTGCAGGCCGTCGTCATCGGGGTTCATGCCCAGCACGCGGCCGCGGCGCTTTGTGACCTCGCCCATAATATCGCCGGTGTTGTCGGCGGGGACGTGGGCTTTCAATGCGCCGATGGGCTCAAGCAGGACGGGGCCGGCCTCGGGGATGGCGGCCTTATACGCGAGTTTGGCGGCCATAATGAACGCCATTTCGCTGGAATCCACGGGGTGATAGCTGCCGTCCAGCAGCGTGGCCTTCATGCCGACCATCGGGTAACCGGCCAGCACGCCGTGCTCGGCAGCCTGGCGGACGCCCTTCTCGACAGCGGGGAAGAAGTTCTTCGGCACGCTGCCGCCGAACACGTTCTCGGCAAACTCGATGTTCTCGCCCTCGATAGGCTCGAACTGGATCCAGACGTCGCCGAACTGGCCGTGGCCGCCGGTCTGCTTCTTGTGGCGGCCCTGCGCCTTGCAGCTCTTGCGGATGGACTCACGGTACGGCACGCGCGGATTCTCGAGCGTGATCTCGACGCCAAACTTATTCTTCAGCTTGGCCAGCGCGACCTCCAGATGCTGGGTGCCCAGACCGCTGATGATCTGCTGCTTCGTCTCGGGGTCGACCACGAACCGGATGGCGGGGTCCTCCTCGATCAGGCGGGCCAGCGCACTGCCGACCTTACCCTCGTCACCCTTCTTGGCGACCTTGACGGCCATGCGGTAGCTGCTGATGGGGTACACAGGTGCGGGCAGCGCCACGACGCGGGCGGGGTCACACAGGGTATCGCCGGTCTTGGCGGTGGCCAGCTTGGCAACTGCGCCGATGTCACCGGCGGCGATTTCGGGCGTGTCGGTCTGCTTTTTGCCGCAGACGATGAGGGTCTTGCCCATGCGCTCCGGCTGGCCGGTGCGGGCGTTGACAGTGTTGCTGGCGGCGGTCAGCTTGCCGGACAGCACCTTGATAAAGCTCAGCTTGCCGACAAACGGGTCGGCCACAGTCTTAAAGACGTAGGCGCACAGCGGGGCGGCGGGGTCGGCGGTGATCTCCACCGGCTCGCCGCCAGACTCGCCCACGGCGGACGCGGTGTCCGCGCCGGGCAGCAGCACGTTCATGTTGTAGAGCAGCATATCCAGCGCCTGCGCGTTGACGGCAGAGCCGCAGAACACGGGCGTGATCTGGCCGCTGCGCACCCGCGGCCATGCCCTGGACGATCTCCTCGGTGGTGAAAGGCTCACCCTCGAAGAACTTTTCCATCAGGGCTTCGTCGGTCTCGGCGATGGCCTCGCTCATGGCCTGGATCAGGCCCTCGAAGCGGTGGCCGATGTCGGGCAGGTCGATCTGGACCTGCTTGCCGCCCTCGTACTTAAAGGCTTTCTGGCTGAACAGATTGATGTAGGCGACGGTGCCGTCGTCCAGGCGGACCGGCACGACACAGGGGCAGACGCTGGGGCCGAACTTGATCTTCATCTGCTCCAGGATCTTGAAGTAGTCGGCGTTTTCCAGGTCGGCTTTGGTGACAAAGACCATCCGCGCCTTGTTGTGTTTAAGGGCCAGCTGGTAGGCTTTCTCGGCGCCGACGGTGACGCCGGAACGGCCGGACACGCAGATCAGCACGCTTTCGGCGGCCATGATACCCTCGGCTGCGCCGGTCTCGAAATCGAACAGACCCGGCGCGTCGATGAGGTTATACTTGATGCCCTCGTACTCAACGGGGACGACGCTTGAGTTCAGCGATGCCTTGCGGCGGATCTCTTCGGGGTCGAAGTCGCTGGCGGTGGTGCCGTCCTCAACACGGCCCATGCGCTCGGATCGCGCCGCTCATGTACAGCAGGGCTTCGGTCAGCGTGGTTTTGCCGCAGCCAGCGTGGCCGGCGACCAGAATGTTGCGGATGTCTTTGCTTGCGTAGCCCATGGATCGTCAAACCTCTTTTCGCGCCGGGGGCCCGCCATGCGCTGCGTGCCCGCTGCGGCGTTTTAAATTTTACAGAGAGCAGGCTCTCTAAGTGGTGAATTTGAACACATCTCACCGATTGATACTACTTTACCACAGATTTGCAGAATTTTAAACAGTTTTTTTGAAATTTCTGAAAATATTTTGTGAAAACAGATATTGAATGTATTTTTGTGGGGGTGTGCGCGGATACCGGCCCCACCTACCTTGCGGCAGGGCCGGGCTGCTGCCTGTTCACCCGGCTTTGCCAAGCGCAAACACCGCTACGGTGATGTCATCCTGTTTTTCCCCGGCCCGTCGGGCGGCGGCATCGGCTATGGTTTCGGCGGCCTGCTGCGGGGTGTGGCCCAGGCGGGCGCAGAGCTGCAATTGCTGCATCAGCCAGTCGCTCCCGTCGGTCAGCGCACCGTCGCTGACCAGCACGACCCAGTCCCCGCGTCCAGCGCAAACGTCGTGCTCCGGCCCACCAGACTTTCCAGCACGCCCATGGGCAGGCTGGCGCCCTCCAGCATGCGGGGCAGGCCGCCCCGCACCAAAAAGCTGGGCGCGGCCCCAGCCTTGAACAACCCCGCCCGGCCTGTGTAAAGATCCACCGTCAGCAGGTCCAGCGTGGCGCCGGATTCCTGCTCGGCACTCTTTAGGCCCAGCGCCACGTTGACAAGCCGCGCGGCGCTCTCGGCGGCAAAGCCTGCCCGCAACAGCTGGCCCGTCAGGCGGGCGGCCATCTGACCATCCACGGCGGCGGCGCGGCCCGTGCCCATGCCGTCGCACAAAAGCAGTTGGGCCCGCCCGCTCGTGTCGCAGAAGCAATCCAGCGCGTCGCCGCTGACGCTCTGCCCCTTAGCCGGGCGTCCTGCGGTGCCAAACGTCGCCGTAAACAACGGCCGTTCGCCAAAAGTCAGCATCGTGACCGTGCGGCAGTGGGTGACTTCGGCAGGTCCATGTCGCGGCGGCAGATGCGGGTCATCTCGTCGGTCAGTGCCTTGATCTCCTCCTCGGTAAACCGGGTGCGGGCGATGGTCACGGCGGCAGTCAGACGGCCTGCCAGGTCTGAGGTAACGCTGCATTCCAGCGCGTCCAGCCCCAGCCCCGCAAAAAGCTGGGCGACTTTTTCCTCCCGCCGCGGATCGGGCAGACCGCCTGGCCCAGCTTGCCCGCCAGCTGGGCCAGCGCCCCGGCCAGTGCGCTGTACTGCTCGGTCAGGGCGGTGCGCAGCGTCACAGCCCGGGCACGGGTCTGGCGGCGGCTGCGCCACAGCCGGTAGCCATGGTTGGCCGCTGTACACAGGTCCGCCGGGTGGATGCACCCCGCCAGCTGCCCCGGCAGGTCCTCGACCTCCACGCGGCCCTTGCTCTCGAGCGTGGGCTTCAAATGGTACAGCCCGTCCATGGCCGTGGCATAGCCGCGCACCCAACACCGGCTGCGGCGGGTGCAGCTCTGGCAGGTCGTGCGGGCGACCTGCTCCACCACGAAGTCGAAGTTTTCCCCTTTGGGCGGCATCTGGCGGGTGCAGACGGCGTTGACCGTGTCAGCGATGTCGCTTAAGGTATCCGCCACACCGGCCAGGCGGCGGGCAGCACCGCTTAACCCTTGGGTCTGCACCGGCGGGGCGGGCGGCGGAAACACCACCCGCAGCCACGCCCCCGGCACAGCCAGCGCCGCGCCAAGGCCCACAGCCCCGGCCACAAACAGCGGCAGCACACCGGCGGCATCGGGGGCGGCCAAGGCTCCCAGCACGCAGCCCGCCGCAAAAACGCCAGCACAGCGCAGGCGCTCGCCGGGGTAAAGGCAGGCTGCCGCCAGGCTTCCCAGTGCCACCGCCAGCGCCGCGTAGCAAAGGTTCGGACTGGCCGCCGTGATGGCCGCCGCCAGCGTGATGCTGACCACAGCGGTCTCCTCCAACGTGCCGGCAAAGGCGGCACACAGCCCGGCTGCTGCGGCCACCGCCAGGCCCGGAGCCAACGGCCCGCGGGCACACCGCTGCAGGCAGGCGGCCGCGATGGCCAGCCACAGGCACAGCCCCCGCGGCTCCCGGTAAGGGAAACGGCGCATCAGCCAGGCAGACCCCGCCGCCAGCAGCGCCGTGGTGCCGGTGGCCGCCGCCTGGGACAGGTCGACGTAGCCGCCCGCGAAAAAAAGTACGGCCGCCTGGGCCAACGCCAGCGCCAGACACCCGGCCCAGATGCCCGCGTTTTTCGTGTTGGGCTTGTCCTGCTGCAGCCGCCGCACCGCCACAGTGGCCGTGAGCGCCGCAATGACCTTGACCCCCAGCACCGCAGGCTGAAACGCCAAACTGCTGATGAGCACGCCACCTGCCGCGGCAAACAGGTAGAGCGGCGGACAGACCATCGTGAAGGCCAGCCCAAAGGGTGCGGCCCCGCCGTAGACCTGCCCGGCCCCCAGCACAAGCCCCGTGGCGGCCGCCGCCCCCTGCCACAGCAGCGCCGCCCCGCGGGCACCGGGCAAGATAGCAGGCAGTTGTACGTTTGTATGCAGTTTTTCTCCCAAATAAGTAGCCATAGCAGCATGTCCCCCTTTATCTATATGCCGATCGGTGCCATTACCATACCACGCCCGGACGTTTGTTTTTGCCGCAGAGCGGGGAAACCCGATAAAGCTTTGCAAACAGCAATAATTACCGCCGCTGGGACACGCCGCGCCGAAAAAGCGCCGCGAAGCCTTTTTTTCGGCGCACAGCTATGCTACAATGTTTATAATTGAGGGAAAGGAAGCGTTTTATGGAGATCCATCATTGCGAGAACCCGGTCTGCCGGTTTGTGACCCGCCATGCGGTCCCCGACATGTGCCCGCTGTGCGGCGGGGCGTTCTTTCTGCCCAGCGATGGCAGCGACTTAGTCGCCGCCGATTGGGTGACTCTGGGCATTGAGTCCAAAACCGACGGCCGTTTTGATGACGCCTTTTCTGACTTTGAAAAAGCCGCCGCTGAGGGTGACGCTGCCGGGCAGTGCATGCTGGGCCTAGCCTACGAGACCGGCGAGGGCGTGGCCCAAAGCTGGCCGGATGCCGTGCTGCTCTACCGCGCCGCCGCGGGCCAGGGCCACGCCCAGGCCCAGTGCAATTTAGGCTGGTGTTATGAGTTCGGCAAGGGCGTGCCCCAGGACGCCAAGGCTGCGGCCCGCTGGTACGGCGAAGCCGCCCTGCAGCACGACCCCCGGGCCGAGTGCTGCCTGGCCATCTGCTACACCAACGGCACCGGCGTGGCAGCGGACCCCGTGCGCGCCGTGCAGCTGTATACCCTATCCGCCCAGGCGGGGTTTGTGCCCGCCATGCGCAACCTGGCGCAGATGGTCCATTTAGGACGCGGCACCGCCAAAAACGACGAAACTGCCCTGGCCTGGTACCAAAAGGCCGCTGCCCAGGACGACGCCCGTGCCCTGTTTATGTGCGGCCAGTTTTATGAGAAAGGCTTTGGCGTGGAGTCCAACGCCCCGCTGGCTGCCGACTTTTACCTGCGCGCCGCCAGGCAGGGCTATGCCCCGGCTCAGGCCTGCTATGCCATCTGCCTGGAGTGCGGCCGCGGCGTACCCGCCAACCCCACCGAGGCCGTGCAGTGGTACACCCGCGCCGCCCGGCAGGGGGACACCCAGGCGCAGTTTGCCCTGGCCGTCTGCTGCGAGCAGGGCACCGGCACGCCCCAAAGCTGGGGGGATGCCATCCGCTGGTACAGCATGGCCGCCGCGCAGGAGCTGCCCCAGGCATTGTTGAATCTGGGCCTCTGTTACGAGCGGGGCGCCGGCGTGCGCCGCAACCCCGAGGAAGCCCTGCACCTGTACCGCCGCGCAGCCCGGCTTGGCCTGCCCGCCGCCGAGAACCGCATCGGTGCCCTGTATGAGCGGGGCGACGGCGTGGAGCAGAGCTGGCCCACCGCCACGGCCCATTACCGCCGCGCCGCCGAGGCCAACTACGCCCCCGCCCAGTGCAACCTTGGCTGGTGTTACGAGTACGGCCAGGGCGTGCCGGAGGATCTGACCCTGGCCGCCGCATGGTACGGCAAGTCCGCCGCCCAGGGCTTCGCTCGGGCGCAGTGCTGCCTGGGCTGGTGCTATGAGTTCGGCAAAGGCGTGGAGCTGGACGAGACCCGGGCGGTAGAGCTGTACCGCGCCGCCGCCGAGCAGGGCCTGCCCCGCGCCCAGTGCTGCCTTGGCTACTGCACCGAGAAAGGCATCGGCACCGAGGCCGACCCCGCAGCCGCCGCCGAGTGGTACCGCCGCTCCGCCGAGGGTGGGTATTCCCGGGGAATGTACAACTACGCCTGCTGTTTTGAGAACGGCACCGGCGTGAAAAAAGACCTGCCTCTGGCCCAGCAATGGTACGAGCGCGCCGCCAAAGAGGGCCTGCCCGACGCCATGTACGAGCTGGGCGTCTGGTACGAGGACGGCCGCTGCGGCCCCAAAGATGCCGCCCAGGCCCTGGCCTGGTACAAAAAAGCCGCCGAGGCCGGGCATGACCGGGCCCGGAAAGCGGTGGAGCGGATGGAAAAGCTGGTGTGACAAATCGGAATTTGTAAAGAGAGGCGCATATGCTATGCCAGGTATACTCGTGGTTGAAGATGATGAAAATTTAAATCGTGGAATTACATTTTCACTGAAAAAATCCGATATGAGGTTTTTTCAGCAGAATCAGTGAAAAAAAAGCGAAAAAGAATTGCAAGTGATAATAATGTGGATGTTACCATTTGTGATGTGAATCTTCCGGATGGGAATGGGCTGGAATTTGTAAGGTGGATGAGATGCAATTATAATACATACATTATTTGTCTTACAGCACTGGATCAGGAGACAGATCAGGTCATGGGATATGAAGCAGGGGCAGATGATTATATTACAAAGCCGTTTAGTCTTTCGGTACTTCTTTTGAAAATAGAAGCACATTTCCGCCGCAGACAGGAGAAAACGGAAGCCGGAAAGATGATTTCGGGAGATATCGTATTTATCGCAGGAGAAATGAAAGTCCAGATAAAGAGTCGTGAAAATCAGTCTGACAAAAAAACGGAGTTGAAAATGCTGACTTTTTTTTCTTCAGAATCCGAAACAGATTCTTTCAAAAACACAAATATTGGAAAATGTGTTTGATCTGGAAGGGGATTTTGTGGATGAAAATACAATCGCTGTCAATATCAGAAGACTCCGTGAGAAAATCGAAGACAATCCGGCTGCACCGGTCTATATAAAGAATATCAGAGGTCTTGGGTATATATGGAATCAAGAGGTAAGGCAGTGACAAAGAGATATCGCAAGAAGATTACAGTAGTGCTCTCCTTGGTATTATCTGTCATATTGTTGTTTGCAATATCAAATTGCTTTACCACGTATGTGTTTTATGAAGATTATAAATATAAAATGAATCTTATGACAGAGATTGCTGCAACGGAAGAATTTTCCGGGCTGGATGCTGTTTCGGAATTGCTTAAGGATAAGGATATTCAAACTAACGAACAGGGAAGGCGATTATTGGAGCAATATGGATACTGGGGGAATAAAGGGAATGCATTTTATTCGCAATTCCGGCATCAGGTTATGGTGACCGGTGCTGTAAGCACTGTGATATGCGTGCTTTTTTTGACTTTTTTATTTTATTGGAAGAAAAAAGAAGATGCGTGTCATCAGAAAATTTTAGACCAGTTGGAAGAAATTCTGATCAGATTCCGTGAAAATAAATTTGATGCTTTACTGAAAACGGAAAATCCAGCAGAACTGGAAAAATTGAATAACCAGCTTGAAGCAATCGGACATCATATTCAGTTGCTAAAGGAAGAAGCACGGGCAGAAAAAAAGAGAACACGAAAAAGAAATGGTTTCTGATATTTCTCACCAGTTAAAGACACCGGTTGCAGCTTTGGATACATGTTTTAGCGTGCTGATGCAGAATGACTTAAGTGCCACAGAACAGGAGGAGTTTCGTATCCGTTGTCGGAGTGCTCTGGATGGACTGGAGACATTATTGCAGTCCCTTCTTGAAATATCCAAGATGGAAACTGGATTGATTCAGATGAATAAGAAAAAAAACTTCCGCTTATGGATACTGTCATATCTGCTGTGAACCGCACTTATCCTAAAGCGGATGAGAAAGAAATTGAATTCGTTTTTGACTATGCAAAAGAGCTGGAAGCATGCACGATTATGCAGGATAAAAGGTGGCTTGGTGAAGCTGTGATCAACGTTCTGGATAATGCGGTCAAGTACAGTCCGTGTGGTTCAAAAAAATATTTATCCGGTTACAAAAAAAAGAAACGATCTTGTAAGAATGGAAATTGAGGATCAGGGAATTGGTATTCCGCAGAATGAGTATCACAAAATTTTTTCAACGATTTTACAGAGGAAGTTCCAAGGAGGTCATGGAAAAGAGTGGTACAGGAATCGGACTTTTTCTATCGAGAGAAATTATCGAAAAACACGGAGGTACAATCATGGTAACCTCCGGCAAAAAGAAAAAAAAGGAAGCACGTTTGTGATTCAATTACCATATATTGGTTAAATTTTAAGTGAGCAGAAATCTTACAATTCTGTAAGATTTCTGCTCGTTTTTTGAAAGTGAAATGAAAATTTGATTGCCCTGAAAAATACAATTTGGATGTGAAAAAGGATGAAATTGAAAAGGAGGCAACACATGAGTGTGATATTAGAAACCAAGCAGCTTTGTAAGTTTTATGGGACGGGGGAAAATCAGGTCAAAGCCGTCAATCATGTGAATATCCAGATTCAACAGGGAGAATTTGTCGCAATTGTCGGAAAGTCAGGTTCCGGTAAAAGTACATTACTTCATATGCTTGGAGGGCTTGATACCCCGACAAAAGGCAGTGTTACTTTAGCAGGGAAAAATTTATACAGGATGAAGGAAGATGCCCTTGCTGTTTTCCGCAGAAGAAAAATCGGATTTGTTTTTCAGGCATTTAATCTGGTTTCATCTGTTAATGTCTGGGAAAATATTGTACTGCCACTGGGGCTGGACGGAAGAAAAGTCGATGAAGCGTATGTAAATGATATTATTTGCAACTCTGGGGATTGAAAACCGGATTTATAATCTGCCAAATCAGTTATCCGGAGGACAGCAGCAGAGAGTAGCAATTGCAAGAGCACTGGTGAATCGTCCGGAAATTATATTTGCAGATGAGCCGACAGGCAATCTTGATTCTAAGACCAGTGATGAGGTAATCGCTCTGCTTAAGATGACAGCAAAAAAATATGGACAGACAATTGTAATGATTACCCATGATGACGAAATTGCACAGGTCGCTGACCGTATTCTGGTGATTGAGGACGGACAGGTGGTGGATTTCAGATGAAGACAATAAGCAGGATTGCATATAGCAATGACAAAAAGAACAAGACAAGAAGTATACTGATTATGATGTCCATATGTCTGACCACGATGCTGCTTGTTATCATCAGTACTGTGGGAAATGGGGTAATTCATTTACAGAAAAGTCAGGCGGCAAGCTCATACGGAAGCAACTACGGCCTGTTTATCGCCGCAGATGGTACGCAATTAAAAGAAGTGGAACGCAGAGCTGAGATATCTGATATCGGCATCATGTGTACGGGGGGCATCCTGAAAGGAAATGAAAATGGCGGCTTTGTCAGTGCGGATGAAACGGTCAGGAAAATGCTTCCCTATAATCAGGAATATGTGTTGAAGGAAGGTACCTATCCGGAAAAGGCGCAGGAAATTGCCGCAGGACGCGCTTTCTTTGATGCAGTGGGATACCATGATGTAAAGGTCGGAACACCGTAACATTGGAGTACCGTTCCGGCATGCAGTCGGAATACGCACCGGTGGAATTTACTGTCAGCGGGATTTTATATGACCGGGATGAATATACCATCGAGGCTTCCTATGTTGTATTCGGTTCGCAGGATTTTTTATAATGAGCGTGTTGCGGAGGGTGACAGGCAATATAATATCTACTTTACCTTGAGCGATTCTGCAAATGTATCTATGAATAATGTTGCGCCTGTTATAAAAAGAAATCGCGGATTCCTGCGGCATTGACCAAAAAAACGTGATCATCAATGACCTCTACCTGCAGTGGGTATTGCAGCCGAGCTATGAAATGATTGTGGTTTGTGGAACCTTGATCCTCGGAATCGTGCTGTTTTCCGTTGTGGTCATTTATAATATCTTCCAGGTCGGGATCGCCCAGAAGGTTCAGGAGTACGGAAAAATCAAGGCGCTGGGTGCAACCAGAAAGCAGATGAAGCAGTTGATCTTTCGTGAGGGCATTCTTCTGGCGGTTCCTTCGATACCGCTGGGGCTGCTGTTTGGTTTCCTGATTGCAAAAGTCAGCTTCAACTGGCTGGTGGAGCAGGGAAATCTGGTATCGTTGGTATCGTCCGGAATCAAGAACCATCAGGTGCCTCTGTTTTCACTGACAATTATGCTCATCTGCATTTTTGTATCGTTTCTTACGGTCGTTTTGGCTCTGCGCAAACCCATGAAAATTGTTTCCCGGATTTCCCCCATCGAAGCGACACGGTATCTTGACGGCTCCAAAACGCAAAAACAGGGCAGACGAAAAGGCAGAAAAGATGTCACCGTTTTCTCCATGGCAATGGCAAATGTGACAGGCAATCCGAAAAGAACCATTGCTACGATTCTTACCATGGGGCTTTCCTGTGTATTGTTTGTAATTATCTCTAATTATGTTGGGAATATTGACACGGAGCACGAGGCGCGGATTGCAATCAACCATGGACAATTTGAGTTGCAGCTGGATTATTCCCAGAATTATGATGAAGCCTATCCGGAGAATAATCTGGATACGATTCTGACGGATAATCCATTGAATGATTCAATGATTGAAGAAATCAAAAGCATTCCAGGAGTGACAGATGTCATGACGAGAGAGATTGTCTCTGTAAATCTGAACGGAACAAGATTTACGGCTGATATTGTGAGTAAAAATGATTTTGATTTTATGCGCCAAGACGGGGATATTGGCTCTATGGACTATGATCAGGCGGTAAAGAATGGTGAAATTTTCTTTGGCTGGTCGGGCGTGGATGGAACAAGATGGATATGCTCCGGGTGAATCCATTGTATTTGACTTTGAGAATGGAAGTGAAACCTATACCTATCAGGGAAAGATTGCAGGATCCTTTGTAAGCGCGGACACTTATCTTGTCATTCCGGAAGGTGTATACCGTTCCATGAATCCGAGGGGAACAGCCTATGGCTATCTGTGGGTGGACTGTGATAAAAAAGATGTTGCATCTGTGGAACAGAGTCTGAATACTTTGATTTCTAATACTTCGCATATCAAGCTGAACACCTATCACGCAGAATTGCAAACCGCAGAATACGCAAGCCGCATGATGAAGCTTGGCTGCTATCTGTTCATGGCAATTGTCGGTCTCATTGGGTTTATGAATCTGGCAAACACCATGATCATCAATATCACCACGAAGAAGCAGGAATACGGTGTATTACAGGCTGTGGGTATGACAAATAAACAATTAAATTTATGTCTGCAGTTACAGGGAATGATGTTTACGGTTGGTACCATATGCGTCGCACTTGCTGCCGGTCTGCCCCTTGGCTATGCACTGTTTTCCTATGCAAAACATAATGGAATGTTTGGAATGAACGTTTATCACGTTCCTCTTATCCCGATTCTTGTTATGATTCTTCTGGTTGGTATTCTACAAATTGTGCTTTCCTGTGTTTTAAGCAGTAATCTGAAAAAGGAAACGCTGGTAGAAAGAATAAGGTATCAGGGATAGCAAGTATTGCTGGGATATCCTCAGTATCATAGTGGCGATAATGAGTACAGCTATTGCAATTTACTTCAGGGAATATGGAGAAAGGCTCAAAAGCGTTAAGAAAAATGCAGCATTCCTGCATTTTTTAGCTTTTGGGGCTTTCGACCTCCTCTTTGGGGTTCCAAGGGGCGAGTAGCCCCTTGGGCGGGGTTGCGGGGTCGCAAAGCGATCAAAGCCCCAGTGGGGCTTTGAACCGCACGAGCGATGCCAGCTCTGCTGGATGGCGGCCATCGTTTTGGCCGCCAAGCGCGCTGCCTCGGAACAGCGAGACTTTTTTCGCTGCCTTTTTTGGTCACAAAAAAGGTAGGCCTGCTGGAAGAATCCCATTATAAAAGGGTGTCACCGCATGGTGGTGACACCCTTTTGCTGTTTATTCAAAAAAATCAATGATACACTGGTAATACAGTTCCGCCGCCTGTTCACAGGCGGAGTCGGTGCATAGGGCGGCGCGGTCGGATGCGTTGGTGATGAAGCCCTCCTCCACCAGCACGGCGGGGCAGCCGCAGTCCTCCAAAACCGTAAAGGTCGGGTCGGAACGCACTGTCGTGTCCGACGATTCCGCGACTACACGGGCGTTGTTGGCGTCAAAATATAAGTACCGCACGCCGTCCCAGCCCCGCAGGGTCAGGCCCAGCTGGTCCCGGAAAGCCGCCGTCACAAGCCGGCCGAACCGCACGCTCTCGGCGTTGGCGGCCAGGGCGGGCGGCGCGGCGTAACATTCCAGCCCGTTGGTTGCGGCGCTGGCATCGCTGTTTAAATGGATGGACAACAGCAGGTCGGCCCCGGCTGCTTTGGCTGCGGCGGCACGCTCGCTGGGCTTCAGGTAGGTGCTGCCGTCGGCGGTCAGCAGGGGCGCAAAGCGGTCATCCGCCGCCAGTTTCTCGCACAGCAGTTGGGCGGTGCACAGTGTGACGTCGCTCTCCCGCACGCCATCGGCCTCACTGCCCCAGTCCTCGGCCCCGATGTTGGGGTTGATGCCCCCGTGCCCGGGGTCGATGGCCACCACATACTGCCCCGGCGCGGCGGGCTGGGCGGTCGGCTCCGCTTGCGCGGGCGTATCAGCGGGCGCCGCAACGGGCTGCGGCTCGGCGCTGGCGTGCAGGGGGCTGCCACCGTACAGCACTATCGCCACGGCCACGGCCACCAGCAGCACAGCCACCGCATACAGCAGCCGCCGCACCATTTTGGCCCGGCGTTTGCGGCGGCAGCGGCGCTGCATTTCCCGCGTGGGCTGCCTAGTTCGTGCGGTTTTGGTTACCATACCGGATTCCCCCTTTTGCGTATAGGTGCATTGTACAGGGGGGATGTTACAGGGTTGTGTCAGTTTTGTAACAAGGCTGGCCCTTTTTGCGGAAAACGGTGGGAAGTTGTCAGCCTGTGTCGAGCGATTGCCGGGAAAATTAAAATGGCAAATATTGACAGTTTTACCAATGTCTCGTATAATAACTACAGATTGTTGGGCCAGCCGTCACAGACCACCAGCAATGCCAAATATAATGCAAAATTTTTGGGGAATGTAAGAAAATAGAGGAGGAATCTTTATGATTTCTACAGGAATTATTCGCAGTATCGACAGTTTGGGACGCGTTGTGCTGCCCAAGGAACTGCGCCGCACCTTTGAGATCACCACCGATACGCCGCTGGAGATCATGACCGAGGGCGATGCCATCCTGCTGCGCAAGTACCGCCCCGCCGATGCCTGCGTCCTGTGCGGCCAGGTATCCCCCGGCTCGGTACAGCTGTACGGCAAAACCGTCTGCCCCGCCTGCCAGAGAGCGTTGGCCGAAAAGGAGCAGGGATGACCTACTTTCTTTGAAAAGAAAGTAGGCAAAGAAACTTTCAATAGTTTTACACGCAAAGGAGATATAAGGAAAAGCCATTCACTCTTTTGTAAGGGGTGCTGCTTGCATCGCCCCGCAAGTGCTGCCATACCGGCGGGCCGATGACGAGCATCGGCCCCTACAATTTTCTTCCTGACATAATACATACAAAAACCGGGCAGGCCCTTTTGGTGTTGGGGTCTGCCCGGTTGTGTTTCTTATGGATGGCTCACTCCGCCGGGTGCAGCGCACGCATGGATTCCTCGGCGTTTTTCACCAGGTTCAACAGGCTTGTCGCGTGGCGGGGGTAGTCCTGGGTCAGGCGCTCGGTGCTTAACGAGAGCGTCGCCGGGTCCAGGCTGTCCTTGCCTCCGTCCTCGCCGGTCAGGGCGGCGGCCAGGTCACCCTCGGCCACGTGCATGGCGGCGTCGGCGCTGCGGTCCCAGCGGGCGGAGCCAATGCGGAACATGCCGCTGACATTTTTGGGCGATGCCTCGTACAGCAGGCGGAACATCTTGTACACGGCCAGCATCAGGTAGCTGCTGACGCCGACAACAAGCTGCTTGTCCCTGCTCTCCTGCAATTTGTCGTAGAGGATGTCGAGGGAGTTCTCGATGAGCTTTTTGTACATTGTGGGCAGCACACTGCCGCGGTAGACACTGCCGCCGGTGGCGGAATTGCCCTCGGGCAGCTCCTCCACCGTGATGGTCTGGCCGCTGCGGTCGGCACTGCGGCCCAGCAGGTAATCGCAGCTGACGCCGTAGTAGTCCGCCACCTGCACAACAAAGGCAAGGCCGCATTCGCGGATGCCTTTCTCGTAATGGGAGAGCTGGGCCTGGCTGATGCCCAGGTCCTGCGCCGCCTGCTTCTGGGTGATGCCGCGCTCTTGCGCAGCAGCGTAATGATCCGGTTAAATTCGATCCCCATGGTCCGCAATCCTGTTCCGGGGCGCATGACCGGCACGGTGCCGGGCCGCAGTGGTGCCCCTTGCATATTTTCTACACGCTGTATATTATAGCGGGTGAAAAACGCTTTGTAAACCCAAAAAATTGACAGATTTTGTGCCGAAAATGCCGTCACTGCGCCGAACCGACACCCTGCACCTACATTTAGTCATTATACAGCGAGTACAGCTATAAATATTGTGGGCAGAATTTGCCAAAGCGGCGCGGCGGGTGTGCGTTGTAACCAAATTGTAATAATTTACGGTTGCGCAGGGCACGATTTTAGGGTATGCTGTTAAGTAGCAATGTTATGGAAAGCGAGATTATACCGTGAAATATTACAAACTGCATTTAATCCGGCACGGCCTGACGGAGGGAAACCTGAAAGGCCTGTATATTGGCAGCGGCAGCGACCTGCCCCTGTGTGCGGAGGGCCGCGCCCAGCTGAAAACGCTGAAAAAGGATTTTGGCTACCCGCAGGTGCCGCTGGTGTTTACCAGCCCGATGCTGCGCGCCACCCAGACGGCGGAGATCTTATTCCCCGGTGTGCGGCAGATCGAACTGCACGATTTGCGGGAGATGGCCTTTGGCAAGTTTGAGGGCAAGCCCCTGCAGCAGCTGGTGAAGGACCCGGAGTTCGCCCAGTGGATGGACCCGACCAGCCGCACGGTGCCCCAGGGTGCCGAGGACCGGCAGATGTTCTTTAACCGCACCTCGGCCATGCTGATGAAGATGTTCGAGTACATGCTCAAGACCCACACCGAGGAGGCCGCCTGCGTGACCCACGGCGGTGTTATCATGAACATGCTGTCCCAGCACGCCCTGCCCTTCCGCAAGCCGGAGGAGTGGATGACCGACCCGGGCGCAGGTTACAGTGTGCGTCTGGACGCCGAAATGTGGATGCGGGATCATCTGGCCGAGGCGTATGACGTTGTGCCCCACGGGTATCTGGACGGGATGGAGTAATTTACGGGGGATACGGAAGTTTTGTTCCTTCTTTGCAAAGAAGGAACCGAAGAAATTCTAAATAATGGGATATAAAAAGGCACCTGCTCGAGGTTGAGCAGGTGCCTTTTTTGGGTTAGAGCAGGTAGGGGCCGGACATGTCCGGCCCGGCTGTGGATGGTGTATGGGCGGCTATGGGAAGGCCGCGGGCCGGGCATGCCCGGCCCCTACAGGGCGGCAATTTTTGCAGCGGGCGGCGCCCTCAACGCCCGGCGGAGGGGTCAAGACCCCTCCCTACAGTACTTGAAAGCAGGTGCCTTTTGGTGTATTGAGCGGTACCGGGCATGCCCGGCCCGGTTATGGATGGTGTACGGGCGGTTATGGGAAGGCCGCGGGCCGGGCATGCCCGGCCCCTACAGGGCGGCAATTTTTGCAGCGGGCGGCGCCCTCAACGCCCGGCGGAACCAAGACCCCCCTACAGTCAGCCTGTCCAGGTGCCTTTTGGTGTAGTGAGCGGTAGGGGCATGCCCGGCCCGCCAGAATGGCGTATGGGTGGCTATGGGAAGGCGCCGGGCATGCCCGGCCCCTACAGGGCGGCAATTTTTGCAGCGGGCGGCTGCGGGGATGCGGGCGGCTGCCGCTCACCTTCATCATTCCGCCGGGGCTTCGGTTGCCTCCGGCTGCGCGGTTTCCTCCGGCTGCGGAGCGTTCGCATCCAGATTCCGGGTCGGCATCCTGCGGTCCACAATGGCCTGGTTCAGCTCGGCCTGCCCGGCCCCTCAGGGCGGCAATTTTTGCAGCGGGCGGCGTCTGGGGCGGCTGCCGCTCAGCCGCCGGGGCCTGTTGCGGCTGCGCGGTTTCCTCCGGCTGCGGAGCGTTCGCATCCAGATACGCCTGATTGTCCGCGATGGTCTGGTTCAGCTCGTCGATTTTTGCCTGCGCGGCATCGCGGGCGGCGAGCAGGTCGGCGTTCTCACTGTCGGCGTCCAGGGCGGCCTGGGCGTCCTGCAATTCAGTCTGTGCCTCGGCCAGGCTGGCGTTGGCCTGGTCAATGGCAGCCTGCGCATCGATGAGCTTCTGCGCGTTCGACAGCGCGGCCTCGGCGGCGGCAGCGGCTTCATCAGTGACGCCGCTTGCCAGCAGGGCGGGCTTTTCGGGCAGGGTCTGCTCGCTGCCGTCGGCGGCGGTCAGGCGCAGGGCCTGGCCGTAGTAGCCGCCCCAGATCGCGATAAAGCTCTTGCCCGGGGCCACGGTCAGCGGCGTGCCGTCGGCGGCGGTCAGGCTGAACGGCCCGGTGGCGTCCTCCTTGCTCCAGGAGATCTGCTCCCACGCGCCGCCGTGGAGGTACAGGCCGGTGCCTGCGGTCATATCGTACTGGCGGGTGTAGCCGTCGTCCTTAATGCCGCTGGACGCATACAGCACAAACACGTTGGTGAACGCCGCCTGTTGACCGTTGTCGGCGTCGGTCATCGGGCTTCCGTCGGCGTTCAGCTTCTCGTACAGGCCGGTGCCGGTGTTGTAGTTCAGCTGCTCGCTGTCGGATTTCGAGAACGTCACAGTCAGGCTCATGCCGCTGCGGTTCTCGGGGGCAACCTCCTCCCGCGTACCAAAACGGAACAGCGGGGTGTTGCCGCCCTCCAGCGCCGTGCCGTAGCTGGCCGCACCGCTGCGGATCAGCTCGCCGGTGGTGTACCAGCAGTTTTCCTCGCGGTAGCCTGCGTCCTGACGGCCCTGGTCAAAGGCAAACGCCGTCTTGCCGACGTGGTAGCCGTCCAGATCCTGATACGTCAGCGTGTTGAGCAGGTTTGCCGCGTAGACGTTCTTGTCAATCGAGACCGGCATCGCGTTCAGCGGCAACGCGGCCTGCAAAAACAGGTCGCGGCCCGGGCCGACCGGCCCCACCTTGCTGATGCGGTCCACGTCGGCAAACAGCGCCATCAGACCCGCGGTGTTGCCCTCGGTCACGCCCTCGATCAGCACATCGGCAGACGCAATGCCCCACTGGGGCTGTGCGCCGTCCAGCGTGCGCAGCATCACGGCCACGGGGCGCTTGCCGGTGTAGTCGGCATCGTCCAGCCCGGTCAGCGGGTTGGTGCTCAGGCCTACCGCGGGCTCGGGCGTCGACTCGGCAGTGACCTCCGGGGTGGGGGTCGCTGCCTGCTCCGGCGTGGCGGTCACGGTATCCTGCCGGGCGCAGCCGCCCAGCAGCAGGGCAGCCAGCAGCGCCGCAGCGCCGCCCCATGCCTGCAATTTCCTCATATACAATACCTTTCTGTAAACAAACAACGCGGCCCGCCGCCGGGCGAGCCACGTTGTACGGGCAGGTTCAATTATTCCGCGGGGGTCTCATCCGCCGGGGTCTCATCCGCCGGGGCCTCGGTGTTCTCTGCGGGAGTTCCCTCGTCAGCGGGCGTTTTCTCCTGCGCGGGAGCCTCGTTGGTCTCAGCCTCGCCGCTGCCGGTGGCGGCTGCGGTCAGGTCGTCGGTGGAGGAGCCGAGGGTCTCACCGGCCTTGGCGTCGTCCTCGACATAGCTCTTCTCGTAGGTCTGGGTCGTGGCGGTGGACAGGTTGACGCCGTCCAGCGTGCTGTGGACAAAGTTCCCGGCAAAGTCTACGTCGGTCACGGCCACATAGCTCTTGCCGGTGTTGACCTCCAGCGGGGTATCGCTGCAGGTGCCGTCCTCGGTCAGGTAGTACAGGCGCAGGGCCTCCAGCGGGGTGCCCTTCTGCCAGTAGATCTTCTCGCACTTGCCGCCGTAGCAGTAGTAGCCGATGCCGCCCCAGGCGTACTCCGCATACTGCAGGTCCTTGGCCTCGTGGCCGGGGTAGGTGTGGATGTCGGTGTACAGCACGATGACGTTGGGGAAGGTCAGCACCTTGTTGTCGGCGGCCTCGTCCACGGTATCGCGCCACTGGCCGTCGGAGTAGTTCTGCTGCATCTTGTAGGTGTTGGAAGCAGAATCATAGATGAAGCGGGTCTTGTAGGACTGGCTGTGGACGATCTCGACATACTCGCCGTCACCGACCACGGGGCCGTACTTATCGCTGTAAGCGCTGTCGATGCTGTTGGACAGGTCGCGGGTGGTGCCCAGGCGGTAGTCCACAAAGTTGAAGAAGGTGGAGTTGTAGGTGCGGTTCATGTCCACGTTCTGGCTGCTGATATAGTTTGCGATGTTGTCGGAGTTGGTGTACATCGTGTGCTCCAGCGCCAGGGTGCCGTTGTTGTAGCTCTTGCCGGCCCAGTTGACGCGGCCGTAGTCGCGGTAGCCGTTGGCGCCGTCGTTGTTGTTCAGGTTGCCGTAGCTGAAGTCGATGCCATACTGCTGCATGACAACGGACTGGCCCTCATGGATATACAGGGCCTGCCAGGGCAGGATGAGGCGGAAGAACTGGTCACGGCCGGAGCGGACAGGGCCGATCTCACCGATGGTCTTGTAGTCGGTGAACACAGGCATAAAGCGGGTGATGCCGCCCTCGACCTTGATCTCGAAGAGGATGTCCGCCTTGGACAGGCCGCGCTGGGGGCGGGCTGCCACGATGTTGTTGACCATCACGGAGGTGATGCGCTGGCCTTCGGGGTAATCAGCACCCTTGGGCTCGCCGGTCAGGACGTTGGCCTCATAGGGGGGCAGCTCGGTGGGAGCGGGGGTCGCCTCCACAGTCGCGGGTGTGCTTTCCGCGGCGGGGGTCGAGATGGTATCGCCGCTCTTTTTGCAGGCCGCCAGCAGCACTGTCAAGGAGAGCAGCGCTGCGATCACAAGCAGAACACGTTTCATTCCATTGCTCCTTTTCAGGTTTTCCTGTTGTAGTAAATATACTAACATTGTAGTCGTTTCAAGGGCATTTGTAAAGGTGGGGGCGGAGATTTTACAAATACAAATTTTTGCCTCCCCCACGGGGGAAGGTTTCCTTATTTTCGCGTCTTGAGCCAGTACTCCCCCATACTGCTGCCGGGCTTGCCGGTGCATTCGTCGTGCAGGTAGTCGGCAAGGCCCGCGGCGGCGGGGTCCCAGGCAAGAGCCTGGGCTTCGGTTTCAAACTCGACCTCGGCGTACCAGAAGGCCGTGGGCAGGTCGGGGTCCACGCAGTTGACCTCAAGCGTCAGCCCGCCGGGCAGCCGATAGCCGCGGCGCTCCTTGCGGATAAGGGGCTTACCTATTAAATGCTCGAGCTTTGCGAACAGCTCGGCGTCGATTTCAGTCTCGATCTCCTCGCGGCTCAGGGTGCCCGCCCCTTTAAAGCAAAGCACCAGCGCCGTGCGCCCGCCCTGCAGGGCCTCGCGCCGGATGCGCACCGTGGGGCGCACGCTGACGTAGCCCTGATCCATCTGGTAGTCCGAGGTCTGGGTCAGCCCCTCCGGCCAGCCCGTGACCATCCATTTGCGTTCGATTTCCATAATGAGCCCCTGCCTCCCTGTAGGGGCCGGACATGTCCGGCCCTCAACCTATCCGTTATCGCTGCAATGCCGTACAGCAGCGGGCCGGGCATGCCCGGCCCCTACGGCGCTGCACAGCAGTCGTTGCGCCTGCGGCCATCCAACCTGTCCTTAGTATACCACATTCCGTCTCTCGCGCACAGTTCACAGTATTGCCGTATTTCAACCAAAAAGTCGTTGTTTCTTTCGTCAGATTGCCAGTTGCATTTTGTCCGCTTACCCCGTATAATAAAGGCATAACAGCAAGGGCGCTGCGAATGTGTTTTCGCAGCGTCCTTTTTCTGTAATTAGGTACATAAAGGAGTAAGAAGTATGGCAGCAACCGTTATGGAACTTTACGGCAGCAAAGTTTTCAACGAGCATGAGATGCGTGAGCGTCTGCCCAGCTCTACCTACAAAAGCCTGAAGGCGACGATCGAGAAGGGCCAGCCCCTCGACCTGGAGGTCGCCAACGTCGTGGCCAGCGTGATGAAGCGCTGGGCCATTGAGCAGGGCGCCACCCACTACACCCACTGGTTCCAGCCTCTGACCGGCATCACCAGTGAGAAGCATGACGGCTTTGTCAGCCCCCAGCCGGACGGCACCGCCATCATGGAGTTTTCCGGCAAGGAGCTCATCAAGGGTGAGCCGGACGCCTCCTCCTTCCCCTCCGGCGGCCTGCGCGCCACCGCCGAGGCCCGCGGCTACACCGCCTGGGACCCCACCAGCTACGCCTTTGTGAAGGACGATACGCTGTGCATCCCCACTGCGTTCTGCTCCTACACCGGCGAGGCACTGGACAAAAAGACCCCGCTGCTGCGCTCGATGCAGGCCATCTCCGACCAGGCCTGCAAGGTGCTGAAGCTGTTCGGCAAGGATGTGGACCGCGTCGTGACCACCGTCGGCCCCGAGCAGGAGTACTTCCTGATTAAGAAGGAGGACTACCAGAAGCGCCTGGACCTGGTGCTGTGCGGCCGCACGCTGTTCGGCTCTGCCCCGTCCAAGGGCCAGGAGCTGGAGGAGCACTACTTCGGCACCATCCGCCCCATCGTTTCCGAGTTCATGAAGGACCTGGACCAGGAGCTGTGGAAGCTGGGCGTGCCCGCCAAGACCAAGCACAACGAGGTCGCCCCCTGCCAGCATGAGCTGGCCCCCATCTACGACACCACCAATGTCGCCATCGACCACAACCTGCTGACGATGGAGATGATGAAGAAGATCGCCAGCAAGCACGGCCTGGTCTGCCTGCAGCACGAGAAGCCTTTTGAGGGCGTGAACGGCAGCGGCAAGCACAACAACTGGTCCATCGGCACCAAGAGCGAGAACCTGCTGGATCCCGGCGATACCCCAATGGAAAACCTGCAGTTCATGGTGTTCCTGTCCGCAGTCATCGAGGCCGTTGACGAGTACGCCGACCTGCTGCGCACCTCCGTCGCCACCCCGGGCAACGATCACCGTCTGGGCGCCAACGAGGCACCCCCGGCCATTATTTCCATCTTCGTCGGTGAGGAGCTGGAGGCCGTTATTGATGCCGTCTGCACCGATTCTCCCTACGCCGGTCCCGTCAAGATGAAGATGGACCTGGGCGTCGACGTACTGCCCAAGTTCAGCAAGGACACCACCGACCGCAACCGTACCTCCCCCTTCGCCTTCACCGGCAACAAGTTTGAGTTCCGTATGCCCGGCTCGGCCGAGAACCTGTCCGACGCCAACACCATCCTGAACACCGCCGTTGCCAAGATGCTGAAGGAGTTCGTGGCCGAGACCGCCGGTGCCGCCGACTTTGAGTGCGCGGCCGCCGCCTGGGTCAAGAAGACGCTGAACGCCCACCGCCGTGTGATCTTCAACGGCAACGGCTACAGCGAAGCCTGGGAAGCTGAGGCCGAGCGCCGCGGCCTGCCCAACCGCAAGTGCACCCCGGACGCCATGATCGCCCTGAAGGACGAGAAGAACATCGAACTGATGGAAGAATTCGGCGTCCTGACCAAGACCGAGATGCTCAGCCGCTACGAGGTTGAGATGGAGCACTACTCCAAGATCCTCAACATCGAGGCCCGCACCATGCTGAAGATCGCCAACAAACAGCTGATCCCCGCCGCTTCCGCCTACATGGGCGAGCTGGCCAGCTCTGCCGCCGCCAAGGCCGCCGCTGTGGAGGGCATCTCCACCAAGGCCGAGACGAAGGTCCTGACCGCCCTGAGCAAATACACCGACGAGATGTCCGACGCCACCGACGCCCTGCAGGCCGCTACCGACAAGGTCAGCGCCATGGACGACGAGGCCGCCAAGGCACACGCCTTCCACGACGAGGTCATCCCCGCCATGGACCGCCTGCGCGCCGCCGCCGACCAGGCCGAGAGCATCGTCGATGAGGATTACTGGCCCCTGCCCTGCTACAGCCGTATGCTGTTCTATACCGAGTGATTTTCTCCCGCGCTTTTTGTAGGGGCGGCTCCCGTATCCGCCCGCAAGGAGCTGCCGGTTGACGGGCGCATATAGAATGCGCCCCTACGGGATGGGTTGTTTCCCCGCAAGCAGCAGCCCGCCCACACCACGCCATTTTCCTTACTGGCCGCGCCCCCGCCCCGCACAGTGAAGACGCAGCCGGGTGTAAGGTTACACCCTTTTACAATCGCCATTCTCCTTTTCCTATTTCTTACACCAGCTCGAAAGGCCCGCCCCAACCCGGTGGGCCTTTCGAGTATGTGTGGCTTCCCCCTTGGGGGAAGGCTTTTACAGGAGGTTCCTATGAAACGTACCGCACAAGACATCCTCAATTTTGTCGAGGATAACGACGTCAAGTTCGTCAAGCTGACGTTCTGCGACATCTTCGGCAACCAGAAAAACGTCTCGCTGTTTGCCAGCGAGCTGCCCCGCGCGTTCGAGCAGGGCATCAGCTTCGACGGCTCGTCCATCGCCGGGTTCATGAACATCGAGGAGAGCGACCTCATCCTCTGGCCCGACCCGGACACCGCCACCGTGCTGCCCTGGCGCCCCGCCGAGGGCCGCGTCATGCGCATGTACTGCGACATCACCCTGCCCAACGGCAAGCCCTTTGAGGGCAACTGCCGCGGCTACCTGCAAAGCGTGGTCAAGCGCGCCCGCGCCATGGGCCTGACCGTCAACGTGGGCTGCGAGTGCGAGTTTTATCTGTTCGAGACGGACGAGCACGGCAGCCCGACCCGCATTCCGCTGGACATAGGCGGCTATTTTGACATCCCGCCGCTGGACAAAGGCGAGAACATCCGCCGGGAGATCTGCTTTGCCATTGAGGAGATGGGCCTGCAGCCCGAGCACAGCCACCACGAGAGCGGCCCGGGCCAGAACGAGGTCTGCTTCCGCTATGCCCCGGCGCTGAAATCCGCCGACAATCTGAACACCTTCAAGAGCACCGTCAAGGCCATTGCGGCCCGCAACGGTCTGTTTGCCAGCTTCATGCCCAAGCCTTTGGCCAACCAGCCGGGCAGCGGTCTGCACGTCAATGTCTCGCTGCTGCGGGACGGCAAGAACCTGTTTGAGGGCGACCTTACGCCCGACAGCGAGGCCGGGTATTTCGTGGCGGGCATCCTGGCCCACGCCCGGGAGCTGACAGCTTTCTGCAATCCGGTGCCCAATTCCTACGCCCGGCTGGGCGCCAACGAGGCCCCGCTGTATGTGAGCTGGAGCCGCCAGAACCGCAGCCAGCTGGTGCGTCTGCCCAGCGCCCACGGCGAGTACTGCCGCGTTGAGCTGCGCGGGCCCGACCCCGCGGGCAACCCGTATCTGGTCATCGGCCTGATCCTGGCCGCCGGTCTCGACGGCATTGAGCACAGCCTGCCCCTGCCCGAGGCCGTGAACCGCAATCTGTTCCATCCCAGCGCCGCGGCGGGTCTGGACAGCCTGCCCCGCACCCTGCGTGAGGCCATCACCGTGGCCGGGCAGAGCGAGTTTATCAGCCGTGAGCTGCCCGTTGCCCTGATGAACAAGTACTTTGAGTACCAGACCCAGCTCTGCCACGACGCCGAGGGTGCCCCCGACACCGAGAGCTGGGAAAGAGCGCACAGCTTCCTGATCATTTGATTTTACGGGAGTACGTAGGGCGGCCTGCCCTCAGGCCGCCGTGCCCGTGTGCCCGGAGAGAAAACTTTTCCGTGCGGCACACGCCCACGGCGGGGTGGGGGCACCCCGCCCTACGGCCTGTCCGAAAGCTTCATCGTAAATTATCAGGAAGGGAGGGCAGCCTATGGCAAAAGCCCTGATCGTTTCAGCGGGGAATAACGCCAATGAATATCTGGCGCGGCATATCGGAGAGCTGGGCTATACCCGCCCCACGATTGTCGCCAGCGGCGGCGAAGCGCGCCGCCGCATGGATACCAACGACTTTGAGGTCGTCATCATCAACACGCCCCTGCCCGATGAGTTCGGCCACGAGCTGGGCACCGACGCCGTGGAAAAGACCGACGCAGGCGTCATCCTTCTGGCCAAGACCGGCACCGCGGAGCAGATCGCGGATAAGCTGCAGGAGTTCGGTGTGCTGGTGCTGGGCAAGCCGTTCACCGGGGCGCAGTTCCGGCAGGCCGTGCAGATCGCGGCCAGCAGCTACAAGCGCCTGGCCGTGCTGCGGACCGAGAACGCAAAGCTGCTGGACAAAATCGCCCAGCTGCGGCTGGTGGACCGTGCCAAGTGCTACCTGATTGAGAAAAAGCACTACACCGAGACCGAGGCCCATCGTCTGATCGAAAAAATGGCCATGGACACCCGCCGCCCCCGCGGCGAGATCGCCCAGGAAATTTTGGAAGAGGACGACGAGGAATAATTTCAAATAAAAAGGCTCCCCTGGAGGGGAGCTGTCACCGATATGTGACTGAGGGATGGCCCTTGTGCGGAGTAATTGCATCCACACAGCGTTGGCCAAAGTAGCCACCCCTCACCCGCTGGCGCGGGAGCTCCCCTCAAGGGGAGCCTTTATTTGCTGCTATTTTTTATGGCAATACCGCATAATTCTAAGTGCCGATACGGCGAGCGAGGTGCGGCAGCTGCTAAGCCAAAAGCGCAGATAATACTTTGTGTATTATCGAGCATTTTGGCAACGCAGGTGCCGTGCCGCAGCCGCCGGAGCGGTGCTTAAGCCGTTAGGCGGGAATTGTGCGGTGTTGCCTTATGTCACTATTCCAGCCTCAGCACCGTCACGCTCACCGGCGGCAGCTCCATGGCATCGCGATAGATCGGGCCAAAGGGGTTCGTACCGGCGTGCACGCCGTCGGTCAGCTTGCGCCAGCTGCCGATGGGCAGGCTGACCCACTGGTGGGTGCGCTCGGGGTTGTAGTAGACGACCACCACATCCTTGGGGTCGGGGCTTTCGGGGATGAACCCGATGAGCCACCCCTGCAGCGCCAGCACAAAGGGCTGCGGCTCGCCGTAGGCCCCGGCAATGCGGGCGCAGGTGCGGCGGATGGTCAGCATGCCGCGGTAAAACGCCGTCAGCGCGGCAAATCCGGGCGGTGGGCGCGGGTCCAGTCCAGCCGGTTCGTGGCCAGCGGCCCCTTGTAGCTGTTGTGGTCGCCGTGCTTGGTGCGGCCCCACTCCTCGCCCGCCTGCATAAAGGGCAGACCCTGGCAGGTCAGGTAGATGCCCGCCGTCATGCGGTTCTGTGCCAGCAGCTCGGCATCGGGGCAGTCGTAATCGCCGCGGCGGCCCACGGCGGCCAGCTTGTCCCACAGCGTGTAGTTGTCATGGGCGGAGACGTACTGCACGACCTGCCCGGCCTGCGCTTGGGCCAGAAGCCGTGCTGCGCCGCTGCGCCACGCGCCGATGCTGTGCAGCACCTCGTAGCCATGCTGCGGTGCGCCGTTGACATAGCCCGCGTTGGCCGCATCAAAGACGTTGCCCTTGGCAGTCCCGCGTGTCATCGCAGAAAAAGCCGATGCGGTCGCTCAGCACGTCCAGGGCGCGCTTGTCCGCGGGGCGTGCGCCGCCCTCAAGGTTCGTGCTGCCGCCCTGCCACGGCTCGCCGTACAGCAAGATGCTCTCGCCCGCCGGGCAGAGCGTCCAGCGCGGCGCGGATGGCGTTCATCGTGTCGGCGTCTTCCAGCGCCATCAAATCAAAGCGGAAGCCGTCGATGTGGTAGGCTGTGGCCCAGTACAGCACCGACTCGACCACGTATTTTCGCACCATAGGCCGCTCGCTGGCCAGGTCACAGCCGCAGCCGGAACCGTTGGTCATCTGATCGTTGGGCCAACGGCGGTTCCAGTAGCCGGGCACGGTGCGCTCCAGATTGCTCTCGCTGTGGTAGGTGTGGTTGTACACCACGTCCATCACCACGCCCAGCCCGGCGCGGTGCAGCGCGGCCACCATGGCGCGGCACTCCTGCACGCGCACCTCGCCGTGGAACGGGTCGGTGGCGAAGCTGCCCTCGGGCACATTGTAGTTCTGGGGGTCGTAGCCCCAGTTGTAGCCGCCGTCGGGGCGGGATTCGTCCACCGTGGCGTAGTCGTAGATGGGCTGTAATTGCACGTGGCTGACGCCCAGGTTTTTCAGGTAGTTCAGGCAGGTGGGTGCACGCCGTCGCCGTCCAGCGTGGTGTCATCGGGTACGAAGCCCATGAACTTGCCGCGGTACTCTGGGCGCACACCGCTGTGCCCGTCAGCGGAAAAGTCTGCCACGTGTACCTCCCACACGCTGCGGGCGTGGGCGGGATGTCCGGGCGCTTGTCCTCGGCCCAGCCCTCGGGGGCCGCGGCGTCCAAGTCCAGCACCATGGCGCGCTGCCCGTTGGCCCCGGCCGTGCGGGCGTATGGGTCAACGGCATCGGCGGTGCGGCCGTCGTGGAATTGCAAATGGTAAAGGTAGTAGGTGTTTTTCCAGTCGCCGGAAAGCGTCAGGCTCCACACGCCGTCCCGCTCCCACTGCAAATGATGTGCGCCCAGGTGGTGGGCGTTTGGCTCGGCGTCGGTGCCGGTGGCAAACAGTTCCACCGTGACGGCCGCCGCCGTGGGGGCCCACAGCTTAAAGGTGGTAGCCGCAGGCGTGTAGTTGGCACCCAGGTCGGTGCCATTATAGTAAGGCAGTTCACAGGCTTGCTGCCAATTCATGTGCAATCGCTCCTTAAGATTGTGCAAGATGTTTTCATTATACCTGATTCCCCGCCCGTGCGCAACCGTTTTCGAGCGAAAGCGCTTGCTTTTTGTCGTGCTTTGGGTGGCCTGGCGGTGGAAAGCGGAAAGCACTTTTGCAGTTACAAGGTATTACCCTATACCTTGTAACTGCAAAAGTGCCTTCCGGCCTGCCCATTTTCTCATAGATAATCTCAATAGCTGGATAGTGAAATAATGAAATTTTGAGATTTTAGTTAGTTATCTTTACCTATTATTTCACTCTTTCCAGCGCTTCTTCTATAAGCAGCGAAGCATCGACATTATCTCAAATTCTCAAAATCTCACTACTCTGTGGTGGTATCCATTTGAGATTTTGCGGGCATGCTCCAAAAGCTGCCCATTCCTGTGCGCTGTTTCTGTATTGGCAATTCATCCCGCGCACGGTAGACGGCGCTGCGGCTGATGCCCTGCTTAGCGCAAGCCTCTAAAATATCTGTGCTGCGCATTTTTTCGTTTTTTGCCAGCAGATCGCGCAGAGCCGCCTGGGCCCGCTCACTGGGGCGGGCGGCGTGGCGGCGCTTTTCGTTGCTGTAGGTCAAAATCTGCGCGGCGGTCAGCTCACACTCCTCGTCGCTCCAATGCACCGCGCCGTCCTCACCGATGGTAAAGGCCAGGCTGGCCCCCGGCAGCCCCAGCGAGTTCTTCTCCTGGGCCACCACGCAGACGTCCGGCCGGGCGGGGTCGCGTCCCAAAAAGCAGACGCTGCGGGCCGCGTTGACGAAATCGCTGGAGCCGTTGATCAGCTCGCAGGGCCGCCCGTTAAAGCCCATCGGGGCTTTTTTGGTGTGGCAAATCAGCACCACGGCGGCGTTGGTGGCGTGCAGCAGCTTGTTCAGGTTGTCCATCATGAAGCGCACATCGTCGGTACGGTTCATGTCCAGCTTTTTGCCCACGTAGCTTTGCACAGGGTCAAATACGATGAGGTCCGGCTTGCCATCGAAAATTTTGTGCATCTCAAACAGCCGTGGGTCGGTCAGGGTCAGCTGGCGGGCATCGGACCGCATGACCATGACCCTGTCCAGCCGGGCGTCCATGGCTTCCAGGCGGGGGCGCAGCACGATGCTTTCGTCGTTTTCGGTAGTGAAATAGTAGACGTTGCCGGGCTTGCCGCCGGGCATCAGGTCGCCGTTGGACACGTGACTGGCCAGCCAGAGTGCCAGCGTGGTTTTGCCCTGGCCCGCATGCCCGGCCAGGATGGTGATCATGCCGCGGGGCAGATAGGGTTCCGCGAGATACTCGGCCTCGCGGGGCTGCACGCTGGCGATGGTTTGCAGCGGACTGCCCTGCAGTGCCACCCAGCGGGCCTTGCTGCGCACCGAGTCGCAGTTGAGCATCCACTCGACGTCCAGCTCGCGGTCTCGCAGCATGCGCCAGTCCTCCACCTGCGCCGGGGTCGCGCCGCGCCGGCGGGCCGTGACTTCCAGGCGCTCCAGGCGTTTCACGCGGAGGTCGGCGTCCTGGCCCTCGGCGCAATAAGCATACCCCAGCGGCGACAACAGCGTTTCCACCTTCTCCCCCTCCAGAAACGCCGCAAAATCCCCCTCGGGAATCATTGCCGGGACAGTTTGGTTTTCTTCCATGTGATTTCTCCTTTCGCTGTGGTTTTGATGTGTACAACTTATAGTGGTATTATACAGCGAGTAAAAGAAGAAATCAAGCCATATTTACAACTTTATATAGTTGTGTGGCGGTTGTTAAGAGGGGCGCAATGCAGAGCCGCCGGGCGGCGCACGATTCATATTATCTCCCGCGGTACTCCCGGGGTGTCAACCCAAACCTCCTCTTAAACATTCTATTAAAATAGGAAAGGTTTTCAAACCCGCAGCTTTCCGCAATCGCCAACACGGTATCATCCCCCGCACGTAAGGCCGCCGCCGCCGCGTTGAGCCGGTGCTCATTCAAAAACGCAGTAAAGCTTTGGGCCGTCATGGCCTTGAACCACCGCATAAAGTGGCTGGCACTGCACCCGCAGGCGGCAGCCACGCGGTCGATGGAAATATCTTCCATGTAGTGCTCCTCCACCAGCTGCAAAGCCGTCTTTAACCGCCGGGTGTCGGCGTTGTCGACGGGGGGCAGGTCGCCTTCGCGGCCCACTAAAGCCGCCAAAAACAACAGCAGTTCGCCCTTTATGCACAGCTCGTAGCCAATGTCCTTTATCTTATTAAACTCCTCGGCTGCGCGCAGACAGTTTGCCGCCCAGTCGTAACTCCAGTCATCGGGCGTTAAACGCATGGGCAGGGCCAGGCGGCCGCTTTGCAGGGGCAGCAGATATTTTTCCGCCGCCACGTCGCCGCTGCCGCCCAGCAGCTCCAAATCGAAAATGATATTTTCGTACTCCATCCGCTCATTGTCCAGCTGGCGCAGGGCGTGCAGTACGCCGGGGGCAAACACATAGATGTCCCCCGCCGCGGCGGTGTAGCTGGTCAGACCCGCCTGCACGATGCCGCGTCCTTTTTTCACGAACACCAGCTCCATGCTGTCCTGCCAGTGCAGGGCCACCTGGGTAAAATCCAGCGGGATGGCGCAGGGATAGATGTTGAACGGGAACCACGCTGCGCCGTGCTTTTTGGTTTCCCGCAAAGTTGGTTGATTTTCCATGTTTTTGCCCCCCATGATAGGATTGTACCATAAGTTGCAGGGATAACGCAAGAATCCGACCCTAAAAATGTGGTATACCTTAAGCATAGCAAACAAACACAAAGCCAAACGCAAACCACATGGAGGGATACGTTATGAATATGACCGCTGCGATGGAAGCCAGACCGGCAAGCTCTGGCCGAAAGCACCGACCAGGAGATCTACCTCGCCCTGCTGGACATCGTCCGCGAGCAGAGCGCCGAGAAGGTCCGGCCCGTCACCGGCCGCAAGCTCTACTACATCAGCGCCGAGTTCCTGATCGGCAAGCTGCTGTCCAACAACCTGATCAACTTAGGGCTGTACGACGACACCGCGACGCTTTGGCCGCTGCGGGCAAGAAACCTGTCCGACATTGAGGAAGTTGAGCCGGAGCCGAGCCTTGGCAACGGCGGTCTGGGCCGCCTGGCCGCCTGCTTCCTTGACTCCCTCGCCACGCTGAACCTGCCCGGCGACGGCGTGGGCCTGCGTTACCACTTCGGCCTGTTCCACCAGTCCTTCAAGGACGGCGTCCAGAACGAGCTGCCCGACCCGTGGCTGACCGCCCACTCCTGGGCGGAAAAAACGGATACGGTCTATCCTGTCGAGTTGGCCGGCAAGACCTACAGCGCCCGTCTGTACAAGCTGGCCGTCACGGGCTACGAGGGCCGCACGAACACGCTGAATCTGTTTGATCTCGACACCATTGATGAGAGCATCGTCCACGACGGCATCACGTTCGACAAAACCGACATCGACAAAAACCTGACGCTTTTCCTGTATCCCGATGACTCCGACGAGGCCGGACGCCGTCTGCGCGTCTACCAGCAGTACCTGATGGTTTCCGCCGGGGCTCAGCTGATTCTGGCCGAGTGCGCCGCCCGCGGCTGTGATTACCACGATTTGGCTGACTACGCCGCCATCCAGATCAACGACACCCACCCCAGCATGGTTATCCCCGAGCTGATCCGCCTGCTGGGGGAGAAGGGCATCGACTTTGACGAGGCCGTCGAGATCGTCACAAAGACCTGTGCCTACACGAACCACACCATTCTGGCCGAGGCGCTCGAAAAGTGGCCCCGCGCCTATCTGGACGCCGTCGTGCCGCAGCTCATGCCCATCATTGAAAAGCTCGACACGCTGGCCCGCACCCGCACCACCGACGAGAGTCTGGCCATCATCGACGGGGATGACCGCGTTCACATGGCCCACATGGACATCCACTTCACCCACTCGACGAACGGCGTTGCCTATCTGCACACCGAAATCCTGAAAAACAGCGAGCTGCACGGCTTTTACCAGCTCTACCCCGAAAAATTCAACAATAAGACCAACGGCATCACCTTCCGCCGCTGGCTGCTGGAGTGCGACCCCGCCCTGACCAGCCTGATCGAGGAGCTCATCGGCTCCGGCTTCCGCAAGGACGCCACCGAGCTTGAAAAACTGCTGCCCTACACGGAAAATGTCGATATTTTGCAGCAGTTCTCCGCCGTCAAGGCGCAGAACAAGCGCGCACTGGCCGACTGGCTGCACCGCACGCAGAACATCACCGTTGACCCGGATGCAATGTTCGACATCCAGTCCAAACGCCTGCATGAGTACAAGCGCCAGCAGCTGAACCTGCTCTACCTGATCCACCAGTATCATGAGATCAAGGCCGGGCATCTGCCCGCCACGCCGCTGGTCAGCATCTTTGGCGCCAAGGCCGCCCCGGCGTACATCATCGCCAAGGACATCATCCACGCCCTGCTGACCCTGTCCAAGGTCATTGCGGCGGATCCGGTCGTGTCGAAGTATCTGCAGGTTGTCTTTGTGGAGAACTACAACGTCACCGCCGCTGAGAAGCTCATCCCCGCCTGCGACCTGTCCGAGCAGATCTCCCTGGCCTCCAAGGAGGCTTCCGGCACCGGCAACATGAAGTTCATGCTGAATGGCGCCCTGACGCTTGGCACGATGGACGGCGCGAACGTCGAGATCTGTCAGCAGGTCGGCGATGAGAACATCTATATCTTCGGCCAGACGTCCGACCAGGTCATCCACCGCTATGAGATGGGCGACTATCAGGCCAGCCAGTGGGTGGAGGGCGACCCCAACATCCGCCGCGCCGTCGATTTCCTCGTCGGGCCGGAGATGCTGGCCGCCGGGCATGAGGAAAACCTGCGCCGCCTGCACGACGAGCTGGTCTGGAAGGACTGGTTCCAGACCCTGCCCGACTTCAACGCCTATGTGGTGCGCAAGGGCCAGGCCCTGGCCGACTACGCCTGCGACCCGCTGGGCTGGCGTAAGAAGTGCGTCATCAACATTGCCAAGGCCGGCCTGTTCAGCAGTGACCGCACGATTGCCGAGTACGATGCCGACATCTGGCACCTGGGCAAGTAACTTAACCAATTTCCTCCTAATTTTTCCTTATTCGGGGCACCCTGCCGGGAACGGCGGGGTGTTTCTTTTTGTTTTTTATGTTTTTATGCGCTGCCCGGCGGTTGTCACCACCTTGCGGTGACAACCTTTTATAACAGCATCCTGCTTTTAACACCTTCCTTTTTGTGACCAAAAAGGAAGCGAAAAAGTCTCGCTGTTGCGAGGCAGCGAACCCCGCCTTAGGGGCTACTCGCCCCTAAGAACCCCAAAGATGTGGTCGAGCAGCAAAAAAGCTAAAAAATGCAGGAGTGCTGCATTTTTCTTCACGCTTTTTCGCTCCTCTCCAGATTGACCCCTTCGGGGCCTAAATTCCTCTACGCCCATATTGTAGGGGCCGATGCTCGTCATCGGCCCGCATAGGAGTGCGGCTGCTTGCGGGGCGATGCAAGCATCGCCCCCTACACTTTAGCGAGACCATATCCCATTGCAGAGGAATCGGCGGCGGGCAGCCGCCAATCCAACATTTGTTAAATTCTTAAGAGCGCGGCCCGCGGCGCGCAGCGACGCTTCGCGCCGTAGGCGCGAACTAGCGCTCTTAAGCCGGGCCTCCCGCGCTATCGGAAGTAGCGGGGACCTTTTCGGTTCCTTTTGGGTCTCCAAAAGGAACACCTAAAGGCTAGAAGCCGTTAAAGAAGGCCCTGCCGCAAGGTAGGCAGGGCCGGTCAGGCACAAACTATCAATCTTTATTTTTCGCCGCGCCAAGCGCTTTCGGCTTCTCTGCGTCGTCCATCAAAAGCTTGGCCCGGGTCACCACGGCGCCGCCAAATTTTTTCCGCAGGGCATCGGCGGCGCGGTCCAGCTTCTCCTGCTTGTCGATGCGGGCGGCATCGGTGAAAAGGTCCATCTGCTCAAAGTTGTCCTCGCTGGTCTTTTCGGCGCTGACACCCACCAGCCGCACGGGCCGCTGCGGCCACATCTGGCGCATCAGCTCGATTGCCACATGGTAGAGCCGGTCGTGGAGTTGGTCGGGTTGGGCAGCGTGGTCTGGTGGCTGGTGCGGCGGAACGCGTTGTCCACCAGCTGCACCGTCACCACGCGGGCGTCTTGCCGTCGGCGCGCAGACGCCGCCCGACGGAATCGCAGAGTGCCAGCATCGTGGCGTCGGCGTCCTCGGGGCGGGCCAGGTCCCTGGGCATCGTCACGCTGTTGCCGTAGCTGTTGTCCCTGGCGCGCTGCTTGGTCAGCGGGGTCGGCCTCACGGCCGTTGGCGTAGTTCCACAGCGTGTCGCCCCGGGTGCCAAACAGCTTGACCGCCGTATCCCGCTCAAGCCGGGCCAAATCCCCTATGGTGTAGATGCCGCAGCTGTTCAGGCGCTTGGCCGCGCTGGGGCCGACGCCGAACAGGTCGCCCACCGGCAGCGGCCACATCTTAGTCTCGACCTCGTATTTATATAAGGTATGCACCCTGTCGGGCTTTTCAAAGTCGGAGGCCATCTTGGCCAGCAGGCGGTTGGGCGCAATGCCGACATTGACCGTGAAGCCCAGCTCCCGGCACACGCGGCGGCGGATCGTGTGCGCGGCGGTCAGCGGCGGGCCGAACAGTGCCTCGGTGCCGGTCATGTCGAGAAACGCCTCGTCGATGCTGTATTGTTCAACATCCGGGGTATAATCGTTCAAAATTTGAATCAGAGCCTTGCTGTTTTTTACATAAAAATCAAAATCCGGCGGCACGACGGTCAGCCCCGGGCACTTGACGCGGGCGGCAAAGAGGCTCTCCCCCGTCTGGATGCCGAATTTTTTCGCCGGGGTGCTTTTTGCCAGCACAACGCCGTGGCGCTTGGCTTCATCGCCGCCGACGACGGCGGGGATCGTGCGCAGATCGACAGTGCTGCCGCCCTGCAGCGCCTTGAGCGCCGACCAGGACAAAAACGCCGAGTTGACGTCCACATGGAAGTAGATTTTGGGCATGGGGACCTCCTTTCCGCCCTTGCCTTCCCCCTCGGGGGAAGGTGGCCCCGCAGGGCCGAATGAGGGCAAAGCCCGCCATAGGTGCCCGGCCGTGGATTTCCGCCCTGTAGGGGCCGGACATGTCCGGCCCGCGGCTTTTCCATGGACTACCGCCCGCCCTGCACCTCCGGGCCGGGCATGCCCGGCCCCTGCAAAACCGTTCAACGGCAAATGGGCAATCGCGGCAAGCCCCCGGGGATTTTTTTAATTATACCACAAAAACCCGCACTTGCATATCATCCCCAAACGTGCTATAATTGTATGTATATTTATACAAATAAACCGTATATTTAAAAAGGAGCTTTACTATGGACCTCGTAGGGCATGATTTTTTGACGTTGTTGGACTTTACCCCCGCGGAAATCGGTTATCTGCTGGATCTGGCAGCCGAGCTGAAGGCCAAGAAAAGGGCGGGCATCCCGCACGACACGCTGCGCGGCAAGAATGTGGCGCTGATCTTTGAGAAAACCTCCACCCGCACCCGCTGCTCGTTCGAGGTCGCCGCGCACGACCTTGGCATGGGCACGACCTATCTGGACCCCACGGGCAGCCAGATCGGCAAAAAGGAGTCCATCGCGGACACCGCCCAGGTGCTTTCCGGCATGTTTGAGGGCATCGAGTACCGCGGCTACGGCCAGGCCATCGTGGAGGAGCTGGCCAGGTACGCCAGCGTGCCCGTCTGGAACGGCCTGACCAACGAGTACCACCCCACCCAGATCCTGGCCGACTTCCTCACCCTGCGGGAGCATTTCGGCAAGCTGCAGGGCCTCAAGTTTGCCTACATGGGCGACGCCCGCTACAACATGGGCAACAGCCTGATGATCGGCTGCGCCAAGATGGGCCTGGATTTCGTGGCCTGCGCCCCCAAGGCTTACTGGCCTGACCCCACCCTGGTGGAAAAGTGCAAAGAGTTCGCCCGCGTCAGCGGCGGCAGCATCACGCTGAGCGAGGACACCAACGCTGTGGCCGGTGCGGATGTCATCTACACCGACGTGTGGGTCAGCATGGGCGAGCCGGTGGAAGTCTGGGCCGAGCGCATTGAGGCCCTGTCCCCCTACCAGGTCAACGCCGAACTGATGGCCAAGGCCAAGCCCAGCGCCGTGTTCATGCACTGCCTGCCCGCCTACCACGACCACAAGACCGCCGTGGGCAAGGAGATGGGCGAGAAGTTCAACCGCGATGCCATGGAAGTGACCGACGAGGTCTTCAACGGCCCGCAGTCCATCGTGTTCCAGGAGGCCGAGAACCGCATGCACACGATCAAGGCGGTCATGGCGGCGACGCTGGGGGCGTGAGTCCCAAGCCTTCCCCCAAGGGGGAAGCCAGACACAGAAAAAGGCACGTCCAACGCAGGACGTGCCTTTTCATTTATAAAGGAAATTACTCCTCGATATAACCGTACTGCAGGTACCAGTAGCCGTAGGGGCTGTGCCAGGTGCCCTTCAGAGAGGGGCTCTGCAGCCAGAAGTCGTTGTAATACGCAACGGGGATGCAGGCGGCGTCCTTCATCAGCATGTCCTCGGCCTCGTGCAGCTTCTCGAAGTGAGTAGTCTTGTCAGCCACGCGGGAATCCTCAATGACCTGGTCAAACGCGGGATTGGCGTACTTGCCGTCGTTGTTGCCATTGTTGGTGGTGAACAGTTCCAGCATGTTGGAGGGATCGTTGTAGTCCATGGACCAACCGTTACGGCTAATATCGTAGTCACCAGCGCGGCGCATGGCATGAAGCTGGACCACTCGACCTTGTCGATGTTCATGGTGATGCCCAGCTCACCCCAAGCCTGCTGCAGGTACTCGGCAACGGGGGTGTGGTAGCCGGAATCGTTGGCGCTGTACTCGATAACCGGGGAAGCCCTCGCCATCCGGGTAGCCGGCATCGGCCAGCAGCTGCTTGGCCTCCTCGAGGTTGGCGGCGTAGTCGTCGCTGATGTAGGTCTCGCCGCCGTTGGCATTGTCCATGAAGTAGCCGTCGTCGTCCACGATGCCGGGGCCTACCAGAGCGGTGGCGGGGGTGTAGATGCCCTGCATGATGGTGTTGGCAACGTAGTCGCGGTCGATGGCCAGGCTCAGAGCCTTACGGACCCGGACGTCGGTGAAGGGCTCTTCCTGGTCGTTCAGGGAGATGTAGTAGGTGCCCATGATCGTGTCGTCGTAGAAGTCGCCGCCGTCCTCAGCCCTGGTCAGGCTGGGGATCTCATCGGTGGGGACATCCTTGATGAGCTGTGCCTCACCGCTGTTGTAGGCGGCGTAAGAAGCGCTGGAGTCCTCGAGCAGAAGCAGGGTGATGGTGTCGGAAACGATCTTGGAGGTATCCCAGCCGCCGACGTAGTTCGGGTTCTTGGACAGAACAATACGCTCGGAAGGGACCCAATTGGTGATCATGTAGGGGCCGTTGCAGACGAAGGTGTCGGGCTGCGTGCACCAGGCGTCGCCGTTGGCCTCCACGGTGGCCTGCTGCACGGGTGAAGTGGCGACGAAAGCGGCCAGCTTGTCAAAGTAGGAGCAGGGATAGCTCAGGGTGATGGTCAGGTCCTTACCGTCCTCGCTGGCAACGACGTTCAGGGCGTCCCAGTCGGGATCGGTGGTGGTGTTGCCGTCTGCATCGGGGTTGCCGATGGCACCCTGGTAGCCGTCGATCATGCCGACAACGGTCTCGCCGTAGGGGGCTGCGGTGTCGGGGCTGGCCAGACGCTTGAAGCTGTACTCAAAGTCAGCAGCGGTCGGAGCCGTCGCTCCACTTCAGGCCGTCGCGCAGATGGAAGGTCCAGGGCGGAGACAGGCTCGTCGCAGACGATGAACTCAGGGGCTTCGCTGGTCGCAGCCTCAGTGGATGCAGCGCTGCTGGCATCGGTGGCAGCGGAGCTTGCAGAGCCGCCCCAGAGAAGCAGCCATGCAGCCGGCCATAGCCACGGCAGCACCATCCAGGGCGCGGGCGATGCCGACGCTGGCGCTGACCGCCGGAGAACTCGTGCGGATAGCGGTTGGCGTGCTCGCTGTTCAGGCCGACGCGCTCGAGCAGGGAGATGATCTTGTCATGGCGGTCCTTGGCGTTGTCGCACAGGTGATGGATGTCGATGCCCTCGCCCACAATATCACCGATGGTCATACGGGGGTCCAGGCTGGCATAGGGGGTCCTGGAACAGACGATCTGCATACGGCGGCGGTAGGGCAGCATATCAACGGCGATCTTTTCCTTTTTGTCAAACAGGACCTTACCGTCGTAGATGATGGTGCCGTCGGGCTCACGCGGCGCGGCGCATCGGGGGAAGCTGGCCCCGCCGACGGGCGCGGGCTCATACAGGCGCAGCAGGGTGCGGCCCGTGGTGGTCTTACCGCAGCCGGACTCGCCGACCAGGCCCAGGGTCTCGCCCTTGCGAATGGCAAAGCTTACGTCGTCCACAGCCTGCACATAGCGCTTGTTTTTGCCCACGCCGCCGGCGGGGAAATACTGCTGCAGGTGCTTTACTTCAACCAGATTCTCGCTCATTCGGCTTTGCCCCCTTTCTCAAATTCTTCTTTCTGGCGCAGCCAGCAATAGGTGTAATGGGTGTCGCTCAGTTCGGTCTTGGGCGGCATCTTGCTCAGGCAGACCTTCATGCAGCTCTTGCAGCGCGGCGCAAACGGGCAGCCTGCGGGCGGGTTCAGCAGGTCAACGGGCTGACCCTCGATGGGCACCAGACGCTCCTTCTCCTCGGCGTTCAGCTTCGGGATGGAGTTGATCAGGCCCTTGGTGTACTCGTGCTGGGGGTTGTAGAAAATTTCGTCCGTCGTGCCGTACTCGACGATGTGACCGGCGTACATGACGGCGATCTTCTCGCACATCTGGGCCACAACGCCCAGATCGTGGGTGATCATGATGATGGACATGCCCAGCTTGTGGCGCAGGTCGTTCATCAGTTCCAAAATCTGTGCCTGGATGGTCACGTCCAGCGCGGTGGTCGGCTCGTCAGCGATCAGCAGCTTCGGCTCGCAGGCCAGCGCGATGGCGATCATGACACGCTGGCGCATACCGCCGGACAGCTCATGGGGGTACTGATTCAGGCGGCGCTCCGGCTCGTTGATGCCGACCAGCTCCAGCAGCTCCTTGGCGCGGGCCCAGGCTTCCTGCTTGGACTTTTTGGTGTGCAGCAGGATGACCTCCACGATCTGGTTGCCGATGGTGTACACCGGGTTCAGGCTCGTCATGGGGTCCTGGAAGATAATGGAGACCTCGTTGCCGCGGATCTTGCGGAACTCTTTCTCGGTCATCTTGTCGATCTGGTGGCCGTTGAACCACACGGTGCCGCCCACCAGGCGGCCGGGATAGGCCGTAAGGCCCATGATAGAATAAGCAGTGACGGATTGCCGGAGCCGGACTCACCGACGATACCCAGCACATCGCCCTGGTTCATGCTGAAGGACACGCCGTTCAGCGCCTTGACCTCACCAGCGGGGGTGAAGAAGGACAGGCGTTCGTCCTTGATCTCAAGAATTTTTTCGCTCATGATTTCTTCTTCCTCCCTTCTTTAGCTCTTCAGTTTCGGGTCAAAGGCATCGCGCAGGCCGTCGCCGAACAGGTTGAACACCAGGATCATCAGGCTGATCATCAGCGCGGGGGCGATCAGCAGCACGGGATAGGTGTTCATGCCCTTGACAGCGTCGGTGGCCAGAGAGCCCAGAGACGGCATGGGGGCCGCAACGCCCAGGCCCAGGAAGCTCAGGTAGCTCTCGGTAAAGATGGAGGAGGGGATCTGCAGCGTGGTGGTAACGATCAGGGTGCCGATGCAGTTGGTCAGCAGGTGCTTCTTGATGATGCGGCCGCCGGAAGCGCCCAAGGCGCGGGCAGCGGTGACATACTCGCTCTCTTTCAGCGTAAGCACCTGAGAGCGCACGATACGCGCCATGCCGACCCAGTACAGCAAAGCAAAGATGATGAAGATGGACACCATGTTGGGGCCAAGCTTCTGCATCCAGCCAAAGCCGGGCTGGGTAGCCAGGTTCTCCAGCGGTTCCTTGATGGCCATAGCCAGCAGGATGATGAGCAGGATGTCCGGGATGGTGTACAAAATATCGGTGATACGCATCATGATGTTATCGACCCAGCCGCCTGCAAAGGCCGACACAGCGCCGTAGGTGGCGCCGATGAGCAGCACCAGCACGGAGGCCAGCAGGCCGACGGACAGGGACACGCGGGTGCCCATCATAACGCGGACGGCGAAGTCACGGCCCATACGGTCGGTGCCCAGGATGTGGGGGAAGACCTTTTCGCCGGAGTCGATGAGCTTCTGCTCGGCGGCAGAATACTCAAACGGGGCCAGGTTGTTGCTGCCTTTGATCTGCTGCTCATAGCTGTAGGGCCAGAGGCTGGGCAGAACATAGGCCATGAAGGCGATCAGCAGGATGACCACCAGGCTGAACATGGCGATCTTGTTTTTGCGCAGACGGCGCATGCCGTCCTTCCAGAAGTTGACGCTCTCGCGCATGACGACAAGGCTTTTCTTCTCGTCGTTGGACGCGGGCAAAGTCCTCGACGTTGAGTTGCAGGCTCAACGGATTCTTTTTCAGATTTTCCATTTGTCTGCTCCTCCTTACTTCAGCTTGATGCGCGGGTCGATGACCTTATACAGAATATCAACGATGACGTTGGCCACGATGACCAGGGTAGCCAGCAGGATGGTGGTGCCCATGATCATGGTGTAGTCACGGTTGGTGATGGCGGACACGAAATCGCGGCCCAGGCCCGGGATGGAGAAGATCTTTTCCACAACGAAGGAACCGGTCATCAAACCGGCCAGCATGGGGCCGACGTAGGTGATGACAGGCAGGATGGCGTTGCGCAGCGCATGCTTGAACAGGATCTTGACGCTGGACACACCCTTGGCGCGGGCGGTGCGCATGTAATCCTGGCCCATAACATCCAAAAGGCTCGAGCGCATCAGGCGGGTGATGTAGGCGGTGGGGTAGATGGCCAGCGCGGTCACGGGCATGATGTAAGCGGCAGGCTCGTTCAAGCCGACGGTAGGCAGGATCTTCAGGTTCATGCCGAACGTGTACAACAGCACGACACTGGAGATAAAGCTGGGGATGGCGATGCCGCAGGTCGCCAGCACGATAATCAGGTTATCGGCCCATTTCCCTCGGTTATAGGCAGATATACAGCCCAGCGGTATGCCGACGCACAGGGCGGCCAGCACAGCCAGCCCAGCCGTGCGGGCAGAGACCGGCAGCTTGGAGAAGATGATCTGGTTGACAGTACGGCCGCGCTGTTTCAGGCTCAGGCCCATGTCGCCGTGGATCAGGCTGTTCATATAATTAAGGTACTGCACGCCGAGGGGCTTATCGAGGCCGTACTTTTCGGCCAGGGCCTGCTGGGCTGCTTTACTGATGGACTTTTCCGCCACGAACGGACCGCCGGGGACCAGGTTCATGATGAAAAAGGTAAGGGTCGCAACAATAAACACACTGAAAATGCCCATTGCTACGCGCTTGACGATATACTTCGCCATGGTACGATATACTTCGCCATGGTTTAGTGCCACTCCGTTTCCTAATGAAATACAGTTTTAGGGTGAACCCGGCATATCTCTTTAAAGCCCCACACTGTGCGAACACGTTTGTAGCCATGCTGCGGACATTTGAGGAAATAAAAAAACCGATGGAGGTTGCGGCTGCACAAACACCATCGTTTATAACCGGAATCTTAATAATTATAAGATATATGTCGTGGTTTGTCAATCGGCAGAGCATGTACAAAATGTAAAAGAAATTTCAAAATTTCCCTGCCAGTTTTTACGATTGTGCCTTTTTACCTTATTATAAATATAGTAAGTTTTGCCAAGATTTCGCCCAGCCACTTTGCAGCGCCCATTTTTGTGCTATAATAAGATGTTAAATTGTGTGGAATTGGTGATCGAACGGCTGCTCTTTTCTGTAGGGGCCGATGCTTGCATCGGCCCGCCGGGCCACGCAAACATTTGTAGGGGCGAGCATTGCTCGCCCGCAGAAAGGCGGTGCGAATATGATGCAGCTTACCCTATTGGGCACGGGCGGCACACAACCCCTGCCGGACCGGGCGCTGGCGTCCCTGGCTGTGACGGTGCAGGGCCATACCCTGCTGCTGGATTGCGGCGAGGGCACCCAGGTCAGCCTGCGGAAATACGGCGTGAGCGCCTACCGCATCGATGCGGTGCTGCTGACCCACTACCACGGCGACCACATTCTGGGCCTGCCCGGTCTTTTGCAGACCTTGGGCAGCCTGAACCGCACCGAGCCGCTGACGATCTACGGCCCCAAGGGCATCGAGCCTGTGGCGCAGGCCGTCACGGCGCTGGCCGGGCCGCAGGCGTACCCGGTGCGCTGGCAGGTCGCAGACGAACCATTCAACATAGACACGCTGAAAATCACCCCGTTCCCGCTGGCCCACCGCGTACCCTGCTGCGGCTACCGGCTTGCGCTGCCCCGAGCCGGGCGGTTCGACGCCACACGGGCCAAGGCCGCGGGTATCCCGCTGGAATACTGGAAAACGCTGCAAAGGGGCGAGCCCGTCGGCGGCTGCACGCCGGAGCAGGTGCTGGGTGCGCCGCGCCGCGGGCTGAAGGTGGTCTACGCCACCGATACCCGCCCCTGCCCCGCGCTGGAGGCTGCCGCCCGGGGCGCGGACCTGCTGTGCATGGACTCGACCTACGCCGACGACACCGACCTGCCCAAGGCGAAACTCTACGGGCACGCTACCTGTCGGGAGACCGGTGCGCTGGCCGCCGAAGCCAAGGTCCGCCGCCTGTGGCTGACCCACTACAGCGCCGCTGTCACCGACCCTGCCCCCGGCCTGGCCGCCGCGCGCACCGCGTACCCCGCCGCCGTGGCCGGGTATGACGGCCTGACCGAAGAACTGGAATTTGACAGAGAGCCATGACCGAGAAACGAAAAAATCTGCTGTTTATCGCTATAATTCTGGCGCTGGCCGCGGTGCTGTGGCTGGCCGCCCACCACGGCGGCACGGGCCGCACGGCGGTGCTGCGCTACGGCGACCCGCAGGTCGAGCAGCGCATTGATCTGCGTAAAAACGCCGAATATGACATTGACACCGGCCTGTACACGATCCACCTGCGGGTGGAAAACGGCGGCATCGCCTTTGTGAACAGCCCCTGCACCGACCACCTGTGCGAGGGCTTCGGCACCCTGAAAAACGAGGGCGACTGGGCCGCGTGCATGCCGGCGAAGGCAAGTTTGACGATAGAATAAGAAAAAATAAAAGATAATAGATAAAAGATAAAAACAAAATCCGTAGGGGCGGATTCCATATCCGCCCGTCAACAGGCAGACGACCGGCGGGCGCATATAGAATGCGCCCCTACGGCGGCAGAAAATTTTGAGCGGAGCGCAGCGACGCGAACCACCAATTTTATTATCTATTCTCTGAAAAAAGGAGCAGCCATGAATCCAACCTTCAAGCAAGTAACCAAGACCCGCTACGTCCAGCTGGTCGCCGAGCTGGCCCAGGAAATTTTTGTGCAGCACTACACCAAGCTGACCCCCAAGGTCGCCGCCGCCCTGGCCGATAAGTACCAGAGCGACATCCTGACCGACGACGAGATCCACAGCGGCGTCATCAACTATTTTCTCATCTACCTGGGCACCGAGCCGGTGGGCTATTTCGCGCTCGACCTCGGCCCCGCGGGTGCCATGTGCCTGAGCCGCCTTTTCTTAAAGGAAAAGGCCCGCGGGCAGGGCATTGGCCGCAGCATCGTGGCTTATGCGCAGAAGCTGGCCGAGGGCGATGGCCGCAGCCGCCTGTATATGCGGGTGTGGGCACGCGACCTGAAGGCCGAGGGCTTTGCCAAAAAGTGCCGCTTCCGCAAGGCCGAGACAGCCCCCGTGGAGGTCCTGCCCGGCACCACGCTGGACATCACGACCTGGGAGAAGCTGTGGCGGTAAAGCTGTAGGGACCGATGCTTGCATCGGCCTGCGGGGCGTCGAGGACGCCGCCCCCTACAGCGCGGTAAAAGCAAAATCTGGAGATACACCATGAAATTTCTGCACCTTGCAGACCTGCACCTGGGCAAACGGGTCAACGGGTTTGATATGCTGGAGGATCAGCGGTTCATCCTTGAACAAATTCTGACCCTCTGTGAAAAACACGGCGTCGAGGCCGTCGTCATCGCGGGCGACATCTACGACACGCCGGTGCCGCCCGCCGCGGCCTGCACGCTGCTGGACTGGTTCCTGACCCAGCTGGCCGCCCGCCGCATCCCGGTGCTGGCCGTCTCCGGCAACCACGACAGCGCCGAGCGGCTCGACTTTGCCAGCAGCCTGCTGGCCGAACAAAATGTACACATTGCCGGGCGTTTCACCGGCTGCCCCAAGCAGGTCGTACTCAATGACCGCCACGGCCCCATCGAGTTCACGCTGCTGCCCTTTGTGCGGGCGGCCACGGTGCGCCACTACCTGCCCGACGCCGACATCACCGACTACGACTCCGCCGTCGGCGCGGCGCTGGCCGTCTGCGAGCCCGCCGCCCCGCGCCGGGTGCTCGTCGCCCACCAGATGGTGGTCTCCGGCGTCTGCCCGCCGCAGCTCTCCGGCAGCGAGACCGCGCCCCTGACCGTCGGCACGGTGGATTCCATCGATGCAGCGCGGTTTGCGGGCTTCTGCTATGCGGCGCTCGGCCATATCCACCGCGCCCAGCGCGTCGGCATCGACGCCGTGCGCTACGCGGGTGCGCCGCTCTGCTACCATCTGGACGAGTGCGGGATGCAGAAATCCGTCACCCTCGTGCGGGTCGGCAAGCGCGGCGTGGAAAAAATCGAGCAGCTGCCGCTGACGCCCCGCCGCGCCATGCGCCACCTGACCGGCCCGCTGGCCCGGCTGACCGCCCGGCCCACCGACACCGAGGACTACATCTGGGCGACCCTGACCGACCCGACGCCGCTGCCCGACGCCATGGCGCAGCTGCGCGCCGCCTATCCCAACGCCATGCGGCTCGACTACCTGCCCCAAGGTGAGGTCGCGCACCCGCTGGACATGACCCAGGCTGTGCGCGGCAAACCCTTTGTCGAGCTGTTCCAGGACTTTTTCACCAAGATGAACGGACGCCCCCTGACCGTGGAGGAGACCGTGGCTGTGAAAAGATTGCGCGAGGAGGCGTCAAAAAGCGAATGAAACCCCAAGCTGATCCTGACCGCCTTTGGCCCCTACGCCGGGCGCACCGAGCTGGACTTCTCGGCGTTCGGCGGCAGCGGCCTGTTTCTGATCGGCGGCGACACCGGCGCGGGCAAGACCGCCCTGTTTGACGCCATCACCTTTGCCCTGTACGGCGAGACCACCGGCGAGAACCGCAAAACCACGATGCTGCGCAGTGATTTCGCCGCACCCGAAGCCGAAACCTACGTGGAGCTGACCTTTACCCACCGGGGCCGCAGCTACACCGTGCGCCGCTGGCCCGGACCAGCAGCGGGCCGCCAAGCGCGGCACCGGCATGGTCAAGGTGCCCGCCAAGGCGGAACTCATCCGTGAGCCGGACGAGCCGGTGAGCGGTGCCTCCGCCGTGACCGATGCCGTGGTCAAGCTGCTGGGCATTGACGCCAGGCAGTTTGCCCAGGTGTCCATGCTGGCGCAGAACGACTTTACCAGGCTGCTCAATGCGCCATCCGCCGACCGCGCCGCCATTCTGCGCCAGATTTTTGACACCGCCGACCACCAGCGCCTGGGTCAGGCCGCCGTCGAGCACGCCCGTAAGGCCGACGAGGAATGCAAGCGTCTGGACGATGTACTTTTGATGCACGTCGGCACGCTGATCGGTGACGGCGCCGACGAGGAGACCGCCGCCGACCTGGCCGAAATGCAGGCCGAGCGCGACCCGTTTGCCGCAGGGGCTGCCGCCGAGCTGGGCAGGCTGCTGCTGGAGGCCGACGACGCCAACGAAAAACGACAGACCAGCGTTATGAACGACCTGGACGAGAAGATCGCCCGCGGTGACGCCGGCCTGAAAATTGCCGAGGAACGCGCCGCCCGCCGCCGCCAGCTGGCCGGGCTGGTGGCCGAGGAGCAGCGCGCCGCCGATGTGGAGCACCAGACTGACCTCATTATGACCGATCTGGAAAAGCGCACGGCGAGCGTGAAGGAAAATATTGCCAAAAACGAGGCGGACCGCGCCGCGCTGAGCCAGGCCGAGGCCGACCTGCTCAAGACCGACCACCGCATTGAGCTGGCCGAGGGGCTTTCCGCCGACTGCAGGCAGCTCTTGCAAAATCTGGCGGACGCCGACAAGGCCGACGAGGACGCCGCCGCGCGTCAGGCAGAGTATGTGGCCGCACAGGCTGCACTGGACAGCGCCGAGGAAGAATACAGCACGATGCAGCGCCAATTAAACGCCAACCGCGCGGGCCTGCTGGCCAAGGACCTGCAAAAGGGCAAGCCGTGCCCGGTCTGCGGCTCCACCAAGCACCCGAAGATCGCCGCGCTGCCCAAGGACCACATCACCGAAAAGCAGCTGGAGGAGCGGGAGAAGGCGCTGACGGCCCAGCGCCGCAGCACTGCCGCGGCCAGCCGCACCGCCGGTGACGCCGCCGCCCACGCGCATGAGCTGCGGGCGGCTTTGCAGCGGGACGCGGATGGATTTTTCGCGCGCCGCGGGGACCGCTACACCGGCAAGCCCGCCGACGAGCTGACGCCCGACGAGCTGAAAATTGCGTTGACCGCCCAGCAGACCAGCCTGACCGAGGGTCTGCGCGGCCTGCAGGCCGACCACCTGAAGCTGAAGCAAAAGACGGACCGCGCCCGCAGCCTGGCCAAGCAGGCCGATCTTTTGAACGGCCAGCTGGCAGACCTGGAAAAGCAGCGCTTTGCGGCCACCCGCCGCGCCGCCAACGCCAAGGCCGGGCACGCTGCCGCCAGCGCCCGCGTGCAGCAGATGCGCGAGACGATGCCCAAGCGCGACAACCCCGACGCACTGACCCAGCTGCAGGACGCGCTGGCCCGCCTGCGCCGGGACCGCGCTGCCGCCATGGCCGCCCGGGACGCTGCCGTGCACCGTCTGCACACGAACCGCGCCGCCATCGACGCGCTGCAAAAGACGATGCGCCAGAGCGCTGCCGCCCGGGACAAGCGCGCCATGTGGGACAACCTTTCCAAAACCATCAACGGCAATCTGACCGGCAAGGTCAAGTTACCCTTTGAACAGTACGTACAGGCGTTCTATTTTGACGGTGTTGTCGAGGCTGCCAACCTGCGCTTTACCCGCATGACCGACGGCCAGTACCGCCTGCTGCGCCGCAAAAGCGAGGCCGTGGGCGGCAAGACTGCCCTGGACCTGGACGTGTTCGACGCTTACACTGGTAAGACCCGCCCCGTGGGCAGCCTGTCCGGCGGCGAAAGCTTTATGGCCGCCCTCTGCCTGGCGCTGGGCATCAGCGATACCATCCAGCAGAACGCGGGCGGCGTGACCATTGAAACGCTGTTTATCGACGAGGGCTTCGGCTCACTGGACGCCGACGCGCTGGAGAAAGCCGTGGATACGCTGGCCGGGCTGGCGGGCGGCGACAAGCTGATCGGTGTCATCTCCCACGTCGAGGCGCTGCAGGACCGCCTGACGAGACAGATCCACGTGACCAAAACGCGGGCGGGCAGTAAGGCGGAAATTGAGATTTCTTAAAGGCTCCCCTTGAGGGGAGCTCCGCCCGCAGGCGGTGAGGGGTGGCCGGGTGTAGACCTGTAAAGTGTGTGTCTCCCGCCCACCCCTCCGCCCCGCGGGCACCTCCCCTCAAAGGGGAGGCTTTTTAGCTTGCACTTATTTATAAAAAGTATAAAAATATGACAAAATCAACGCTGCAACAACAATTGGAAACCCTCTCCGCGGCGCGTTACCCGCTGCACATGCCCGGGCATAAGCGGCGGGTGCCGCCCGCACCGGGGCTGGGCTGCTATGCCTGGGACCTGACCGAGATCGCCGGCGCGGACGACCTGCACGAGGCCAACGGCATTTTAGCCGACGCCATGGCCCGCACAGCCGCGCTGTACGGTGCCCGCCGGTGCTGGTATCTGGTGGGCGGCAGCACCGTGGGCCTGCTGGCGGGCATCCGCGCGCTGGCTCCCTTCGGCAGCGAGGTCATCGCGGCCCGCAACTGCCACAAGGCCGTGTACCATGCCATCGAGCTGGGGCAGCTGACGGCCCGCTGGCTCACGCCGCCCGTGGACCCGCAGTTTGGCATCTACGGCAGTGTGCGCCCCGCCGATGTGGCCGCCGCGCTGGACGCTGCGCCCGACGCCCGCTGCGTGATCCTGACCAGCCCGACTTATGAGGGTGTTTTGAGCAATATACGTACTATCGCGGAAATCTGCCACGCCCGCGGCGTGCCGCTGCTGGTGGACGAAGCCCACGGGGCACACTACCTGCCCTTTGCCGCCCGGTACGGCTGGCAGGGCGGCGCGGTAGCCGCCGGAGCAGATTTGGTGGTGCAGAGCGCCCACAAAACCCTGCCCAGTCTGACCCAGACAGCCTTTTTGCAGCTGAACGGCGGCCTGGCCGACCCCGACGAGGTGGAGCGGCAGCTGGATGTGTTTGAGACAAGCTCCCCGAGCTACCCGCTCATGGTCAGTCTGGACGGCTGCACCCGCTGGCTGGCTGACGAGGGAGAGGCCGCCTTTGCCGCGTGGCGCACCCGGCTGGATGCCTTTGGCGCGGCGGTGCAGGACCTGAAAAATACAAAAATACTGTGCTGCGGCGCGGACGCACTGACGGCGCATCCTGACTTTTTTGCGCATGACAGCGGCAAAATTTTGCTGCAAATCGGCGCGGCGGGGGCGGCTTGCCTGCGGGCCGGCGGTTTTGAGCCGGAGATGGTCTGCGGCCCGAACGTGCTGGCCATGACCAGCCCCTGCGACGACGCCGATGCGCTGGAACGGCTGGCCGATGTGCTGCACGCCTGGGACAAAACGGCGGCCCCGCCCGCGGCCGCGCGGCATATTCTGCCCGCCCCCGGCGCGGCCCGCTGCACGATTGCCGAGGCGCTGCTGCGCCCCGCGCGGGCCGTAAGGATGCGGGACGCGGTGGGGGAGACCGCCGCCGAGTACCTCTGGGCCTATCCCCCCGGCGTGCCGCTGGTGGCACCGGGCGAGGAAGTGACGGCAGAGCTGGTGACGGCCTGCCGTGCATTGGAGCAGGCCGGAACCGCGCTGAAGCATACGGGCGGCAGCGGGGCGGAGGAGATTGCGGTTTTGCTGTAAAGGGGTTTCGGGCCTCCCGCTGTCTGTTGTTTTCCCTTCCGCCCCTATTGACAAACCGCGGATTTCCGTGTACAATAAATATAATTCTAAAATGTATAAAGGGGTGACTGTTTTATGAAGCACATCCAGACTCTCGAGACCCGCGACATGGCTAAGAGCCTGCTGAACGGCGGCTGCGGCGAATGCCAGACTTCCTGCCAGAGCGCTTGCAAGACCAGCTGCGGCATTGCCAACCAGCCTTGCGAGAAGACCGACAAGTAATTGTATTGCTGGCTTTGATGCCGGGGTGCCAGATATGGCAGCCCGGCATTTTCTATGATACAAAGGGTGCGGCGGGCGCATATAGAATGCGCCCCCGTACTTTCCCCTCACCTCCCCATCCCCGTGCCGTAGGGGCGGATTCCATATCCGCCCGTGGCTGTCCGCCGCATTGCACCATAACAAAACGGAGAAAACCATGATCCATCAATACAAATTAAGCGGCTACAACATTGTGTTGGACGTGTACAGCGGCAGCGTGCATGCGGTGGATGACGTCGCCTATGACGCCATCGCCCTGATCGACCAAGGCAGCAGCCGGGAGCAGGCTGCTGCAGCCCTCGCCAAAAAGTACGCGGACCGCGCCGATGTGACCGCCGCCGACATCAGCGACGTGCTCGACGACATCGACGAGCTGACCGCCGCGGGCCAGCTGTTTGCGCCCGATGCCTACGCCGACCACGCCTTTGACTTCAAAAACCGCTCCAACGTTGTCAAGGCGCTCTGCCTGCACGTCGCCCACACCTGCAACCTGAATTGCAGCTACTGCTTCGCCGCGCAGGGCAAGTTCCACGGCGAGGCCGGTCTCATGAGCTTCGAGACCGGCAAGCGCGCGCTGGATTTCCTCATCGAAAACTCCGGCACCCGCCGCAACCTCGAGGTCGACTTCTTCGGCGGCGAACCGCTGATGAACTTTGAGGTGTGCAAGCAGCTGGTCGCCTATGCCCGCAGCATCGAGAAAGAGCACAACAAAAACTTCCGATTCACCATGACCACCAACGGCATCGGCATCACCGATGAGGTCATCGACTGGTGCAACAAGGAATGTCACAACGTTGTTTTGTCGCTGGACGGCCGCAAGGAAGTCAACGACCGGTTCCGCGTGGACCTGGCCGGCAACGGCAGCTACGACCGCATCGTGCCCAAGTTCCAAAAACTGGTCAAGGCACGCGGCGGCCAGGGCTACTATATGCGCGGCACCTTTACGCACCACAACGTTGATTTTACCAAGGACCTGTTCCACATGGCCGACGACCTCGGCTTTACCGAGCTGTCCATGGAGCCGGTCGTAGCCGCGCCGGATTCCCCCGAGGCCCTGACCGAGGAGGATCTGCCCAAGCTGTTTGACCAGTACGAACTGCTGGCCAACGACATGCTGCGCCGCCAGAAGGCCGGCAAGCCCATCACGTTCTACCATTATATCCTGGACCTGAAGCACGGCCCCTGCATCTACAAGCGCATTTCCGGCTGCGGCTCCGGCACCGAGTACATGGCCGTGACCCCCTGGGGCGACCTGTACCCTGCCACCAGTTTGTCGGCGACCCGGCGTACAAGCTGGGCAACGTGTGGGATGGCGTGACCAACACCGCACTGCGGGATGAGTTCAAGCTGTGCAACGTGTATGCCCGCCCGGATTGCAAGGATTGCTGGGCCCGCCTGTACTGCGCAGGCGGCTGCGCGGCCAACGCCTTGCACGCTACCGGCGACATCCACGGCACCTATGAGTACGGATGCAAGGTGTTCCGCAAGCGCATGGAGTGCGCCCTGATGATGCAGGTCGCCCAGCGCCTTGGACCCCGAACTTGCCAAAAACGCCGTGAAATTTGAGAGCGACTGCGACGGCTGCGGTGAGGGAAATGACGGGGCCTGCGAGAAGTAACCTACTTTCTTGAAAGAAAGTAGGCAAAGAACTTTTAATATTTTTACGCAAAAACGTGCAGTAAGGGGGAACGGTCATGAAATACGATTTTACCACTGTGTACGACCGCCGCGGGATGGATGCGCTGGCGGTGGATGCCCTGGGCCAGCCGGGCGGCTTTGCGCCGGGCAAGCCTAAGGACGGCTTTTCCGTCATCCCCATGTGGGTCGCGGACATGAACTTTGCCACCGTACCCACCATCCCGGCCGCCATCATTGAACGCGCTCGGCACCCGCTGTACGGCTACTTTGCCACGCCGGACGCCTACTATCAGGCTATCATCGCCTGGCAGCGGGACCGCAACGGCGTGACCGACCTGCCCAAAGAGGCCATCGGCTACGAAAACGGTGTTCTGGGCGGCGTAATGTCGGCCCTGGGCTGCCTGGCCGCCTCCGGCGATGCCGTGCTGGTCCACAGCCCCACCTACATCGGCTTTACCCGCACGCTGGAATCCAACGGCTACCACATCATCCACAGCCCCCTGCACCGGGACGAAAACGGCGTGTGGCGGATGGATTTTGACGACATGGACCGCCTGCTGAAGCAGCACCACATCCATGCGGCCATCTTCTGCTCCCCCCACAACCCCTGCGGCCGTGTGTGGGAGCGCTGGGAGGTCGAGCGCGCGATGGAAGTCTACCGCGCCAACGATGTGACCGTCATCTCCGACGAAATCTGGTCCGACATCCTGCTCAACGGCCACAAGCATACCCCCACCCAATCGGTCAGCGAGGACGCGCGCCAGCGCACCGTGGCCCTCTACGCCCCCAGCAAGACCTTCAACCTGGCGGGCCTGGTGGGCAGCTACCACATTATTTATAACAAAGCCCTGCGGGACCGCGTGCTGGCCCGCAGCGAAAAGCCCCATTACAATGAGATGAACGTCCTTTCCATGCACGCCCTGCTGGGTGCCTACACGCCCGAGGGCCGCGAATGGGTAGACGAGCTGTGCGAGGTGCTTTCCGGCAACGTGAACTTTGCCTGCGACTTCATCACCCGGCATTTCCCGGGTGTGCAGGTTGCCAAACCTGAGGGCACCTACATGCTGTTTTTGGACTGCACTGACTGGTGCGCTGCCCATGAAAAAACGCTGGAGGACGTGCTGCACGCCGGCTGGGATGCGGGCGTGGCCTGGCAGGACGGCCGGATGTTCCACCACCCCTGCGCCATCCGCATGAATCTGGCCCTACCCCGCGCCCTGGTGGAGGAAGCTTTCAACCGCCTGAGCGCCTACGTATTTGTGTGAGACTATGGAAAATCGTGAACGTCTTGGCAGCCGCTTAGGCTTTATCATGCTGTCGGCGGGGTGCGCCATCGGCTGCGGCAACGTCTGGAAGTTCCCCTGGATGTGCGGCCAGAATGGCGGCGGCAGCTTCATGCTGCTCTACATCCTCTGCCTGTTGGTGCTGGGCCTGCCCGTTATGATCATGGAGTTTGCCGTGGGCCGCGCCGCCCAGGCCAGCCCCGTTATATGTACCAGCGCCTGGAAAAGCCCGGCCACAAGTGGGGCGTGTTCGGCGTGTTCAGCCTCATCGGCAACATTGCGCTGATGGCCTTTTACACGGTGGTCACAGGGTGGATCTTGTACTATTTTGTAAAGTTCCTCACCGGCAGCAACGCCGATTTCGGCTTTGCCCAGATGATCGCCGACCCCGGGCTGAACGTGACCTACCTGCTTGTGGTCCTTATAGCGGCGTTTGTGCTGCTGAGCTTTAATTTGCAGGGCGGGCTGGAGCGGATGACCAAGTACATGATGAGCGCCCTGCTGGTGCTGATGCTGGTGCTGGCGGTCCACAGCCTGACCTTTGCCGGTGCGGCCGAGGGGCTGCGCTTTACCTTGTGCCGGATTTCTCGGCCATTGACGGCTCGGTGGTGGCAGGCCATGAACCAGGCGTTTTTCTCGCTGTCCGTCGGCATGGGCGGCATGGCGATCTTCGGCAGCTACATCGGCAAGGATCACGCGCTCATGGGCGAGTCGCTGCGGGTCATTTTTCTCGACACGTTCGTGGCCGTGCTGGCGGGCATCGTCATCTTCCCGGCGTGCTTCACCTACGATCTGGAAGTCACGGCAGGCCAAGCCTGCTGTTTGACACGATGGCGGTGTTGTTACGGCACATATGGCCGGGCGGCCGCTGGTGGGGCGCACTATTCTTTCTGTTTATGGTATTTGCGGCGCTTTCCACCGTGCTGGGCGTCTGCGAGAATATCCTAGCCATGATCCGGGAGCTGACCGGGTGGTGCCGCCCGAAGGGCTGCGTGGTCTGCGGCGTTGGCATCTTTCTGCTGGCGCTGACGACGGCGCTGGGCTACAGCGTGCTACACTTCCAGCCTTTCGCCCCCGGCACCGCCTGGCTGGACTTTTGGGATTTTGTTGTATCCAACAATGTGCTGCCGCTGGGGTCGCTGGTGCTGGCGCTGTTCTGCTGCAACCGCTTTGGCTGGGGCTGGGACAATTTTGTGGCCGAAGCCAACACCGGCAGGGGCCTGAAGGTCCGCCCCTGGATGAAGCCCATCTTCCGCTATTTTGTACCTGCGGCGATCCTGTTCATCTATCTGTATGGGATGTTCACCTTTACCTGGCGGTAAAAACAGGGCAAATTGGCGCCGAATTTGCGGGGTAAAAATTGTGGTTCACCGCACCCGCGCAGAACACAATTCAGCACATTTTGAAATTTAAATCGCATTTTCCCGTTACTGTATAACAAATCAAGCTATAACAAAATTTAAAAACAGCGAACCTGCGCGTTTTATGTTCCTTCTGTTGTTGAGAGAACACATTTAGCACAGTTTTCGCTGTTTTTTGTTTTTTATGGGTATATCACCCACTAGATGTGGTAGTTATGGCACAAAAAAGTAAGGCTGAACAAAAGCACATAAACAAAAAGGACGCGCCTTTTTATGGGCGCGTCCTTGCGTGTTTTTTAAGGCAATACCGCATAATTCTAAGTGCCGATACGGCGAGCGAGGTGCGGCAGCTGCTAAGCCAAAAGCGCAGATAATACTTTGTGTATTATCGAGCATTTTGGCAACGCAGTTGCCGTGCCGCAGCCGCCGGAGCGGTGCTTAAGCCGTCAGGCGGGAATTGTGCGGTATTGCCTAAGTGCTGCCTGGGTTATTTGGCGGTCTTGTAGCCGTCGGGGTTGTGGCTCTGCCAGTTCCAGCTGTGGGCGCACATCTCCTCGATGCCGTACTGGGCCTCCCAGCCCAGCTCACGCTTGGCCTTGCTGGGATCACACCAGCACTCGGCAATGTCGCCGGGGCGGCGCGGGTCGATGACGTAGGGGAGCTCCTTGCCGCAGGCCTTGCTGAAGGCATGGATGACGTCCAGCACGCTGTAGCCGTGGCCGGTGCCCAGGTTGCAGATGAACAGGCCGGGCTTTTCCTCCAGCTTCTTGATGGCAGCCACATGGCCGCGGGCCAGGTCGACAACGTGGATGTAGTCACGCACGCCGGTGCCGTCCGGGGTGGGATAATCGTTGCCAAAGACGTGGACCTTCTCCAGCTTGCCGACGGCCACCTTGGCAATGTAGGGCACCAGGTTGTTGGGGATGCCGTTGGGATCCTCGCCGATGAGGCCCGACGGATGGGCGCCGATGGGGTTAAAGTAACGCAGCAGCGCAACATTCAGCTCGGGGTCAGCCTTGCAGCAGTCGGTCAGGATGCGCTCGGTAAAGACCTTAGTGGTGCCGTAGGGGTTGGTGGTGCCGCCCACGGGGAAATCCTCGCGGATGGGCACACTGGCGGGGTCGCCGTAGACGGTGGCGGAGGAGGAGAAGATGATGTTATGGCAGTTGTGGCGGCGCATAACATCCAGAATATTCAGCGTGCAGGCCAGGTTGTTGGAATAGTACTCGATGGGCTTGGAGACGCTCTCGCCCACTGCCTTGTAAGCGGCAAACTGGATGACGCAGTCGATGTCCTCGTTCTCGGCGAAGATCTTTTCGACGGCGGCCTTGTCGGTCATGTCGGCCTCGACAAAGCGGAAATCCTTGCCGGCGATCTTCTTCACGCGGGCCAAGGCCTCGGGGCAGGAGTTGTAGTAGTTATCGGCCACGACGATATCATACCCGGCGGCCAGAAGTTCCACGCAGGTGTGGCTGCCGATGTAACCGGCGCCACCGCTTACCAGAATTGCCATAACGATCGTCTCCTTATGTTATATGATATTGTTGCGTGCGAACCGGGCGGCTCGCCTCTCTTTGCTTGTATTCTACTCTTTCTGCGGAGTTTCTGCAATAGGAGTTTTTGATTCTGATTTGCCTTTTTGTTGCCTGTTTTGCCGCCGGGCGGGCAGCCCCTGCTGAATGCGGCGGTAGGCGGACGGCGTGTGCCCCGTGGCAGCGCGGAATTTCTGGCTGAAATACGCGCCGGAGCAGTAGCCCATCTGCGCGGCGACCTCGCCGGGGGATGCCCCGCGGGCCAGCAGCTGGGCCGCGTACTCGATGCGCATGGCGGAAAATTCCTCCATGGCCGTGCGGTGGAGCCGCGCGCGGAACGCCTGCTGCAGCTGGGGCCGCGTGCAGCCCAGCGCCGTGCAGATGTCGTCAATCTTCAGTTCATGCGCAAGATTTTCGGCAAAATAGGCGCGGGCGTCCTCGACCAGCGCGTTCTGGCGGCGCTCCCGCCGGACGCGGGCCACAGGGCGCTTGGTGCGGCGGCAGCGGCGGGCCAGCAAAATCAGCAGATTTTCCAGATGGATGATGAACTGCTGCATCGCGCCGAAGGGCAGCTCCTCCTTTAAGACAGGCCGTCCGCCCGGCACGGGGGCGGCGTCGAACAGCTCGTTGGCGGCATTTGCCAGCCAGTTCAGGTCATGCTGCTCGGCAGGCTCCGTGTGCAGCATCGCACCGCGGAAACGGTCCATGGCCGCGCAGGTGCAGTAAAAGTCGATGCGCAGCGTCTCGGGCGGGACCTCGCCGACGGTGGTCATAGCAAAGACCTCCCCCGGCTGGTGGAACAGCAGTCCGCCTGCCCGCAGCAGCACGTGGCGGGCATCGCAGCGTTCCTCAATGGTGCCGCTGCGCACAAAGACCAGCTGCCAGGCCTGCGTCTCGCTGGGCGGGAATGAGTCGTCCGCGCGCCACTCCGACGCATGTGCCGCCGGGATCGATTCGACCCGCAGCGGAAAGGTATCGTTCAGCATGGGTGTGACCTCCCTTCCCCGGCTTGACACCGCTGTAGGGGCCGGGCATGCCCGGCCCGCATGTGTATGGTGACCGGCTGCCTGCGGGAAGGCTCTCGCCCTCCGGCCCTGCGGGCCACCTCCCTCTGCGAGGGGGCTGGCGCAACAGCGCCTGGGGGAGAGAAACTTCCGGGCGGTGCTTACTTTCCTTACACCGCTACCGCGCCCGGCCAGCTCTCGCCGGCCTCCGCGCTCCCCGTTTCCCCGTCGGCTCCGTAAGAGAAAACGCCGGGGGTCATGTCGGCCAGCAGGGGGAACTGCGCAAGCTCGGGGCAGGTGTCGGTCAGCCCCAGACAGTAGGCCGTCAGAGGACTGATCTCCTTTGTGATGGCGTCAAACCGGCTTGAGCCGTCGTCCTCATAGGTGCTCAGCATAATATCGCCGGGGTAGGTGTCGGCCACATAGCTGACAAGTGCCTCGTCGACGTAGGGGTCGCTGCTGCCCTCATACAGGTCGGGCGCGCCGAACAGATGCAGGATCTCGTGGGCGTAGGTCGCCGGGGATTCCGCCTCGCCGTCGGTGTAGGCGTCGGTTTTGTACAGGCAGCTGTATTCATAATAAAAGCTGTCGCCGTCGTCGGCGTAGTGAGCCATCGTGAAGGATGTCCCGCTGATGGGCAGGAAGAACAAAAACGCGATGTGCCGGGCCCCGTAGGCAGCCAGACGGCTGTCGGCGGCCAGCGATGCGCACAGCGTATCCATCTCGTCGAGAAAAGCGGAGCTTTCCTCGGAATTTTCGCCGCCCTGCATGGCGGACTGCACAAGATAACTGCGTGTCAGCGTTGAATCGCTGCCGTCCGCGCTGCGATCACAGATCAGATTCACCGCGGCCTCGTAGCCCGCGGCCTGCTCGGTGATCCAGTCCACGGCCAGCTGGGTGCGCTGCACGGCGGCAGCGCGGCTCTCGGCGTCCCAGGTATGCCCGTGAGCGGCGTCGTTCAAAAACACGTTGACGAGCACGGTGGCATCGGTCAGCAGTGCGGCGCTGCCGTAGGACTTCTGCTCCTCGGTAAAGGTGGGCACAGGCTCCGGCGTCGGGGTGGCGGCGGGGCTTTCGGCCCGGGGCAACTCCGCGGGATAACGCTGTACCGTGACGCGGGCCGAGCAACTGCACAGCAGCGCCGCGGCCAGCACCAGGGCAGCCAGTTTTCTGTACATGGTGCGCCCCTTAAATTTCCAGCACGGCCCTGCCGTCGTGGTCGGCCAGCTCCAGCGTGACCTCGCGGCCATCCAGGCGGCCATCGACGAGCGCGTCGGAGACGGGATCCTCAATGGTCTTGCGGATCGTGCGGCGCAGCTCACGCGCACCGTATTTGGTGGAGCTTTCAGCTACGATGTCCGCCAGCGCGGGCTGCGTGTAGTGCAGCGTGATGCCGTGCGCGGCCAGGCCGGGCTTGTACTCGTCGAGCATGAGCGCGGCGATCTTCTCAAGGTCTTCCTCGCTCAGCGGCTTGAACGTAATGATCTCGTCCACACGGCCGATGAACTCGGGGCGCAGGAACTCCTGCAGCGCCTTCATGCTGCGGTCCGCGCTGGCGACCTCGGCCTTTTTGCCGAAGCCCGTCGCGCCGCTCTGGTCGGTGGAGCCCGCATTGGAGGTCATGCAGATGACCGTGTTTGAGAAGTCCACCGTGCGGCCCTGCGCGTCGTTGATCTTGCCCTCGTCCAAATCTGCAGCAGGATATTCATAACGTCAGGATGCTTTTTCAATTTCATCAAACAGCACGACGCTGTAGGGGTGGCGGCGGACCTTCTCGGTCAGCTGGCCAGCCTCATCGTAGCCCACATAGCCCGGGGGCGAACCGATGAGGCGGGACACCGCGTACTTCTCCATATACTCGCTCATGTCGATGGAGATGAGCGGGTCGACGGTATCGAACAGCTGGTTGGCCAGCTGCTTGACCAGCTCGGTCTTGCCGACGCCGGTGGGGCCGACGAAGATGAAGCTGGCGGGGCGGTGGCGGCCGGACAGGTCAGCCCGGGCGCGCTTGATGGCGTCGGCCACGGCGTGTACGGCCTGATCCTGGCCGATGATGTGCGCTTGAGGGCATCCTCCAGCCCCTGCAGGCGGCCATACTCGGTCTCTTTGATCTTCACAGCAGGCACACCGGTCCAAAGCTCAATGACCTGTGCGACGTCGTCCATGGTCACTTCAATTTCCGCGACCTTCAGCTGCAGGGCGGGCAGCTTTCGCGCTGCTTCGCCAGATCGGTCTTGACCGCGGCCAGTGCCTCATAGTCGATGGCAGCGTCCTGGCCGTTCTGCGGCTCGGGGTTCTCCAGTTCGTGCTCGCGGGTCTCCAAATCGGCCACGGTGCGCTGGGTCTCCATGAGCTCTGTAATTTCAGGATGGCGCAGGTTGCAGCAGGCGCAGGATTCATCCAGCAGGTCAATGGCCTTGTCCGGCAGGAAACGGTCCGTGATGTAGCGTTCCGACAGCTTGACGATGCTCGTCACGATGGGGTCGGACACACGGACGAAGTGGTGCTTTTCATAGTAGACGCGGATGCCCTTGATGACCTCGATGGTGTCCAGCAGCGACGGTTCCTCGACCTTGACGGGCTGGAAACGGCGCTCCAGCGCGGTATCTTTCTCGATATACTTGCGGTACTCGGCAAAAGTGGTCGCACCGATGACCTGCACCTGCCCGCGGGAGAGGGCGGGCTTCATGATGTTGGCAGCGTTCATAGAGCCGTCGGAGTCGCCCGCGCCCACGATGGAATGAATTTCATCGATGAACAGGATGATGTTGCCGGCGGCCTTGACCTCGCTGATGAGGCCCTTGACCCGCTGCTCAAACTGACCACGGAACTGGGTGCCTGCGACGAGGGACGTCATGTCGAGCAGGTAAATTTCCTTGTCCCGCAGGCGGGCGGGCACCTGGCCCTCGGCAATTCGCTGGGCGATGCCCTCGGCGATGGCAGTCTTGCCGACACCGGCCTCACCGATCAGGCAGGGGTTGTTCTTCTGGCGGCGGCACAAGATCTGGATGGTGCGGTAAATTTCGCGGTCGCGGCCGATGATGCGGTCCACCTTGCCGTCCCGGGCCTTCTGGGTCAGGTTCTCACAGTAGGTCTCAAGAAACTTGCGGCGGGGAGCCTTTTCCTTCTTGCCGTTTTTGGGCTTGGCGTCGTCCTTATTCTGGCGCGCACCAAAGCCAAACGGGAACACGGGGCTGCCGCCCGGGACAAAATCGTCCTGCGGGGCGGGCTCGTCACCGGCGTCGGTGTCGTCGCCGTTCATCATGGGGGCCAGCATGCCGGAGTCGGAGGCCTCCTGCAAAAGCTGGACATCCGCTCCTCCATGTTTTCCAGATCCTGGTCGGACATGCCGAACTGTTTCATCAGATCATCCACAGGCTGGATGTGCATGGCACGGGCGCAGGTCAGGCAGTAGCCCTCCTGCACGGTCTTGCCGTTTTCAAGCCGCTGCACAAACACGACAGCGGGGCGTTTTTGGCATTTAACACAAAGCATTTACTTCACCTCTATGAAAAGTGCCCGATAAGAGGCACGTGGGATTGCGATAAATTGTTGCAGGGGGCGGCGTTCTCGACGCCCAGCGGGCGGATAGGAAATCCGCCCTACGTAGGGTGGGCAGTCCCCTGCCCGCCGCACCGCAGCTACACTACTATTATTAAACAAACCCTGCCAAATTGCAAGTTTTGGCGGGGCTTGTTCAGAATTTGTTTAATAATGGAGCAAAAACGGGTTGAACGCACCAAAAAGGCTGTATCCGACGCTGCGCTGCAAAACGCCGGTGGTCAGCCAGTCGATCTGGCCGGTGGTGATGCTGGCGGCGAACCAGAGCAGCAGCGCCAGCAGCCAGCAGTCGAACGCGCCGGTCACAAGGCCCAGCACCAGACCCAGCAGCCGGTTGGCGCCGCCCACCAGCGGGATAAGATTGACGCCGCGCAGCAGCCGCACCAACAGGGCGAACACCCAGCGCACGATCATGCAGAGCAGCACAAACAGCACCGCCTGCACCAGCGGCAGGAAAAGCGGCTCCAGCAGGGCGTTGATCTTTTCGGGCAGCTGGTCCCCGGCAGTCTGCAGACCCGCGGCCAGCGCGGCACGGATGGATTCCGGCAGAAAGTCCAGCCCCTGCACCGCAGCGGCAATATCGCCGCCCGACTGTGCGACGGCCTGCTCGACCCGGGTGGAGACGGAGTCGCTGAAAAAGCTAAGGTAGACTTCCGGGGCCAGCGTGCGGCTGCCCCAGGAGGCAATGCCGACGCCCAGCACCGCGCCGATCAGCTCGGTCAGCCCGGCGAGAAAGCCCTTCTGCCAGCTTTTGACAGCGGCAAAGGAAAAAACGGCCAGAAAAATAAAATCATAGACAAGTGCGGGAGAAAAAGACATAGATGGGTACTTCTTTCTGTTGGATTACTTGCGGGTCGAATGGCTTCCCCCGAGGGGGAAGCTGTCAGTGGCCCCGCCCGCTGACTGATGAGGGCGAACCTTGCCATTATTGCCCGCAAATTGGTTATTGCGGCAAGGCAGCCCCTCATCCGGCCCTGCGGGGCCACCTTCCCCCGAGGGGGAAGGATTCGGGAGCTACTCGGCTGGCTTCGCCAAAACGTCCGCCTGACTGCCGGTAAAGACCAGCATCTGCTTGCCGTGCAGGACCGCCAGCGGGCGGGACGGCAGGCCGGTCTGCACCCAGTTCTGCACGCCGTCGTAGCCGTAGCACTCGACGGCATCGGGGCAGAGCAGATAAATGTCGGTGTCGGTGGCCGAGACCGCAAACGCCTGCCGTGCGGGAATCTCCGACATAACGGTGAGGCTTTCGGACAGGGTGACCAGGCTGTTTCCGCCGTGTACGTTCAGAAGCAGCGCGGTCTGGCGGCGTCCGGGTGCAACGCTTTGCAGCGCGGCCCCGCCGTAGTCGTAGCGTGCGACCTCGGCGGCGGTGCGGGGGTCGATGACCGCAATGTAGGTGTCAAACACGGCCATGACGCGGTTCTCGCTCTGCCAGTCCAGCCGCAGCAGCATGCTGCCCGCGTCGGCGGTGTAGAGCAGTCCCTCGGTGTCGGAGTCGATGTTCATAAAATAGACCGAGCAGTTCAGCTGCCCGTCCCGCGCGGCAATCATGCCCGAGGCAAACCTGCGGTTGTCGGGGGCAAAGTCCAGCGCGATCGGTGTGCCCATCGACTGGGGCATCCGCCAGCTGTACAGCTCCCGCATCGAAGGGTCATAGATATGTACCCAGCCGGCAAAACGGTCCGCGTCGGTCACGACGGCCAGCGAGTTGTTGTTTGACATGGCGCAGAGCAGAATGTCCTCGTCAAAGCGCTGTGTGTAGAGCGTGCGGGTGCGGCTGCATACGGTCAGCTCACTGCCCGCGCGGTTGTAGACCACAAAGTGGGTGCCGCCCACAGCCAGCACGGGCCGCGCGTAGGACGGCTGCAGGCTCAGAATTTTGGAGCCGTAAGCCGAGTAGACGAGCACATCCTCATTGCCCAGCTCGACGAAGCCGTCCGCCAACGGTTCGATTTGCAGCGGCTCGGTGATGCCGGTAGTGGTCGGCCAGCCGCCGTTGGCGCGGTTCAGGTAGAGCGACGCGCTGTCCACGGCATCACCCAGCAGCGCCAGCGAGGCCGACAGTGTGCCGGTCACAACGGTGAGCGCCAGCGCCAGCACAATGATAATGACGATCAGGACGGTGAGCCGCCGCTGCTGGCGCTGCTTGTAGAGCGGCGTCAGGGATTTGAGCCGTGCGGCGCTCTGCGCGGACGGCTGCTCGGACGTCCGGGACGGCGGGCTGTCATCGCGCCGCGGTGTGGGAGCGGTGCGCGGCGTGCGGGCGCGGTCTGCGTCGCGGGCGGCGGCGCTCAGGGCCCGCCTCTGCTCACGCGCCAGCCGCTGCAGCAATGCCTGCCGATCTCTGTCCGCCTTACTCATAGGTGGGCCCCCCTCCTTTCGTATTTTGTGTAGAAATGTAGGGGCCGGGCATGCCCGGCCCGCCACTGTACGGAAATGACAACCTGCGGGAAGGCCGCGGGCGGGACATGTCCCGCCCCTACAGAATACGTTTAAACATCATCCAATTCCGGGTAATCGACCTTTTCCAAAAACAGCCCCTTTGCGGGCAGCGTCGGCCCGGCCCGGCGTCGGTCTCCGCTTTCCAGCAGGGCGGGGATGCTCTCCGGCGTCCGCTTGCCAAGACCCGCGTCCGCGAGCGTGCCCGCCAGAATGCGCACCATATTATAGAGGTAGCCGTCGGCGGTCACGGAAATTGTAAACAAATCGCCGTTCTGTACAACAGTACAATCTGTAATCGTCCGCACGGTATCCCCGTGGGCGGCGGCGCTGGACCCGGACGCGCAGAGTGCGGAAAAATCGTGCGTGCCTATGAACTGCGCCGCAGCGGCCTGCATGGCGGCCAGGTCGAGCGCGGCCCCTACCCTGTGGCAGGTGTCGTAGGTGAACGGATCATCCACCCGCGCGTTCAAAATGTAGTAGCGGTAGGTCTTGGCGTGGGCGGCGTAACGCGCGTGGAAGCCGTCCGGCACGGACCGGATGTCCACTGCGCGGATGTCCGGCGGCAGGTGGGCGTTGAGCGCGGGCACGATTTTCTGCATCGGCACTTTGCCAGTATAGCAGAAACTAAGCGCGAAACGCCGCGCATGAACGCCGGCATCGGTGCGGGAGCAGCCCTTTACATCAGGGCGGCAGCCCAGCACCCGCTGCATGGCGTCCTGCAAAACCGCGCAGACCGTGGGCGCATTTGGCTGGACCTGGAACCCGGCATAGCGGGTGCCCTTGTAGGAAATCCAAAGTAAATAATTCATGTCAGAACCAGGTAGGGGCCGGGCATGCCCGGCCCGGATGTGTATAGAAAGCGGATGCTTGCGGGAAGGCTGCGGGCCGGGCATGCCCGGCCCCTACAAGGCGGCTGATTCTTACGCCAGCCCCGGCACAAAGAATCGTGTGCAGGCAATGACCACCAGCGCCACGGCAATGACCGCCAGGCATTTGAAGTCCTCGCCGGTGAATTTCAGCTGCTTTAGCCGGGTGCGGCCCTCGCCGCCGTGGTAGCAGCGGCACTCCATCGCCATGGCCAGCTCGTCCGCGCGGCGGAACGCCGAGATGAACAGCGGAATCAGGATCGGCACAAGCGCCTTGATGCGCTGGGTAAATGTGCCGCTGTCCAGCATCGCGCCGCGGGCCTTCTGGGCGTTCATGATCTTTTCCGTCTCCTCGATCAGGGTCGGGATGAACCGCAGCGCAATCGTCATCATCATGGCCAGCTCATGTACGGGAAAGTGCAGCTTCGCCAGCGGGCGCAGCAGGCTCTCGATAGCGTCGGTCAGCACGATGGGACTGGTCGTGTAGGTCAGCAGGCTCGTGCCTGCAATCAGTGCGCAGACGCGCACCGCCAGCAGAATGGCATACTTGACACCTTCGGCGTAAATGTTCAAAATCCAGAAGTGTACAAGCGGCTCCCCCTGCCCCGTGACGAAGAAAAGGTTCAGCACCGCCGTAAAAATCACGATGGGCACGATGGGCTTTAGGCTTTTCAAAATCATCTTGCCGGGAATCTGTGCTACCTTGTACAGCGCGGCCAGCAGCAGGATGGACAGTGCCAGCCCCAGCGGGTTCGGGGCCACAAACAGCACGACGATATAGGCAATCGTCGCGACCAGCTTGAGCCGCGGGTCGCAGCGGTGCAGGATGGAATGCCCGGGGAAATGCTGACCTATCGTAATATCTTTAAGCATTTGCCCCACCTCCCTGTTTGGCGGCCAGCGCCTTTTGAATCGTTTTGACCGCATAGGGGATCGTGTAGACGTCCGCGGGGATGTCCAGCCCCATCTGGCGCAGCTTTAAAAAGATCTGCGTGACCTGCGGCACCGAAAGCCCCAGCTCCAGCAGCTCCTGCGCGTGGCCGAACACCTTTTCCACCGTGTCGTACATAGCCAGCTTGGCGTGGCTCATTACCAGCACGCGGTTGGCGTACTTGGCAATGTCCTCCATCGAGTGGCTGACCAGCAGCACCGTGATGCCGGTTTTCTCATGGTAGTCTCTGATCTGGCTCAGGATCGTGTCGCGGCCCTCGGGGTCCAGACCGGCAGCGGGCTCGTCCAGCACCAGCACGCGGGGGTGCATGGCCATGACGCCCGCAATCGCAACGCGGCGCTTCTGCCCGCCCGAAAGCTCAAACGGGCTTTTTTCCAACAGCTCATCGGACAGGCCGACGAACGCGGCGGCCTCCCTGACGCGGCGCTGGACCTCGGCCTCGTCCAGGCCCATGTTGCGCGGGCCATAGGCGATGTCGCGGGCGCAGGTCTCCTCAAACAGCTGGTACTCGGGGTACTGCATGACAAGGCCGACGAGAAAGCGGAAGCTGCGCAGGTCTGCGCCCTGCTCCCACAGGTCCCTGCCGTCCACAAGGATGCGGCCGGAGGTGGGGCGGTTCAGGCCGTTGAAATGGCTGATAAGCGTAGATTTGCCGCTGCCCGTAGAGCCGATGATACCGACAAAGTCGCCCTCCTCGACGGTGAAGGACACGTCATCCAGCGCCTTCGTCGCGTCGGGCATACCTTGGTTATAGATGTAGCTCAGGTTTTCAACACGAATGATTTCGGACATAGTTGTTCCTTTCCCGCCAAATATCGCCCGCAGAGGGTGCAATTTTGGCCTGTGGTGGGATGTTTTACAAATAAAAAATAATAAATAAGAAATAATAAAGATTGTGGAGTTTTTGCCGAAAGGCAAAAACAAAATCTGTAGGGGCGGATTCCATATCCGCCCGCGGCATTCCCGGGAACTGCACGGGCGCATATAGAATGCGCCCCTACGGGTGTTGAGAAATTTTGAGCGGCCACAGGCCGCGATCCACCGCATTTATTATTTATTATTTCAGCAGCTTAAACAGCTCCTCCGCGCAGGCGTCGGGGGTAATGACATTTTCCGGCATCGGAATCCCGGCCTTGACCAGCTCGTCGCGCAGCTCGGCGGCCTGCGGGACATCGAGGTGATACCCGTGCAGCCGTTGGGTCTGGCTGAACACCTCTTCCGGCGTGCCTTCCATCACGATGCGGCCCCGGCTCATGACCAGCACGCGGTCGGCCTGGGCGGCTTCCTCCATATAATGGGTGATGGAGACGATGGAGATGCCCGCCTCCCGCAGCTGGCGGATGGTGCGCATGACCTGGCTGCGGCCGTGGGGGTCCAGCATGGCGGTGGACTCGTCCATAACAAGGCAGTCGGGCCGCATGGCGATAACGCCCGCAATCGCGACGCGCTGCTTTTGGCCGCCGGACAACTTGTACGGCGCAGCCTCGCGCTTTTCGTAGATGCCCGCCAACTTCATGGCTTCGTCGATGCGGGTGCGGATCTCCTCGGTCGGGACGCCCAGGTTTTCCGGCGCAAAGGCCACATCTTCTTCCACAATGGTCGCCACGATCTGGTTGTCCGGGTTCTGAAACACCATGCCCACCTTCTGGCGCACATCGTAGAGATGGTCCTCGTTGCGGGTGTCCATGCCCTCGACCAGCACGGTACCGGCCTCGGGCAGCAGAATGGCGTTGAAGTGCTTGGCCAGCGTGCACTTGCCGCAGCCGTTCGCGCCCAGCACGGCTACAAACTCACCGCGGCGGACGTTCAGGCTCACGCCGTCCACAGCGTACTTGGGCTGCTCGGGGTCGTAGCGGAAGCGGACGTCCTGTACTTTGATCATCGGTTCCTGATTCGGCATGGCTTATTTCTCCCAAATGGCCGTTGCGCCGCAGGGCACCACGCCGCCTGTGGCGGAGACCGGCAGACCGATCTCGTCGCAGTGGGTGTGGCCGCCCTTGACGGGGCAAAGCGTCGTTTTAACGATGTATTCCATCACCGCAGGGCTGAGACCCTCGGTGTAGGAGTTGATGGCAAAGAACAGCGAATCATCACTGAGGACCTGCTCGGTCAGGGTGATGAGGTCGTAGACGTTGTCCTCCAGCTTCCAGATCTCACCGCCGGGGCCGCGGCCATAGCTGGGCGGATCCATGATGACGGCGTCGTACTTGCTGCCGCGGCGGATCTCCCGCTGCACGAACTTGACACAGTCGTCTACGATCCAGCGGCAGGGTCGGTCAGCCAGATCACTGGCGGCAGCGTTCTCCCTCGCCCAGGCCACCATGCCTTTGCTGGCGTCCACATGGGTGACGCTGGCCCCTGCGGCCAGGCAGGCCAGCGTAGCGCCGCCGGTGTAGCCAAAGAGGTTCAGGACCCGGATGGGACGGCCAGCCTGCCGTATCTTTTCCTGATACCAGGCCCAGTTGACGGCCTGCTCCGGGAAAACACCGGTGTGCTTAAAGCCGGTGGGGCTGACGATAAGGGTCAGCTCGCCCCAGTGGATCTGCCATTTCTGGGGCAGGCGCTTGTGGTAGTTCCACTGCCCGCCGCCCTTGGCCGAGCGGTAGTAGACGGCATCGGCCTGGCCCACAGGGGCTGGTCTCGTCGTTTTTCCAGATGACCTGCGGGTCGGGACGAATCAGCAGGGTCTGGCCCCAGCGCTCCAACCGGTTGTGGTTGGTAGCGTCCAGCAGCTCATAATCCTGCCATGTATCAGCAGGGCGCATAGGCAATTCTCCTTTTATTCTATACGGTACAACGTCTTATTTATTCAGGATACGCTGTTTGATCATATCGGCGATGCGGTCGGCGCTGGACTTGATGGCCTCCTGGTCCTCGCCCTCGACCATAACGCGGATCTTCGGCTCGGTGCCGGAAACGCGGACGAGGACGCGGCCCATGCCCATCAGGTTCTGCTGCTGGCTCTCGATGAAGCCGGCGATATACTCATCCTCTTTGTAGGCTTCTTTCTGGGCCTTGTCGGCAGTCAGGTTGATGAGCACCTGGGGGAACTTGGTGTACACGGCGTTCAGGTCGCTCATTTTGGCGCCGTTTTCGGCCTTCTTGCGGGCCAGCACCTTCAGCAGCTTGCCGGCGGTCAGTTCGCCGTCGCCGGTGGTGGAGTGATGCAGGAAGATCACGTGACCGCTCTGCTCGCCGCCGATGGCATAGCCGCGGGCGCGCATCTCTTCCAGCACGTAGCGATCGCCCACGGCAGTGCGGGCAGTCTCAATGCCCAAAGACTGCATGTATTTCATGAAGCCCAGGTTGGACATGACGGTTACGACGACGGTGTTGCCATCCAGGCGGCCGCGCTCCTTCATATCGGTGCCGACCAGTGCGATGATCTTGTCGCCGTCGATCTCGGCGCCGTTTTCGTCGCAGGCCAGGCAGCGGTCCGCGTCGCCGTCAAAGGCGATGCCGCAATCGTAGCCGCCCTGCTTGACGGCCGCTTCCAGCGTTTCCAGATGGGTGGAGCCGCAGCCGTCGTTGACGGAGACGCCGTCCTGCTGGGTGCCGATGAAGCCGCACTCGCAGCCAAGGCGCGGGAACAATTCCTGCGCGACCCCTGGCGGAGGCGCCGTTGGCGCAGTCGAACAGCACTTTCAGGCCGGTGAGGTCGGCGTCGATATGCTCCTGCAGGAAGTCGACGTAATCCTTTACGCCGGTGCGGCACATCTTGATGCGGCCGATGTCCGCGCCCTCGGCCAGACGAATGTCCGTGCAGTTGTTGAAGACGTGGGCTTCGATCTGGTTCTCGACCTCATCGGGCAGTTTGTAGCCGTCGCCCTTGAAGATCTTGATGCCGTTGAACTCCATCGGGTTGTGGGAGGCGGAGATCATGATGCCGGCGTCGGCATGGTATTTGCGGACCAGGTAGGCCACGCCGGGGGTGGGGATAACGCCCAGCAGCTCTACGTCAGCGCCGACACTGCACAGGCCGGCGGCCAGGGTGGATTCCAGCATATCGCCGGACACACGGGTATCTTTGCCGATCAGGATTTTGGGGCGGTGGCCGTCCAGGCTGGTAAGCACGGCAGCGGTGCCGCGGCCGATCTGAAGCGCCAGTTCGCAGGTGAGGTCCTTGCCCGCCACACCGCGGACACCATCAGTACCAAACAATTTACCCATTCTCGTCAGATCCTTTCCTATTGGTTGATTCGGTTGATTTATCATTCTATGCCGCTTGTCGGCATGGGGTTAGTGATTTTTCGCCCGAAGCACGTCAGAACATGCTCTGCTGTCCGTCATCCTCATCAAAACGGCGCGGTACAGCCATGTGCAGATGCTCATAGGCCAGGCGGGTCACGCAGCGGCCACGGGGCGTGCGGGTCAGCATACCCATCTGCATCAGGTACGGCTCGCAGATGTCCTCCAGGGTGACGCTCTCCTCGCCCAGGGCTGCGGCCAGCGTTTCCAGACCGACGGGGCCGCCGCCGTACATCTCAATGATGGCGCGCAGGACACTGCGATCCAGCTCGTCCAGACCCAGCTCGTCAATGTCCATCCACTTGCGGGCCGCAATGGCGGTCTCCTCGTCAATGGTGCCCTCGCTCTCCACCATGGCAAAGTCGCGGGCACGTTTCAGCAGGCGGTTGGCGATACGCGGCGTGCCGCGGGCACAGCGGGCCAGCTCCAGCGCACCTTCCTCGGTGATGGGCACGCCCAGAATACCCGCACTGCGGGTGATGATGCGCCCCAACTCCTGGGGGCTGTAGCTCTAATCTTGAGCAGGATGCCGAAGCGATCACGCAGGGCCCGGTCAGCTGACCCGCGCGGGTAGTGGCGCCCACCAGCGTGAACTTGGGCAGGTTGATGCGGATGCTTTGGGCACTCGGCCCTTGCCGATCATGATGTCCAGCGCGAAATCCTCGAGAGCCGGGTACAGGACTTCTTCGACCTGACGCGACAGGCGGTGAATCTCGTCGATAAAGAGGATGTCGCCCTCCTGCAGGTTCGTCAGCAGGGCGGCCAGGTCGCCGGGTTTCTCAATGGCGGGGCCGGACGTAATGCGAATTTGTACGCCCATCTCCTGCGCCACGATGCCGGCCAGCGTGGTTTTGCCCAGGCCCGGCGGGCCGTAGAGCAGGATGTGGTCCATCGGCTCGCCGCGCTGCTGTGCTGCCCGCAGATAGACTTTAAGTTGCCTTTGGCTTTCTCCTGGCCGACGTAATCGTCCAGGGTTTTGGGACGCAGGCTGACTTCCTCCGTGTCGGCGGGGGTCATATCGGGGCTGACGAGACGGCTGGGGTCCACAGTGTATTCCTGGTTCAATTCGGCACTCCCCTTCTGTTACACGCGCGACAGACTGCGCAGCGCGATGGTGATGATCTCCTGCACGGAGAGGGTCTCGTCCACGCGGGCCACCGCGGCGGCAGCGTCGCTGGCATAGCCCAGGCTGACGAGCGCGGCCACAGCCTGCGCGGGCGCAGAGCTGGGGGCCGGGGCGGCAACATTGCCGGAGAAGCCCGTGCCCGCGGCCAGCCCTTGCCGACCTTGTCCTTCAATTCCAGCGTGATGCGCTGGGCCAGCTTTGGCCCACGCCGCGGCCTTGGTGAACGCTTGTGGTCGCCGCTGGAGGCGGCCAGCGCGACCTTTTCCGGCGACATAATGGACAGATGGACAGCGCGGCCTTGGGGCCGACGCCGGTAACAGCCGTCAGCATCTTAAGCAGTCGCGCTGTTCCTCGTTGGCAAAGCCATAGAGGAGACATCGTTCTCGGTGACGTTCATAATGGTATAAACGGTCCCCTCCTGCCCCGCGGGCAGGCAGGGCCTCGCCGGTGGTAGCGGGACCTGCACAAAATAGCCGACACCCGCCGCAGCTGATGACGACAGAATCCAGCGATTTTTTCATGATTTTGCCGGTAAGGCAGTAGATCATGGTTGGCTTCCTTTTTATAGTAATAATAACTTTAGGGCCATACCGCATAATTCTAAGTGCCGATACGGCGATGAGGGGCAGCTTGTCGGGCGGTACCGCACGCAAATGGTGATTTTTTTGCGGAAACCTCATCCCCATCCGGCCCTTTGCTATATTAAAAGTTTCTTTGCCTACTCAAAGGGGAAAGTAAGTTATCTCACCGGTGTCCCCATCAACCGGCTGCGGCTGCAATGGCAATGGGCGATGGCCATACCCAGGGCGTCGGCGGTATCGTCGGGCTTGGGTATGGTCTCCAGGTGCAGCATCATGCGGGTCATCTCCTGGATCTGCTTCTTTACGGCCTTGCCGTAGCCGGTGATGGCCTGCTTGACCTGCATGGGCGTGTATTCATAGATCGGCACACCGCACTGGGCCGCCGCCAGCAGGATGACCCCGCGTGCCTCGGCCACGCCGATGACGGTGGTCTGGTTGTGCTGGTAGTACAGTTTTCGATGGAGAGGGCCTCGGGCTTGTAGCGCTTGCAGATGTCCAGCACGCCCTCGTAGATCTCGACCAGGCGCTGCTCAAAGGGGGTGTCCTTCTCGGTAACGACCGCCCCGTAGCCCACCGGCGCGAACCGGTTGCCCACATATTCTACAACGCCCCAGCCCACAATTGCGTAGCCGGGATCGATACCAAGGACCCGCAAGTCTCTACACCTCCCCACTTTAACTAGTATAGTATACCACAAAAAGGTGTGTGCGTCCACAGCGGCGGGGCGGTTTTTGGCCGCTTGAGGGGACGTTTTCGACTTTTTTTAGAAAAATTTCAAATTTCTTGAAAAAAGTGCTTGACTTTTCTCTTTGCGTCTGGTATTATAGCATACGTCGCCGGGAGACACGGCGCTGACAACAAAATATGGACGGTTAGCTCAGCTGGTAGAGCATCTGCTTGACGTGCAGGAGGTCACAGGTTCGAGTCCTGTACCGTCCACCAAAGAAAATACCGTAGATTCGTTAGAATCTACGGTATTTTCTTTTTCAAGTACACACTTTAGTACACACTTGCCTATTTTCTCTGCAAGCTATGTACCAAATCATTATACACTTCCGGCCGTGCTTCTTTCAGCGCATCCATAAAGGCACCCCCGCACATGGTGTATCCTTCCATGCGCGGGGGTACCTTGTATTTACTGTTTCTTTTTCCTCCGGCTTACGCCCCAGGCGATGCTGCCCAGGAGCGCCAGGGCGGAGACAAGTTCGAAGCCGCGCCAGTAGGCGGGGGCCTGGTAGGCGATCATGATCGTACCGGTGTAGCCCGCCGGGATGTTCAGGGTGATGCGGGCGTTCTCGCCGGTGCCGAGGGGGTATTCCTCGCCGGTAGCTTCGTCCACGGCATGGTAGTGGCCGTAGTTGAAAATAGGCACCGAGATGTCGGCGGCCTCGCCGTCATTTTCCACTTCCAGATAGGCCTTGCCGCCCCTCTTCTCGTAGGAGAGAAGCTGCATCTTATCGCTGCCCGGCTTGGGCTGTGCCCAGATGGTCTCGTAGGCGCTGGTACCGTCGATGAGGTACTCGCCCACACCGGTGGTAGGTGTCGGGTCCATCTTGCGGTAAGTATTATAGGCAACCTCCTGCTGGCCGGTCAGCATCTGGGTCTGCATTACGCCGGTCATCAACAGGGTGCATCCCACCAGCGACAGGGCCACACCCTTTGCCAGGCGGAGGTTCTTTTCCTTCAACAGCTGAACCGCCAGCACAACCGCCAGGCAAAGCAGTACCGTTGCCAGAGAAAGGAACCGCCACGGGTACTGGAACAGGCCAATCAGCTTGCCCACCGTGCGGCCCAGCCAGTTGTGGAAGCTGTCCCACGGGAACACATGCATGGACAGTACCGTTGCCAGCACCGCAAAGCCAAATGCTGCCTGCATGCGGTGCAGGGTATCTCTGTCGTGCCAGCTTTCCCGCCGCAGCAGGCAGTAAAGCACCAGCAGCAGCCCCACCACCAGTGGCAGGCCGAACGACAGCGTCATATCCGGGTTTGTGCCCGAATCCGCCCCACCGAATCCCGGCCCAAACGGGCTGAACAGCTGCACCAGATACGTTCCCTGGTTCTGGATCTTGCCGATCAGCGGGCCGTTGACCATCAAATTGATCTCGTGCGTCGAGATCAGGAACGGGAAGAAATACCAGGCGCTCAGCGCCACAGCCAGCAGCGCCGCCTTGACCCAGGCCAGCAGGCGGGCAGGGCGCAGGGTATCCCGCAGGCGCAGCAGGCAGAACACCACCAGCAGCAGCGCGATCAGCTCATAGCTGAGCAGATGGCACTGCACCAGCGCCGCCATGCCAAAGGCCATGGGCGCCCACTGGGCAAAGCGGGGCTTCTCGGTGGTATATATATTATACAGGCCCACCAGCACCAATGGCAGGAAAGTGATGGCCGTGTACTCGCCCACCGAGGCGCGGATGTAGGTGCAGACCAGGCGGTAGCAGGACAGCGTGTACAGGGCCGCGCCCAGCAGGCCCAGCTTGCGGCTGGCGGTAATTTTGCCAAAGCTGTAATAGGCAATGATGGCGGTGGACAGTGTCACCGCAAAGATGTACACCTGATAGCAGGTGCGCAGCGGTAGCCAGGCATTATACAGCAGGGCGGGCAGTGTCAGGAACAGTTCACAATAGCACAGCGAGTTGGCATAGCCGTAGCCGTTCAGGCTGTCAGTGGTCATGCGCACCGGGAACTGCCCGTAGGACAGCTCCGCCGCCATGGCCGTAATACGCTGCAGATGGTAGTCTATATCGTGCCCGAAGTAGAGATAGTTGCTGAACAGCGGCAGGCAGGCGGCCACCGTGATGCCCGCCAGGATCAGCGGCACCGCGTACTTGCGGCGGCGTGCCGGGGCGTTTTCATCCCTGCGGGCAAACAGTAGCAGCAGCACAAAATTCAGCACTGCCGCCAGCAGCACGAAGATGACCAGCCGGGTCAGGCGGTAGATGGGCTGCTCGGTCAGGGTAATGCCGTACAGGTAAAGCTGCCCTTCGCCGTAAGTCAGGGTCGCGGTCAGGTCCTGCATTCTGGCGCCGTAACCCACCCACAGGCGGGTGGTCACCGTTCGATGGCAGTCGTCCAGCGTTACGGTATCAGCTCTGACAGCCGATGGATTGCCCTTGCTGGAAAAAGACAGCGAGCCCGCACTGTGCAGTGCATTAAAGGTCGGTGTGTCCGGTGTCTCACAGGAGAAATACTGCACCGTCACCTCATACGCGCCGGAGCGCATCGCGCTGCCTGCCGTAGAAAAGCTGATGGCCTTATCCTCCGGCGGGGTGAAGTCCTCGCTGTTGTTCCAGATTTGCAGCGCCGTCCCGTCCTCGTTCACAGCGGCGATCTGCGGGTAGTCGTTGCTAAAATCCGCCGAGGTCAGCTGCAGTTTGTAGGGTGCGCCGAACAGCGATGCTGCCAGCGAGGCCAGCACAGCAGCCTCCAGCAGGAGCACCACGGCAAACCAGCGGTTGGCACGCAGCAGTTCATGCAGTTTTTTCATACAAAGGGGCCTCCTCAGCCGTCCCAGATCATGACTTTGGCGTTCAGGATGGAGGTGTCCTCCACCGTGGCGATGTACTCGCCCTTCTCATTGCGGGGGGTGCGGTCGCAGTCCAGCAGGCAGATCTGGCGGGGTTCCTCGGTGCCGTCGGCCAGGCGCACCTTGTACTTGATGACCGCATTGTCCGGCACCAGCGCACCCTGCACGTAGACCCGCATGCCGTCCATCACCTCGCCGGTGTCGTCGGTCAGGCGACCGCACCAGGCCAGGTCATAGCCGCCGTAGTTACGGTAGGTCTGGTAGGCGTAAAGTGTGCCGTGGCCGGAGGGCAGCTCGATGCCCGGCATCTGGGCGTGGAGTTCCCGCCCGGCAAAACGGCAGAAGAAATTCGTCTCGGCCTGGGTATTGGTGTCCCAGACGTTCTCATTGCAAAGGATCAGATCGTCGGCCGTGACCTCATCGGCCAGACCGGCGCGGATGGTATCGGCAAAGAAGTTGTAGGCTTTCAGGTTCTCAGCGTGGTGGGTGCGCAGGCAGCCGCGGGTAAACGCGCCGTTGGCGGCAATACCCGCCGCCAGCACCACTGCCAGCAAAGCGCGCAGCACGGCCGAGGGAACTTTCGGCAGACGGCAGCACAGTTTGGCCAGCGCCGCCACGCCTACCGCCAGCAGCAGGCCCAGGCCCACCGAACTGGCCGCCGCGGGGATGTAGCCCCACTTCCAGGTGATGGCCTCTGGCTGCTGGTAGCGGGCCGACAGGGCCAGCAGCGCCGCCGGGGCAGCCCACAGCCCCAGGCCCAGCAGGGCCAGGCCGCCCAGGGACTTGCCGCTGACCTTTTCCCTGGGAACGGCAAACAGCAGCGCCGCTACAGCCAGCAGCCCCAGCACAAAGGGCCAGAGCATGTCGCCCTTGCTGATGGTGCCGCAATCCTGCCCCTGCAGCCAGGGACCCAGAAACGGGATGGACGCGGCCATCTGCTGCACGGTCACACGGGCCACGTTGGGGATGTCCAGCGAAAGTTCATTGCCGGTGCCGCCGTGGCGGGAACTGGCAAAGTGGAAGCAAAACGCCACCGCCATGCCGCCCAGCACCGGGGCCGAGGCCCGCAGGCCGCCCCGCACACTGCGGGTGTACACCACCCACAGCAGCAGCGCCAGCACGGCGTAGACATAGCCGGTCTCGTAAGTGCCGCAGGCGATAAACGCCAGCACGGCCGCCGCCACGCCCCAGGCGCGATGGTGGGACTCGTGCAGGTAAAACAGGCACAGCCAACTGGCCGCCGCCCAAAGCAGCGTGCGCTGGGGCACGGCGTAGTAACTGTACATGCCCTCGTTAAAAATAGGAGCCGCCGCCAGCGCCAGACCAAAGGCGCCCAGAGCCAGGGCATTGCTGCGGCTGAGCTTTGCCGCCACGCGGCTGACCAGGAAAGCCGCCGCGCCCGTCATGGCAATGATGTACAACCGGTAGCTGGCCAGCGTGCGGTAAAACAGCAGCGCCACCGCGTTGGGGTAGTGGAACGGGAAGAACCGCACCTGCTTTAATAAAAAGAAGCTCAGCCGCTCCTTTAGATCCTGCAAGGCATACTGCCAGAAGGACATGCGGCCCATATCGTACAGCCATCCGTTCAGGGTCAGCTTGTCGTCGCCCTCGGCCGGTACGCTGATGGTCACCCGCAGGTACATAACAGCCGCCGCAAATACGGCCAGATACAGCACCGCCAGCGCCGCCCGCCGGACCGCTGTGTTTTGCTTTTTCATATCGTTCCTCCCCTTGCCGGGATATAGTCGTAGATAAGGGTATTATAGCATAGCCGGGCATTGCGTGCAATCTGCACGGATATAAAAAGCCCCGCACGCAGGCGGCGGGCCTGTATGCGGGGTTGGTATGCTTTTGTATGTATGGTAAACGCCGCCACACGCGGCGGGGGATTGGTTTGGCTGCGCCGGGCTGCTGCGGCGTGACCGGCGGGCGCAGGCAGGCGGCCGTACCAGTGGGCAGGTAGATTTTCTCCTTGTGTTTGCAAAAAGTATTTTACCACATTTTTTCGCGTTTTTTCATAGGCAGTTTTCCACAAAAACACCACGCCGCATGCATGGGCAAAATGCCTATACAAAGCAAAAAGAGGAGCACCGAAGTGCTCCCCGTTGCGAGTTATTGCAGTTTAGTCCAGCTTCATGTCGCCGTCTTTGATCCAGCCCCACTTGCGCAGGACCTCGCAGAAAACAACGCTCAGCACGGCGGGCAGGACGAAGCAGATCAGCACCAGGCCCACCCAATCAAAGGCGGTAACGGCCTTGCCGGCCTCGATCCAGCCGGTGTAGACGCCGATCTGGCCCACCAGGCCGCAGGTGCCCATGCCGCTGGAGACCGCCGGGCCGTTCATCTCCAGGCGGAACAGGCAGGTGGCGATGGGGCCGGTGATAGCCGCCGCCAGCGTCGGGGGGATCCAGATGCGGGGATTGCGCAGGATGTTGGGCATCTGCAGCATGCTGGTGCCCAGGCCCTGGCTGACCAGGCCGCCGACGCCGTTCTCGCGGTAGCTCATAAAGGCGAAGCCGATCATCTGGGCGCAGCAGCCAGCCACAGCCGCACCGCCTGCCAGGCCTGTCAGGCCCAGGGCCGCGCAGATGGCCGCACTGGAGATGGGCAGCGTCAGGGCCACGCCTACCAGCACGGAAACGACAATGCCCATCAGCAGGGGTTGCAACTCGGTGGCCCACATGATGACGTTGCCCACAGCGCTGGCGGCCGCACCGATGCTGGGGGCGCAGAAGGCGCTCAGGCCCACACCCACCAAAATGGTGACCGCCGGGGTGACGAGGATGTCGACCTTGGTCTCTTTGCTGACCAGCTTGCCGACCTCGGTGGCGATGATGGCGATGAGGTAGACGGCCAGGGGGCCGCCTGCACCGCCCAGTTCATTGGCCGCGCCGCCGACAGCGATCAGGCTGAACAGCACCAGCTGCGGGGCGTGCAGTGCGTAACCGATGGACGCCGCCATGGCCGGGCCAGCGATAGCCGCCGCATAGCCGCCCGCCGTGACCAGGAACGCAAGCCCCAGCTGCTGGCCCAGCGTCTTGATGATGGTGCCGATCAGCAGGCTGGCGAACAAGCCCTGGGCCATGGCGCCCATGGCGTCGATGCCGTAACGATGCGCCGAGATGACAACATCTTTGCGCTTAAAAAATGTGCTTACTGCCTCCATAGATACTTTTCCTCTTTCTGCTTGTTAAATTTTTGTACAAGGGTCAAGGGTCAAGGTGATTATAATACAGCCGCCCCACAATTGCAACTCAAAGCGGGAAAAACGTTGACAATGATTGAAAACGCGGGGAAAATGCGATACAATGGCAACAATGACCTAAAAGGAGGTCCCATCATGGTTGAGACTTTTACCGTCCACATCACACCCTATGACCTGGACCGCAACACCTTTATCTATCTGCCGGATAATTGGCAGACCAGCGGCAGGCGCTATCCCGTCATCTACATGTTTGACGGCCACAACCTGTTTTTTGATTCCACCGCCACCTTTGGCACCTGCTGGGGGCTGAAAGACTATCTGGACGCCCACCCCAACGCCATTGTGGTCGCGCCCGAGTGCAACCACGAGGGAAACAAGCGCCTGGAAGAATACTGCCCCTACGACAGCGATTGGTTCGACGGCATCCACGGCACCGGCAAACAGTACATGGATTGGCTGGTGAACGAGCTGAAGCCCGCCATTGACGCCAAGTATCCCACCCTGCCCGACCGCGGGAACACAGCCATCGGAGGCTCCAGCATGGGCGGCCTGATGAGCCTGTACGCGATCACTGCTTATAATAAGGTATTCAGCAAAGCGGCATGCCTGTCGCCGTCGGTACGCATCTGCCTGCCGCAGGTCAAGGCCGAGCTGAAAAAGGCCAAGCTTGCCCCGGACACGCGGGTGTACCTCAGCTGGGGCGAAAAAGAGGGCAAAGGCAAGCACCAGCTGGCCCAGTACACCGCCAACGCCCTGGCCGTTACCCGCGGGTTAAGCGGCAAGGGTGCCGAGGTGTACCCTTATTTGCAGATGAATGGAAAGCATTGTGAAGCTGATTGGCGGAAACAACTGGGACGGTGCTTTAAGTTTTTGTTCGGATGGAAGGAGAGGTAAAGTTTTATTATTTCTGACGAGGCGGCAAACGAAAGCCGCAAACACAAAAAAGGAGGAACCCAAAATGTCAAAAGCCGTAATCTTCTTTGCCCAGGGGTTAGAGGAATGTGAAGCCCTGCTTTGCGTTGATATTCTCCGCCGTGCGGGGGTCGAAGTCACCATCGCCGCCGTGGGCGGGGAGCGCATCGTTACCAGCGCCCGCCAGGTCAACGTCGTGGCCGACGCCCTGGCTGAGGAGCTGGACTACGCCCAGTTCGACGCCTGCATCCTGCCGGGCGGCATCCCCGGCGTGCCCAACCTGAAAGCCGACGCCACCGTGCGTCAGGTCTGCACGGATTTCGCTGCCGCGGGCAAAAAGGTCTGTGCCATCTGCGCCGCGCCCACCGCGCTGGCCGCCTTCGGCGTGCTGCAGGGCAAAAAAGCCACCGTCTACCCCGGCATGGACGCCGACCTGACCGCCGCCGGGGCCGCCTACACCGGCCTGCCGCTGACCATCGACGGCAACATCATCACCGGCGAGGCCCTGGGCGCTGCCATCCCCTTTGCCTTGGCTATCGCCCGTGAGCTGGCCGGTGCTGACGCCGCCGCCCGCGTCAAGAAAGCCATCGTCTACCAATAATTCCACGACTATACGCAAAAAGTCCCCGGCGCATCTGGGACTTACTTTTTATCAGCTTATTTGCGGCCGCGCTGGAGTTCGATCCAGGCAAGGTCGCCGCGCTCCAGGCCATGGATCAGCACCTCGGCCGTGGCGATGTTGGTCGCCACCGGGATGGTGTGCATGTCGCACAGGCGCAGCAGGGTCACATCGTTGGGCTCGCCGGGTTTGGCGCCCACAGGATCGCGGAAAAACAGCAGCATATCCACTTCGCCGCAGCCGATCATGGCCGCGATCTGCTCCGAGCCGCCGCGCCCGCCCGGATACAGGCAGCGCACCGGCAGGCCGGTGGCGTCGTGAACGATCTTACCGGTGACACCGGTGGCCACCAGCTCATTTTCCGACAGGATTCGGACATATGCAGTACAGAACTGCGCCATCAATTCCTTGCGGGAATCGTGGGCGATCAAGGCGATCCTCATTGCTGTTCCCTCCCTGGGAGTATGTAAGCGTTTACTATACGCTACGGCGTGTACGAATTATTTATTATAATAAGATACCTGTGCAAAAAAAGCAAGTCCCGCAGCCTAAAACCTGTTAAAAATTTGCACATCTTTTACCCAATCCGGCAATTTTCACAAACCAAGTTGTGAAAGTTTAGCTAAACCGCGCGGCGTAACCATGCTATAATGAGAAAAAGAAGCTGCACCCGCAGCTTGCAAAGGAGGAATCCCCATGAAGAAATCCGCCCAAACTGTCATCCGCCCGGATGCCTGCTATACCATCGCTGCTGCCAACGGCCGCGTGCTGGAGGTGGCTGATTTCAACACCGAGAACGGCGCTTCGGTGCGCCTGTGGAGCTACGAGGGCCAGCCCTGGCAGCAATGGTTTTTTGTAGAGGCCGGGGAAAATGAATATCGCATCAAGAACCGCTTTACCGGCAAGGTCATGGACCTGGCGCTTTCCGGCGTCGAGAACGGCACCTGGGTACACCAGTGGTCGGCCACGTCTGGCGCAGGCCAGCGCTGGCAAATCGTGGATGCCGGCGGCGGCAAGGTAAAACTGCGCAATGTGCTGGCCGATAAGGTCATCGACCTGGTGGGCATGCGCGTGGAAAACGGCACCCAGGCCCAGATCTGGCAGGATGTTTACGGTGAGAACCAGCTGTGGAAGCTGGATCCCGTGCCGGATCGTCTGCTGGAGCGCACCGCTGAGCCACCCAAGCCGACCCGTTCCGCCCCCAAGAAGGCCGTCGCCAAGACCACCCGCACCCAAACCGGCAAAAAGGCCGCCGGCAAGAGCGCACGACGCGGGAGTAAGAATAAGTAACGCCTTATTGGCTCTCTCCGGGAGAGCGCTGTCACCGCAGGCGACCGAGGGAAGGCGCATATAAAATAGCTGTCTCTCCCCCACCCACTCCGCGGGGGTCTCTCCCAGAGGTAATGTCACTTAGTCAGCACCAAAAAGAAATAGAAACCAGCCCGCAGGATTCCCCATCAAAGATTCCGCGGGCTGATTTATTTGTGTTTTCAAGAAAAATGACACTGGGAGAGATGAACCTCATAAGCAAGGCTTCAGCAATAGGTAAACTGATTTTACTTCGGAAGAATTCCATACAATGCGTCTATTGTCAAGTATTTAGGGCAATACCGCACAATTCTAAGTGCCGATGCGGCGAGCGAGAAGTACAAGCTGCTAAGCAAAAAGCGCAGATAATACTGGATGTATTATCGAGCATTTTTGCGACGCAGATTGTGCTTCACAGCCGCAGCAGCGGTGCTTAAGCTGTAAAGCGGGAATTGTGCGGTGTTGCCTTAGAAGAAAAAATCCCTCTGCACTACTTCTTGCGTTGGTATAGAGGGATTCGTTTGTTTAACTAGGTGACCTTGGCCATTTTCGCTCCTCTTTTTTTATTTTACACTCTGTTCATGCCCTGTTCACGAAGTGTATATTCAGGGGCAGTTATCCACAGTGTATACGGGTTATCCACGTTGAAATTGTTGAAAACCCTGTTGAAAGTGTGGAAAACTTTCCCCCATTGCACGTGCCTATGGTCGAAAACCTTTGGAAAACCCCGTGGAAACACGAAACACCGCTGCGGAAAACTTTCGCCCCCGCCACCTTCCGACAAGAGAACTGTTGCACTTCCCCGTGGAAAATGCTACAATAAATTGGTATATCTTTAACTAACAGGAGGGCTTTGCCCATGAACAATTGGATCGACCGGCTGGAGCGCCGCTACAGCCGCTTTGCCATCCCCTATCTTGTCAATGGCCTTATGGTCGGCCAGCTGGCCGCGGGCCTCATCGTGCTGCTCATCAACTGGCAGTTCAGCGGGTTCATCTCCCTCAGCCGCAGCGCCGTGCTGCACGGGCAGATCTGGCGGCTCATCACGTTTTTGTTCCAGCCGGTGTGGCTGGGCGGCGCGCTGGGCATCCTGAATCTGGTGTTCTACTTCTGGATCGGCAACTCGCTCACCCGTGCCTGGGGCGATTTCCGCATGACGCTCTTCATCGCACTGGGCGTGCTGGGCGCCTGGATCAGCTGCTTTTTGGCGGGCGGCGCCTCGCCGGACGGCATCTTCCAGAGTATGCTGTTCGCCTACACCTGGCTGTGGCCGGAGCAGATGGTGCTGCTGTTCGGCATCATTCCCTTCAAGATGAAGTACCTGGGCTGGTACGAGCTGTTCGTCTGGGTCGTGCAGTTCCTGATGGGCAGCCTGACCACCAAGATCAGCCTGGTGCTGAGCCTGCTGGGCTTCCTGGTGTTCTTTGGCCGCGAGGTGTTTGACTGGTGCCGCGATACCCTGACCGGCTACAAGCGCCGCCGCGACTGGGAAAACCGCAACCGCTGAAAAAATTCGATGTATCAATAGAAAGGCTGGATAACCATGAAACTGATCACTGCGATCGTCAATAAAGAGGATTCCAAGAACGTCTGCAACCAGCTATTGAAAAGCAAGTTCTACGTCACCCGCCTGGCCACCACCGGCGGTTTCCTGATGGCAGGCAACATGACCCTTCTCATCTGCACCGAGGATGAGAAGGTCGACGACTGCATCGGCATCATCTCCAAGTGCTGCAAGCAGCGCACCGAGATCGTGCCCGGCACCGCCACACTGGGTCTGGGCATCGAGAGCGCCCTGCCCATGGAAGTGACCGTGGGCGGCGCTACCGTCATGGTCACCAACGTGGAGCGTTTTGAAAAGCTGTGATGCTGGAACGCCTGGCGGGCAATGACGCGCTGAAAGCCGAGCTTGGCACGGCCCTGGGCGCCGGGCGGCTGCCTCACGCCATTTTGCTGGTGGGCGAGCCGGGCTGCGGCGCGGGCTTTGCGGCCCGCTGCCTGGCGGCGGATTACCTCTACCCTGGGCGGCCCCCATGCCGAGGCCGTGCTGAAAAAAGAGGATACCGAGTGCCTGGTCCTGCAGGGCGAGGGCGCCAGCGGGCAGATCCCCGTTAAAAAGGTGCGCGAGGCGCGGGAGGCGATCCAGCGCTCGGCACTGTCCACCGATGCGGCGGGCCGCGTGCTGTTCATTTACGGTGCGCAGAACCTAAACGGTTCCTCGGCCAACGCGATGCTGAAAATTATTGAGGAACCGCCCGAGGGCGTGCTGTTCCTGCTGACGGCGACGAGCGCGGCCACCGTGCTGCCGACGATCCGCAGCCGGTGCGCGGCCTACACGATTGCGCCGGTGCCCGCGGCAGACTGTGCCGCCCGCTTAAAGGCCGAGCGTCTGCCCGCCAAGGCGGCGGAGGAGCTGGCGTTTTTGTATGAGGGGCACATCGGCACCGCGCTGAAAAGCTGGAACGACCCGACGGCCAAAGCCGCGCTGGGCATGGCCAAAACGCTGTGCGGCTACGCGGCGCAGGGCGACACCTACCGCGCGCTGGCGCTGCTGACGAAGTACGAGCGCGACAAGGACGGCTTTGCGGCCCTGCTGTGGACGCTGGACCAGCTGTGCAGCGCCGTGCTGCGCCGCCCCGCCTACGGGCAGGAGCAGTGCGGCGGGCTGACCCCGGCGGGCGCGGCGAAGATTTTGAACGCCGACGCCCGGGCAAGGAAAAGCCTGACCGGAAACGGAAATTTGCGGTTAAACGTGGCCGTGCTGGCGGGGGAGATTGCGTGAAAAAGCCTTCCCCCGAGGGGGAAGCCGCCCTACATGCGTCGGGGACACCGCCCCCCTGCAACAATGCTAAAATGACAATGACCATATAAAAGGACCGAACCAATGAAAGTAGTATCCGTTAAATTTAAAGAGAATGGCCGGGCGTATTATTTTGACCCGGGCGAGTTCAAGATCAAGGAGGGCGACTTTGTCGTCGTCACGACGGCCCGCGGCACCGAATGCGAGGTCGTCCGCGCCGCGCATGAGGTGCCGGGCTTCTCCCGCGAGGTCAAGCCGGTCATCCGCGTGGCCGATGCGGTGGACATCCGCCGCATGCGCCAGAACCGCGCCGACGTGCAGCAGGCCTACACCATCTGCGAGCAGCGCATCGCCGCCCACGGCCTGAAAATGAAGCTGGTGGACGCAGAATATACGCTGGACCGCAGCAAGCTGGTGTTCTACTTCACCGCTGACAACCGCGTGGACTTCCGCGAGCTGGTCAAGGACCTGGCCTCCCAGTTCCATACCCGCATCGAGCTGCGCCAGATCGGCGTGCGCGACGAAAGCAAGATGCTGGGCGGTTTGGGCCTGTGCGGCCAGCCGTTCTGCTGCAGCCGCTTTTTGAAAAACTTCCAGCCGGTGTCCATCAAGATGGCCAAGGAGCAGGGCTGAGCCTGAACCCCTCCAAGATCAGTGGGTCGTGCGGACGCCTGATGTGCTGTTTGGCTTATGAACAAAAAAGCTACGAGTACCTGAATTCCATCACGCCGCAGGCGGGCAGCATTGTGCGCACGCCGGACGGTGAGGGAACGGTTATTGAAGTGAACGTTGTGGCGGGCACGCTGAAGGTTCGCTCCAACGTGGAAATCCTGGCACCGCGCATCTATAAACGGGAAGAATGCGTCTATGTCCGCGGCGGCAAGCGCACACCGCTCCCCGCTGATAAAGAGGACAAATAACGGACTACAGCGGAAGTTAGTTGCGGCTTACCGTTGAAAAAATTCAAGATATGGCACTTGCCAAATCAGTCGTAATGTGATACACTAAATATAACGCAGTAGGCAGAGCAAACCCGCTGTGTGCCATACCGGGGAGCAGCCGTGCAGGGCCGGTAAGGGTACAATACCATTCAGCACGGAGATAAGGAGTTCACGATGGCTCATACCGTTTCCAGCGAGTGCGTTGCTTGCGGTGCATGTGTTGATACCTGCCCCGTTGGTGCAATCAGCATGGAGGACAAGGCTGTTGTCGATGCAGCTTCCTGCGTTGACTGCGGCGCTTGCGAGGGCGTTTGCCCCACCGGTGCTATCCAGGCTGAGTAAGCTATTTTGCGCTTAAAGCGTGACCTGTATCCGCAGGTTGCGCTTTTTTTGTTTGCTTTTTTATGTGGCGGCTTTCGTTCCGCGCCACCCTGCGGCGCTTCACACGTTTTAACGGCTTTCTTCCGTTATGTGTTCCTTTTGGAGACCCAAAAGGCAGGCCCAGGTAAGCCTGCCATTATAAAAGGCCCTGCCGCAAGGTAGGCAGGGCCGATAGGGCACATAATTAAAATTTATTCAAACACATTATCTTCCTCAGGAATTTCTTCGGCAACAGCGTTGCCCTCGGCATCGATTCCTCGGCGGTCCAGCATGGCGTGGATGAACTCCTGCGCCAAACCGTACAACGTGGCAAACACCGGCACGCCGATGACCATGCCGGGGATGCCCAGCAGATCCCCGCCCACTACGATGGAGAACAGCACCCACAAAGCCGAAATGCCGATGGACTGGCCCAGGATCTTCGGGCCGATAAAATTGCCGTCAAACTGCTGGATGATCAAAATCAGGATGCAGAAGATCAGCGCCTGGATGGGGTTGACCAGCAGCAGGATGAAGATGCTGGGCACCGCGCCAATGAACGGGCCGAACACCGGGATAATGTTGGTGATGCCGATGAACACGCTGATCAGCACAGCAAAGTCCAGCCGCAGCACCGTCATGCAGACAAAGGTAATAACGCCGATGATGGCGGAGTCGATGATCTTGCCGATGAAGAAACCGGTGAAGTTATCGTTGGCATAGTGGCAGATGCGCAGCGTCTGCTCGGCCGCACGGCGGGGCAGCAGCGCGTGGGTCACGGTGCGCAGCTGGTGCAGCAGGTGCTCCTTGTCTGCCAGCATGTAGATGCTGGATGCAATCGCCGTAAAGACATTGACGAAGTTGCCCGCCACATTGCCCATGGTGGACATGATCTGCGGCAGGGCCGTTTTGCCTAGGTTGTAGACCTCGTTGAGCATGGCCTCGGAATCATCCAGCATTTTAATGGCGCGGTCCAGATCCACACCGTAGCGCCCCTGGACGAACAGCAGCATTTCCTGAATGCCGTTGATATACTGCGGCACATTATTAAACAGCGTCATAATGCTGTTTACGATCTGCGGAATGACCAGCCAGGCCAGCAGCACGATCAACAGCACCGCCACCAGGTACGCCAGCAAAATGGCTACCCACCGCCAGCGCTTGGAATTTTTCAACAGTTTGGCGTGGAAAAACCGCACCATGGGGTCTAAAATGTAGGCGATTACGATACCCCCGAAGAAGGGGGACAAGATGCCCATCAGTGCGCCGAACCCGCCCAGGAAATAGCCCAGGTTGTTCAGCAGCAGGTAAAATGCAATACCGGCGCATACGATGGCTACCCAATCCAAGATGCTTTCCGGCTTTTTGTCAATAAAACGCTTTCCGCTCACAATTCCTTGCCTCTCTCAATCATTGCCCGTTTGGCTTATTCATTTTATTGTACTTGCATATAGGGGCATGGTGCAAGAGGCAAATTGTTAATTTTTTGCCTTTTTTGTAACAGTTTTTTCCTGCGGGGCGGGCGGTGGTTCCTCGGGCAGGCCGCGGGCCGTCAGCCCGGCGCCCACCGCCTGCCGTGCCAGCGCTGCCAAAACGGCCAGCGTGGGCACACCGGCTACCATGCCGGGGATGCCAAACAGCTCGCCGCCCACCACGATGGCCAGCAGCACCCCCAGTCCGGATAGCCCCGTGGCCCCGCCCAAAATGCGCGGCGCGATGAAGTTGCCGTCGATCTGCTGCACGGCCAGGATAATAATCAGGAACTCTGCCGCCTGCAGGGGCGACTCCAGCAGCAACAGCAGCACCCCCGGCACTGCGCCCAAAAACGGCCCCAGCACCGGCACGATGTTGGTCGCGCCCACCATCACGGCGATCAGCGGCGCGTAGTCCAGCCGCAAAAGCAGCATCAGGGCAAAGGTCTCGGTGCCCACCAGCAGTGCGTCCACCAGCTGCCCGCCGATGTACCCACTAAAAGTTCGGTCCGCCAGCTGAAACACCGCGACCAGCTGTCCCACCGTCCGGGACGGCAGGGCGGCCCGCAGGCAAAGGCGGACGCTGTGCAGCAGCTTTTCCTTACCCAGCAGCAGGTAGATGCTGGCGGCCAGCGCAATGCCCGCATCGGCCGCCGCCCCGGCCGTGTTGGAGGCTGCTTTGGCTGCAGCCTGCGCTGCCCGGCCCGACCACGCCGCGAACTCGCTTTGCAGCCGGGCGGTCAGCTGCTGCAAATCGCGTCCATCGTGGCGGTATCCACGCCAAAGGTGGCCTGTACCCAGGCCAGCAGGCGGCGCAGTGTTTCCTCGTAGGCGGCCAGTTTGCCGAACAGCGAGGTCACGCTCTGCGCCAATTGCGGCAAAATCAGCCACAGCAGCAGCCCCGCCGCGCCAAACAACAGCGCGTAACTCACCGCCGCTCCGGCCCCGCGCCGCCCGCCAAACCACTTGGCCGCCAGCCATCGGGTGGGGATGTCCAGCACGTAGGCCAGCACCAGCCCCCACAAAAACGGCCGCAGCATCACGGCCAGCTGCCCCAGCGCCGCCGCCAGCGCGGGCAGCTGTGCTACCCCGCCAAAGATCAGTGCCGTACCCAGCGCCAGCCCCAGCCAATCCCCCACCGTGCGGGGCGTGCGGCCCAGCCAATGTTTCATAGTGTATCCTCCTGTGTTTTTCTTCTATCTGTTTTTCTTCTATCCTACCCGACCCGCCCCGTGGGAAAGCGCGAAACCAGGCCGGAATCCATTGAAACACCGCCCTTTTTATGCTATGATACAGGTACGACCCAAAAGGGAGGCATCGCCATGACCCATACGACCGTGACCGCCGCCGAAATGAAGGCGCTGGAAAAAGCTGCTAACGACAACGGCCTTTTGTACATACAGATGATGGAAAACGCCGGCCGCGCAGCCTTTGCCCAGCTGCGCCGCCGCTTGCCCGGCCCCGCCCGGCTGCTGGTGGCGGCGGGCAGGGGCAACAACGGCGGGGACGGCTTCGTCATGGCCCGGGTGGCCGCCAAGCAGGGCTGGCAGGTGCAGGTGCTGCTGGCTGAGGGCGAGCCGAAAACGCCCGACGCTATCACCAATTTTGGATCATTACGATCTGCCCGTAGAAATTCTGCACGATGCGTCATCTGCCGCCCCGGCGGATGCGGTGGTGGATGCGCTGTACGGCACGGGCTTCCATGGCACTTTGCGCCTGGCGGGCCGCGCAGCCTGCGATTTAATGAATCGGCAGCACCAAAACGGTGCACTGCTGCTGGCGGTGGACCTGCCCAGCGGCATCAACGCCGATACCGGCGCGGTAGCTGAGGGTGCCGTGCGTGCAGACCTGACCGTGACCTTCCACCGCGCCAAACCGCTGCATTACATGCCTGGATCTGCCCATTATTGCGGCGAGGTGGTAGTGGCGGACATCGGCATCGGCGCTTACGCCGACGGCCAAAAAGAGGAGTAAAGCAACATGGGACGTTCATCCACGCGGGAAAACAAGACCCGCTACCAGTTGGCCCGGGAGGAACTGGGCCTTTCCCGCGAGAAAGCCAGCGAACTGCTGGAGACCATCGCGCCCGAGCGCATCGAAAAAATCGAGAGCGAGCGCAGCCTGCCCCGGCCGGACGAAGTGCTCATCATGGCGGAAAAGTATAAAACACCGTCGCTTTGCAACTATTTTTGCGCGCGGCAGTGCCCCATCGGCCAGCAGTACGTGCCCGAGATCCGCAACAGTGAGCTTTCGGACATCGTGCTGAAAATGCTGGCCTCCCTCAACGCTATGGACCGCAAAAAGGAGCGGTTAATTGAAATTGCCGCCGACGGCACCATCAGCAAGGATGAGCTCGACGACTTTGTGCGCATCCAGAAAGAGCTGGAGCGCATCTCGGTCACGGTGGAAACGCTGCAGCTTTGGGTGGAAAAGATGCTGGCCAACGGCAGGATCGACACTGAGGCCTATAATAAGGAGTCGGAAGCGCCGTAATTTCTCTCCACAGGGAAAAATAGCGCCGTTATTTTGCTGATTTTATCCTGTTTGTGCAATAAATAAGCGTGTATAATCGTATTCACAACAAAGGAGTGAATACATATGATTTCGTTAGCTGCCTTATTTCTGTTCGGTTGGTTCTTCTTCAAAAGCGTGGGGCTGGCGTTCCGGGTAGCCTGGTGCGCCGCCAAGGTGGTCGCAGCTGTGCTGTTCGTGGTGGCTCTGCCGCTGATGGTGGTGGGCCTGCTCATTGGGAGCATCATCAAACTGGCGCTGCCGCTGCTGCTCATCGCCGCCGCGTTCTATTTGCTGAAAAGCTGCGCATAACCGCATAAAAGACACCGCTGTGTGGCCGTAAATGGCATACACGGCGGTATTTTTGCTTATACTGTATCAAATTTTAGTCCACCACGGGGATGTTCAGCCCAAACTCCAGCGGGCGGAACCGGGGGCAGACATTCTCGGCCGTGCAGATGACCGAGGCCGCCAAACGGCTGCCGATCTCGCAGGCTTCCGGCAGTGTCTTGCCGTAGGTCAGGCCTATGACCGTACCGGCGAAGAAGGCGTCCCCCGCGCCGGTGGTGTCGATGACATCCACCTTTTTGGCGGGCACAACGCCGCTTTCGCCGTTGGATCGCGCATATACAGCGCCCTCGCCGCCCATGGTCACCACCATGCAGGGGATGTTAGCGCTGTGTACGTTAGCGGCCAGCGTGCGGCACATCTCCTCGGGGGCCATGTGGTCGTACTCGTCGGAGAACAGCAGCCCGGCCTCCTGCTGGTTGCAGACAAAGCAGTCGATCTCCTGCAGGAGGCTGCGGCGCTCCATGGCAATGCTCATGTTGGAGACCGCGGCGTAGACCTTTTTTGCGGTACTTTTTGGCGAAGTGCAAAATCTGCTTGACGGTCTCCTTCTCCAGATCAAACTCGATGGCGATGCCGTCGCAGTCGGCAAAGATCTCGTCGCCCTTTTCCTCCAGCAGCCTGGTCAGCGGGGTGGTATCCGGCCGCTTCGAGATGGCGGCGCAGACATCGCCGTCGTTGTTGAACACGGCCAGCCAGGTGCCCATGCCGTCGGGCACTTTCTCGATGTATTTGGTGTTCACCTTATGTTTGGCCAGCTTGTCAATGACGTCCTGGCCGGAGCCGGTGTCGTCCACCAGACTGACGAAGGTGGGGCGCAGCTCGACATTGGCAATGTCCTCCGCCACGTTGCGGCAGACGCCGCCGTGTACCTGCTCGACCCGGCCCGCGTTGCGCCCGCCCGGGATATAGGTAGACAGCGGATACCCCTTGATGTCCACAAAAACCGCACCGATGACTACGATACCCATACGAAAAAGTCCTTTCCTATACCAAAAGATTGCCCATATTGTACCATGGTTCGGCAGGATACGCAATTGTGTTACAACTTCTTCAACTTCTCCAGCCGATTCAGCGCTTCGTGCAGCGTCTCATCCTTCTTCGCAAAATGGAAGCGGATCAAGTGGTTCACATCCTCGCGGAAGAAGCTGGAGCCGGGCACTGCGCCTACGCCCACATCCCGGGCCAGCATCTCGCAGAATTCCAGGTCGCTCTTGTAGCCGTAGCGGGAAATATCCATCAGCACGTAGTACGCGCCCTGGGGCGTGGTGTGCTCCAGCCCGATGGCATCCAGGCCCTGCACAAACAAATCCCGCTTGTGGGTGTAGATTTTCAGCAGTTCATCGTAATACTCCCGGCCAAAGCGCAGGCCGGGGATGACAGCCTCCTGCAGGGGCGCGGCGGCGCCTACGGTCAAGAAGTCGTGGACCTTATAGTAATCACGCGTCTTTATTGCAACCTGCCCCTCATCAACACCCCCGGCGGCCCTGCAAAATGCTTTAAAGAAATTTTCTCTTCGTCGCTTCGTCGCTGTAAAGCGAAAGAAATTTTCGCAAGCCGCGGGAATACGGCAATAAAAAGTTAAATATCTTACGATTTTTGGGCAATAATCCTCTCTTTGTTAACAAATTATCCAAATATGGTGTGAGTTTTTCGTCTTTTCGGCAATTTTAACAAAAGGGGTTTTCTTTTTTGTAAAAATGTGTTAACATATATTTAACAAAGTGGTCGGCTGGCGGAACCAGATCAGCCCCACTTAAATATTTTGGAGGAATGCTTTTATGATGAAGTATCTGCAAAAGCTCGGTAAAGCCTTAATGCTTCCCGTAGCTGCGTGCCCGTCTGTGGTATCCTGATGGGCATTGGTTACGCACTCGCTCCCGCCGTTATGGGTGCTGAGGGCCTACCTCCGGTGCTGCTTACACCGTAGGTTTCCTGCTGATCAAGGCCGGTGGCGCCCTGATCGACAACATGGCTTGGCTGTTCGCCATCGGCGCTGCTGTGGGTCTGTCTGATGACCACGACGGCACGGCCGGTCTGGCCCTGGTCAGTTTCCTGATGATGCAGCAGCTGCTCAGCCCCGCTGTTGTGGGCGCTGTCCGTACCCTGGAAGAAGGCTCTGTCGATTACATTGCTTTCAGCAAGATCGCCGGCAACTCCTTCATTGGTATCCTGGCCGCCATCATCGGTGCTGCCTGCTACAACAAGTTCAAGAACACCCAGCTGCCTGACTGGCTGGCGTTCTTCAGCGGCAAGCGCAGCGTTGCTATCGTGACTGCCGTTGTTTCCATCGTGGTTTCCGTTGTCCTGCTGTTCGTCTGGCCCGTCATCTTCGGTGCGCTGGTTGCCATCGGCAACGGCATCGTTGGTCTGGACGGCATCGGCGCCGGCATCTACGCTTTCCTGAACCGTCTGCTGATCCCCACCGGCCTGCATCACGCTCTGAACAACGTGTTCTGGTTCGACACCATCGGTCTGGGCGACCTGAGCCACTACTGGGCTGGCGATGTCACCGGCCAGAACGGTGTCACTTGGGACCTCGGCATGTACATGTCCGGTTTCTTCCCCTGCATGATGTTCGGTATTGCCGGTGCTGCTCTGGCCATGGTTCAGACTGCTAAGAACAAGAAGGCTGCTATCGGCCTGGTCGTTTCCGCTGCTATCTGCGCATTCGTCTGCGGCGTTACCGAGCCTTTCGAGTTCGGCTTCATGTTCCTCTGCTTCCCCCTGTACATCGTCTACGCCGCTCTGTACGGCATCTTCACCATCATCACCTACTACTCCGGCTTCCGCGCAGGCTTCTGCTTCTCCGCCGGTGCTACTGACCTGGTCTTCTCCGCCAGCCTGCCCGCACATGCTAACACCTGGATGATCATTCCTCTGGGCATCGCTGCCTTCGTCGTGTTCTACCTCGTCTTCAAGTTCGCCATCACCAAGTTCGACCTGAAGACCCCCGGCCGTGAGGACGAGGACGACGAAGCCGCTGAGGCCAACATCACCCTGGCCAACAACGACTTCACCGCCATCGCCACGGGCGTTCTGGCTGCTGTCGGCGGCAAGGGCAACGTTGCCAACGTTGACTACTGCGCCACTCGTCTGCGCTTTGAGGTCAAGGACAGCACTGCTGTCAACGAGAAGGCCGTCAAGGCTGCCGGTGCTGCCGGCGTTATCCGCCCCAGCAAGACCGCTTGCCAGGTCGTCATCGGACCCAAGGTCCAGTTCGTCTACGATGAGCTGAAGAAGATGCTGTAAAAACAGGCATCACCGGATAAAGGTCTGGTTCCCTTTATCAACTCCGCCGCGGGCGGGCGATCAGCCCGTCCGCGGCTTTTTCTGTGATTTGCTGCAAAAACGGTACAAAATCTTGGTACAAATCACATAAACCGGTCATAGTATCCCGCCCCATGGCGTGGTATAATGAAGAATAGGAAAACTGGGGCAACGCACCCCGAAAAATCAGGAGGTATTTTCTTATGAAGATCATCCGTGCAAAAGATTACTACGACATGTCCCGCAAGGCCGCCAACATCATCTCGGCCCAGGTCATCATGAAGCCCAACTGCGTGCTGGGCCTGGCCACCGGCGGCACGCCCGTGGGCACCTACAAACAGCTGGTCGAGTGGTACAACAAGGGCGACCTGGACTTCTCCGAGGTCACCAGCGTCAACTTGGACGAGTACCGCGGCCTGCCCAAGGAGCATCCCGAAAGCTACTGGAGCTTCATGCACCGCAACCTGTTCGATCTGGTCAACATCCGCCCCGAAGCCATCAACCTGCCCGACGGCACCAACATGGATGCCGACGCCGAGTGCGCCCGCTATGACGCGGTCATTCACAATGTGGGCGGCATTGACCTGCAGCTGCTGGGCATCGGCAACGACGGCCACATCGGCTTCAATGAGCCGAGCGAGGCCTTCGAGCTGGGCACCCACTGCGTCGACCTGAAGCCCGAGACCATCGAGGCCAACAAGCGCTTCTTCGACGGCAACGAGGACCTGGTCCCCAAGCAGGCCTACACCATGGGCATCAAGACCATCATGCAGGCCCGCAAGGTGCTGATGGTCGTCAACGGCAAGGGCAAGGCTGAAATCGTGAAGAAGCCTTCTTCGGCCCCGTCACGCCCGAAGTCCCCGCCAGCATCCTGCAGATGCACCCCGACTTCATTCTGGTCGGCGACGAGGAAGCCCTGAGCGAGATCTGATTTGCGGAGGAACACTGCAATGATTATCAAAAATGCAAAAGTCTACAGCGACGGCTGCCGCTTTGTGGAAAAGGACCTCATCATCCGCGATGGCCGCATCGTCTTTGGCGCGGCCCCGCAGGAGGGCGAGGATATCATTGACGCGGGCGGTGCCTATGCGCTGCCGGGTCTGGTGGACATCCATTTCCACGGCGCAGTCGGCCACGATTTCTGCGACGCCGACGAGGCCGGCCTGCAGGCCATCGCTGATTTTGAGGCCAGCAAAGGTGTGCTGGCCATCTGCCCCGCCACGATGACCTTCAGCGAAGAGATCCTGAACGGCATCATGGACGTGGCTGCGGCTCATAAAAATGAGCACGGCGCGGATCTGGTCGGCATCAACATGGAAGGCCCCTACATCAGCCCCAAAAAGGTGGGCGCCCAGAACCCCAAGTACGTGATGGCCGCCAACGCCGATATGTTCCGCCGCCTGCAGGCCCGCAGTGGCGGGCTGATCAAACTGGTGGACGTCGCCCCCGAGGAGCCGGGCAACATGGACTTCATCAGGGAATGTCACGATGAGGTGCGTATTTCCATTGCCCACACCTGCACCGATTACGACACGGCCAAGGCCGCGTTTGCGGCGGGTGCATCCCACATGACCCACCTGTACAACGCGATGCCGGGCATCACCCACCGTGCGCCGGGGCCGATCATTGCCGCGCTGGAGGATGGTGCCGAGGTCGAGCTGATCACCGACAACGTCCACATTCACCCGGCGATGGTGCGGTTCACCTTCAACACCTTCGGGGCGGATCGTGTGATTTTGATTGCGGACAGCATGATGGCCTGCGGTCTGCCTGACGGCCAGTACAGCCTGGGCGGCCAGGCCGTCACGGTGCGCGGACCCCGCGCGACGCTGACCGAGCAGCCCGGCACGATTGCGGGCAGCGCCACCTGCCTGTTTGACTGCATGAAGCGTGCGGTCCTCGACATGGGCGTGCCCCTTGAGAGTGCCGTCCATGCCGCGACCCTGAACCCCGCCCGCAGCATCGGCATCGATGCCGACTATGGCAGCCTCGAAGCAGGCCGCTGGGGCAACGTGGTACTGGTGGACGACCAGCTGAACATCCAGACCGTGGTGCGCCACGGCCAGATTCTGTAACCGCTGTAAAAGCCGCAAAAAAATAAACCGGGACGTTTTTCCGCGTCCCGGTTTTCTTTTTGCGCGCCGTATGCTACAATGGGGGCAGCAAGCAAGAAGGAGTGTGCCCCTATGAAGAAAATTGCGATTTTGGGCTGCGGCCAGCTGGGCAGCATCGTGGCCGATGCCATTGCCAGCGGCCTGCTGCCGGGTTATACCCTCTGTGCAGCGATGAGCCAAAAGCTGCCGGACGCCGAGGCCCTGTGCGCCAAAGCGGGCGGCGCGGCCTGCGTCACCTTGGACGAGGTGCTGGCCCAGAAACCGGATTACGTGGTGGAGACCGCTGCCGTGCAGGTGGCCAAAGAAAGCTGCCTGCCGGTGCTGGAAGCCGGGCTGGGCTTTATCCCCATCAGCATCGGCGCTTGCGGATGCCGATTTTTACGCCAAGGCCTGCGCCGCGGCCAAGGCCCACGGCGGGCGCATCTACCTGCCCCACGGCGCAGTGGGCGGCTTTGATGTGCTGCACACAGTGGCCCTGATGGCCAAGGCGAAGAACCAGCCCATCACCGCCGAGATCCACACCCACAAAGGCCCGGCATCGCTGAAAAACACGCCGCTGTTCACCGAAGAGCTGATGACCACGCCAGAAAAGACGGTGCTGGCAGGCACCGCTGCCGAGGCCATCCAGGTATTGCCCACGAAGGTGAACGTGGCGGTCGCCGCCGCCCTGGCCAGCATCGGCCCCGACGCCATGGGTGCAAAAATTACCAGCATGGAAGGCTTTGCCGGTGACGACCACTGCATCACCATGGAGACCGACGGCCTGAAAGTGACCTCCGACGTCTACAGCCGCACCGCCGAGATCGCCGGCTGGAGCATCGTCTCCCTTCTGCAAAACCTCGCCAGCCCTGTGGTGCTGTTTTGACCTACTTTCTTTGGAAAAGAAAGTAGGCAAAGAAACTTTCCATATAACACAACACAAAAGGGCGATGCCGGAGAACTGCATCGCCCTTTTGTAATGTCGCATCGAGGATAAACCGTAGAGCATTTTGGCCCCGAAGGAGTCAATAGGGAGAACGGGCTAAAAGCGTTAAGGCAATACCGCACAATTCTAAGTGCCAATACGGCGAGCGAGGTGCGGCAGCTGCTAAGCCAAAAGCGCAGATAATACTTTGTGTATTATCGAGCATTTTGGCAAAGCAGATGCCGTGCCACAGCCGCCGAAGCGGTGCTTAAGCCGTTAGGCGGGAATTGTGCGGTGTTGCCTTAAGAAAATTGCAGCACTCCTGCAATTTTTAGCTTTTGGGGCGGCGGAACACCGAAAGCGCAAACAAAAAATTATTTCTCGCGGCGTTTCGTCAAATATTCATCCATTTCTTCGGCAACCTGCTTGGAGTATTTAACAGCCTCCACAACGGTCCGGGCACCCAGCACCACATCACCGCTGGCAAAAATCCCCTCACGGGTGGTGTGGCCGTGCTCGTCGGTGGCAAGCAGACCGTGGCTGCTCATCTCCAGGCCGGTGGTGGTGCTGACGATGCGGTTCTGCGCGCCCTGGCTGATGGCAATGATGACGCTGGAGCAGGGGAAGAACTGCTCCTCGCTGGTGGAGGTAATGTTGCCTTCCTCGTCCATCTCCACTTTCTTGTAGTAAACGCCGTCGTCGGTAATGCGGGTGGGGCGCATGCCGTAGTAGAACTCCACGCCGTCGGCCTTGGCGTAGTCCACCTCACGCACGCTGGCGGCGGTCTGGTAGCGGCGGGCTTCGTTTACAACATGGATCGCCATTTCTTTTTCTCCTTCTTATCTCTTCCTATTTCCTCGCGCATAAAAATCGACATTCCAGCGCGGGCTGTGCTATAGTTTTGGTAAATAGACCGTTAGGGGGTGCCCGTTATGGCAAAGGCCGCGGTGCTGCTGCCCCGGCAGAAAATACAGCAAATGGCAGCAGGCTTGATTGCACAGTATCCGAATCTATCACCTTTCTGTATCGAGTATACCCATACCGACGCAGCTTGTCAACGCGCGATAAGGTTACAAAATGATGGCTGCGAGCTGATTTTGGCCCGCGGCCTGCAGGCGGCGCTGGTGTAGTCCGCACCAGGGCTGAAACGCTGGGCCGCTGAAAAGAGGGAACCGCTATGAACGCCGATTCATCAAGGGCGTCGTCGTCCCGATCCTGACCATTGTGGATGAGGACGAGAAAATCGATGAAGAAAAACAGCGTGCCCAGGTAGATTACGTCATCGTGGGCGGCGTCACCGGCATCCTGGCCTTTGGCTCCAACGGCGAGTTCTACATGCTGGAGGAGGATGAGATGGAGCACGGCCTGCGCATCATAGTGGACCGGACCGCCGGGCGTGTGCCGGTCTACTTCGGCATCGGGGCCACCAACGCCAAAAAATGCTGCCGCCTGGCCAAAATGGCCGTGGCAAACGGCACGGCGGCGGTCAGCGTGCTGCAGCCCATGTTCTTAAAGCCAACCCACGATGAGCTGTTTCTCCACTTTAAAACCATTGCCGGGAGTATTCCCGATACACCGGTATTGCTGTATAATAATCCCGGACAGGTCGGCTACACGCTGACTACCCCGGCGGGTGCCGCCCGGGACGGGTTTGTGCGTACCATGACCGCCGCCGGACTTTTATAAAAAGGAGTCTTTGCCATGAATACCACCCTGCGTGCCCAAGCTGAAACGATTGTAACTGCCAGCATTCACGCCGTGCTGCCGGATGAAGCGGTGCGCCGCGCACTGCAGGGCTTTGCCCCGGCGGGGCGGGTGTTTTTGGCAGCCGCGGGCAAGGCTGCCTGGCAGATGGCCCATGCCGCCGTAGAAGTGCTGGGCCGGCCGGACGGCGGCGTGGTCATTACCAAATACGGCCACGTGAAAGGCGAGATTCCCGGCGTGACTTGCTATGAAGCCGCCCACCCGGTGCCCGACGAAGCAGGCTTTGCCGCTACCGAAAAGGCGCTGGCGCTGGTGCATGGGCTGACCGCGCAGGATGCTGTGCTGTTTTTGCTCTCCGGCGGCGGCAGTGCCCTATTGGAAAAGCCGCTGATCCCTGGCGCGGAATTGCAGGACATCACGTCCCAGCTGCTGGCCAGCGGCGCGGATATTGTGGAGATGAACACGATCCGCAAGCGTCTGTCTGCCGTCAAGGGCGGGCGGTTCGCGCTGGCCTGTGCGCCCGCCGCGGTGTACAGCGTGGTGCTCAGCGACATTCTCGGCGACCCGCTCGATATGATCGCCAGCGGCCCGGCCTGTCCGGACAGCTCCACCTGCGCCGAGGCCAAGGCTATCGCCGCACGGTATGGGTTAAAACTTTCCCCGGCGGCTGCGGCGCTTCTGGAGCAGGAAACACCCAAAGCGCTGGACAATGTGACCACCAAAATCACCGGCAGCGTGCGGGAACTGTGCGCCGCTGCGGCGGATGCCTGCCGCAAAGCGGGCTACACCCCCGTGCTGCTGACCGACCGGCTGAACTGCGAAGCCCGAGAGGCAGGGCGCTTTTTGGGCAGCATCGCCCAAAGCCACGCCGGGCAGGGGCAAAAGCTGGCCTTTCTGGCGGGCGGCGAAACCGTGGTACACCTGACGGGTCACGGCCTGGGCGGCCGCAACCAGGAATTGGCGCTGGCCGCCGCCCCTGCGCTGGCAGGGCTGAATGCCTGCGTTTTCTCGGTGGGCAGTGATGGCACCGACGGCCCCACCGATGCGGCGGGCGGCTACACGGACGGCGATACGGATGCCGCCCTGACAGCCCACGGCCTGACTGTACCCGCCGTGCTGGCAGATAACGACGCCTACCACGCCTTGCAGGCAGTGGGCGGGCTGCTAGTCACCGGCCCCACCGGCACCAATGTAAATGATGTAAGTGTGGTGCTGGTGCAGGGATAACCACACAAAACAAAACGTCCCCGGCGGTCCCATCGCGGACCACTGGGGGCGTTTTGCATTGTTTTGTAAGGTTACTTCTGCTCGGCCAGCCATTCCACCGCCGACAGGGCGGCAATGTTGCCCTGCCCGGCAGCCTTGATATACTGGTAGGGCTTGCCTGCCAGATCGCCGCAGGCGAAGCAGCCCGGCAGGTTGGTGCGCATCTGGGCGTCCACAGCTACATGGGGGCCGTCGGTGGCAAGGCCCGGCACCAGTTTGTCCGGCGCTACGGCATCCCGCAGCACAAACACACCGTCCACGGGGTGCAGATCTTTGTCGGTCTGCACGCCCTCGGCCCTCATCGTGCCGGGGATGGATAGCACCCTCTCCCGCACCACCGTTACGTTGGGGCCGACATTGACCTCGTGGGGTACGACCGGGAAATACAATACCCGGGCGCAGGTCTCGGCCAAAAAGTCGGCCTCGCGGCAGCTCTCGGCGTTGTAGCCCAGCACGGCCACTGCCTTGCCCTTGTAAAAGTGGGCGTCGCAGGTGGCGCAGTAGCTTACGCCGCGGCCCAGCAGCTCGTCCTCACCGGGGAAAGGTTTGCCCATCACGACGCCGCCCGCCAGAATGACTGACGAGGCCTCATACATAATATCCGGCGTCTGGATGCCGAAGTAGCTGCCCATGGCGTAGACGGTCGTGACCTGCTTCTCGGTGATCTCCACGCCCATCACGTCCAGATGATGCTTGAGTTTGTCGGCCAGGTCGGTACCGGTAATGTCCGGCAGACCGGGGTAGTTGCGGATGGTATGGGCCTTGGTCATCTTGGTCGTCAGCCCTTCGCTGCCAAACAGCAGCACCTGCTTGCCGCGCACGCGGGCGGTGATGGCCGCCGATACGCCGGCAGGCCCAGTACCGATAATGGCAATATCAGCGCGGGTGGTTTCGTTCATGGCAGTTCTCCTCTATGCTTTCTGTATACGCTTATACTTTCCCTATTCTACCACAAAATCAGGCGTGCGCAATATTTTTTGTAGCGATGATGTCCACGCCTGTGCCCGCCACATTTTCGGCCAAAACCTGACCAATGGTTATGGGGGCGGGGACTTCCACGTCTTTCAGCGCGCGGACCACGTCAAAAATTTTCTCCTTCGGGATGTCGCTGCGGGTCTTGCAGCTCACGGCGGGCAGGGTGCCGCCGGTCACGCGCACCGTTGTGGTCACAATGCGCGTCGGGGCGGTGACCTCCTTGCGGGCGTAGGCGTCGCCGGGCAGGTGTTGCCGGTGACGGAGACGACCGCGCCGTCCTCCATCGTAACGATCAGCGGGCAGCCCATCGGGCAGCCGATGCAGGTAAGTTCGATTTTTTTCGTTTCCATAATCAGGCCTCCTCCAGCGTAACAGTCAGGCACGAGGCGTCAGGATGGGCGCGCAGGTCGGCCCCTTTCAGGCGGACGGTCTCCATCTCGCCGGGGGCCAGCACGGGCCGCTTGCGGCTGAAAATGCAGGTATCGCCCAGATATACGGCGATCTTTTTGTTCTTGAACACACCGCCCACGCGGAAGCGGATGGTCACGGTATCGCCGACGCAGGCCGGGCGCACCGTGGCGGGCACGGTGTAGCGCACGCCGTTCTCGCAATGTACCGGGATGGCCGGGGCGTCCTGCTCGCCATTTTGCAAATAAGCGGCGGCCTGGGCACCGGCAGCGCCGGCTTCCTCGGAAACATAGTCCACCAGATCATGCACATGCAGCACATTGCCCGCGGCAAAGACGCCGGGGATGCTGGTCTCCAGGCTTTCGTTGACCAGCGGCCCGCTGGTGATGGGACTTAACGCCACACCGGCGGCGCGGCTCAGCTCGTTTTCGGGCAGCAGCCCGCAGGAAAGCAGCAGCGTGTCGCAGTCGTAGTGCTCCTCGGTGCCGGGGACGGGCTTGCCGTTCTCCACGCGGGCCAGCGTGATGCCCTCGACCCGCTCCTTGCCCTGAATGTCCACTACCGTGTGGCTCAATTTCAGCGGAATGCCAAAGTCATCGAGGCACTGCACAATATTGCGCTTTAAGCCGCCGGAGTACGGCATCAGTTCAGCCACCACCTGCACCTGGGCGCCTTCCAGCGTCATGCGGCGGGCCATGATCAGGCCGATATCGCCGGAGCCAAGGATGACCACCTGCGGCCGGGGAGATAGCCCTCCATGTTTACCAGCCGTTGGGCCGTACCGGCCGTGTAGATGCCGGCAGGACGGTAGCCGGGGATGTTTAAGGCGCCACGGGGACGCTCCCGGCAGCCCATGGCCAGAATGACGGCTTTGGGTGCAGCTGAAACAGGCCGTCCGTTTTGTTCATGGCGGTCACGGTCTTGTCCGCTGCCAGGTCCAGCACCATGGTGTCGAGCTTGTAGGGAATCTGCAATTCCTCAGCCTGGGCGATGAACCGTGCCGCGTACTCGGGACCGGTCAGTTCCTCTTTAAAGGTATGCAGGCCGAAGCCATTGTGGATGCACTGGTTCAGGATGCCGCCCAGCTCGCTGTCGCGCTCTAAAATCAGCAGGTTTTCTACACCGGCCTTGCGGGCAGCCACAGCTGCCGCCAGCCCCGCGGGGCCGCCGCCGATGATGACGAGATCTACGTTGTTCATATCCAGCCCCTCCCTTTAAAACGTATCCTTGTTCGTGCCGACGATGATTTTAGATTTGCACGCCGGACTTGGTGATCTCGCTCTGCGGCACGCCCAGCTCCCGCGCCAGGATCTCCATGACGCGCGGGCTGCAGAAGCCCGCCTGGCAGCGGCCCATGCCCGCGCGGGTGCGCCGCTTGACGCCGTCCAGACTGCGCGCGCCGGGCGTGCGGCGGATGGCGTCGATGATCTCGCCCTCGGTCACGCTCTCGCACCGGCATATAATCTGCCCGTAGGCCGGGTTCTCTTTGATAAGGGCGGCGCGTTCTTCAAAAGGCAGCGTCTTGGGGTCCAGGATACCCTTGCGGGTGGGGTCAAACGTCGGATCGTCCTCCAGATGCAGGCTGTTTTTCACGATGTCGGCCACCATAGCGCCCACGGCGGGGGCGCTGGACAGGCCGGGGGACTCGATGGCAGCGCAGTCCACAAAGCCGGGCGCGATCTCGCCGATGAAGAAGTCGTGCCGCGGCTCGTGGGCGCGCAGACCCGCGAAGCTGGTGATGGTCTGGCGCATGGGCAGGTCCTTCACCGCCAGGCCGGACTTCTCCCGCACTTCGTTCAGGCCTGCCGCCGTGGTGGCGGTGGCCTCTTTGTCATCCACATCAATGGCCGTGGGGCCGACCAGCAGGTTGCCGTGCACGGTGGGGGTGACCAGCACGCCCTTACCGTACTTGCCCGGCAGCTGGAAGATGGTGTGGTGCACATGCCCTGCCGCCGCGTGATCCAGCAGGAAGTAATCGCCGCGCCGGGCAATGATCTGCATCGGGTGGGCGGCATCCACGGCGTTGTGCAGCTCGTCCGCATGCACACCGGCGGCGTTCACCACCAGGCGCGTCTCAAAGCTGCCCTTGTCGGTCTCCACGCGCCAGCCGCCCTCGATGGGGGCAAAGCCGGTGACGGTGGTATCAAACTGGAACTTTACGCCATTTTTTGCGGCGTTCTCGGCAAAAGCATAGGTCAGGCCAAAGGGGCAGACGATGCCGCCGGTGGGTGCCCACAGGGCGGCCACCGCGTTATCGGAAACGTTCGGCTCCATCTTGACCAGCTCGTCGCGTTCGATAATGCGCAGGCCCTCTACGCCGTTGGCCACGCCGTTTTCGTACAGCTTTACCAGATTCGGGCGGTCCTGCTCGCTCAAACACACCACCAGGCTGCCGCACCGGTCGTAGGCAAAATCCAGCTCCTTCGCAAGGGCCGGCATCCGGCGGCTGCCCTCGACATTGAGCTTGGCCATCAGGCTGCCGTGGGCCGCGTCGTACCCGGCGTGGACAATGGCGCTGTTGGCCTTGGACGTGCCGCAGCAGACGTCCTCTTCCTTATCCAGCACCAGAATATCTGCTTTACAGCGCGATAATTCCCGCGCTGCGGCGCAGCCGGAAACGCCTGCACCTATAATCAGAACGTCCAACATACTTATTCTCTCCTTCTGGCGAAATCCATCCGGAAAATCACCTATAATACCAGTATAGCGTGCAGAAGTTTTGCCGTCAATAGCCTGTTTTTTGTTGTTTTTGTACAAAGAGCCCCCCACAAACCACACAAAGCAGCACCTGGTAGATCAGGCGCTGCCTTGCGGTTTGGAAGTAATAAAGGCAATACCGCATAATTCTAAGTGCCGATACGGCGAGCGAGGTGCGGCAGCTGCTAAGCCAAAAGCGCAGATAATACTTTGTGTATTATCGAGCATTTTGGCAACGCAGATGCCGTGCCGCAGCCGCCGGAGCGGTGCTTAAGCCGCTAGGCGGGAATTGTGCGGTGTTGCCTAAAGAAAATGTCTGCTTCGCCTGCGGCCTACAGCATCGGCGGGGTGGTATCCCGCAGAACCAACCGGCAGGGCAGGCAGATGGTCTTTTCCACATCGGATTCGTGGTTTAAAAGGCGGATCATCTGCTTGGCGGCCATGCGGCCGGTCTCGTGCAGGCTGTTGTCGATGGAGGTCAGCTGCGGGTAGCAGATGGTGCAGTAGACGCTGTTGTTGCAACCAATGACGGCAACTTCGTCCGGGATGCGCTTGCCGGTGACCTGCAGCGCGTGCAGGCAGCCCACGGCGGTGGTATCCTCGGAAAAGACGATAGCATCAGTGTTTGGGTCCTGCTGCAGGATGTGTGTGGTCACGAACTGACCGCCCTCGATGGAACGTTCGGCCCGGTAGCAGCGCTCCGTCAAACCGTATTCCCGGATGGCACGGCGGTAGCCGTTCAGCTTGTGCTCCTCACTCTCGGTCTCGTCATCATTGACAAAGGCAATGTTGCGCCGCCCGGCCTGGGCCAACCGCTTGACGGCGTGGTAGGTGCCGTCTTCCTCATCGGAAAGGACACCGTAGGCGTTGGGCAGCGGTAGAACCGCGTTGGCAAACAAAATCGGAATATTGGGAACATATTTGGCAATGTACTCGCGGCACTGTGGTGTCACGAATATGGAACCGACGAAGAATACGCCAATGATCTGCTGGGCGTTCAGCGTACGCAGATACTCGCCGGTGCGGGCGGGGGTGCCGCCCAGGTTGCACAGGATGGTGCTGTACCCGGCGGTGGCCATCGTGCGCTCGATCTCATAGGCGATGGCGGCGTGGTGTACATCACGGATGTCCATCGTCATAACGGCTACGCAGCGGCTTTGCCGGGTGGCCAGGCCTTTCGCCACCTGGCTGGGCTGGTAATCGCAGCTGTCCAGCACGGCCTGCACCTTGATGCGGGTGGCTTTGCCCACCTTGCCGCCGTTCATCACCCGGGAGACTGTGGCAATCGAGACCCCGGCTTCCCGGGCTATATCATAAATAGTCAAGAAATACCTCCTGTGGGATGCAACACTTTGTAAGCGTTTTCAACATATTCATCATAGCACGCCCCAAAAACCGATGCAATTCTCGGATTTGACAAGATAATAACAGGGTTTTCTAACAAAATGACGAAAATTTACGGCATCTGTTATTTCCTACACAAATACACAAAATTTCGGCCTGGCTTGTGTCTTTTCTGCACAATTGCCCGCAAGCGATTACAATTTCCTTGAATCGTTAAATTTGGGAACAAGAGAGGGTAAAAAACATTTTGGCGGGATATTTGTCTAAACCGGGCGCTTTTTTCTCTTGTATGGGCTGTGGCGGCGTGATACAATAAACTGGTCTTTGATTTTGCCCTTTTTGTATAAGGAGATGTACGCATTATGGCTACCGCGCAAAGCCGCGTTACCGATATGACCCGGGGCGACCCGGTACGGCTGCTGCTGAATTTTTCGGCACCGCTGTTTTTAAGCAACCTACTGCAGCAGTTCTATAATCTGGCGGATACCGCTTTGGCCGGGCATATCCTGGGGGACACTGCCCTGGCGGAAATCGGGGCTACGGCTGCCCTGTACGGGCTGATTATGAACTTTGCTTTCGGCATGAATAACGGTCTGGCGCTGACGGTCAGCCGCCTGTTTGGCGCAGGTGATGAAAAGGGCGTGCGCCGCGCCACGGCCTGGATGCTGGCGCTGGCCGGGGCTACGGCTGCTGTGCTGACGGTGGTTTTCGTTGGTGTGCGCCGTCCGCTGCTGGTGCTGCTGCAGGTGCCGGAAGCATCGATAGATGGGGCCCTTGCCTACCTGACGCTGATTCTGCTGGGCATCCCGCTGACGATGCTTTATAATATGGAGGCTGCGCTGCTGCGCGCCGTCGGCAACAGCCTGACGCCGCTGTACTTTTTGCTGTTCAGCACGGTGCTCAACATCGGGCTGGACATCGCCTTTATGGGCCCGCTGCAGCTGGGCGTGGGCGGCGCGGCGGCCGCCACCGTGGTAGCCCAGGGCATCAGTGCGGTGCTGTGCGGGTGGTACATCATCCGCAACTACCCGGCCCTGCACTTTACCCGCAACGCCTTTGCCAACGGCAAAAAATTTGCCGCCAATATGTTCTGGGCGGGCCTGAGCATGGGCTGATGAGCGCCATCTACAATCTGGGCAGCGTGGCGCTGCAAAGCAGCATCAATGCGCTGGGCAGCGTACATCACGGCGCAGACCGCCGCGCGCCGCCTGGCGGAGCTGTACTTTATCCCGGGCGGTGCGCTGGGCATCGGCGTGGCGACGTACAGCAGCCAGAATCTGGGTGCGGGCCGCCGCAGCCGCATCATGAAAGGCGTGACCACGGCGTTGGGCATCTACTTTGTGTGGTGGGTGTTCGTGATGTTGTTCGTGTTCTTCCTCAGCGATCCGGCGGTGCGGGCCATCACCGGCACCAACGACGAGGTCATCATCTCCAACGCGGTGCTGTATTTGAAGATCAGCGCACCGGTCATCCCGCCGATGGCCGTGCTGGTCATTCTGCGCAACATGCTGCAGGGCATCCGGCACACGGTAGAGCCGCTGCTGGCCAGCGGGCTGGAACTCATCGGCAAGGTCATCTTCGGCGTGTGGATCGTGCCCGCGGTGGGCTACACGGCGGTCTGCTTCTGTGAGCCGGTCACCTGGGTGATCTGCTTCGTGTTCATCCTGGGCGCGCTGTACCGCTGCCGGGGTGAGTTGAAGGACAAAGAATAAGTTCTATCATATATCGGGCATGGCCAATGGGCTGTGCCTGTTTTTTGTTTACAGGGGCGGTTGAATGCTTTATAATAAAGGCAATACCGCATAATTCTAAGTGCCGATACGGCGAGCGAGGTGCGGCAGCTGCTAAGCCAAAAGCGCAGATAATACTTTGTGTATTATCGAGCATTTTGGCAACGCAGATGCCGTGCCGCACACCGAGCCGCAGCGAGGCGCTTCGGAGCGCAACCGCCGCTTGCGGCGGCTCTTGGCGCGGAGATCCGCCGGAGCGGTGCTTAAGCCGCTAGGCGGGAATTGTGCGGTGTTGCCTAAAGGAAAGCTGAATTTTCGGAGGTCCCCATGCCATCTACACATAAAAAGATCTCTCCCTGGGTCTGGGTCGCAGGGGTGTTTGTGGTGTGCGCCGTGGTGTACGGCGCGCTCAGCAGCTACCCGCGGGAGCTGGCCGTCTACAGCGACGAGCTGCGGTATCTGGATGTGGCGCGCAGCTTGTTGCAGGGGCCGCGGCCTGCGGGTGCGCAACATGCCCAGCGACTACCAGAAGATTCTGTACCCGCTTTTCATCCTGCCTGCTCTGGCGCTGAAAACCACCGCCGCACAAATTACAGCCATCGGCTGGCTGAATGCCGTATATATGGCAAGCGCGGTGTTCCCGGCCTACGCGCTGGCACGGGCCATGGGCATGAACCGCCGCCGCACGGCGTTTCTCGTCGGCGTTACGGCAGTGCTGCCCACGATGTCCGCTGCGAGTACGTTCATGAGCGAGACGGTCTTTCTGCCGCTGTCCCTGTGGCAGATCTATTTTTTCCTGCGGGCGATGCAGGCCGCGCCCAAGGCTCGGGTGGGCTGGTGCGCGGCGGCGGGGGCGTTCTGCTACCTGCTGTATCTGAACAAGGAGGTCGCGCTCTATTATCTGATCGCCTGGGTGCTTGTGCGCGCGTGGGTCTGGTGGCATGACAAGGCGTCGTGGCGGGCGGAGCTGGCCTGCAATGCCGCGCTGCTGGGCAGCTTTCTGGTCTGCTTTCTGCTGGCCAAGGCGACGCTGTTCCGCGGGCTGGGCAACTCCTACAACCAGACCGGCTGGCTGACGGCGGAGCAGTGGCGCTTTCTGCCGTTTGCGCTGGTGTGCGACGCGCTGTTTGCCGTGCTGGCGTTCTGGGTGTTCCCGGTGCTGCTGCCGCTCTGCGGGCTGCACTGCCCGCGCAGGGGCAGCGATGCCCGCCGCACCCAGCTGCCGCTCTTTTTGCTGCTGTCCCTTGGCATCGGCGTGGCGGTCATTGCGTGGTCCATCACGGTGCGCGAGGATTTAGGCTCGCCGTCACCGCGGCAGCATACGCGGTATCTGGAGCCGCTGCTGATCCCGCTGCTGGCGGTGACGCTGGACACGCTGGATGAAAAGCTGACCAAAACGCGCCGCCGGATCTTGGCGGCTTTGACGATAGCCTGGGGCGTGCTGTTCGTGGCCGTCTGCCGGGCCATCGGCGCGGGCGCGGGAGACAATACCCTTTTGCAGTGGTTTGACTTCGTGGCGGACCGCCTCGACCGTTTGCCGGTGCTTGGTCTCAACGGCTGGCTGCTGGTCTGGCGGTGCATTATTGTGGTTGGCGCGGCCGCGCTCGGCGTGCTGCTGCGCCGCAGGGCCCGGCGGGCTGGCCGGTGCTGGCGCTGGTGCTCTGTGTTGTGCTACGCGGCGAGTGGCGCATCAACCGCTGGACCTACGGCATCGATGCCAAAACGATGCAGGCAGCCAGCGACCTGAACGACAGCCTGCACGAGCTGGACGGTACGGTGCTGTTTATCCCCTACGGCATCCGCCAGCGGAACAGCCAACTCATTGAAACTTACGTCGACCGCGATTTTTATATTGCGGAATATGAGACCCTGGTGCAGACCGGTCTGCTGGATGACGGTGTGCTGGACCTGACCACCGAAGCCCCCGCGCCGGAGTACCCCGGCCATGCCTACACCGATCTGGCCGAAGCTGATTGGCTGCTGGTATCTGACGATGTACCACTGGATACCACAAACCTCACCCTCTCTGGCATCGCCTGCCCGGCCGGGTATACCTTGTGGCAGAATCGCGCCCCCACCCAAGTGCAATTTTAAGAAAACTGTCAATTTTTACAATAAAACACGTCAATCTTTGCATAGGTTGCGGATTTGTTGACGCTTTACAATTTCACGAGAATACGTTACAATACAAACATACCACTAAGGTAAGGAGAGAGAGCTTTGTTTACTATCATGAAACGGAGAGAGCTGAACCCCACTGTTACCGAGCTTTGGATCAAAGCACCGTTGATCGCAAAGAAGGCAAAGGCCGGCCAGTTTATCATTGTCCGCGCAAAGGAGGACTCCGAGCGCATCCCCCTGACCATCGCCGGGTTTGACCGCGAAGCCGGTACCGTTTCTATCATTTTCCAGGTTGTCGGCGCAGGTACCATGCAGCTCAACTCCCTCAAAGAGGGCGAAGCTGTGCACGACTTCGTCGGACCCTTGGGCAAGGCCACCGAGATCGAGGGCTCTGAAGAAACGTCTGCGTCGTCGGCGGCGGCGTCGGCTGTGCTATCGCACTGCCCATCGCCCAGGCACTGCATGCCCAGGGCACCAAGGTGACCGGCATTGTCGGTTTCCGCAACAAGGACCTGGTCATCCTGGAGGATGAGTTCCGCGCCTGCTGCGATGAGTTCATCATTATGACCGACGACGGTTCTTACGGCGATAAGGGTGTTGTTACCGCCCCGCTGGAGCAGAAGATCGTCGATGGCGCCAACTTTGATGAAGTCATCACCATCGGACCGCTGATTATGATGAAATTCGTCGTCAAGACCACCAAACCCCACAATGTCAAGACTGTTGTCTCCATGAACCCGATCATGGTCGACGGTACCGGCATGTGCGGCGGCTGCCGCCTGACTGTTGGCGGCCAGACCAAGTTTGCCTGTGTGGACGGCCCCGACTTTGACGGTTTTGAGGTCGACTTTGACGAAGCTATGCACCGCGGCACCATGTACAAGCCTTGAGGCCCACGCCCGCGAGGCCGAGTGCAATCTGCTGAAACAGGAGGTGCAGTAATTATGCCGAATATGGACCCGAAAAAGTGCCCCATGCCCAGCCAGGAGCCGAATGTCCGTAATAAAAACTTTAAAGAGGTCGCCCTCGGCTATACCGAGGAGATGGCCATTAACGAAGCCAAGCGCTGCCTGCAGTGCAAGAACCACCCCTGCCGCAGCGGCTGCCCCGTTGAGATCGATATTCCCGGCTTCATCAAGCACGTCGCCGAGGGTGATTTTGAGGCCGCCTACAACGTGATTGCCCAGTCCAGTGCGCTGCCCGCCGTCTGCGGCCGTGTCTGCCCGCAGGAGCATCAGTGCGAGGGTAAGTGCGTCCGCGGCATCAAGGGCGAATCCGTCGGCATTGGCCGTCTGGAGCGCTTTGTTGCGGACTGGTACCGCAACAACGTACATACCAAGCCCACCGCCCCCGCGCCCAACGGCCACAAGGTGGCTGTCATCGGCGCTGGTCCCTCCGGCCTGACCGTCGCCGGCGACCTGGCCAAGCTGGGCTACAAGGTCACCGTTTACGAGGCCCTGCATGTAGCCGGCGGCGTTCTGATGTACGGCATCCCTGAGTTCCGTCTGCCCAAGGACATCGTCCAGCACGAGGTCGAGGGCCTGAAGGAGCTGGGCGTTGATATCGAGACCAACATGGTCGTCGGCAAGGTCCTGACCATCGACGAGCTGATGAACGACTACGGCTTCGAGGCTGTCTATGTTGCCTCCGGTGCCGGTCTGCCCCGCTTCATGGGCATTCCCGGCGAGAGCCTGAACGGCGTCTACTCCGCCAACGAGTACCTGACCCGCGTGAACCTGATGAAGGCTTACAAGGAAGATTCCCGCACGCCCATCATGAAGTCCAAGTCTGTCGCCGTTGTCGGCGGCGGCAACGTGGCTATGGACGCTGCCCGCTGCGCCAAGCGCCTGGGTGCTGAGAATGTCTACATCGTCTACCGCCGCGGCATGGCTGAGCTGCCTGCCCGTAAGGAGGAGGTCGAGCACGCCGAGGAGGAAGGCATCATCTTTAAGACGCTGACCAACCCGACGAGGTGCTGGGTGACGAGAACGGCTGGGTCAAGGGTATGACCTGCGTTGAGATGGAGCTGGGTGAGCCGGATGCTTCCGGACGCCGCCGTCCCATCGTCAAGGAGGGCAGCGAGTTCGTTCTGAACGTTGACACCATGATCATGGCCCTGGGCACCAGCCCCAACCCGCTGATCCGCTCCACCACGCCGGGTCTGGACGCCGACAAGCACGGTTGCCTGATCACCAACGGCCCTGACGGCCTGACCAGCCGCCCGATGGTCTACGCTGGCGGCGATGCTGTTACCGGTGCTGCCACCGTCATCTGGCCATGGGCGCCGGCAAAGAGGCTGCCCGCGCGATTGACGCGGCCATCAAGGCGAAGGAACAGTAAAAATTAAATTTCAGCCCCCGTGCCGCGAGGTGCGGGGCTGTTTTTGTTAAAAAGCGGATATAATGGTCCTCTCATCCGTCTGCGGGCGGGGCCGCAGACACCTTCCCCCAAGGGGGAAAAGGCACTCTTACCGAACAAAGGCGTCAACCATGTATCATCCTTTCTTCCAATTCGTCCTGCCGCGCCTTGGGCAGGTGGCGCTGGATGCTTTGCTGTACCTGAACTTTTTGCAGCTGCCGCCCTTACAGCTGGTGGCCCGGTGGCCGGTGCTGTATTACGGACTGCCGCTTGTGCTGATGGGCGTGCTGGCGTATATCAGCCGCGACCCGCTCGGGCTGGGCATCGTGTTTGCCGGACATCTTGTGACATTCTACTGCATCGGTACCGCCATCGGGCTGGCGCTGCGGCGCATCGGCGGCACACCGCTGACTGTTTGGCGTATTATATGGCTGGACGGCATAACGCCGTGGCTGTTGACGGGCCTTATCATGTGGTGGGGGCGGCGGCGTGCGCTGCGGCTCTGTACGACAAAATACAGCCTGACTACGCATAAAAAATTGCCGAACGGCAGCTGCGCATCGTGCAGATCAGCGATGTCCACCCGCCGCGCCTGTGCGGCGATGGATCACACCCGTATCCCGGAGCTGAAAGCAAAAATCGAGGCGTGCCGCCCGACCTGCTTGTGTTGACCGGCGATATTTTCGACGAGTTCACCGAGCCGGAGGAGCTGGAAGCATTCTGCAAGCTGTTTGGCGAGCTGACGCGCCGCTGGGCAAGTATACGTGCTCGGCAACCACGACCTGTTCCACCATTGGCGGGAGCCAAGCTTCGGCCGTGCGGACTTGGAGCTGGGCTTCGCCAAAGCGGGCGTGCGCCTGCTGGAAGATACCGGCGTTATGCTGCCCTGCGGCGTGCGCATCGTGGGCCGCAAAGACTATTTGTATACGAATGGCCAGCGTTTTACCGCCGCCCAGTTGATTCCCGGCGGCCAGGACGACCACTACACGGTCTGGCTCGACCATGAGCCGCGGGACTTTAAGAACGCCGCAGCTGCCGGTGCGGATCTGATTTTGAGCGGCCACACTCACGGCGGGCAGGTCTGGCCTGCCGGTGCGGTGGGCATGGTCGCCAAAAACGAGCGCAACTACGGCCAAAAGAAGATCACCGATACCTGCACTGCCATCGTAAGCGGCGGCACCGGCACCTGGGGCTACAAATTCCGCACCCAGGGGCGCACGGAAATTGTTTGTGTTGAAATTAAGCAGGTGTGATAGTAAGGCCCCCTCTGCGAGGGGGCCCTTTTATTGTATCCCCTATTTATGCCATAAGGAACTTTTCGCTCCTATCCCCCTTGCTCACGCAGTGATTTTAAAATTCTTTTGCGTACTTTTCTTATAAGAAAAGTACGACCTGCGCATACTTACCCCAGGGGGATTTTTCTATGAAAATTACATTTTATGGCACGAGAGACTATGACCATTTATACTTTGACGTACTGGCTGCCGATCCTGAATATGGGTGCGACATCCGCTTTTTGGCAGCTAATCTGGACAAGGACACCGCACCCTTGGCGGCCGGGGGCGAGGCGGTGTGCGCGTTCGTCAACGCCGACGGCTCGGCCCCGGTGCTGGAAACGCTGGCTGCCGTCGGGGTAAAACTGCTGCTGCTTCGCTGCGCCGGGTTCAATAACGTGGACCTGGACGCCGCCAAGCGCTGCGGCATCACAGTGCTGCGGGTGCCCGGTTACAGCCCCGAGGCCGTGGCCGAACACGCCATGGCGCTGGCCATGGCCGCCAACCGCCGCATCTGCAAAGCCTACATCAAGGTGCGCAACAATAATTTTGCGCTGGACGGCCTGCTGGGTCACACGCTGTACGGCTCCGCCGCTGGCATCGTGGGCACGGGGCGCATCGGCGCGGCCATGGCGCGCATCTGTCACGGGTTTGGCATGACGGTGCTGGCCTACGACCAGTACCGCAACCCTGCGCTGGAGGGCCTGGTGCGGTACGTTGGGCTGGAGGAACTGCTGCGCACGGCGGACCTCGTCAGCCTGCACTGCCCGCTGACGCCGGAGACCCACCACATGATTGACGCCGATGCCATCAAAATGATGCGGGACAGCGCTATTTTAGTCAACACCAGCCGGGGCGGGCTGATCGATACCCACGCGCTGATCGATGCGCTGCGCCAGCGCAAATTTGCCGGGGTGGGGCTGGATGTCTACGAGACCGAGGACAACCAAATTTTTGAGGATTACTCCGACGACGTGCTGCGCAGCGTGGTGGTGCCGGTACTGCTCAGCTTCCCGAATGTGGTCATCACCAGCCACCAGGCTTTTTACCCGCACCGCCCTGCAAAGTATTGCCATAACTACGATGGAAAATGCCCGTGCCTTCGCCCGCGGCGAAAAGCTGGTCAACCTTGTGGAATAAAGCAAAATACCGCTTGACAGTAATCCGAAATCGGACTATAATAGCAGAGTCCGATTTCGGATTATTGCTGTTTTGAGAGGAGACACCCCGCCTTGGAAGAGAACGCTGCACTGTCTGCCAAAAGCCTGATTGAACAGGAAAACCGACAGTATAACGAAACAAACGCATTATATCACGCGGCGGCGGTGCAGTTCGGCCTGTCGGATACAGCATTCTGGATTCTGTATGCGCTGTACAGCAGTGCCGCCCCGCTTACACAGGTGCAGATGTGCGCCGAATGGTGCCTGCCCAAGCAGACCCTCAACTCGGCGGTGCGCAGCATGGTGGAACAGGGGCTGCTGGTGCTGACCCCGGCCCCCGGCGGCAAGCGTGCCAAGAACCTGAACCTGACCGAAGCGGGCCGCGCCTTGGCCGAAAAAACCATAGCGCGGGTTGTCCGGGCGGAGGCGGCAGCCATATGCCGCATGGGGCTGGAGCGCATGGAAACAGACCTTGCCATCCGGCAGGGATACCTGCAGAAATTGCGGGAAGAATTTACACAGTTAAAAGAAAAAACAGATGGACATAAAACGGAGGGAGAACCTATGAGCAAAGATCGTATCCAGTTATCTGACCATTTTACCACCGGCCGCCTGCTGCGTTTTGTGGCATCGCCCATTATCATGATGATCTTCACCTCGGTGTACTGCGTGGTGGATGGCTTTTTTTGTCTCGAATTTTGCCGGTAAAACGGCATTTTCTGCTTTGAACCTGATCTACCCGTTCCTGCAGGCGTTTGGCTGCCTGGGCTTCATGGTAGGCACCGGCGGCAGCGCGCTGGTCGCCATGACACTGGGCACTGGCGATAAAAAGCAGGCGGACAACCTGTTCTCGATGCTGGCGGCCTCCACGATCGTGATGGGCATTGTCTCCACCATCATTGGCTGGTTCCTGTTGGAGCCTGCCGCCCAGCTGCTGGGCGCTACGCCGGAACTGCTGCCGAACTGCCTGATGTACGGCCGCATCCTGCTGGTGTTCCAGACAGCCTTTATGATGCAGTTCTTTTTCCAGAGCTTTTTCATCACCTCCGAAAAGCCGAAGCTGGGCCTGGCCTTCACTGTGCTGGCGGGCCTGACCAACATCGTACTGGACTTTCTGCTGGTGGGTGTGCTGCGCGGCGGCATCGTTGGCGCGGCGTCGGCTACCGTCATCAGCCAGATGGTGGGCGGCATCGGCCCTATGTTCTACTTTTTCAACCGCAAAAACTCCAGCCTGCTGCACTTTGTACGGCCCAAGTTCAGCGCCAAAGCGCTGGGCAAGGCCTGCGCCAACGGTTCCAGCGAGCTGATGACCAACTTGTCGGCCTCGCTGGTCAGTGCGCTGTACAACCTGCAGCTGATGAAGCTCATCGGCGCCGACGGCGTGGCGGCCTACGGCGTGTTGATGTACGTGGGCTTTATCTTTGCAGCGGTGTTCATCGGCTATGCCCAGGGCTGTGCGCCCATCATCAGCTACCATTATGGTGCTGAAAACCACGATGAATTGAAGAACTTGTTCCGCAAGAGCATTACGATGCTGGCGATTGCCGGTGTGGCGATGTTTGCCAGTGCCCAGCTGATGGCCACGCCTTTGGCGAAGACGTTCGTCGGCTACGACACCGGCCTGATGGAGCTGACCGAGCATGCGCTGAAGCTGTACGCGTTCTCCTTCCCGCTGTGCGGCTTCAACATTTTCTCCTCGGCGTTCTTTACGGCGTTGAACAACGGTGCCATCTCGGCGGCGATCTCCTTCCTGCGCACGCTGGTGTTTCAGGTGTTTGCGGTGCTGGTGCTGCCCATGGTGCTGGACATTGACGGCATCTGGTATGCCCTGGTTTTTGCCGAGGCTGCGGCGTTGCTCGTTTCGGCGGCGCTGCTGGTCAAGAACCGGAATCGGTATCATTACGCTTGATTTCTGCTTTTAATATGTGCCTTATCGGCCCTGCCCACCTTGCGGCAGGGCCTTTTATAATGGCATTTTGCCGCTAAAATGCACCGAAAACTTACGAAAATATTGACACATTGGGGCTTCCGTTTTATACTGTTAGCGTAGACTAATTACAATCGACTAACTAAAAGAGGAGCATTCCTGTGTTTCTTGAACTGAATCAGATCAAAAAGTCCTTTGGCTGCGGTGAAAACCGGGTCCAGGTGCTGAAAGGCATCGACCTGGCCGTGGAAAAAGGCGAATTCTGCGTGCTGCTGGGGCCGTCCGGCTCCGGCAAGTCCACGTTGCTCAACATCCTGGGCGGCATCGACCGCGCCGACTCCGGCGACATTTTCATCGACGGCGAGCGTATGGCCGATATGAACGAGAAGGCCCTGACCCTCTACCGCCGCCGCCATCTGGGCTACATTTTCCAGATGTACAACCTCATCCCTAACCTGACCGTGCGGGAAAACATCGAGGTGGGCGCTTACCTCTCCCGCCGCCCGCTGGATGTGGACGAGCTGCTCCACCTGCTGGGCCTGTGGGATCACCGCGGAAAACTTCCCAACCAGCTTTCCGGCGGTCAGCAGCAACGCACCTCCATTGGCCGTGCCATCGTTAAGAATCCGGACATCCTGCTTTGCGATGAGCCCACCGGCGCGCTGGATTACAAGACCAGCAAGGAGATACTGAAGCTCATAGAGACCGTCAACCAGAAGTACGGCAACACCGTCATCATGGTCACCCACAACGACGCCATCCGCCTGATGGCCGACCGCGTGGTGCGTCTGCGCGACGGCGCCATCCGCAGCAACGAGACCAATGCGGTCAAGGTCCCCGCGCAGGACCTGGAATGGTAAAGGGGCTTGCGCGTGAAGAACCCTTTAAACAAACGCATGCTGCGCGAACTGCGCAGCGAGATGGGCAAGTACGCCGTCATCGCTATTCTGCTCATCGCCACCATCGGCTTTGTGTCGGGCTTCCTTGTGGCCGGCTCCAGCATGATCGCCGCCTACAACGAAGGCTTTGAGAAATACAACATCGAGGATGGCCACTTCCGCGTGGAAAAGCAGCTCAACCGCGCCCAGCTTAAGGCGATCACCGGTGCAGGTGTGACCCTGTACGACCTGCACTACCGTGAGACTGCCATGGAAAACGGCAGCACGCTGCGCATCTACCCGGACCGCACCCAGGTCAACACTGTCTGCCTGATGCAGGGTGCCATGCCTGCCGCCCCCGGTGAGATGGGCCTGGACCGCATGTATGCCGAGAACAACGGCATCGCGGTGGGCGATACCGTGACCGACACAAACGGCCAGACCTGGACCGTCACCGGCTATGTGGCTCTGCCGGATTACAGCTGCCTGTTTAAGGATAATACGGACACGATGTTCGACGCCATCAAGTTCGGTGTGGCCATCGTCACGCAGGAGGCGTTCGATGCCCTGCCAGAACAGCAGACCTGGAACTACGCCTGGCAGTACGACACCGACCCGGCGGACGACCGCGCCGAGAAGGACGCAGCCACCGACTTTATGAAAGTCGTCAACAAAACGGCGTCCCTGCAGGATTTTGTGCCCGAGTATGAGAACCAGGCCATCATCTTTACCGGTGACGACCTGGGCAGCGACCGCGCCATGATTGCCGTGTTGCTCTACATCGTCATTGCCATTATGGCCTTTGTGTTTGCCGTTACTACGTCCAATACCATCGCCAAAGAGGCGGGCGTCATCGGCACGCTGCGGGCCTCCGGCTACAGCCGGGGCGAGCTGGTGCGCCACTACATGGCCATGCCGGTGGTGGTCACCCTTATCAGCGCGGCGGCGGGCAATGTACTGGGGTACACGGTGCTCAAAAACGTCTGCGTCGACATGTACTATGGCAGTTACAGCTTGCCCACCTATGTCACACGCTGGAACGCCGATGCGTTCTGGATGACGACAGTCATCCCGGTGGCGTTGATGATCTTCATCAACTGGCTGGTGCTTTCCCGCACGATGCGCATCTCGCCGCTGCAATTTTTGCGGCATGACCTCAGCCGCCACGCTAACCGCAAGCACGCCCTGCCCCTGCCGTCGGCACTGCCGTTTTTTGGGCGGTTCCGCACCCGCGTGATTTTGCAAAACCTGGGCAGTTATGTGGTGCTGTTTGTGGGCGTGCTGTTCGCCAATCTGCTGCTCAGTTTTGGCATGATCCTGCCCGATGCGCTGAACCATTACAGTGATACGATCGCGGACAACATGCTGAGCAACACCCAGACGATGCTGCAGATCCCCTACAGCGCCATGGACGAGGACCGCAAGCTGAATGCCCTGCTCTCGATGCTGCAGTTCCGCATGGAGACCGATACCGAGGAAAACAACGCCGAAAAGTTCAGCGCCTACAGCCTGCAGACCCTGGGCACCGACGAGGGGCGGCGCGGCCAAAAGCGAGCGTGCTGCTGTACGGTGTAGAGCCGGACAGCCGTTACGTGCAGCTGCCAGGGGATGGTGTCTACCTGTCCTCGGCCTACGCCGACAAGTACGAACTGGGCGCAGGGGACACGATTACCCTGCGGGAAAAGTACGAAGATACGACCTATACCTTTACGGTGGACGGCGTGTATGATTACATGGGTGCGCTGGCCGTCTTTATGCCCCGGGAAAAGCTGAACGAAGTGTTCAACCTGGGCGACAGCTACTACGGCGGCTATTTCTCCGACGCACCGCTGACCGAGATCAAGGATGAATACGTCGGCTCGGTCATCGACCTGAACCAGCTGACGAAAGTTTCCCGCCAGCTGATGGTCTCGATGGGGGCCTCTATGGGGCTGGTCAACGGCTTTGCCGTAATGATCTTCTTCGTGGTCGTCTACCTGCTAAGCAAGATGATTATCGAGAAGAACGCCCAATCCATCTCGATGACGAAAATTTTAGGCTACAACGGCAGCGAGATTGCCCGGCTGTATCTGCTGTCCACCACGGTGGTGGTCGTGCTGTGCTTGGTCATCAGCCTGCCGATCGAAGTATACGTGATGAAGTTCCTTTTCCGCGCTGTCATGATGGAAAGCATGACCGGCTGGATCGAGATGTGGGTCTCGCCCACGCTGTACCCGCGCATGCTGGCGGCGGGCCTGGCTACCTATGCGGTGGTGGCGGTACTGGAGTACCGCCGCATCATCCGCGTGCCGATGGACGAAGCGCTGAAGAATGTGGAGTGATGGGATATGAAAAAAACGATACCGATACTTTTGTCTGCGGCGCTGCTGCTTTCGGCCTGCGGCCAGGCGGCCGGCACGGCGGAAACCACCTCGGCGGACGCCCCTGCTGCCGTGACCGAGACGACGGCGCAGACCTCTGCCCCCAAGACCACGCCCGGCGGCGTGGATAAGGCCGAGACCGTCTACGCCAAGGCCGACGCCGACGGCACCGTGACCGAGACCACGGTGGAAGCTGTGCTGAAGGCCCACGACGGCGCGACGATTGAAGACGTGGCCGCCCTGCGGGACATCATCAACAAAGAGGGTGATGAGGCGTACACCACCGGCTCCGACAACGCCCTGACCTGGGAGAACAGCGGTAATGCCATCACCTACGAGGGCAAGTCCGACGCCGCCCTGCCGGTGACCACCCGGGTGACCTACTACTTAAACGGCGTGGAAACCGCCCCCGCTGACCTGGCCGGGCAGAGCGGCCGGGTGCGCATCCGCTTTGACTACACCAACCACACCCGCGAGACCGTCACGGTGGATGGGCAGGAGTACACGGTCTGCGTACCGTTTACGGCCATCACAGCGGTGATTTTGGACGGGGACAAGTTCTCTAATATTGAGGCCGACAACGGCAAGGTTATGGAGCTGGACGGCACAACGGCCGTGCTGGGCACCGCGATGCCAGGCCTGGCGGACAACCTGCGCCTGACCGAGTTTGAGCCGCTGGAGGACACCGAGATCCCCGCTTATTTTGAAGTGAGCGCCGATGTGACCGACTTCTCGCTGGACTTTACGGCCACGATCCTGACTCCCTCGGCGCTGGATGATCTGGACACCGGCGACCTGTCCGACCTGGACGATTTGAGCGACACGCTGGACGACCTGACCGACGCCGCCGACGAACTGGCGGACGGTACCGGCGCTTTGGCCGACGGCGTGCAGGCACTGTATGATGGCTTCCACGAGTACGCCGACGGCGTGCAGGGCCTGAACGAGGGCGCCGAAGCCCTGGCCGACGGCCTGACCCAGTTGTATGACAGCGGCACGGCCCTGGTGGACGGTGCTAACGCCCTGCGGGACGGTTTGAGTGCGGTCAGCGGAGCCGTCGGTGGGATGACCTCCGGCGATACGGGCAGCAATGACGAGATGATGGCCCAGCTGAACGAGCAGCTGGCGCCGGTAATTTCCAATTATGGCACGACCGTGGTAACGGATACCGTGACCGATGCGGACCTGCTGGCCGCCCTGACGGCGGCTGGCCTTACCGGGGAGCAGCAGCAGGCCGTACTGGGCGCAGTAGGCGTGGCCATGGGCAAAGCGCTGCAAAACGACACCCCTGCCATGGTGCAGGGCGTGGCCGGTACGGTCTCCGGGGTCCTCATGGGCCAGCTTGGCAGCGGCATCAGCCAGCTGCAGACCGGCCTGGACCAGCTTGCCAGCGGCAGTGCCGAGCTGGCCCGCGGTGCCGACACCTACGTAAAAGCGGTTGGCCAGGTCAGCCAAGGGGCCGACGCCCTGGCCGAAGGCAGCGCCAAGCTGGACGACGCCAGCGACGCCATGTACGAGGGCCTGGCTGAACTCCACGATGGTGCAGCAGAACTCCACGACGGCGTGCAGGAGTTCAGCGATAAAAACACCGACGACCTTTCCGACGACCTGGGCGGCGGCCTGCGCAACGTAGTCCGCCGCCTGAAAGCCGTCCAGCAGGCGGGCAAAAACTACCAGACCTTCAGCGGCTTGCACAACGGAGATACTGGCAGCGTAAAGTTCATCGTGGAGACGTCGGAGATCAAGAAGTAAACAGGGTATAAAAAATAAAAGGGAAGAATCTGTGAGGAACAGGTCCTTCCCTTTTTGTAATGCGCATGCTTGACTTTCTGCACAAGGCTGCCGCCATCAAAGTCTTTGAGTTTGCAAACAGCTATGGCATCCGATGGCAGAGCTTTGTTCAAGCGTTCCAGGCTGCTGTGCAGTTCAGGAAGGCTCTACTGGTCAGACCGAGTTAATGGCAAAGTATCAGTTTTTCAGCATCAGGCGCAGGATCTCCAGGTCCGCTTCCCGCATGCCTTCCCGGGCGATGTGGCCCACGTCCTGGATCGTTTTTTCCACGCTGGCGGTGACGATGCCCTCGCCCTGTTCAAAGCGGTGGCCGTTCATGCTCATGCGTACGCTGAGCAGGCCGGTGTACACCGCCGCCGCGATCTTGGAGGCGCAGCTGGACTTGGCGCCATCGCACCACATGCCGCCCAGAGTGGCCAGAGTGTTGGTGATAACGCCGCAGATCTGCTCATAGCTGCCGCCCTGGAGCCAGCAGATGCCCACCGCTGCCGCGCAGGCAGCGCTGGTGGCACCGCAGTAGGCGGACAGGCTGCCGATGAACCGTTTCTGGTGAATGCTCATCAGGTTGGCGATGGCCAGGGCCCGCAGCAGGCTGTCGTGGTCCACCTGGTTTTCCTCGGCGTAGAGCAGCACCGGCATGGTGATGGTAAGCCCCTGGTTGCCACTGCCCGAGTTGATGACCACCGGCAGGGGGCAGCCGTTCATACGGGCATCACTGCCCGCGGCAGCCGCGGCGGCGGCCCGCATCTCAAAGGGGCCTTCCTGGAACATGCCCCGCAGGGTGGCGCCCACCTCGGCGCCGTAGTGCCCGGCCAGACCGGTGTCCGAGATGGCCCGGTTACAGGTGATCTGGTTTTCCAACACATCCCGGATGGTGTCCAGGTCCACACCGTTTCGCCATAGGTAAGGATGTCCCGCACATTCAAAAGGCTTTTGTCCGGTGCAGGGGCGCACACCTGCCGGGCGCACTCCCCTTCCATCAGATTTTCGCCGTTGTGCTCCATGCGGGTCACATTGGTGTGGGTGGTACGGATCTCCACAAAGGCTTCGTCCGCCCCCGCCCGGGCCGTCACCTGGACTACCAGGTTGTCGGTGCCTTCGATAAGGCTGGTGGTGCAGATACCCGCTTCCAGCAGTTCCACCGCCCGGGCACGAGTGGCATCGGTGACGCTTTCCAGCACCGCCAGACGGCGGGTGGCATCGCCCCCGCAGACGCCCAGCAGGGCGGCGATCTCAATGCCGCGAAGCGTCCGCCGGAATTGGGGACCGTGACGCCCTTGACGTTCTTGACGATATTGCCGCTGCAGGCCAGCTGCAGGGTATCCGGCTCCCGGCCCAGGATCTGGCGGGCCAAAGCGCCCGCATAGGCGATGGCGATGGGCTCGGTACAGCCCATGGCGGTGATCAGTTCCCCCCGCAGCAGCTCGCCGTATACGGTATATACTTGTTCTTGTAGCATTTCCGTTTACTCCGCTTGTTCAAATTCCGCCCGGACCGCCGCCAGCAGCGTCGGTTCGGTGGCCAGCCGGGTGCCCATCAGGGCCAGGGTCTTGGCCGCGAACAGCATGCCCCGGTGGGCCGCCGGTTTGTCGGCCTGCACCGTGACCGCCCAACTGTGGTTGGGCGTTTTGCGACCGTAGCAGGCGGTGTTGATGTTGACCACCGGCACGATCTGGCTTACGTCCGCCACATCGCTGGAACCGTTGTCCTTCTTGATGGTGCCGTCCACCGGCAGGATGCTCTCGTCCAGTTCCCCTTCCACCCCGGGCAGGCCCACAGCCTGGGCCACCTGGCGGGCGTAGGCTTTTTCCTCTTCGGTAAAGCGGGGCGCGCCGATGGCTTCCATGCAGTCGTGGGCCAGGGCCGCCAGGGTGAAATTCAGCTTGCTGTCGTGGTTTTCACCCAGGATCTTCACTTCCACCGTGGTGTCGGTCATCAGACAGGCACCTTCGGCCACCCGGCGTACCCGGGCTTCCAGTTCCTTCATCTGGGCAAAGGTGTAGGCCCGCACCATATACCACAGCTGGGCGTAATCCGGCACGATATTGGGCCGCTCGCCCCCGTGGGTATAGCAATAGTGCATGTAGCAGTCTTTGTCCACATGTTCCCGCAGGTAGTTGACGCCGATGTTGGTAAGTTCGGCGGCATCCAGGGCGCTGCGCCCGTTTTCGGGGCAGTTGCAGGCGTGGGCCGCCCGCCCGTGGAAGGTGAAGGTCAGAGCCTCGGCGGCCTTGAACTTTACCTCGCCGGGGTCATTGTGGTCCAGGGGATGCCAGGCCAGGCAGACATCCACATCCCGGAAATAGCCGTTCTCGATCATGATGGTCTTGCCGGCCAGGGTCTCCTCGGCGGGGGTGCCGTAGACCACCACCGTGGCGGGCAGGCCTTCATCCACCAGCTGGGCCAGGGCGATGCCTGCGGCGGCGCTGCCCGCGCCCAGCAGGTTGTGGCCGCAGCCGTGGCCGGGACCGCCGTTGCCCTGCTGATAGGGTACATCGTCCTGCTGCAGGCTGGCCAGGGCGTCATATTCGCACATAAAGCCGATGCGCACCGGCCCGTTGCCATACACTGCCCGGAAGGCCGTGGGCTGGTCTTTCAGCCCCCGTTCCACCGTAAAGCCGTGCCGTTCCAACAGGTCCTCCAGCACGGCGGCGGAACGGTGTTCCTCGCCGCTGAGTTCCGCCATACCGTGGATGGTATCGGCACAGGCGGCAAATTCCGGGCCGTGTTCTTCCAGCCAGGTTTCGATCCGTTGCTGACAGGTCATAGCCAGTGTCACCTCTCCTTTTCAAATTCCGCCCGCACCGCGGCCAGGCTTTCGGGGTCCGACGCCAGCCGCGCCCCGGCCAGTGCCAGGGACGCCGCCGCGAACCGCATGCCCCGATGGGCCGACGGACGGCAGGCCTGGGCCGTTACCGCCCAGGTGTGCATGGGGGTGTTGGCCGCAAAGCAGGCGGCAAACATATTGATGGTGGGCACCACCTGGCTGACATCCGCCAGGTCGGTGGAACCGTTGTCGATCTTGATGGTGCGGTCCGCCGAAACGATGCGGGTGTCAAAATCGCCGGTAAAGCCGGGCACCCCCGCATGTTGGGCGATTTGCCGGGCGTAGGCGGTCTCTTCCTCGGTAAAGCAGGGCGCGCCCACCGCCTCCATGGCCTCCCACACGATGCGGCTGAGGGTAAAGTTCAGCCGGTTGTCGTGGGTATCGCCCAGAGTCTCAAATTCCACGGTGGTATCGGTCATCAGGCACGCCCCCTCTGCGATGCGCTTGACCCGTTGTTCCACCTCTTTCATCTGGGCATAGGTATAGGCCCGCACCATGTACCACAGCTTGGCGTAATCTGGCACGATGTTGGGCCGCTCGCCGCCGTTGAGGTAGCAGTAGTGCATATAGCAGTCCCGGTCCACATGTTCCCGCAGATAGTTGACGCCGATGTTGGTAAGTTCGGCGGCATCCAGGGCGCTACGCCCGTTTTCGGGGCAGTTGCAGGCGTGGGCCGCCCGCCCGTGGAAGGCCATGGTAAAGGCGGCGGCCGCCTTGTGCTTGATCTCGCCCGGTTCGCTGTGGTTGTGGGGGTGCCAGCCCAGCACCACATCCACATCCCGGAAACAGCCGTTGTTCACCATAATGGTCTTGCCGGCCAGGGTCTCCTCGGCGGGGGTGCCGTAGACTACCACGGTGGCGGGCAACTCCTGGTCTACCAGCCGGGCCAGAGCGATGCCCGCGGCGGCGCTGCCCGCCCCCAGCAGGTTGTGGCCGCAACCGTGGCCGGGGGGTGCCGTTGCCCTGCTGGCAGGGCACATCGTCCTGCTGCAGACCGGCCAGAGCGTCGTACTCACACATAAAGCCGATGCGCACCGGCCCGCTGCCGTACACCGCCCGGAAGGCCGTGGGCAGGTCCTTGAGGCCCCGTTCCACCGCAAAGCCGTGGTGTTCCAGCAACTCTTCCAGGGCGGCGGCGGAACGGTGTTCCTCACCGCTCAGTTCCGCATAGCCGTGGATGGCATCGGCGCAGGCCGTGACCTCGCCGCCGATGGCGTCCAGCGTTTGCAAAATCGCCTGTTTGTACTGTGTTGCGTCCATGGTACGCCGCCTTTCTCAACCGCCCAGGTATGCCTTGCGGATGCTGTCGTCGCTGTGCAGTTCCTTGCCGGTGCCGCTCTTGACGATGACGCCGTTTTCCAGCAGATAGGCGCGGTCGGCGATCTGCAGGGCCATGTTGGCGTTCTGCTCGATGAGCAGTACCGTCTTGCCCTGTTTCTGGATGGTGCAGATCAGTTCAAAGATCTCCTCCACCACGATGGGCGCCAGGCCCAGGGAGGGTTCGTCCAGCATGATGAGTTCGGGGTCGTACATCAGGCCCCGGGCGATGGCCAGCATCTGCTGCTCGCCGCCGGACAGGGTGCCCGCGTGCTGGTTGATGCGTTCTTTCAGCCGGGGGAACAGGTCATACATCTGCTCCCGCCGCTCGTCGATGTACTTGCGGGAAACCTTGCGCAGGGCCATGGTGCCCAGGATCAGGTTTTCGCCCACGGTCATCTTGGGGAAAACGTGGCGTCCTTCGGGCACATGGCTGATGCCCAGCCGCACGATATCGGGGGCGTTCATGTGGGTGATGTCCTGCCCCTTGAAGGTGATGCGGCCGGAGGTCTTTTTGGTAATGTTGCTGATGGCGCTCAGGGTAGAGGTCTTGCCCGCACCGTTGGAACCGATCAGGCAGACGATCTCGTTGCGGTCCACTTCCAGGCTGATATCCCGGATGGCATGGACATGGCCGTAGTCCACCACCAGATTGTCGATCTTGAGCATCGTTTCGGACATTGTCGTTCTCTCCTCTCTCAGCGCTCGTTGGACTTCTGGATGGTACCCCGTCCAAAGTACGCTTCCTGCACCTTCTTGTCGTTTTTCACCACGTCAGGGGTGCCTTCGCAGATTTTTTCGCCGAAGCTGAGGACCATGATGTAATCGCACAGGTTCATGACGAACTTCATATCATGCTCGATGACCACGATGGTGTGGCCACTCTTGTTGATGCGCTGGATAAATTCCAGCAGGCTCCAGGTCTCGGCCGGGTTCATGCCGGCGGCCGGTTCGTCCAGCAGCAGGATCTTGGGGTTGGCGGCCAGCGCCCGGGCGATCTCCACCTTGCGCTGCAGGCCGTAGGGCAGGTTGCCCGCTTTCCAGTCCTTGTATTCGGTCAGGCCCACTTCCTCCAGCACCTTGGCGGCCTGCTGGGTGGCATATTCCTCGTCCTGGCGGTAGCGGGGGGTGTGCAGCAAGGCGTCCAGCACATTGGTCCTGGTATGGATGTGGCAGCCCACCTTCACGTTTTCCAGCACCGAAAGGTACTTGAACAGCTTGATGTTCTGGAAGGTACGCACGATGCCCAGCTTGGCCACTTCCTCGGGGGGGAGAGGTTGGTGATGTCCCGCCCGTCAAACAGGATCTGGCCGGAGGTCACCTTGTAAGTGCCGGAGCAGAGATTGAAAAAGGTGGTCTTGCCGGCGCCGTTGGGGCCGATGATGCCGAAGATCTGGCCCTGTTCAACCTTCATGTCCACGTTGTTGACGGCTTTCAGGCCGCCGAAGTATTTGCAGACGGCCTTGCTTTCCAGAATGACTGCCATATCACTGCGCCTCCTTTGACTGGGGCTTTTCCTTTTTGCGCAAGAACGCCGGCAGCGGGAGGGAGATATTGCCCGCGATGACGCTGTCCTTGGCGCCGAACAGGCCCTGGGGCCGTACCCACATCATCACGATGATGAGCAGGGCGTACATGACCATACGCCATTCGGAGGCGAAGCGAAAGCCCTCGGTGATGCCGTTGATGACGAACGCGCCCACGATGGGGCCCAGCAGGGTGCCGGAACCGCCCACCACGCACATGGACAGCACGCTGAAACCTTCGTCCAGGGTGAACATGTCGGGGCTGACGTAGCGGTAGTAGTGGGCCAGGAACACGCCCATGGTGCCGCAGATGATGGCACCAGTCATAAAGTTGATGCAGCGGTAGTGGGAAACCTTGACACCCAGGGAACGGGCGGCGTCCTGGTCCTCACGGATGGAGATCCAGGCACGGCCGATGCGGGAGTTGAGCAGCCGGTTGAGAATGAACACCACCAGCAGCAGCACCACCAGCGCCAGGTAGTAGAAGGGAGCGCCGGATTCCACCTTGAAGCCGAAGATGGTAATGGTGGGGATGCCTTTGATGCCCAGGGGGCCGTTGGTCAGGTCCTGCCAGTTGAGGGCGGTCAGGCGCATCATTTCCGAGAAGCCCAGGGTGATGATGGACAGGAACATGCCGTTGAGTTTGAGGGTGGGGATGGATACGATGAAACCGGCAATGGCGCACAGAACAATGGTGCACAGCAGGCTGGGCAGGAAAGTCATGCCCAGTTCGGTGCTCATCAGGGCGCCGCTGTAGGCGCCGATGCAGGTAAAGCCCACGATGCCCAGGCAGCTCTGGCCGGAATAGCCGTTGATGATGTTCAGGCCGCTGGCGATGGTGGCGTACACGATGATGCGGGCCAGAACGCCCCGGACGTAGTTGCTGGTGGTGAGCTGGGGCAGCAGGATCAGGAACAGGATGCCGAGGACGACCACCAGCTTTTTATGGCCGGTGTAGAAGTCTTTGGCCTTGGTAATGAGGTTGGTCATAGGTCATTTGCCTCCCTTCCGTTTGAAGCCCTTGGTAAAGTCGAACACGAACAGACCCTCGGGGCGGAACGACAGTGCGATGAACACCACCAGGAAGCCGATGATATCCCGGTAGCTGGAGGTGAACAGGGCGATGCCGAAGTTTTCCAGAATGCCGATGAGCAGGGCACCCAAAGCGGCGCCGGGGATGTTGGTCATGCCGCCCAGCACGCAGGCGGAAATGGCCTTGAAGCCGACCACGGTGCCGAACACGGTGGACACGTTGGTCAGGTAGGTGCCGTACAGCAGACCGGCGATGCCGCCCAGGCCGGTACCCACGATGTTGCCGATGAGGGTGACTTTCTTGACGTTGATGGCCACCAGGCTGGCCGCCATTTTATCCTGGCTGACGGCGCGGAGCATCAGGCCCACGCGGGTCTTGTACAAAAACAGGCTCAGGCCGATGGCCAGCACCACCACGATGGCGATTACCACCATGTGGATGGTGGTAATGTACAGATCGGTACCGAAGAGATAGAAGGGCTTGGTTTCAAAGGCGGGGGGCATGGCGTTGCCCTGGGAGCCGAAGGCGATCTGGGCCAGGTTCTTGATGAGCAGGGAGCAGCCCACCGTGCACAGCAGGGCGATGTTTTTAGGCGCGTCCAGGAAGCGCTCGTAGGCAACCTTGTGGATGAAGATACCGGCAATACCGGAAGATATGAAGGCTACCAACAAGCCCAGGAAGAAGTTGGGCGTAACATAGGTGTAGAACAGATAAGCGCTCATGGCGCCGATCATGACCATTTCGCCGTAGGCAAAGGTGATGAGCCCGACGACGCCGACGATCAGCGTATAACCAATGGCCATCAGGGCGTAGATGCTGCCCTGGGACAGGCCGTTGATAAGCTGCTGGAGCACATACATGGGAATACCTCCTTTGGGTAGGCTGCGATGCGGGGCAAAAAAAGAGGCCCCGTTCACCCCGAGAGAGGGAAAACGGGGCCTCCGTTTTACCGTGTCAGCACACAGCGATCATTCAAACTTGCTGCACTTGGAGTAGTCGCTGACTTTGGTCCACTTGCCGTCGACAATTTTCAGCAGGCAGTAGGCGCGGATAATGTCCTCATCCTCGGTGAACTCGTAGGGACCGGCCAGGAGCACATCGCCCCACAGAGCCTGCACGTCGGCGTCGGTGATGCCGGCCAGGGCATCGCGCACGGCCTGACGGTCGGTGGTGCCGGCTTTCTCAATGGCGGCGCAGAGCAGCAGCGCAGCGTCGTAGGACAGAGGGCCATGAGTGGTAGGATAGAACCCGGCGCCTTCGTAGAATTTAGTTGCGTAGTCCCACGCAATTTCATCTTCTTCGCTGAGGAAAAATCCAGCCGAAATCACTAAACCTTCTGCTGCTTCACCTGCAAGGAGAATCACCTGGTCGGAGTACATGGCGCCGGCGCCGATGACCGGGATATCCCAACCCATGGCCTCCAGCTGTTTCAGGATCAGGGCACCGTCGGCGGCCTGCGTTACCAACATCAGATACTCGGGGTTGGTCTGGCGGATCTTGGTCAGGATGGCGGTGAAATCCTTTTCTCCAGAAACAAAGCTCTCGTCATCGGTGATCTCGATGCCGTATTCCTCGCAGCCTTCCTTGGTGGACTCAAAGGCGGAAGCGCCCCAGTCATCGTTGACCCAGATGACGCCGATGGACTTGGCGTTCAGGTATTCATAGGCGCCGCGCTCCACCAGGTAGGGCTGCTCGGCTTCCATCTTGCCGGCCACCGTGAAAGCGTAGTCGCTCATGGGGGCGTACTGGTTGTTGGAAGCGCAGGGGGAAAGCTCCACCATGGTGTACTCCTCAAAAACAGGCGCACAGGCGATGGCTTCGGAACTGGTCATGGGGCCAAGCACGCCAACGATACTCTCATCATCGCCCATCTTCTTGGTCAGCTCCACCGCTTCCTTGGGTTCGCCTTTGGAGTCTTCCAGGACCAGCTCTACCTTCTTGCCCAGGACGCCGCCGTTCTCGTTGACCTTTTCGATGGCTAGCTCCCAGGAACGCCAGAAGCTCTCACCCATCTCGGCCTTGTCGCCGGTGACTGCCGTGATGCCGCCGATGCGGATGGTGTCCCGCTTGGTCTCGGCGGAAGCGATCTCGGAACTGGCGTTGGCGGAAGATGTCTGCTCGGAACTGCTGGTGGTTGCCGAACCGCCGCAAGCGGCCAGCAGGGAGGTGCCCATGGCCAGAGCCAGACCCAATGCGATTGACTTTTTCATACTGCTTTTTTTCATACTGCTTTGCTCCTTTTTTCAAGTGTGTTTCTTCTCGTGCTGCCGTAAAGGCGCTGTGCACTTTCGTTGTCTTCAGTCTACCATTGTGCCGCTTTTTTTACAAGATAACAAAAATACGATATGGTGGACTATTTCTCTTTCTTCGCTATTTTTCATGTTCTTTTTCTTGTTTTTCTGTTTATTTTGATATTATTGCACAATTTTCTGTGTTTTTTTCGTTGCAACACCCCGCGAAGTATGTTACACTGGGTGGCGAACCTTGTTAGATTCGGACCTGAAGGAGGGGACGTCATGCGGCGCAAAATGCCGCTTTCTTATTTTTCCATCCTGCTGGCGTTCTGCGCTGTCATCTTTGTGTTTGTGCTGCGCACCGTTTACAGCATGGTTCAAGGCAACCTGATTGAAACCTCCTCCCAAATAATGCAGCGCTGGTCCACCGAGTTATCCGACGCCATGGGCTTTGCCCACAGCCACATACTGAATCTGGCCTCCAGCCAGCATTTGCAGGAACTGCTGGCCGCCTACGGCACCGGCGCCGCCCAGGGCGACGCCGAGCAGGCCCTGTTGCGGGACGAAGCCCTTACCTCTCTGCTGTCCTTCAACAGCGTGACCCTGGGCACCCTGCCCTTGCTGGTCGAGATCACCGCCCGCACCCCGGACGGGTCCTATCTGCCCGTATACGACACCCTGGGGCTGGAGGAATCCCCCACTCCTTACGATCCCCGTTCGGAATGGATCCAGACCCTGGAGTCCCTGGACGGCCGTTTTTTGTGGGATACCTACTACGACGGCAACTATGAATACATCCGGGCCTCCAAGATCATCTACGACAACCGGGATTTTTCCAACATTCTGGGCACCATATCGGTGGAGTTCAACTATGAGCACCTGACCCAGAGCGTTCTGCACAATCTGCGCAACGAGGCAGGCATGGAAGCCGCCCTCTACAATATAGCCACCGAAGAGTTCATCGGGTATTATTCCATCCGGGGCCTGCCCGATACCGATACCCTGCGGCAGCTGAGCGCTTCGGGCGGCTTCTATATACAGCCAGACGGCGACGCCTGCCTGTTTGCCCGGCGGCTTTCCACCACCGACTACTATCTGGTGGGGCTGAAATCCCTGGAGGAAGTGCACACCACCTACCTGCAATCCTGCAGCATCCTGTTTTTGTCCGCCGGGGCGGCGCTGCTGGTGGGCATGCTGCTCACCTTTGTGGTCACCGGGTCGGTGTTGCGCCCGGTGGTGCAGCTGTCCGAGACCATGAAAAACGTGAAAAACGGCGATCTGGACATCACCGTCCACACCCGGGAAAAGGGTGAGGTGGGGGAACTGTACGACAGTTTCAACTACATGATCCAGATGATCAACCAGCTGATCGAGGAAAATTACGTCACCCGCCTGAACCAGAAACAGAGCGAACTCAACGCCCTGCAAAGCCAGATCAACACCCACTTTTTGTACAACACGCTGGATTCCATCAACTGGCTGGCCAAGGACTACCATGTGGAACAGATCTCCCAGCTGGTGACCAGCCTGTCCACCCTGCTGCGCACCTCGCTGAACAACGGCCAGCCGGAACTGACGGTGGAACAGGAACTGACCCACATGCGCAGCTACCTGAACATCCAGAAAGTGCGGTTCTGCGGGCTGTTCCAGGTCCATGAGGAAGTGGACGAATCCCTTTTGCAGGACACCGTCATCAAGATGCTGCTGCAACCCTTGGTGGAAAACGCCATCCTGCACGCCTTCAACCGGTCCGACGCCCCGGCCGAGGGCAACCTGCTGCTGGTGCGGGTGTTTGCCCGGGTGGGGGACCTGGTGCTGGAAGTGGCCAACAACGCCCCCGATGACGCCCTGGCCCAGGTACAGCAGCGACTGCGGCAGGAGGCGGGCGCCCCCGCCCGCAGCTACGGCATCCAGAGCATCCGCACCCGGCTGGAGATCGCCTACGCCCGGGAAGCCGCCCTAGAATACCGGATGGAGGGGGGCTTCCTGACGGCGAGCATCCGCATTCCCCGCCGTTATACCGCCCCCGACCGCCTGACTACCCCCAGACTGAAGGAGTAAAGACCCATGCCCTATTCCGTTTTGATCGTGGACGATGAGATGCTCATCCGGGAAGGACTGCGCCGTCACCTGGACTGGGCCACCCTGGACATGGAGGTGATCGGGGTAGCCGACGGCGCCGAGAGCGCCCTGGAGATTGCCCGGCGCCGGGCGCCGGATATCCTGATCACCGACATCTGCATGCGTTCCAAGACCGGCTTTGACCTGATCGAGGACCTGTTGGAACTGGGGCTTTCTCCCCAGGTGATCCTGATTTCCAGCTACAACGATTTTTCCTACGCCCAGCGGGCGGTGCGCCTGAATGTGGTGCGGGAATATATCCTGAAACCGGTGGACACCGACGCCCTGACCGCCCTGCTGCACAAGCTGCGGGGCGAACTGGACCTGCGCCCTGCCCCCCGCAGGGCCGAGGAGGACGGCGGCGCCGACATCCCCGTGCACACCTACCGCAGCTTTTTGCAGGACCTGCGCAGCGGCGGCTATGACCGGCACCGCTTTGTGCACTGTGTCAAGCACGGGGAAACCCAGGAAGCCCTGGCCCAGTGGGCCTGCGTGGAGCAGGTGGTCCGGGCGGAACCCCACCACCTGGCCTCGGCCCAGCGGTTCTGCACCAATCTGCTGATGCTGCTCATCTCCGAGGGCATCCTTTCCGGCGAGGGGGAGGACCCGGTGCACGCCCTGCGCCGCTGCGCCGACACCGAGGCCATGTGCGCCTGCATGCGGGATACCGTGGCCGCGGAATGTGCCCACAAATGCGCCCAGGCACCGCTGGCCCAAAGCAAGCTCATTGCCGCCAGCCTGGACCTGATCGAAAAGCATTACCGGGACCCCCGGTTCAACCTGACAGCCCTGGCCGCCGAACTTTGCGTCACCCCCAACTATCTGTCCATTCGCTTCAAGGAGGAGATGGGCGTAGGGTTCATGAAATATCTGCTGGACCGCCAGATCGAGACCGCCAAGCGGCTGCTGGCCGACCCCCAGTACAAGGTGTACCAGGTGTCCGAGATGGTGGGGTTTCAGGACGAAAAGTATTTTTCCCGCCAGTTCAAGAAACTGGTGGGGGTCACCCCCAAAGAATACCGCAACGAGCATACCTCTCCCCTGTGAGGGCGGGCTTTGTCCGGGCGGGGCGCACCACACCGTGCGCCCCGCCCGGTTTTTCTGCCTCAATGGATGCGGGGGTGCTTTTCTTTGGACGGCGGGTCTGCTATACTGGGCTCAAAGTGCACAAAAGGGAGCTGAACGGCCGTGAAACTGAGCGACAGCCAATACCCGCTGAAAAAGGTCTTTTACCGCATGTTTTCGCTGCTGGTAGTGGTACCGCTGATTGTGGTGTTTGCCGCGGCGGCGGTGATCCTGTACCAGGTGATGCGCACCTCCGCGGTGGATACCATCTCGGCGTTTCAGGAAACGGTGGCCACCACCCTGAACACCGATATCAAATCCGCGTCGCTGCAGCTGTCCCATTTTGTCTATGTAAACGACGGCGAGTTCCTGGACGTGGCCAACCGGGTCTATTCCAGCAGCGGCAGCAGCCAGCAATATCTGGCCGCTAAAGAGCTGGAACTGAGTTTCAACATGGCCATGGTGCCGTCTCAGAACATTCTGGCCGGGCTCTTTTTCATGAAAGGCGGGGGTACCGTGCCGGTGAAGGAGTCCATCACCCTGCCGGACGACGCCCTGCGCGCCGAAGGCTGGTACCGCACCGCCCTGGACAATCCCAACCGGGTGACCATAGGCGGCTACGACACCAGCAAGACCGATCTGACCGCCAACGCCCAGAAAGGCGGTCAGCTGGTGCTGGTGACGGCCATGGCTCCCAACTATACCACCGACCGCAGCGGCCGCATCGAGATGGTGGCGTACTTTACCACCTCCCAGGTAAGTGAGGTGCCGCTGCGGTCTCGCTCCGACCCCGGCATGGGCACTACCCTGCTGCTGGACGAGGAAGGCCAGGTCCTGTTCGGGGATATGGGCCGGGAAGAACTGCTTGCCTGGTTTGGAGAGAACGGCGCGCAGCTACCCAACGGCACCTTCAACCGGCGGGCGGCCCTGGACCCCGACGGGCGGACCCGCAACTATCTGTTCATCCTGCGGCAGGTACCCTTTACGGGTTGGCGCATCGCCACCTTTGTGGACGAAGGGCTTATCATGGACCGCATCCTGGGTATCGGCGCACTGCTGGTGGGGGTGGTGTTCAGCCTGCTGCTGCTCTTCTTCCTGTTCTCCCGGTACTTCCTGGACGCCATCGTCATGCCGGTGCAGGAGCCGGCCGGGGCCATGGACCGGGTGGCCGCCAACGACCTGGCCGTACAGCTGCAGCCCTCGGGTCACCAGGAGCTGCAGCGGCTGACTTCCTCCTTCAACCAGATGGTCCTGAGCCTGAAAAACATGCTGGCCATCAACGAGGAAACCCAGAAGCGCAAGCATCAGGCCGAGATGCAGGTTCTGCAAAGTCAGATCAACCCCCATTTCATTGTGAACACCCTCAACTCCATCCGCTTCATGGCCCAGATGTCGGGGTACGACGGCACTCGCCGTATGGCCCAGGCGTTGGGCAATATCGTATCCTGCTCTTTCCGTAGCAGCACCAGCTTTTACACGGTGGACGAGGAATTGCAGATGCTGGACAGCTACCTGTACATCATGCGCATCCGCTATGCAGACGGCTTTGAGGTGCGCTACGATGTGGCCGAAGATTGCCGCAGCTGCCGCCTGCCCCGGTTGACCCTGCAGCCCATTGTGGAGAACGCCCTGGACCATGGCTTTGCGGACATGGGGGACGAGCTGGGCCAGCTGGTGATCCAGGCGGCCCGGCAGGGGGATTTCCTTTGCCTGGAAGTGGAGGACAACGGCTGCGGCATGACGCCGGAGCAGGTTGATGCGGTACTGCGGGGCCGTCCCCTGGGGGCGGATACCGGCCACGGCATCGGGCTGAAAAACGTGCTGGCACGGCTGCGGCTGCATTTTGGCGGCGAAAGCAACCTGTTGATAGAGAGTGTGCCCGGCCAGGGCACCCGGATAACGATCCGCCTACCCTGGCAGGCGGTAGCGCCCCAGACAACGAAGGAGGAACTGTCCCATGATCCGAACCCTGATTGCCGATGACGATGCCCTGCTGCGGGCGGCTTTGCGCACCATGGTGGACTGGGAAGCCTTGGGCTACACCCTGGTGTGGGACTGCACCAACGGGCTGCAGATGCTGGAACTGTTACAGCGCACCACCGTGGACCTGCTGATCACCGATATGAAAATGCCCCTGCTGGATGGGCTGGGGTTGATCCGCCGCCTGCGGCAAAGCGCCCTTTTGCCGGTGACGGTGGTACTTTCGGGCTATGACGAATACGAGCTGGTGCAGGAGGCCTTCCGCCTGGGAGCCCATGACTACCTGCTGAAAGGCAACCCGGACACCGCCAGCCTGACCGCCATGCTCACCGAGCTGCGCCGCCGCATCTTTGCCGACGGCGGCACCGCAGCGGCCCCCGCCGCCGGGCCCCAGCTGGCCCCGGGCAGTTACGGGGTGGCGGTATTTGCGGTGGACGACATGGCCCGGCAGTCCGACCGGTTCGGGGGCGACCTGAAAAACCGCCTGGACAAGCCCATGCTGGAACTGGTACGCCAGATCCCCCGGGTGGCAGGTCGGGCCACCCTGCGGGCTGCCGGACCCGGCCAGTACGAGCTGCTGTGGCAAGTTCGGGACAAAGCCCGCTACCACAACACTATGCTGTCGGTAGTGCAGCAGATCCAAGTGGTATGGCGGGATTACATGAACCTGAGCGTTTCAGCGGCGGTGAGCGACCTGGTCACCGAAGCAGGGGTGGCCGACGCCTGCGCCCTGTGCGGGGTGATGGTGCGGCTGGCGGTGCTGCAAGGACCGGGAGCGGTCTGCACCCAGAGCCGGTACGAACCCCTGGCCCGGGCCTGCCTGGACAGAGCCCCTGTGTGTGCGCCGTTGGTGAACGCCCTGGGCGCCCAGCGGGACGAGGACTATGAAGCGGAGAAGGAAGCCTTTTTCCGCACTCGGGAACCGCTGGACGGCCCGGCTCAGACCCAGCTGATGCTGGTGCTGCTGACCCAGATCACCGAGGCCCAGCGCAAATGCGGCCTGGACGCGGAGAACACCGCCGGTTGTGAAGCGGTGGTACAAGCCCTGGGTACCCCCTGGGAGCGCAGTGTCTGGCTGCGCAACCTGCTGCGCAAGGAGCAGGAACGGCTGCAGCACCGCAGCCGCAGCCAGACCCCGGACCCCATCCGCCGGGCCCAGATCTTTCTGGAGGACAACTTCACCGACCACAACCTGACCTTAAAGGCCGTGGCCGACCAGGTAGGCCTGAACGAGAAGTACCTGAGCACCCAGTTCACCCGCCGGTGCGGCTGCACCTTTATCAGCTACCTGAACAACCTGCGGCTGCGCTATGCCCAGGAACTGCTGGCCCGCACCGACCTGAAGATTTATGAGATCAGCGACCGGGTGGGATACAGCCGCTTTCCCAGACTGCTCCCTATCTGAAACACCGCGGTTGAAAAAACTTTTTTCAAAATTCATTATTTAATCGTCAATATATTGGCGATGCTGCAAAAACTGATATCACAATGCTGAACGCTCTACCGCAATTTATATTACAATATTTACATAGTATAGTATAAATGGGAAAGGGTGTACCTGCTTGCTACAGGTAGCCGAATATGAGAGTTTTGTCCGTAAGCGCATCACGCAGCTGCGCCATCGCCTCCACGTTTCCGAACACAAAATGAGCCTTGACCTTGGCAAAAGCGGCAGCTATATGCGCAGTATTTCAATCGGCAAGGCATTGCCCTCAATGCAGCCATCAAGGAAATTAGCAGCTCACGCAAAGCCAGATGACGCGCTTAGTCACCCTCATGGGAGTGCCAGCGCTTTAAGACTTCCTCCACCTGCTTGATAAGCTGCTCCTTATTCGGCATATACAGGACATACCGAGAAGCAAAAATTTGATTAGACAAGCCGCCCAGCGCATACTCAGCCGCTACACTGTCCTTATCGGTGCAGAGGATGATGCCGATGGGCGGATTGTCTTCCGGGTCGTTGACCTCTGCGGCATAGTAGTTCAGATACATATTGATCTGCCCGGCAGCTTCGGGCGTGAGTTTGGTGGTTTTCAACTCGATCAGCACATAGGCGTGCAAAATCTTGTTGTAGAACACCATGTCCACATAGTAGTGGGTGTTATTCACAGTGACCCGCTGCTGTGTGCCGACAAACATAAAGCCCCGACCGAGTTCCAGCAGGAAATCTTCGATTTGCCGCACCAGTGCCGCTTCCAAGTCGCTTTCAAGGAACGGCTTCTCCTCCGGCAGACCTAAAAATTCAAATACATACGGGTCTTTGATGATGTCCTCCGGCTTGGCGTAGTCCACGCCCTTTTCAGCCAGCGCCAAAACCTGCTCCTTGTTGGCATCACCGCGGGATAGGAGCAGACGCTCAAACAGAGAGCTATCAATCTGCCGCTTCATCTCACGGACAGACCATCCGGCGTTGACTGTTTCCTTTTCATAGAAGCTGCGCTTTTCCTTATCGGAGATGGACAGCAGCTCGCAGTAGTGCGACCAATTCAATTTTCCAGACACTGTCTGGAAAATTGGATAGCTGAGATAGAACTGCCGCATCTTGTGTGTAAATATTTTAATTTGTTGACATTTCCCCGAAATCACGATATAGTAATAGTAGAAAACGACTTGGGAGGGATACTGGATGCCGAGCGATTACCAAAAGCAAATAAAAGAAATTTTTGGCACAGCTGATTTGGATGAATTGCGAGAACTTGCAAAGATGCTGAAAATCAATCATCCAAATCCGCGCAATGCGGGCCGCAAGGCACAGCTGACCCCCGACCAGATCGTAGAGGTTTTGGAACTGCATAGAAAAGGCATCGGCAACACCGAGATTGCAAAACAGTTCGGCGTGTCGCGCCAGACCATATACAAGTATATCTATAACGCCGAGCATTTCAGCACGGACCCGGATTTTACCATGCGGATGAATTTCATGAACGGTAAGCAGCTATGTACGGTCATCGACATTGATTTCAAGCACGAAGTTGTCCGCATGAAGAACTACACCGACCGAATCCCTTTGCGGGCGTTTGGCATTGTAGAGAATCCGTCTTGGGCAGATTTCGAGGAATTTTTGAAAGAAAGATGCCTGCCTGCCAGCCGAGCCGGTCTGAAAGGCATTCTCCGAGAGATGGATGTTCCTTTCTTTGATCCGCTGCTGATTATTGAAAAGACCAATGGGCGTATGGCTGGGGACCACCAATGGGTGCAGATTATAAAAGCTGAATCCTCTTGTGCAACAGATAGATAGGCTATTCAGCCTTGCGTGTAAAACGGCATTTTTGATAGGCACTGCATCCCCAAAACTGACCGTATTTTCCATTGCGCAGAACCAATGGCTTACCACAGTATGGACACTTGGTCTGTAAATCCTCAATATGCTGTTGTTTTTCTTCTTGAGAAACCTCTGTGAACGGCTCCAGTAGCCCAACCACTTGTTCAATATCCTCGTGAGAATAAATAATCGGCGCGTCCTTCAAACGCCGCTTCAAAAAGTATAGTTTACCCTATTGTAAGTAATCGCGCTATTCGCTTGATTACAATCAAGCAATTCAAAAAAATCGAAAATGTTAAAGAGTATACTGTAACGCTGCCGATAAAATGTAGTATAGCAATACAGTTTCGCTGCAAAGCTCCATATAGAGGCACAAGTGCTAGTCCCATAAAAAGAACTACTAAATCCGTAATGGACAAGCAAGATAAATATAGTATGGTGTTGATTGTCTCATTGAACACTGTACCGTAAGCAGGATAACCCTTTTTCTTTTTCTCATTTCCACTGGCGATTGCACCTAATGTGGCAAATAATAACCCCAGCAAAATTGAAATTGCCGTACATACCGTTTCCAGAACACTCGTGCGAATTGGGGAAATTAACGTCAGACCAATTCCAAAGCTAATTGGTGTTGCCATAAAAATTACGCGATGGCGTAAAGAAGAAAGCATTTTCCAGTAATCACAGACAATTTCACGGATGTTCAGAAAAGAATTTTTCTTTCGCAAAGAATAGCGTATAATCAGTAAGAATGTGATTGCAAGAATCAAGGCACCACAAAAATGTGTTTCGCTCATAATAGCTCCTCCGTTAGCGTCTTGATATCACATGAATAGTCATATCCATTTTTTCAATGTATTCTGTCGCGCGTGCACATAAGTACGAAATGATGGTATTCTCGTCAGCATGACCGTTCTCTTTTTCGTATTGGCTGGGTATGTATTCAAGAATGCTCAGATTATCGTATTTATGCAGATTAACCGTTCTTTCTTTACCATCTCCGATGTCTATTGTTGCAGTAACATTGTCGTAAGATATGCCGTTTTCTAATTCAAAAATCGCAGACTTGTCTAAACCGAAATGAATTAAACGCTCAATAAAAGTATTGGCTGCTTTTCCGAGAAAGGAGGACAAGACTCGCTCTTCCTTGGCGTAAGAAATCCCGCTCAATTGGTCGCTGTTGTCTTCTGAGGTGCGATTACGGGTCAATTTCAACCGTTTGAGTGTACCTAAATCAAAAAAGGCGTTTAGAAATTCACTGGGAGATACATTGCACGTGTGAAAAGTTGCGTTCATTTTATCTTTCGCAAACTCGTTTATCATTTTACAGGTAATAGATTTGGCACCGTATATCCCCATGGATTGGAAAAGGATTAAGCCCTTGTTAATGGGTTCCGTTGACGTCTCTTTTTTGGGAATAGCAACAAATACAAAGAAAGGAACCATTCCTGCTTGATTCTTTTCAATTGAACCAACTCGTTCGTGAGATGTTGCATCGTATATGTCGCTTTCTATCCCATAATTCCCCGAATGTATGCAAGCAGCAATGTAAGAAAATTTTTCGGTTTCTCCGCGCCAATTGGGATTTGTTTCAATGTAATACAACTTCTTTTCGGATTCAAGCGTTTCCATTGTGCGGCGAACAGCAAAAAAGGCTTCAAAAAAATCTATTGCCTGGGAGTATTGCGTATCATTGTATTGAACAGGGGAGTTCAGCCCTAAATAACAGCTATTCTTGCCTGATTGGAAAAAGTAGAAGCTGGAAACATATAAACCCAAACTCATTTAAAAGACTCCTTTTTGTATGCGCAATCCTATGAGCAACTATGTTCTTTGTGACATAGGAAAAATGGTGTAGATAGAAAAACTGTTTTCATATGTGTAGATTATCACAATCAGGCCACATAATCTTCCACTCAAAATACTCAGCCTGCGTGATCTCTCCCGCATACAACTTCTTCTGAACCGCAGCCCAATCCTTCAGAAAATCATCCAGAATCGTATCATCGAACCACATCGCCACGGGGGAGCGCGGCGGCCAGCTATCGTTATCATCATAGCGCAGCGCAAGGTCTGGGTTGGCATTGTACCGCGCTGTGCCGCGCTCAGTTAGCACCAACTTGATAACGCCGGGCTGCTCCTCGTCCAGCCAGAAAAGCTGCTCCAGAATATCGTTTGCCGGACCGTTTCCGCCATCGGAAAGTGCCAACGGGGAAACACGCAAAGCCTCTGCTATTTGATTTAGCAGGGGCTTTTTTGGTACGCGGTAACCCATTTCGTATTGCGCAATGCGGTTTGCGCTGAGGTCGACCAACTCGCCCAACTCTTTCTGGGTCATGCGGCGGTGTTGGCGGATGCGCTTGATTTTCTCTCCGATGTTCATTTCAGTTCACTCTCTTTGCAGGATTTTCCTTATTGTACCACACCATAACATAAAAGCGCAAAAAAAAAGTAACAATTTTGCGAAAACTATTGACATTCGCATAAAAGCGCAGTATCCTATATTCACATCGCAAATATGCGAAAGTTGAAATTCAAGGATGGTGATCGAATGGATTGTAAAGAAATCAGAGAAATGTACAAGCTCATGTTTGCGGAGTACCCGGACATTGTAACGGTCAAGGATCTGCAAGCCATGCTGGGTATCAGCCGCCACGCGGCCTATGACCTGCTGGGAGAGGGCGAGATCAGCTGCATCCGGCTGGGAAACGCCTACAAGATCCCCAAAATCAATGTGATCAATTATGTTCTGAAAAGTCCGTGCGGTCAGACCCGTGTGAGCGCGTAGGAGAAAGCCTTGTTTTTGGCAAGAGCACCTCCCCGTCTTAAATAGATTCGGCACCTTGAAAACTGCATATCCGACAAGCAAGGTACATTCACCACATTGCCGTCAACTTACGAGTACGGCAGCGCAGACAGAGTACGCGCCATGACTGCCACCGGGCACGAGCGATTCAGTCTCTGGTAAACACCCCGTGGCGGAGTGGAGCGCAATGACAGATGTGGTCGTAAAGATACTTCCGTCCAGTCATAGTTCACACAATGAGGGCGGCAGGCAGAGAACCTAGCTGGGGTAAAAATACCCATGATGCCGTTGCAGCCGAACGGCAGCCTTGCGAGTCGTCCCCGCAGCTGGGGCAAGGTGGGCAAATGCAGCTGTAAATCGAAAAGTTATCCCGAAAGTATGCGAAACCGATTCACGTTTTCCAGTCTAATAAAAGTAGGGAATCAGAACCGTATACTTTCGGGGAATTTATTGGGAGTGAATCAGATTTGATTCACTATTCAGGGGGTAAGGGGTAAAAGTGAATCAGTTCTGATTCACTCGCAGTAACCGCCCAAATCTGCCCTGTGTGGGGCAGATGCCACACGCAGCAACGGATACGAAACAGCCAGAACACCCGCCGTTTGGCGCGCTTGTGGGGCTGTGGGTCGGCGTGAGCCGTACAACTTGACACTGGAGAATAAAACTTACTACACACAAAAAGACGATAGTATGAGATAATAGATATATACCAAAACAGAAAGGACGATGCGAATGAATTATGAAAAACTTCCAAAAACGATCTCCGCCGAAGAACTCCTCTCCACGCCGCTGCCGCCGGTCAAGTGGATCATTCCCGGCTTGCTCCCGGCAGGGCTGGCGCTGTTTGCCGGCCCCAGCAAAGCGGGCAAAAGCTGGCTGACCTTGTGGCTGTGCTTGCAGGTCGCGCAGGGCAAGCCCATGTGGGGGCGCGAAATAGAGCCGCACACCGTGCTTTATCTCTCGCTGGAGGACACCTTCAACCGCCTGCAAAAGCGCCTTCTCCAGCTTGTGGGCAGCGAAGAAGCCCCCGAACGGCTGGTCATGCAGACGGAATGTGGCAGCATCGGGCAGGGGCTGGAAGAACAGCTTACCAGTTTCCTCTATCAGCACCCGGACACCGGGCTGATTGTCATCGACACCTTGCAAAAGGTTCGTTCCAACGACCAGAACAACAGTATGTATGCCAGTGATTACAAGGAGATCAGCGCGTTGAAAGCATTGGCGGACAAGTATAACATCTGCATTTTGCTGATCCACCATCTGCGCAAACAAGCCGCAGACGATCCGTTCCAGCAGATTGCAGGTTCCAATGGTCTGATGGGTGCGTCCGATACCAGCTGGGTCATGCAGCGCAAGCGTATGAGTCAGACCGCCAGCATTTTGGTGACCGGGCGCGATATGGACAACAAAACACTGCGTCTGCACGAAGAAAATTGCGTTTGGATGCTGGACGAGGAAGAAAGCACCGAACAGATTGTCGCTAAGGCTGTACCGAGTTACCTTTGGAAAGTGGCTGACTACATCGATAGTGTCGGAACATGGCAGGGCACAGCCACCGAACTGCTTTCCGCAGCCGATATTGAAGGCGTTTTGCCCCACCAGCTGACCCGGAAAATCGTGGAGCATTACGATACCGTATTCACCCCAAGAGGAATCCGCTATGAAACCCACCGCACCTCGCAGGCGCGGCAGATGAAGTTCTCCCATGACGGAAATGACGCAGATGACGCTAATGACGCTGAAATTGACATAACCCAGCTTTTCAAATGGGATATCTCACAAACAGCGTCATCAGCGTCATTAGCGTCACAAAGGTCGCGTAAGGAGAGCAAGCATGGGCGAAGTGTTGCCACAGGGCAACCCGCCGAAAAGCCTACGGGGACAGCCCCGAACCCCTGTGAGGCTGCTGGCGCATGAGAAAACGCAGTGTCGGGATCAATGTCCGCGTCAGCGTCACAGAGAAACGAAAAATGACGCTGATGGCTAAACGGTGCGGGCTGTCGCTTTCAGAATATTTGCGCCAGCGGGCGCTGGGATATGAACCGGGCGGGCATCCGCCCAAGGAGGTATTTGATGTGTTGGATAAACTGGATGAAATTGCAGAAGGCTGTACACCGGCAACATGTGCCGAAATCGGCACTTGTGCTGACCGCTTGAGGGATTTGCTCATTGGCGGTAACTAAGATCTGGGCGATCAAGGACAGCCTACAGCGTGTCCTTGATTACGCAGCCAACCCCGACAAGACTGAATACGATGCCCTTGCCCAGACTCTCCACTATGCGGAGAACGATGCCAAGACAAAGTTGAATGAGAGTGCCCAGCTCGTCACAGGCATCCATTGCAGTCCAGACCATGCATGGGAGGATATGCGGGCTGTACAGGAACGCTTTGGTAAAACAGACGGCGTGGTGGCGCTCCACGCCTACCAGAGCTTCCGCGAGGGCGAGGTTACCCCGGAGCAGTGCCATGAGATCGGCGTGGCGCTGGCCCGCAAGGTCTGGGGCAAGAGGTTTCAGGTGCTGGTCGCTACCCATATGAATACGGATAATCTGCACAACCACTTTGTTATCAATTCCGTATCGTATGTGGACGGCAAGAAATATGAGCAACGCCGCAGCCAATACGCTGAGTTCCGGGCAGCATCCGACAAGCTGTGCCGGGAGTACGGCTTGTCGGTGGTGGAGCAGCCCAAGGCCAAGGAACCGGCACGGTACGCCCGGATACGGGAGGCTATTGACCAAGCCTGTGAGGATGCCAGCACCCCGAGGACTTTCACAGAGCGCTGTATCGGCAAGGGTATATTTTCGACAGTGATCCCAATCGAAAGTATGCAACGATTCGGGCGAGGGATGGTGGTCGTGCAGTGCGCCTATATCGGCTGGGAGAAGAATACGATCTTGCAGCCATAGACGACAGCCTGCGGGGAAACTACTTGTTGTATGGACCAAGGCTGTATGAGTTGAAACACCCGCCCCGGCAGTATACGCCGAAACGATATCGCCCCAAGGATACCTATGCGGGAAAAAGTGTTCTCCAAATTTTCTTCGAGGTATTCTTCGGGGAATCTCAGATGCACCGCTTATATCTGTACTACTGTTACCAACTGGGTATCTTACCCAAGAAACAGCAACCGCGTATCAACCGCCCGGAACTGGAGCGCATCTGGAAAGATACTGAGAAAATTCTTGCAGAACACGCCTTTGTCCACGACCACAAGTTTCCCTCTTTGCAGGCAATCGTGGACTATCGCAAGGGTTTGTCCCGGCGGATAGAAACCCTTGCCGCGCAGCGGGCGGAAATCGTCAAGCAGATGCGCCGAAAAGATGCTCCATCGGAACTGGCAGACCGCCGTGCAATGCTGACCTGCAAGATTGCGGAACTCCGCAAAGAGGACAAGATTGCAGAGGGAGCAATCAAGCGTATTCAACGCACACGCGAATCCAACCGTATTGACCGGGAAAACAGGATGCCGCAACATCCCAGACCACGCCGCCGCAGAAGGGAACGGGAGCGCGAATGATGTCAGTTTGCACCCAATGTGCAGGACAGTTCTTGTGCAATTCTGTGAATAGCTTTCCGGCGGGATTGCTGGTATCGTTGTACCGAACCCAAAATGCAGCAACTTGAAAAAAGGAGAGATGCCTATGGTAGCAGGACGCTTACAGGAGAAAAACGGATTTTATTACATCGTGCTGAGCTACACGGACTCGGCGGGCAAACGCCGCCAGCCGTGGATCGGCACAGGGCTGCCCGTCAAGGGCAACAAAAAACGCGCCGAAAAAATGCTGGCAGAAACGCGAAAGAACTTCACGATTCCCAAGGGGCAGGTGTCCGAACTCAGCCCGGATATGGCATTCAGCGACTATATGCGGTACTGGCTGAAAATGATGCGCACAGCCGTAACGGAAACTACTTACTCGTCCTATTGCTTCAATGTGGAAAAGCACATCATTCCCTACTTTGAACCGCTGGGCGTAACGCTGGCAGGGCTGCAGCCGCGACAAATCCAAGCTTTTATCTGCATGAGTCGGAAACGCTGAAAAACACCTCTATCCTGCGATTCCACGCCAATCTTCACAAGGCGCTGAAATACGCCGTGCGCATCGACCTGATCACCAGCAACCCGGTGGACAAGGTGGACCGCCCCAAGCCGCAGGCGTTCATGGCAAGCTATTACAGCGCCGAAGAGATGGAAAAGCTCTTTGAAGCCGCCCAAGGACATAAGCTGGAACTTATCATCCAGCTTGCAGCCTTTTACGGACTGCGCCGTGCCGAGGTGATGGGCTTGCGGTGGGAGGCCATCGACTTCGAGGCCAAGACGCTGACCATCCGGCATATCGTGACCAGCACCCGCATCGACGGCAAGAAGATTCTGGTAGAGGCAGACCGCGCCAAAACGAAATCCAGTCTGCGAACCCTGCCGCTGGTAGACCCGATTGCCGAGCGCTTGAAAGCCGTCAAAGAGCAGCAGGAATACAACCAGAAAATCTGCGGCAACTGCTATAACCAAGAATACCTTGGCTATGTATTTGTAGATGCAATGGGCAACCTGATCCAGCCGGATTCTGTGACAACGGGCTTTCCGCAGCTTTTGAAAGAAAATGGTTTGCGCAGGATCCGATTCCACGACTTGCGCCACCCGTATGTCAAGCCCACGACAAAAAAATTTATAACTTTTTTTGAAGTTTTTCGGGCAGCCTCATAGCTGCCCATAGCTGTTTCAAATGGGTGTTCACGGTTATACCTCCTTTTCGGATTCCTTAGTTTCTAGGAAATCCTGTGTTGCATATTCAATCTCAATCCGCTCTCCTGGAAAGACGTAAACTTTGTTGATAAGCCGGTCAATCAGAGCTTTTGTCAGCATATTGGCGTTTCCGACTTCCTGCATAATTTCCTGTTGTTTCAACTTGATTTCATAATCACTTTTTATCTGCTTTGTCTGTGCAGTAATGACAGCATGAACATTTTTGGCTTGTACCAGTTCCGTGTCATAAACCGCTTTTCGTGTTCGATAGGTTTCCAAATCAATCTCTCAAGCGCATACTGCTCATAAAGATGCCGCTTGCTGTCTTGAATAGAACGGAGTTTTTCTTCATGTTCGGCCTGCTGGACTGTCTGTAAATCCAATTTATCCTTATTGCTGTCAATTCCCAATGCCGGACACATTTGAGCCCGAATTGTTTCAAATACAACCTGCTCCAGATCAGCCATCTTTATGCGCACACCATGACAAGGAAGCGTTTCAGCCACCTCGGAATGACGGCAATAAAACCACGCACCATTTCGTAGAGACATTGTATGATCGCAGCATCCACAGAATACCTTACCGCGGAGCAGATAATCACGCGGTTTTTTATTTGACAGAGAGAAACGCTTAATTGAAGCATTGGCTTTTTCAAATAGATCCACACTTATAATAGCCGGATGATGGTTCGGGATTTTGAACCACTCACTTTCATCCTTTAACTGTGTATGTCGGCTGCCAATCTCTTTTTTACCTTTCTCTTGCCAATTACATAGGTACCGATATATCTTTGATCTTCTAAAATACGCAGGACCGTTGATGTACTCCAAACGCCGTTTGTTCGGGAAACATTGTAATAGTCCTTGCCTTTAAGTTTGCGATATTCCCCAGGGGTGGGGATATTCATGGCATACAATTTTCTTGTGATCTCGGCTGCGGTGTTGCCTTCAGACGCCCATTGAAATATCATCTGCACATTCGAGGCAACATCCTCGTCCGGTTCCATACGTCCGTCTGCACTCTTGCGATAGCCGTAATGACAGATGACACTCTGATATTCCCCACGACTCATTTTTGCGTATTTTGCACTTTTGGTTTTCATGGACATATCTCGGCTATAACACTCGCTAATAAGATACTTGAAAGCAATATCAATCCCTCCGGTATCACCTTTGAAATTAGCTGTGTCAAAATCATCACTGACGGAAATAAAACGGGTGTGATAAAGAGGAAATACCCGCTCAATAAAATAGCCGGGTTTCAATGCTGTTACGTCCAAATCGGGAAAGGTCTTTTACAATAATACAGTTGATTTTTCCGGCCTGAACCATTGTTAAAAGTTCCTGCACCGCCGGACGCTCAAAGTTTGTCCCCGTATGACCATTGTCAATAAATTCCAAAATCTCGCTGTTATCCCATTCCGGCAGAGACATAGCTTTTTCACGAAGAATCAGTTTTTGATTTGGTATGCTCAAACTTTCAGTTTTGAAATCTTCCACAGAAAGACGGATATAAAGAGCAATCACATAGTTGCGCACGGTTCCACCGCCTTTCCCTGAAATTCATTTTTGAAACGGAAGGTCACATGAATATTCCGCTCGTGGTCTATCTCAATTCGTTCAATGAGCCGTTCAATCAGTGCCGCAGTCAGCACATGATCCTGTGCCAGTGGTTTGGCATCCTGTTCCATTGCACGGTATCGGGCAAGCTGGTTGTCCAGGGAGTCCATAGATTTTTCAAATACTTCAATCTCTACCAGACAGAGCATTGATAGCATGTTCATAATCCGCTTTCAATTCAAAGTATTCGTCATTTGTCAAAATACCCTGCACAAAATTTTCATATAGGCCACGGATCAGCCGGCGTGTTTTTTTCAATTTCCTGCCGTTTGGCCGACATCTGAATTTTCAGCTTATCTTTTTCCTGTTTTTGTCTTGCCTCCAACTGAAAGAGTGGCAGCGACATTCCCAGCGCAACTGTCAGCTCTTTTTCAAGAATAGCCGTAACAGTAGAAATCAGTTCTTTCTCCTGTATCATCGCACCTTTGCAGCTATCTTTTTCTACCCGGCTGTTTGTAAGGCAGTGGAACCAGTAAGTGTCGGGTCCTTTCCGGCGCTCGGCGCGTTGCCTGTGAAGGCTTCTGCCACAATCAGCACAGAATACTTTACCTTTGAAAATGTTTGGTGTGTAGGGACGTTTTGGAGTTGCTTTGCTTTCTTCACAGATCTGTTTTCTGTATTCCTGAACTGCAGTTAAACAACTCATGGCTGATGATCGGTTCATGGGTGCATTTTGCAATAATCAGATTATCTTCTCCAGCCTTGACCTGCTGATGATCTACAATCTTTGTTTTTTTCCTTGCACCAGATCGCCTGTATAGACTTCGCTATCTAAAATTTTCATCACTGTACGGGTCTGCCATTTGCCGCTTCCAATCAGACCCGGACTGGTAATTTCGCCAGTGGCCTTTTTATAATGGCTCGGTGCCGGAAGCCCCATCTCATTTAGATTGCGGACAATCCGGTTCAGTGCCACATGCTCATGTGCCCATTCAAAAATCTGTTTTACCACAGGGGCAGTATTTTCATCAATCAGAAGTTTATGGCAATTATCAGGATCTTTCCTGTAACCGTAAGGTGCCCGTGCACCAACATAGTCGCCGTCTTTCATAGCCTGCCGCGCTTGTGCTTTGATTTTTCGTCCAATGTCCAGAGCATAGGCTTCATTGATCATATTTTTCAAAGGCAGCATGATACCGCCATGAAGATTTCCGGAATCCGCTGTATCAAACTGATCCGTAACAGCAATGAAACGAACATTATGAGCATGGAAATACTGTTCGATATAATAACCTGTGTCAATAGAATTTCGCCCTAATCGGGAAAGATCCTTAACAATCACACAGTTAATGTGGCCTGCTTCAATATCAGATAGCATTTGCTGAAATCCAGGGCGGTGAAAATTTGTCCCTGTCGCTCCGTTGTCGATATAGGTATCATACACAACGAAGTCCGGTTTATCTGAAAGAAAGTCATTCAGTACCAGCTTTTGATTTTCTACTGAGCAGCCCCGCTTTTTGTTATCCTCCACAGAAAGACGGATATACAGAGCTACATGTACATATAAAGATGGTGCCGGCATAGGTGCCGCCGTCTGTTTTCTGCTTTTTCTTGCCATTTAGCCCACCATCCTTTCTTCATTTTTTGTAGCAATCTGTTCCGCCAAAGAGATTGCTTTCTGATATTCATCCTGGTAATTAAATTCAATATGCAGTTCATCTTTACCCATTACCCGTATGCTTCGGATAAGCTGCATGACTGCCCGGCGGTCAATATCCTCCATAGTAGAAAATCTCATAAAATGGTTGATCCAACGATTTCGTTCGCTTCGGTTTTCCAATACATCTGTAAGTTTATCGTTCCATTCAGCGATTGCCTTTTGGAACAGTTCAATATCTGCATTGTATTTTCGCTTATAAGAGAGAAATTCTTCCTTTGTCAGAATTCCACTCACCAGATTTTCATAGAGTTTTGCCTTAAAGCCCTCGGTCTGTGCTACACGCTTTTCATTTACTCTGATCTGTGCGGCATATTCCTGTGCCAATTCCCGGTTGATCCGTTCCTGACTGATACTGGACAGCAGGGCATCCAGAGAAGCAACATTTTCAATATGTCCTTTCAAACTGTCCTGCACACATTCAATCAGATCCGACTCTTTCAGCATGACCGACGATGTGCAGCCATTCTTTTTGCCGGTCGGGCAGTAATAATAGTGATACTCTTTATCTTTATAGCGGTTCGTCTTGCGGGTCATACGGCAGCCACAGCAGCCGCAGATCAAAATACCGGAAAAAAGGTAAACCTTATCCGATTTGGGAGAAGTCCTTGTGTCAATCCTGCGGAGCCGTTGCACCAGATCAAAATCGTGCTTTTGTATGATCGCTTCATGGGTTCCCTCCACACGAATCCATTCCGAAGAAGGTTTGTCCTCACGCTCTTTTAATTTGAAATGGGGCGTTGTCTGCTTGCCCTGGACCAGTGTTCCGGTGTAAGTTTCATCCTGTAAAATGCGGATGATTGTAGTTGCAGACCATTTGCAATCCTTTCGGTCTGTATAGCCACCTTTTTGCATGAGGCATTCCGTGATTGCGCTTATACGCCAAAGGTGAAAGAATTCCTAATCGGTTCAGTTCATCCGCTATATGGGAAGCGCTGAATCCTTCCAGCCGTTTTCTGAAAATATCCCGGCACAACATTGGCAGCATATTCGTCTACTTCCAGGCTCTTGTGTTTATCGCCGACTTTCACATAACCATAGATGGTAAAAGCACCTACAAAATCCCCCGCTGCGCCGTTTTACTTCCAGGGCGCTCCGTGTCTTAACAGAAATATCCCGACAGTAAGCCTCATTCATAATGTTTTTTGACAGAAACCGTGAGATCATCGGCAGCGTCATTTTCTGTGTCCACATTATCGTTAATTGCGATAAAACGCACTCCATAGGCTGGAAATACCCTGCGCATATAACGGCCTGTTTCTATGTACTCACGACCTAAGCGGGAGAGGTCTTTGACAATCACGCAGTTAGCTTCGCCTTGTTCGATCATCCGCATCATTTCCTGAAATGCCGGGCGATCAAACAAAACACCACTATAACCATCGTCAATTTTTTCTGCCACAACCTCAATTTCCGGGTGTCGGGCTATGTAGTCATCGATCAGGCGCCGCTGGTTAGCAACGCTGTCACTTTCTACTGTTTTATCATCCGTATAAGAAAGACGGATGTACTTAATCGCTTTGTAAACCTGCATAAAAAAACACTCCTTTCGTTGCACAGAAAAATCCCCGCAATTCAAGAAGTGTGGTTAATCCATATTCAATTCCTTTTCCGATTCTTATTCTACCATGCTTTTACGGAAAAGTCAGCCCCTTTCTTAAAATTGCAGCTATCGCAAAATACCTTTGATACATTCTTCCAGGGTAGCACCTTCAGCAGAAAAGCTGGCCTGTACAGTAAAACGCCCACACTTAAAATGGTATGGATTTTTGATTTGCTGAACGAATTCTGCAATTCGTTCAGCACGGGAAAGTTCTTTGTTGACAGAGACATCCCGAATGTCTACCAGTGTACCCACTTCACTGACAATGGTATTCAATTCCATAGTATCAACTCCCTTCTGAAAACTGTGTTATCAAAACCACATGAATAGGTCGGATCTATGGTTATTACACACATAAATCCGGCCCATTATATCTGATTTCGATTTTACTGCCGTATTTGCCACGCACCCCGGCAAGTCCTTCTGTTATAAGGACGGGGCTGTTACAGGCTGCGGATAGCGTCACCGCATCATAGTCCCGCATACGCCGCCGCTTTGCCAGAGCAAGCAAACGCCGCAGGAACTCTCCCCAAGTCTTTAGGAAGCTGTGAAGAAGTACCATTATGATCTGCGTCGTTATCGCGTCCGGCCTGCCACAGCCGGTTTCGTAGGTTGCGTTTATCGCTCGGACAGCCTGGATCCATCACCTCCTTAGGCCGCCTGTCACCGCGCCGCCCCATCTGCCGCTCGGAACACAGAATGAAGTACCTGTAACAGCGTATATTCGGTTGTCAAGGAACAAGCAAGGGGCATGGCAGACAAATTGATATTGCAGTTGGGGTGGGAGGATGTATATGCTTCCTTACCACACCCGTCCAGCTTGTCCCGCCGAATATGTCCCTCTACTATTCAGTACATTTTTAGGGGCAAAGTTGCCGTCTGTTATAAAATTTCTTTGAAATATTTTTCCAGACTACGCAATCCGGCTTCGATAGAACGGGTGATCCGGCTTTTGTGTGTTCCTTCCGCTTTGGCAATATCTGCTTTGCTCATGCCAAGAAAAAAGTGTGCATAGATTCGTTGGCGCTGCTTTACCGGAAGTTTGGAAAGACCTTTATAAATCAACTCCGTCATTTGGCGCTGTTCCCAAATTTCTGCCGGGTTAAGAGGCTTTTGCAATATCTCACGCTCAATACCTTCGTCTCGATCCAGAGAGTAAAATGCTTTATAGCGGTATGTACGAATCCGATAGGCTTCTTCCAACAACATATATTCCCGAAGCAACAAAGCAACTTCATCCGGCACCTCAACGATCATGTCCTGTGTATAATACGGGTAATAATCCCGAAGATTGATTTTCTTCATAGTAATTTCCTCCAATTTCGATGTTTGAGTTGATGGAAAAAATCGAAATCAGAGGGTGGGCTGCGGCAGCGATAAGGTCTAAGTCTCTTTCTGATTAAAAAAAGGGTACAAAAAAGCGCGCCCGTACAAAGAACAGGCGCGCCAAAGCAGCAGTATAAAATTTTTCCGGGAGGTTGACAGCGAAAATGCTCAAACTTTGTCGAAACCAAAAACGCCGCAATCCATACGAGCTGGACTACGACGTATAGGTGACTGAATGTAAGACAGTTTATCTGCGAATCTGTGTTGCATAGACGCATAGGCATTTCCTCCCATCAAGGAGGAACCTGAATCGGCTGCTTGATACCTCCTTGGGAGAAAATTATATCGGTTATGTTTCCTGTATCAGTCCGCAGACATTCGCTTTTTACTCTTTATATTCGCAATTTTCTACATATTCTGCTCTTAGAATATATGCTGCAAAAAAAGCCCCACAAGGGGAAACAACACCTTGTGGGCTCATGTTATAGATGTTCAAATTTATAGCCGATCCCGGCGACACTCTCAATATAGTTTTTGGGAAGATCCGGTTCAAAGCGTAACTTCTTACGCAGCTTACTTATATGATTATGAATGGCTTTTCTCGAATAGAAATCACAATCCTCTTTCCAAACCAAATCGGTAATCAGTTCATAAGTAAAAACACGTTTGGGATTAGCAATGAGTAATGCCAGTATATCAAACTCCTTACTTGTCAGGTTGATAATCCGTTGCCTAACCTTGACAGTACGATGTTCCAGACATAGATAAAGCTCGCCTTCTTGTATTTCTGTAAGAGGATTCTTCTCTGCTGCGGAGGAAGTGTGACAGGAATTGAATACTGTTCCATGACAGACTCCTTGCTCCAAAATATATTGCATTAGAGCATTCTTTTGTTCCTCGTTAAGAAGCAGAAATAACTTTTCGCCAATCTGTTTGCCGGATTCTTCTATATCAAAAACAGCTAATGTCCCATCACATCATCACCTCCATAAAATTTTTTCAATTACTCCACAAAGAACAAAAACCCGCCGGATCA